>Ga0208316_1000011_pt1 | contig 540550 bp, 493 predicted proteins | sample MalvireepMed_231_FD_184240 | JGI IMG/M metagenome (GOLD analysis project Ga0208316, IMG submission 184240) | Marine viral communities from the Global Malaspina Expedition - Malaspina viral metaG DeepMed_231 (SPAdes) (version 2) | ecosystem: Environmental > Aquatic > Marine > Oceanic | place...
ATACGACACCGGATGCGGTTCAGGTAAACCGGGTGCTGTCCCGGATCGTGAAACAGGAAGGTCGGGCAGCCGTGATGGAGGTGTCCTCCCATGCCCTTGATCAGGGCCGCGTGGATAACCTCTCGATGACCGGCGCTGTATTCACGAATCTGACCCGGGATCATCTGGATTATCACGGTTCCATGGAAGCCTATGGTGCCGCCAAGGCGCAGCTTTTCCAGCGTGAAGAGCTGCATTTTTCGGTAATCAACTTTGACGATCCATTTGGTCGACAGCTCTTCGAACAGCTGGACGGCAAATGTGATCGCGTGCGCTACAGCCTGCACGAGGCCCAGACCGAGCTCTGGTTACGGGAATTCCGACCAACCGACGAAGGCTTTGAAGCTGAGGTCGATGGCGAGTGGAGCCGGTTTGTTGTCTCGGTTCCGCTGATGGGAAGTTTCAACGCGAGCAATGTGTTGGCGGCTATGGCAACGGTTCTGACGCTTGGCGTGCCGATCGAGCGCGTGCAGCAGGCTGTGGGTCGGCTCACACCGCCACCGGGCAGGCTGGAGCGGTTTGTGGGTGCTAATGGTGTCAGGGTGGTGGTCGATTACGCCCACACCCCGGATGCCCTCGCCAATGCTCTGACAGCACTGCGTCCGCACGTTACCGGTGAACTGGTGTGCGTGTTTGGTTGCGGCGGTGACCGTGATGCCGGTAAACGTCCGGAAATGGCCCGGGAAGCCGAGAGGCTTGCAGATCGGGTGGTCGTTACTGATGACAATCCCCGCAGTGAGGACCCCGAAACAATTGCACGGCACATCCTCGCCGGTTTCACGGACGCTGCCCGGGTCTCTGTTATCCATGACCGGGCCGAGGCCATTCAGTCGACGATCCGCTCGGCCACGCCAAACGACGTAGTTCTGATCGCAGGGAAAGGCCACGAGGCTTATCAGGAAATCGCCGGCCAGAAATACCCGTTCAGCGATGCGGAGCAGGTTCGCCACGTCTTGAAACTCAATGGGGGTGTGGCATGATGCGCGCCTTTTCGCTGGCGGAAGCCAAGGGTTGGCTGGGCGCCCAGTGCGCTTCGGGCGACCTTGCGTCGGTGAGCTTCGCCGGAGTTTCCACTGATACCCGCACCCTCGAGCCTGGCCAGCTGTTTGTGGCCCTGCGCGGCGAAAATTTCGATGGCCATCGTTTCCTGCAACAGGCCATGGATAAAGGCGCAGTTGGCCTGGTGGTCGATACGCCTGATACCAACCTGGCTCTGCCTCAGTTGGTAGTGAATGAAACGCTGGAGGCCCTTGCCCGGCTAGCGGCCGCCAATCGTGAAGAAAGCACAGCCGCCATCCTCGCGATCACTGGCAGCAGCGGCAAGACAACCGTCAAGGAGATGTGCGCCGCCATTCTCTCGCAGATGGGCAAGACGCTTTCAACGAAAGGCAACCTGAACAATCACATCGGCGTTCCGCTTACGCTGTTCGGCCTTTCTCCGGAACACCAGTACGGCGTGATTGAACTGGGTGCCAGTGGGCTGGGTGAAATTGCCCATACCGTCGCCCTGGCAAAGCCCCGCGTTGCCATTCTCACGAATGCTGGCGAGGCCCATCTGGAAGGGTTTGGCAGCTACGAGAACATTGTCCTGGCCAAGGGCGAAATCATTGACGGCGTCGCGTCAGACGGTCTGATGGTGCTCAACGGTGACGATCCGGCCTTCGCGCAGTGGCGCACCCGAGCCGGGGCCCGCCGCGTCGCAGGTGTCAGCCGTCTCGGCGCCGAGGCGGATTATCACGCAGTCATTGAGGGCCAGGACGCCGGAACCAGAACCTTTCAGGTCAGCGGCCCGAACGGCTGGCTATGCCGGGTCACGCTGGGCCTGGAGGGCGATCACAACATCACCAACATGCTACTTGCCATCGCGGCCACCCGTGAGTTGGGTGCCAGTGATCAGGCGATTGTTGCAGGGCTGGCAAGTGTTGCGCCGGTGAAAGGGCGGCTTCAGGTCTTGGAGTTGTCGCCGGAAATGACGCTGATTGACGACAGTTACAACGCCAATCCGTCGTCCATGAAAGCCGCGCTCGGCGTGCTGGCCGGCCGTGCAGGTCAGAAGATTGCTGTACTCGGTGCCATGGCAGAGCTTGGCGCCAAGGCAAATGTGTTGCACAGGGAAGTTGGAGTGTGCGCCCGGGAGCATGGTATCGATCGACTGATTACCGTGGGGCCGGGTTGTGAAGGTTATGCCGACGGGTTTGGCGAGTCCACGGAACTCGGGCTGAGCCATGAGCAGGCCGTTGAATCGGCGATTGGGGATAAAAACACACCATTGACAGTGCTGGTCAAGGGTTCTCGCAGTTCCGCCATGGAGCGTGTGGTGGAGGGAATTAAAGAAAAGGTGAATAACTCATGCTGCTCTGGCTGACAGAGGTCCTATCACAGTATTTCTCCGCACTGACGGTGTTTCAGTACCTGACCCTGCGTGGAATTCTGGGCACACTCACCGCGCTGCTGATTTCGCTGATCATCGGCCCCGTGATGATCCGCAAGCTGAGCCAGTACCAGATTGGTCAGGCGGTGAGAGATGACGGTCCGCAAACCCATCTCAGCAAAGCTGGCACCCCGACTATGGGTGGCGCACTGATCCTGGTGGCCATTGGCATCAGTACGCTGCTCTGGGCGGATCTTGGTAACCGCTACGTCTGGGTCACCCTGCTGGTGACGCTCCTGTTCGGCGCAATCGGCTGGGTTGATGACTATCGCAAAGTGGTGGAACGTAACCCGCGGGGCCTGCCGGCCCGCTGGAAGTATTTTTGGCAGTCGGTTATCGGCGCTACGGCGGCCGTTGTGTTGTTCTTCAGTTCCGCCTTGCCCCAGGAGACGTCCCTGTATGTGCCCTTTGTAAAGCAGGTATCCCTCACCCTTGGCCCGGTGCTGTTCATTCTGCTCACCTATTTCGTGATCGTTGGCAGCAGCAATGCCGTCAACCTGACGGACGGCCTTGATGGCCTGGCAATCATGCCGACGGTGATGGTCGCCGGAGCGCTTGGTATCTTCGCTTACCTGTCCGGGCACGCCCAGTTCGCCAATTACCTGTTGATCCCGCATCTCCCGGGCACCGGGGAGCTTATCGTATTCTGCGGCGCACTCGTTGGCGCCGGGCTTGGTTTCCTCTGGTTCAACACCTACCCGGCCCAGGTCTTCATGGGGGATGTGGGCGCCTTGGCCCTCGGTGCCGCCCTGGGTGTGGTTGCGGTGATTGTTCGCCAGGAAATTGTGCTGTTCATCATGGGCGGTGTGTTCGTGATGGAAACCGTGTCAGTGATCCTGCAGGTGGCGTCCTTCCGTCTGACCGGGCGGCGGATCTTCCGCATGGCGCCGCTGCATCACCACTTTGAACTGAAAGGCTGGCCGGAGCCACGAGTGATTGTCCGGTTCTGGGTTATCACGGTCGTTCTGGTCCTGATTGGCATTGCCAGTCTGAAACTGAGATAGGAAAGCGCTGCAACTATGAGTGTCATTGTTTCGGATCGTCGCACACTGGTCGTAGGGCTCGGTAAAACCGGGCTTTCCTGCGTGCGCTACCTGTCCGAACAGGGGCGGGACGTTGCTGTGGCCGATAGCCGCACGGCTCCTCCGGGTCTTGATCAGCTGAAGGCCGGTTGGCCGGATATTCCGGTACACCTCGGGACCTTTGACGCAGAGCTGTTTGTCGGTTTCAACGAACTGGTGGTCAGCCCGGGAATCAGCATTGCCGAACCAGCCATTGCAGCTGCCGCCCGCCAGGGAGCAAGAATCCGGGGTGACATTGATCTGTTCGCCGAGGCTGCCGATGCGCCGATCGTCGCGATCACTGGCTCTAATGGCAAAACCACCGTCACCACACTGGTGGGTGAGATGGCCAAAGCGGCGGGCCGGAACGTCGCCGTTGGCGGCAATATCGGTACCCCGGCCCTTGATCTTCTTGGCCAGGGCGCAGACCTGTATGTGCTCGAGCTTTCGAGTTTCCAGCTTGAGACCACGGACGAGCTGAACGCCCTTGCGGCAACGGTGCTCAACCTCAGTGACGACCACATGGACCGTTACCCCAATAAGATGGCGTATTTCCAGGCCAAGCAGCGGATATTCAGGGGTTGCAAGAACGCCATTGTCAATCTGGACGATGCCCTGAGCACCCCCATGGCAAGGGACAACCTGAGGTTCCTGTGTTTCGGCTTCCATCGGGTGAATCCTGAGACGTTCAGCACACGGGACGATGACCAGGGCACCTGGATTACCTTCGGGTTCGATAACCTCTTGCTGGCCAGCGAGTTGAAGCTGATGGGGCATCACAACATCAGCAACGTGATGGCTGCTCTGGCACTGGGCCATGCCGCCGGGCTGCCCATGGATGTGATGCTCAGGGTCGCGCGTGAATTTCCGGGGCTGCCGCATCGCTGTGAATTCGTGCGCCGGCTGAACGATGTGGACTTCATCAACGATTCCAAGGGAACCAATGTTGGCGCCACGGTCGCCGCTATTGAAAGCCTCGCCCCGGACAAAGGCAAAGTGGTGCTGATTGCCGGTGGTGATGGCAAAGGGGCTGATTTTACCGCCCTGGAAGCGCCCATCGCCCTGCATTGCCGGGCCGTGCTGCTGATCGGGCGTGATGCGCCGGCCATCGCCGATGTGCTGGGCAGCGGTATTCCGGTGCACCGGGTAGGTAGCCTTGCCGAGGCGGTTTCCCGCTCTGCCGAACTGGCCATGCCCGGAGACCGGGTGTTGCTGTCGCCGGCTTGCGCCAGCTTTGACATGTTCCGCGACTATCTTGATCGCGGTGACCAGTTCCGTTCTCTGGTGGAGGCCCTGTGATGCACGCAGATCTTCCACTCCAGAACCGGAACCCGTGGCTGGGCGAGATACAGCCCCTGCCGATGTTGGTGATCAGCTCCGTGGCATTGCTGGTGATGGGCGTGGTCATGATTTCCTCGGCGTCCATGGATATGGCTGCCGAAACCATGGGTAACAGCTACCACTATGTGATCCGTCAGCTGATGTTTGCCGGTCTTGGTTGCCTGCTGGCCCTGGTAGCGGTGAACGTGCCGGTGGCCTGGTGGGAGCGCAGCGGCTGGCTGCTGCTGGGCATCGGTCTGTTGGTCCTGGTTCTGGTGTTGACGCCCCTGGGCCGTACCGTGAACGGCTCCACCCGCTGGATTCCGTTCGGCCTGTTCAACGTCCAGGTCTCGGAAGTGGCGAAACTCTGCCTGATTGCCTACCTGGCCGGCTATGTGGTCCGTCGTCGGGATGAACTGCTCAATACCTGGCTTGGTTTCCTGAAGCCGTTGGTCGTCCTCGGTTTGGCATCGGTTCTGCTGGTGATTCAGCCGGACTTCGGTGCCACTGTGGTGTTGGTGACGGCAGCGGCGGGGATGATTTTCCTGAGCGGTGTCCGGCTGAGCCGGTTCGTGCCCCTGATCGGCACGCTGGTGGTTCTGGGTGCCATTCTGATCGTTACCCAGCCTTACCGTCTGAAACGGGTTGTCAGCTATCTCGATCCCTGGAAAGACCAGTTCGACAGCGGTTACCAGTTGACCCAGTCCCTGATTGCCTTCGGTCGCGGAGACTGGGGTGGTGTCGGCCTGGGTAACTCCATCCAGAAGCTGTTCTATCTGCCGGAGGCCCACACCGACTTTATCTTCGCCATTATCGCTGAGGAATTCGGTCTCCTGGGATCCTTGCTGGTACTTAGTCTGTTCACTCTGCTGGTGGTGACCGGATTCGTCATTGCCCGCCGGGCCGAGAAGGCGGACATGCCGTTCGGCGCGTGTTTTGCCTATGGGCTGACCCTGCTGATTGGCCTGCAGGCAGGCATCAATATGGCGGTCAGCACCGGGCTTCTGCCCACCAAGGGGCTGACTCTGCCGCTGGTGAGCTACGGTGGATCCAGTCTGATGATTACCTGTATCTGCATTGGCGTTCTTGCCCGTGTGGAAATGGAGCGCCTGGATCAGGAAAAGCTGGCCCGAGAGAAGACCGGTCCGAAGACGCGGGGAGGTGCGGTGTATGACTGAACAGCGTCGCTTCCTGATGATGGCCGGCGGTACCGGCGGGCACGTGTTCCCGGCCCTGGCAACGGCTCGGGCGCTTGAGGCTCGTGGCCACCAGGTGTACTGGCTCGGAGCCAGTGGCGGAATGGAACAGAGGCTGATCGGCGAAACCGATATCCCGCTGTCACTGATTCATATTTCCGGTTTGCGGGGCAAGGGTAAGCTCGCTCTCTTGCTGGCGCCGTTCCGGCTGATGCGGGCGCTGGGTGAAGCCTTCACCATCCTGCGCCGGGTTCGCCCGGATTGCGTTGTAGGCATGGGCGGATTTGTTACCGGGCCCGGTGGTGTTGCCGCCTGGCTGAACCGTACGCCGCTGGTGATTCATGAACAGAACGCCATCGCCGGCATGACCAACCGCATCCTGGTCAGGTTTGCAGAAACCGTGCTGGAGGCTTTTCCGGGTAGCTTCGGGCCGAAAGTGGTTACCCGCTGTACCGGCAATCCGGTGCGGGAAGACCTCGCGGCCTTGCCTGTTCCGGAAAGGCGCCTGGCGGACCGTGAAGGTGCTCTCAGATTGCTGGTGATCGGCGGCAGTCTCGGCGCGCAGGTCTTTAATGAGCAGCTCCCCGAGGCGCTGGCGATGTTGCCGGAAGGTGACCGGCCCGTGGTCCGCCACCAGTGTGGTGAGCGCCATGCCGAGGCGGCGAAGCAGGCCTATGAGGAGCATGGCGTGGAGGCGGCCGTTGAGCCGTTCATCAAGGACATGGCCGAGGCCTATGAGTGGGCCGACCTGGTGCTGTGCCGGGCAGGCGCGTTGACCGTTTCGGAATTGTGCGCCGCGGGTATCGGCGCTGTCCTGGTGCCTTTTCCCCACGCCGTGGATGATCACCAGACGAAAAACGGGCAACAAATGGTGTCGGCGAAGGCAGCCATTCTGATTCCACAGGCAAAAATGACCCCGGCGGTGCTTGCGGAAACCCTGGGTGATCTGGCCCGGAATCGTGACCGGGTAAACGAAATGGCGAAGGCCGCCCGAACATTGGCCCGCCCTGATGCAACGGAGAGAGTCGTGAATTACTGTCTGGAGGCCGCCAATGGCTGATGCAAATAATCCGCCCCTGGTCTATCAGGTGCCTGAAATGCGCCGGATCCGTCACATCCACTTTGTGGGGATTGGTGGTGCGGGGATGAGCGGCATCGCCGAGGTTCTCAAGAATCAGGGCTACGACGTTTCCGGATCGGATCTGAAAGAAGGGGCGGTTACCGATCGTCTCAAGGGTATGGGCGTAGAAGTGCAGATCGGTCACCGGGAAGAGAACAGCGCCAGTGCCGATGTGGTTGTGGTGTCTTCAGCGGTGTCTGCGGAAAACCCGGAAGTCGTGGCGGCCCGCAGTCGTCGGGTGCCGATCGTGCCCAGGGCAGAAATGCTCGCGGAAATCATGCGCTATCGCCACGGCATCGCCGTCGCTGGAACCCATGGCAAGACCACAACCACCAGCCTGATCGCATCCATTCTGGGTGAGGCGGGCCTGGACCCGACTTTCGTGATTGGCGGCAAGCTGAACAGCGCCGGCACCAACGCTCAGTTGGGCGGTTCCCGCTATCTGGTGGCGGAGGCAGACGAGAGTGATGCGTCCTTCCTGCATCTGACGCCGGTGATTTCAGTGGTAACCAACATCGAAGCGGACCATATGGATACCTATGGCGGCGATGTCGAGAAGCTGAAGCAGACCTTTGTGGACTTTCTGCACAACCTGCCGTTTTACGGTGTTGCGGTGATGTGCGTCGATGACGGTTACGTTCAGGAGATCATCCCCCGGATATCCCGCGCCATCATCACCTACGGAATTGACAACCCGGAGGCGGATTACCGGGCCGAGAGCATCAATTCCGACGGTTTGCGGACCCACTTTGTGGTGAAGCGTCCGGCCGGGCGCAGCGACCTCGCGGTCGAGCTGAAAATGCCGGGCCGTCATAACGTGCTGAACGCGCTGGCGGCCATAGCCGTGGCCACAGACGAAGGCGTCGCCGATGATGCAATCTGCCGCGGGCTGGCCGGATTTGCCGGTGTCGGTCGCCGGTTCCAGGTCTACGGCGATTACCAGACCCCCAAGGGCACGGTCACCCTGGTGGACGATTACGGTCACCACCCGACGGAGGTAGAGGCTGTTATCCGGGCTGCACATGATGCCTGGCCCGATCGGCGTCTGGTCATGCTTTACCAGCCGCACCGCTTTACGCGGACCCGCGACCTTTATGAAGACTTTGTCCGGGTGCTTTCGGAAGTGGACGGCCTGCTTTTAATGGACGTGTATTCCGCCGGCGAACCGGCGATTCCGGGGGCCGATGGTCGGGCCCTGTGCCGCAGTATTCGCCAGCGGGGGCAGGTGGAACCGGTATTTGTTGAGGACAACCTGGAAATCGAGTCCCTGCTGGCCAATGTGCTGCAGGACGGTGATCTGCTGATAACCCAGGGCGCCGGCGATATTGGCGGCGTGGCAGCGCGGCTGGCAGCCGCGGGAGTGATAGCTGGTGAGTGACATGCATCATGGGGAACCACAGGCTTATCAGGCCGAACCGGAGCTCGTTCGGTCGCTCGGTCGGGTGGCCGTGTTCATGGGTGGAGATTCCGCTGAAAGGGAAGTGTCCCTGAAAAGCGGCAAGGCGGTACTGGCGGCGCTGGTGTCAGCCGGCGTGGATGCGTTTGCCGTGGACGTCCGCGGCTGCCTGCTGAGAACCGTCGACAACCCTGATTTTGACCGGGTGTTCATCGCGCTGCATGGTCGTGGAGGCGAGGACGGTACCTTGCAGGCCATCCTTTCGCAGGCCGGTATTCCCTACACCGGCAGCGATGTGCTGGCCTCGGCACTGGCCATGGACAAGCTGAGAACCAAGTACGTGTTCGAAGGCTGTGGCCTGCCAACGCCGAAGTTCCGCACCATGTCCGGAGCAGATCAGGCCGAACAGATCATTGGTGAACTGCGGGCGCCCTTGAGTGTGAAACCTTCCCGGGAAGGCTCCAGCATCGGCATCCGCAAGGTACACACGGCGGCCGAACTGGCTGACGCCTACGAAGCCGCCGCCGCGCTGGACAATCTGGTGCTGGTGGAGGAGTGGATCGAAGGGCCGGAGTTCACCGTCAGTCTGTTGCAGGATCGGGCGCTTCCGGCCATTGGCCTGAGCGCAAGCACCGAGCACGTTTTTTACGATTACGAGGCCAAGTACCTGGCAGACGATACCCGGTATCGCATTCCCTGTGGTCTGGCGCCTCAAGACGAAGTCCGTCTTCAGCACCTGGCACTGGAGGCCTTCCGGGTTGTTGGCTGTCGGACCTGGGGCCGGGTCGACATCATGCAGGACAGCGACGGCAAGTTCTGGCTGCTGGAGGTCAATACCGTGCCCGGTATGACCGACCACAGTCTTGTGCCCATGGCTGCGAAGGCCGCAGGCATCAGCTTCGAAGAGCTGGTGGTCCGGATACTGAAAGACAGTCTGGAGGACGCCAATGCTTGAAACACTGCTGATCCGGAGCCGGGCGACTCCGTCCGAGCCCCCGCGACGCCGGGGGGCAACGTCCCTCGGTCCCGAGCGGGACCGGTTTGGCGTGTTGAAGGGTGTGCTGGCAGCTGTACCCTGGCTCCAGGTGGGCATGGGCGCGGTGATTGTGCTGTTGGCTGCACTGGTGCCCTGGGGCACTGGCAAGGTGTTGGGTGCTATGGATCAGCAGATCCTTGCCGTCGATGTGAAAGGAGAATTTGTGGGCGATAGCCGGGTCGCCATTGAGCGCGCCGCTGGCGACTGGATCGGCAAAAGCTATTTCGCCACGGATCTTTCGGAAATCAAAGACAGCCTGGAGCGTCGGCCCTGGGTTGAGTCCGCGGCGGTGCGTCGGGTATGGCCGGATCGCCTGGTGATCGATATCAGGGAGAAGAAGCCCCTGGCTTACTGGACCGATGGACGTCTCGTAAGCCGCACCGGTGAGCTGTTCGCGCCGGCGAATCCCGAAGTTGCGGGGCGGTTGCCGCGACTCGCAGGGCCGGATGAAAGGGTGCGGGATGTGATCGATATGGCGCGGGACATGAGCGACAAGCTGGTCGCCCGAGGGCTTGGATTTTCAGGCCTGACGCTGGAACACCGGGGTGCGTGGACCCTGCAGCTGGCCAACGGCATCGAGGTGGTGCTTGGCCGCGATCAGGTGGCGCAACGGTTTGATCGGTTTATCACGGTTTATGAAAACCGACTGGCAGCAAGGTCGGAAGAAGTCAGTCGGGTAGATGCCCGCTACACCAACGGTGTGGCGGTCAAGTGGAAGGCTGTCGAGACAGCCTCCAGCCCAAAATCATAGCAACGGTTAATTCAGACCTACGGTTTGGTGGAACACATGTCATCGGTTGAAACGGAAAACATGATTGTCGGCCTCGATATCGGAACCTCGAAGGTGGTTGCGATTGTCGGCAAGCGCAAGATGGACGGCACCATCGAAGTGGTGGGCATTGGTTCCCATCCTTCCCGGGGCCTCAAGCGTGGAGTGGTGGTGAATATTGAAACCACCGTCCAGGCAATTCAGCGCGCGGTGGAAGAGGCGGAATTGATGGCCGGGTGCCGCATTCACTCGGTGTATGCGGGTATTGCCGGCAGCCACATCAAGAGCCTGAATTCCCACGGTATTGTTGCAATCCGTGACCGTGAGGTCACCCAGGCCGACATAGACCGGGTCATTGACGCCGCCCAGGCGGTTGCGATTCCTGCAGACCAGAAGATTCTCCATATTCTGCCCCAGGAGTTCGTGATCGACAGCCAGGAAGGCATCAAGGAACCCATGGGCATGTCCGGTGTGCGCCTGGAAGCAAAGGTTCATCTGGTGACCTGCGCGGTCAATGCCGCCCAGAACATAGAGAAATGCGTGAAGCGCTGCGGGCTTGAAGTGGATGACATCATCCTGGAGCAGCTGGCATCCAGCCACGCCATTCTCACCGAGGATGAGAAAGAGCTGGGTGTCTGCGTGGTGGATATCGGTGGTGGCACCACGGATATCGCCGTGTTTACCGGCGGTGCTATCCGGCACACGGCGGTGATTCCGATCGCCGGTGACCAGGTGACCAACGACATTGCCATGGCGCTGCGCACACCGACCCAGAATGCCGAAGAAATCAAGATCAAGTATGCCTGTGCACTGACCCAGCTGGCCGGTGCGGATGAAACCATCAAGGTGCCCAGTGTTGGCGATCGCGCGCCACGGGACCTTTCCAGGCAAGCCCTGGCCGAGGTGGTGGAACCGCGCTACGAGGAGCTGTTCACCCTGGTTCAGTCAGAGTTGCGCCGGTCCGGATTTGAAGACCTCATTCCGGCAGGCATCGTGATAACCGGCGGTTCCTCCACCATGGAAGGCGTGGTGGAGCTGGCCGAGGAGATCTTCCACATGCCGGTAAGGCTGGCCTGTCCGCAGGCGGTTTCCGGCATGACGGAGGTGGTCAACAATCCGATCTACGCCACTGGCGTTGGGTTGTTGATTCATGGTTTCCGCCAGATGGATCTGGGGCGGGCACCGGTGCTCAAGGGTGAAGATGCACCCTCGCTGTTTGAGCGCATGAAAGCCTGGTTCACCGGTCATTTCTGACGGGGCCGGGCGGGTAGTACACGAAGGTATCTCGAAAACACAATCTCGAACAAACAGCCCGGAACAAGGGCTGAAAACAGCACGAAGGAGTAGGGGAAATGTTTGAACTCGTCGATAATGTCCAGCAAAACGCTGTCATTAAAGTCGTCGGTGTAGGCGGTGGTGGCGGCAACGCCGTTCGCCATATGCTTAACAGCGACATCGAAGGTGTGGAATTCATCTGCGCCAACACGGACGCCCAGGCGCTGACCGATATGGACGCGCGTCAGATCATCCAGCTCGGTGGCAACATCACCAAGGGGCTGGGTGCCGGCGCCAATCCGGAAGTCGGTCGACAGTCTGCCCTGGAAGACCGCGATCGTATCGCCGAAGCCATCAAGGGCGCGGATATGGTCTTCATTACCGCGGGCATGGGCGGTGGTACCGGTACCGGTGCCGCGCCGATCGTAGCGGAAGTAGCCCGCGAACTGGGCATCCTGACCGTTGCCGTGGTCACCAAGCCTTTCATGTTCGAAGGCGGCAAGCGCATGAGCGTTGCTGAATCCGGTCTGAAAGAGCTGGAAGAAAGCGTCGACTCCCTGATTACCATTCCCAATGAAAAGCTGCTGGCGGTCATGGGCAAGAAAACCAGCCTGCTGGACGCATTTGCCGCAGCTAACGATGTGCTTCTGGGCGCAGTTCAGGGCATCGCTGATCTGATTACCCGCAACGGTATGATCAACGTCGACTTCGCCGACGTGAAGACGGTCATGTCCGAAATGGGTATGGCGATGATGGGCACCGCCCGTGCCACGGGTGAAAATCGTGCGCGGGAAGCCGCCGAAGCGGCCGTTCGCAGCCCGCTGCTCGAAGACATCAACCTGCAGGGTGCCAAGGGTATTCTGGTCAACATTACTGCGGGCATGGATCTCAACCTGGGCGAATTCTCCGAGGTTGGCGACATTGTGCGTGAGTTTGCTTCTGACTCTGCCACCGTTGTTGTCGGTACCGTTATTGATCCGGAAATGACCGACGAACTGAAGGTAACGGTTGTTGCGACCGGCCTGGGTGGTGATCGTGAGAAGCCGACCAAGGTGGTGGACAATACCCGCACTCTGGATGGAAAAACCGATTACAACCAGCTGGATCGTCCCGCTGTTCTGCGTCGCCGGGCCGTTTCCCATGGAAACGTTGCTATCGACCAGAGCAAGGATAGCGAGGAGCAGGGTGTCGACTATCTCGATATTCCCGCATTCCTCCGTCGGCAGGCTGACTGATAATCTGGTGCAATTGTGATCCGGTTGTGGTTCTTGTGCGAAACATGGAACCCGGTATCCGGTAAATACGTGCACTGATTGCCATGAGTTGGATGCTGGATGAACATTCAGCAACAACGGATTGGTTAAATGGTATTCAGTCTTATTTTCTGATATTCTCCGGGCAGATTTTTGCCCAGAATATCGCCTTTTTGTGACGGAATTATGTACCGATGATCAGACAACGGACACTTAAAAACACCATCCGTGCCACCGGTGTTGGCTTGCACTCGGGTGAGAAGGTCTACCTGACCCTCAAGCCTGCCCCGGTGGACTCCGGTATCATCTTCCGCCGTACCGATCTTGACCCGATGGTTGAGATTCGTGCCTGCGCGGAGAATGTAGGTGAGACCATGCTGTCCACGACGCTGGTAAAAAACGGTGTCCGTGTGGCGACTGTGGAGCATTTGCTCTCGGCCATGGCTGGTCTCGGGATTGATAACTGTTTCGTCGAACTAAGTGCCGCGGAAGTGCCCATCATGGACGGCTCTGCCGGTCCTTTTGTGTTCCTTCTGCAGTCAGCCGGCATTGCCGAGCAGGATGCAGCCAAGCGTTTCATCCGCATCAAGCGTGAGGTAACGGTTGAGGAAGGCGACAAGAAGGCCACCCTGCTGCCTTTCGAAGGCTTCAAGGTGAGTTTCGGCATCGACTTTGATCACCCCGTGTTCAAGGGCCGCGCCCAGACAGCAACCGTTGATTTTTCCAGCACCTCCTTTGTCAAGGAAGTGAGTCGCGCTCGGACTTTCGGGTTCATGCGTGATATCGAAAAATTGCGTGCCATGAACCTTGCTCTCGGCGGCAGTGTGGATAACGCCATCGTTGTTGATGACTACAAGATCCTCAACGAAGACGGTCTGCGCTATGACGACGAATTTGTGAAGCACAAGCTGCTTGATGCCATCGGCGATCTCTATCAGTTGGGCAACAGCCTGATTGGTGAGTTCCGGGGGATCAAATCCGGCCACGATCTGAACAATAAACTGTTGCGTAAGCTCAGGGCAGAAGAGGATGCCTGGGAAGTGGTTACCTTTGATGACGAGGCCACTGCCCCGATTTCCTATATGAAGCCCGTGCTGGCGGCGGGCTGAAGCAGGACGCTTTAATCCCGGACGTGGCTAGCGAGTTTTTCGAGAACCTCGCGTAATGCTTTATCCTTCGTGTGCCCGGCCTCCTCTTTGAGGAGCCGGGCATTTTCTTTGCTCAAGGGTTCTTTTTTGAACACCGGCTTTTCCCGAAATCTGGGCGGTGCAACCTTGACCTTCAGTTTCCAGACAAACCGGAACAGTTCGTTCTCTCGTAGCTTTTCCATGATTTCGTGCTGGCGGAACCGGATCTGACTCGCTTTACCCGCGGTTTCGGTGGTGAGGACCAGCTCTCCGTCCTTGCAGCTGACAAAGCGTGTCCCGTTGACCAGCTCGCTCGGCAGGGCGGCCAGGACTTCTCCTTCCGCCTGTCGATGGAGCTCGGCCTTTGCCACAAGATCCTTCAGTACCGGGGTTCTGCCAAGCTTGTCGAAGGTCATTTTTTGCTCGCTTTTGCGTTTCATGGCGGCGTTTTTACTCGACGGCTGCGTTTACGATTGGTTACACTTCGGCACGGTTTATGCGTAGTGCCTGTATTACACTCGTTTTACATTGTGATAAATGAGTATGTCTACCGGGCGCTGCAATTTTTTCAGTATGTAGCTGTTGCCAAAGGATGGCAGACCCCCTTCGGATTTTTCCGGGGCGCAACACTACAGGATGCGGTTGCGGCTCAACGATGAAACCAGATGATGATATGAACATTATTCTCGTTGGCAAACGCCACGGAAAGTCCCGTGCGCTGTCGATTAACAGCACGCTTGCTGCCGGCTTGCTGTTTCTCGTGCTCTCCCTGCTGGTCGCGGCCGGCTGGGCAGGGTATCAAATGGCTGTGCAGCAAGTAGAGGCCAGAGAGCCCACCAACTCCGAGCTGGTCGCCGAGTGGAAGCAGAAGCTGGCAGACCAGAAGGCAGAACTGGCCAGTATCGAGGAGAACGTCCAGCAACAGGTGGATGCGCTGACTCTTCGTCTCGGCGAGATTCAGGGCCGTCTCCTGCGGCTGGATGCGCTGGGCCAGCGGTTTGTTGAATCCGGCCTGGTAGCCAGTGACGAATTCAACTTCGATCAGCCGGCTGCAGTCGGCGGGCCAGAAGATGCCTTGTCCGGGGATTCCTTCTCCGCACCTGAGCTGACCCGGATGATTGAGGAAATGGAATGGCGAATCGAAGACCGCGAGCAGCAACTGCGGTTGCTCGACCAGCTGGCCTCCAGCAAGCGGCTCGAAGATGAGCTGTACCTGGAAGGCCGTCCGATCACCTGGGGCTGGCTGTCTTCGAAGTACGGTTACCGGTCCGATCCGTTTACCGGCAAGCGGACCTGGCATGCCGGTGTTGATTTGGCCGGCAAGGATGGCAGTGACATTATTTCGGTCGCCGGCGGTGTCGTTACCTATGCCGGAGAGCGCTATGGCTACGGTAACCTCGTGGAAGTCGACCATGGTGATGGTCTGATAACCCGCTATGCCCACTGCAAGACTATCAAGGTGAAGGTGGGCGATGTTGTCCAGAAAGGCCAGGTAGTCGCGCTGATGGGCAGCACAGGGCGTTCCACCGGGCCTCACGTGCACTTTGAAGTCATCCGGAATGGCAAGTCTGAAAACCCGGAAACCTACATCAAGCGGGCGAGCCGCTAATTCGGTTCCGGCCCGCAAGCCGTTGTCAGTACTTTCCCGCCAGTCGGCCTCCGGCCAGTTTTTATCCGTGAATCCGGTGCCTCATCAGCGACTTATTGCGCCTGTGTGAGGCCTACCTTTTGTCCTGTTACAAAATAAGGTTAGAATGCCGGCTTCCTCCGTTTAATCAAAGAAGCAGTGGTCTATGTTCACAAAGCTTGCAACCAAGATGTTCGGCAGTAAAAACGCCAGAGAAATCAAGAGAATGCGCAAGACGGTCATGCGCATTAACGAGCTTGAAGAGCAATATGGCAATCTGTCCGACTCCGAGTTGCAGGGTAAGACCGCGGAGTTTCGTCGTCGGATCGACGAAGGCGAATCCCTGGATGCGCTTCTTGCGGAAGCCTTCGCAACCGTGCGTGAAGCGGGCCGCCGGGTTATGGGCATGCGTCATTACGACGTCCAGCTGATCGGTGGTATCACCCTGCACGAAGGCCGGATCGCGGAAATGAAGACCGGTGAGGGCAAGACGCTGGTTGCTACCGCTTCTGTGTACCTCAACGCGTTGTCCGGCAAGGGTGTCCACGTGGTTACCGTGAACGATTACCTGGCCCGTCGTGATGCCGACTGGATGGGCAAGCTCTATCGGTTCCTGGGCATGCAGGTGGGTGTCGTGGCCTCGGGCCAGCCAGCGGAGGAAAAGCGGGCAGCCTACCAGGCCGATATTACCTACGGTACCAACAACGAATTCGGCTTCGACTACCTGCGCGACAACATGGCGTTCAGTACCGAAGACAAGGTCCAGCGCGGGCTGAACTATGCGATCGTGGACGAGGTGGACTCCATCCTGATCGACGAAGCCAGAACGCCGCTGATTATCTCCGGGGCAGCCGAGGACAGTTCAAAGCTGTACCAGGCCATCAATGAACTGATCCCCAACCTCGAAAAGGGCGAAGTGCCTGAGGAAGGAGAGCCGACCGGTGACTTCACCATCGATGAGAAATCCCGCCAGGTCGAGCTGACAGAGAGCGGTCACGAGAAGGTTGAAGAGCTGCTGCTTGAGCGTGGCCTTCTGAAGGAGGGTGAAAGCCTCTATTCCGCCGCCAACCTCAGCCTGTTGCACCATGTGCACTCAGCATTGCGGGCCCACCACCTGTTCCAGAAAGACGTGGATTATATCGTCCAGGGCGGCCAGGTGGTCATCGTCGACGAGCATACCGGTCGTACCATGCCGGGTCGTCGCTGGAGTGAAGGTCTGCACCAGGCCGTTGAGGCCAAAGAGGGCGTCAAGATTCAGGCCGAAAGCCAGACGCTGGCATCGACCACCTTCCAGAATTATTTCCGGCTGTACGACAAACTGGCCGGCATGACCGGTACGGCAGATACCGAAGCCTTCGAGTTTCGCCAGATCTACGGCCTCGATGTGGTGGTCATTCCTCCCAACAAACCGATCCAGCGGACCGATTACAACGACCTGGTCTACCTGACCCAGGAAGAGAAATTCCACGCCATTATTGACGAGATCAAGGATGTCACTGCCGAAGGACGTCCGATTCTCGTCGGTACCGCCTCCATCGAGGCCTCCGAACTGCTCTCCATGCTGCTCAAGAAGGCGCGGATCGAACACAAGATCCTGAACGCCAAGCAGCACGAATCCGAAGCCCATATCATTGCCCAGGCGGGCCGCCCCGGGGCGGTCACCATCGCCACCAACATGGCCGGCCGTGGTACTGATATCGTGCTGGGCGGTAACTGGGAACACGAAGTTGCCGCCATGGACAATCCCTCAGAAGAGGAGATTGCCCGGGCCAAGGCCGAGTGGACCGAGCGTCACAATCAGGTGCTGGAGGCCGGTGGTCTGCACATCATTGGTACCGAGCGTCACGAATCCCGTCGAATTGACAACCAGCTTCGCGGTCGTGCCGGGCGTCAGGGTGATCCTGGCTCCTCAAGGTTCTTCCTGTCTCTGGAAGACAACCTCATGCGCATCTTTGCCCCAGACCGGGTGAAGAGCCTGATGCAGGCCATGGGCATGAAGAAGGGGGAGGCCATCGAGCACCGGATGGTGACCAACGCGATCGAGAAATCCCAGCGCAAGGTGGAAGGTCGCAACTTCGACATGCGTAAGACCCTGCTGGAATACGATGACGTGGCCAACGACCAGCGCACGGTTATCTACGACCAGCGCAACGAAGTCATGTCTTCCGACGACATTTCGGACATGGTGACGACCATTCGGGAAGACGTTGTCGACTCGCTGATCAGTGAATACATTCCGCCCCAGAGTATGCCGGAACAATGGGACGTCGCCGGGCTGGAAGCACAGCTCCAGTCGGAGATGGCGATTGATCTGCCGGTTCAGAAGTGGCTGGAAGAAGACAACAAGCTGTACGAAGAAAACCTGCGCCAGAAGATTCTCGACGAGATCGTGGCTGCCTACCAGGCCAAGGAAGAGATTGCCGGTTCCGAGGCCATGCGCAAGTTCGAGAAGCAGGTGTTCCTGCAGGTGCTCGATACCCTCTGGAAAGAGCATCTTTCCAACATGGACCATCTGCGCCGTGGTATCCATCTGCGGGGTTATGCCCAGAAGAACCCCAAGCAGGAGTACAAGCGCGAGGCGTTCAACCTGTTTGAAACCATGCTTGATACCATGAAGCGGGATGTTACCCGGGTACTTTGCCACGTGCGTGTCCAGAGCCGTGAGGAGATGGAAGAAGTCGAGCGCCGTCGCAAACAGGAGCTGGAAGAAGAGCTCGCAAAGGCCCGTCTGCGCCACGACGAAACCAGCGCCACGGCCCAGAGCCAGGGTGAGGGTGAGGGTGAGGCTGACGAAGCCCGGCAGTCGACTCCGGAAACCTTCGTTCGGCAGGAGCGCAAGGTGGGTCGAAACGAACCCTGCCCCTGCGGGTCCGGCAAGAAGTACAAGCAGTGTCATGGCAAGGTCAGCTGATTCAGAGCACTGACCGCACCATCGGAACCCGCACTCTGCCAGCCACAACTGGTGGGATGCGGGTTTTTTCGTTTTCAGCGGGTCGTGTGTTACCTCGAGCGCACCCCCAGATAAGAGGAGTGGCAGAATGGCGGTAGGTCCGGGAACCTTACCTGAGTTTTATCCGGTAGCCGGAATCAAGGTCGGCATAGCCAGTGCCGGTATAAAGAAGCCGGGACGTAAGGACGTGGTTGTTTTCGAGCTGGCCCCGGAAAGCCGGGTTGCCGGTATCTTCACGAAAAACCAGTTCTGTGCAGCGCCGGTTACCCTCAGCCGCCGGCATCTGGCCGAGACCTCGCCCCGGTACCTCTTGATCAACACGGGCAATGCCAACGCCGGTACTGGTGAGCAAGGTATGCGGGATGCTATGGCCTGTTGCCAGGCCCTGGCAAAGCAGGCGGGCGTCACGGAAGCCGAAATTCTGCCGTTTTCCACGGGGGTGATTGGCGAGCCGTTGCCGGTCCAGAAGATCGTTGGCGCGCTTCCGGAGGCTTTGGCGAACACTGCAGAGAATCGCTGGGCTGAAGCGGCCAGTGGCATCATGACCACGGACACCCGCTCCAAGGGCGCTTCCTGTCAGATTGAGCTGGATGGTCACACGGTAACCATCTCGGGCATCAGCAAGGGTGCGGGCATGATTCGTCCCAACATGGCGACGATGCTCGGTTTTATTGCCACCGATGCCCGGATTGCGCCGGAACTGCTGCAGACGCTTGCCTCGGAACTGGGGGAAAAGTCCTTCAACCGCATCACTATCGATGGCGACACCTCTACCAATGACGCCTGCATGCTGATGGCCAGCGGCCAGTATTCCGGCCCCGAGATCACGGCCTCCAGCGCGGCGCTGCCGAAGCTGCGGGAAGCCTTGCAGGCAATCTATCTGGAACTGGCCCACGCCATTGTCCGCGACGGCGAAGGAGCAACCAAGTTTGTCACCATCGACGTCAGCGGAGCGGCCGGTCAGCAGGAGGCTCTGGACGTTGCCTATACCGTGGCGCATTCGCCGTTGGTCAAGACCGCACTGTTCGCCTCGGACCCGAATTGGGGCCGGATTCTGGCGGCGGTTGGTCGCGCCGGTGTCGAAGGACTGGACCTCAATGCCCTTGAAATCTATCTGGGCGATGTCTGCCTGGTCCGCAACGGTGGCCGGGCCGAGGATTACTCGGAAGCCCGCGGGCAGGCCGTGATGGACCGGGAAGAGATCACCATTGCCATCGACCTCAAGCGGGGTGATGTTCGGGAAACCGTGTGGACCTGTGATTTCTCCCACGATTACGTGACTATCAACGCCGAGTATCGTACCTGAGCATGTCTGCCAGAGAGACGCCGGTCAAAGAGGTTCACGTTGCTGTGGCGGTCATCGTCCGTGATGGCCGGGTGCTGATCGCCCGACGGCCAGACCACGTTCACCAGGGGGGCTTACTGGAGTTTCCCGGCGGCAAGGTGGAGCCTGGCGAGACGGTTCAGGCGGCGCTTGTGCGCGAAATTGCCGAGGAAACCGGTCTTCACGTGCCGGCGGGTTCCCTGGAGCCTGTTATCGGTATTCGGCACGATTATGGCGACAAGCGGGTTTTCCTGGACGTCTGGGAAACCAGCGCTGCCGGGGGCGAAGCAAGGGGATGTGAGGGGCAGCCCGTGGAATGGCTGACCCCGGAGCAGCTTCGGGATGAGGATTTCCCCGCCGCCAACCGGCCGATCATTCGCGCTCTGCGTCTGCCCCGGCAGTTGGCAATCACCGGTTCCGAGAATGGCCCGGAGCCAGCCCTTGCGCACCTTCAGGAGGGTCTGAGCGCCGCTCGACCACCGCTGGTACTGCTCCGGGCTCCGGCGTTGAGTCCGCTGGCCTATCGGGAGTTGGCGGCGAACGCGTTGCCGGTTTGTGAAAAGACCGGAGCTGCCCTGATTGTGCACGGTGGACCGGAGGTATTCCGCGCCATACCCGGCGCCCATGGGCTGCACCTGCCCTGGCGCGAGGCGGCCAAGCTCTCGGCCAGACCGGTTCCGGAAGATGTCTGGCTGGGGGTTTCCTGCCATGACAGGCAGGAGATCGAGCATGCAACGGCTATCGGAGCGGACTACGTGACCCTGGGGCCAGTCCAGCCGACCGAAAGCCATCCGGGTGCGCCGACCCTGGGATGGTCGGTCTTTGCCGACCTGGTGTCGGGAGCGGTGCTTCCGGTATTTGCCCTGGGCGGTTTGTCGCCCGGCGATCTCCGCGAGGCTCGCCAGCGGGGCGGTCAGGGCATCGCCGGTATCCGCTTCTGGTGGCCGCAAAGCTGACACTTGTCAGCGACGCCGTGGCCATGTCTGTTATGCTGTCGTTCCTGCATTTTTCACCATCTTGCACAACCGATTCCGGGAGAGACCGTGAGTAAACTGACCCATCTCGACGACAAGGGCGAAGCCCGCATGGTGGACGTGACCGACAAGGCGGCCACCGAACGCGAGGCCCGCGCTGAAGCTACCATCCGCATGGCGCCGGAAACCCTGAACATGATTATTGAGGGTGAGCATCCCAAAGGGGATGTCCTGGCTGTTGCCCGCATCGCCGGTATCATGGCCGCAAAGAAAACCCATGATCTGATTCCCTTGTGTCATGCGCTGAACCTGACGTCTGTGAAAGTTGAACTGACTCCGGGCGACGACGGGGCATCTGTACATATCCTGACCCGCTGCAAACTTTCCGGCCAGACCGGTGTCGAGATGGAGGCGTTAACCGCGGCAAGCGTGGCGGCACTGACGCTGTACGACATGTGCAAGGCGGTCGATCGTGGCATGGAGATTGATTCCGTGCGTCTGCTGGAGAAGAAAGGCGGCCGCAGTGGCCACTGGGTCGCCGATAAAGCCTGATCTGGCGGACCGCCGCGCTCGTAAGTGTTGGTTACCAAGACCACTCCGGAGGAGCGACAGTGCCGAGACTACGCCAAGCGGGCGGGCCCGTGATAGAATGCGCGGCCCGATTGACTGAACCACGAGGAAACACTGTGGCTGTTCGTTACATCCAGACCTGCCGGTTGCCGACCCCGTTCGGGGTATTTGATATGCACGGCTTTGAAGAACCGGACACCGGAAAGGAACACGTTGCCCTGACTCTCGGCGACCTGGATAGCGACGAACCCATGCTGGCCCGCACGCATTCCGAATGTCTGACCGGCGACGCCCTCTATAGCATGCGGTGTGATTGCGGCTACCAGCTGGAAGAGGCGCTGCGCAGCATTGCCCGGGAAGGTCGGGGTATCCTCATGTATCTGCGTCAGGAGGGTCGGGGAATCGGCCTGTTGAACAAGATCCGCGCCTACCATCTGCAGGATCAGGGCGCGGATACGGTAGAGGCCAACGAGCGTCTGGGTTTCGCGGCCGATCTTCGTGACTACAGCATGTGCAAGGACATGCTGGAGCATCTCGGTATCAGGAGCCTGAGGCTGATGACCAATAATCCCCGCAAGGTCAAAGCGCTCTCCTCCTACGGCATCGACATTACGGAAAGAGTACCTCTGCACGTGGGCCGCAACCCCCACAATGAACACTACCTCGATACCAAGCAGAGCAAGCTCGGCCACTGGCTGGAGACCCATCAGGACGACGATCCCGAAATCTGAGCTGGATTTGTCGCCACATACGAAAAAGCCCGCGAACTCCGCGGGCTTTTTGCATTCTCAGGTTTGTGTTCCGTCTATTTGACGGCTTTCAGGTTCTGGTGGCGCAGGGTCTCGATCCGCGTGCGGATAGACGATTCAATACCTGCGGCGTCCAGACCACATTCGGCCAGCAGCTCGCCGTGCTTGCCGTGGTCCATAAAGGTATCGGGCAGGCCCAGCTGAAGTACCGGCATGGTAACCAGGCGGCTGTTCAGGAATTCGGTCACGGCGCTGCCTGCACCACCGGCAATGGCGTTTTCTTCCAGGGTCACCAGCAGTTCATGCTGCTCGGCCAGCTCCAGCACCAGTTCTTCATCCAGGGGTTTGACGAAACGCATGTCTGCGACCGTCGCGCCGATGGCTTCTGCGGCCTCCAGAGCAGGCGCCAGCAGGGTGCCAAAGTTGAGGATGGCAACACCTTTGCCGTTGCGAATCCGGCGGCCCTTGCCAATCTCAAGCGGCGTCAGTTCCTGCTGAATTTCGGCACCGGGGCCTGTGCCACGCGGGTAGCGCACCGATGCCGGTCCTTCGTAGAGCATGCCGGTCTGGAGCATCTGGCGGGTTTCATTTTCGTCCGATGGTGTCATCACCACCATGTTCGGCACGCAGCGCAGGTAGCTGATGTCGAAAGCGCCAGCGTGGGTCGGGCCGTCTTCACCGACCAGGCCTGCGCGATCAATCGCGAACAGCACATCCAGGTTCTGGATAGCGACATCGTGAATCAGTTGATCGTAAGCCCGCTGCAGGAACGTCGAGTAGATGGCGACCACCGGCTTGGCGCCGTCACAGGCGAGCCCTGCGGCCAGCGTGACTGCGTGCTGTTCGGCGATGGCGACATCGAAGTAGCGTTCCGGGAAGCGCTGTGAGAATGCCAGCAGATCCGAGCCTTCACACATGGCCGGGGTAATGCCCACCACGCGCTCATCCTGTTCGGCGGAATCGCACAGCCATTGCCCGAAGACGTTGGCATATTTGGGCTTCTTCGGTTTCGGCTTGACCGGTTCGGGTTTACTGGGTGGAACCGGCTCGATCTTGTTGATGGCGTGATAGCCGATCGGATCGGCTTCGGCCGGGGCAAAACCCTTGCCTTTGGTCGTCACCACATGCAGGAACTGCGGACCTTCAAGTTCGCGGATGTTCTCCAGGGTTTCAACCAGCAGGGGCAGGTCGTGGCCATCGATCGGGCCGATGTAGTTGAACCCCAGTTCCTCGAACAGCGTGCCAGGGGCAATCATGCCCTTGAAGTGTTCCTCGGTCTTCTTGGCCAGCGCCATCAGGTGTGGCGCTCCCTGCAGAACCTTCTTGCTGCTATCGCGAACCTGATTGTAGGTGCGACTGGACAGCAGTTTGGCAAAGTAGTTGGACAGCCCGCCAACGTTCCGGGAAATCGACATGTCATTGTCGTTGAGGATCACCAGCATGTCGGCGTGCAGGTGACCGGCGTGGTTCAGTGCCTCGAACGCCATGCCTGCGGTCATGGCGCCGTCACCAATAACGGCAATGCTCTTTCGACCGGTCTGCTGCAGGCGTGCTGCGATCGCCATGCCCAGCGCTGCGCTGATGGAAGTGCTGGAATGGCCGACGCCAAAGGTGTCGTACTCGCTTTCGGCCCGTTTCGGGAAGCCGGCCAGACCGCCTTTGCGGCGGATGCTTCCCATGGACTCTTTCCGTCCGGTCAGGATCTTGTGGGGGTAGGCCTGATGGCCGACGTCCCACACCAGGCGGTCGCTCGGCGTATCAAAGACGTAGTGAAGGGCAACGGTAAGCTCAAGCACGCCCAGGCCGGCCCCGAAATGACCGCCAGTCTGGCCCACTGACCATAACAGAAAGGCCCTGAGCTCCCGGGCCAGCCGGGTCAGCTGTTCCGGGGCCAGCTCTCTGAGCTGGGCCGGTTCGTCAATCCGGTCCAGAAGCGGCGTATTGGGCCGCTGTGACGGGATTTCCTTGAAAATATAAGTGTCCTGCATCTGCTCGGGTCTTTTCCGGTACGTTCAGTAACTGACTGGCATTATAAGGGAACAGGGGAAGCTGTTTCACACAAAGCGGGCCAGTTGTTACGAAAATATTTACGGCCAGTGTGCGCCTTCGTAGCGCCGGGATTCAATGGGTTCTTGCCACCACGTAATCGGCCATTGCCCGCAGGGGGTCTGCTTCGGGACCAAACGCCTGTAAACTTTGCTGGGCCTGTTCCAGCAGATTGGCCAGGTGCTCCCTGGCGCCTTCCAGGCCAAGCAGGGCAGGGTAGGTGGGTTTGGCGCGGGCGGCATCCGAGCCCTGGGGTTTGCCAATGACCGTTGTATCGCCCTCGATGTCCAGAAGGTCATCCTGAACCTGGAAGGCCAGGCCCAGGGCTTTGGCGTACTGGGTCAGGGAAGCCAGGGCCTGTTCGTCGACCGACGGCGCCGTCAGGGCGCCAATTCGCACGCTGGTTTCGATAAGGGCGCCAGTCTTGTGGCGGTGCATGGTTTCAAGTTGCGCCAGGGCCAGGGTTTTGCCGACGGACTCCAGATCGATGGCCTGGCCACCAACCATTCCTCCGTGGCCACTTGCCCGGGCCAGTTCCCGGACCATGATCAGACGCACCGATTCAGACAGTCCCGGCGCTTCGGCAAGCCAGCCAAAAGCCAGTGCCTGCAGGGCATCGCCAGCAAGGATGGCGGTGGCTTCGTCGAAGGCAATGTGGGTAGTGGGCCGTCCGCGGCGCAATTCATCGTCATCCATGGCCGGCAGGTCATCGTGGATCAGCGAGTAGGCGTGGATCAGTTCCACTGAGCAGGCCGGGATCAGGGCCTCGTCACCGGTCTGTCCCATTGCCTTTGCCGCTGCAAGACACAGTGCCGGCCGGATTCGCTTGCCACCGCCCAGCACGCTGTAGCGCATGGCTTCCTGCAGCCGGCCAGAGGCGGAATCACGGGTAATGCACCGGTCCAGTTCCGCATCGACGCGGGCCCGGCAGGTTTCCAGAAAATCAGAGGCAAGCAGGTTCTTTCCGGACATCAGTCAGCATCATCCGGTGAGAACGGGCGGGTTTCCAGGGTGCCGTCGCTGTTCTGGACCAGTTGTTCGACCCGTTGCTCGGCGCTCTTCAACGCCTGCTGGCATTCCCGGGTCAGCTTTACACCCCGCTCGAACGCCGTCAGGGACTGTTCCAGGGACAGCTCGCCCTGCTCCAGATCGCGAACCAGCTTTTCCAGTTCATCAAGAGACTTCTCAAAATCAGCTATCGATGTGGCGCCTTGTTCACCGGCCATCAGGGGCCCTCCGATCGGGTGGCAGAATTTGGCGGATTATACCAGAGCCAGATCGCTATCGCCGCCAGTGGAAGTGACGTCGTTCACCGGTCCGGGCATCCGGACCCCAGTTCTGTTCCGTCACATCGATTTCACCGCTGGCTGAAACGGTCACCACGGTGGTTGCCCGGGTGCCGTAGTCCGAACCCACGATGAATGGCGACGACAGAAAGCGTTCCGTCTCCAGGCCAACGCCTGTATCGGGCAGCATATGGTCTGGCGCGGGCGTGCTGTCCTGGAGCAGCGGAATCAGCTCGTTGTGCAGTGTTGCCGCATCCCGTCCGGCGGCAGCAATGGTATCTCCCGCAGCCTGCCGGAGGCGCAGAAGCTTGGGCCAGGGCGTCTGCAACAGATGATTGCTCAGTCCGTAGACTCCACGGTGGATTTGTCGGCCCGGATGGGCATCCCGATTGCTGAAATACCATCCGTCTGCTGTGGTCAGCTGCACCAGGTTGAAGCCGGAAAACTGGTCGGCGGTGTCGAGCAGATAGCGTTCAAGATGCTCCCGGGAATCAGTGAGTGCCCGCAAAGGCAGTTCACCACGACTGATACGGCCGGTTTCCGGTGCCCCTTCCCGGACGTTGGTCACGGCGCTGACCTCTCCCGCGGTATTAATCGCAAGCCAGGTGCCACCGGAGAGCAGGTCACGGCCGGCAAGCACCCGGGTACCGGATTCGGTGGTCCACCAGTCCATGGCGGCCGTCGGGCGGCGGAAAAATTCATCCCGATTGGCGGCAACCACCAATGGGAAATGAGGGTTCTGGCCAACGGCGAAAGCGATCAGGCACATGGTGTAGGTGTGGGCTCACGGATTTAATGAAGTTGACTCTTGCGCTGTGTATCATACCAGCCTTGGTTTCCCGGGTGCGGCTCAAACAATGACTCTGTTTTACGTAATAGCTTCTTATCTGGCCCTCGGTGCCCTGGCAGGCACCGTGGCGGGGCTGTTCGGCATTGGTGGCGGGCTGATCATCGTGCCCGTGTTGATGTTCACCTTTGGTCTGCAGGGAATCGATCCGGATATTATTCCCCATCTGGCTGTAGGCACCTCGCTCGCGACCATCGTGTTCACCTCGGTCAGCTCCATTCGCTCCCATAACAAGCACGGCGCCGTGCGTTGGGATCTGTTCCGGCCCATGACGGTCGGGATTATTGGCGGCGCCCTGGTTGGTGCCTGGACGGCATCCCTGATGAGCGGGCGCGCGCTCGAACTGGTCATCGGCATTTTTGTCATTCTGGTAGGGCTGAAAATGTTTTTCCAGGTTGACCCCAAGCCGGGTCGCGACGTTCCCGGGGTGGCAGGCCTCGGCGTCGCCGGTGGTTTTATCGGCTGGGGGTCGGCGATTTTCGGAATCGGCGGGGGAACCCTTACGGTGCCTTACCTGAGCTGGTGTAACGTGCGGATGCAGCAGGCGGTCGGTACATCTGCCGCCTGTGGCCTGCCCATCGCCGTTTCTGGTGCGCTGGGTAACATCTGGACCGGGTGGCATCATCCCGCAGTGCCGGAACTGAGCGCCGGCTTCATTTATCTGCCTGCGCTCATAGGTATCATTCTCACCAGCGTTTTCTTTGCCCGGGTTGGCGCCAATCTGGCCCATCGGCTGAACCCGCGGATTCTCAAGCGTACGTTCTCCATCATGCTCCTGCTGGTGGGTCTCCGTTTTCTCCTGAGCTGAGAGGTAGTTGATGCTGCAGCATCCCCAGATTGATCCGGTGGCCATTGCCATCGGCCCCCTCAAGATCCACTGGTACGGTCTGACTTATCTGTTCGGTTTTCTAGCCGGCTGGTGGCTTGGACGCATTCGCACCCGCAAGCCCTGGTCGCCTATCAATGAAGAGCAGATGGGCGACCTTCTGTTTTACCTGGCCCTGGGGGTCATCCTGGGCGGCCGCTTCGGCTATGTCCTGTTCTACAACTTTGACGCCTTCCTGGCGGACCCGCTCTGGCTGCTGCGGGTCTGGGAAGGGGGCATGTCTTTCCACGGCGGTTTGCTGGGCGTGATGTTTGCCATGTGGTGGTATGGCCGCAAGGTGGGCAGCGGTTTCTGGCGCCTGGCTGACTTTGTGGCGCCGCTGGTGCCCCTTGGACTCGGCGCAGGGCGGATCGGCAACTTTATTAACGGCGAGTTGTGGGGCAAGCCCACTGACGTTGCCTGGGGTATGGTGTTTCGAACGGCTCCGGATTCTCTCGCCCGTCATCCCTCCCAGCTTTACCAGTTTGCCCTGGAAGGCGTGGCTCTGTTCGTGATCCTGTGGTGGTTCTCATCCCGGCAGCGCCCGACCATGGCGGTTTCCGGTCTGTTCCTCATCTGCTACGGCGTGTTCCGCTTCCTGGTGGAATTCGTGCGTCAGCCGGATCCGCAGCTGGGCTATCTTGCCTTTGACTGGCTTACCATGGGACAGGTACTGTCCTTCCCGATGATCGTTGCCGGCGCCGCCCTGATGTTTATTGCCTACCGGAGACAAGCCCGATGAAAGCCTATCTCGACCTTATGCAAGACGTTGTTGATAACGGATTCGACAAGGGAGACCGCACCGGTGTCGGCACCCGGTCGGTGTTTGGCCGTCAGATTCGCTTCAACCTGCAGGAGGGCTTCCCGCTGGTAACCACCAAAAAGGTCCACCTGCGCAGCATCATCTACGAATTGCTCTGGTTTCTCCGGGGCTCCACCGACAACTCCTGGCTACAGGAACGGAAGGTCTCGATCTGGAACGAGTGGGCATTGGAGAATGGTGACCTTGGGCCTATCTATGGCAAACAATGGCGCAGCTGGCAGTGCCCCAATGGCGAGGTGGTTGACCAGATCAGTGACGTGATCGAACAGATCCGCACCAAGCCGAATTCGCGCCGTTTGATCGTGTCCGCCTGGAACCCCGCGGAACTTCCGGACGAATCCATCGGTCCCCAGGATAACGTTCGCGAGGGTCGTATGGCGCTGGCACCCTGTCACTGCCTTTTCCAGTTCTACGTGGCCGACGGCAAGCTCTCCTGCCAGCTTTACCAGCGCAGCGCCGACCTGTTCCTGGGCGTACCTTTTAATATTGCCTCGTACGCCTTGCTGACGCACATGATTGCCCAGCAGTGTGATCTGGATGTCGGTGAGTTTGTGCATACCTTCGGCGACTGTCACCTCTACCAGAACCATCTGACCGATGACATCGTCTTCGAACAGTTGAAGCGCGAGCCCCGCGCGTTGCCGACGTTGGTGATGAAACGCAAGCCCGCGAGTATCTTCGAGTACGAACTGGAAGACTTCGACTTTGAGGGCTATGACCCCTATCCGGGCATCAAGGCGCCGATTGCCATTTGACCGAACCCCGAAGAGACGAGTACATGAGAAAAGCCCTGATCGTTGCCATGTCCCGTAACCGGGTTATTGGCCGTAACAACAAACTGCCCTGGTATCTTCCGGGTGACCTTCGTTATTTCAAGCAGGCTACCATGGGCAAGCCCATTATCATGGGCAGGAAGACCTGGGACTCCATTGGGCGGCCATTGCCGGGACGGATGAACGTGGTGATCTCGCGCAATGAAGAGTGGGAAGCGCCAACCGGAACAGTGGCTGCGAAGTCTTTGCCCGAAGCGCTGGTGAAGGCCGAGGCGCAGGCGGAGCTGGAAGGTGGTGACGAAGTGATGATTATCGGTGGCGGGCAGATCTACGCCGAGGCATTGCCGATGGTTGATCGGATGTACATCACCCAGGTGCACGCTGAGGTGGACGGCGATGCGTTTTTTCCGGAAGTAAACTGGGATGAGTGGGAAGAAATCGGACGGGAGGATTTCTCCGCGTCCGATAACAACCCTTACGACTACAGTTTCGTGGTCTATCAGCGTCAGGCTTAAGCCTGACGAGGCGGGCGCTTGCCTGCGGGCTTGCCGCCCTTGCCGGGCGGTTTGCCTCGACCACCGGGGCCGCCACGACCCTTCGGGCCACCTTTCTTGAAACCGCCTTTCGGGCCCTTGCGATTCTCGCCCGGACGACCGCCGCCACCTTTACGATCACGGCGGGGAGGTGTTGCCGACACGGTTGGCAAGGCCTCTGGCTGCTCGAGGGGCAGGGAGCCTGGCTGGGCTGCTTCCATCCAGCAGGCGAGGGCGCCGGCTACCATGGCCATGTCCATGTCATTGCGCTCGGCGATTTCGTCCAGCAGCGACATCGCCTTTGCCAACTTCTTGTCTTCCGCAAAGCCCAGCAGTTGGGACTCGAACTGCTGCTCCCTCATTTTCTTGAGCTCAACGGGAGACGGCAACTCGTAAGCTTCCATCGGCGAGTTTGTTGCGCGTTCAAGCGTTCGCAGCCAACTGCGCTCGCGGGGTGTTACCAGCAGGATCGCCTTGCCTTCGCGACCGGCACGACCAGTACGACCAACCCGATGGATGTACGCTTCAGTGTCGTAGGGAACGTCGTAGTTGATGACGTGTGTGATACGGGACACGTCCAGACCGCGTGCTGCCACGTCGGTGGCAATGATAATGTCTTTCTTTCCGCGCTTCAGGTCTTCAACCGTTTGTTCACGCTGGCGTTGGTTCAGGTCACCGCTCAGGGGCGCGACCGCGTGGCCCCGGGCAGAAAGCTTTTCGGCCAGCATGGTGGTTTCCGCTTTGGTGCGCACAAAAATTATGGCGGCATCAATCGGCTCAACTTCCAGAATGCGGGTCAGGGCATCCAGCTTGCGCTCAGCATAGACCGGCAGAACGAACTGGGAGATACGCTCGACCGTGCGGGTTTCGCTTTCAATGCGAACTTCTGTGGCGTTGCGCAGGTAGGTCTGGGCCACTTTCTTGATCTGCGGCGGCATGGTGGCCGAGAACAATGCCCGTTGGCAGTTCTCCGGGGTCTTCGCCAGGATCGCTTCCACGTCGTCGATAAAGCCCATGCGCAGCATTTCGTCGGCTTCATCAAGAACCAGCGCTTTCAGGCTGTCCAGCTTCAGGGTACCTTTGCGCAGGTGGTCGAGCATCCGGCCCGGTGTGCCCACGATCACCTGGGCACCGCGACGCAGGCCCTTGATCTGGGGATAAAAGTCCTGGCCACCGTAAATGGGCAGAACGTGGAAATTCCGGAACTTGCTGGCATAGGTGGTAAACGCTTCCGCCACCTGGATGGCAAGTTCCCGTGTTGGGGCCAGAACCAGAATCTGGGGATCGGTAACAGAGGCGTCAATCCGGCTCAGCAGGGGCAATGCAAATGCCGCGGTCTTACCGGTTCCGGTCTGGGCAACGCCCAGCAGATGGTTACCGGCCAGCAGCGCGGGGATCGCCTGGGCCTGGATGGGTGACGGGGTTTCGTAGCCAACGGCGGACACAGCTTCAAGTACGGCTGGATCCAGCCCCAGTTCGGCAAAGGACAATTCAGACATTGATTCACTCGGAATTCGGGAGGTAGAGCATTGCCGGGCAATGCATGTTGTGCCGACATTATAGCGGCTTTGTTGCTGCTTTAATACGCAAAACCCCGGCGAGGCTATAGGTAGTTGCCGGGGACAGGCCATTGCGTTGCCATCCGATCTTGGGCACTCTTCGTAGCTATCCCGATAGGTTGCTAACAGGAACTCGAAATGACCTTTGACGAATTATTGCGGGCGGCTCGTGGCAGTGAGGAGCTGACCATGCCCGAGAGCTGGTCCCAGGGCAGAGCCACCTTTGGCGGTCTCACGGCAGCGTTGATGTTTGAGCGCATGGAAAAACTTGTCGCCGAGGGCCGTGCGATGAGGTCATTGCAAGTATCATTCGTGGGGCCGGTGGAGCCGGAAGTCCCCGCCAGTTTCGAGGCCGAGATTCTGCGTGAGGGAAAAGCGGTCAGTCAGGTACAGGGCCGCATTGTCCAGAAGGGTGAACCCCGGCTGGTCTGCCTGGCCAGCTTTGGCGGAGACCGGGACTCGCAGGTGCAGGTGGATGCCCTGCCAGCGCCCGAGGCAAACCCGGTCAGCCAGTGCCCGGGGCTGGACTACATCGAGGGTGTTACCCCGGAATTCATTCGGCAGATTGAGATGCGCTGGGCCTTCGGTAACCTGCCGTTCAGCGGCAAGGGGGGCCGGGAGCTCGGCGGCTGGATGCAGTTCCGGACACCGCCGGAAACGTTCTCTGATGCCCACATTATTGCTCTGGTGGACGCCTGGCCACCGGCGGTTCTGCCCTATGTAAAACAGCGGGTGAGGACCAGTTCCCTGAGCTGGGCGCTGGATATTGTACATCCGAGGCCGGTTATGGAGCCTGGTGACTGGCTCCTGTACAAGGTTTCGATTGATCAGGCGGGTGCCGGTTATGGTCACACCCAGGCCGGAATCTGGACCGCCAGAGGCGAGCTCGTGGCGCTGAGTCGCCAGACGGTAACGGTCTTCGGTTGACGGAAATGGCGGCTCAGGCCGCCATTTCCGATTTCAGAGCATCGATGATGATACGGGCGAAATCTTCCGGTGAATCTTCCTGGAGAAAGTGCCCGCCTCTGAGTGTGATATGAGGTTGTCCGTGGGCACCGGGAATCCGGCGCTGCATGTGCCTGTCGCCGCCCCGGGTAATCGGGTCGCCACTGCTGAAGCAGGTGATGAAGGGCTTCTTCCACTTCTCCAGGACCTGCCAGGCCGCCTTGTTGGCGTCGCTGTCCGGTGTATCCGGTTCCGTCGGAACCAGTTTTGGAAACGCCCTGGCTCCGGCCTTGAACTCTGCTGACGGGAATGGGGCTTCGTAAGCGGCAATTTCAGCTTTGCTCAGGGTGCGATCGGTGCCCAGTTGCACGATACGACCGACCGGGAACCAGGGGCTGTGGGTGGCAAATGCCTTCCACATGGAAAATACCGCTGGAACAGGCGTTTCGCCGGTCGGCAGCATGCCGTTTCCGACGATGATTCGGCTGAATCGCTGACGGTGTTCCGCGGCCAGTCGCAGGCCCAGCAACGATCCCCAGTTCTGGCACACAAGGGTGATATTGGTCAGGTTGAGCTGTTCAAGCCAACTGGCCAGCCACGTGAGATGGCGGCCGTAACTGTAGTCTGTAACCGACGCCGGCTTGTCGGATTTGCCGAAGCCGATCAGATCCGGGGCCAACACCCGGTGACCGGCCTCGGCCACCAGAGGGATCATGTGCCGGTACAGGTAGGACCAGGATGGTTCGCCGTGGAGCATGAGAACCGGCGAGGCGTTTCTAGGGCCTTCGTCAACGTAGTGCATCCGGAGACCCGGTTCTACGTCAAGATGGTTTGGAGCAAAGGGGTAATCCGGAAGACCTGCGAAGCGGGCTTCATCGGTTCTCAGAATACGCATGCCATCGACTGTCCTGACTGATTGGTTGCGTGATTGCCGGGCGGCATCCGGTGCTCATAGTGCCCTACTACAATCGTCGAAGATCAGGATAAAGCAGATGGAAATTTTGTGTGTTTGAGTTGCGTAACAGAGCGTTGTGGCTTTGAATCAGGACGCAATGCCAAACAGGCGTTCGGGGTTGTCAACGCGGGCCAGAGCGTCATCGCAACAATTGACGGCGCCGCAATCGTCGGCTGAGCAAAGGCCAATGGTCTGGCACTCCATGTTCTGGTGCTGGTCGCCCTCATTCCGGAAAATCCGGGCCCTGGAGAGAATCGAGTGGCAGTGGCCACAAAGGAGTGTGGGAACCGCGCTGCCTTCAGCAAGAAGTGCTGTGTATTGATGTTGTTCAGTCATAAATATCCTCCTGATACTGCCCAACATATGGGCCAAGTATGACATTTCAAAGTCGGGATGCCGGTGTTATACGGCTTAACTGTCAGGATCGACCAGTGGCCGACGGTTGGAGCGCTTGTCATCCCAGTCAAGCTCCTTGGGGTCATACCAGCCGATTGCCCCCAGCACTCTCTCCCGAGTCTGTGGCGACAGGGTAGGCCACAGCTCCTGGAAGTCCTCGAGGCCGAGCTCCCTCTGCTTCATCTGCTTGCTCTGGAGCCGGTTGATAATGCGTGGTAGCTGCAGGGCCTCGCCTAGCTGACCCGGCACCATGACTTCCTGACCCATCACTTTGCGACGGTGCGTTCGGGCGGCCAGAACCTTGCGCAACTCGGTGGCCGCATCCAGGGCTGTTTCGATGGTGAAGGTTTCCAGTTCCAACAACATGACCTGTCTATTAGTTGATCAACAACCGTCCACTATAACCCGAAGACAGCTACAGTGGCCACGCCAGCGTGGTAGGGTAGAATGACTCGTTATATCGCAGAACCAACATCAGGGAACCGCATAATCTATGTACGCAAAACTTGAAACACGGACTTTTCTGGCGTTGCTGGTCGGCGTTTCCCTTGCCTTTGTTTTTCTTATGAAGCCCTTTTTCGGGCCCATATTCTGGGCGGTCGCCATCGCCCTGATTTTCCACCCGGTGCAGCAACTGCTGGAGCGGAAACTCGGGGACAGGCCCAATGTAAATGCACTGATTACCCTGTGTATCTGCATGTTCATCGTGGTTATCCCGGTTCTGGTACTGGTGACCTCATTGGTTGCCGAGGGCGTCGCGCTTTATCAGCAGATCCAGAGTGGTGAAATACGCCCCGGGGAATACATAGATCGGGTCAACCAGTCGTTCCCCGCCATCCAGGCCTTCCTGGCACAGTTTGATATCAGCTTTGCTGAGCTGAGGGACCGGGCCGTGAGTCTCTTTGTCGGAGGAAGCCAGTTCCTGGGCAGGCAGGCGCTGGGCGTGGGCCAGAATACCTTCCAGTTTTTCCTGGGCCTGGCCTTGATGGTGTACCTGGCGTTCTTTCTGCTTCGGGATGGTCGTGCGCTGGTCGAACTGATGATTCGGGCTCTGCCACTGGGCGATGAGCGGGAGCGGTTGCTGTTTGCCAAGTTTGCGGAGGTGACCCGCGCGACAGTCAAGGGCAACCTGCTGATTGCCATCATCCAGGGGGCTCTGGGCGGGCTGATTTTCTGGATCCTGGGCATCAGTGGTGCGTTGCTCTGGGGTGTGGTTATGGCGATCGTATCGCTGTTGCCGGCTGTGGGTGCGGCGTTGGTCTGGGTGCCGGCAGCCATCTACCTGGCGGCCGTGGGCGATGTTGTCGAAGCGGTGGTGCTGACAGCCTTTGGTGTGGTGGTCATCGGGTTGGCAGACAACCTGCTGCGCCCGGTACTGGTTGGTCGTGATACCAAGCTGCCGGACTACATTGTTCTGTTGTCGACCCTTGGGGGCATTGTCATGTTCGGCATCAACGGATTCGTAATGGGACCGCTGGTAGCTGCACTGTTTATGGCGTTCTGGGGCATTTTCATCCGCGAATTCAGCGAAGAAGCCCACCGCCCAGCCGCTTCTGCGGACGAAGAGACCCCTGCGCAAAGCAAGAAAACGGGACATGATGTCCCGTAAGGCGACATGCGACAAAAGTATGGTAGTCTTTTAACCGTTTGCCCCAGCCTGTGGAGATAGGCACCACACAACAAGAAAGAAACGGATATCGATGAGATATCAGGAGTTAGCAGGTGAGTACCATGAGAAACTCAACAACCCGATTGGGACGCCTGGCCGCAGCGGCCGGATTGGCGGTCACACTGGGCTTTGCCCCTGCAGCCTTCGCGGATGAGATCGTTGCACTCAAGAACGCGCTCTACGGAGCAGGATACGACATTACCAATGTCAGCCCGCAGATGGATGACTCAACCCGGTCCGCGCTAACCCGGTTCCAAAAGGATAATGGTCTTCAGACCACGGGAAATCTGGACGATCCGACCAAGGAAGCCTTGGGTATGATATCGGTTCAGGTTGCCGCTTCGGCACCGTCACAGTCTGCCGCAGCCAGCAGCGCGCCGGCTCAGGAGTCGGCTTCTTCCGCGGCAGAAACCTCGGCCCCGGAGCCTGAGCAGGATGACGCCATTGAAGAAGAGGAAGATGGCGGCTGGTCGCTCTGGTAATCGGAGTTTCCTGAACAAAAAAGCCCGGCGAGATGTCCCGCTGGGCTTTTTTGTTGGTTCAGGATCTCAGTGCTCAGTCGAGTTTTTCGAGATCCCGAACGGCGCCCTTATCGGCGCTCGTGGCCAGTAGCGCATAGGCTTTCAGGGCTGCAGACACCTTGCGGTCCCGTGGCAGTTCCGGTTTCCAGCCCTTGGCGTCCCTGGCTTCCCGGCGACGATCCAGTTCGGGCTGATCCAGCTCCACGTTGATGCTCCGGTTCGGAATGTTGATGCGGATTGTGTCGCCATTTTCGATCAGGCCAATGGCTCCGCCGGCGGCCGCTTCCGGCGACGCGTGGCCGATGGACAGGCCGGAAGTGCCGCCAGAGAAACGCCCGTCCGTCAGTAGCGCGCAGTCTTTGCCGAGTCCCTTGGATTTCAGGTAGCTGGTCGGATACAGCATTTCCTGCATGCCCGGTCCGCCACGGGGCCCTTCGTAACGGATGATGACAACCTCGCCCGGCTTGACCTCGTCGGAGAGAATTCCGGCAACGGCGGAATCCTGGCTCTCGAATACCCTTGCCTTGCCTTCGAACACGAAGATGCTCTCGTCTACGCCCGCAGTCTTGACCACGCAGCCGTCAAGGGCAATATTGCCATAGAGTACGGCCAGGCCGCCTTCGGAACTGTAGGCGTTCTCAACCGAGCGGATGCAGCCGGTTTCCCGGTCACCGTCCAGGGTTGGCCAGCGGGTGCTCTGGGAGAACGCGGTCTGCGTGGGAATGCCGGCAGGGCCGGCCTTGTAGAACTCGACCACTTCGGTGGGCGGCGACCTCATGATATCCCAGGTCTCGAGCGCTTCTCGCATGGTCTTGCTGTGCACGGTGGGAAGGTCGGTGTTGATCAGGCCGCCCCGTTCCAGCTCGCCGAGAATGCCCATGATACCGCCGGCCCGGTGCACATCTTCCATGTGATATTTGGGTGAGTTCGGAGCCACTTTGCAAAGTTGCGGTACACGACGTGACAGTTGGTCGATCTCGTTCAGGGTGAACGGGACACCGCCTTCCTGGGCTGCCGCCAGCAAATGGAGGATGGTGTTGGTTGAGCCGCCCATGGCGATGTCCATGACCATGGCGTTTTCGAAAGCCGCCATTGAAGCAATGCTCAACGGCAGTACGCTGGCGTCATCCTCCTCGTAATAGCGCCGCGCATTCTCCACAATCTGTCGACCGGCTTTGAGGAACAGCTGCTCCCGGTCGGCGTGCGTTGCCAGGAGCGAACCGTTGCCCGGCAGCGCCAGACCGATGGCCTCGGTGAGGCAGTTCATGGAGTTGGCGGTGAACATGCCGGAACAGGAGCCACAGGTCGGACAGGCGCTGCGCTCATACTCTTCCACCTGTTCGTCGGAGGCGTTGGGATCTGCAGCAATGACCATGGCGTCCACCAGGTCGAGCTTGTGCTCCGACAGTTTGGTCTTGCCTGCTTCCATGGGGCCGCCAGAGACGAAGATCGTGGGGATGTTGAGGCGCATGGCAGCCATCAGCATGCCCGGGGTGATCTTGTCGCAGTTGGAAATACACACAAGCGCATCGGCACAGTGGGCATTGACCATGTACTCTACGGAGTCGGCGATGATCTCCCGGGATGGCAGGGAGTAAAGCATGCCGTCATGGCCCATGGCGATGCCATCATCGACCGCGATGGTGTTGAATTCCTTGGCAACACCGCCGGCGGACTCGATTTCGCGGCACACCAGTTGCCCGAGGTCCTTAAGGTGCACGTGGCCGGGCACGAACTGGGTGAAAGAGTTGGCAACCGCGATGATCGGTTTGCCGAAGTCGCCGTCTTTCATGCCGGTGGCGCGCCAGAGGGCACGGGCGCCGGCCATGTTGCGGCCTGCGGTGGATGTCCGCGAACGATACTGGGGCATGGGGTTCTTTTCTCTCTGTTGTTACCTGATGACGTTGATCAAAAAAACAGAGGATACCAGATTAGACTCCAGGCGCATGGTTGTTTTCAGAGCCTCTGTTTACAATAGTTAACACAGTTGCCAACTTATTTTCCGGTTTGATCCGACAAGGAGTATGCCTATGGCCGGCCAGGAAAGCCTGCCGCTTCGTCGCCTTAAAGAGTTCCAGCCTTTGAACCGGCTGACCGATGACCAGTTGGTTTTGCTTGCCAGCCGGGCCGAGCGTCGTACCCATGGGCCCGGGCAGAGGGTTCTGGAACGTGGTGTCCGTGACGGTCTCGATTTTTTCCTGGTGGCAGGAAAGATTGAGCTTGAGTCCGTGGATGGCCGAAAAACGATCATCGAAGCCGAAACAGAGAAAGCTCAAAACCCGATTGCCAGACTCCAGCCACGGATGTACGACGTTACAGCCGTCAAACCCTCGGAATTCCTGGTCGTCGAGCAGGACATCCTTAACCAGTTGCTGCGATCGGCGCCTGTCGAACAGGTTGAGATGGATTCAGGTGAAGGCAATGGAGGGCTCGAGAGCGAGGAACATCACCTGCTGATGGAATTCCTGTCGGAGCTGAGATCGAACCAGGTGAAGCTTCCCAGTGTGCCGGATGTGGCCTGGAAGGTCCGGCGGGCGGTAGATCGCGAGGAGTCGACGGCGGATCAGGTGGCCCTTGCCGTATCGGCCGACCCGGCGATGGCGGCCAAGCTCGTTCGCGCCTGTAACAGCCCGCTATATCGCGGATTCAGTGATGTCCGGAATGTCCGGGAAGCAGTGGTCCGTTTGGGCATGCGCACCACCCGCCAGCTGGTGACGGTGTTTTCCATGCGTGAGGTGTTCAAGACTCGTCAGGCGTCGCTTCAGAAAGAGATGGAAAAGCTTTGGCGTCACTCTCGTGAAGTGGCTGCCCTTTGCTGGGTCCTGGCGGATCACGCCACCAAACTGAATCCGGAGGAGGCGTTGCTGGCGGGTCTGCTCCATGATATCGGCGTGGTACCGATCCTGGTCCAGGCGGAACATCATGTGAATCTCTTTGCCGATGAGGCCAACCTCAGCCATGCAATCCGCGAACTCAGGGCGGATGTGGGTACGGCGGTTCTGGAGAACTGGTCGTTCCCGCCGGCGTTCGTTGAGGCAGTCCGTCATGCCGAGGACTGGGGCTATGAATGCCGAGAGACATCACCCCAATTGGTGGATGTGGTTATCGTGGCGCAATTGCATTCGATGATCGGTTCCAGCCAGAATGCCGAGCTTCCCCCGTTCGACCAGGTGCCGGCGTATCGGCGTCTGGGCGAGCTTGAACTCAATGCTTCTCGCAGTTTGCAGCTTCTGACGGAGGCCAGGGCCCGGGTCGACGAAGTTCAGCAATTGCTGTCCATCCGGTGATTGTCCGGGCTGTGTAAACTGTGGAGTCTGCTTTCCGGTGACTGTTGCACTTATGAATGTACCTTTGTTCCCCCTGAATTCCATCGTCCTGCCCAGGGGGAGGATTCCCTTGCAGCTGTTCGAGCCGCGCTACATCGACATGCTGACCCGTTGTCTCAAGGAGGATCGTGGGTTCGTTGTGGTGCTGTTGCAGGAAGGCGGAGAGGCCGGGCGCACCGCCGCCTTCTACGATATCGGCACCTATGTACGTATTATTGATTTCCAGCAGCTGGAAAACGGCCTTCTGGGGATTACCGTTGAGGGCGAATCCAAGGTCTCCGTGGTCCGCAGCTGGCAGCAGGAAGACGGCCTGAATGTGGGGGACGTCGAGTGCCTGATTGAAGAGGCAGAGAGTGAGGTGCCGGAGCGTTTCAGCGAGTTGCCCTCGGTTCTGAAGGCGTTGTTTCGTCATCCGGTCATCCGGGACCTGAACATGGACATTGACTATGGTGATGCCCGGGATGTTGGCTGGCGGCTCACGGAACTTCTGCCCCTGGACAAACAGGAGAAGCAGAAGCTGGTGGAATTGCAGGACCCTCTGGAGCGGCTCACCCGGCTACAGGGGCTTCTGGAGGCGCTGGAAGAAGGCTAGGTGCCAGCAACCGGCCTGAAGTTCAGAACCGCCTGATCCCAGGACAGCAGGATGTAGGCTCCCGTAAGGATTAACCAAACCACCGCTGCACCAACGATGGTGATATCCGGCGCCAACGGAACCTTGTCATAGCGGCTGTAACTGGCCCGCACCGCACCGGTGACAGCCAGCGCAAGCAGCAGTCCTCCAATCACATCGGTGAACCAGTGCACCCCAAGGTAGAGCCGGCTCAAAGCCACGGGCACCAGTGGCAGCGAGAGCAGCACGTAGTATTGCCAACGTCTCCGATGCCTGCTTTCGCCGGCGACGAAACTTGCCAGCAGCGTCACCAGCAGGGTGATGCCCGCCGTGTGACCACTGGGAAAAGCGCCGGAATTCGGCGGGCCCATGACTTCATCCGGCCGGGGCACGCCCAGCAGCGCCTTTAGGCCCCAGACCAGAACCACCGTCACTGCGATAGCCGCCAGAACATGGATGGCCGCGGCGTAATAGCCCCGGAATAGCAGTGCCGCGCAGGCGAGCACACCGGCGGTCATTAACACCGGCGCGTCACCCAGCAGGGTAATGGCAATGAAGGGACCGTCCAGCAGAGGTTGCCGGAGTTGCTCAAACCAGAGAAGGGTGGCCTGATCGAACCCATCCAGGAGGCTGGTGGCGGTAGCCAACTGCCCCCAGATCAGAAGTAGTGCGGAGGCACCCAGCGCCAGCATGAATGAGGCCAGCGGGAATTCGCCCTCCCGGGCCGGTCGTTGATTCGTGTACAAGCGCCAGAAACGGTTCGTAGCCTCGTATTGTGCCATCCACTGCTTCAGCCAGCGGTAGAAACGGCTGTCCTCCCCGAGCCCCAGCTGAAACCTCAACAGCACGAAATAGACCACCGTCAGGGCGGCTAGGCTGATACCGATGACCGCGTAAAAATGCGCCGGAGGCCTGATATCACTGGCCAGGGCACTGCCCACCAGAAACCCCGGGAAGATGTAGACTGGCGCCCAGGCAACAGCGGAGCCGATGTTGAAAGCCAGAAAGCGTCGCCAGGACATCATCAGGGCCCCGGCCACGAGCGGGATGATTGGTCTGACCGGGCCGACGAAGCGGCCGATGATCACACTCTTGCCGCCGTGACGCTTGAAGAAGCGCTCCCCGGTACCGATGATTTTTGGATAGCGGCTCAGTGGCCAGGCGGTTGTCAGGCGCCCCTGCAGCAGTCGCCCCAGGCCAAAACTTGCCGTGTCGCCGGCGATGGCCCCAAGGCCCGCCCAAAGCAGTGCTTCCGCAAGCGGCATGCCGGTCTCCCCCGCCAATACGGCGACGGCAAACAGGATGGCGACACCCGGGACAATAATGCCGGCTATAGCGAGTGATTCGATGAAGGCAGTCGTAAACAGGGCTGTTGCCAGCCAGCCGGGATGCAGGCTGAGCCATGCCGACAGATCGTTCAGCCAGGCACTGCTCATGTTTCGATGGTTTCTCCCGGGCTGAACCAGACCGAATCCGTACCGCGTCTGCGAGCTTCTTCCATGGCCTGGTGGGCCCGGTCCCTGAGTGTGTCGGTACGGGTGTCGCCACTGCCGCGGGTGGTGCAGCCGAGGCTTACTGTGGCTTTGCCAACCACCGGCCAGTGGTGTTCGGCAATGGTGCGGCGAATCCGCTCGGCAATCACTCGCACGCCTTCTTCCGGAGTAAACGGCAGGATCAGGAAAAACTCCGAGTCTTTCAGTGTGTACAGGGTATCGCCGGCTCGAATCACGCCGAAGAGGTGCTCGGTCATATCCCTGAACAGGCCCTGAACCTGGTCCCTGCCGTGAAGGTCGGCCACTTCGTCGGCGTAATCAATGCTCAGGTCGATGACGGACAGGCAGTGCCCCGTGGCGATGGCACGGCTGATCTCTTTCTGAAGGGTTTCATCCAGAAAGCGGGCATTATGGGCGCCAGTCACCGGATCGGTAATGGCGAGGTCCTCTGCCGACTGGGCCATGTGGTCATAGTGCCAGATGTACAGGGCTGCAACCGCCAGAAGGATGAACAGGCCCCCCGTGATGGCAATGGCGTCAGCCGGTGCCTTTTCGAGGAACAGGATGATCGACATGGGTACCAGCAGCAGAAGCGATAGCCCGACGCCCTGACGCAGGGGCAGGATAAGCAGATTCAGCACAAGCAGGGGCATGGCCCAGTGGCTGATGCCCGGGGCATCCATGGTCAGCAGCGCTGCCAGCATGCCACTGTTCAGGCCGGAGAGGATGACCAGGTGCCCGGGGGCCGACAGCTGGTGCCGGCGGCAAATGATGGTGTAAACGGCACCCGCGAGGGTCAGAACCGCCATCCCTGAGGCCAGGTAAAAGAGTTCGTAGAAACCATAGCGGAGGTTCTGTATCGCCAGGGTGAAAATGAACAGGCAGGCGATGCCGTAGCCAAAGGCATGTGTCCAGGTTCTCAGTCGGGTCTCTGTCATGCCACTGGCCCCTCTGCCCGAGGCTGGCTTGGTTGTGCCGGCTGCGACCATGAACTGTAGGCCTGGCTTCGGTTGCCTCCCTGCTGCTGGGCCCGGCGCAGGGCATTCGCGGCACTCTGCTGCAGACTGTTGGCATCGTCACCGATATTCAGGCCGGCGATCCCGGTGCTGACGGTCAGGTTCATGCCGTGGGATTCCAGAAGCGTTGCCAGGCCCTTGCGGATCGTCTCGGCGCGGGCGATCGCGTCGCTGGTGGAAATGCCCGGCAGGATCACAAGAAACTGCAGGTCCGCGACCCGGTAGTAGGTGTCGAAATCACGGATCTGGGAATGCAGGTAGCGACCAATGCGGGGAAGAATCGAGCGGATGTCCTCATCCGGTTCGTCATCGCTCAAATGGGTGTCCAGCCCGATCATGATAATCGACATATCGGTGCCCTCCCGCTCACTGCGCTGGATTTCCTTGTGCAGGTCGGCAGACAGGTATTCCCGGCTGGCCGCCTGGGTCAGTTCGTCGGTACGGCGCAACGGCGCAAGTTGACGGGTCTTGTAGTCCCGCAGGAAGACCAGCAACGCCGAAAGCAGCAGGGTAAGAAGAAAGGCGCTGATCATCTGGTGGCGGTCGGCAAGGCCTACCGCCCATTGTGTCGCGATCATTGCCAGTACAGCGATGATCAGTGTTACCACGGCTGCGGCCGCTGGCGGAACCAGGGCGAAAGCAACCAGAGGCAGCGCGTAAAGCCAGTGGCTCAGGATCCATGGGCCGGTCCAGAAACTGGCCAGCAGTATCAGCAGAAGCACGACAAAGAAAGCCTGCTGGATTCTCGGCCAGGGCTGGTGGACCCGGTTGGGGTGGAACGTCTTTCCGGCAATGACAATACCTGCCGCGGCAGCCGCGGCTGCGGCAACCATGGGTTCGCCCAGCACGGCGCAAAGGGTCGCAATGGCGATCAGGGCCACGAAGCCCGCTCGCGACAACTTGCTCAACAGGAATTTTTCGGCCATCTGGGCCATGGTGTCCTTCCTTTTCCCGAACTCCCTTGAAAAACCGTCCCCGGGGAACCTTTATAGGTCCGAGTATGGCATATCGCAGCGGTATAATATCTGTTTGGGATGCGTACTTGAAACGGGAAAGGTAAAGTTAGGCCCTGATTCCTGATTCCGCTTGAAAACAGAAAGGTATTTGAATGGATATTGCAGCGTACATGGCTGAGGTTGGGCAGCAGGCCCGTGCAGCGGCAACCGGAGTGGCTCGTTCGACCACCGCCGTGCGTAATCAGGCGCTCCTGGCGACGGCCGAGGCCCTGGATGCAGCCCGGGAAGAGCTGGCCCTCGCCAATGGCAAGGATCTGCAGATGGGCCGGGAAAATGGCCTGGATGCGGCGATGCTTGACCGGCTGGAGCTGACACCCCAGCGAATCGATACCATGATTGAGGGCCTGCGCCAGGTGGCCTCCCTGCCAGACCCGATCGGTGCCATCACCGACATGAACTACCGGCCCTCCGGTATCCAGGTGGGCAAGATGCGTGTTCCGCTGGGCGTCATCGGTATTATTTACGAGTCCCGTCCCAACGTGACGGTCGAGGCTGCGAGTCTGTGCCTCAAGTCGGGCAATGCGACCATTCTCCGGGGCGGCTCAGAGTCCATTCATTCCAACCAGGCCATTGCCCGCTGTCTTTCCGTGGGGCTCGCGAAAGCGGGACTGCCCGAGAATGCGGTGCAGGTGATCAAGACAACGGACCGCGCTGCGGTCGGAGAGTTGATCACCATGCCGGACTACGTTGATGTGATTGTGCCCAGGGGCGGCAAGGGGCTGATCGAGCGCATCAGCCGCGATGCCCGGGTGCCTGTTATCAAACACCTTGATGGCGTCTGCCATGTCTACATCGATAGCCATGCCGATCCGGAAAAGGCGCTGAAGGTGGCGATCAACGCCAAAATCCACCGGTACGGAACCTGCAACACCATGGAAACCCTATTGGTGGATGCAGAAATCGCCGAGGATATCCTGCCTCTGCTGGCCCAGGCTTTTGTTGAAAAAGGCGTGGAATTGCGGGGCTGCGAGCGGACACGGGCCATCGTCGAAGGCGTGGTAGAAGCTACCGAGGCAGACTGGGAAGCCGAATATCTTGCTCCGGTCCTGGCAGTGCGTGTGGTTGACGGCCTGGAAGGCGCCATTGCCCATATCAACCGCTACAGCTCCCAGCATACCGACAGCATCATTACTGAGAACTACACGCGGGCACGGCGCTTCATCACGGAGGTGGATTCCAGTTCGGTGATGGTCAATGCCTCCACGCGCTTCGCCGATGGGTTCGAGTATGGTCTGGGGGCCGAAATCGGCATCTCCACTGACAAGATCCACGCCCGGGGACCGGTGGGGCTGGAAGGCCTCACATCCCAGAAATACGTGGTCTTCGGTGACGGGCACATCCGGACCTGATGCCCATGCATGTCATTTATGGGGGGACCTTCGACCCGGTGCATCATGGCCATCTCAGGCTTGCGCTGGAAATCAGCGATCGTCTTGGCGTGGATTACGTCAGCCTGGTGCCCTGTCATATTCCGCCGCACCGGGGGCAAACCGGGGCGTCTTCCAGTCAGCGCCTGGAGTTGTTGAGGCTGGCAGTGGCCGGTGAGCCCCAGTTGCGGATTGACGACCGTGAGCTCTCACGGGAAGGAGCGTCCTACACCGCCGATACCCTTCGCCAACTCCGGGCCGAGCTTGGCCCGGATGAACCCCTGGTGATGGTGGTTGGCACGGACGCATTTGCTGGCTTCGATCGCTGGCGGGAATGGCAGCAGATTCCGGGTCTGGCGCATGTGGTTGTGGTCCGTCGGCCGGGCCCGGCATTGGACCCATCCTCCGAACCGGCCCGATTACTGGCAGAGCGTGGTGTGGAAAGCCCGGAGGCCCTGCATGACAGCCCCTGCGGCTGCGTTCTCGAGCTGGATCCACCCTTGCTGGATGTTTCCGCGACCGGTATTCGGGAGCGTATCGGTGACGGCCGTTCGCCACGCTATCTGGTGCCTGACTCGGTCTGGACAGAAATTCGCCGCCAGGGGCTCTATGGAGCATGCCCTGACGGGAACTTTTAGTGCTACAATCGCGTCTGAATATGACATTTCGGGCGGCCATACCGGCAAACGCCCGTCCAACAGGGTGATTATGCAGGCAGAGCAACTGAAAGATCTGGTAATTAATGCGCTTGAAGATGTGAAAGCACAGGACATCAGCGTAATCGATGTCCGTGACCGCACCAGTGTCACCGACTTCATGGTTCTGGCATCCGGAACGTCCAACCGACATGTAAAATCCCTGGCAGACTCCGTCGTGGTCGAAGCGAAGGAGAAGGGCGTGCGCGCGAGCAATGTTGAAGGTGCCGGCGTCAGCGACTGGATTCTCGTGGATCTGGGCGATGTGGTTGTTCACGTCATGATGCCTGCCACACGAGAATTTTACGATCTGGAGCGCTTCTGGCGTGATGCTCCGGATCTTGGTGTTGCGGGCAGCGAATAATCATGCGGTTACGCCTGATCTGTGTGGGGCAGAAAATGCCCGACTGGGTCAGTACCGGATTCGGAGATTACGCCCGCCGCATGCCGCCGGAGCTACCCGTGGAACTGGTTGAAATCCCCGTCGCCCATCGGGGCAAGAATCCCGATATCCCCAGGCTGATGCAGCGAGAAAGTGACGCCATTCTGGCGGCCACCGGCGCGAAAGACCGGGTCATCGCGCTGGAGGTTGGTGGGCGGCCGTGGTCGACCGAAAAGCTTGCGGCGCAGCTGGAGAACTGGCAACAGGATGGCCGGGACGTCAGCTTTCTGGTGGGCGGCCCGGATGGCCTCGCCGACGATTGCCGCAAACGGGCCGACCAGCAATGGTCGCTGTCGCCCCTGACCCTGCCTCATCCCCTGGTCCGTATTGTTCTGGCAGAGCAGCTCTACCGGGCCTGGTCGATCACCCGCAATCACCCGTATCACCGGGCCTAGGGGGACGTTATGCCATGGGGTGAGTTCAAGGATACGGCAGCGGAACGCCGGCTGTTCCAGCGGCGGAGCCTGGTCATGCTGGTGCTTGTCATGCTCGCTATCGGTGGCCTGATTGCCCGGATGTACCAGCTTCAGGTCGTGGAACATGAGATATACACCACGCTCTCAGACAAGAATCGCGTCCAGGTCCAGTCCGTGCCTCCTCCCCGGGGGCTGGTATACGACCGCAATAACACCCTGCTGGCGGAGAACCGCCCCGTTTTCAGTGTGACGCTTGTGCCCGAGCGGGTACAGGGCATGGACGATACCCTGGCGCAGCTTGACGCGATCCTGGAGATCTCTGAGGAAGACCGCGAACGGTTTCAGCGTCGGCTTCAGGAGCCCCGCCGACCCTTCCAGGAAATCCCCCTTCGCTATGACCTGAATGAGCAGGAGATGGCACGCCTCGCCGTGCATCGCCACGAGCTACCGGGCGTCGAGGTCAAGGCTGAGCTGGTACGGTATTACCCCCACAGTGAGCTGACGGCCCATGCCCTGGGATTTGTCGGGCGTATCAATCGGGATGAGTTGCAGAGGATCGATCCGGTCAACTACGCAGGCACCAACTACATCGGCAAGTCGGGCATTGAGCGGTTCTACGAGGAAATCCTCCACGGCCAGGTCGGCTACCAGCATGTAGAAACCAATGCCCGTGGCCGGACTCTCAGGGTTCTGGAACGTGAGAACCCGGTTCCCGGGGAGGATCTGCAGCTGCATCTGGATCTCAGGCTGCAACAGCGTGCCCACGAGCTTCTTGATGGTCGTCGGGGCGCCATCATTGCCATAGAACCGGATACCGGCGGCATTCTCGCGCTGGCCAGCGTGCCGGGGTTTGATGCCAACAAATTCGTCACCGGTATCAGCGTCAACGATTATCGGGAATTGAGCGACAGCAAAGACAAGCCCCTGTTTAATCGTGCCTTGCGCGGTCAGTACCCGCCAGGCTCAACCCTCAAGCCCATGCTTGCGGTCGCCGCCCTCGACAGTGGCGCGACCACCCGGGATTACACCATCTGGGATCCGGGGCATTTCCGACTGAATCAGGGTGGCCGGGTCTGGCGCGACTGGAAGCGGACGGGGCACGGCTGGGTTGATCTCAAGGACGCTGTGGCCGAATCCTGTGACGTCTACTTCTACGAGGCGGCGGTCGAAATGGGCGTGGATACCATGCACAGCTACCTGTCTCATTTTGGCTTCGGGGAAGACGCGACGCTTGATGTCTCCGGGGCCCTGAGCGGCTTGCTTCCTTCCAGAGACTGGAAAAGGGCAGTGCGCAATGAACCCTGGTATCCGGGAGATTCCGTGAACCTGGGTATCGGCCAGGGCTTCATGTTGGCAACACCGTTGCAACTGGCGACAGCGACCGCCCTAATCGCCAATCGAGGCGAGTGGGTCGAGCCGAGGTTACTGAAAGATATCAAGGGGGATCGCCCGGTCGAGGAGTTCCTACCCGCCGAAACCCACGAGCCGCTCAAGTTGAAGAACCCGGACGACTGGGAGTATGTGGTGGAAACCATGGTTGAAGTCATGCACGGAGCGAAGGGCACTGCCCGGGGTGCTGGTCGTGGTGCCCCCTACAAGATGGCAGGCAAGACAGGAACTGCCCAGGTCTTCAGTCTGGCCGAGGATGAAGAATACGATGAGGAAGAAATCCGCGAGCGGCTTCGGGATCATGCGCTTTTCGTGGGTTTTGCGCCGGTAGATAACCCGAAAATTGCCGTCGCCGTTATTGTCGAGAACGGCGGCAGCGGCAGTGGCACCGCGGCACCGGTCGCGCGGGCGCTGTTTGACTCCTGGTTGCTGGATTATGGCCAGGGGGATAGCGCATTGGTCAGTGGTGTCGGCGAGGTGGCTGACTGATGGCGTTCAAGGCGTTACTGGATTCAACCGCAAGCAACCCTCTTGGCCGGCACCGGAGCATCTGGACAGCGCTGCATCTGGATCCAATCCTGTTGCTGCTGTTACTCCTGCTGGTTTCCGGCGGGCTGTTCGTACTCTACAGCGGTGCCGACCGGAACCTTGAGGTCGTCAAGGCCCAGGGCATCCGGCTGGGCGTGGCGTTTGTCGTGATGCTGGTATTTGCCCAGCTGGATCCCTCGGTGTTTCGCCGTTGGGCGCCGTGGCTCTACGGCGCCGGTATTGTGGCCCTGATTGCGGTTCTGCTGGTGGGCGTTGGTGCCAAGGGTGCGCAACGATGGCTGGCTATTCCGGGACTTCCGCGTTTCCAGCCATCGGAATTGATGAAGCTGGTGGTTCCCATGATGGCGGCCTGGTATCTGTCCAGGCATTTCCTGCCGCCCAGATTCCGGCATGTGACCGTCGGGCTGGCGATCGTTCTGGTGCCCATGGTCATGATCATGCAGCAGCCGGACCTGGGGACCTCGCTGCTGGTCGGCATGGCCGGTATCTTCGTGGTGTTTTTTGCGGGCATCAGCTGGAAACTGATCACGGCGTTCGTGGCCATGGTGTCCGTTTCGGCCCCGCTGATGTGGTTCTTCGTCATGAGGGAATACCAGAAACAGCGTGTATTGACGCTTCTGGACCCTCAGAGTGACCCCCTTGGCGCCGGCTGGAACATCATCCAGTCCAAGACCGCCATCGGTTCCGGTGGCGTGGATGGCAAGGGCTGGCTTCAGGGAACCCAGTCGCACCTGGAGTTTCTGCCAGAGAGCCATACCGACTTCATCGTCGCAGTGCTGGCTGAAGAGTTCGGGTTCGTGGGCATGCTGATCCTGATGACGGTGTATTTCCTGATCATATTGCGGTGTCTGTATATTGCCGCGACGGCCCAGGATTCATTCAGCCGCCTTCTCGCGGGTGCGCTCACCATGACGTTCTTCATCTACATCTTCGTAAATGTCGGGATGGTAAGTGGACTTTTGCCAATCGTTGGTGTGCCATTGCCCCTGATCAGCTACGGTGGGACATCGGGGGTCACCCTGATGGCAGCCTTTGGTGTTTTGATGTCGATTCATACCCATCGGCGAATGATTGGCGCCTGATTCGGTCAATCAAACCATGGCCACAGGGTAATGGTGATTCCGTCGGAGAACCCGTTACAATGAAGGCTGGACCACCGGGAACCTGATACCGGTGGCCAGTGTAGTCAAGAGGAATTCCGGACAGTGAACTGCAAGCCCTCATTCTCCCTCCTGCTGTCGGTGGTTGTGTCGCTGATACTCAGCGGCTGCGCGTCGGCCCCGGAAACGGACCATTCGTCCCGCTATACCCTGGCAACTGACAGGGCCCCTTCGGGTAACTTCGATGTGTCCGGTCTTGACGATGCGGTTCCGGTTTACGAGGCCCCCAGGAGGGCGGGCAACAAATCGCCCTACCAGGTCTGGGGCAAGCAATACCACGTGCTCGACAGCAACGACGGTTATGTCGCACGGGGTACGGCGAGCTGGTACGGCGAGAAATTTCATGGCCACAAGACCTCCAACGGCGAAACCTTTAACATGTACACCATGTCCGCCGCGCACAAATCCCTGCGAATCCCCGGCTATGCACGTGTAACGAACCTTGATAACGGTCGCTCGGTGATTGTCCGTGTCAACGACCGCGGTCCCTTTCACAGCGACAGGATCATCGACCTGTCATACGCCGCTGCCAAGAAGCTGGGGTACCAGGCCAGGGGCACGGCCCGTGTAGAGGTGGCTGCCATCACCGTCAGGCCGGATGGCGCCATGTTCATTGCCGGCGAGCCTTATTCCCCGGGAGATCCGGCCGGATACGCTGAAAGCCGGGTGGAGGCAAGCGGCGACATGGCCATGACCAACCGGTCATTGTTTGTGCAGCTGGGGTCCTTCAGCAGCCGGGATCCGGCTGAAAAACTGCTCAGCCAGGTGAGGGCGGTGCTGGAGAATCCGATGCGCGTTCGGGCAGTGGATACCTCCGCGGGGCGCTTCCATCGGGTCCAGGTGGGCCCCTTCAATGACGAAGACAGCGCCAGGCGTACCCAAAGCCTGCTGGAAGCCCGTGGTTTCGATCAGTCCATCCTACTGACCGATACGCACTGAATAAGCCGAACACGACATATTTAAAAAAATACACTTAACGACGAATGAATGGACCCATGGCCTTAAACTCTGCTTTTCGAACTCTCTCCGTTGTCCTTGTGCTGATGCTTGCCCTGACAGGCAAGGCAATGTCCCAGTCGGTGCTGATTCCGTCGCCGCCGCAGATTGCCGGCAGCTCCTACGTGTTGATGGATCCCAAGAGCGGACGGATCATCATGGAGGAGAATAGCCACGAGCGTTTGCCTCCGGCCAGTCTGACCAAAATGATGACGGCCTATATTGTCGAGCGTGAGCTTGATGAGGGCCGCATTGCCATGTCCGACATGGTTCCCATCAGCGTTAATGCCTGGAAGACCGAAGGTTCGCGCACCTTCGTTCGGGAAGGCACCCAGGTTTCGGTCGAAGATCTGCTCAGGGGGGTCATCATTCAGTCGGGCAACGACGCGTCTGTTGCCCTGGCGGAATTCGTTGCAGGCAGTGAAGGAGCCTTCGTTGACATCATGAACCAGCAGGCCCAACTGCTGGGAATGAAAGACACCAATTTCGTGAACGCGACCGGCCTGCCCTCGCCGGAGCATTTCTCAACAGCCTATGACCTGGCGATGCTGGCCCGCGCGATCATCAACGATTACCCGGAGAACTATCCGCTCTACGCTGAAAAACATTTCACCTACAACAACATTCGCCAGCCGAACCGGAACAGTCTGCTCTGGCGCGATGATAGCGTCGACGGCCTGAAAACAGGCCATACCGAGGAGGCGGGTTATTGCCTTGTTGCCTCTGCCAAACGCAACGACACCCGTTTTATTGCCGTGGTTATGGGCACCAACAGTTCAGAAGCACGGGCCCAGGAAATCCAGAAAATGCTGAACTACGGCTTCCGCTACTATGAGAGCGAACGCCTGTTCCGGTCAGGCCAGGAGCTCATCGAAGCCCGTGTCTGGGGCGGTCAGGCTGATCAGCTCTCCGTTGGCATGACTGAGGATGTCTACGTGACCATTCCACGGGGTTCACGAAACGATCTGGAATCGACGGTCGACCTTGATTCTGTGATTAAGGCACCCATTAAAGTTGGGGACGAGCTGGGACGGGTGAAGGTCTCCTATAACGGCGAGGTACTGGTTGATCAGCCGGTGTTGGCCCTGACCGAGGTTCCCGAAGGTGGCTTTTTCAAACGCATCTGGGACGCCATCAAGCTCTTTTTCATTCAGTTATTTCAGTAAGGTGATGTTGATCCCGGGGAGTAAAACGGCATGAGTGAGCCGAAAGCACCAAAAATTGAGTTTCCTTGCGACTATGTGATCAAGGTGATTGGCAATGCGGCCCCGGATTTCACCGAGTTCGTGGTCGAGGTTGTGGAGCAGCATGCCCCCGGAATCAGCGAGACCGATATCACCGTTAACGACAGCAGCAAAGGCCGTTTTTCCTCGGTTCAACTGAAGATTGTGGCCACGGGTGAAGCGCAACTGAAGGCCCTGTTCGAGGATCTCAAGGCCAGTGGCCGCGTACACATGGTGCTCTGAGCCCGATGCCTGACCTGATTGTCCGATCCCTGGGTGAGCAGCCCTATCTGGAAACCTGGGAGGCCATGAAAGCCTTCACCGCTGACCGCGATGACAGTGTGGCGGATGAACTCTGGTGTTTGCAGCATCCGCGGGTTTATACCCAGGGCCAGGCGGGGAAGGCCGAACATATTCTTGCCCCGGGCGACATCCCGGTGATCCCGGTGGATCGGGGCGGGCAGGTGACCTACCACGGTCCCGGCCAGCTCGTGATTTACCTGATGATCAATCTGACTCGCAAAAAACTTGGTGTACGTTCTCTGGTGGACGAGATCGAACAGGCCATCGTCCGCACGCTTGGAGAATTGGGCGTTGAGGCCGCTCCGAGACCGGACGCCCCGGGCGTTTACGTGGGCGACGCCAAGATTGCCTCGCTCGGACTGAGGGTTCGCCGGGGTTGTTCCTTTCATGGCCTGGCGCTGAATGTGGATATGGACATGGAGCCTTTTCAGCGCATAAACCCCTGCGGCTACGCCGGAATGGCCATGTGTCAGGTTCGCGACTTTGTTCCCGGTGTGACACTGGCTGACGTGCAGCGGAGGTTGTCGCAGCAGCTGGTCAGTGGCCTGGCTCACCACGATGTCGATTTCCGCGAGGGCTGGTAGCTCAGGCCGCGGCTTCATTCTCGTAACCGCATGCGCGGTTACGTCCCTCGGATTTCGCCCGATACAGGGCTTCGTCTGACCGCTGCAGCAGGCGATCGATGGATTCCGAGCCACGGATCGACGCCACCCCCACACTGATGGTTGCCTGAATCGGGCCCTTCTCCGTGCTTACGGATCTGGCGGCAAAAGCTTCACGGATCCGGTTTGCGGATGCCAGCGCCTCCCCGGTATTGGTTTCGGGCAGCAGAACCAGGTACTCCTCACCGCCCCATCGGGCCAGCGTATCAACTTTGCGGCATTGTTCCCGAAGGGTCCTGGCCACCAGAATGATCAATTCGTCACCCACATGGTGCCCATAGTTGTCGTTAACGCTCTTGAACAGGTCAATGTCCATCAGCAGCACCGAAAAGGGCCGGGCGTTGCGAAGATAGCGCTGATACTCGATGTCCAGTTGCTCAAGCGCTTCGCGGCGATTGGCCAGGCCGGTCAGGGCATCGTGCTTGGCGGCATACTCGAATTCCGCGGCCAGCTTCAGCAACCCCAGCTTGCTGCGTCGACGGCTCTGGTCAAGGATGTAACAGGTGACCATTTCAAAACCCAGCACCGCTATCATGGTGATTCTGAAACTGGTGCTGTGCGGCGGATCGAACAGGAAATCCCCCAGTGGGCTGAAAAGGAAGATGACGGCGGCGAACCCGCCACAGCAGGCGAGCACCCCAACCCGGGATTCGCTGATGTAGAAAATGATGGGCGGGTAGGCAAACAACCAGATAATGGCGGAACCGTCCTCTACCGCGTTGATAGCCAGGTAGGTGAACAGCACCGTAATCAGGGTTATGAAGCCGCGACGCTGCAGGGTCTTGTTACCGAAGAGCAGGTAGCTCACAGAGTTGACGGCAAGAAGAACGGCGAAGCCAACCAGTAGTGGCGGCGTGATCGGGTCGTTCTGCAGGCTGGAGCGCCAGGCAAAGAAACAGAGCAGGGGCACGGCAACAGCGGTCAGCCAGTTGATCAGGATCGGGACAGGAATCTCGCCCTTGACCCGGAACTGCGACAGCTCCGTATCCGGCGTTTTTCTTGCGGATTGCGGCATTTTCAGATCTTGTTGTTGTGATAGTCGTTGTTGGACCTTACGTATCTAGAAATACTAGACCGGTTTCCCGGCGGAAACTGTGTCGAAACGTAAACGATCCGGTTGTGCAGATGTAAACCGGCAACGGGGCTGGCGCATTGGCCCCGTGGCCGCGGCAGGCCGGTCGACTCGGTTAGGTCAGCTCCCCTGACTATCCGTATAATGGTGTAAGCCGCCAAACGTGGTGAAATTCTCTGATCCGAACAGGTCACTATGTCTTCCAGACGTTCAGGAAATTCGGTTTCCCGCATCAAGACAGGCAGTTTCGAGCGCAGGCTGAGTCTGACCCGTGCCGGGTTGTTTGCCGGTACCCGTATGGCCTCACATATGGCAACCAACTGGTTCAGCACTCGGGAAAATCGGGAAAAACGTCACCGCGCCATGCTTTCGAGCCAGGCCCGGTTCCTGGTGGATGAACTGGGCAAGTTAAAGGGCAGCGTGGTCAAGATTGGCCAGGTTATGGCTCTGTACGGCGAGCATTTTTTGCCCGAGGAAGTCACCGAAGCGCTCCACACCCTGGAAGATCAGACCACTTCTCTGGAATGGCCGGCTATCGAGCGTGTGCTGAAAGACGAGCTGGGCGCGGAGCGTCTGGCGCAACTGGATGTAGAGCCCGAGCCTATTGGCGCTGCATCGCTGGGGCAGGTCCACCGGGCCTGGCGCCGCAGTGACGGCCTGGAGCTGGTGCTGAAGGTGCAATACCCGGGCGTTGCCGACGCGGTAGACAGCGACCTGAATGCTGTCGCCCAGTTGCTGCGAGTGGCCAGGCTGGTCAGTTTTGGCCCCGAGTTCAATGACTGGCTGGAGGAAGTCCGGCAGATGATGCATCGGGAGGTGGACTATCGCCTTGAGGCGAAGACCACCGAGAAATTCCGCAACATGCTGGCATCGGATCCGAGGTTCATTGTGCCCAGGGTCCTGCCGGAGTTTTCAACCGAGCACGTTATCTGTTCAACATACGAGCACGGGCATTCGGTCAGTTCCCAGTCGGTCAGGGACCTCCCGCTGGATCGTCGCAGTGCCCTTGGCAAGGCCGCCCTGGAGCTGTTTTTCCGGGAATTGTTCATCTGGGGCGAAATACAGACCGATCCCAATTTCGGCAACTACCGCATCCGGATTGCCGGGGAGGAAGGGGATGACCCGGGGTACGACCGTATCGTCCTCCTCGATTTCGGCGCCGTGCAGTCCTACTCGGACGAGTTTCTCAAACCGGTCATCCAGATGATCAAGGCATCCTACGAGAACGATCTCGATGCGGTAATCGATGGTGGCGTGAAGCTGCGTTTCATGAGCACCGAGTGGCCGGAGGAGGTACTGGAGAAGTTTGGCCAGGTCTGCATGTCGGTGCTTGAACCGCTCTCCAGCGACAAGGATTCCTGGCCGGACTATGCAGTGAACAGCCATGGCCAGTATCGTTGGAAACAGAGTGAACTGCCGTCCCGGGTGGCGCGTCAGGCGGCCCGGTCGGCGATCAGTCGCTATTTCCGGGTGCCCCCGAAGGAGTTCGTGTTCCTTAACCGTAAACTGATCGGGGTCTACACCTTCGTTGCGGTTCTGAATTCCGAATTTAACGGCGAGCCGCTGCTTCGAAAATACCTCTACGGTGAAGGTGACGATGCACCGGACGCCTCCGCGACGAGCCAGAGCACAAAGGCGTAGCGGGCACCCTTGCCAATTCCTACCAGTATCACAAAATTGAGCCACGGCACGCGCATGATCCCGCCAACCAGGGTCAGCGCGTCGCCGCCCAGAGGCAGCCAGCCCATCAGCAGAGACCATTGGCCATATCGGTTAAAGCGGTTCCTCGCCTTGTGCAATTGCATCTCGCTGATCGGAAACCAGGGTTTATGCTTAAAGCGATCTACCTGCCGGCCGATAACTCCGTTAACGACCGAGCCCAGCGTGTTACCCAGTGTTGCCCAGAACCACAGCCACCACCAGGAGTAACCCTGTGTTATCAGCGTGCCCAGCAGAACTTCCGAGTAAGCGGGCAGCAGCGTGGCAGCGGCGAACGCGGTCAGAAATAGCGTCAGGTAGGCCACCGGCTCCTCCGTGCTCTAAAATAGAATGAACCCCCAACTCCCCGCAGGTCCGCCTTCACCATGAAACAGTTATCGCTCCGCTTCAAGCTCTACGCCCTCGTTGTGTCCCTGCTTCTGATAATGGGCATCAGTATCGTGGTGACTGCCCAGCTGTCTCTCGGAGCCATGGAGAAGAGGTTGAGTGTCGAGACCCGGGATACGGTGCAGGGCATTGTAATGGATCAGCTCAGCGCAACCGCTGGCAAGTTCGGCGAGCTGGTCAGTGGTCAGTTTGCAACTGCCTTTCGGACCCCGGAAGTCGTCCGCAATGTTATTACCCGCAATATTCAGTCCGACAGTTCCGGTCGAATCAGCAGGACGGCCCTGCAGGAGACTGTTGGCGCCGTGCTTGAGGAGCAGAAAAGTCTGAGCTCGATATACGCACAGTTCGAGCCGGATGGCTATGACGGGCAGGATCGCTATTTCACCGGTGGTGTTGAGGAGCACAGCAGCGACGAGGGCACCCTGGAAATCTATTACTACCGGGATCCGGAGGGCAAGGTTCACTTCAGCCGCACCGAGGACCCGGCTACGAAGTATCTGGATAGCCTGAACGAATTCGGGATTCGGGAAGCCGAGTGGTATCTGTGCTCGCGGGACACCAGGGCACCCTGCATCATGGAGCCCTATGATTACGAAATCAGTGAGGGCTATTCCGAGCTGATGACCAGCCTGGTGGTTCCGATTCTGGACGACGGAGCATTCGCCGGCGTGGTGGGCGTCGATATCAATCTCTCGACACTGCAAAGAACCATTTCTGGTGTCAGCAAGGAACTGTTTGACGGCAAGTCCAGGGTCACGCTGATCAGCGAGCAGGGTCTTATCGCGGCATCCAGTCATTATGAGGCTCATCTTGGTCGGCCCCTCCGGGAGGCGTTGCCGGAGCATGGCGATACCTTCTCGGGACTGCATCAGGGTGGGGGGACCTTCGATGACGGCCAGACCCTGGCCGTGGCCTATCCCGTCGAAATCAGTCTGCCCGATGCCGAGTGGTCGTTGTTGATTGAACTGCCAAGAGATGCCGCGCTTGCCAGCGTTTCCGAAATCACGGGCCTGCTGTCAGACGAAGTGGCCGCGACCGCGACCCGCCAGACCCTGGTAGGCATCGGTGTCGTGGTTCTCGCTGTTGTTGCCCTTGTTCTCCTGGTCCGCTCGGTGACCCGCCCGCTGGATGAGATCCGGGATCGCATGAAGAACCTGGCCAGTGCCGAGGGGGACCTCACCCGTGAGCTGGAAATCGACACCCACGCCGAGCTGATCGAGCTGGCTGGCGGATTCAACGCCTTCCTGGCGAGGCTGAGAGAGATGATCAACGACCTGAAGGATGTAAACGCCAAGGTCCGCGAACAGGCCAGGGATGTCGGAAGTATTGCGGTTGAGACCGATGAGCAGACCGGCAGGCAACATCAGGACATCGACAGCGTGGTGACCGCCATGAATGAAATGTCTGTCGCTGCCGGTGAGGTCGCGGGATTTGCCGGTGAGGCGGCGGACAACGCGCGGATGGCCCAGGACGGCATCCGCTTTACCCAGGACACCTTGTCGTCCGCAGTCAACGGCGTGAGCGCGGTGGCCAATGACATGGGCGAGGCCAGCACTGCGATCGGCCAGGTGGCCAATCGCAGTGAGGACATCAACCGGATCCTGGATGTCATCCGTGGCGTCGCAGAACAGACCAACCTGCTGGCGCTTAACGCCGCCATCGAGGCGGCAAGGGCCGGTGAGCAGGGGCGCGGCTTTGCCGTTGTCGCCGATGAGGTCCGAACCCTTGCCTCCCGGACGCGGGAATCCACCGATGAAATCAGCACCATGATCGACGGTCTGAAGCAGGATGTGAACGGGGCGGTTTCGGTGATCCAGAGCGGTGTTGATCGCGCCACCTCGGCGGTGGATGGCACCCAGGAGGCGGCCCATTCCCTGGCCACGGTTGTCGAGCGGATCGGAACCATTGTCGAACACGTGACCCAGGTGGCGACCGCAGCGGAAGAGCAAAGCTCGGTGAGCGAGGAAATCAATCGCAACCTCACTCATATCGGTGACGCCGCCAACGATCTCCGGGAACTTGCTGGTCGCGTCAAAGGCAGTGGTCAGGCCCTGGACAATGAAGTGCAGGTTCTGGAGCGGGAGCTCGGTCGCCTGAGGACATGATGGGCGGCTACTATGGTGGCGATTCAAAGCATCAATTTTAAATTAGCGTGCGCCGTGCCATCATTCAGCCATAGGATTTCAGTCCCGAAACATACAGCCAGAGACTTTAGGGAGGTGTTTATGGAGCAGGTCACGATTTATGGCCGCTCGAGTTGTGGTTTCTGCGTGCAGGCAAAGCGTCTGTGTGAGGCCAGGAACATTCCCTACGTCTGGGTCGATATGATCGAGAAGGGCATGAGCAAGCAGGATATCGCGGACAAGATTGGCCGGCCGGTTTATACCGTGCCGCAGATTCTGGTGGGCAACCAGTACGTGGGTGGGTTTGATCAGTTCTACGCCTACATGCGCGACCAGCAATCGGAGCTGGCCCGCTAACCATCTGCGTGTAGTGCCTGAACAATGAAAAAGCCTGACAGAGCTACTCTGTCAGGCTTTTTGCTTTCCGGTACGCTGTTCGTTCGGTTACAGCTGGAACTCGGTCTTCAGTTTCTTCTCGGTCAGCGTGTTCTGGAGTTTGGCAACACGCGGCAGGCCGTTATCGAATGGCGGGAAACTCTCACCGGCAATCAGAGGTTCCAGGTAGTCCCGGCAGTCCTGGGTGATACCAAAGCCATCGTCGGTGATGAAGTGGATCGGCATCTTTTTCTCCTGGTTTGCCACTTCGCTCAGCGGGGCCTCACCGATCTTCCAGACGTAAGGTTTGCCCTGTTCGCGGACGATCGTGGGCATCAGAGCCTGCTTGCCGTCGAGTGCCATTTCCACGGCGGCCTTGCCAACCGCATAGGCCTGCTCCACGTCGGTGGCGGAGGCAATGTGGCGGGCACTGCGCTGGAGGTAGTCGGCAACGGCCCAGTGGTATTTGTGGCCCAGGGCCTGCTTGACCATATTGGCCAGGGCCGGAGCAACACCGCCCAGCTGGGTGTGGCCAAACGCGTCCTTGGCTCCGGCGTCCGCCAGGAAGCGACCATCTTCGTACTGGGCACCTTCGGAGGCCACGACTACACAGTAGCCATACTCTTTCACGCAATGATCCACGCGCTCAAGGAACGCGTCGCGATTAAACGGGATTTCCGGGAACAGGATGACGTGGGGCGGTTCGCCCTCGCCCTGTCCTGCCAGGCCGCCGGATGCGGCAATCCAGCCGGCGTGGCGACCCATTACTTCCAGGATGAACACCTTGGTGGACGTTTCGCACATGGACTTGATGTCCAGGCTGGCTTCCAGGGTGGACGTGGCAATGTATTTGGCAACCGACCCGAAGCCCGGGCAGCAGTCGGTGAACGGCAGATCGTTGTCCACGGTCTTGGGCACGCCGATGCAGGTAATTGGGTAGCCCATCTTGTCGGCGATCTGGGAAACCTTGTAGGCGGTGTCCTGTGAATCCCCACCGCCGTTGTAGAAGAAGTAGCCAATGTCGTGGGCCCGGAACACCTCGATAAGGCGTTCGTACTCGCGCCGGTTCTCGGAAATGTTCTTGAGCTTGTGACGGCAGGAGCCGAAGGCGCCGCCCGGGGTATGAATCAGCGCCTGGATGGCATCGTCGCTCTCGAGGCTGGTATCAATCAGTTCTTCCTTCAGCGCCCCGATAATGCCGTTGCGTCCGGCAAACACCTTGCCGATTTTGTCCGGATGCTTGCGGGCGGTCTGGATGACGCCACAGGCACTGGCATTGATGACGGCGGTGACACCGCCGGACTGAGCGTAGAATGCATTCTTGATGGCCATCTCGGGCTGGAGCCTCCTGCTGGTTCGACAATGGCGCAGATGATACGCCAATCGACGGCAATTTTCATGAGCAGGATTGCGGATAGCGTGGCTCTTGACGGGGTGGGGCGGATACGGGAGGCTTGTCGGGTTTCAACTCAGAGGGCAGTTGCCGAATGCACATTCATATCCTGGGAATCTGTGGCACTTTCATGGGCAGCCTGGCCGTTCTGGCCCGGGAACTCGGCCATACGGTGACAGGCTCCGATCAGGGTGTTTATCCACCCATGAGCACCCAGCTGGAGGCTCAGGGTATCAGTCTGATGGAAGGGTTTAGCCCGGATCACCTGGAGCCGAAACCCGATCTGGTGCTCATCGGTAACGCCATGTCCCGCGGCAATCCGGAAGTCGAAGCGGTGCTCAACCGCAATATCGACTACATGTCCGGGCCCGAGTGGCTGAGCCGCGAGGTGCTCAGGCACCGTTGGGTCATGGCGGTAGCCGGTACCCACGGCAAGACCACAACCACGTCCATGCTGCTATGGATCCTGGATCAGGCCGGGTTTGAACCGGGATACCTGGTTGGCGGTGTTCCCCGGGACTTTCCCGTGTCGGCGCGTCTGGGCAACAGCGACTTTTTTGTAATCGAAGCAGACGAGTACGACAGCGCCTTTTTCGACAAGCGCTCCAAGTTCGTCCATTACCGCCCCCATACCCTGATCCTGAATAATCTGGAATTTGATCACGCCGATATCTTTGAAAACGTCGAGGCCATCGAGCGGCAGTTCCATCATCTGGTCCGGACCGTCCCTTCCCAGGGCCTGATTATCCGTCCCGCGGTGGATGGCCACCTGGACAATGCCCTGGCACTGGGCTGTTGGAGCCCGGTTCAGGACACCGCGATTGGCAGCGAGACCCCGCGCATGTCGGACTGGCGGGCCGAGCTGCTATCGGAGGATGGCAGCCGGTTTCTGGTGATTCACCACGAACAGCCGGTGGCAACGCTGAAGTGGGATCAGACCGGTCTTCATAACGTCCGCAATGCTCTTTCTGCCATTGCTGCCGCACGTCACGTGGGCGTCACCCCAGACCATGCGGTGGCCGCCCTGTGCCGGTTCTCCGGCGTCAAACGGCGGATGGAGTTGCTGGCGGACATAGACGGGGTGCGCGTATACGACGACTTTGCCCATCATCCCACCGCCATTGCCACCACACTTGAGGGCTTGCGCAACCAGGTGGGTGATGAACCTATCCTGGCATTGATTGAGCCGCGCTCGAACACCATGAAGCAGGGCGTCCACCAGCAGACACTGCTGCCCAGCGCGGAAATCGCGGACCGGGTTCTGTGGGCGAACCTGAATGACATGGAGTGGCTGCCTGAACTGATTGCCGGTTGGCAGGCGCTGAATGCCGGTTCCGATCGGCATCGGGTGGAGGCTACAGTGGAAGACTTGCTGGCGCGCACCCTGGAAGATCTTCCCAGCCCCTGCCACATTGTAATCATGAGCAACGGCGGCTTTGGTGGTATTCACGGTAAACTTATTGCCGAGCTTGAGCGTATCCGTGGCTGATCCGGCGCAACCGGCGACTCCCCCTGACTGACAAGTGGCGATATTCATGACCAACGACCATAACCGGCCAACGACCGTTAACCTGGCCTTCACTGGCGCGTCCGGTGCCCAGTATGGCCTGCGCCTGTTGCAGTGCCTGGTCTCAGCAGGCTGCCGGGTGAATGTGATGGTCAGCCGGGCTGCGCAGGTGGTGATCGCCACGGAAACCGATCTGAAACTGCCGGGAACGCCGCCGGCGATGCAGGAAACATTGTCTGCCTACTCGGGCGCTGAACCGGGGCAGGTTCTGGTGTTTGGTCGGGAAGACTGGTTTGCACCGCCGGCTTCCGGCTCCGGGGAGAAAGCGCCACTGGTGGTCTGCCCCTGTAGTACCGGAACGCTCTCGGCCCTGGCGACCGGTGCCAGTAACAACCTGATTGAGCGGGCCGGAGATGTTGCGCTGAAAGAGCGTCGCACGCTCATTCTGGTTCCCAGGGAGGCACCTTTCTCCGAGGTGCATCTGGAGAATATGCTGAAACTGACCCGCATGGGTGCCGTCATCATGCCGGCGAGCCCCGGCTTCTATCACAAGCCCCAGTCGCTCGAGGATCTGGTGGATTTTATTGTTGCCCGAATCCTTGATCATCTGAACCTGCCCCAGGACCTGATGCCCCGATGGGGCGAAGCCCGGGCCGAGGACAAGCGCAAGGGCTGAGGCTGCTCTAAGCGATGGTTTTGGCCAGCCCGATTGATGCTTTTCATCATTGAGCAAACCGGGCTCCGGGCAGAGACTTGGTGAACGACAATCACAACACAGGTTATTCACCGAGGTTCACCATGATTCCACGCACTCTCTTCGACGCCGACCTTGAAGGCTTTCGCGATTCTGTCCGCAAGTTCCTGGAGCAGGAGGCAACGCCTTACCATGATCAGTGGGAGAAAGACGGCCAGGTTAGCCGCGAGCTCTGGCAGAAAGCTGGTGAGCTGGGCTTCCTTTGCCCATGCCTGCCGGAAGAGTTTGGCGGTGTTGGCGCGGATTTCCGGTATAGCGCGGTGTTGATCGAAGAGGTAGCCAGGGCCGGCTTGACGGGCATAGGCTGGGGCCTGCACTCTGACATTGTTGCACCTTACGTGCTCAACTACGGCTCCGACGAGCTGAAAAATCATTATCTGCCCAAACTGGCCAGCGGCGAAATGATTGGCGCCATTGCCATGACGGAGCCGGGTGCCGGCTCGGACCTGCAGGGCGTGAAAACGACGGCGGTGAAAAACGGCGATCATTACGTGCTGAACGGTTCCAAGACCTTCATCACTAACGGCCAGCTTGCTGACGTGGTTATTGTTGTTGCCAAGACCGATCCTAAGGAAGGCGCCAAAGGCATCAGCCTGTTCATGGTGGAAACCGCGTGGGAAGGTTTCGAGAAAGGCCAGAACCTGAACAAGGTGGGCATGAAGGCCCAGGACACCTCAGAGCTGTTCTTCCAGGATGTGAAAGTACCTGAGAAGAATCTGATCGGCCCGGGCGAAGGCCAGGGCTTTTTCCAGCTGATGCAGGAGCTGGCAGCCGAGCGCCTTCAGGTGGCCCTGGGTGCTGTTGCCGCAGCCGAAGCCGCCTGGCAGTGGACCCTGGATTACGTCAAGGAGCGCAACGCCTTCGGAAAGCCGGTGATTGCGTTTCAGAATACCCGCTTCAAGATGGCGGAAATGAAGGCGGAAATTACCGCTGCCCGGGTGTTCACCGATCGGTGCCTGGAGCTGCATCTGGACAAGAAGCTCGACATCCCCACCGCGGCGATGCTGAAGCAGCTCACCACAGACCTGCAGTGCAAAGTGATGGATGAGTGTGTTCAACTTCACGGCGGCTACGGCTACATGTGGGAATACCCGATCGCACGGGCCTGGGCGGACTCAAGGGTGCAGCGGATCTACGCCGGCACCAATGAAATCATGAAGGAAATCGTTGCCCGTTCATTCTGAACCCTCGTCACGGGGGCTGGTCATAAGGGCAAGTGAGGGCAGTGCTGGCACTGCCCGTTTCCTTTGATCAGGAGAGGCACAGATGAAACAGCCGTTGTCGCGAGAAACCGTTTTCGAGGTGACCAACCTCGAAGAACTTGCACCGATGGCCGATTATTCGCTGATGGATCATCTTACCCCTGATCCTGACGCCACGTCTGATGGTGTTGACCATCGGCCAAGGCAGGTCTTTTCGGGGCATTATGTGCCGGTCAGGCCCACGGCCATCGAAACCCCTGAATACGTTGCCCACAGTGAGGATTTGTTCCGCGAACTGGGCTTTGCCGACAGCCTGGCCCAGTCCGACGACTTTATCCGGATGTTCTCCGGCGACCTCTCGCTTGTACCGGAGCCGATGCGAAAACTGGGCTGGGCCTCTGGCTACGCGCTTTCCATCTACGGCAACGAATACACCCAACAGTGCCCGTTTCAGACCGGCAACGGCTACGGAGACGGTCGTGCCATTTCGGTACTCGAAGCCGTTTTCAACGGTCGGCGCTGGGAAATGCAGCTCAAGGGTGGCGGGCAGACCCCGTATTGTCGCGGTGGCGATGGCCGCGCCGTTCTGCGTTCCAGCGTTCGTGAATTCCTGGCGCAAGAGCACATGCACGCCCTGGGTGTGCCAACCTCGCGATCACTGAGCCTCTATGTCTCGAAAACGGAGCGGGTGCGACGTCCCTGGTACTCCGAGGGCTCACATTCCCGGGATCCCGACCAGCTCGTTTCGGAGCCGGTTGCCATTTCCACCCGCGTTGCGCCTTCCTTCATCCGGGTTGGCCAGCTTGAACTCTTTGGTCGCAGGGCCAGAAAACAGGAGCACCCTCGAGCGATCGAAGAGCTCGAACAGCTGGTGCTGCACCTGATTGATCGGGAGTACAGCGGGGTCATTGACCAGACGGTCGCAACTCCCACAAAAGTCGTCATGCTTGCACAGGCGTTCCGCGGCCGCCTTGCCTCGCTGGTCGCAAACTGGATCCGAGTCGGCTATTGCCAGGGCAATTTCAACAGCGACAACTGCGCCGCTGGCGGCTTCACACTGGACTACGGGCCTTTCGGCTTCTGCGAAGTGTTTGAGCCGTTTTATCAACCGTGGACCGGTGGCGGACAACACTTTGCCTTCCTTAATCAACCGGCGGCCGCTGAGCAGAACTTCAAGAGTTTCTGCTCGGCCCTCCGTCCACTGCTCAATGGCCATGAAGAGGAACTGGCTCAGCTCGATGAGATTCAGAAGGGTTTTTCGGAGGTGATGCAGGCGGAAATGGAACGGATGTGGTCAGCGAAACTGGGGCTGAAAGGTTTTGACGCCGAACTCTTCCGGGAGCTGGTGATGCTGATGACCCGCACCCCGGTGGATTACACCATCTTCTTTCGTGAGCTGTCCTCGGTACCCGACGATATTGAGCCACTAAAGCAGAGCTTTTACAGGTCACTGGATGAAGCGGGAGGGGCTGATTCGGAAGGGCTGCTCAAGCGGTGGTCCGAATGGCTTGCCAAGTGGAAATGCCAGATTGGAATCGACGGAGCGGGCAACGGTTCCCGGCTCCGCGAGGAGCTCTCCCGGGACATGAAACTCGTGAACCCGAAATACACCATGCGCGAGTGGTTCGTGGTTCCGGCTTATCAGCAAGCTGCTGACGGTGATTATCTGCCACTGAGGGAACTGCAAAAAGTATTGAATCAACCCTATGACGAGCAATCGGATGGGGTTGAGCATCGCTACAACCGTCTGAAGCCTTTCGAGCTGTTCGATCTCGGCGGGTTTTCCCATTACAGCTGTTCGTCGTGACGAGTGTCCCGTCTGGTTACCAAACTTTACAAATTGCCAAACCTATCAAGGTCTCCGATCACCACATCCCCTAAAGTAGCGGCACAACCTCTAACAAGGATAAACGGTTGCCGCGATGAAACGCCTGATAGGTTTCTCTGTGTCTGTTCTCTCCCTCGCTCTGGCCGGTTGCGGCGAGGAATCCGATGAACTGCCCGTGGACGGGCGGGATTTTGATGGTGTGGAGTACAGTGAGCCGGCGCCCTATACCGGCAAGGTTATCGACGGATACCTGAACAACGCCCGGGTCTGGCTGGATATGGATGGCGACAGCCAGTTTACGCCGGGGCCCCTGGTCATCGAACTGGATAACGGGGCAGAAGTCACCCTTGCCTCGGGTGAGCCCACGGCAATGAGCGGTACCGGTGGCCGTTTCACAATCGACATCTCGGAGTTGGTTCTACCCCCTTCCGTGGGCCCGGACCTGGATCCCAGGGACTATCCGTTACATGCAGTCGCCCTGCCGGGTAAAACCTTCGAGGAAACGCGCAACGGCGAGGTGCCGGTGGCCAGCGCCTATCTGATGTCGGCGCCTCCCGGTGTCCGCAATATCACGCCACTGACAACACTGGCCCGTTACCGGGGCGTTGTCGGGCTGGGTTCGTTCCTGGAAACGCCATCTGGCGTTGCTGCCAGCCTGGCGGACCTGAATCTGGTGCGGGATTACATTCTCGCCCAGGACGACCGCTCACACGCCTACGCCAGGGCATTGGCAAGATTCATGGCCAGTCAGATCCCCGAGGCCTACAACGACCTGCTGGCAGCAGAGAACAGTGACGGCACGGAGCGATTCCTGAGCAGGGAAGCGGCGTTTCTGCTGGGCGTTTCTCTGATTCAGAATGCCGCGGACGTTACTGCGGTGGTCGATACTGCTGCTCAGGGTGACTTTGCCAATGTCGATGCCGACGCCCTGACCCTGCCCGAAGTGGATGTGGAATTGAGCGATCCCGTGCTGCTCACCGGCCAGAAGGTATACGCCGAGCCTTCCAACCAGGACATCCTGCCTGCCAATCGTTCAGGCCTGCAGATCTCCGCCGAGCTGGTCTTCGATTACAGTGAGAGCGGGCGTCTGCTATCCGTCTCGGCGAATGGCTGTCTGTCACCGTCCATGCCGGAGTTGGCGCGCCTGATTGGTGTAAATGGTTATATGGCGAACCTGCACACCCAGTGGCTACCCTCTGCCGCACTGTCGGAGCAGAGCCGCTTGAATTTCGATGAAGACGGAACGGATGAGCGTCTGATTTTCGACTGGGACAACCGCCTTGCCTATTTCGAAACCAGTACCACCTGCCATCAGTATCGTGGGATTTCAGCAGGCTCGACTGAGCTCGGCGGTAACCCCGAGGTAACCTACAGCTGGACAAAGGACAGTGGTGAGCTTGCCGAGCTGGTTGCAGAGTATGGCACCGGCAAGACCCGCACGCTGGTTCCGGACATGGCGAATTCGTCTTCTGTATTTCCGGGTTATCGGCTTTCAGAGCAGGGCAGTGAGGTGGAGGCCGTGACGTTTGCGGTCGGCATCAGTAACTGTACCCCGCAAGAGGATGCCGTGGACGCGAATCAGGTTGTCACTGGCTTTCAGCCTTACCAGTTTTCGGGCTACGACCCTCAGCCCGGGGGTTTTACCGATACCGTCCTGGAATTCGACCGCAGGGAGTTTTCCGGCCCGGAGCAACCGGATCTTCGACTGCTGCGATACGGATTCCTCGATCCCGATCGTCTTGGGCTAGACAGGGTAACCGGGGATGGAAGTTTCGAGTGGGTGATGAATTACCCGACAGCAGGCGGGCCGGGCTTCGTTGCTGAACAACCGAATCTTATTCGTGATGCCTACATGACGCGATATAGTGCGGGCGGTGACTGTGGCCGCGAGTTCGAGGGCATTCCCAGCTCCGCGTATGCGCGGGTGGAGTATAGCTATCAGCGTTTGTCTGAGTATCTGGTTGAACTGCTGGAATAGGTACTATTGAGCGGGATTCTTTTCTGGCTGCAGGGAGCGCGTGCACGGGAGTAACAGGAGTTGGCTGTGCTTCAAAGAGAGTCAACATGTGGCCGGTTGGCCAATTTACCACTTCCTGAGGGAGGAAATGGTGCCGAGGAGAGGACTTGAACCTCCACGGGGTTGCCCCCACTAGCACCTGAAGCTAGCGTGTCTACCAATTTCACCACCTCGGCAGGTGATTTGCAGAACCTTAGCTTGTTGAAAACTAAACGTTTCTGCCAACGTTGAGGTGTGTGCCTCAACCGATGGCGCGTACTTTAATAATTCCGGCCTGGGCTGTCAAACATTTTTTCGCAAAAAGAATGGCAGGTATTTATGCCTATTCCGGGCAGGTTGATAGGCAGGACCTCCATCCCAACGTTATACTCGTTGCAAACGAATCTATACTGTGCCGCGTTGGTGCAGCCTCAGGACAAGGATCCGAATGGTTTCCAGGAAGAAAAACGACCGGGATCCTCACGCCAGCCGTGAGGCCCAAAAATACGATAATCCTATTCAAAGCCGGGAATTTATCCTCTCGCATCTCAAGGATCGCGGGGCTCCCGCAACACATGAAACATTGTGTTCCGAGCTTGGTCAGTCTTCGGAAGAGGGTATTGAAGCCCTTCGGCGGCGTTTGATCGCCATGTGCCGGGATGGACAACTGATCTGCAATCGCCGTGGCGCCTACCTGCCCATTGAAGAAGCGGATCTGGTTACCGGTCGCGTGATCGGACACAAGGATGGCTTCGGGTTTCTGGTGCCGGACGATGGCGGCTCCGACCTGTTTCTTACAGCCCGCCAGATGCGTCAGGTGTTTCACGGTGATCGAGTGGCTGCCCGGGTAGATCGGGTGGATGACCGCGGTCGACGTGAGGGTGTGATTGTCGAGGTTCTTGAATACCGGACCAGCCAGACAGTAGGGCGTTTTTTCCAGGAGAGCGGTATCAGCTTCGTGGTTCCGGAAAATGCGCGGATCAACCATGAGGTACTCATTCCCCAGGAAAATTGCGGCAACGCCCGTCATGGCCAGTACGTGGTGGTGGATATTGTTCGTCAGCCTACCGTACGCACCCAGCCATTGGGCAAGGTTGTTGAGGTGCTGGGAGAGCATATGGCGCCGGGAATGGAGATTGACGTTGCCATTCGTTCCTACGACATTCCCCATAGCTGGCCGCCCGCCGTGGGCGAGCAAACAGCCGCAATTCCGGAAGAAGTCACAGAAAAAGACAAGGTCAACCGGAAGGATATCCGCAATCTCAGGCTGGTAACGATCGACGACGAGACGGCACGGGATTTTGATGATGCCGTGTATTGCGAGCCAAGGGCCCGTGGTGGCTATCGTCTGTTGGTTGCAATTGCCGATGTTTCCCACTACGTCCGTCCAGGTACACCATTGGACGAAGAGGCGGTAAACCGCAGTACGTCGGTTTATTTCCCGGATCACGTTGTGCCAATGCTGCCGGAAAAGCTGTCCAACGGCCTGTGTTCGCTGAACCCGGGGGTCGACCGCCTCTGCATGGTGGCCGATATGACCATCAGCGCCGCTGGCAATATCAGCAGCTACAGTTTTTATCAAGCGGTCATGTTCAGTCATGCTCGGCTTACCTATAACAAGGTAAGCACCATGCTGGAGCACCCGGACACCGAACAGGGCTACAAGCTGTGTGAGCAATACGCCAACGTGCTCCCGCAGTTGCACAATCTTTATGGCCTCTACCAGTTGTTGCGTAAGGCCCGTACCGAGCGTGGTGCAATTGACTTCGAAACTACCGAAACCAAGATTGTGTTTGACGCCGATCGGAAGATAGAAGAGATCGTTCCGGTGCAGCGCAATGACGCCCACAAGATCATCGAGGAATGCATGCTGTGTGCGAACGTTGCCACAGCGCGATTCCTGAAAAAACACAAACTGCCGGCACTCTACCGGGTCCATGATGGCCCGTCAGAAGAGCGACTTAATGCAGTGCGGCTGTTCCTGGGTGAGCTGGGTCTGCAATTGGGGGGTGGCGATAGCCCCACGTCTGCGGACTATCAGGAGCTGCTGAACAGTATCAAGGATCGCTCGGATGCCAATGTGATCCAAACGGTTATGCTGCGTTCGCTCAGCCAGGCCGTCTACAGTCCGGAAGAGGGTGGCCATTTTGGCCTTGGCTATGCAGGCTATGCCCACTTTACGTCGCCGATCCGGCGTTATCCGGACCTCATTAATCACCGGGCCATCAAGTCGGTTATTCACGGCGGGCAGCCTTCCAAGGATGTGGTTCCGCCACCGAAGCCGGATCCCGAGCTTGCCGAATATCCTTACGATATGGCCCGGATGGAGCAGTTGGGTGAGCACACCTCGATGGCAGAGCGCCGTGCCGATGATGCCACCCGTGACGTCATGGCCTGGCTGAAGTGTGAGTACCTCAGTGATCATGTCGGTGAGGAGTACGACGGTGTCATTGCGTCCGTTGTGCCCTTCGGTTTCTTTGTGGAGCTTTCTGGCGTCTACATAGAGGGGCTGGTGCATGTGTCGACGCTCAGCGGTGACTTCTTCCATCACGATTCAGCCAAGCATCGCCTCATCGGTGAGCGCACGGCAATGAGCTTCCGGCTTGGTGATGAGGTCCGTGTGAAAGTCGTTCGGGTTGGAATGGAAGATCGCAAGATCGACCTGGAGCTGATCAGCGAGCCCGTGCATCGACAGGCAGATCGCGACGCGCTCAAGGTTCCAGATAAAGGCGAGCGAGGAAAGGGCAAGCGCGGCCCCGGCAAAGGTGGCAAGCCGCCCGGCAGAGCCAAGCCTGGCCAGAAGGGTGCATCATCCGGCGAGCCTGGCCTGAAGCGCCCGAGGAAACGCCCGGCGTCGGCGTCATCGAAGAAAAAGGGGCCTGAGGCCTTCGATGATAATGAAACGCCATCTGCCAGAGATGAGCTGGTTGCAAAGGCTGCGAAACTTGCCCTGAAAAAAGGCAAGAAGGGCAGTGGCGCTGGCAAAGACGACAAGAAAGCCAAGCCGCGAAAATCAGGCAAGTAACAGGAATCAGAACCAGTGTCCGGAGAGTTTGTGTTTGGCTGGCACGCGGTTGAGGCTGTCCTCAAGCGCGAGCCTGAGCGTCTTCAGCAGGTCTGGATCCAGACCGGCCGGCAGGATAAACGGGTCAAGAGCATTACCGATACCCTGGACAGCCTTGGGGTGAAATGGAAGGTTGTGCACCGGAAGGAGCTTGATGAGCGGGTGTCCGGTGTCCATCAGGGTGTTGTGGCGGCTGTCAGTGAAAGCCGGGAATGGACCGAAGATGATCTGCTGGCCCAGTTGGCCGCCAGTGACAAACCGCCGTTCCTGCTGGTACTTGATGGCGTAACCGATCCTCACAATCTTGGTGCCTGCATGCGCACCGCCGATGCGGTTGGTGTTCAGGCGGTTATCGTGCCCAAGGACAAGTCTGCGTCACTGACGCCGGTTGCCCGAAAAGTCGCCTGTGGGGCTGCCGAAACGGTGCCCTTTGTGCGAGTCACCAACCTTGCCCGTTTTCTGCGCAGTTTGCAGGATCAGGGTGTCTGGCTGATTGGCACCGCCGGTGAGGCGGACGCCACCCTTTACCAGGCTGATTTCAAGGGGCCGGTAGCGCTGGTGATGGGCGCCGAAGGCAAGGGTATGCGCCGGCTCACCCGCGAGCACTGCGATCAGCTGATCAATATCCCCATGCTCGGCCACGTAGACAGCCTCAACGTCTCTGTGGCTACGGGTGTTTGCCTGTACGAAGCGCTGCGCCAGCGGCTTGGTTAACCCTTGCACACAGGGCCTTCCCCGCCTAGAATACGTGACCCCTTTTTTAAGGGGTGGTTTTGTATTGCCTGATTGCAGGCAATGCCGGGCCAAGCTTTTGATCAAGCCTTTCTTGTAAAGCCTTATTGATAAAGCAAAAAGAAACCGGCAGCAGCAGCTGTCAACTCCTTGCTTTCATGTTTGTCGGTCGCGGGTTCAACGCCGTGCCGGTAAAAAGGAAGCTGTTTAAACCGTAGGGAGAACTCATGCGTCACTACGAAATCGTTTTTATGGTACATCCGGATCAGAGCGAGCAGGTGCCCGCGATGATCGAGCGTTATACCGGCGTCATCACTGAAGATGGCGGCAAGGTACATCGCCTGGAAGATTGGGGCCGTCGTCACCTGGCATACCCGATCAACAAGATTCACAAGGCTCACTACGTACTGATGAACGTTGAATGTTCACAGGCCGCGATGGACGAGCTGACTCACAACTTCCGTTTCAACGATGCAATCATCCGCGACATGATCCTGCGCCGTGATGGTGCGGATACAGACCTGTCCCCGATGAAAGCTTCCGAGTCCCGTGAAGACCGTCGTGGCGGCGATGATCGCCCGCGTCGTTCAGCCGAATCTGACGAGCCACGTCAGCGTGCTGAAACCCAGGACGAAGAAGAGTAATTAACCGGAGTTGAGGAGTTAAGTTATGGCTCGTTTTTTCAGACGTCGTAAGTTCTGCCGCTTCACGGCAGAGGGTGTTAAGGAGATCGATTACAAAGATCTGGACACCCTGAAAGGCTACATCACTGAAACCGGCAAAATCGTGCCCAGCCGCATCACCGGCACCAAAGCACGTTATCAGCGTCAGCTGGCTACCGCTATCAAGCGTGCCCGCTACCTGGCACTGCTGCCGTACTCGGACAGCCACGATAACTAAGTAACAGAAACACAGGACTTGGGACCATGCGTGCACTTGCACAGTATGTAATGCGCGGTCCCTTCCAGGCCGGCGGGGTAGCAGCAGTCACGACTGCAGTGCCCTTGTTGTTCTGGATTGGCGCAGCCGTTGTCGGCCTGGTTATTCTCAGGCTTGGCATCAGCCAGGGGCTCAATATCGGGCTCTGGGCATTACTTCCGGCGCTTGGCTGGAGCATTTTCGGGCAGGACCCGACCGCTCTGGCTGTATTGCTCCAGGTGATGCTCATGGCGTCGCTGATCAGAACCACGCAGTCCTGGGAAAAAGCCCTGCTTGCGGGAAGTTTTCTCGCAATCGTCACAGGCCTGATGTTGCCTGTGGTCTACCCGGGCTTGCTGGATGATCTGGTCCAGGCCGGGGTGAGCTTTTACCAACAGTACAATGCCGAAATCGCGCAGAGTCTCGGCGATGACCTCGACAGGGTTATCCGCGACACGATGAACGCGAGTATGGCCGGCACCTACCTGGCAACGGGTGTGGGCATGACCATGCTGGCGCGGTCCTGGCAGGCGGGGCTTTATAACCCCGGTGGGTTCCGCAAGGAATTCCATAGCCTGCGGCTGTCGGCGCCGATTGCGGTGTTGTGTGCAGTGACCATGGTGGTTGGTCCGATCCTCGGGCTGAATTCCATGTTGCTTGCCTGGGCTGCGGGAACACCGCTGTTCCTGGCCAGCCTGGCACTGGTACACGGCGTTGTTGGTTTGAAAAAGCTCAGTGGGAACTGGTTGGCGATGTTTTATGTAGCGCTGATCCTTTTGGGCCCAAGCCTGATGATTCTGTTAGTGGTTCTGGCTTTTGTGGATAGCTGGCTGGATATCCGGAGGCGTATAAGCCCTGCCGGGCCGGCTGAATAAAGCACGAAGAGGTTAACGAGATGGAAGTTATTCTGCTCGAGAAAGTTGCAAACCTTGGCTCCCTGGGTGACAAGGTAAAGGTTAAGGCCGGTTACGGTCGTAATTTCCTGCTTCCTTATGGCAAGGCTGTACCTGCCACTGAAGCAAACCTGAAGGCGTTCGAAGAGCGTCGTGCCGAGCTTGAGAAAGCAGCTGCTGAGAAGCTGTCTGCTGCCCAGGCCCGCGCCGAGGCCCTCGAGGGTGCCGCTTTCACCATCAGCTCCAAGGCCGGTGAAGAAGGCAAGCTGTTCGGTTCTATCGGTGTGCGCGACATCGCTGACGCGATCACTGCCGGTGGTACCGAAGTAGAGAAGAGCGAAGTTCGTCTGCCGGAAGGCCCGATCCGGGTGACTGGCGAGTACGAGATTGAGCTTCAGCTGCACTCCGACGTTGAAGTAAGCGTCAAGCTGGCGGTTGTTGCCGAGTAAGCCGTTTTCTCTGGAAACGGTGCTGGGGTTGCCCCGGCTCTGGTAGTACGCTGGTGGCCCCACTGCCTCTTTAGAGGCTGGTGCCGGCCAACCTGACAGGCCCGAACCGCATCTCGCGGCTTTCGGGCCTGTTGCTTTCTGGTATGCTGTTAAGACCCTGTAACCCCCTCCCATTGCTTCGGCAGGTCGCTTAAACTGTCGTGGTTATGATGTGCAACTGAAGATGTGTTCATGGCCAAGCCCAATCTGAAGCCCGCGAGTACCGATCTCGAAACCAGCCGGATCAAGGTTCCCCCTCATTCTGTCGAAGCAGAGCAGGCAGTCCTGGGCGGCCTGATGCTGGACAATCGCCGGTTTGACGAGATCTCCGAGGTGATTTCGGCCGCCGATTTTTACCGACAGGACCACCGGCTGATCTTTGGCGCTGTGGAGCGCCTTGCCAGTGAGAGTGAGCCGCTGGATGTGGTCACCCTCGCCGAATTCCTGGAGCGGGCCGGTGATATCGAAGATGCCGGTGGTTTGTCCTATCTGGCCGAGCTGGCCGAGAAAACCCCGGGTGCAGCCAACATCCGTGCCTACGCCGATATCGTCCGGGAACGCTCCATTCTGCGCCAGCTGGTGGAGGTGTCCGGCAAGATTTCGGATTCGGCCTTCAACCCGCTGGGCCGGAACAGCAATGAAATTCTCGACGAAGCCGAGCGGAGTGTATTCCAGATTGCCGAGGCGCGGGTCAAGGAAGGTTCCGGGCCGCAGGCCATCAACCCCATTCTGGCCAAGACCCTGAGCCGGATTGAGGAACTGTTTGAGTCCGGGGAGCAGACCACCGGTCTGACGACGGGCTTCAAGGATCTCGACGAACAGACCTCGGGCATGCAGCCCTCAGATTTGATCATTGTGGCAGGTCGCCCTTCCATGGGTAAGACGACCTTTGCTATGAACATCGTTGAAAATGCCTTGATCAGTACCGGCACGCCGGTTCTGGTGTTCAGTATGGAGATGCCGGCGGATGCCCTTGCCATGCGTATGCTCTCGTCGCTCGGGCGCATTGACCAGACCAAGGTTCGCGGCGGCAAGCTGGAAGAAGACGACTGGCCCCGGCTGACGTCGGCGGTGAGCCTTCTGAAAGACAAGCCGCTCTATATCGACGATACGCCGGGCCTGAGCCCCACCGAGATGCGTTCCCGGGCGCGCCGTATTGCCCGGGAAAACGACGGCAAGATTGGCCTGATCATGGTCGACTACCTGCAGCTTATGCGGGTGCCCGGCAACACCGAGGGTCGGACCGCTGAGATCTCGGAAATTTCCCGGTCACTGAAGGGTATCGCCAAAGAGTTGAGTTGCCCGGTGGTGGCCCTGTCCCAGCTTAACCGGAGTCTTGAGCAGCGGCCGAACAAGCGCCCGGTGAACTCGGATTTGCGGGAATCCGGCGCCATCGAGCAGGACGCCGACGTCATCATGTTTGTGTACCGGGATGAAGTCTACAACGAGGACACCCCGGACAAGGGCATTGCCGAGATCATTATTGGTAAGCAGCGGAACGGCCCCATCGGCACTATCCGACTTGCGTTTATCGGCAAGTACACGAAATTCGAAGATCTGGCCCACGGCGATTATAGCGACTACGGCGGGGAGTATTGATGCCCCGCAGTACGATTGCCCGCATTGATCTGGACGCCTTGCGCCGGAACTTCCAGACTGCCCAGCGGCGGGCAGGCGGGGCCAGGGTGATGGCCGTGGTGAAAGCCGATGGCTATGGCCACGGCATCGGGCCGGTGGCTTCGGCGCTGGATAGCCTGGCGCCGAAATACGCAGTGGCTTGCCTGGAAGAGGCGCGGGCCATTCGGGAAACAGGTCTGATACAGCCGGTCGTCCTGCTGCAGGGTGTCCATGCTGAAGCGGATATCGCTGAATGCGCCCGGAGTGGCTTTGAACCGGTGTTCCACAGTTTCCAGCAACTGGCGTGGCTGGAGCGTCTGGATACATGGCCCGCTTTCTGGCTGAAAGTGAACAGCGGTATGAATCGTCTCGGCTTTCATCCGGACGAACTGGCCGGGGTGATGAGCCGGTTACAGGCCATGAGCGCTGATACAGAACTCCTGGGGTTCGTCACGCATTTTGCGTGCGCCGACGATCCCGACAGCGCAATGACGGCGCAGCAGACTGCGGTGTTCGAAAAGGCCACGTCTTCGTTCCCGGATTTAATGAAGAGCGTTGCCAATTCGGCCGCCCATTTTCGACCGGGCCAGCCGATGTTTGACTGGAGCCGCCCCGGAATCATGTTGTATGGCGGCTCACCAATGGTGGGCACGACCGGTCCCGAGCTTGGCCTGGAGCCGGTAATGTCGCTTGAGGCCCCCTTGATCAGCACCCGCTTGGTGCCGGCGGGCGAGTCTGTTGGCTATGGGGCCAGCTGGGTTGCCGATCGGGACACCCGGATGGGCATGGTCGCGATCGGTTACGGTGATGGCTACCCCAGGCATGCCGGCACCAATACGCCTGCGGCGATCAACGGCCAGCGGATCAGGCTGATTGGCCGGGTATCCATGGACATGCTGGCGGTGGACCTCACCGATGCACCCGATGCGAAGGAGGGTGACAGCGTTGAACTCTGGGGTCGCACCGTGGGGGTCGATGAGGTAGCCGCCTGTGCCGGCACTATCTCCTACGAGTTGATGACCGGCATCACCGGGCGGGTACCGCGGCAATACCGGTAGCGTTGTGGCGCGCTTTTTCAGCCCGGTTCCGGTTCGTGAATGATTTCCTCGATAAAGTCGAGAATGGCAGCGAGGCTGCGGTCGTCCAGCTTTTTGAGCACCTTGTGCACGACCATCTTGCTGCCCTTGAGCATGCTGCTGATGCCCATTTTGGCCATGCCCATCATCATGCTGCTGGCATGCAGGCGGCGAAGCGGCTCCAGGAAAAAGAAGTCCAGACCTTCTTCGGTCATGTCCACAATCAGGTTGAAGAGTTTGTCGATGGCTTCCTTGTCGGCCTTGCCGCGTTCGCGCAGTTCGCCGACGGTATACAGGGCCCGGGTTCGCAACTCATCAGGGATCGGCGCCACAATGTGGCTCTGTTGTTTCAGCATGACAGTTCCTGTTGTTGTATGCTCTTGAAAGAAATAGCAAAGCATTAAATTCAGACTGCATCAGTGTAGGCGCCGGAATCCAGAAGCCATTGGCCAGACCGGTTCCGAAATAACGTCACATCAGTGATATCGGGAGGCATTGAATCCTCGTGCATGTACTTGTTGTTCACGATTACGGCCCTTTGGGGAAGGTTTTGCTGGAGCGCTTGCGGGCAACGCACCTGCACGTCAGCCCTTTGCTTGTCAGCGATCCCTCCAACGCCGATCTTGATGCACTGGAGAACTGGATTCCCGAAGATACCGACCTGATCGTAAATGCACTCTGGATGGCCGATCCGGAGGTCGCCGAGAATGATCCTGAGGGCGTCCATATGGCGGCATTCTCGCTACCGGTGGCCATGGCCGAGTTTGCACGTGATCGTGGTATGGCGCTGGTCCAGCTGTCCTCCTGCTACGTGTTCGATGGCCGGAAGCAAAGCGGGTACATCACTTCCAATCCGGGGCAGCCGGTGAATGAGCTGGGTAACTGGCAATGGGAGTGCGAGCAGGCCCTGCGGACCCTGTTGCCTCGGCATATTATCCTGCGGACCGGCTGGAGCCTGGCACGGTTCATCCGGAAGGTGCAGGCCAGTACGGCTGCCGGTGAAATACTGTCACTGCCCGGACGATGCCGGGGGCAACCCGTATCGGTCCGTGATCTGGCCCGGGTAATCGAGGCGGTGGTTCTGCAACTTGATTGCGGGGCCGAGGTCTGGGGCACCTATCAGTACGCCGGTGCCGAGGAAATCAATCTGTACGAGCTGGGCCTGGCGATTGCCGGGCTGCCCGGCATTCCCGAAGGGATCCGGGTGGTGGACGAGGTGCCCGAGTGGGGCCATCTTGAGCCGGTCAATACCACGCTGATCTGCACCAAGATCCGCAATACCTTCGGCATCAAGCAGATGCCCTGGCGCTCCGGCCTGGTGGATGAGCTGACGATGCTGAAAAAGAATAACGGCAGGGAAGTGGAGAGTGAGCCCGCCGGCTAGTGGCAACGGCGGGCAAAACGCAGTTTCTCAGTTATTGCACTGGCGGGAGAATTCCCGGCTGACCATTTGCAGGGCTTCGATATCCAGAAGTTCGACTTCCCGGCCCCGGGCCTTGATGATGCCCTGATTCTGAAAGCGCGTGAATACCCGGCTTACCGTTTCAACGGCGAGGCCCAGGAAGTTTGCGATGTCGTTCCGTGCCATGGGCAGACTGAAGTTGGTCGGCGACATACGGCGGCGCTGGAATCGGCTGGACAGCGACAAGAGCAGTGCAGCAATGCGCTCTTCAGCGGTGTTCTTGCTCAGCAGCATGGCCAGTTGATGGCTGTTTTGTATCTCCTGGCTCATCAGATGATACATGTGGTGCTGCAACTCGGGCAGTTTGCCGGTCAGCTCCTCCAGTTTCTCCATTGGGAACTCACACACGCGGGTTCGTTCCAGAGCCTTGGCGGTGCACGCATAATGTTCACTGCCAATGCTGTCCAGGCCTACCAGCTCTCCGGGCATGAAAAAGCCCGTCACCTGTTCCTCGCCATTCTCGGTAATGATCGACGTCTTTATGGAGCCGCTTTTTACCGCAAAACAGGAGCGGTAGGGCGTGCTCTGGTCGAAGATGTGTTCACCACGGTTGAAGATCCGCCCCTGCTGGACAATGTCTTCCAGCCGGTCGAGGTCATTCTCTTCAATTGCCAGGGGCAGGCACAGGTTGCTCAGACTGCACTGGTGGCAGGACGCCTTGAGGGGAGATGCCTGACGAAACGGAATTGCTTGAGCCATACGTGATAATCCGTCCGATTTGATCCATGTCAACTATGTACCTTAATACGGATGGCCGTCTTTGCCAATAATCAAGCTGGATGATCTTAGAATATATTTTTAAAAAATAAGGGCCCGCAGGCCCTTATGCATCGCGGTTTCAGAGCTTCTCGAATACCAGGGACGCGTTGGTTCCGCCGAATCCGAAACTGTTGGACATCACGGTGTTCAGCGAGGCTTCCCGACCTTCAGGGCCTACAATAGGAATATCGCTGATTTTCTCGTCCGGATTGTTCAGGTTCTTGGTGCCGGCAATGAACCCGTTCTGCAGCATCAGCAGCGAGTAGATGGCCTCCTGAACACCGGCAGCGCCGAGCGAATGACCAGAGAGTGATTTGGTTGAGGAAATGGCCGGGATGTCGGAACCGAAAGTGGCCCGCACCGCGCCCATCTCGGCAACGTCGCCAACCGGGGTGCTGGTGCCGTGGGCATTGATGTAGTCAATCTTGCCCCGGATGGTGGCCATCGCCTGCTTCATACAGCGCTGGGCACCTTCGCCCGACGGCGCAACCATGTCATAGCCGTCCGAGGTGGCGCCGTAGCCGGTCAGCTCGGCAATAATGTTGGCGCCGCGTTTCTTCGCGTGTTCCAGTTCTTCCAGCACCATCATGCCGCCACCGCCGGCAATCACGAAACCGTCACGGCCGGCATCGAAGGGGCGGGAAGCCGTTTCAGGGGCATCGTTGTATTTGGTGGACAGCGCTCCCATGGCATCGAACATCATGGTCAGGCTCCAGTCCTCTTCTTCACCGCCGCCGGCGAACACGATGTCCTGCTTGCCAGCCTGGATCTGTTCCATCGCGTGACCGATGCAGTGGGCGCTGGTGGCACAGGCCGAGGACATGGAGTAGTTCACGCCACGGATCTTGTAGGCGGTGGCGAGGCAGGCGGACACCGTGCTGGTCATGATGCGGGGGACCATATAGGGCCCGATGCGCTTCACGCCTTTCTCGCGCATGATGTCGGTGGCTTCCACCTGGCTTGAGCAGGAAGCGCCGCCGGAGCCGGCGATCAGGCCGGTGCGGTCGTTGGAGATCAGGTCTTCGGTCAGCCCCGCCTGGGCGATGGCCTGCTCCATGGACAGAAAACTGTACATGGCGGATGGGCCCATGAACCGGCGGATTTTGCGGTCGATAACGGATGTGTCCACATCCACCGAGCCTGCAATCTGGCTCCGGAAGCCCATTTCCTTATAGGTTTCGTTGAAGCGGATGCCTGATTTTCCATTCTTCAGGCTCTGGGTGACCTCGTCCAGTGAGTTTCCGAGGCAGGACACAATGCCCATGCCGGTGACGACGACGCGTCTCATAAGTTCCTCCTTACCGACCGGCCGAAATGGCCGACCTTGCGATCAATAACGTTATTTAACAGTCTAGGCGCTTTGGCCCGGATACGATATTTGACCTTGGTAAGGGGAGAAGGCCGGATATGGCGCCATAGAGTGTTTAGCGCTTGCCGCTTCGACCCTTTCTGGCCCCCTTCTTTGATCCGCTGGCCTCCTCGCGAGCGGCTTTCTCAGCCGCGGCTGCCTCGGCTTCCCGGGCTTCGCGCTCGACCATCTCAGGGGTTTCCAGCGAGATGCGTCCCAGAGTTCCGGCCCGGAATTCGTTGAGCAACACCTCCGACACCTTGTGCAGATCCGGGATGCCACCGCGGCCGAAGAATCTTCGCTTCTCGGCAATGCCGTCCATCAGCGCCAGGGCATCTTTCGGTAGTTCCGCGAAGCCGTAGCGGGTCCTGACCAAGTCCGGGTAGGCTTCCAGCAGGTACTCGGCCTCGAACATGGCCACATCCTCAAAGTCCAGAACCGCGCTTCGAATCGCCCCGGTAACCGCCAGACGGTAACCGCAGGCTTCGGGGGACAGCTTAGGCCAGAGAAAGCCGGGGGTGTCGTAGAGCAGAATGTTATTAGGCAGCTTGATGGCCTGCTGGGCCCTGGTTACTGCCGGTTCGTTCCCGGTTTTGGCCGCAGGTCGTCCCGCCAGTGTGTTGATCAGGGTGGACTTGCCGACGTTCGGAATGCCCAGGATCATCACCCGCAATGCGCTCTTCTGGCGATCGTGACCGGGCGTCATCTCTTCCGCCAGCTTGAGGATGGACAGTGCCTCATTGCGCTGGTTGTGGGTAAGCGTGATGGCGCGAACCCCACGTTCTTTCTCGAGCCAGGCTAACCACTGCTCGGTAATTTCTGGATCCGCCAGGTCGCGCTTGTTCAATACCTTGATCAGTGGCGTATCACCACGAAGGGCCGGCACGAGCGGGTTTTCGCTACTGAAAGGAATACGCGCGTCAACCACTTCGATGATGAGATCCATCTGCGGCATGACTTTTTTGATCTCCTTGCGGGCCTTGTGCATATGCCCTGGAAACCAGTTAATGGCCATCTTGTCTGCTCCGGATGTGGTTAAACGGCGCCATTATGAAGGGGAATGACCAAACTTTCACATTTGTTTGAATCCGCGTGTGTGGCGGCTTTTGGCGCAGGATACTGAGAAGTATGTACAAAAAGAGGGCTGATCGGGGTGAAAAACCGTATCCGTATGTTTTAGGGTGTAGTCCCTGAACGATGAAACCAATGTATGTCGGTGGTATTCAGATTGTGGCCACCCTGTTAACGGAGACGTTTATGAAGCTTGTAAAACTGTTCGGTACTGCCCTGGTAGCCCTTAGCCTCTCGGTTCCGGCCGTGGCCCAGCAATCCGGTGGCCAGCCGGATCAGGTTGATCAACTGGCACAGATGGTGGGGCTGACCGATGACCAGCAAACTGAAATCCGTGCCATCATCGACGAGATGCAGGGCGAAATCGGCGAACTCCGCCAGGAAGCCCGTGCACTGCAGCAGCAGATGCAGGGTGAGATCAAATCAGACTTTGATGAATCCGCTATCCGCGAGCAGGCCAAAGAACTGGGTGATGTGACCGGCGAGATCGCTGCTCTGTCCACTCTGATGCAGGCGAAGGTCGACAGCGTTTTTACCCAGGAGCAGCGCGACGAGCTGGATAAGCGTATGCAGCAGATGCAACAGCAAATGCAGCAGCGTCGTCAGATGCAACAACAGATGCAGCAGGGGCAAGGTCAGGGCATGCAGTGATCCTGCTTTCCCTTTAGCTGGGTTGGAGAAGGGCCGCATCTTTTGGTGTGGCCCTTTTTTTGTGCCCCTAGCCTGCTGGTTTTGGGGGAGGAACAGGGGTGTGGCGCCCTCCCAAAAACCGCTACGAGCACATCCATGTGCGCTTGTCTGTGGCCATCCCTGGCCACAGACATTTTTGGGAGGGCGCCACACCCCTGTTCTTCGAACGATTCAGTCATCGCTCACTGCTCAACTGCTTGTCGGGGATATTGGGTGCGGAGTGTCTTCCTATAACTCCTATTTCTGAAGCTTGGCAGGTGTAGGCCTTTGCCAGAATGTCGGCGGCCAAGGATGGCCGACGTCAAGCGCACATGGATGTGCTCGTAGCGGTTCTGGCAAAGGCCTACACCTGCCGAGCCACCCCCTAACCTAGAAGGCTAGGAGCCCAGCCCAAACCTACACCCCCGAGCCAAAGGGCTTAACGAGAACAATGAGCCGAGGAAGCAGCGTAAGCGCCCCAACCAGAGCCATGAACATGGCAAACCCCGTAAACAACCCGAAGTAGATGGTCGGGATGAAGTTGGACAGCACCAGTATCGAGAACCCGGAGATGATGGTCAGCGACGTGAAGAACATGGCCTGGCCGATGCTTCGGTGGCAGCGGTGCATGGTGGCAATGTAGTCGCCGTCTTTATGGAACTCGGTTTTGAACCGGTGGATGTAGTGGATGGTGTCGTCCACGGCGATGCCGACGGTGATGGCGGCGACGGTGATGGTCATCATATCCAGGGGAATGCCCAGCCAGCCCATCAGGCCGAGCACTGAGCCGGCGGCGATGAGGTTCGGGGCGATGCCGATCAGGGCCAGTTTCAGGGAGCGGAACAGGATCAGGAACATCACCATGATGGCCGCGAAGACCACGCCGATGGTCTTGATCTGAGAATTGAACAGGCTTTGCAGCATGTTGTTGTACATCACGGTCATGCCGGCAAAGAGTACCTGATCTTTCGAGTATCCTAGTTCCGTTGTCAGATGTTCATGGATGCGGTTCAAGAGCTCCTGTCGACGCAGTTCCGGCATGGTTTCCAGGATCCGGATGCTGAATCGGGCCTGGTCGTGCTCCTCCGAGATGTAGGGTGTCAGCAGGGTACCCTGCAGGTCATCCGGAACCGCAGCGGGTACAAACGCCAGTTCCAGGGCGTCCAGGGGCTCGCCCTGGTTGATTTGGGCGAGGATATCCAGCGTGGTATTGATCGAGAGCACCTTGCCGGTTTCCGGTAGTCCGTCCAGGTAGTCGTGAACCGCTTCCAGTTGTTCCATTTTCTGGTAGGTGTACCAGGTATCGCGGTATTCCTCTCCGGCACCGCAGTCTTCCACGAACGGGTCGCAGTCACTGGCAAACGGGTCGCCGCCGCTCGCGCCTTCCGGTGGCGGATCGTCGGTGATAACCACGTCCAGGGGCGTGGTACCGCCCAGGCGGTTGTCGATGGTGATCATGCCCTGATGGATTTCGGTGGACGATTTGAAATAGTCGATAAAGCTGTTTTCCACCGTCAGCTTGTTCAGGCCGACCACGCAGAGCACCGCAATCAGGCCGGAGCCGACCAACACTGTCTTGCCGAAGTGTTCCGTGAACCGCGCAAAGGCATCGGTGAAGGGAACCCTGTCAGAGGTAACCCGGCTGTCCAGTGGTGGTGGCAACAGGGTGAGCAGGGCCGGGAAAACAATAAAGGTGATGAGAAAAGCCACGGTCAGGCCCAGGGTCATCATCCAGCCGAAATCGATGACCGGGCGAATGCCGCTAAAGGTGAGGGACCCGAAGGCGACAATGGTAGTGATGGCCATATAGAAGCAGGGCTTGATCATCGCCATTACGGTGTTGCGCAGGGTGTCTCTGGCGCTGGCCTCGGGCTCGTCGTGCTGGAATTCCCGGTAGCGCACGATCAGGTGGATGGTGAGCGACAGGGTCATGATCAGCAGCAGGGAAATAAAGTTGGATGAGATAACCGTCACCGGCCACTGGGCCCAGCCCAGAAAGCCGATCATCAGCCAGACGGTAAAGCTGCAGCACAACAGCGGCACCAGAACCCAGCGCCATTGCCGGAAAATGATGGCCAAAGTGAGCAGCAGAAAAGCCAGGACGCCAAGCCCGAAGGTCGACAGGTCGTTTTCGATGAAGCGGATCATGTCCGCCACAATCATGGGCACCCCGCCCAGGTGGATGTCCGCGCCGTCGCGGTAGGTGTCGAGAATGGAGCGAACCGTGCGGATGGTGGCATCGCGCTCGACCCCGAGGGTTTCGGTAAAGTCGATGAAATCCTGTTTTACCCGTTCCAGTTCGGCCAACTCGGCCTCGGAGGCTTCGCCGGCATCGGCCTTGTCTCTCAGATCGTTGCGTTTTCTCAGCAGTTCAAAATAGCGATCCGGCGTGGGCAGGTTGACCTGTATGGCAGTGGTTCGCCCGTCTTCGCTGATCAGCAGGTTGGGGTAGAGCGGATTGTTCAGAAGCGCCTGGCGGGCTGTGTCCGGCGTTACATCGTGGTCGTCCAGGGTCTTGATCTCGCTGTCCACGGTATCCAGCGTCAGATCCGGGCTGTGGAGCAGGGGTACGTTCAGGATGCTGTTGGTGGAGCCTACGGCTTCCAGGCCTTGCAGTTCATCCCTCAACGCGCCCAGTCTGGCCAGCCCATCTTCGGAGAACAGTTCACCTTCGGGGGTATAGGTGACGATCAGGAAATCGTCCGAGGTGGTGAAGCGGCGGTTTACCTGGCGGTATTGTTCGAGGGACCGGTCGTTTTCCAGTACCAGGGATTCGGCGGAAGCATCGAGGCGGAATTCGCCGAATTTGATAGCGGCGATGGCTAGAAGGAGGCCGAAAGCCGCAAGGATAATAACGGGATGCGGAAAAATCAGGCGGTCATACAGGGCGCGAAGACGATTCATGAACAACTACTCTGCCAGTTCAAACGAGTGCAGAGTGTGCCATAAACCTCAGTGAACCGTGACCTTTGACGAGGCTTCTTCCAGGGAATCGATCAGCTTTTTCAGGCGGCGGCTCATATCCGCGCTCTCGGCAAGCTGGGTCACCATGTTCTGGGTGGTCTCGCGAATGCCTTGAACGTTAGCCAGCACATCGTCGGTGCCGGCGGTCTGGTCTGCCGAGACGTTGGCGATTTCCTGGTTGGTATGATCGATCCGGCTGACCACCTCGTTGATGGCTTCCAGGGCTCGGCGGCCTTCCTCGGATTCCTCGACGCAGCGGGTGGCATCCTCGGAACTTCCGGTCATCTGATTTACGGCGGTGTTAATGGCGCTTAGAAGCCGATCGATCGTGCCCTGAATCTGATCGGTGGAGTCCTGGACCCGTTGGGCCAGTTTACGGACTTCATCAGCCACGACAGCAAACCCTCGGCCCTGTTCGCCAGCGCGGGCCGCCTCGATGGCCGCGTTCAAGGCCAACAAATTGGTCTGCTCGGCAATGCCCCGGATTTCGGTGATGGCGTGGCTGATTTCATGGCTGTTTTCGGCCAGGGCTTCGACGCTGCTGGCGGAATTGCGCACCACATCGGCAAGCTTGCGGATGCTGTCGGCGCTCTGTCCGACACGGGTGCTGCCGTCGCGAGCGGCATCGCTCGCCTCGTGGGAGAGAGTCTTGGCAATTCCGGCCTGTTCGGCGATGCCGGTGAAGCTCTGCAGCATGGTTTCGATGACTTCCGCGGACCGGTCGGCGCCCTGTTGTTGGCGACCGAGGTCATCACGACGGGCTTCGGCGGCCGCGGTCAGTTCCTCAACTTCCCGGTGCAGCCGTTCGATGGCTTCCTTCATGCTTCGGACCACGCCCACGGTGCGGTCCTGCATGGCGTTGAAGGCGCTGGCCATCTCGCCGATTTCGTCGGTGGAATCCACCACCGCCCGCTGGCTAAGATTGCCCGAAGCCTGAACGTCGACCATGGTGTTTTTCAGGCGGTTCACGTGGCGTTCGATAAACGAGATCAGCAGCTGGGATCCGGCCATCTCGAGCACCATAAGTATTGCCACAACCAGCGCGAAGCCGGGTGCCGTATCAGCGAAGACCTCGTTGAACGTCCGGCCGGTCTGCCCGGCAATCGTGTTCATGGCATAGAGAACGAGCAAGCAGAGAACTGCAAAAACGACAATGTTCAGCAACCAGAATTTGTACTTCAGCCGGGCATTTCGCAGCAGTGTCAGCATGTATGTTCTCAGTCGATGGCCTTCACCGGAATCTGCATGGCATTGGAGGCTTGGGGAACCTCGGGCACCGCGAGACCCAGATTGTTTTTATCGAAGACTTTGTCAGCCCGGTAGCTGGAGCGGACCATGGGGCCGGATGGCACTTCCATGAAGCCCTTCTCCAGGCCGATTTCCCGGTAACGGTTGAACTCTTCGGGGGTGACGTAGCGTTCTACCGGCAAGTGGTTCGGAGTAGGGCGCAGGTACTGGCCCAGAGTCAGGATATCCACACCGATGGCGCGCAGATCGTCCATGGTTTCCAGGATTTCCTCTTCGGTTTCGCCGAGCCCCAGCATCAGGCTGGTCTTGGTAAGCACGTCCGGACGGTGCTTCTTGGCGTGCTCCAGGACCCGGAGGGTTTTTTCATACCCGGCACGCGGATCACGAACCCGACTGGTCAGCCGCTTGACGGTTTCCACGTTCTGGGCAAAGACATCCAGCCCGGAATCCACCACCTTCTCAACGTCCGCCATCACCGCATCAAAATCCGGCGTCAGCGCCTCAACGGCGACTTCCGGCGTGCGCTGTTTGATGGCAGAGACACAAGCGGCATAGTGGGCAGCGCCGCCGTCGTCCAGGTCATCACGGTCTACCGAGGTAAGCACAATATAACGAAGGCCCATCAGCTCTACGGACTTGGCCGTGTTTTCGGGCTCTTCATGATCGAGCCAGCCTTTCGGGTTGCCGGTGTCCACCGCGCAGAATTTGCAGGCCCGGGTACACACAGACCCCATCACCATGATGGTGGCCGTGCCGGCGGTCCAGCACTCACCGATATTGGGGCAATGAGATTCCTGGCAAACGGTGCTCAATCGGTGCTCACTGACGTTCTTGCGCACCGCCTCATAGCGCTCGCCCCCGGGCATGCGTGCCCGGAGCCATTTGGGCTTCGGCTCTCGCTTTTCCGCTGTTGTGGCTTCCTGCTTCGATGACCGCTTGACGCCATCCTTGATGGCCGAGAAGCCATGCTCGTTGCGGAATTTGGAACCACTGGTAATGCGGGTTTTTGCGCTTTCGCTCATTGCAACCGGACTCTCGATTCGGGCATGGGGAACACTAAAGAGTAATGGCCTGGCGGGGGAGTTACAAGACAGATAGGGGCAATCACGAGGGTGCCGGGCACGACATTGGTCGTACCCGGTTGACCGCTATCAGGCCTGGGCTTTGTCCAGGGCCTGGGTAATGTCGGCAATGATGTCGTCGACATGCTCGATACCGATGGACAGTCGCACCAGATCCTCGCTCACACCGGCGCTCTTCAGCTCTTCCGGGTTGAGCTGGCGGTGGGTGGTGGTCGCCGGGTGGCAGGCCAGGGACTTGGCGTCACCGATGTTCACCAGACGCAGGATCAGTTCCAGGGCATCAATGAACTTTGCCCCGGCTTCCCGGCCACCCTTGATGCCGAAGCTCAGGATGCCGGACGCTTTCCCGCCGGAAATCTTCTCGCAGGTCGCCTTGTAGGGGCTGTTGGCCAGTGTCGCGTAGTTGACCCATTCAACAGACGGGTGCTCCTGCAGGAAGTTCGCGACTTTCTCTGCGTTCTCGCAATGACGTTCCATTCTCAGCGCCAGGGTTTCCAGGCCCTGCATGATCAGGAACGCATTGAACGGAGCCAGGGCGGCACCGGTGTTGCGCAGCGGAACCACTCGACAACGGCCGATGAAGGCAGCAGGGCCCAGGGCGTCGGTGTAGACCACGCCGTGGTAGGACGGGTCCGGCTCGTTCAGCATCGGGAACTTGTCGGCGCTGGCTTTCCAGTCGAACTTTCCGGAATCCACGACAACACCTGCGACGGTGGTGCCATGGCCACCGATGTACTTGGTGAGCGAGTGAATCACGATATCGGCGCCGTGCTCGATCGGGCGGCACAGGAACGGCGTGGCAACCGTGTTGTCCACCATCAGCGGGATGCCGTGTTTGTGCGCAATTTCGGCCCAGCGTTGGATATCGACCACGTTGCCCGCCGGGTTGCCGATGGACTCGCAGAACAGGGCGCGGGTGTTCTCATCAATAGCCTTTTCCACGGCATCGAAATCGTCATGGCGAACCATCTTGCACTCAATGCCCTGGTTCGGCAGAGAGTGCGCGAACAGGTTGTAGGTGCCGCCGTATAGCTGACTGGTGCTGACGATGTTGTTGCCCACCTTGCAGATGGTCTGCAGCGCATAGGTGATGGCCGCCATGCCAGAGGCCACGGCCAGGGCGCCAACGCCGCCTTCCAGTTCTGCCATCCGCTCTTCGAGAACCGCGTTGGTCGGGTTCATGATACGGGTGTAGATGTTGCCCTGAACCTTCAGGTCAAACAGATCGGCACCGTGCTGGGTGTCGTCGAAGGTGTAGGACGTGGTCTGGTAGATCGGGGTGGTAGCGGCCCGGGTAGTGGGATCGCTTTTGAAGCCTGCGTGCAGAGCGAGGGTTTCCGGTTTCATGTCAACGGTCCTTGCTGGTGTGTTGTTCTTTGTGGGTTTCAGCCCGTGAGTATGCCACAGACTTTCCCTTTAGAGGATCGTCCCGCTGCCTCCTTGCGGACCTGAGATAGTCACTGATGGATGGGTAGAAGAATATCCCCAGGCAGACCCAGAAAACGCTGATCGACAGGATGGCCGCCTTCACGCTCGCGCCGGCGAACCCAAGGGCAATGGGAACCAGAACAACGGCCAGGAACACGGTGAGCGCGTGGCGGGATTTCATAATGCGATACAGCCTTAAAACGCATTCGGGTGAAGCCTCTATCCTATCCGACTACTGCCCCCGGGATTGTCAAAGTTTGTTTAAGTGGCGTTGGATTTCTTGGCATCCGTGTCAGGAAATATGGTGTCGTAACTCCAGGTGAATACGAACGCATACACCAGATAGAAGACTACGAACGCGATATCCACGATCAGCGCCTCAAGAAGACCGATGCCCATCCACCAGGCAATAATCGGCAGGAAAATCAGCATCAGACCCAGCTCGAAACTCACCGCGTGCAGGAAACGAACCCGCAGGGATTTCTGGGTTGAGCCCGTGAAGTGCTTCAGGCCGTGATCGAATCCCAGGTTGAACAAATAGTTCCAGATGGTCGCGATGGTGGCGCCAACCACACCAAGAACTCCGGTTCTTCCCATATCGAATCCGAACGTTACGGCAGCGAGGGGAACGGATAGCAGGAGGCCGATAACCTCAAAGGAAATTGCCTGTCGAACTCTGTCTCTGGTTGATCTCATAGAACGTTTTTTACGAAGGCGGGTCGTCCCGCGTTCACTGCCCGGGAAGGGTGGGGTCGTCCCCAGAAGCTCAAGAGCCCGGCGCTTTCGCGACGGGCTTGCCAGAATACTGGTAGCGAGGGGCGGAGTCTAACCACCGCCCGATAAAGACGACAACGCAAAGGGCTGGAAAAGATGGGCACGGTGCCGATATGACAACTACTATAAAAAAGCGTTTGGTGTTGTGTGGTAATCAATGTCACGTGTTTTCGCTTAAATGCCTTAAAAGGTATGCACTGTATTCGCATGCTTGGGAGGTGGGACATGCAAAGGCTCGTATGGCTGAAGCTTTTTCCTTTCTTTTTGTTCCTGTTTTTTTCTCTGTCCCTGTCCGCTGATTCAAAACGTCACCATATTGTCGGGGTCTTTGCAGATATAGAACGCGAAATTTCTGTAGAAAACGGAAAACTCGTGGGTCGTTTTGCGCCCTATTATCATTGCGTCTTTAGCCGCGTAGACGGCGATTTCAGGTTTGTTAACATGCCGCTGGCCCAGATACTTCGCCAACTGGAAAAAGGCGGTATTTCAATTGGGTTGCCGTTAATTCAAACGGTTGAAAGGGATCAGTATGCGGACTTTGGCGGTACGTTGTTCCAATTGGAGTATGTGTATCTCATGGTTCAGGATTTGCCGCCGTTGGACAGCATGACGGGGCTCAGGTTTGGATTTGTCCGGAAGTTCGCGGGTTTAGAGCTTTTAAAAGGTGATAGCCCTCAAGTAACTCATGTCTCAGATTGGGAGCAGGCTGTCCAAATGCTCAGACTCGGTCGAGTGGATGTCGTGGTTCTACCTTGGATCATGATGGATCTCTATCTCGAAGGTTATCGAGGGCCACATTATGAACGGACAGCCGCCTGGATAGATTTATCCATGTACATTTCCCACAAAGTGAAGGATAGCCGGCTCAAGGAAGACTTCAGGGATGCAATACGAGCCTGTCGCTTGATTGGCGAGAAAAATCATGAGGCCTGGGATATCCCCGGGAGACAGCGAGATCCAGAAGGTTGACTTAGCGTCAGTGAGTTGTCCGCAGACCCCAGCATTATGAGACCTGTGCAGTCCAGTCACTAGCGCAATAAAATTTTCAAAAACAAATATTTACATGACATAAGGGTTCGCAAAAGGGCTCAAGAGGACTTCGCGGGAGTCAGATGTTAAGTCGAACAATTTACTTAATTTTTCTGGAATTCTGGGAGCATCGTAGTATAAACAATTTTTAATGTAGTCCGACCAGGGTTTCACCTGAATGCTTTGCCGTTTCGTTTTAAATCTATCTCTCCTTTGTCTTGCACTCCCTTCGTTTGCGACTTCGCCAGCGAAAGAAAAGCCGGCGCTCAACATTCTGGCGCCTGATTTGCCCGGGGCATCGGAAGAGGGGGGACATGGAAGAGACATAGCAATAGTAGACCGTACCCTCGCTTATTGTGGTTACGAGGCCAACTTCTTGATACAACCGTTCGGGCGGCATTGGTTGAGCTTCCAATATCTTGAAAGGGCAGACGGGGTGATGACAGTACCCCTCGCCGAATCCTTGCCAGGTTTTCCTACCGCTGCCTACATCTGGTATCAAAACGGTGCCTTTTATGATGCCTCTGAGCAGGCTTCGATTGAAACATTGGATGATTTAGACGGGCTGGACGTTGTTACCTTCCAGGACGGACCCAAAATTCTTGGTTTGGAAAAGAAAGCTGAGGCTTTTGGTTCGATTCTCACTATTGCCGATCAGACTATTCACTCCCGATTGCTACTGAGAGGGAGAGTAGATGCCATTTTGGCCGACGGTCTCATCATTGCTGAAGTAAATGAGCGGCTGATCGAGGAGTCGGAGAGAAGCGATCGTTTGGTTTCGAAACAAGCTCAACTTGAGTTTGCTCCAATCTTCAACCCTAGCCCTTACAAGATGGTTTTCAAAGAATCTGGTATTGCTGAGGAGTTTGATCGTTGTTTCGACGATCTTTTCCGCCAGGGCGTCATTATGCGAATTAGTGATTACTACACTGAAAAGCACAAAGAAAATCTGAAGCATAGATATCTGGCTCAGTAGCGGGGAATTTCTAGTTGAGCAGTCTGCGTGGCCTGCTCCCCTCGGACTACCCCCGGAAACATGCGGTTTGAAGAAGAAAACAGAAGCAATTGGAGCCGGATTTTTCCAACTCCGGGTGGACCTGAAACGGGAACATGGTCAGGCGCTGGGCCAGACTCGGCGCCTCCTCCTATAATTCGTGTCCCTTCACCCATACTTTTTTAGTGTCTGGCATGGTAAGTCTCGTGAGCAACTGTGACTAGCTCATCGTTTTATTACAGCGCTTTGTTGGCTTCCACTTTCAATCCAATTGGCGGTCAGAATCTGGAATCGTTCTCACACGGAATTCCGTCACCGTCACCGTCCATCTTGGTGTTTGGGCAATTCCTGATGAAGAACACGGCTTCTGCTCTGGACGTCATCTGCGTGCAGTGTTGCCGTCCATCACATTTGAACTGTGTTACCCGCTTGGCTTCTTCGATCAATGCCTTGTGTTCAGCCATTGGATTAGCCACCGAAAGGGGTTGGCTCTCGGGTTGCTTCGACTGATAGAGCTGCCATGCGCCGAAGGCGACCAGGGCAATCAGAATGAGATTCTTCAAAGTCACTTCCTTATGGTTATCATGCGCTCGATAAAAGAGGTAGGCAAGATATTACCACCGTCCGGGGCAGCGGGGGACATGCATAAAAAAAGGGTCACGACTTGCGTCGTAACCCTTTGAATCTTGGTAGCAAGGGGCGGAGTCGAACCGCCGACCCCAGCATTATGAGTGCTGTGCTCTAACCAACTGAGCTACCTTGCCATTTCGCTTTGGGCATCGCCCCAAACGAGGCGCGTATTTTCAGTATTTGGGCCCTTTCTGTCAAGGCTTAGGCCCCAGTTTTTCCTGAAAAATTACACGTTGAAGCGGAAGTGGATAACGTCGCCGTCTTTCACGATGTATTCCTTGCCTTCCAGGCGCCATTTTCCGGCATCCTTGGCCCCGGCTTCGCCGTTGTACTGAACGAAATCGTCGTAGCTCACCACTTCTGCCCGGATGAACCCGCGTTCGAAGTCGGTGTGGATCACGCCGGCGGCCTGAGGCGCCGTGGCGCCGATTTTTACGGTCCAGGCGCGGACTTCCTTCACCCCGGCGGTAAAGTAGGTCTGCAGGCCCAGCAGGCCGTAGCCGCCGCGAATGACGCGATCCAGGCCTGGCTCTTCCATGCCCATTTCTTCCAGGAACATGGATTTTTCATCGTCTTCGAGTTCGGAGATTTCGGCCTCTATCTTGTTGCAGATGGGTACTACCACGGCATTTTCCGATTCGGCGATCTTGCGCACCGTGTCCAGATGCGGGTTGTTCTCGAACCCGTCTTCGCTGACGTTGGCAATGTACATGGTCGGCTTCACGGTCAGCAGGCAGAGTTCCCGGATCAGGGCCATCTGGTCCTTGTCGAGGTTCATGCTGCGCACCGGTTTGCCCTCGTTCAGCACGGGCAGCAGTTTCTCGAACATCTCCAGCTGGGCCTTGGCTTCCTTGTCACCGCTCTTGGCCACGCGTTGAACCCGCTTGATGGCCTTTTCAACGGTTTCCAGATCGGCGAGGGCCAGTTCGGTGTTGATGACTTCGATGTCGGAGGCCGGGTCTACCTTGTTGGCGACATGAATGACATTGCCGTCTTCAAAGCAGCGCACCACGTGGGCGATGGCATCGGTCTGGCGGATATTGGCCAGGAACTGGTTGCCCAGGCCCTCGCCCTTGGATGCGCCTGCCACAAGGCCGGCGATGTCGACAAATTCCATGGTGGTCGGGACGACACGTTCCGGCTTTACGATTTCCGCCAGCTTGTTGAGGCGCGGGTCCGGCATGGCGACGACACCGGCGTTGGGCTCGATGGTGCAGAACGGGAAGTTTTCCGCGCCAATGCCGGATTTGGTCAATGCGTTGAACAGGGTAGATTTGCCGACGTTGGGAAGGCCGACGATGCCGCAGTTAAATCCCATGGAATGCCTCTGCTGGTACTGGAAAAATTTGAGCGGATTATACCGGTTTGAAACTGTGCAGGCGATTCATGGCGCCGGGGAGTTTGCCGCTGGCTGCATCCGGTAATACCCGCATGATTTCGTCGATCACTGCGTTCAGTTCCTCGGTTTCCTGTTTGCCCAGGCGGCCGAGGACGTACCCGGTTACCCTGCGGCTGTCGCCGGGGTGGCCGATACCGATGCGCAGTCTCTGGAAATCGTTGGTGCCCAGGTGGGCGATAGCGTCACGCAGGCCGTTGTGTCCGCCGTGGCCGCCACCTTTCTTGAGCTTTGCGGTACCCGGGGGCAGATCGAGTTCGTCGTGGGCAATCAGAATCTGTTGGGGCTGAATCTTGAAGAAGTCTGCCAGCGCCTTGATGGCCAGGCCGCTGCGATTCATGAAAGTGGTCGGATTCAGGAGGTGCAGGTCCAGGCCCTGCCATTGAATGCGGGCATAGAGCCCGTGGTACTTCTTTTCGGGGCGGAGCGTCTGGCCCGCGGTGCGAGCCAGAGCTTCCACGAAGAGGGCGCCGGCGTTGTGGCGGGTATTCTCGTAGTCAGCGCCGGGGTTACCCAGACCAACCACCATGACAATATCCTGCGCCATTCGCCGTTGCCCTCCTCAGTTAAGGAGTGATTACTCCTTGTCTTCGCCGCCTTCTTCGCTTTCTTCGCCGTCTTCGGCTTCGTCATCAACCTTGGCGCCGCGCGGCTTATGGATAGCCACAACCGGCAGGTCGTGATCTTCACCCTGGAGCAGGGCGGCAATCTTGACGTCTTTCGGCAGTTTCAGGTCGCTCAGGTGAACTACCTGGTCCATTTCGACAGTGGTCATGTCCACTTCGATGAACTCGGGCAGGTTCTGCGGCAGACAGATCACTTCAACTTCGTTGATCTGGTGGTTCGCTACACCGCCCTGGAGCTTGATAGCCGGTGCAGTGTCTTCGTTGATGAAGTGCAGCGGTACGTTGACGTGGATCTCGTGGTCCTTGTCAACACGCAGGAAGTCAGCGTGGGTCAGGATCGGCTTGTACGGGTGACGCTGCAGATCCTTCAGGATTACGCTTTCTTTCTTGCCGTTCAGCTCAACGGTCAGAACGTGGGAGAAGAATGCTTCGTTCTCCAGGGCTTTCTTCAGCTCGTTGTGCCAGATGGCAATCGGAGTTGCATCCTTGTTGCCACCATAGATGATGGCCGGGATTTTCCGTTCCTCACGACGCAGGCGGCGGCTCGCACCTCTCCCCTGATCGTCACGAGGAAATGCTTCGATAACAAATTCCTGAGACATGGTAATAACCTCAATCGTCACCTGAACTGCCCGCGACCAGGCGTAGGATCAGGTGATGTTTCTGAAAAGCCGGATTTTTCCGGCTGACTAAAAGAGTCGGGAGCCTGTGTAGGCTCCCGACCCGGTAACTGCTTGTAATGCCTTGATATTACGACCGAAAGGTCACTCAGGCATTCTCGAACATGGCGCTGATGGACTCTTCGTTGCTCACGCGACGAATAGACTCCGCAAGCAGCCCGGCCATTCCGAGGACGCGGATTCTATCACAATTATGCGCTTTGTCACCCAGCGGGATGGTATCGCAGACCACAAGTTCGTCCAGCTGTGAGGCATTGATGTTATCAATGGCCGGGCCGGAGAGAACCGGGTGGGTGATGTAGGCAACCACGCGGGCCGCGCCGTGTTCTTTCAGGGCGTTGGCCGCTTTGCATAGCGTGCCGGCGGTATCGATGATGTCGTCCACCAGGATGCAGGTCTTGTCTTTGACATCACCGATGATGTGCATTACCTGGGAAACGTTCGCTTTCGGGCGACGCTTGTCGATGATGGCAAGGTCAGCGTCGTCCAGGCGCTTGGCCACGGCACGGGCGCGAACCACGCCGCCAACGTCCGGAGATACCACGACAAAGTTCTCGAAACGCTGCTTGAAGATGTCTTCAAGCATGACCGGTGTGGCGTAGATGTTGTCCACCGGGATATCGAAGAAGCCCTGGATCTGGTCGGCGTGCAGGTCAACGGTCAGGACCCGGTCAACGCCGATGCTGGAAATCATGTCTGCGACCACCTTGGCGCTGATGGCAACACGGGTAGAGCGTACCCGGCGATCCTGGCGCGCGTATCCGTAATAGGGGATAACGGCGGTGACCCGTGTAGCGGAAGCACGGCGAAGTGCGTCGGCCATCACGATCAGTTCCATCAGGTTATCATTGGTGGGGTAGCAGGTCGGCTGGATGATGAACACATCATGGCCGCGGACATTCTCATTGATCTCGACGGTGGTTTCCCCGTCGCTGAAGCGGCCTACAGTGGCCTGACCCATGGGAATGTGGAGTTTGCGGGCAATCGCCTGAGCCAGTTCAGGGTTGGCGTTGCCAGCGAAGATCATCAGTTTGGACACGACGGCATCCTTCTCAGTATCGGCGTTTGATTCAGAAGAAGCGGGAGAAAGGTGGCTGGGGTGGCAGGATTCGAACCTGCGCATGACGGGATCAAAACCCGTTGCCTTACCACTTGGCGACACCCCAGTATCGTGCTTTTTTGGCATCATTTCAGCTCTGTTAGCTTTTTGTGTAGAGGTGAAATGTTCACCCCTTTAGCTACGAACCCCGTGACGCCGGAGGGTTTGCTTTCCCAGATGATCCGGGCTGCGGATTCTGTCGGGAAACGTCCAAATATGCAAGCCCCGGTTCCGGTTAATCTTGCAGGTCCGAATTGTGAAAGCCATTCCAGGCTCTGGTTAACCTCAGGATACAGTTTTCGAACTACATCCTCACAGTCGTTTCGGTACCTCGAGGCGTCTCCCTCAAAAGCGGGCGCTATTTTGATTCTCGGGGTGTTCCTTGTCAACCCTTGCTCGGAAAAAATCTTGCCAGTGTTTATGTTGCAGCCGGGCTTGAGGACAACGAACCAGTCTTCCGGCGGATTTGCGTTGGTCAGTGTTTCACCAACTCCCTCACCAAAGGCGGCATGGCCCCGGACAAACACCGGCACATCGGCGCCCAGGCCGAGGCCTATTCCGGCAAGCTCATCGGTGCTCAAGTCGAGCTGCCAGAGATGGTTCAGGGCCAGCAGAGTGGTTGCAGCATTGGAGCTGCCGCCGCCCAGACCGCCGCCCATGGGCAGCCGTTTGGTGATGCCGACGGTGACCCCGGGCAAGTCGCCTTGAGCCCTCTCAAGGAGTGCTCTGGCGGCGCTAATGATGAGGTTGTCCTCGTCGTCGACACCGGGAACAGGCTCCGCGAGCCTCACCCCCGGCTCGCCGGGTGTCAGGGTGAAGCTCAGCTCGTCGCCGTAGTCCAGGAACTGGAACAAGGTCTGAAGCTCGTGATAGCCGTCTTCCCTGCGGCCGACAATGTGCAGGAACAGGTTCAGCTTGGCCGGTGAGGGCAGTATCAGGTCGGGTGTCACTCGGGCTGCTCCTGCCAGTCGCTGACCACCAGGCGCACCCGCTTGTAGTCCTTGAGGGCGGTAATCCGGGCGGGCAGCGCCGGGTAAGCGGAGAGGAAGGCCTGCCAGCGGTCGTAGCGGATTTCCCAGCCGTTCTGGCGGATTATGGCCAGGGTGCCCTGATTATCAAACAGCAGGCGATAGTCGCTGGCGGGGGATGGCAGGCCCCGAATCCACCAGGTCAGATTCTCCAGTGGCAGCTGCCAGCCCGTGGCCGCCTCGACCAGCGCTTCCGGTTCGCCCGAGCGGTAGGTTTCGCCGTTCGGCAGGGTTAACTCGATAAACCCGGGAACCCCTTTGAGTGTCGTGCTGCCCATACCGAGGAAAGATGAGGAGAGGGCAAGATCGTAGGCTTCGCCATCCTGAATCCAGTGATTGATGATGGCGGTTCCGCTGTCGGATGGCTGGCGTACGGCCAGCTTCCCGGACAGCTTCCAGTGGTCGAGTTTGTCGAGACTGGCTGCGCGAGTGGTCCAGTCAGCCGGAGGCTGGTCTGTCATGCCCTCCGGCAATGGATCGATCTGGATCGTAGTGCAGGCGCCGAGGGTGGCAAGCATCGTCAGTGCGGCCAGAATTCGCGCCAGTCTCATTCGGTGTCACCACCATTGGTCAGCCGATCGATGGTTTCTCTGAGCACTTCGTGATTGCTGTCCTGTTCGAGGCCTTCCTGCCAGATGATTCTGGCCTGTTCTTCGGCTCCGTTCATCCATAGCGCCTCACCATAGTGAGCGGCAACTTCCGGATCGGGGAAGGCGGCCCAGGCACGGGAGAGGTACTCTAGCGCCGGCTCGAGCTGGCCTTCGAGGAACAGGACCCAGCCCATGCTATCGAGAATGGCCGGATTGTTCGGGTCCAGCCGCAGAGCTTTCTCGATATAGCCGCGGGCTTCTCTGAGTCTGTCTGTTCGAGTGGTCAGGATGTAGCCCAGGGCATTCAGGGCAACGGCGTTTTCCGGTTCCTGTTCGATAATCTGCTTCAGGTCGGCTTCGGCGTCGGCAGGCTGTCCGATGCCATCGTAGAGCATGGCCCGGGCGTACCGGATCTCGATATTGTCCGGATGTTCTTCCAGGGCTTCCGTGGCGGTGCTCAGGGCCTGCTGTTGTTGTTCCTGATCCAGCAGCAGGTTCACCTCCAGCAGCCAGAAGTTCTCTGCCTGGCGGGGATTGGCTTCGCGCAGCCTGCGAATGCGGTCAATGGCGTCCTCAAGCTGTCCATTCTCGGCCAGCAGAGAGCTGGCGCGGGCCAGGGCCGGGAAGTAGTAATTGCCCTGTTCCACGCTCTGGTAATAGCCAATGGCCTGCTCGGTATTGCTTGCCTGGTCTTCAATGCGGCCCAGGTAGTAGTTGGCTTCGCTGGTATGGTGGCCCTGTTCGGCCAGTTGTGTCAGTTCTTGCCGGGCCAGGTCGGTCTGCCCATTTTCAAGAGCGACCAGTGCATGAGAGAGTCGCAGGCCCGGCGTGTCCGGGTACCGCTTTACGAGGCGATTGAATTCATCCTGGGCAGCCTGTAATTCACCTTCATTTATAAGCATGCGGCCGTAAAGGGTGCCCATTTGTCGGTTGCCCGGAAAGCGGCGGGTGTTGGTCAGCAGGTAATCCAGGGCGCTGCTTTTCTGACCGGTCTGGTAGAGCAGATCGCCCTTGAGAATGATAGCCGGCTGGAAGTTTGCGTTTTCCTGCAACAGTGGTTCGAGTCTGTCCAGGGCTTGCTGTGGCTGCCCGGTTACTTTCAACAGGAGCGCGATGCTGTATTCCAGTTCCGGGGTGTCGGGGTGGCGGTCCGACATCTCATTATAAAGGGCAAGCAATTCCTGCTGTTGCTCTGGCGGCAGATTGGCTGCCATAGCGGCAAGGCTGTCGAAGTCAGCATCACCGCCCTGATCCATGATCCGTTCCATGTGATGGATGGCGGTCTGGAGGTCGTTTCCCTTTACGGCCTGGATCGCAGAAATCCGGTGGGCCTGGAGATTATCCGGGTCGATGTCCAGCCACAGCTCGGCGAGCTGTTTCTGGGCGTTATCGCCGTTCAGGGATTGGGCGATTCGCATCGCCCGCTCGATCACCACCTGGTCTCGGGACTGTTTGGCAGCCTTCAGGTAGTTAACCAGGGTAATGTCGTAGCGTCCGCGCTGGGCTGCAATTTCGGCAGACAGAAGCAAATAGAGGGTTTCGGGCTCAAAATCGGCGTATTCAACCGGCGGTTGTGGTTCTGTCTTTTCCCCAGCGGCGACGGTTTCGCTCCTGGCAGGCGCTTCCTCTGTGCCGGTGAGGCTGGCACAACCTGCCAGCGTGAGGCCAAGCAGGCAGGTAAACAGAAACGGTACGGATTTGTGCATGCAACTTCCCATGATCTGTCGAAAACGCATCTGAAATAACCACGGTCCAGCCCCGGAATTGAGGTAGATCGGGTCGCGGCCTCAGCCGAATCCCTATAATGGCATAAGCACCTGATCTTGCCCAACCTGTCCGCACTTGCCGAAGCTGCGGTGGTTTTGGGTGGCAGCTCAGGCCGCTGGCCGTTAAAATGTCCAGTAATTGCGCGTATCTAAACCGCTCATCGGCAAAAGGTTGTACAACCACGAAATGGCACTGGTAACGCTGGGAATCAATCATCGCACGGCCCCCGTAGAACTACGGGAGCGAGTGGCGTTTACGCCCGAGCGTATGGCGGCGGCGTTCGCCGAGCTGCGTGCGACGTCAGGCGCCACCGAGGCGGCGATACTGTCTACCTGTAACCGGACCGAGCTGTACCTGGCCGGCGATGACGACTGCGCCCCCATGGTGCTTCGCTGGATGGCCGGCTTCCATGGAATGGACGCCGCGGAACTGGAAGAAGCGCTGTACGTGCACCGCGATGGTGATGCCGTCAGGCACATGATGCGAGTGGCCGCCGGCCTGGACTCCATGGTGCTTGGCGAGCCACAGATCCTCGGGCAATTGAAGGATGCCTATTCCCTTGCCAGGGAACACGGCGCCAGCGGCTCGTTCCTCTCCCGATTGTTCGAACATACCTTCTCGGTCGCCAAACGAGTGCGGACCCAGACAGCCATCGGTGAAAACCCCGTTTCTGTTGCCTATGCCGCGGTGAGCATGGCGCATCACATATTTGCCGACATGTCCCGCAACAAGGCCCTGTTGATCGGTGCCGGCAAAACCATCGAACTGGTAGCCCGGCACCTTGCGGATGCCGGCGTGAAAGACTTCCTGGTGGCCAACCGTACCCTTGAGCGGGCACAGGCACTGGCAGAATCCCGTGGTGGCAAGGGCATTGTGCTGTCCGAGATCCCGGAACATCTGGCCGATGTCGACATTATTATTTCTTCAACGGCAAGCCCATTGCCGATTCTTGGTAAAGGTGCCGTTGAGCGGGCCCTGAAGAAACGCAAACACCGCCCCTATTTCATGGTGGATATTGCCGTGCCCCGGGATATCGAGCCGGAGGTGGCCTCGCTGGATGACGTGTATCTCTACACGGTGGACGACCTGCGCCAGGTTATCGAAGAAAATATCCGCTCTCGTGAGGGTGCGGCCCGGGAGGCCGAGAATCTGGTGGCGTCCGGGGTTCAGGATTTTCTGAACCAGCTAAGGGCGCTGGATGCGGTGTCCACGCTCAAGCAGTTCCGTCAGCGTGCGGAAGTGCTGCGCGATGCGGAGACCGAAAAAGCCCTGCGCGCCCTGCGCAATGGCACAGATCCTGAAACCGTGCTGCGCAGTATGGCACGCGGCCTTACCAACAAACTCCTGCACGAGCCCTCTGTGCAGGTTCGCAAGGCCACCACAGAAGGTCGCACCGAGGTGACAGAGTGGCTGCGTGAGTTGCACCAGCTGGATGCACTGGACGCGGACACGACGACAACCCCGGAAAAACTATGAAGCCATCGATCCAATCCCGCCTCGAGCAGCTTTCTGACCGCTTCGAGGAAGTCAGTGCATTGCTTAGTGATTCCTCCATTATCTCCCAGCAGGACAAGTTCCGGGACCTTTCCCGGGAGTTCGCCGAGATTGAGCCCATTGTTCATTGTTTCCAGGCCTGGCAGCACTCCCTGGATGACATCGAGGCTGCGCGCGAGCTGGCGAAAGATGGCGACGCCGATATGCGGGAAATGGCCGAGGAAGAGCTGCAACTTGCCGAGCAGAAGAGCGAGGAGCTCGATGAAGAGCTCCAGCGCCTGATGCTGCCGAAAGACCCGAACGACGGCAAGAACGTATTCCTGGAGATTCGCGCCGGCACCGGTGGTGACGAAGCTGCCATTTTTGCCGGCGACCTGTTCCGGATGTATCTGCGCTATGCCGAGCGCCGGCGCTGGCAAGTGGAGGTTCTGAGCGAGAGCGAGGGCGAGCACGGTGGCTTCAAGGAACTGATTGCGCGCGTGGCCGGTGACGGAGTGTATGGTGCCCTGAAATTCGAGTCTGGTGCCCACCGGGTGCAGCGTGTTCCGGAAACCGAATCTCAGGGCCGGATCCATACCTCGGCGTGCACCGTGGCGGTGATGCCCGAGGCCGATGAGGCCGAGGCCATCGAGCTCAACAAGGCGGATCTGCGGGTAGACACGTTTCGTGCGTCAGGTGCTGGCGGGCAGCACGTGAACAAGACCGATTCGGCGATCCGGATAACGCATTTGCCAACGGGCATTGTGGTGGAATGCCAGGAAGAGCGTTCCCAGCACAAGAACCGCGCCAAGGCGTTGAGCCTGCTGGCCTCTCGGCTTCAGAACGCCGAGACCGAGCGGCAGCAAAAGTCCATGGCCGAGACCCGCAAGAGCCTCGTGGGCAGTGGCGACCGCTCCGAACGGATCCGTACGTACAACTTTCCCCAGGGGCGGGTGACGGATCATCGGATCAACCTCACCCTTTACAAGCTCGACGAAGTCATTGCCGGTGACCTGGACGCCGTCGTCGTGCCTCTGCAGCAGGAGCACCAGGCCGAGCTGCTCGCCTCTCTCGCCGATGACCAGTAAACCCTCACTGACCTGCGAAGCCCTTCTGAAGGAGGCATCCAGCCGAATTGAAAGTGATTCGCCGAGGCTGGATGCCGAGCTGCTGCTGAGCCACATTACGGGGCTTAGCCGAACCAGTTTCCGGGCCTGGCCGGAGCGGGAAGTGACCAATGCTCACGCCGAGGCCTTTGAGAGGCTGGTGCAGGATCGGGTGGCCGGCAGGCCTGTGGCACATTTGTTGGGGCATCAGGAATTCTGGTCACTGCCGCTGAAAGTCAGTGCCTCCACCCTGATTCCAAGACCGGATACCGAATGCCTGGTGGAAGTTGCTCTTGCTTTGCCGCTACCACCGCAAGCCAGTGTGCTGGATCTGGGAACAGGGACGGGTGCCATTGCCCTGGCTCTCGCCAGTGAGCACGTGGGCTGGCGAATATCTGCCTGTGATGCCGTGCCCGAGGCAGTGGCGCTGGCCCGTGAAAACGCCGTTGCCCTTGGCCTGAACCTTTCCGTGGTCCAGAGCTCCTGGTTTTCGGGGCTGGAGCCAGAGAGGTTTGATCTGATTGTCTCCAATCCACCCTATATCCCCGATAGCGACCGCCATCTTGAGGAAGGGGACGTTCGATTCGAACCTGCCTCGGCCCTGGTATCCGGGAGCGATGGCCTGGATGATCTGCGGCTGATTATCAGCCAGGCGCCGGACTGGCTGGTTGAAGGCGGCTGGCTTCTGGTTGAGCATGGATTCGATCAGGCAGAGGCCGTGGCACAGTTGTTTCACGCTCGCGGGTTTAAAGCCGTTGAGACCCGGCAGGATTATGGCAACCGGCATCGGATGACACTCGGACAATGGTCTTCGGGTGCCTAACAGTGGAGATGCAGATGCTCAGTGACGACGAATTATTGCGCTACAGCCGGCAGATCCTGATGCCCCGGTTCGATATTGCCGGCCAGGAAAAGCTGCAGTCGGCCAGGATTCTGGTGATCGGTGCCGGCGGCCTGGGGTGTCCTGTCGCTCTGTATCTGGGCGCCGCAGGTGTCGGGACCCTGACCCTGGTGGATGACGATACTATCGAACTGGCCAACCTTCAGCGCCAGATCGGTTTTGAAACCTCGCAACTGGGTGAATCCAAAGCGGAAAGCCTTGCCGATCGGATGCGTCGGATCAACCCGCTGGTGTCCGTTATCGCCCTGAATCAGCGCCTCGAAGGTGAGGCTCTGACGCGGAAGGTCGCGGAGGCAACCCTGGTGGTGGATTGCACGGATAACTTCAACACCCGGTTTGCGCTGAACCGTGCCTGTGTGGCGTCGAAAGTGCCGCTGGTGTCCGGTGCGGCTATTCGGGGCGAGGGACAGGTTTCGGTTTACGACAGCCGGCGGGAGGAAAGCCCCTGTTACCATTGTCTTTATCCGGAACAGGGCAATGAGGATCTGACCTGTTCAGAGGCGGGGGTTATTGCGCCACTGGTCGGGATGATCGGGGCGACCCAGGCCATGGAGGCCATAAAGGTGATTTCCGGGGTTGGCTCTCCTCTGGTGGGGCGATTGCTGATTCTGGATGCCTGGGAGATGCAGTGGCGGGAGATGAAGCTGGCTCGGGATCCTGATTGCCCGGTCTGTTCTGGCTGACTTTGGTGTCTGCGGAGTTGGCGATGGTCTGCCCAAAACACGCCGTGAATACGTCCCTGTAGGCTCCGCTCCGCCATCCATGGCTCCGCAGGGTTTTGGGCAGACCATCGCCAACCCCGCTTCCGGGTTTTGAGTCAGCCCTCCAGAGACTTTCAGTTCTTCAACTCTTGGAACTTGGCTATAGCCTCCTTCCTGCTTTCTTTAAGATCAACGATCTGCCTCGGATACCCCTTCGGAATAACACCACCTTTCGTACCCGGATCGTGAATCCGTTTGCTATCCAGTTTCGCTAGCTCCGGTACCCACTCCCGGATGAAATCCCCATCGGGATCGAATCGCTCGCTCTGGGTAACCGGGTTGAACACGCGGAAGTAGGGGGCGGCGTCGGTGCCGGTGGAGGCGCTCCATTGCCAGCCGCCGTTGTTGGAGGCCAGGAAGCCGTCGATCAGTTTTGACATGAAGTAGGCTTCGCCCAGGCGCCAGTCGATGAACAGGTTTTTGGTGAGGTACATGGCGGTGATCATGCGCAGGCGGTTGTGCATCCAGCCGGTCTGGTTGAGTTGGCGCATGGCGGCGTCGACGATGGGGACGCCGGTGTTGCCGGTTTTCCAGGCTTCGAACTTGTCGCCCGGGGTGTTCCATTCGAGGGCTTCGGTTTCCGGTTTGAAGGCGCGGTGCATGCTGACCCGGGGGTAGTGGTACAGGATGTTGATGTAGAAATCCCGCCAGGCGATTTCGGTGATCCAGGTTCCCAGGCCTTCCTGGTTGCCGCCGGCGCCCTGCGCCTGTCGGCCGGCTATCAGGCATTGCCGGCCAGAGAGAACACCGTTGGCGAGATAAGGGGATATCTGGCTGGTGCCATCGATGGCGGGGAAGTCACGCTTTTCCTTGTACGCACCGCCGCGCTTTTCGAGGAAGCGCTCGAGCTGGTCGTGGGCGGCATCTTCACCGGTTGCAACGAGGGGCTCGGGGGCGTCTCGAAAGGCTTCGGGTATGGAGTCAATCTGTTCCGGGCTTACGGCGTTACCCCTGGCTTTGGGCGTTGGAAAAAGACCCGGATGGGTTTCTTCTATCCAGCTGCGCCAGCGTCTCGAAAACGGTGTGAACACGGAGTAGGGGTCATTCTGTTGGGTGAGAATCTCGCCTACTGGTGCAACTGTCTGGTCGCGGTATTTGCGAACGGCAATGCCGAGTTGATCAAAGCGGTGTTTCAACGCCTTGTCGCGTTTGCGCTCGTTAACGCCGTACTCCTCGTTGAAGTGCAGCGCTGTCACCCCGTGCTCTTCGCAGTGGCTCTCGAGTTTGCCAAGGCTGTCGTCGAAGCGTTTTGCCTGAATGAAGGACAGCGGTATGCCCAGCTTGGCCAGCTCTTCGGCCAGGGCGTTGGCGTGGGCGACGACGAATTGCACCCGGGCCGGCGACCAATCGTGTTCCTGCCATTGGTCCGGGGTGAGAATAAAACAGGCTCGCACCTCTTCGCTGCTTTCGCAGGCGGCTGTGAGGGCGGGGTTGTCGGCAACCCGGAGATCGTTTCGGAACCAGACCAGTTGTGTCATCCGTAATCCATAGTTGTCTGAGGGATTGATGTAAGTGTAATTACAGCCCGGTGTATCAATAAAATCACCAACTTGGATATTCGCCCGGGCTGGCTGATTGGATTATAGTTAGGACACTTTTACAGCAATTCAGCCGGCCGATCCTCAAGGAGTTCTGTGGCAGGAATGGAGAACAACAGCGAAGGTCGCCGTGACGGCGTTTGGGCCCAGCCTTATTCACTGGCTTCCGGCCAGACCCAGTATCATCAACTGGGTCATATTCGTTTGTGGGTGACTCTGTTGGACCAGGAATGGCAGATTCGTTCAGAAACGCTGGAACTGGATACGGATCCGGCCAGCTGGACAGAAAATATCGGCCACACTCTGCCTTCGGCTTCTGTGCCGCTGCAGCGTTTCATTCGGGAAAACCAGTCGTCGACTGTGACATTCCTGCCGGCACTCGCAAACATGCCTACCGTGATTCGTCCTTTCCAGCCCCTGACGATTCCCGCCGGCGGCCGCTGCACAATCTACGTGGGCACGCTGGTCTGGATGAAGGTCTGTGCCGGCGACAAGCAAACTGTGTTGACGGAAATTCCCCTGGCGTCGCCTTCGATGACCTGGGTGGGCAGAAATACCATGGAGGGCGAGCTTTGTTATACCTCTCATAGTTTTGCCCGTCTTGTGCTTGAGGCGGTGCCGAAACGCCCCTGGCGAGCCGTCACGCCGGTGACGCTGATCAACCGGCGGGATGAGCCCCTGCTGCTTGAGCGCTTCAGTCTGCCCACGCCGTTGCTGTCATTGCACCAGAACGATCGGGGCCAGCTCTGGACGCCGGGGGTAACCGTTGAAGTTGAGACCGACATGAATTCGGCGAGTCTGCATGTGGAACAGTCGTTGCTGGCCGCAGCAGGCACCTGCCGGCCGGTGGCGGATGCTCGTGAAAAAATGGCCCGCGGCCGGCTTGTCCGGGCGTTTGACCGGATGTTTGGCTGAAACGGATCTGATGGAGTCGACGCTTTGCTGGAAACAATGCAAACAGGCGTAATGCAGTTTTTTACCGATATTGCCTGGGGGCAGTGGATCAGTTCCGCCTTTCTTGTTGTGTTGGGGCTGTTCCTCGGGTCTCTGGCGGCCCGCAGTGTCGGCCGTTTCATGGCGCAGCGCACCTCCCGCCATCATACCGTCATGGTTCGGCGGCTGGTGTTTTACGTCATCGTGGTGCTGTTTTTTGTGGCGGCCCTGCGGGAGGCCGGGTTCTCTCTGGATGTGGTGCTCGGCGCTGCCGGTATCCTCACCGTTGCCATTGGTTTTGCTTCTCAGACCTCGGCGTCGAACATGATCAGCGGCCTGTTTCTGCTGGTGGAAAAACCCTTTGAAATCGGTGACTTCATTGAGGTAGACGCGACCATCGGGGAAGTCGTCGGCATTGATATGCTGAGCGTGAAGCTGCGCACGCCGGACAACCTGTACGTGCGGATTCCCAATGAAACCCTGATCAAGACAAGGGTGGTCAACCGTTCCCGGTTTCCGATACGCCGGCTCGACCTGACGGTGGGGATTGCCTACGCTGAAGATGTAGAGCGGGTGGAAAGTCTGCTTCTGAATCTGGCAGAAAAGAATCCGGTCTGTCTCGAAGAACCCAAGCCCTTCACTTTGGTGACAGCGTTTGGCCCATCCTCGGTCGATCTGCAGTTCTCTTACTGGGTGCCGAAGGAAAAGGTGCTTGAAGGGAGAAGCGGCATGATGGTCGCGATCAAGAAAACCCTGGATCGGGAAGGCATTGAAATTCCGTTCCCCCACACCAGCGTTTATGCGGGTAGCCATTCAGAGCCGTTCCGTGTTCAGCTGTTGGGGCCGGAAAAAATCACTGAAAAGGATCTCCCGGATGTCGACAAAGACAGCTGACGTTATCAAAACCATCCCACCGACCCCCGCCGAGAGTAAGATGAGTCTTGGCTGGCGGGAATGGGTGGCGCTGCCGGACCTGGATATCAGCCGTATCAAGGCGAAAATCGATACCGGAGCCAGAACTTCCTGTCTCCACACGTTCCGCACTGAACCCTACACGGAAAACGGTGAACGGCGCGTGCGCTTCTGGGTTCATCCGGTACAGAACGATCTTCACCAGGTGGTGGAGTGTGACGCCAGGGTGCTGGATGAGCGGAACGTGTCTGATTCCGGCGGCCACAAGGAAATGCGCCTGGTCATCGAGACCACGCTGCTGATTGGCGGCCAGAAATGGCCCATTGAAATGACATTGACCAACCGAGATTCCATGCGGTTCCGGATGTTGCTGGGCCGTACCGCTATGTCAGGGCGCTCAGTGATCTATCCCGAAGCTTCCTATCTTGCCGGCAAGCCGGCCTTAAGGACTGAAAAATGAAAATAGCGGTACTGTCACGAAACCGTCACCTCTACTCGACCCGCCGTCTGGTGGAGGAGGGCATTAATCGTGGCCACGAAGTGAAGGTGATTGACTGCCTTCACTGTTCGATGAATATCACCTCGGCCAATCCACAGATCCACTACCACGAGGAGGTCCTTGAGGATTTCGATGTGGTGATTCCGCGGATCGGTGCATCGGTGACGTTTTACGGAACGGCGGTGTTGCGCCAGTTCGAGATGATGGGCGTGTTTCCGGTGAATGAATCCGTGGCTATCAGCCGTTCCCGGGATAAGCTCCGCTCGCTGCAACTGCTGGCCCGCAAGGGTGTAGGAATGCCGATTACCGGTTTCGCGAACAAACCGGACAACGTTCCGGAGTTGCTTCAGATGGTTGGCGGGGCGCCGGTGGTGATCAAGCTGCTGCAGGGTACCCAGGGCATCGGCGTGGTGCTGGCAGAAACCCGCAAGGCCGCGGAGAGTGTGATTGAAGCCTTCATGGGCCTGAAAGCGGATATTCTCGTGCAGGAATTCATCAAGGAAGCCGGCGGTGCCGATATCCGTTGCTTTGTGATTGGCGACAAGGTGATCGCCGCCATGAAGCGTCAGGGTGCCGAAGGCGAATTCCGTTCGAACCTGCATCGGGGCGGAACTGCCTCCCTCATACGCATCACCCCCCAAGAGCGCAGCACTGCCATCAAGGCCGCCAAAGCCATGGGCCTGAACGTTGCCGGTGTTGACCTGCTTCGCTCCAGCAGGGGGCCACTGGTAATGGAGGTGAACTCGTCGCCTGGCCTTGAGGGCATCGAGAACGCCACGGGCAAGAACGTTGCCGGCATGATCATTAACTGGACCGAAAAGAATCAGAAGCCCTGGAAGACCCGGACCAAGGGGAGAGGCTAAAGCATGGCTCGTGCCCCCTATGAAATTGCCGGGACCCAGGTAAAGGCCGGAACCCGGCAAACCGTGGAAGTTCCGGTCGCCAAGCTGTACACCCATACGCCGCTGCACATTCCCGTTGAGGTTGTGCACGGCCGGCGAAGTGGCCCGGTATTGATGGTGTGTGGTGCCATTCACGGTGATGAGATCAACGGTGTTGAGATCGTTCGTCGAGTGCTCACCAATTCGGCGTTGAGGCACCTTCGGGGCACGTTGGTTGCGGTGCCTATCGTGAACATTTTCGGGTTCGTGCAGCGCACCCGATACCTGCCTGACCGGCGGGATCTGAACCGCTGTTTTCCCGGCAGTGAAAGTGGCTCCCTGGGCGGGCGTATTGCCTACCTGCTGCGCACCCAGATTATGGAGCGGGTGACCCACATTATTGATTTGCACACGGGTGCAGTTCACCGATTCAATCTGCCGCAAATTCGTGCCGAGCTGAAAAATCCGGAAACCGTGCGCATGGCCGAGGCCTTTGGTGCCCCGATCATAATCAATTCGGGGCTCCGAGAGGGAAGCCTCCGGGCCTACGCTGATTCACAGGACATTCCGGTAATCACCTTCGAAGGCGGAGAAGCTCTGCGATTTGATGACGTGGTGATCGGGAGCGGTGTGAAAGGGGTTATTCGGGTGATGCGTGAACTCGAAATGATCCCGGCGAAGAAGGGGCCCAAGGCACCGAGAAAGCGGTCTGAAACCGCGGCCAATTCCCAATGGGTGCGGGCGGATATCGATGGGATCATGAGGCCTGTCGCCCGGCTGGGCCAGAAGGTTCGCAAAGGCCAGAGGCTGGCCATGGTGGCGGATCCCTTCGGCGAATCGGAAACCGCGGTGGTGTCACCCTGCTCAGGTATCGTGATCTGCGTGAATAACCTGCCACTGGTGAACGAGGGTGAGGCAATCTACCACGTCGCCCGATTTGACGAGCTCAGCGAGGCGGAAAAAGCGATGGATTATTTCCGCAGCAGCTACGAGGGCGATGTCGGCGACGATGTGGTTCCCGTGCACCCCTGGGATGACCGGCAGAAATAACCGAGAGGGCTGTCATGATCTGGGATCAGTCGTTTATCGAGTTGGCGCCGCTGCCGCGGGGGTTTCATCTGGTCACCAATGAAATCCTTGCCCAGGCGCCGGACCTGACCAACTGCGAAGTCGGCTTGCTGCACCTGTTCATCCAGCATACCTCCGCTTCGCTGGCGGTGAACGAGAACGCCGATCCGGATGTGCGGGGCGACCTGGAACGCCATTTCAACGTCATGGTGCCGGAGAATGCGCCGCACTATGAGCACGTTATGGAAGGGCCCGACGACATGCCGGCTCATATCAAAAGCATCCTGGTCGGCCCCTCGCTGACCCTCCCGGTCAGCCATGGTCGCCTGGCACTTGGAACCTGGCAGGGACTTTATCTCTGCGAGCATCGGGATCGAGCCGGTAGTCGTCGTATTGTGGCGACTCTTCAGGGTCGCTGGTAGCCAGAACCCGAAACGCCCTACGTGTCGGGATTCACCCATCTGCTCTTTCCGATGGGTGGATATCCACCCATTTTCCAGCGCCTGACCTTGCTCTGATTTTAGTAAGGCCCTGTTTTTCCGAATTAATCGAGATCTGGTCTGCTCCTTGCTGATTGGGTTACCCACCGGAGCTGTTAGAGCTTCGTTGAGCACCCAACAAACAAAATGAATCGGGAGCATTCCTTATGAAAACCCAAGCCGTAATGGCGGTGGCCTTTGCCTCCACCTTCGCAGTCGCAACCCCCGCAACAGCCCAAGATCGTTCGGATTGGCCGAGCAACTTCACCGTTGGCACCGCCAGTCAGGGTGGAACCTATTTTGCCTACGGTTCCGGTTGGGCCAACTTTGTGGCTGAAAACCTGGGCGTTTCCGGTGGTGCCGAGATTACCGGCGGACCGGTTCAGAATATGGCGCTGGTGCACACTGGTGACCTGAAGTTTGGCCTGACCACCATGGGCCCGGCTCGTGAATCCATGGACGGTAACAGCCCGCTTGCGCCGGGCATGAAGATGGACAACGTCTGCGCCATGTTCCCGATGTACGAAACACCGTTCTCGGTGACCGCGCTATCCAGCTCTGGCATTACTTCCATCGCCGATATCCCTGATGGCGCCACGATCGGTTTTGGTCCGGCGGGCTCCACCTCGGACACCTACTTTCCGCGCATGATGGAGACCCTGGGTGTGAACTTCGAACGCCGCAACGGCAGCTGGTCTGATCTGGGCGGTCAGCTTCAGGATGGACTGATTGATGTGGTTGCCTTCGCCGCCGGTATTCCCATTCCTGCGGTCAGCCAGCTGGAAGTGCAAACCGACGTGAACATCATCGGTATGAACGATGCCGAGGCCGAGACCATTATCAGCAACTTCCCGGTGTCCGAGTTCATCATTCCGGCGTCCACCTACCAGTCCCTGGATGCGCCTTCCCGCGTGGTATCCATGTGGAACTTCGCGATGGTCAACTGTGATGTATCTGAAAGCTTCGTGTATGAAATCACCAAGCTGACCATGGAGAACAACGACAAGATGGTCTCCATTCACAAGGCGGCCCGTAACTCGGTACCCGAGAACTACACAAAGAACAACGTCCTGCCCTGGCACCCGGGCGCTGCGCGTTGGTTCAACGAGAATGGTTACCCGATCGAAGACAGCCAGATCAAGTAACAGTGCTCGAGCAGGAGGCTGCCCTGCAGCCTCCTGCAATGTATGGCCAGCCGAGTTCTGGCTCCGATTTGCCTGCAAGCAGGGTGTGTCATGACTACCGAACAAGATTCCAAAGACCTTCCGGACATTGAAGTGGGCGAAGACCATGTACTCGCGCACAACGTGGACGAGGAACCGGTCGAAGCCAACCGCCGGCTTTTCGAAGGCGGCCTGCTGAAATTCGTCGCGCTGCTGGCGATAGCCTATTCAGCCTTTCACCTGTATTCCCTGAACATAGCGCCCCTGGAAACCTGGTCGTTCCGGATTGTGCACATTGCCGGTGCCCTGGTGCTGGGTTTCGTTCTGTTTGCCGGCGCCCGGTTTGTGTCATCGGAAGAGGGCGGCGCACGCCACCGGTGGACAACCTGGATCAGTGCCGGTGCCATGCTGCCGGCTCTCTATGTGTTGTATCAGACATTTTCGTTCTGGCAGATGGTTCAGAACGGCGCCATGCGGATTCCGGTCGAACTGGAGGTGTGGCACTTTGGCTGGCCGCTGCTGGCGGCGACCGGTGTTGGCATTGTCATGAGCTGGTTTCATCAGCGCGAGCGATCGGTATTCAGTGTGCCCGACCTGGTGTTGATAGTCTGCTCGCTGGCCGTGGCCGCCTATTTCCTGGTGGTTTATAACACGTCCATGCGGATGTCGACCGGCACCTCCTTTGCGCCGGTGGGTATCTCGTTTGCAGCCATTGCCGGCACGGCCCTGATCATGGAACTTACCCGGCGCGTGGCGGGGATGGCACTGGTGATCATCGGTCTGGTGTTTCTGGCCTATGTTTTCGCAGGACCCTACCTGCCAGGTTTCCTCGGTTACCCGGGGCTTTCGGTTCAGCGTTTCTTCAGTCAGGTGTATACCGATGCCGGAATCCTTGGGCCGACCACGGCGGTGTCTTCGACATACATCATTCTGTTCATCATTTTTGCCGCCTTCCTGCAGTCCTCGAAGGTGGGTGACTACTTCGTGAACTTTGCCTTTGCGGCGGCCGGCCGTTCCCGGGGTGGCCCGGCCAAGGTATCGATCTTTGCATCGGGCCTGATGGGTATGATCAACGGCACCAGTGCCGGCAACGTGGTATCCACCGGCTCCCTGACGATTCCATTGATGAAGAAGGTGGGCTACAGCAAGCAATCCGCAGGCGCTGTCGAGGCGGCCGCGTCCACCGGTGGTCAGATCATGCCGCCGATCATGGGCGCCGGCGCCTTTATCATGGCGGAGATTACCGGCATTCCCTACACCGAGATAGCCATCGCGGCGATCATTCCGGCGATCCTGTATTTTGCCTCGGTCTACTTCATGGTGGATTTTGAAGCCGCCAAGACCGGCATGCGCGGCATGCGTGAAGACGAGCTGCCAAAGCTCAGAACCATGATGAAGCAGTGCTATCTGTTCGTGCCGATCATAATCCTGATTGTCGCCTTGTTCATGGGCTATTCGGTGATCCGGGCCGGCACCCTGGCGACCGTTTCTGCCGCGGTCGTGAGCTGGCTGTCACCCAACAAGATGGGTCTGCGGCATATCCTTCAGGCACTGGAAATTGCTTCCTATATGGCGATCCAGATTATCGTGGTGTGCGCAGCGGCCGGGGTAATCGTGGGCGTGATTTCGCTGACGGGAGTGGGCGCGCGCTTCTCTGTGCTGTTGCTGGACGTTGCGGCCACGAGCCAGTTGCTGGCGCTGATCTTCGCCATGTTCATTTCCATTCTACTGGGTATGGGGATGCCGACCACGGCGGCCTATGCGGTAGCTGCCTCAGTGGTCGCGCCCGGCCTTGTCCAGTTGGGTATTGAACCGCTGACGGCGCACTTCTTCGTGTTCTACTTCGCTGTAGTTTCCGCGATCACACCGCCGGTTGCGCTGGCCTCCTATGCCGCTGCAGGCATATCGGGCGCCAACGCCATGGAAACCTCCGTGGCCTCGTTCCGGATCGGCATCGCAGCCTTCATCGTGCCTTTCATGTTCTTCTACAACGGCGCGTTGTTGATGGAAGCCGGCTGGTTCGAGATCGCGAGGGCGCTGGTAACCGCAACCTTTGGCGTTTACATGCTTTCTGGCGGCGTGCTCGGTTGGTTTGCGAGCATTTCCGCGTCCTGGATAACGCGACTCCTGCTGATTGCGGCCGCGTTGCTGATGATCGAGGGAGGGCTCTGGACGGATCTCACCGGTATTGCCCTGGCGGTCCTGGCGTTCGTCATCCAGAAGCAGCGTAAAACTCGCCTTGCCACAGCTGGCGCCCTGTAACGGGGGCTTGCTGTCTGGGTCAGAACAACCGTGCCATGGAAGCATCGCACGGTTGTTCTGCACCCGGCCTGGCTATACTCTAGCGGCTTTCCGCGGTTTTTCGGGAACCGGACCCTATGCCTTACCGTATTGGCGTTTTTCTCCTTTTCGTGGCGACCCTGGTGGCCGCCTGGCTGCTCGGTGGCTGGGTTGGATACCGGCAGGTGGAGCAGGAGAGCCTGGAGGAGTCCTTCCGGTATCGCCAGTTGGTGGCCAACGAACTGAACCGATATCTCCCGGTGCCCGAGCTGATGGCCGAGCATCCGTTACTGCAACGGGCGCTGGAGGCGCCTGACAATCCCTCTGCTATTCTCTCGGCCAATGAACAGATGCAGCGCATGGCCACTATCGTAGGCAGTTCGGATGTCTACCTGATGGATACTCGCGGCCTGACGATCGCAGCCAACAACTACCTGCAGCCAGACAGTTTTGTCGGGCGGAATTTCAATTTCCGGCCGTATTTCTATGAGGCGATGGAGTCGGGCGATTCGGCGATCTATTTCGCCCTCGGCCTGATGTCTGGCGTTCGGGGTCTGTATTTCTCGCATCCGGTTCGGGACGAGGGCGGCCAGATTATCGGGGTGGTCGCCGTGAAGGTTCTGGTTCACGAACTGGAATCCCAATGGGATCGCCCTACTGGCTTGCGAGAGGCGGAGATGGTCGTGCTTGATCATAATGGCATCAGTTTTCTCGCGAGCAGGCAGGACTGGCTTTACCGCAATTTCTCGGGGATGGCCGATGCCGTGCCCGACGAGTATTCCCGCCGGCGTTATCCAGGCCGTGATTTGACGCCAATGGCACTGAAAACGTTGGGAACCCCATGGGGGCTTCTCGAGCAGTCAGCAACGGTCCGTATCCAGGACAGTGGCAAACCCCGGGAATATCTGAGCGTAAGCACGCCTCTGCCAAGGATGGACTGGACGCTTCAAGTCATGGTGAGCACTCGCTCGGTCGTCTGGACCCGGTTGGGTTTTGCGGTCGGTGGGGCAGCGCTGTTCTTTGGTGGCCTGTTGACCTGGCTGTACCTGCGCGAGCGCTACCGGCGCGAGGCTGAACTGGCTCTTCGGGGCGAGCAGCTGGAGCGAAGCGTGGCCGAGCGAACCGCAGACCTGGAGAACTCCAATCGCAAACTGGTGGAGGAGATCCGGGAGCGAGAACGCACCCAAACCGAGCTGCGGGAAACACAGCAGGAGCTGATCCAGGCTGCAAAACTGGCGGTGCTGGGTCAGATGTCCGCGGGCCTCAACCATGAAATGAACCAGCCTCTGACGGCCATTCAGACCTATGCCCGAAACAGCCGCCGCTTCCTTGAGAAAGGTGCCGGGGAGATGGTGGATGCTAACCTGTCAGAAATCATCCTGCTGTGTGACAAGATGGCGGAGCTGACCCGGCAGTTCAAGGTTTTTGCGCGCAAATCCGAAGGCCCGCCAGCGGTGGTGGATCTCCGGCAACCGATTGACGCATCCCTGAAAATTATCGTTGCCCAGCAATCGAGCTCGGAAATCGATATCCAGTGGCACCGTCCGGACTCGCCGGTGATGTGCCACGGTGACCTGATCCGGATAGAGCAGGTTATGGTTAACCTGATGGCGAACGCGGTTCAGGCGGTAGAGGGTGGTGCTCGGCCGGAAATCCGGATTGATATAGAAGAAACCGAGCAGCACTGGAAATGCCTGGTGCGCGATAACGGGCCCGGATTGCAGGGCGACACCGAACAGATTTTCGAGCCCTTTTTTACCACCAAATCGGTCAAGCAGGGACTGGGTCTTGGGCTTTCCATATCGCGCCAGATTGTGGATGCGCTGGGTGGCAGCCTGACCGGTCGTAACCGCCGGGATGGGCCGGGCGCAGAATTCGTCGTAACCCTCAAGAAGCGGGAGGCCATGGAATGACAGAACCCTCGGTAATCTTTGTGGACGACGATCCACACATCCGCCAGGCTATTGCCCAGACACTGACCCTGGAGGAGTTGCCGGTCAGCTGCTTCGAAGATGCGCCATCGGCGCTGGGACATATCAACGCCGACTACGACGGCGTGGTTCTCTGCGACTACAACATGCCGGAGATGACCGGCCTGGAGTTGCTGGACCGGCTTCGAGCTATCGATAACACCATTCCCGTGATCATTCTTACCGGGCAGGGCGACATAAGCACGGCAGTAACGGCCATGCAGCAGGGCGCTTACGACTTTATCGAGAAGCCGTTTGATCATGATGAACTGATTGAACTGCTCCGTCATGCCCTGGAAAAACGGCATCTGGCCCTCGAGAACCGTCGACTGAAAGCACAGCTGCGACACCTGGCCAGACCCGGTCCACGAATGTTGGGGGATTCGCCGTTGATGCAAAAGGTCATGGCGACCGTTGATCCCATCCTCGATATTTCGGCCAATATTCTTCTGCACGGGGAAACTGGGTCCGGGAAGGATGCGCTGGCCCGATACATTCATGAGAACAGTGGACGCAGTGCCCACAACTTTGTAGCAATCAACTGCGGCGCGGTGCCCGAGAACCTGATTGAAAGCGAGTTGTTTGGCCATGAGGCCGGGGCGTTCACCGGGGCTGAAAAGCGCCGTATCGGCAAGATCGAGCACGCCCACAAGGGCACCCTGTTCCTGGATGAGGTTGAGAGTATGCCCGTGCCCTTGCAGGTGAAACTCCTGCGGGTGCTGGAAGAACAACGGGTCGAGCGTCTGGGCAGCAATCAGGTTCAGGAGGTGGATGTCCGGATCATTGCCGCCACCAAGGCGGATTTGAAAAAACTCAGTGACGACGGCGAATTCCGGCCTGATCTCTATTACCGGCTGAATGTGGTCAAAGTTGACATCCCGCCGTTGAGAGAGCGGAAAGAGGACATCCCGCTGCTGTTCCATCATTTCGTGCTGATTGCCGCGGCCCGTTACGATCGGGAGAGCATACCGCTTGATGCTGGTCAGGCAGCCCGGCTGATGCAACATTCATGGCCCGGCAACGTTCGCGAACTTCGGAACCTGGCTGAACGTTATGTCCTGCTGGGGCCGGCAGCGCTGGATGAGAACGAACCTGCGGATACGGCCAATGTGGCGGGTCGACAGACGCTCGCCGAAATGATGGACGGTTTCGAGCGTTCTGCCATTATCAGCGCCCTGAATGCCAGTCATGGCAGCATCAAGGACACCATGGTCCAGCTCGGTATTGCCCGGAAAACCCTGTACGACAAGATGCGCAAGCATGGGTTGGACAAAGCCCAGTTCAAGGATTGATGAGCAACAAAAATTTACCGGCATGGTTACAGGCTGGAAACAAACTACGCAGTATCATCAATGATATTGCCCCCGGTTTTTGCGTAGTCTTTGCGACTTTTTCCATGCCGGATCGCCCGGCGAATTGATCACTTAACCAAAAAGACTACCAGTCATGAAAAACCTGACCATCCAGACACGGGTACTGTTGCTGGCCCTGGTGCCGGTGATTGTGCTCACGGCATTCCTGACCAGTTACAACCTTAACCAGGCCAGTGCTATTGGCGAAGAGGCCGTTGCCGGTTTCTCCTCCGATATGGAAGAGAGTAAACGCCAGGAACTGCAGAATTATCTGGCCGTTGCAAAGTCTTCCATCGAGCATCTCTATAATCAGCCTGGGTCCGCAGACGATCCGGAGGTGCGCGAGAAAGCGTGGGAGATCCTGCGACAGCTTCGTTTTAACGATTCGGGAAGCACCGGTTATTTTTTTGCGTATGACACCCGGGGTGTCAATGTGATGCACGGCGTCAACCAGTCTCTGGAAGGCAAAAATCTCTGGGACTTCCAGGATCCCAACGGAACCTTCCTGATTCGTGAGCTGGTAAAGGCGGCGCGCAATGGCGGCGGTTATGTGCCTTATGGTTGGAAAAACAGCGAAACCGGACAAGTAGCGCCCAAGCTGGGCTATGCGGAAATGCTGCCCAAGTGGGGTGTGATGATCGGCACCGGCTTCTGGATTGACGGCCTTGAGGCCCAGGTAGCGGCGATGGAAAGCCAGGTGGGGACTTCACTCGAGGACGCCGTGATAGGCTCAGTCAGCACCTCACTTGTCGCATTGGCGCTGATCGTCCTGCTTGCCCTGATCGTGGTCCGCAGCATCATTCGGCCCCTGAAATCGGCCGTGTCGGCAATGAATGACATCGCCAGCGGCGATGGCGACCTGACCCGTCGTCTTGACGTTTCCGGCAAGGATGAGCTTGGACAGTTGGCGACTGCCTTTAACAGTTTCGCCGACCAGGTGCACGGACTGGTTGAACGCGTGCTGTCGTCTACCCGCACGCTGAACGAGGCCACGGCTGATTTGAACCAGGTCATGACTGAAGCCGAGCAGGGCGTCGAGCGACAGAAATCCGAGAGTGATCAGGTGGCAACGGCGATGAACGAAATGACCGCAGCTGCCCAGGAGGTTGCGAGCAACGCGAGTGAAGCCTCCACGGCAGCCGATCATGCCAATGGACAGGTTTGCGATGCCCAGGGCCTGGTACATCAGGCTACCGAAGTTATTGGCGGGCTCTCCGAGCAGGTGGGAGAGGGCGTTCGGGTTATCGAGCAGCTTGGCACTGACTCTCGCCGGATTGATAGCGTACTGGAGGTCATTCGCGAAATTGCTGATCAGACCAACCTGTTGGCCCTCAACGCTGCGATCGAAGCGGCACGGGCCGGCGAGGCCGGTCGGGGTTTTGCCGTGGTGGCTGACGAAGTTCGAACGCTGGCTCGCCGGACCCAGCAGAGCACCCAGGAAATCCAGGATATGATTGAGCGGCTTCAGTCTGGGGCAGGGAATGCGGTCAAGGTAATTGCTTCCATCAGTGAGCGCAGCGAAGCGACCGTGGAAGAAACCCGGCAGGTCAACGATGCGCTGCAGCGCATTGGTCAGGCTGTGGCAACGATCACGGACATGAATACACAGATTGCCAGCGCAGCCGAAGAGCAGACCAGCGTTTCCGAGACCATTAATCAGAACGTGCATGAGATCGTCGCGATTACCGAACAGACGGCGCAGGGAACCCGTCGGGCCGGAGATGCAACTCAACGACTGAAGAACCTGGCTTCCGAGATGTCAGAGCAGGTCAGTCGGTATCGGGTGTAGGCACTACTGATTAAGTGCGAAAGGGGCAGAACTCGGGTTCTGCCCCTTTTTTCGTTCTTTAAACGCTCGCCAATGTCAGAGATTGGCTTCGGCAAATTCTGCCAGTAGCGACCGGGGAACACCCTGCAGGTGGATGTGGGCGCCATGTCGAAAGCGCTTGAATCGTTCGGTCATGTAGGTGAGGCCCGAACTCAGGGCACTCAGGTAGGGGGTATCGATCTGCGCAAGGTTGCCGAGGCAGATCACCTTTGACCCGTTGCCGGCCCGGGTAATGATGGTCTTGATCTGATGGGGCGTCAGGTTCTGTGATTCATCGATAATGATCAGGCTGTGCTGAAAGCTGCGGCCCCGGATGTAATTCATGGATTTGAAGTGCAGGGGCACCTTGCTGAGGATGTAGTCGACGCTGGCGGTCATGTTCTCGTCGTCCTCGTGGAGCGCTTCCAGGTTGTCGACGATGGCGCCCAGCCAGGGCTCCATTTTCTCGGCTTCAGTGCCGGGCAGGAACCCGATGTCCTCGTCGAGGCCCTGGGTGGAGCGGGTAGCAATAATGCGCTTGTAGAGCTTGCTGGCCACGGTCATCTCGATACATGCAGCGAGCGCCAGGATGGTTTTTCCCGAGCCGGCGGAGCCGGTGAGGTTGACCAGGTGGATGTCCGGGTCCAGGAGCAGGTTCAGCGCCATGGCCTGATAGATGTCCCGGGGAACCAGGCCCCAGACTTCCTCGTTCATCAGGTCGTGTTGGTGCAGGTCCTTGATGATCAACTGGTCGTCGGAGAGGTCCACCACCTTACCGACGAAGCCCATTTGATCGATGACGAATTCATTGATGTTCAGCTTCGCCAGCTCGCCTTCCCGCTTGAGGATATGTTCGGTTGAACCCTCCCGCTGAACAGTCTCCACTTTCTCGATGGTGTCCCAGAAGGAGTTGGGGAATTCCCGGTAGCCCTTGGGCAGAAGATCAATGTCATCGAGCAACTGGTCGTTGTGGTAGTCCTGAGCTTCGACGCCGAAGCCCCTTGCCTTGAGGCGCATGTTAATGTCTTTCGACACCAGGATAATGTCCCGGGACTTGTGGCGGTTCTGGAGAGCAGCCAGGGTGTTGATGATCTTGTTGTCGTTCAGATGCTCTGGCAGCGAATGGTTGCCACTGTCACCGGTGCTCATCAGGATCGAAAGAGTGCCCAGGGGTTCGGCCTTCTTGCCACGCACGATGGGAACACCTTTCTCGATCACCTTCGGGCTGGCATCGCCCAGCAACTTATCGATATTGCGGATGGCCTGACGGCAGTCAGCGGCCACGGCTTGCTTGCCGGATTTGAGGCTGTCTAGTTCTTCGAGGACCGTCATCGGGATGATGACATCGTGTTCTTCAAAGTTGAGGAGGGCGTTCGGGTCGTGGATCAGGACGTTGGTGTCGAGGACGTACATCTTTCGGCGAGCTTGCGGTGCTCTGGGCATAAGTGGCGCTACCTCTCTGGTGGCTCAGTCGTTATCGGCGCAGCGTTGCGTGAGTTCCTCATCCGAGATCACTTTCAGCATATCGTAAGTCGTTATGATGCCGGTAATTTTTGAATCATTGGTGACAAAGATCCGGTGCAGGTGCTCGCGCATCATGATATTCGCAATGTCGCGCACCGGCGTCTTCTCGTCAACCGATAAAACGATGGGGGTCATGATGTCCCGGACTTCTACCGGCACCTTGCCCATTTCCTCAAAGATCACCATTCGCAGGCGTCGGGCTTCCTCCCGCTCTTCGGGAGTCAGATGCCGGTCGGCATCGGAGCGCGTGGCGTTCCAACGGAATTCGGTGATATCTTTAAGAGTGGCAATGCCGACAATTTCGCCGTCGTCATCGGTGACGGGGCTGCCGGTTATCTCGTTGTCGGTGAGGAAGCGGGCCAACCGGTCCATGGTCCAGGATTGCGGGACGGCCTTGATGCTGGGTGTCATGATCTCGTAGGCGAGAACGGTCATTGATCTGGGCTGCCTTCTAGAGTCCTTTCATAAAGCTTAGCGCGTGATACTCCGCGCGTCATCCCTTACTGTGCGCCAGGGCTCAGGGTTTGTTCCTGCGAAGGCCGGTCAGTTGGCCCTGCTCGTCATAAACCAGTTGGTACCCCTGGTACTTTTTACTGTTGGCAACGCGTTCCAGCGCTTCCATCGACCTCACGGGAATATCCACCAGCAGGGAGTTCACCAGCCAGCCGGGTAGCGCTCCGTTGGGGTCCGTGTGCTGGACCCACACCATCCGGGTGCTCTCCCCCTCTGGTGTGAACCGGTACAGGGTGTCCGAGCGATCGACTCTCACCCGGCTGCTGTTTTCCGCCCGCTGATCGGGCATGGCGTTCAGATCCATGACGATCTCACCGGAGGCCTGATCACCCCGTGTGCGTATGCGCAGGACATAGTCGCGGTCAGTAACCGGCCAGGGCATGTCATTCACGGAATAGGCAAAGCGATCTTGAAACACGCCATTGCCAAACGCATAGGATTCCGTGCAGTTGTGCACCCACTCGATGCAGGAACCGGGGTTGGCCATCACAGCCATCAGGTTTTCGATAGGCGCGTCGAGCACCGCCACGGCCTTGAAGGCCTTGAAGCTGGAGCCTGGCTGCTCGATGGTATAGACCCGGATGTGATCGGCTTCCTTGCGTAGCGTCCACGCCTCGTCGCTTTCGCTGGGCAGTTCAGCCCGGGCACTGGCGGCAACAGCAAACACCAGCAACGCACAGACCAGCCCACTGATCACCGAGGCCCAGCCCGTAATGCCATGGGCTATGCTCTTTCTCATAGGGTACACTTCCTTGCAGATGGTGGGCCGAGTCTAGCATGGGGCTTTTGCCGGCATGGCCACGGAAACAGTGGATTGTGAACCAGGTAGCGACCTGTTGATTTGGTAACCGAAATTGGCCCGATCTGACGACGACTATGACCATTAAGAGACTTATCAACGGCAAAGGGCAGGTGATTCCGGGACTGTTGGATGAACCGGTAGAAGAGATCAACTACCTGGACTATGACCTGCGTACGGTGATGGACCGCCCGCGTTCAAAGCTGGCAAGACGCTGGCGGTTCAACCAGTTCCAGTTTGTCAGCGCCATGGGCCCGGGTTGGGTGTTTGGTCTGGCGGTGGTGGATCTGAAACTGCTGGGCAGCGGATTCTTCTATCTCTATGACTTCGAGACTGGCCAGATGATGGAGCAATCGTTCCTTCAGCCATTGGCCCGTCAAACCTGCATTGAGCCCCGGCCAGAGGAAGGGGTGACAAGGTTCAGAAAGGGCGACGTAGCCGTGCGAATTGCGCCTTCCGCGGATGGCCGGACAATTACGGTCTCGGCCCCGGGAGGTATCCGTATTGAACTGACGCTTTCAGAGGATCGGGACCCGCTCCGGCTGGTATGCCCGGCCGGCTACAATGGCTGGGTATTTACCCGCAAGTCCGCAGGCTTGCCGGTGGAAGGGGAAGTGCGCTGGGATCATCGTATCTGGCGCTGCGACGAGCAGACTCGGGGATCCATCGATTGGAGCTGTGGCTTCATGCGCCGGGAAACAGCCTGGAACTGGGCCTGCCTGGCTGGCCAGCTTGCGGATGGCCGGTCCGTCGGATTGAATCTTGCCGCAGGGGTCAATGAGACGGGAATGACGGAAAATGCGCTCTGGCTGGATGGTGTCTGCCACAAACTGGGCGCGGCAAGGTTCCGTTTTGATCGCTATCAACCAGGCGGCGACTGGCATGTGAGCACCGAGGATGGTCGGGTCGATCTGCACTTTGTTCCCGCCGGTGTGCGCAAGGAAAAACTGGACGCCTGGGTACTGGCATCCAACTTCCGGCAGTACGTGGGCTCGTTCAGTGGAACGGTGACGGATGAGGCTGGCGGAAAAATTGAGGTTAAAGGTCTGCGGGGCCTGATGGAAGACCACTTTGCGAGGTGGTAAGAAATGGCCTGTCCCACCCGGGACAGGCCAGATAAAGCGGGTTATCGCTCCGGTAGCGTGACGTTCAGCTCCAGTACCGAGCAGCTCTCGTTGCGGTCTACCTCAACCTGAACCATGTCGTCGCTGATCTGAACGTACTTGCGAATGACTTCCAGCAGCTCCTGCTGCAGCTGGGGCAGGTAGTCCGGCTGATCACGCTGGCCCCGCTCGTGAGCCACGATAATCTGGAGGCGCTCTTTGGCCACGCTGGCGGTGTTCTTCTTTTTACCCTTGAAGTAATCGAGGAAACTCATCCCTTAGCCCCCCTTGAACATCCGTGAGAAGAAACCTTTCTTCTGGGACGTCATGAAACGGTGTTCCCGTTCCTCTCCCAAAAGGCGTGCAACCGCATCATCGTAGGCCTGGCCGGCATCGCTGTCCTCTTCGAGGATAACCGGCAAACCCTGGTTTGAAGCGTTCAGAACAATCTGGCTTTCCGGAATGACGCCCAGCAGAGGGATCGCGAGGATTTCCTCCACGTCCGCCACGGACAGCATCTCGCCCTTTTCGACACGGGACGGGTTGTAACGGGTCAGGAGCAGGTGTTCCTTGACCGGGTCCTGGCCCATTTCGGCTCGACGGGATTTGCTCTGCAGAATGCCCAGAATGCGGTCGGAATCCCGCACCGAAGATACTTCGGGATTGGTAACCACAATCGCCTCATCAGCGTAATACAGCGCCATCAGGGCGCCATGCTCAATGCCGGCAGGAGAGTCGCAGACGATGTAATCGAAGGTCTCGGAAAGCTCGTTGATGACTTTCTCGACGCCATCTTTGGTCAGTGCTTCCTTTTCCCGGGTCTGGGAGGCCGGCAGGATGTACAGGGTATCGACCCGCTTGTCGCGGATCAGCGCCTGGTTCAGGGAGGCTTCGCCCTGGATCACGTTTACGAAGTCGTACACCACGCGACGCTCGCAGTTCATGATCAGGTCCAGGTTGCGCAGGCCCACGTCAAAATCGATGACTACTGTCTTGTGGCCTCGCTTGGCAAGGCCGGTGCTGATCGAGGCGCTGGTGGTGGTTTTGCCAACGCCGCCCTTTCCTGAGGTAACGACAATAATTCTAGCCAAGGTTCTGTTCCTGTTTCTCGGTGGATTCGTCGTGTCTGCCGAATTATCCGGTCAAGTTATTGTATTCAGCTCCAAAATCAGGCCTTGTCCAGTGGTGTTACCACCAGCAGGTCGTCCCTGAGCTGGATTTGCACAGCGCTTTTCCAGCCATTGTCCTGAAGATCTTCGGAGATTTTATAGTGTCCCGCGATGGACACAAGCTCCGCTTCCAGCGATTGACAGAAAACCCGTGCGGATTCTGCGCCATGGATGCCGGCCAGTGCCCGGCCCCGAAGCGGGCCGTAAACATGGATGTTGCCCGCCGCGAGCACTTCGGCTCCGGCTTGCACCGGCGCCAGGATAACCAGGTCACCTTCCGGTGCGTGGATCTGTTGGCCGGAGCGGACCGGCTGGGAGATGATTTTGGCCGGAGGTGGGTCACCGGCAGCGCTTGTCGAGGCTGCAACAACTGCCGCTTCCGCTTCGTCCGCGGCCGCCTGTTCGGCTTCATGGGTGCGATCCCGCTGGCCGTTACCCGGCAGCAGCGCCAGTGCGGCGCCCCGGGCCAGGCGGCGCTGGTCGTCGGTACCACCGCGAACGCCAATCACATGGATGTGGTTACGCCGGCAGGTGCCGATCATCTTGAAAAAATCCAGTTCACTGTCCAGTCCCTGGTATTTCTCAAGGCTGATGATCAGCGGAATATCCTTGAAGAACCCGGGGGCCTGGCTGATCTTGTCTCGCAGTACTTCTTCAAATTCGCTGTCGTCAAAATAATAGAGCTCCAGGGCTGTCATGGACACGCTGGCGCTTTTTAGCTGAAAACCCTGTTTTACCCCGGAGGTGGCGGTATCGCTCATGAAGGAGTCTCTTCCCTGGTCATGTTGTCGGTTGGGTTCGGGCGCTGCCGCAGTGGCACGCCTTCGAAGCGGATGCCTGACCATCCTGTACTGATAAACTGGCGGATGTTGCCGTGGCTCTCGCCGGTCGGATCGTCCAGAACCTGCTGGTAGTGCTCGGCAAACAGCTTGAGCGTGTCCACTTCGCTCAGATTGCAGTACTGGCCCAGACCAAAGATCCGGCAGGAGCCGGCATTCTCGCCTTCTGCGTTTACCAGCGGGCCATTGCGGAAGCCGCAGGGCTGGTACTCGAAGTGCTGTTCAATCAGGCCCAGGGAATCTTTGAAACTGGCGTGGCCAGCGTCCAGGGATGCCAGGTGAATCCTTACGGCATCGTTGACGCTCATTATTTGTGTTCCTGCTTGGGGCCTGTCTGATAGAGCGCCTTCCAGTCCTCGTACGGCATTCCGTAGATTTCTTCACGGGCCTGGGGATCTGAAATCTCGAAACCACGCTCATTTGCCTCTGCCAGATACCACTTGGACAGGCAGTTGCGGCAGAAGCCCGCCAGGTTCATCAAGTCGATATTCTGGACGTCGGTGTTTTCGCGCAAATGCCTGACCAGTTTACGGAAGGCTGCGGCTTCAATTTCGGTGCGTTCTGCTTCAGGAATCGGGTTGCTCATGATGGCCTCGCAATGGTTGATGCGCCGGTTGTTGGGGTTCCTGACATTCTCTGCATGTTAGCTTAAGATACAAGGCTGTATAAATGTACAGAAAGTCGACGCGAGCCCTCTGATTATGCCACAACGCAAGATCATCCATGTGGATTGTGACTGCTTCTACGCGGCCGTGGAGATGCGGGACGATCCCAGCCTCCGGGATGTGCCGCTGGCGGTGGGTGGCGATGGCGGTCGGGGCGTGGTGACTACCTGCAATTACAAGGCCCGGGCGTACGGTGTGCGGTCGGCGATGCCCGGCAGCGAAGCGCGACGGCTGTGCCCGGGGCTGGTGACGGTGCCAACAGATATGGGCCGGTATCGGGCGGTCTCACAGCAGGTGATGGCTATCCTGCGGGAACTGACAGACCTGGTGGAACCGCTCTCTCTGGACGAGGCCTTTCTGGACGTCTCCGATGTGACCGATCACAAGGGCAGTGCCACGCTTATGGCTCGCCACCTTCGGGAGAGGGTGCGCCAGGAAGTCGGTATCACTATTTCCGCCGGCGTGGCGCCCAATAAATTTCTCGCAAAGATTGCCAGTGACTGGGAAAAGCCGGACGGGCTGTTCGTGATTCGCCCGGAGGACGTTGCGGATTTCGTTCGGGGACTGCCGGTTGAGAAGCTGTTTGGAGTGGGGCAGGTGACCGCCTCGAAACTGCATGCTCTGGGGGTCAAGACCTGCGGCGACATGCAGGCGCTCGGGCCCGATGTATTGATTGATCGGTTCGGCAAGCAGGGCTATCGACTCCACGAGATGGCCCACGGCCGGGATGAGCGGGCGGTGGTGGTGTCGCGGATTGCCAAGTCGGTAAGCGTGGAACGAACGTTTTCCCAGGATTTGCCAGATATGGCCGCCTGCCAGACCGTCATGGCCTCACTGGTTGCAGATCTCAACCTTCGCCTGTCGCGCAAGGCCCGCCGAAAACCGATCCACAAACTCTTCATCAAGATTCGCTACAGTGATTTTTCAACCCATACCCTTGAGCGGGTTCGTGAGCAGGTCAAAGAGCCGGCTCTGGATGATTATCTGCCACTGCTGGCTGAGCTGGTCACCAACCGGGAGCGGCCGGTGCGGCTGCTGGGTTTGGGGGTGCGTTTCCGCAATGATGATGCGCCGGTTACCCAGTTGCGGCTGTTTGATTAGAACTGCAGCCAGCTCATGGCCGCGTAACCCATCAGGCCACCGATCAGGGCGCCGGCAGCGACATCGCTGGGGTAGTGCAGGCCGAGCACCACCCTTGATGCCGCCACACTCAACGTAAACGGAAGCACGATGAGAGCCAGCGCCGGTTCCGCCACGGTCAGCACGACCTGAAAGCAGGCAGCGTGCAGCGTGTGGCCGGACGGGAAGCTGTAGCGGTCCAGAGGCGGTGTGCCGCAGTTGATGGCGGGAAAGGATATAAATGGACGTTCACGGATGAGCCAGCGCTTCAGTAACTTGTAGCTGAGGGTGCAGGTGAGGCCGGTCAACGCCATAAGCAGTGCCAGCCCTGGCCCGGATTCCGGTCGGAGAAAGGGGATGAACAGAATCAGTGCGTACCAGAACCAGCCGTCGCCGAGTCGGCTGACCAGTCGGAAATACCCGAGGGCGGGCCGGAACTGAACAGCGCGGTTAATAGATTGGCAGAAAGCGACTTCCCGCTGGTCTGCCAGTTCAAAGAAGCGAGATGCTTTGCTTGTTGATGGCATGGTATCCGGCCTTTGCGGTTTGGTTGAAAACCAGTTGTTCAAATTGTTCGATCTGCGAGTTCCAGTTCTGTTCCAGAGCGTCCAGCCTTGCCTGGGCCCTGATCCGGTTCAGCAGGGTTGGTTGATCGGCCAGGCGGAGAGCGCTGTCGACGTATGCTTCATCCTCGTCCAGAGGCACCTTCATGCCGTTTTCTTCGTGGCGTATATGTTCGGCTGCGGCGGCGTCGTCAAAGCTGACGACGCCCAGTCCGCTGGCCATTGCCTCCAGCACCACGTTGCCGAAGGTGTCGGTTTTGCTCGGAAACAGGAACAGGTCGCCAGAGGCGAAATGGAGTGCCAGGTCGTCGCCCCGGCGGGTGCCGCAGAACACGTAATCGGGGTGGCGTTCAGCCAGCTGGCGCCGTAGCGGGCCGTCGCCAACCAGTATGAACCTGGCCTGGGGGTGAAGGCCGCGAATACGTTCGAAGCAGGCAACCGCCATCCGAAGGTTCTTTTCCGGTGCCAGCCGGCCGACATACAGAATGGCTCGGTCATTGGCCTGTAAGCCCCAGGATTCCCGCAGTGCGCTGTCTCGCTTGTGGGGAGTAAAGCGATGACAGTCCACGCCCCGACTCCAGAGGCCGGTCGCCGGAATACCCATGGCGCGGGTTGTCTGCTGCATTTTTCGAGTCGGCACCAGGGTGATGGCCGTGCGGTTGTGGAACCATCGACCGTAGAGGCACAGCAGCCTCTCCAGCATGCCGACGCCATAATAACGGCTGTAACTGTGAAAATTTGTGTGGAAGCCCGAGCTGACCGGAATCCCTATCTGCCTTGCGGCTGTGGTCGCCGCAACGCCCAACGGGCCCTGAGTGGCAACGTAGACGGCATCGGGGCGGTCAGTGGTCAGGAGCTTTTTCAGATGGCCGGTTCGGGCGAGGCCAAAGCGCAGGTCGGCGTACCCGGGTAGCGGCAATCCGGTCACCACATGTTCACGGGAGAAGAGTGCCTCGCCAGCACTGGCAAAGTGGCCTTTGCGCTCATGCTGCTGTCGCGGCCGTATAACCGTTACCCGGTGCCCACGTTGCATCAGCCCCTGGCAAAGCTGCCTGAGGGTGTTTGCCACACCATTGATTTCCGGCGGAAAAGTCTCCGAAACAATGGTAATGTGTTGTGAGCGCCGGTTGGCCTGCATGGTCTCGGTCACGGTGTTTCCTGTGCTTCCTTTGACATGCCTCTACTATGAAAAGCCGGCATGACAGTTATGCGACACTCCCGTGACATTCCCTTTACCCGTTAACCGAACCGAATCGGAGACGATATGCAAACGCGAAAGCTTGGAAAGACCGATCTCGACGTTACCCTGATTTGCCTGGGCACCATGACCTGGGGGGAGCAGAACACCGAAAAGGAAGCATTTGAGCAGCTGGATTACGCAGTCGCCGAGGGTATCAACTTTATTGATGCCGCAGAGATGTACCCGGTGCCGCCCCGGGCGGAAACCCAGGGGCTGACCGAGACCTACCTGGGAAACTGGCTTGCCAGCAGGGGCAACCGCAACGACCTGGTAATTGCGTCGAAAGTGGCGGGACCGGGCAACGGACTGAAGTACCTGCGTAATGGTCCGCGCCTGACCCGGGATCATATTATGGAAGCCTGCGACGCCAGCCTGAAACGCCTGCAGACCGACTACATTGATCTGTACCAGGTGCACTGGCCGGATCGCAGCACGAACTTTTTCGGCAAGCTCGGTTACGAGCACAACCCGGAAGAATCTTTCACGCCGATCGAGGAAACACTCGAAGCGCTGAATGATCTGGTTCGGTCCGGGAAGGTCCGGCACATCGGACTGTCCAATGAGACGCCCTGGGGCACCATGGAGTACCTTCGTCTGTCCGGCGAGAAAGGCTGGCCGAGAGTGGCCAGTATCCAGAATCCCTACAACCTCCTGAATCGTTCATTTGAGGTGGGGATGGCGGAAATTGCCCACCGGGAACAGGCCGGTTTGCTCGCCTACTCACCGCTGGCTTTTGGCATGCTCTCCGGCAAATATCTGGGCGGCAAGTGGCCTGAAAAAGCCAGAATGACCCTGTATGAGCGTTTCAGTCGCTACACCGGCAGTCGTGGCATGGATGCCACCCAGGCCTATGTTGAGCTGGCTCGGCAGAACGGATTGTCTCCGGTCCAGATGGCGCTGGCTTACGTGAACAGCCGCAGCTTTGTGACCAGCAATATCATCGGAGCAACATCCATGGAGCAGCTGCGGGAAAACATAGGGTCCGCAAAGGTCACCCTGAGCCCCGAGGTACTGGAAGCGATAGAGGCCATTCACCAGGAATTCACCTACCCCTGCCCCTGAGCCCGCCGGCTTTGTTGGCTTGAACCCCCGGCTGAGAGGCGCTGGCCGGGGGTGCTGTTACAGTCTGAAATATCGGGGATCATAAATTGACAAAAAGATGCTGATCCCGTGACAAAAAGTCGGCGTCTTTGTGTGCAGATTCACATCTTTCCAGCCTTTAATCATTAGACTTAAGCCTAAGGTATCCGTAGACTCCCGTGTCGGAAAAAAGGTCTCAGGCAGTGTCATGATTATTCGAATCTTTGTTGCGTTACTCGCTCTCAATCTTGTTGCTTTCGTCGTTCGCGCCGAAGCATCCGAGCGCGTCTTCGAACAGGTCGAAAGCAAGACAGCCAGCGAGCAGATTTTCGAAATCCAGGAACGGGTTTCCGGTGATTTTGACGAGGACAGTTCCGATGCGTTTGCCGAAATCGGTTCCCGCCTGTTGAGCCTTACCTTCACCCGTTCGAAGCACTCCGGCAAGCATTATGCGTCAGATCCGGCTCAGGCCGACCATGGCATTGCGCTCCTGAACGAGGGTGCATGCCTGAACCTGAAGTGGAACTTCTGAACCCCGCAATTCCCCGCACCCGGCAGTATCATCAAACCCCAGAATCATGATCTGGCGCATTGTCTGTGCCCGATGCTCGTGTGATCATCTCCGTTAACATGCTGATTAGCCAATAAGGAGCTTGGTAATGGCGGGTGATAGAGGGCAGTTATCAAATGATGTGAACGCCTGTGTTGACGAGGTGATTCGCCGGGTTGGCAAGGAGATTACTCTCGGTTTGCCGCTCGGGCTCGGAAAACCGGTTCGCTTTGTTAATGCGCTATACCAGCGGGCGAAAGACGATCCGGAAATCAGCCTGCACATTGTTACGGCACTGTCGCTGCTGGCGCCAAAGGGCGGCTCCTCGCTGGAAAAGCGTTTCATGGGGCCTTTTGTTGAGCGCCTCTATGGCCGGATTCCTGAACTTGCCTATGCCAGGGATGTATCGGCAAACCGTCTTCCTGAGAATGTTCAGGTCTCGGAGTTCTTCTTCAAAGCCGGCAGTTACCTGAACAATCGTTCCCAGCAGCGGCATTACGTGTGTACCAACTATACCCATGCTGTTCGCGATCTGATGGCGGTGGGTGTCAATGTCGTCGCCCAGATGGTGTCGCCGGGCGAGGCCCATGGGCAGCCCGGCCAGGTCAGCCTGAGCTGCAACCCGGATCTGACGCTGGACCTGATTCCCCTGCTCCGTGAGCGCGAGGCGGCTGGCACGCCGGTGGCGCTGGTGGCCGAGATGAACCAGAACCTTCCCTGGTTTGGCCATCACGCGGCGATTGAAGCAGACCGGTTCGATATCTTGCTTGATCAACCTTCGGGAGACTATCCGCTGTTCTCAGCGCCCCAGATGTCGGTCAGCCCGGAAGACCACCTGATCGGATTCTACGCCAGTACCCTCCTGAAGGACGGCGGTACGCTCCAGGTTGGCATCGGCTCACTGGGCGCGGCCCTGGTCCACAGCACCATTCTCAGACACAGTCACAATAAGGCCTGGCGGCAGGTGTTTGACCATCTCCAGGTTGATCAGCATTTCCCCGTCGTTCGCGAGGACGGTGGCACCGGCCCCTTCGAGGAGGGGCTTTATGGCTGTAGTGAAATGATGGTGGATGGTTTCCTGTACCTGATGCAGGAAGGCATCCTTACCCGCGAGGTATACGATCACGCTGGTCTGCAGACATTGATCAATCGCGGTGATATTCCCAGCGAAGTGTCTCTCGCAACCCTCGATGTCCTGCGGCGCGAAAAGCTGATTGATAGCCCGTTGCGGGCAAAGGATGTTCATTGGCTGGTCCAGCACGGCATCTTTAAAGAAGCTGTCGAGTTCAAGGGCGGCCGGTTGCGTATTGGTGATCAGTCGGTCGAGGGTGATCTGGACAATCCGGAGGCCCGGCAGGCCATCGAAACCCTCATCCTCGGGGAACGGCTGACTGGCGGTATCGCCATGCACGGCGGTTTTTACGTTGGTCCCGAGCAGTTTTACCAGTACCTCAGGGAAATGACCGACGAGCAGCGTGCAAAAATCTGCATGACCAGCGTGAACTTCATCAACCACCTGTATGACCACCGGTTCGGAGACCAGAAGCTGAAAGCGGCGCAGCGCGTTCATGGCCGGTTCATCAATTCGGCTATGATGTACACCCTCAACGGTGCTGGCGTATCGGATGGTCTTGAAGATGGTCGTGTGGTCAGTGGCGTCGGTGGCCAGTACAACTTCGTTGCCATGGCTCACGAGCTGCCGGGCGCACGTTCGATCCTGTCGCTGCGCAGCACCCGGTCATCCCAGGGCAAGGTACTGTCCAATATCGTGTTCAATTATGGTCATTGCACCATACCCCGCCATCTGCGGGACATAGTCATTACCGAGTACGGGATTGCCGATCTGAGAGGGCAGTCCGACGAGCAGGTCTTCCTGAGGCTGATCCGCATTGCCGACTCCCGGTTCCAGCAGGAGCTTCTGAAAAAAGCCCAGAAGGCGGGCAAGGTGGATCCTGCGTTCAAGCTGCCTGCCGACTGGTGTAACAATACCCCGCAAGCCATCCGTCGTGCCGTTGCGGCTGCGGGAGATGCCAGCCTGTTCCCTCCGTTCCCGTTTGGCAGGGACTTTACCGATGAGGAGCTGACGTTGGGGAAAGCCCTTAAGGGGCTCAAGGCCGCAACGGCCACTCGCCGTGGTAAACTGTCGACTCTGTTACAGGCCCTCCGGGCCCGGGATGACGAAGGCCGTTACGGGTCCCTGCTTGAGCGCATGGGCCTGAGTAACCCTTCAGGATTGCGGGACAAGCTGGATCAGCGACTGGTTATTCATGGCCTGCAACAGCTCGAAACACCACCGGATACAGGAAACTCGAAAACCTGATGACAGCTTCACAAGCAAGACCCGACGTTTTTACCGTTCACTATGTTTTGAAGAACAAGATCGGCGAGCTGGTTGATACTTCCGAAGGCAGTGAGCCCCTGCACTTCGTCTATGGCAGTCCCGAGATTATTGAAGGGATCCAACAGGCGGTGAAAGACCGCAACGTGGGCGATTGCCTGGAGGTAACGGTGCCGCCGGCCATGGCGTACGGTGAGCACAAGCCCGAGCTGGTGCGCAAGGTGCCACGTTCACTGTTCGAAGGCATCGAGAACCTGCAGATTGGCATGAAGTTCCAGACCAACACGGGCGATGAAGCGCAGATCGTGCAGGTTGTCGGGATTGATGGCAACCTGGTTAAGGTGGACGCCAATCACCCATTGGCGGGCTTTACCCTGTACTTTGATCTGGAGATCGTTGGCCGCCGTGAAGCGACGGAAGATGAGGTAGCCCAGGGTCGTCCCCTGTTCTGAGGCACTCGGTTGCCGGTCTGTCGTATTCACCACGGTATATTCGGGTCAGTCCTTCCAGAACGGTCTCTCTCAGGCTGGCGGCGAACTCTCCGGCCGGTATCTTTTCCGACGGGTGTAAAGGTTCGTGGAAGACTACGTCGACCCGGGCAGAAGGCTGGGCTAGCATCCGCAACAAATGGTGGTGGAACTCATCATCCTCAATGAAGGGAGCCAGATGGTCGGGTCGGCCTTCCCGGCGATAGGCAATGGTGATCGGCTGTACCGGCGTTCTGCTCTCTGGAGCGGCCTTGAGCAACAGGCCATGGAACGGCAATACCGTCAGACCTGCGCTGGTGGTTCCTTCCGGGTAGACCAGGACATTCTCTTCAGCCTGCAAGTTCTCAATAATCTGGTCCCGAACGCGGCGGGCCTGACCGCCTCCCCGCCGGATGAAAAGCGTGCCGGCCTGTCGTGCCAGCCAGCCTATGACCGGCCATTGGCCAACCTCGGCTTTCGACAGGAACCGGATCGGTGCCAGGCTCCCCAGAATCGGAATATCTGACCAACTGATGTGGTTGCTGACGAACAGAACGGTATCGTCTGAGGGTGAGCCATGCTGGTGTATACGCAGTCCCAGGCACCGGCAGGCCCACCGGAAACAGAATCTGGCCCAGGGTGTCCGATCGATGGCTTTGCGGGTAACCACTTCACTGACCCTCAAACCGGCGGCCAGCATCGTGGTGGCTGCCAGAAAAGCCATAAAGGCAGTGATCCGAACGCAGAGTCTCAGCCAGCTCATCTCACAGACTCCCGTCTTCAGGATGCCGAGCGCATGAAGTGCCGGCTGTAGCGGCCGGCCAGTTTGCTGACCTCCAGCACAACCAACAGGTCGGCACAGCGAAAATCCGGATCCCAGCAGGGCTCACCGCAGACACGGGCACCAAGACGCATGTAGGCTCGGATCAGCGCAGGAACGTCCACCGGTCGATCGCTGTCCCGGGTGTGGGTCAGATGCGGCATCGCGCGAAGTGGCTTTACCAGAAAGGCCGGATCGGCCAGGTACTCGTTCTGGAGGTGGCGGGCGATGCGCCAGGCTTTCAGGCCTCCGTCAGACATGCCGATGCTCGCGCAGCCAATCATGTAGTCAACACCGCGCTCAACCAGATATTCGGCCACTGCCGACCAGAGCAGGCTGATGGTCGCGCCATTGCGATAATCCGGGTGAACACAAGTGCGCCCCAGCTCGGCTATGGTGCCAGGGAGTCTCTCCAGGGCGCTCAGGTCGAACTCCCCGGCCGAATAAAAGCCGCCAACGGCTGCCGTGTCTGCCTGATGCAGGATTCGCGTGGTCGCTACCAGCTCGCCGGAATCCAGGTCGGTTACGACCAGGTGGTCACACACGGTGTCGAACTCGTCGGCGTCGATGCCTGGCGTCTGTGCGCCCAGGTCGCTGCCATACTCTTCCGAAAACACCCGGTAACGCAGTCGCTGGGCTGCTTCGACCTGTCTGGGGCACCGGGTCATGTCGGTTTTCAGGCGACGGGCGCTGCGGCGGGCTTTCGCGGTTTGTGTGGTCATGGCGTCGTCTCTTTTGTTTCCATTTCCCGACAAGCCTATGAAGCCGGTATGACACATCGGTGACCACCAGGTGACGTGTCTGTGACATCGGGGTCCGATTGGAGGTTACGGGAGCTCTGTCACAGGGTGTAACGAAGCAGTAGTTCCATGTATATTTCTGAATAGCATGTATAATTGCTGTTACAGCAGGTTGCCTGTATCGTCAGGTACACAGAATGACCTGAAACCGGAATAACAAAACCAGAGATGGATGGCGTGGAACAGACAAACGAAAGTTGGCGAATTCTGATTGTCGAGGACGACGAGCGGTTGGCGGAGTTAACCCGCGAATACCTTGAAAGCAACGGGTTGACCGTCTCCCTGGAAACTCATGGTGGTGCCGCGGTAGAGCGGATCCGTAACGAGCAGCCGGATCTGGTGGTTCTGGATCTCATGTTGCCTGGCGAGGATGGGCTCTCCATTTGCCGTCGGGTGCGCCCCTTCTTTTCCGGTCCGATCATCATGTTGACTGCCCGAACCGACGATCTGGACCAGGTCCTGGGTCTGGAAATGGGTGCCGATGACTATATTGGCAAACCGGTCAAACCCCGGGTGCTGCTGGCGCGTATTCGCGCGATGCTGCGTCGGGTGACCGAAACCGGCTCGGGGTCGGCGGACGAGGCAGGGGGCGAAGAACCGGTGCGCCTCCAGTTCAATGATCTGGTTGTCGACCGCTCCATGCGGGAGGCCTGGCTGAGTGAAGAAAGCATCGATCTGACCAGCGCCGAATTTGATTTGCTCTGGTTGCTCGCCAGCAACGCGGGCCGCGTGCTTAGCCGGGAAGAAATCTTCACCGCCTTGCGTGGTATTGAATATGATGGTCAGGATCGATCCATTGATGTTCGCGTTTCCCGGATTCGACCCAAGATTGGCGATGACCCCATCCATCCGCGACGCATCAAGACCGTTCGTAGTAAAGGCTACCTGTTCGTAAAGGAAGCCTGACGATTCAGTCTCTGGAGCCGGTGTGCCATTCGCCCGCATACCGGTGTTCCATGCCAGGGTTGGTACCATGCCCCTGAAGTTCTTCCTCAAGCTTTATGCCCGCCTTGCCGGCCTGACCGCGCTGGTTGTTTTTTTATGTGTCCTGCTGTTCACCGGGATCAACTCGGTGCGCTCCCAATTCTGGCATGAACGCTTCCCCGAGCCACTGATGCGCTGGCTGGCTGCGGCCCCGGCACCATTACAGCAATACCACTGGCTGAGTTCGGCGGTTGATCTTCGCATGGGGGCTGCTTCCCGTTTCAACCTGTCACCGGTGGCTCTGGAGCGACTTGGCTACGGCCAGGTGGTTGGCATCGACAGTGACGTAGGGTATCGGGTTCTGGTAACCGGACTGAGCGGAGAAATCCTGCAGCTGCGTCTGAACGAGCCCTACCGGGATGTGTCAGAAACCATTGGGTTGATTTTCCGGTGGCATCTTGATTCAGCCTCTGCGGATGACCGTCTCAATGTTGCCTCGCAAATGGCCCGTTCTCTCAATGTCGAAGTGCAGACCCTGGACGACGCCGACCTGCTGCCGGACTCTGACGTTCTGGACCAGGTCGCCGAGCGGGGCCTTGCCTTCTACACCGACGAATCAGACGGTTGCGGACGGGTGATCGTTCAGCTATCCGACGGTGAGTTGTACCGGATTGACATGCCCGCGGGGTTTGATCCCTGGGCCTGGCCGGTTGTCCTGCTGCTGGTCCTGGTGCTTGGCGGGGTTTTGGCCGTTGCCGTTTTCCTCGCGCTCCGGGAAGTGGACAGTAATCTCAGAACCGTTGAGTCGGTAGCGGTTCGAATCGCACGTGGAGAAATGAGCGCCCGGGTCCAGGCGGGCGAGGGAACGCTGGTAACCCGCCTGGCCTCGTCATTCAACGGTATGGCCGAACACATACAGCGCCTGGTGCAGGTGCAGCGGGAAATGATTCACGCGGTTTCGCACGAATTGCGCACTCCCGTGGCCCGTATCCGCTTTGGCGTCCAAATGATCGAGGACTGCCAGGACGAGTCTGCCCTGCAAAGGCAACTGGACGGTATTGATGGCGATATCCAGGAACTGGACGAGCTGATTGATGAGATCCTGACATATGCGCGGCTGGAGCAGGGCGGCCCGGTTTTCTCGCTGCAGGAAACCTCGGTAACCGACATTGTCCGCCAGGTGGTCTCTGAGCAGCAGATGGTCCGGCCCGAGCTGAGTATCGAAGGCAACATTGATGAGGTCTCGGAACGTTGGGCGCTGTCGGATATTGAGCCTCGCTACCTGCATCGGGCGATCCAGAATCTGGTAGGCAACGCAGGACGCTACGCGGCTGGCAAGGTGCTGGTCAGCTGTCATTTCGATGAGGACAACTGTCGCGTTGACGTTGAAGACGATGGCCCCGGCATTCCAGAGGAAGACTGGGAGAAAGTGTTTACTGCGTTTGCCCGACTGGACGACAGCCGTACCCGAACCTCCGGCGGCTACGGCCTGGGTTTGTCTATTGTTCGCCGGATTCTCTACTGGCACGGAGGGCACGCCTTCGTCAGCAGGAGCGACACGCTTGGCGGTGCAAAATTCAGCCTGGTCTGGCCCAGAAAAAAACCGGTGGACTCCATTGTGTGAGCCAGACCCCATCGCCTCACCTGATGTAACAAAGCAGCTACACAAGCACTACTGAAGTTTTTGGCGGGCCGGTCAATACTGCAAAGCGTAAGGGATGACTTTTGAGGTTGTAGTTCTTACGAACTTTCCTTGTTTCATTCGTCATTTGAGGGCCGGTTTTCCGGCCCTTTTTTTATGCCTGCTCCCAAATTCCATATCGGTCACCCTTTCCCGTCTGCTCTGCTGTTAGAATTCCGGGAAACAAAAGGAGGCCGTCCATGACCCGTTATCTGCTTGCCATCGACCAGGGCACAACCAGTTCCCGTGCTATTGTTTTTGATCAAACGGGCAACAGCGTTGCAACCGATCAGCAGGAATTTCACCAGTATTTCCCGAAAGATGGCTGGGTGGAGCACGATGCTCGGGAAATCTGGGACAGCACTCTGGCGGTGTGTCGCGGCGCGCTCGACAAAGCGGGTATCGACGCCTCGGAGCTGGCGGGTATTGGTATCACCAATCAGCGGGAAACCACGGTGATTTGGGACCGGGCAACCGGCGAGCCGATCTACCACGCTATTGTCTGGCAGGACCGTCGAACCGCGTCCTGGTGTACCAAGCTGAAATCAGACGGCCATGAGGACACGGTTGTTGAACGAACCGGGCTGCTAATTGATCCCTACTTTTCGGCCACCAAGATAGCCTGGATTCTCGATAACGTGGAGGGCGCCCGCGCCCGGGCCGAATCCGGTGCACTGGCTTTTGGAACGGTGGACAGTTGGCTGCTCTGGAACCTGACGAACGGAAAATCCCACTGCACCGATGCCACCAATGCCTCGAGAACGGCTCTTTTCAATATTCACAAGCAGGACTGGGACGACGATCTTCTGGCCCTGTTTCGCGTGCCGCGGGCCTTGCTGCCGGAAGTACTCGATAGCGCCGCAGACTATGGCACCGCCGAAGTACAGTGGTTGGGCGCGCCAGTTATGATTGCCGGCATTGCAGGGGATCAGCACGCGGCTCTCGTGGGGCAGGCCTGCTTTTACCCGGGCATGGCCAAGAGCACTTACGGCACCGGCTGTTTTCTCATGCTCAATACGGGCGATAAGGCCGTTCGGTCCGAAAATCGGTTGCTGACCACCATGGCCTATCGGCTAAACGGCAAGCCCTGTTACGCGGTAGAAGGAAGTATTTTTGTTGCCGGTGCTGCCATGCAGTGGTTGAGGGACGGGCTCAAGCTGATTGCCCACGCCAATGAATCTTCCGCCCATGCGGAGGCGGTCGGAGTCGACAATCCGGTTTACCTGGTTCCGGCGTTTACCGGCCTGGGAGCCCCTCATTGGGATCCTCATGCTCGCGGCGCCATCATGGGCCTGACGCGGGATACGGGCATTGGCGAGATCGTTACCGCCGGCCTGCAGTCGGTCTGCTATCAGACCAAGGACCTGGTGCGGGCGATCCAGAACGACGGCGCCCGACTTGAATCGCTGCGCGTGGATGGCGGTATGGTGGTGAACGACTGGGTGATGAAGTTCCTGGCCGACATACTGAATGTCACCGTTGACCGGCCCCGGGTTACAGAGACAACCGCTCTCGGAGCTGCCTACCTTGCGGGACTACAGACAGGTATTTTTGACAACCTTGAGCAGATCTCCGCGCTCTGGGAATGCGAGCGGCAGTTCCATCCGGAAATGCGCCCGGCTTTGCGAGAATCTCTCTACGCTGGCTGGCTGGATGCTGTCGAGCGCGTCTGCAACAACTGAATCTCTCAATCAGCTGGTGCGTTCGAAGGCAATCAGGTGATCCGCCTCGACACGCACCGGCACATGCTCACCCAGGTTGAAATCCAGGTGACTGCGGAACAGGGCTTCGAACTCTGTGTCTTCGGAACACCGGAAACGGTAGAGCGTGGAAGTGCCGGCAAAGGTTTTCTCAACCACCTTGGGCTGCAGATCCGAGTCGGGGTCATGAACGATGTCATCGGGCCGGATCAGAACGTCTACCAGGGTGCCGGGTTCCCATTTGTAGGCCCGGTTGCCGTGGATCACGCCGAGCTCGGATTCAATAGTATCCGGCCCCAGAGCGGTGCCGGGGACGAATCCGCCCTGACCCACGAAGCTGGCAACGAAACGATTTGCCGGTTCATGGTAGAGGTTGTAGGGCACGTCCCACTGCTGGATCCTGCCGTCCCGCAACACAGCGACCTGATCGCACATGGCGAAGGCTTCCTGCTGGTCGTGGGTAACCAGAATGGCGCTGATGCCGAGCGTCTTCAGGATTTCGCGAACATCCAGGCTCAGCCGACGGCGCAGATCCGCGTCCAGATTGGAAAACGGCTCATCCAGCAAAATCAGCGTGGGCTCGGGTGCCAGGGCGCGGGCCAGGGCAACGCGCTGCTGCTGGCCGCCAGACAGTTCATGGGGATAGTTGTCGGCCAGATCCTGCAGATGCACGACATTCAGTAGTTCCATGACCTTCTGCCGTTTCTCTGCCTTGTTCAGATTCCGCAGACCGAACCCCACGTTGTCAGCGATAGTCAGGTGCGGAAACAGGGCGTAATCCTGGAACACCATGCCGATCCGACGCTTTTCCGGGGGCAGGGTGCGTCCGGGCAGGCTGATGGCCTGGGACTGCAGCGAAATCTCGCCACCACTCAGTGGAAGAAAACCGGCGAGGGCGCGCAGTATGGTACTTTTGCCGCAGCCGCTCGGGCCAAGCAGGCAGCCGATGTCGCCATGGCTCAGGGCAAAGCTGACATCCTTGACCACAGAATCCCCGCCGTAGCCGCAGGACAGGTTATTGACCTCGAGCAGCCAGTCTGCCGGAGATTGTGCGGTTGTGCTCATGGAATCAGTCCAGCCGGTTCAGGATGAGAAATTCGAGCAGTGCCTTCTGGGCGTGCAGGCGGTTCTCGGCCTCGTCCCAGACCACGGAGGCAGGATGCTCCATCATGTCCGCCGATATTTCCTCACCACGGTGAGCCGGGAGGCAATGCATGAACAGCACATCCTTATCGGCCACAGAGAGCAGCCCGGGATTGATCTGATAGCCACTGAACGCCCTTTCACGGGCTTTCTGCTCGTCTTCCTGGCCCATGGAAGCCCAGACGTCGGTCACCAGGAGCTGGGCGTTTCGGGCCGCCTCGGCCGGCTCCCGGAACACCTTGACCCGGTCTTCGTGGCCCTTGAGCATTGATTCTGCCGGCTCGTAGCCCTCAGGACAGGCGATGTTCAGGTTGAAATCGAACTGTGCGGCGGCATTGATGTAGGAGTGGCACATGTTGTTGCCATCGCCGATCCAGGCAACGGTAGCGCCGCGAATACTGCCGCGGTGTTCCCGGAATGTTTGCATATCGGCCAGCAATTGGCATGGGTGAAAGTCATCGGTCAGCGCATTGATCACCGGCACCCGTGATGCAGCCGCGAAGCGCTCCACGGTTTCATGGGCAAAGGTGCGGATCATCACCGCATCAACCATGCTGGAGATAACGATAGCCGAGTCTTCTATCGGCTCGCCCCGGCCAAGCTGGGTATCCCGTGGCGACAGGAACATTGCGGAGCCGCCGAGCTGGGTCATGCCGGCTTCAAAAGAAACCCGGGTTCGCGTTGATGATTTTTCGAAGATCATCGCAAGGACACGGTTCTTGAGGGAGTCCCGAACCTTCCCTTGCCGCCACTCGTTGCGCAATGCTGTGGCATGATCAACCAGGCTTTCCAGCTCGTTGGTTGTCATGTCATTCAATGTCAGAAAATGTCGTGCCGCCATGCAATGGCCCTTATCTCACCGAACCCCGCTGCTGGCGGGATTGCCTGAACGTTGGCTGAAAAAATGGGGCATCAAGTCTAGCCCTTCGGAGCAGGTATGACAACGCTGTGGCCGGGCTGGAACTGCCGGTGTTGCTCGAGGTCAAATCAAGGTGTTTGGTGAGGTGTTCGGCACCCGTGTACAATAGCGTCAAGAAAATTGCCGTGTGGCAAGACTGTTCCAACAGAGGTGAATGTTCATGGATATCAATGAAACCATTAAGAGCCAGCTTGAAGAGAATCCGATCATCCTGTACATGAAGGGCAGCCCACAGGCACCCCAGTGTGGCTTCTCGGCCAAAACCGTACAGGCGGTAATGGCCTGCGGCGAACGCTTTGCCTTCGTCAATATTCTGGATAACCAGGAGCTTCGTGAAGCCCTGAAGGTTTACTCCAGCTGGCCCACGTATCCCCAGCTGTACATCAATGGTGAGCTCGTTGGCGGATGTGACATTGTTCTCGAAATGTCCGAGAGCGGTGAGCTGGCCAAACTTGTCAAAGAGGCGGCGAAGCAGGCAGAAGCCTGATCACTGCCGCTCAGAGCCGTTTCGGGGTGAACAACAGTTCCACCTCGAAGCGGTTCGCGCTCCCGCTATCCTTCGGTGGCTGAGGGTAGGGGCTAGCCGCCAGCGCAGCCCGATATGCAGCTTCATCGATTGGCTTGATTCCTGTTGATTTCAGAACCCTTGCCCGGGTCAGGGCGCCATTTCCAAGCAACTGCAGTTCGACTTCCATAGCGACCGTGTCAGTGAGGCTCCTCATGGCCGGCACTCTCAGTTCTTCAAGTTGATGGGCCAGATGGACGGCCAGTTTGACCACATAGGGGTCGAGCTCGCCCGGTGACTCCGTAACCCTCGTAATGCTCTCCTCCGTTTTTTCAGGGAGCTGTTCGGGTTCTTCTCCGGCAGCAGAGCTGGCGCTTGACTGTGCGGCTTCGCTCCGGGGGACGCTGGTATTTGTTGCCTTTGTCGGGGCGGGGGTTTGCGGCTCGCGGGATGTCACAACCTCCGGTTTGGAGAGGGGTTCCGGCTCAGGAGGATCAATCTCAAACGGCGTTACCCGTGGTGCATCCCGACGAGGACTGAGGTCAGCTGACGGGTCGGCAACCGTTCTAAGAGTGCCCGGGGCTACCAGCTCAAACCTTACACTCTCCCTGTGCGTGACCGTTGGTTCTTCCTTGGGCGAGGAGATGCCTGAAAGCAGGAGCGTGTGTAGGAAAAGAGCCAGAGACAAGGCAAGCCCAAGCCGGTAGGCAGCCGGCAGGGCATTGGGACTGCTTTTTTCAGGCATTGGCGTCAGGCGGTCTTGCTCCGGAGGGTGCCGACAACCGCATCCAGGGCCCGATCAATCAATGCGCCCTGCTCAAGCAGGGTCAGCCGGCCACGGCGCATTTCATGGGCCAGTTCAACCCGGGTTTTCTCAATCACTTTCAGCCCCATCCGGTTCACAAAGACAAAGCAATCTGCTTCATCAATGATGGCGGACAGCTTGCAGCGGAAGTTTGCACCATTGACCAGTCGAAACTCGACCCAGTTACCAATCTCGATACCGTCAATCTGGGCAACATATTCCGAGATTGCAGCGTCTTCCAGTTCCTGCTGGCGCTCAACGGCCGTCTGGTGAACGGTCGCGATTTCCTCTTCCGCCGGCTCTTCAGGAGAATCCTGTAGTGCTTCGATGGCAGCATTGGTCCGGAATGCCTCTGCCAGCTGATGCTTGAGCTGGCCCATCATTTCATCGAGTCTCGATGAGTTATAGGAGACCTCTTCAAGTCCTGACCGCAGTGATTTCAGCAGGCCAGGCACGACCCGCACCCACTGGTCTCTTTCGTCATCTTCCTGATGGGGGTGAAGACACCAGATCAGATCATCGACGACCTTCACCGTGGCATTCCACCGATGCTCCACGTCATCCCTGAGATAGGCAAGAAACATCACGCGGCTCCAGCCATTCATCAGGATGTCATGGATGGACTCCGGCAGTTTGTAACGGGACACCTTCTGTTTAAGAAGATTGTCGACGGTTTGTTGAGCCGTCTGGGACTTGATCCGACCCCGCTCGGATTCACGGGTTCTCTGCTCAACCAGAGACGCCTTTCGGTTCTCCCGTTCAAGGAACTGTTCGAATTCCTGATTGAGGGTTTCAAAAAGCGAAACATCACCGTCAAATTCGTTGAGAATCCTTTGCACAATGTTGTGAATCTGTCCGTAGAGTTTGTCCTTGGTTTTCTCGTCGCTGCTACTCCAGCCAATGCCTGCTCTCGCCAGGGAGTTCAGGAGACGTCTGGCCGGGTGCGTAGCCTGGCTGAAGAAACTCTTGTCCCGGATAACCACTTTCAGGATCGGAATCTGCAGCCTGCTTATCAACACCTGAACCGGAGCTGACAGGTTGTAGTCGTCAAGAATGAATTCAAACAGCATGGAAACCAGGTTAATGAGGTCTTCATCGACCTCGTTAAGCGCCGGTTTTCGACCATCCCCGGTATCGGTCTGGGAAAGGAGCTGTTGTACCAGCTGACGGAGATCAACGCTGACAGGTTCGCCGGCGCTCAGGTTGCCCTGGTCCTGCCGGGGGGCTGAAAGCGGCAATGAATTGAGAAGGCTTGCCAGCTCGGAGTCACCCACGACCCGGACATTCGGGTCCGAGGCACGGGGAGGTATGCCCGCATTGGCCCGTTGCAGCGCCAGCATCTGTCGGATCTGTTCGAAAACCGCGCTGCTGCTGGCGGCCTGGCCGGCCCGTTCTGCCGCGGAAGCGTCCGGCGCGCTTTCCTGTTTTGGCGCCTCTGCCGACTGGGGACTGGAGGCCTCATGCTGCTGACCGGATTTGCCGTGATAACGGAAGTTCGGAATGATCCCGGCCTGGATCAGTATGCGGTTGGCTTCGTCCAGCAGCATGCCGAGGTTGGACACAACATAGCGGTCAAACTGCTTGAGCAGGATCAGGCGCTCACGGATCTGGATCTCAAGGGCCTGTATTGCCTCTGTGAACGCACTGCAAAGGTGTTCCGGTGCCATCGGATTGACCGGTGATTCGTCGGTGGCTTCCGGGTACACCTGACTGAAACGGGTCTGGAGTTGCAGCAGTGGGCCCTGAAAGTGCGCCTTTGCCTTGGTGATCATGGCGTTGAGGGCAACCTGCTCCTCAAGGTCGTCATTGCCGACCAGGGCAAGAGTGTCGGCGCTGGCCTGCTTGCTCAGCTGTTCTTCCTGAAGCGGTCCGGTGTGAGGGGGGGTGGCAAAATATTGGGCAACGGTGTTCTGGAAATGCCGCTCGACACCCTTACGCTTGATGCGAATTTCACGCATCGCCTCGAAGTACCGGTTCTGTTCGTTGTTGCTGCGGGCATTATTGGCCAGCTCGAACAGCGAATCGTCGACGGCGTCGAAGGCGCCCTGCAGCAAATCACCGAGCCCGGCGACAACCGTGTCCCGGATGCGGGTGACCTCCGCAGGAACCGGTCTGTTACTTCCGGCTTCCCTGTGTTCGCGGAGGTAATGTATGCCGGACTGCTTGTTCATGGCAGACTCCTGTTTACGCCTCAACCGGATACATGACCGAGCTTGAAATCCTTGGATTCTCGTTATTGGTTAAATTTACCGCATTTTGCCCAAAGTTAACATGACCAAACGCTAACGTGGGAGCAAATTCAAAAAAACACGGGGTGCCCAACAGGCACCCTCGTGCAGATTACTGACTTGCAAGATAATTTGCGGTCAGTTCACGTAAACCGGGCCTATGCCCATGCTCCAGATAACAACACTGATGGCGAGCAGGGCAACGAACATAACCAGGCCAACCGTCAGGACTGCAGAAGCGAACATGAACCCCTTGTCCGCCGGGATCCTCATCAGAATCGGTAGCCCTTCGTAAAGCAGGTAGACCGCGTAGGCAACCGCCACCAGGCCTGCCAGCATATTCACCCATATGTTCGGATACGCGGCGATTACGCCAATCAGGAAAATCGGGGTTGCCGTGTACGCCGCCAGAGCAACGCCTCTGGGCGTCCGTTCTACCGCATCATACGTTGCGGCGAAAAAATCAATGAACTTGCCGAGTATAAAAATGCCGGCAAGCATGGCCGCGTAGAAAAGTGTGGAAAGCTGGAGTGCGCTCGTTACCGACAGCTTGGTGATCTGGCCATCACCAATTTGCCAGCCTACCTGGGTTGTTCCGATGAAGCCGGCAACCGCAGGGATCAATGCCAGCAGCAGAATGTGGCCGGCGTACAGTCTTGTGACAGTCTCGGATTCATTGCGGATCGCCTCCCACTCCTGGTCGGGATGGGCGAGCAGGCCAAACGTGTGTGTCAGACTCATGGACGTATTCCTTGTGATTGTTTTTGTATCGCACGCTCCTTCAGTGTTGGTGGGGGATCACCGGGGGTCAAGCTGGCGGTTAAATTTTGATCTTTCAAGAACGGGAGACGCTATAACCGAAGGGTCTATAGCGCCATAGGGAGGAGGTGTCCGGGTTTTACTGTTTCAGTGACAGAGAACGTTTTTTGCGTTTTTTCGGGTGCACAATGGCTGCTTTCACGACATTGTCCTTGATCTGCAGCACTTCTACCCGATGGCCGTCCACTTTCAGGCAGACGTTGGTGTCGGGGATGTTCTCCAGGGTTTCGGTAATCAGGCCGTTAAGGGTTTTAGGGCCATCGGTAGGGAGCTTCCAGCCCAGGGTCTTGTTGATGGTTCGAACGGCGGAAGTGCCATCAATAATGAACGTGCCGTTGTCCTGCGGAATGATGTCCGGGCTGGTGGCGGCATAGTCCGTCGTAAAGTCGCCGACGATCTCTTCAAGTATGTCTTCCAGTGTCGCGAGGCCAAGAACGTCGCCGTATTCATCGACAACAACGCCGAACCGTCGACGACCTTTCTGGAAGTTGATCAGTTGGGTGTTCAGGGGCGTGCTTTCCGGAATGAAATAGGGTTCCTGGCAAAGCTGCATGATCATGGCCTTGTTGATTTCCTCCTGTTGCAGCAGTTTGGAAGCGCTGCGCAGGTGCAGTATGCCCTGAATGTTATTGATGTCGCCCTTGAAGACCGGAAGCCGGGTATGCTGGCTGCTGCGCAGTTGGCGCAGAATGGTGTCGGTGTCGTCTTCCAGGTCGATACCCACTACCTCGTTTCTCGGCACCATGATGTCATTCACGGTCACTTTTTCCAGGTCCAGAATGCTGACCAGCATGTCCTTGTGCTTGGCGGGTATCAGGGCGCCTGCCTCATTCACCAGTGTTCGCAGTTCTTCCCGGCTGAGGTGGTCGTTGGCAGCGTCTGCGGCGGAAACGCCCAGCAGTTTCAGTATGCCTCCGGTGAACAGGTTCACCGCCCAGACAATCGGATACAGGATTTTCAGCAGCGGACCGAGTATGTAACTGGCCGGGAAGGCAATTTTCTCGGGAAATAGTGCTGCAAGGGTTTTCGGAGTGACTTCTGCGAAGATCAGGATCACGATGGTCAGCAGGATGGTGGCAATCGCGATGCCGGCATCGCCCCAGACCCGAATCGCGATAACCGTGGCGATCGAAGAGGCGAAGATGTTCACGAAGTTGTTGCCGATCAGGATGACGCCGATCAGCTGGTCGGTTCGTTGCAGCAGGCCCTGGGCGCGCTTGGCACCTTTATGGCCGGTTTTGGCCATATGTTTGAGACGATATCGGTTGAGCGACATCATCCCCGTCTCGGAGCTCGAGAAGAAACCGGAAAGGAGGATCAGTCCAACCAGGAGAATAAACAGCGCGGTGAGCGATGTTTCGTTCAAAAGAGGTGTCCTTATATTGCTGACAAGTAGCGAAAATAGGGTTTCGGCGAGCGTTGTGTCAAGAGAATAACCGGTGCTTCCGGTGTCAGCCGCCGCGCTGGAAGATCAGTTCCAGCACAAACTTGCTGCCGTAGAAGGCCAGCATCAGGAGTGCGCAGCCAGCGAGGGTCCAACGGCTGGCGGTGATGCCCCTCCAGCCTTTGGTGTAACGACCAATCAGGAGCGCCACAAACACAAGCAGGGACAGGATCGAGAACAGGGTCTTGTGGGCGAGATTCTGGGCAAAGAGATCCTCTATAAAGAGGGCGCCGGTCACAATGGCCAGAATCAGCATGACGACGCCAGCCCAGACCATCTCGAACAGCAGCGACTCCATGGTTTGAAGAGGTGGCAGGTTACGAACCAGCAGGCTGTTGTAATTGTGCTTCAGTTGGCGATTCTGGAAGTAAAGTAGAACCGCCTGGATGGCCGCCAGAGTAAAGAGGCTGTAGGCTGTCACCGAAAGCGCAATATGGGAGAGCATGCCGTAGCTTTGCTCGGACACCAGTCTCGAGGGTCCATGGGTAACCAGGGCGAGAATAATGGTGAGGCCGGCCAGCGGGTACACGCCGAGAAACAGGCTTTGCACCGGCTTTTTAAGGTTGAGTCCCAATAGAAGGAAGACGATCAGCCAGGAAATAAGCACGGAGCTTTTGAAAAAACTGAAATCGAAGCCGCCGTCGTGGTGGACTGTCTGGCCAATGAGAAGTCCGTGGCTGGTCAGGGCGAGAACGCCAATCAGGGTAGTAATGGCAATGTTGCTTTGAACCCGGCCTCTGAAATGCAGGGCCTGCAGCGCGGTACCGACGCTGTAAAGAAAAAGAGAGGTGACCGCGAGAATCAGCGTTCCCATGACTTCCTTATTAACCACTGTTCTGACTGGGGATCGGCGCTGGTTTGCGCCGATTTGACCGGGCTGGTCGTTTCAGGGCGATAGTCTGGTTATAATGTCGCGATTATGCAACTGGAATCAAGGAGTCGTCGCCGGCTCTGCCGATTCACGCACTCAATTTATCCGGGGTACGGAAGAGCAACATGTTTGAGAACCTCCAAGACCGACTTTCCGGCAGTCTGCGCAAGATTTCCGGCCAGGCGCGCCTCACTGATGACAATATAAAGGACACCCTGCGGGAAGTGCGCATGGCGCTGCTGGAGGCGGATGTCGCCCTGCCGGTGGTGAAGGACTTTGTTGAGGGCGTCCGCAAGCGTGCCATTGGCCAGGAGGTGCAGCGCAGTCTGACGCCGGGCCAGGTCTTTGTGAAAGTTGTCCAGCAGGAGCTGGAACGCGTCATGGGCGAGGGTAATGAATCCCTCAATCTGAACGTCCAGCCGCCGGCCGTAGTCATGATGGCGGGTCTGCAGGGTGCAGGTAAGACGACCACGGTCGCCAAACTCTCGCGCTTCCTTAAAGAGCGGCAGAAAAAATCCGTCCTGGTGGTCAGCGCCGACGTCTACCGTCCGGCGGCGATTCGCCAGTTGGAAACCCTCGCTGGCGAAGTGGGTGTCGAGTTCTTCCCGAGCAGTGCCGATCAGGACCCGGTTGATATTGCCGAGGGTGCCATTGCCGCGGCCAGGAAGAAGCACATTGATGTGGTAATTCTTGATACCGCCGGCCGACTCCACGTCGACGAACAGATGATGGGAGAGATTGGTCGGCTGCATAAAGCGGTCAACCCGGTTGAAACCCTGTTCGTGGTCGATGCCATGACGGGCCAGGATGCCGCCAACACCGCCAAGGCGTTCAACGATGCCCTGCCGCTGACCGGCGTGGTGCTGACCAAAACCGATGGCGATGCCCGTGGCGGTGCCGCCTTGTCTGTTCGTCACATTACCGGTAAGCCGATCAAGTTCCTGGGTGTTGGTGAAAAGTCTGATGCGCTGGAGCCGTTCTATCCGGACCGGGTTGCCTCCCGGATCCTGGGTATGGGCGATGTGCTCTCGCTGATTGAAGAGGCAGAGCGCAAGCTTGATCAGAAGAAGGCCCAGAAGCTCACCAAGAAAATCAAAAAGGGCAAAAGCTTCGATCTGGAGGATTTTCGGGATCAGCTTCAGCAGATGAAGAACATGGGTGGCATCGGTGGCCTGCTCGACAAGTTGCCCGGCATGGGGCAGATGGCCCAGGTGGCGCAGCAACAGGTCAACGACAAGTCCATGGGGCAGATGGAGGCGATCATTTGCTCCATGACGCCAAAAGAGCGGCGTTACCCGGATGTGATCAACAATTCCCGCAAGCGCCGTATCGCCACGGGGTCTGGAACCCAGATCCAGGACGTCAATCGTCTGCTGAAACAGCACAAGCAAATGCAGAAGATGATGAAAAAGTTTGGCAAGAAAGGCGGTATGGCGAATATGATGCGCGGCATGGGCGGCATGATGCCCCCTGGCGGCGGTGGCGGCGGTGGGGGAGGCGGAATGCCCCCGTTTGGCCGTATGTAAAAAGCCTTACATGGAAAACGGGGAAACAACTGGTTTTGCTGTTTTCTTTGGCGCTTTTTTAGCATAGAATAGCGCCCCTTTCGAGTATGGGTCTTCGCGTCAGCTGGTATTCAGCAGGCGTGAATCGTACAAAGTTCGTTCAACAGAACAGGATATTGGTTAAATGGTAATTATCCGTTTGGCTCGTGGCGGCTCCAAGAAGCGCCCGTTCTACCATCTGACAGTCACCGACAGCCGCAAATCCCGCGACGGTCGTTTTATTGAGCGTGTAGGTTTCTTCAACCCGGTAGCCCGTGGTCAGGAAGAGAGTCTTCGCGTTGATCGTGATCGTGTCAATTTCTGGCTCGGTCAGGGCGCGCAGACCAGCGAGCGCGTTGCACAGCTGCTGAAGGCTGCTGGGTAAGACAGTACTGACACCGGGGTTTATGGCATGACACAGAATTCGCAGGAAACTGTGATCGGCCGGATTACCTCGGTGTTTGGGGTCAAAGGATGGCTTAAAGTCTTTTCCTACACAGACCCCAAGGAAGGAATACTGAACTATCCCGATTGGACTCTTGATCTGGATGGCAAGCGTATTCCGGCCAAGCTTGAGGAAGGCCGCCGCCAGGGGCAGGGGATCGTCGTCAGGCTGAAAGGTATTAACGACCGTGATCTGGCCCGCACGTATTGTGGTGCCGAAGTCAGGGTTTCGACTGCTGAATTGCCGCCGCTTCCCGATGGGGAGTACTACTGGTTTCAGTTGGAAGGTCTTGATGTGTTCACGGTGGATGATGAGTGCCTTGGTAAAGTGCACCATCTGATGGAAACCGGATCCAACGATGTTCTGGTGGTGCAGGCAACAGCAGGCTCCATTGATCAACGTGAGCGTCTGATCCCCTATCTGCCGGGCGAAGTGGTGCAGAGTGTTGATCTCGCCGCAAAGCAAATGGTGGTGGACTGGGATCCGGAGTTCTGACGGGTGTGGATTGGCGCAGTCAGTCTGTTTCCGGAAATGTTCGGTGCGGTGACGGATTACGGGATCACAGGGCGTGCGGTTCGGGATGGTCTGCTGACCTTTCGGACCTGGAATCCCCGTGAATTTACCCAAGACCGGCATCGCACGGTAGATGACCGGCCCTATGGTGGCGGTCCGGGCATGCTGATGAAAATTCAGCCCCTGAGGGACGCAATCCATGCGGCACGGGAATCGGCACCCGGAAACCCCTGTGTGGTTTACCTGTCGCCCCAGGGTGAGACGCTGAACCAGTCTGTTGTCGAGTCGCTCGCGGCAGAACAGCAACTGATTCTGGTGGCGGGCCGGTACGAGGGTGTTGATGAGCGCCTGATAGCGACGGAAGTCGATCGGGAAGTGTCACTGGGCGATTTTGTGCTGTCCGGTGGCGAACTGGCAGCGATGGCTGTTATCGATGCGGTTACACGCCTCATCCCCGGAGCGCTGGGTCATGCGCAGTCGGCAGAGCAGGATTCTTTCGCCGACGGTTTGCTGGATTGTCCGCACTACACCCGGCCCGAGGTTTACGAAGGTCAGGCGGTGCCGGATGTTTTATTGGGCGGTCACCATGATCAGATCCGGCGTTGGCGGCTCAAGCAGTCGCTGAGGCGAACCCGGGAGCGACGCCCCGACCTGCTGGAAAAGCGGGTGTTTACGGACGAAGAGCGTGAGCTGCTGGAAGAGATTTTGAACGAACCGGGTGCCTCTGAATAATCAGGGCATTAACAGATTGGGTATCAGGAGCATTACGATGAGCGGCAAGAACAACATCATCAGTCAACTTGAAGCAGAACAGATGACCAAGGAAATCCCCGCGTTTGCGCCGGGTGACACCGTGGTCGTTCAGGTTCGCGTAACCGAGGGTAACCGTGAGCGTCTTCAGGCGTTCGAAGGTGTCGTCATCGGCAAGCGTAACCGTGGAATGAACTCCTCTTTCACCGTACGTAAGATCTCCTACGGTGTCGGTGTTGAGCGTACTTTCCAGAGCTTCTCAAAGCTGATCGAAAGCATCAGTGTGAAGCGTCGTGGCGATGTTCGCCAGGCCAAGCTTTACTACCTGCGCGACCTGTCTGGCAAGGCGGCTCGTATCAAGGAGAAGCTGGGCTGATCAGCAGTGCGCTGAACAGCAGTCAGAAAAAGGCAGCCGAGGGCTGCCTTTTTTGTGTCTGAGGTTTCGGTATGCTTGGTGTGTTGTGGGACCTATGCAGTCTGGGAACTTGCCATGAGAGCAGAAGATGAATCGGTGATCGTCAGGTTTGTTGATGCCATCTGGCTGGAGGACGGACTGGGCGAAAAAACCCGCCAGGCTTACCGGAGCGATCTGTTGCGGTTGTCGGAATGGCTCGAAAGTCAGCCTGGCAAGCCGCTGCTCAAGGATGTTCGCAGAACCGACTTACTGGCGTGGATGTCCAGTGGCCTCGCGCAGGGCGTCAAGAGCTCCACGGCGGCCAGGCGGTTGTCCGGGCTGCGGCGGTTTTATCGGTTTCTGCTGCGAGAAGGCCTGATTACTGAAGACCCGACCCTTCGGATTGACAGCCCCAGGCTGCCTCGGCGTCTCCCCGACTCGCTGACCGAGGGCGAGGTGGATGCGCTGCTTTCCGAGCCGGACCCCGGAATTGCCATCGAGCTCAGGGACAAGGCCATGCTGGAAATACTCTACGGTTGCGGTCTGCGGGTCTCGGAGCTGACCGAGTTGCGGGTTGATCAGGTAAACCTTCGTCAGGGCGTGGTTCGGATCACTGGCAAGGGCGACAAGGAGAGGTTGGTCCCCCTGGGTGAAGAGGCAGTGGACTGGTTGCTGCAGTATATGAAGGAAGGGCGGCCGGAACTCCTTAAAGGGCGATCCTGCGATGCGCTGTTCCCGGGCAACCGTGCTGCGGCGATGACTCGTCAGACTTTCTGGCATCGTATTAAGCACTACGCGGTTCGAGTGGGTATTCGCAAACACCTGTCGCCTCATACACTCAGGCATGCCTTTGCCACGCACCTACTTAATCATGGAGCGGACCTGCGTGTGGTGCAGATGCTGCTGGGCCACTCTGACCTGTCGACAACACAGATATACACCCATGTGGCTCGTCAGCGACTGCAGTCGCTGCACCAGGCTCACCATCCCAGGGGCTAGCCGTGGGGCGGTTCCGCGATTGGGGGTGAACTTTCTTTTTGTGTATTTGTCGCATTGAATTGATTCCCGGCCTGTGCCAATACTGCCCGGGTTGTTTAACTGTTTACTGGAAAAGGTTGTTTGCCAGAATGAATATGAAACATGTGGTTGTGGCGCTTGGAGTTGTCCTGGGTGCCTTTGGCGCGGCGAGCGTCAGTGCCGGTGAAGTGGAAGACCGGATTTCCGAGCGTCTGACCCAGGCCGTCCCCGGCCTCAAGGTGGTGTCGGTAAAGGAATCCGAAGCCAAGGGCCTCTATGAGGTTCAGAGCAACAATGGCGACACCATCTACGCGACCGAGGACGGCCAGTACCTGATGACGGGAGATCTTCTCAAGATTACCGATCAGGGCATTGCCAATGTCACCGAAGCCGCCCGCACGGAGGCCCGTCGCGAAATGATGGCGGACTATGGTAACAAGGGAGTTATCAGCTTCCCGGCGAAAAACGAAAAGGCCGTGGTAAACGTGTTTACTGATATCGACTGCCCTTACTGCCGGAAGCTGCATGACGAGGTGCCGCAGTTGAATGGCTATGGCATTACCGTCAATTACTACGCGTTTCCACGGTCCGGCCCCAATACAGCGTCTTTCAAGAAGTATGAGTCGGTCTGGTGTGCTGACGATCAGCAGGCGGCCATGGACGCAGCCAAGGCCGGCCGCTCAGTACCCGACGCAAGTTGCGAAAATCCGGTGGGCGAGCAGTATGAGCTTGGTGGCCGGGTAGGGGTCACAGGGACACCTGCCATTGTTCTGGAAGATGGCAACATGGTTCGTGGCTATGTCCCGGCCCAGCGTCTGGCGGAAGGCCTCGGGCTACTCTGAAATCCTGGCGCACCTATCGTACGGGATGCGTTACACGGTATTTTCGAAGGATCCGATTCAGGGCTTATTCAGTGAGGCCTGAATCGGTATACTATGCCCGCCTAATATAATTCATCAGCACCCCTTCGGGATCAGAGGTGAGAGTTTGAAAGACGTCAGTGTCGGAATCTGCGGATTGGGAACCGTCGGCGGCGGTACCTTTAATGTCTTGACCCGCAACGCCAGGCTGATTGCCGGTCGGGCCGGATGCAATATCCGGATTACCCGGGTTGCCAGTCGCCGGGCTCGCGAGGATATGGACCTCGGCGATGTGCCCTTCAGCACCGACATTTACGACGTGGTGAACGATCCCGACGTGGATATCGTGGTCGAGCTCATCGGTGGTTATGATGCGGCCAAAGAGCTGGTGCTGGCGGCAATCCGCAACGGCAAGCACGTGGTTACCGCGAACAAGGCCCTGATTGCCGTCCACGGCAACGAAATCTTCGAGGCGGCCGAGAAGGCTGGTGTTGTGGTGGCTTACGAGGCGGGTGTCGCCGGCGGTATCCCGGTCATCAAGGCTGTTCGTGAGGGTATGGCGGCAAACCGCATTGACTGGATTGCCGGCATCATCAACGGCACCGGGAACTACATCCTGACCGAAATGCGTGCCGGTCGGGAATTTTCCGAGGTTCTCAAAGAAGCCCAGGATCTTGGGTACGCCGAAGCAGATCCGACCTTTGATGTGGAAGGCATTGATGCCGCCCACAAGCTGACCATACTGGCATCAGCCGGGTTTGGCGTGCCTCTTCAGTTCGAGAAAGGCTTCACCGAAGGCATTTCGAAGATTACCCCTTACGACATTGCTCACGCCGAATTGCTGGGTTATCGCATCAAGCACCTCGGCATTGCCCGTCGCCGCGATGATGGCATCGAGCTGCGTGTGCATCCGACCCTGGTGCCCCAGAGTCATCTGATTGCCCAGGTTGATGGTGTCCTGAACGCGGTCCTGGTGGATGGCGATGCCGTTGGCCAGACCATGTATTACGGTCCCGGAGCAGGGGATGAGGCAACCGGGTCGGCTGTTATTGCCGATATCGTCGATGTGGCCCGTGCCGTGGCGACCGAAAGCAAGCTGCGTGTGCCCTACCTTGGCTTCTCACCGGACGCCATGGAAGACCTGGATGTGCTGTCCATGGAGGACATTCAGTCTGCCTACTACCTGCGCATTACCGCTCTGGATCGTCCGGGTGTGCTGGCCAAGATTGCCTCCATTCTGAGTGAGCATGGCATCAATATCGAGTCGATCATGCAGAAGGAATCCGAGCTGAAGGACGGACGTATTCCGGTGATCATCCTGACCCATACCGTTCAGGAGCGCCAGATCAACCGTGCGATCGAAGAGTTGGAAGCTCTGTCCGACACCGATGGCCATGTTGTCCGCATCCGCGCTGAAAACTTCAACTGACAGGTACGAACGTGAGATACATCAGTACGCGGGGTGAAGCGCCCGCACTGGGCTTTGAGGATGTTCTGCTGACCGGTCTGGCGACAGATGGCGGCCTCTATGTTCCTGAATCCCTGCCACATTTTGATCTGGAAGAAATCCGGAGCTGGCGCGGGCTTTCGTACAGTGAGCTGGCGTTCAACGTCATGTACCCGTTCGTGGATGACGCTATCCCTGCGGATGATTTCCGCAAGATGCTGGACGAGACCTACTCGGTTTTCGCCCACAAGGCCGTGGCCCCGCTGGTTCAGCTGGATACCAACGAGTGGGTGATGGAGCTTTTCCGCGGTCCGACGCTGGCGTTCAAGGATTTCGCCCTCCAGCTGTTAGGGCGTCTCCTCGACTATGTTCTGGAAAAGCGCAAGCAGCACGTGGTTATCATGGGAGCGACTTCCGGTGACACCGGCTCGGCTGCCATTGAGGGTTGTCGCAGGTGCGAGCACGTGGATATTTTCATTCTGCACCCCTACCAGCGGGTGTCAGAGGTTCAGCGCCGTCAGATGACCACCGTTCAGGGTGAAAACATCCACAACATTGCGGTGCGTGGCAACTTCGACGACTGTCAGCGCATGGTGAAGGAGAGTTTCGGCAACCAGTCGTTCCTGGGTGGCAAAACCCAGCTGGCAGCTGTCAACTCCATCAACTGGGCCCGGATCATGGCCCAGATCGTCTACTACTTCCATGCCTCCCTGGCACTGGGCGGTCCGGATCGGAGCATGGCGTTTTCCGTGCCCACCGGGAACTTCGGCGATATCTTTGCCGGCTACCTTGCCAAGAAGATGGGGCTGCCAATCTCCCAGCTGGTCATTGCCACCAACCGTAACGATATTCTGCATCGCTTCATGAGTGGCAACAAATACGAGCAGCACCAACTCGAACACACCCTGTCTCCGAGTATGGATATCATGGTGTCCAGCAATTTTGAGCGCCTGCTGTTTGATCTCCACGGCCGGGACGGGCTGGCGGTGAAAACCCTGCTGGAAAACGCTGCGAAGGGGCCCGTCAGTATTGAGGACTATCGCTGGAAGCATGCGCGCAAGCTTTTTGACAGCGATGCGGTGGACGACAAGGCCACCTGCGACACCATTCGTGAGATCTACGAGCAGAACGAGTATCTGCTGGATCCTCACACCGCCATCGGCGTCCGTGCAGCGCGCAACTGCCGCCGTGATCAGGTGGTGCCAATGATTACCCTGGGTACCGCACACCCGGCCAAGTTCCCGGATGCCGTGGCAGAGTCTGGCGTCAGTGTAGAGCCACCGCTGCCGGCGCATATGGCCGACCTGTTCGAGCGGGAAGAGCGGTATACCGTATTGGATAATAATATCGACGGTGTGCAGGCATTCATTGCCAAGCACTGGAAAAACGCCTGATCGGGTATGACACCAAAAAAGATCCTGCGTCGCCCCCAGCCCGATACCCTTCCGGACTGGGGGCAAAACCTGCCTCCCTTGCTTCGCCGCCTCTACGCTGCCCGTGGCGTAACTTCTGATGAGCAGCTGAGCTACACCCTGAAACACCTGGCTTCACCCCTGTCTCTGAGAGGTATTGACCGGGCCGTTGAGCTTCTTGCCGAGGCTATCGATCAGCAGCAGCGGGTGCTTGTGCTCGGCGATTTCGACGCCGATGGTGCTACCAGTACAGCCGTTGCCATGCTTGGACTCTCCATGCTGGGTCTGCAGAGTATCGACTTTCGCGTGCCCAGCCGGTTTGCAGATGGCTACGGCCTGACGCCGGGTATTATTGAACGCCTGCGCGACGAGGGTCAGCTCCCGGACCTGATGGTCACCGTTGATAACGGCATATCCGCGGTTGAAGGCGTTCGCGCGGCCAAGGAACTTGGCGTGAAAGTGGTGGTGACCGATCACCACCTGGCCGGCGAAGAGCTTCCGGATGCCGATGCCATCGTCAATCCAAACCAGCCGGGTTGTCCTTTCCTGAGCAAGAACGCGGCCGGTGTTGGCGTCATGTTTTACGTGCTCACAGCGTTGCGCAAGCAGCTCCGGGAAACCAATCGCCTGCCTGATCCCGAACCCAACCTGGGGTGCCTGCTGGACCTCGTGGCGCTCGGTACTGTGGCTGATGTTGTGCCTCTGGACCACAACAACCGGATCTTCGTGGAGCAGGGCTTGCGCCGGATACGCCAGGGTGAGGCCCGTCCCGGTATCCTGGCGCTGCTGGAAGTCGCTGGCCGGGACCACACGGCGATCAGCTCAACCGACCTTGGATTTGTGGTCGGGCCCCGCCTGAATGCCGCCGGGCGGCTGGATGACATGAGTATCGGGATTGCCTGCCTGCTGGCAGACAGTCCGGACGAGGCTCGCCGACTGGCCCGGGAGCTGGATACCTTCAACCGGGAACGTCGCACCATCGAAAAGGACATGAAAGCCCAGGCCCAGGATCTGCTGTCTTCAATGTCGCTGGACCTGGATGGACTGCCCTGGGGGCTTGCGCTTTTCGATACCGATTGGCACCAGGGCGTTATTGGAATTCTGGCTGCCCGTATCCGTGAGCAGACCCATAGACCGACCATTGCCTTTGCGCCGGACGAAAACGGCGAAGACATCAAAGGTTCTGCTCGCTCCATTCCCGGGCTTCATATCCGGGATGTGCTTGCCGTGGTCGACTCACGTCATCCGGGGATCATGAAAAAATTTGGCGGTCACGCGATGGCTGCGGGCATGACCCTCGCCAGGGATGATCTGGATGCCTTTTCCGAGGCCTTCGATCAGGCCGTTCGAGACACCCTCTCGGCCGAGGATCTGGAGGCGGCGATCACAACCGATGGGCCTCTGGGCGCAAGTGAACTGTCGTTGGACACCGCCGCGCTGCTCAAACGCGCCGGCCCATGGGGGCAGCATTTCCCGGAGCCACTGTTCGACGGCGAGTTCCGGGTGGTCAGCCAGCGGATAGTCGGCGAAAACCATCTGAAATTGGTGTTGCAACCTGTCGAAGGCGGCGGGATCATCGACGGTATTGCCTTCAATACCGGGCCGGAAGTGCCTGATTACACGCGCACCGGTGCGCGGGTGGTTTACAAGCCGGATGCCAATACCTTCCGGGGGCGCACCAATCTCCAGCTTCTGGTGGATTACCTCGAGCCTCTTGCCTGATTCACGGAAACCCGCAGGCTGATTTACAAACCGATTTCCGGTAGAATCCCGCCTCTGTTTTTACTCTCCATTTTCTAGAGCGAGTAAGGGTTTCATGGAAATTAATCCCATTGTGACGAAGATTAAAGAGCTTCGTGAGCGCACTGAAGCGCTCAGGGGGTATCTTTGACTACGATCAGCGTAGTGAGCGACTGACCGAAGTTGAGCGCGAACTGGAGCAGCCGAGTGTTTGGGACGACCCCGAGCGGGCTCAGGCTCTGGGCAAAGAGCGCGCCGATCTTGAGCTGATCGTCAAGACCATCGACAACCTCACCTCCGGCCTTGAAGACGCTGAGGGCCTGCTGGACATTGCCGCAGAAGAAGAGGATGAGGGCACCGTTGCCGAGATCGAATCAGATCTTGAGGCCCTTGATAAAGAGCTCGAGAAGCTTGAATTCCGCCGCATGTTCTCCGGCGAAATGGACGCCAACAACGCCTACCTGGATATTCAGGCTGGCTCTGGTGGCACCGAAGCCCAGGACTGGGCCAACATGCTCCTGCGCATGTACCTGCGCTGGGCAGAGCGTCGGGGCTTCAAGGCCGAAATTGTCGAGCTGATGGAAGGCGATGTGGCGGGTATCAAAAGCGCCACCATTCACATCCAGGGCGACTACGCCTATGGCTGGCTGCGTACCGAAACCGGCGTTCACCGTCTGGTGCGTAAGTCACCATTCGATTCCGGCAACCGTCGGCATACGTCTTTCTCTTCCGTGTTTGTGTCACCGGAAGTGGATGACAGCTTCGAAATTGAAATCAATCCGGCGGATCTTCGGGTGGATGTTTACCGTGCCTCCGGCGCCGGTGGTCAGCACGTTAACCGGACCGAGTCGGCGGTGCGTCTGACGCACAATCCCACCGGTATTGTCGTGGCCTGTCAGGCTGGTCGAAGCCAGCATCAGAACAAGGACCAGGCCATGAAACAGCTCAAGGCGAAGCTGTTTGAGCGTGAGATGCAGGAGCGCAACGCCGAGAAACAGAAAGCCGAGGACGCCAAGGCCGACATCGGTTGGGGCAGCCAGATCCGCTCCTACGTTCTGGACGACAGCCGTATCAAGGACCTGCGCACCAAGGTAGAAACCAGTAATACCCAGTCGGTGCTGGACGGTGACATTGACAAGTTCATCGAAGCCAGCCTGAAGATGGCGCTGTAACCAGCGCCTTTGCCACGCTAACCCGGACAACCCGATTCCTAGTGAGCCAAAATGACTGATCAAACTCAGAATGCCGCACCGCATGAGGACAACAAGCTGATTGCCGAGCGCCGCGCCAAACTGTCAGAAATGCGCGACCAGGGCAACGCCTTCCCGAACGACTTTCGTCGTGACGCCACCGCCGCCGAACTGCAGGCGAAATACGGTGAAAAAACCAAGGAAGAGCTGGAGTCCCTCGGTATCAAGGTGGCCATTGCCGGCCGCATGATGCTCGATCGCAAGGCATTCAAGGTGGTCCAGGACATGACTGGCCGGATCCAGATCTACGCGTCCAAGGATGTCCAGAAAGACACCAAGCACTGGGATCTGGGGGACATCGTGGGAGTGCGAGGCACCCTGTCCAAATCAGGCAAGGGCGATCTGTACGTGACCATGGACGAGTACGTGTTGCTCACCAAGTCCCTGCGCCCGTTGCCTGAAAAGCACAAGGGCCTGACCGATACGGAAGCCCGTTACCGCCACCGCTACGTCGATCTGATGGTCAACGAGGACAGTCGTCGGGTGTTCTATGCGCGCTCGAAGATCATCAGCGCCATGCGTCAGTACTTCACCGACCGGGACTTCATGGAAGTTGAAACCCCGATGCTGCAGGTGATTCCTGGCGGCGCCACGGCGCGGCCCTTCGTGACCCACCATAACGCGCTGGGTATCGACATGTACCTGCGTATTGCCCCGGAATTGTTCCTGAAGCGTCTTGTCGTCGGCGGCTTTGAGCGGGTGTTCGAGATCAACCGGAACTTCCGGAACGAGGGGCTTTCCACCCGTCATAATCCAGAATTCACCATGGTGGAGTTTTATCAGGCATACGCTGACTACAACGACCTGATGGATCTCACCGAGGACATGCTGCGCACCATTACCCAGAAAGTCCTGGGCACGACCACCGTGGTGAACAGCCGAACCCTGGCAGATGGCAGCGAAGAGACCGTTGAGTACGATTTCGGTAAAACCTTCGAGCGCCTGACCGTGGTCGACGCCATCCTGCGCTACAACCCGGACATCAAGCCGGAACAGCTGGCGGACGACGCCAGTGCCCGCCAGGTGGCGAAAAACCTTGGTATTCATCTCAAGGATGGTTGGGGCCTGGGCAAAGTCCAGATCGAGATCTTCGAGGCGACGGCGGAGCATCGCCTGATGCAGCCGACATTTATCACCGAGTACCCGAAAGAAGTGTCGCCCCTGGCCCGCTGCAAAGACAGCAACCCGTTCGTCACCGAACGTTTCGAGTTCTTCGTGGGCGGTCGCGAAATCGCCAACGGCTTCTCGGAGCTGAACGACGCCGAAGATCAGGCGGAGCGCTTCCAGGCCCAGGTGGCCGAGAAAGAGGCCGGTGACGACGAAGCCATGTTCTACGATGAAGACTACGTGATGGCCCTGGAATACGGCCTGCCGCCCACCGCCGGTGAAGGTATCGGAATCGACCGGCTGGCCATGCTGCTGACCAACTCGGCATCAATCCGCGACGTTATCCTGTTCCCGGCCATGCGCCCCGAGCACAAGGCCGACAGCCGTAAAGACGAGGAGTGATCCATGAGCCCGGTTGAGGTACTGGCCAGCCAGCTCAGGCCCGACCGGGGCTGGAAAGAGCATCTCGCGGAAGAATTCCGCCGGCCCTACATGCAGGGCCTGGCGGAGTTCCTCGCCGCCGAGGAACAGGCCGGCAAAGTCCTGTTCCCCGCCAGCCAACACTGCTTCAACGCCCTCAACAGCACGCCACTGGATAACGTGAGAGTGGTCATTCTCGGCCAAGACCCCTACCACGGTCCAGGCCAGGCCCACGGCCTGTGCTTCTCCGTGCGCCCGAACGTGGCCATCCCGCCCTCACTGGTGAACATCTTCAAGGAAATACAGGACGACCTGGGTATCGCTCCCCCGGACCACGGCTGCCTGCAGCCCTGGGCCGAGCAGGGCGTACTGCTGCTCAACAGCGTTTTAACCGTCGTTCAGGGCCAGGCCGGCGCCCACCAGGGCAAAGGCTGGGAAACCTTCACCGACAAAGTCATCGAAACCATCAACCGGGAACGGGAAGGCGTGGTATTCCTGCTCTGGGGCAGCTACGTGAAAAAGAAAGGCCAGCACATCGACCGCACCAAACACTTGGTCCTAGAGGGCCCCCACCCGTCACCCCTGAGTGCTTACCGGGGCTTCTTCGGTTGCAAGCACTTCTCAAAGGCGAACGACTGGTTGCAACAGCAGGGAAAGCCCACGGTTGACTGGGCGCTGCCAAGCAAATCTGAGTTGATCGAGAGATACAAGCAGAGCTGAAAGGACAAGTCAGGAGCGCCCTTCCAATTTTTGATCGGTGTGGGGGTGGTCAGTCTTTTCCGACAGGAAAAGCTGTCTGAGCGAAGCGAGTTCTTTTCCCGAGGGAAAGACTGACCACCCCCGCGCCAGCCCCCAAAGGGTGAGGGGCCAAGGGGCAGGGCAGGTATTACTGAAGCAGCGCCATAGCCGCTTCCATCTGGGCGTTCAGATCCTCTTCCTCGCTCATGTCGATATTCGGATCCAACCCCAGACGATCAAAGGCCGAAATCTTCGTCCAGTCCATCTCCGTCCACGGATGCTCCGAACCCGCAACCAGCTGCAGGTTGGCAACCATCACGAGATCCGCATAGTCGGCCGCCGGCACCTCACGGTTGAAGTTGGCGTATTCTAGGGGAACGTTCTGAAGCTCCTTCGGGAAATCCCACTTCTTAAGGATTGTCGCCCCGATCTTCGGATGCAGTTCATCAACCACGTTGTCCAGCATGATGCTGCTGATCTGGATGTCCTGGTCTTCTACATAGCGCAGGATGGGCAGTACGCCGATCAGATGCACAAGGCCTGCAAGGGTAGCCTGGTCCGGCTTGAGTTTGGTGTAGTGTTGCGCCAGAACGTGGCAGACGCCGGCCACTTCGGTACTGGTCTGCCAGGTGGCCCGCATGCGCTTGTCGATCATGTCGGACGTGGCCTGGAACATCTGCTCCATGGCCAGGCCCATGGCCAGGTTGCTGGTGTAGGCCATACCGAGGCGACTTACCGCCATGTTCAGGTTCTCAATGGCTCGGCTGCCCCGGAACAGCGGGCTGTTGGTCACCCGGATGATGCGTGCGGACAGGGCCGTGTCATTGCTGATGACCTTTACCAAGTCGGCTATTGAAGAATCCTCGGATTGCGCAATGTCTCTGACCTGAAGGGCTACCTCCGGAAGGGTGGGAAGCACCAGCTTGTCATTTTCGATGGCTGCGTTGAGATCGGCTTTGATGGTTTCAACAATATTCGACATGGTCAGTAAAGGTCCGCTTAAAGATTTCGAAGAATGGCCAGAATGCCTGGGCCACTGTCCGAACAATCAAATATGTGAGCTGCTGCATAGCAAAATAGCAAATTCTGGCGCGTTTGCCTGTCAACTTATGTATCTGATTGTGCGCTTTTTTCCCTTTCGGGCACCGGGTAGGGCAGTGGCATTGGCTCCAGCGTCACCTGTGACAGGCCCTCCGGATGCAAGGCGTTTTCAGCGGCATCGTGGCGAACCACCGCAAGTAATTCAACGCTGCCGTCGCGGTATTTGATCGCATTGACCACTTCTCCGACTGACCGCTCGCCAGCAAATAATGCGGTTCCGGGGGTTGGCAAGTCTTCTGACTGTTCAATACGGAAGCGGAAAAGGCTCTTTTTCAATTGCCCAAGGAAGTGCATGCGGGCAATCACTTCCTGACCCGTGTAGCAGCCTTTCTTGAAATGCACGCCGCCCACATGCTGCCAGTTCAGCATCTGAGGCACGAAGGACTCTTGTGTGGCGGTAGTCAGGGAGGCGACGCCCGCTGCGATTTCGGAGGCCTGCCAGTCGGCCGCCGACATACGGGCGCTGGCGGGAAGTGCTGCTTCGCCCTCTTCAGTGTGCCAGAACTCGAAGCGGGGCGTGCCCTCGGCTGTAGATTGCGTCTTCACGAGGATGCCGTCAGGGAGTGTGCAGGCGTCCCCGGGCTCTTTCAGAGAATCCAGTGGCTTTCCGGCGAGCGTTTCTGCCAGGCCGTCGCCCAGAATCCCTATAATCTTCGTTTCCTGAACCACCTCCATAGTGGTTCCACGAAACAGCATCAGATATTTGCGCAAGTGGCTGATGATGTCGTCAGCGAGTTCGGCGGGAAAGTCCATCAGGATATCGTCGCCTGAACGGACCATACGTGTGAGGCAGTAGGCGCGACCCTTGGGCGTTGCTGCGGCCGCGCGCGGCGAATACTCCGGGATTACCTCATCGAGGTTCTGGCTGAACTGGCCCTGAAGAAACTTGTCGGTGCCCGGGCCGCTGACGCATACAACCACGCGGTTGTCGAGATCCGCCCAACCGTTGTCCGGCAGGGGATACTCTGCAACGGCAGATACAGAAGCGTCTGTGTCGGTCATGGCGTACTCCAGGTTATTGAATCAGTGAGATGATCGCCGGGGGCGGCCCAGTCTGAGCCAGACCCTGAGACGACGGAAATCCTCCGCCGGAACATTGCCCGGGCTTCCGGGTACTGGTGCCAGCAGGAGTGAAGTGTATGACCGGAATCTGGTGCCGGCAGGCCGAAGTTTCAAGAGTGCCAGGCCTGACCAGATCCGGCTGGAGGCAAGTGGAATAACCTCTACCCTCTGCTTGTCTCCGATTCTGGCATACATTTTATCGTGTTCGATCAGGAGACCACTCACGGAACCACAGCCCATAAGTAACCCGTTTGACCGATACTGCAGGGCGGCGCCCCACAGTGCAATGGGGATTGCAACGAGAAGCCAGAATTTGTCTGCCAGTAGCGCCATCAACAGGAAAGCCAGCAGCAAAACCCATGGCAGCACCGCAAGCAGGCCAACCAGCAGCGAGGGCGTGAGCGTTAGTTCAATCCGGCTGGACACGTTTGAGAATGATGTCGACCATGCGTTGAAGATCGGGATCGGCCGGGCGGCTGCGTTGCATGAACCACTCAAACATGTCGTTATCTTCGCAGGTGAGCAGTTTCTTGTAGCGGGCCTGGTCTTCAGCGTCCAGATCGCGGAAGGCCTCTTCCATGAAGGGAATCAAAAGGTTGTCCAGCTCCAGCATGCCTCTACGGCTATGCCACCAGAGGCGGTTGAATTCTGCTTTTTCAGACGATGCAGGTGTCTCTGACATAGTGTTTACCATTGAATCCTGTGTAAAAACGGTGTTCGTTCAGGGCGCGAGTGTACGGTAGGTGGTGGGAACCAGCACGGTATCACGCACCTCATTGATCAGTCCCGGATAATCGAGAGTGTAGTGCAGCCCTCGGCTTTCCCTGCGCTGCAGTGCCGAACATATGATGAGATCAGACACGGTGACCAGGTTCCGAAGTTCCAGCAGGTCATTGGTGACACGGTAGTTGCTGTAGAACTCGCCGATTTCCGCAGACAAAAGATCCACCCGGTGCTTGGCCCGCTGCAGCCGCTTGGTGGTCCGCACAATGCCGACGTAGTCCCACATGAAATGGCGAAGCTCGTCCCAGTTGTGGGAGATTACCACGTCTTCATCGGAGTCCCGCACCTGGCTTTCATCCCAGTCTGGTGCCTCTGGCGGTGGTGGAATGTCGGCTTCCCGGCGGGCAATATCCGCCGCAGCCGCACGGCCATAAACCAGACATTCCAGCAGGGAGTTGCTGGCCATTCGGTTGGCCCCATGGAGCCCGGTGAAGGCAGCCTCGCCGACCACGTAGAGCTGGTTAACATCGGTTCGGGCACGTTCATCGCTCATGATTCCGCCACAGGTATAGTGAGCGGCTGGAACTACGGGAATGGGCTCTTGGGTAATATCGATACCGAAGCCCAGACACTTCTCGTAGATGGTGGGGAAGTGGTGCTTTATAAAGTCGGCGGGTTTGTGGCTGATGTCCAGGTACAGATGATCAGCGCCCAGTCGTTTCATTTCGTGGTCAATGGCCCGGGCAACGATATCGCGGGGCGCCAACTCGCCACGCTCGTCAAAGCGATCCATAAACCGGGAACCATCCGGCAGTTTCAGCAGGCCACCCTCGCCCCTCACGGCTTCCGTGATCAGGAAGGATTTGGCGTGGGGGTGATAAAGGCATGTGGGGTGAAACTGGTTGAACTCCATGTTTGCCACCCGGCAACCGGCCCGCCAGGCCATCGCAATCCCGTCTCCGGAAGCGCCGTCCGGATTGGTTGTGTAGCGGTAGGCCTTGGAGGCGCCGCCGGTGGCAATCACTGTGAATCGTGCCCGGAACAGCTCTACATGGTTGTCTTCAAGGTTCAGGATGTAGGCACCGACGCATCGGTTTCCCGGCAGGGACAGTTTGCGATTGGTGATCAGATCCACAGCCACCCTACCAGACATGAGTTCTATGTTAGGTCGTGCCTCTGCCTGGGAGGTGAGGGTGGTTGAGACCGCATGCCCCGTGGCATCGGCTGCATGAATGATGCGCCGATGACTGTGGCCGCCCTCACGGGTCAGGTGGTAGTGGGCGTCCTGATCCCGCGTAAAATCGACACCGGAATCGATCAGCCAGTTGATGCTTTCCCTGCCATGTTCGACCGTGAACCGCACGGCGTCCTCATGGCACAGGCCTGCGCCAGCATTGAGGGTGTCGGAGATGTGGTTTTCGGTGGAATCCTGATCATCCAGAACTGCGGCGATACCGCCTTGTGCCCAGAGCGTGGCGCCGCTGCTGATCTGGGCCTTGCTCACCACGCAGACCTTCAGGTGCTCCGGCAGATTGAGCGCGACGGTGAGGCCGGCAGCACCACTGCCGATAATGAGAACATCGTATTCGAAGGACTGTGGCATCGGGTCGTTATCGCAGGCCATAATGTGGACGTGTATTGAACTAAACTTTACGCTTGCTGTCTATTTGGCCTGACAGGGTGAGCCGCCTGACCGGTGGTCTAGCCCGTTTCATGAACGGACGCCGGATAGCATCAATGACGCAGCGAAACTTGGTACAGGCCGGACAGCTGGCCATCAAATCAGGGAACCCCGGCAACCAGTCCATGACTCCTGATACAGAGAAACAACAGGGCGATCACCCGGACAGCCAGACGGATCTGCAGCTGGTGCGCAAGGTCCGTAATGGTGATCGCGCCGCCTTCGATCTTCTGGTGGTCAAGTACCAATCCAGAGTCGCATCAATTATCAGTCGGTACGTCTACGACAGTCAGGAAGTCATGGATCTGACCCAGGAGACCTTCGTAAAAGCGTTCAGGGCGATCGAGCGCTTCCGCGGGGACAGCGCCTTCTATACATGGCTGTACCGGATTGCCGTCAATACCGCGAAGAATTACCTGGAATCCCGCGGCCGGCGGCCGCAGGGCAGTGCCGACTCGGCGGAAGCGGAGAATTTCGATGACGGTTCACGGCTGCGTGACACCGCTTCGCCTGAACGGCTCCTGCAACGGGAACAGCTCCAGAAAGAATTGAACAAGGCGATCGCCCAGCTTCCTGAGGAGTTGCGCTCTGCCTTTCTGCTCAGGGAATACGATGGGCTGAGCTATGAGGATATCGCGGGTATCCTCGAGTGCCCTATCGGTACTGTCCGTTCAAGAATATTCAGGGCCCGGGATGCGGTTGATCGGCATCTCGGGCCTTTACTCAATCACTCGGTGACGTAATTGAGGTTGCATCCCATGGATGATCGTCTCAGAGAAACACTGTCCGCCATGATGGACGACGAAGCTGACGAACTTTCGGTACGTCGCCTGCTTTCCCACGATCGCCAGGACGAGGTTCGGGCGCAGTGGCAGCGTTGGCAGGATGTTCGCGACCTTATGCATGACGGCCACTCGCCGGCCCATGGTATGGACGTCAGTGTGGGCGTCCGTGAACGGCTTGACGGGCGGGGCACCACCGCGGTCAGGCCTGAAGCTGCCGTACAGGCCACCAGGTCCGGCCGCTGGCACTGGCCGGCTGCCGCCATGGTTGCCATGGCGCTGCTGGTCGGGTTCGGTGCTGGTGCCGGTTGGGATTCATCCGCGACCGGGCCGGTTCAGCCGGTGACCGCAGCCGCACCAGAAACGCCTGTGCAGGACCAGCCGGTCAGGGAAATTGCCCTGCAGGGTCTTGATGAGGAACAGTGGGAGTATATGAGTCGCTACCTGCTGGAACACGCACAGCACAACAGTGTTGGCGCCGGGCGGGGCGCCGTCGGCTATGCCCGTCTGGTCAGTGCCAACGGTGCCGGCTACTGAACCCCGGAGCGAGAGTTTAATCATGCCTCAAGTCTTCATTAATGTTGTCCCAAGCCGTGCGTTGTCCATGCTCGTGGGTTTTTTGCTTGCGCTTGCTGGGTCGCTGCCGGCTGCCGCGGACGAAGACGAGGCATCCGCCTGGCTTGAAAGGCTGGGTCCGGCCCTGAACATGACGTCCTACCGCGGTGTGTTCGTATACGCCCGGGGCGAGAGCGTGCACTCCATGCAGATTGCCCATCGTTACAATAATGGCGTTGTTGAGGAGCGGCTGGTTCTGCAGGACGGCGGCAGTGGAGAAATTGTTCGCAAAGGCATGAATGTGGTCTGCGTGCTTCCTGAAACAGGCCGCGTCAAGCTTGACCAGGTGATTCCTTCAGGCCCGTTCGCCGAAGCGTTCACCAGTCAGCTGATGCCGGTCAGCCACTGGTATCGGGCGGAAATGAAAGGTGAGGACCGAGTTGCAGGGTATGACGTGGTTTCAGTGGCGCTAAGCGCCAAGGATCCCTACCGCTACAGTCATCGGCTCTGGCTGGAGAAATCCACCGGTCTTCTGGTCAAGAGTAACGTTCGTAATGCCGAGGGGGAAGTGCTCGAGCAGTTTCAGTTCACCAGCCTGCACATCGGCGAGGACATTCCCGATAGCGAATTCGAGATCCGCACCGAGGGCCGGGAAATTTCCAGAACGCTGGATGAGCCCGCTGCTACGGCATCGGTGGTCCAGCGTATGGATGGGTGGCAGCTTGGCTGGCGCCCGGAAGGGTTTGTCCCTGCGGCGGCGCCCCGCTCCGGCAAGGGCCAGGCCGTTGCCTTCTCCGATGGCCTGGCCGCTTTTTCGGTCTTCGTTGAGCCGGCTGGCCCGGTTAGCATGCCGACGGGCGCCTCCCTGATTGGCGCCACCACCGTTTATATGCATCAGGTGACGGAAGGGGATAGCGCTTTTCTGGTTACCGTCGTGGGTGAGCTGCCTCCGCAGACTGCGCGCCAGGTTGCCGAATCGGTGCGTATTGAAGACTCGGTGGCCCTGGGTGCGGGTGAGCCGTGATTACTGAAACCGGAAAAGTGGTCGCGCTCAAGGGCGACAAGGTCTGGGTCCAGACGATCCGAACCAGCGCCTGTCAGAGTTGTGCTGCCCGCAACGGTTGTGGTCAGAAAGTCCTGGCGGCTGCCTCGGGCGGGCGCGCCAACCAGATTCTGGTGACGAACTCGGTCAATGCCAGGGTGGGAGATGAAGTAACCATTGGAATCGATGAGCAGGCGTTGCTGGGTGCTTCCATTCTGGTCTACGCCGTCCCACTGATCCTGATGGTTGTCGCGAGTATCCTCGGGCACCAGATGTCCGGTGGTAGCGACGGCGCTGCGATGCTGGCCGCTGTCGCTGGCCTGGCTCTGGGTTTTTTCGCAGGACGCAAACTGCAAGACGCGGGCGGCAAGGAGTATGAGCCCCGCCTGGTCCGGGTAAGCCGGATAGCCTCTGAAAACTGTCTGTAAACCCTACGGTTTTGTAAGTTGAAAATCGGTGGGCCGAACTCAAAACTACGCCTAGGTGTAAGCACAACAGGGGGTACAACATGTCGAGTGCAACAGCAGTTGCCCAGTCGTCACGTAATTTCATACCCGGAAGGATGCCGGCCGCTTTGCTGATTTTGCTGTCCGCCATGGTGTTGGCGGGCTGGAGTCAGGCGAGTTCAGCCCGAAGCCTGCCTGATTTTACCGAGCTGGTTGAAGATAACGCCGGTGCGGTGGTGAACATCAGTACGACCACAGAGCCCACGCGCCGCAATTCCGGCGCTCCCGGGATGCCGTTTGATGAGCGTCAGCTCGAACAGCTTCCCGAGTTTTTCCAGGATTTCTTCCGCGGCCCCCAGTCTCCGTTTGGAGGTGGGCCTGGCAACTCCCAGCCACGCCGCTCCATGGGCTCCGGGTTCATTGTCTCCTCGGACGGTTATGTCTTGACCAATAATCACGTGGTCGAGGGAGCTGATGAGATCATCGTGCGGCTGAATGACCGGCGCGAGCTGCCCGCGACGCTGGTTGGAACAGACCCTCGTTCCGATATGGCCGTGCTGAAAATTGAAAACGGCGATGATCTGCCTGTCGTTCAGGTAGGTCGGTCCCGGGATCTGAAAGTTGGTGAGTGGGTGTTTGCGATTGGCTCGCCGTTTGGATTCGATTACACGGTAACGGCCGGAATCGTCAGCGCCCTGGGTCGCTCCCTGCCATCGGAAAACTACGTGCCCTTCATTCAGACAGACGTAGCGATCAACCCGGGCAACTCCGGTGGCCCTCTGTTTAACCTGGAGGGCGAAGTGGTCGGTATCAACTCCCAGATCTACACCCGCTCTGGTGGTTTCATGGGGGTCTCCTTTGCCATTCCGATTGACGATGCGATGAACGTCTTCCGTCAGTTGCGCGACAACGGCTCTGTCTCCCGTGGCTGGCTCGGGGTGCTGATTCAGGAAGTGAACCGTGATCTGGCCGAATCCTTTGGTCTCAAGCGGCCCCGCGGTGCACTTATTGCCGAAGTGATGTCCGGTTCGCCGGCGCAGGCAGCCGGCCTGCAGGCAGGGGATATCGTCCTCAGTTATGACGGCGAAGATGTGCAGCTTTCCTCTGACTTGCCGCCCATGGTTGGCCGCACGCCGGTTGGTGAAACTGCCGAACTGAGAGTGCTTCGCGGTGGCGAGGAAATCGAGCTTCAGGTTGAAATCGGTCGCCTTCCCGAGGAGGGAAGCCAGCAGGCTTCCGCACCGGCCAGTGACAGTGATGGTCCCGGCTCTGCGCCCCTGGGCATGATGGTCGAACCTCTTCCTAAGGACATGGCCGACTCAATGGGTATTGAAGGCGGCGTTGTGGTCAATAACGTTGCGCGGGGTGCGGCTTCCGAAGCGGGCATCCGTGCGGGCGATGTGATCACGGAAATGAATCGCCAGAAGGTGACATCGGTGCAGGAATTCCGCGAGGCTGTTCAGTCGCTGCCCGAGGGCAAGGCGGTATCGGTCCGGGTGGTGCGCCAGGGTCGGGCACTGTATCTGGTGATGAAGCCCTGATACCCTTCTGCTGATCCGGATTACCTGAGATAGAGCCCCCGCAGGTGTTGGAAACGACACTTGCGGGGGCTTTTGTTATACTCGGCGGATCAATAAAAATGAGTGGCCATGGAACGGACCAGCCCCATGATGAACAGACAGGAACTCTCTCTCCGTAAGCTACTGGAATTTCGCAATGCCTGGGTCGCCTGGCTGGTCTTCGCGGTAGCCGTTGCCGTCACCCTATTGCTTTGGCAGGTGTCTATCCGGCTGGTTGAAGACCGCACGGAAGCCCGTTTTCGCACCCAATCGCTCCAGCTTAAATCCGCCATCGAAGAGCGCTTGCTGAATTACGAGCAGGTGCTGGCCGGCAGTGCCGGTCTGTTTGCGGTGGCCGGAGACGTTTCCCGTGATCAATGGCGCGAATACGTGGACAAGGTTGATATCAACCGCTACTACCCGGGCATTCAGGGTATTGGCTATGTTCGCCGTATCGGTGTACGCCAGATGGCCGACCATATTGCCTCTGTCCGCGCGGAAGGGGTGCATAATTACCTGGTGAACCCGCTGGGTAGCGGTCCCTACTACTACCCCATGGTCTACCTGGAGCCTGGCACGGAACGGAACCGACGGGCCCTCGGCTACGATGCCTTCAGTGATCCCATTCATCGCCAGGCCATGGAGCAGGCCCGGGATGATGCGATCCCCACGGTGACTGCCAAGGTGGTGCTGGTTCAGGAAGAGCTCGGCGAAGACCAGGCCAGTTTTCTGATGTATTACCCCGTCTACCAGGGGGGAGAAGTGCCCGAGATCCGGGCCGAGCGTCGCATGATGCTGGCGGGCTATGTGTTCAGTGCCTTCCGGATGAACAATCTTATCGACGGCATCGTTGGCCTGATCTCGCCGTTTCTTGATGTCCGGATCTACGATGCCGGAGTCGTGGAACGGCAGAACCTCATGTATGGCTCCAATCTGGGGTCCCTGGACAACGAATTCAGTTTCCAGATGAGTCAGACCATCAGCCATGGTGGTCGAGACTGGCTGTTGCAGACGCGCTCCACGCCCGCATTTGATTTCCTGGCCTCGGATCCGCGGCCTCCGATCGTCCTCGGCAGTGGCCTGGTGATCAGTGCCCTGTTGTTCCTCTTCGTGCTTGCCTTGATCCGTTCACGGCTGATGGCGCAGATCAGTGCCGGCCGCTATCGGGCGATTACCGAAGGCGCAGCCAATGTCACCCTGGTGATGGACCGTGCCGGGCAGCCCCTGTACGCGAGCCCGTCCAGCCTGGATATCCTTGGCTTCGAGCCGGATCAGGTTCAGGCCCTGAACTTTGAGGAGCTCGTTCATGGTGACGACTGGCCCCAGCTGCAGCGAGGCTTTGACGATTCCGTTCAGTCGCCGGGCAAACAGATGCCGGTCATCCGGGTCCGTATCCGTGATGCCAAGGGGCAGTGGCGGGATATGGAGGGCACCTTTACGGCCATGTTGTCGGTGCCAGGCGTCAATGGCGTTGTGCTTAGCCTGCGGGATCTGACCCAGCTCAAGGCCGCCCAGTCCGAGCTGCACAGGCTGGCATTCTATGATCCGCTTACCGGCCTGGCGAACCGGCAACTGTTCCGGGACCGTTTGAATCACGTGGTCAGCCGCAGTCGCCGGAGCGGTGAGCCGGCTGCCCTCATGTTCCTGGATCTCGACGGCTTCAAACGTATCAACGACACCCTGGGGCACGATTCCGGCGATGAACTGCTGTGCCAGGTGGCGCAGTGGCTGGTGGGTTGTGTCCGTGAGGAGGACTCGGTTGCCAGGCTCGGCGGCGATGAGTTTGTGGTATTGCTGTCCCGGATCAGTGACTCCGATGCTGCCGGCAAGGTCGCAGAGACCATTCTGCGCAGTCTTTGCCAGCGAATCCGGCTGAACGATCACGAAGTCGGCATCACGGTCAGTATCGGCATCACCATGATTCCCCACGACAGTGAGGACGCCGGAACCCTGATGAAGTACGCTGATCTGGCGATGTATCGTGCCAAGGAGCTGGGTCGGAATACGTTCCAGTTCTTCACCCCGGCCATGAACATCAAGGCGGCAAGGCGGCTTCTGCAACAGGAGGAGTTGGCCACGGCGCTGGATGGCGATCGCTTCGTTCTGCATTACCAGCCGAAGATTGATCTGGCCAGTGAGCGGGTGATTGGGGTTGAGGCATTCCTGCGCTGGCATCATCCGGAGAAGGGGCTGGTGTCGGCACAGCAGTTCATCGGTCTTGCCGAGGAAACCGGCCTGATTGTTCGCCTGGGTGAATGGGCTTTGAGACAGGCCTGTATTCAGGCTCAGGCCCTGGAACGGGCCGGCTTTGAATCCCTGAAAATGGCGGTGAATCTGTCTGTTCGACAACTGACCGATTCGGGCTTCCTCGACATGATCCGACAGGTCATCACCGAGACGGGCGTCTCGCCGGAGCGGCTGGAGCTGGAGATGCCGGCGGAGCTGCTCAATGAAGATCCGCGAATGCTCAGGGAGTTGCTGGTGTCACTCCATGATCTCGGGGTCTGTCTGATACTGGATGATTTCGGCACCGGCTCCTGTTCACTGGTTGCTTTGCAGCAGCTGCCGCTGGATGTTATCAAGATCGACCACCGGTTCATTCGCGACATTCCCTACAATGTCAGTGCCACGGATGTGGCCTCCGCAGTGATTGCCCTGGCCCGCAAGCTCCACCTTACGGTGGTTGCGGAGGGTGTGGAAACCCCACAGCAGCTGAGCTTCCTGAAAACTCACGGCTGCGCCCAGTGTCAGGGCAACCTGTTCAGCTATCCGCTGGACGAGGATGCGCTCATCGGTTTCCTTATCCGGCAATACGAACGGCCGCTGATTTCCTGATCATGGCAATGGCGGCCGGTAACCGGTAAAATCACGCCGTTCCCGGATCCCGGTAGCGGCCCTTCCGGGCTCAATCCTTCGTCTTAACTGAGTATTCATCGTCTGTGACTGAACTGAGCCGAATCCGTAACTTTTCCATTATCGCCCACATCGACCATGGTAAATCCACGCTGGCAGATCGTTTTATCCAGGTTTGCGGCGGCCTGACCGACCGTGAAATGGCCGAGCAGGTCCTGGACTCCATGGATCTCGAGCGTGAGCGAGGGATTACCATCAAGGCCCAGAGTGTCACGCTGAATTACACCGCCCGTGACGGGCAGGAATACAAACTGAACTTTATCGATACCCCGGGCCACGTGGACTTTTCCTACGAGGTTTCCCGCTCGCTCTATGCCTGCGAGGGGGCCCTGCTGGTGGTGGACGCCGGGCAGGGTGTTGAAGCCCAGTCAGTGGCTAACTGCTACACCGCCATTGAGCAGGGTCTCGAAGTTGTGCCGGTTTTGAACAAGATGGATCTCCCGCAGGCCGAACCGGAGCGTGTAGCGGCAGAAATCGAGGATATCATTGGCATTGAAGCGTCTGATGCGGTTCGCTGTAGCGCCAAGAGTGGTCTGGGCGTGGAAGATGTTCTGGAAGATCTGATCAAGAAGATCCCGCCACCCAAGGGCGACCGAAGCGCGCCCCTGCAGGCTCTGATCATCGATTCCTGGTTCGACAATTATCTGGGCGTCGTGTCGCTCGTGAGGGTGACCGAGGGCACCCTGAAAAAGGGCGACAAGATCGTCATCAAGTCTACCGGGAAGGCCTGGAATGCCGACAAGGTTGGTATTTTTAATCCCAAACCGAAAGACACCGACCTGCTGGAGTCCGGCGATGTCGGCTTCGTGGTGGCCGGAATCAAGGACATTCACGGGGCGCCGGTAGGTGATACCATTGTTCACCAGAAGTTCGCCGAGCAGACGCCAATGCTGCCCGGGTTCAAGAAAGTCAAACCCCAGGTCTACGCCGGGTTGTTCCCGGTCAGCGCCGACGACTACAACGATTTCCGGGATGCCCTGGAAAAACTGACCCTCAACGATGCCTCGCTGTTTTTCGAGCCGGAGAATTCCGATGCCCTTGGCTTCGGTTTCCGCTGTGGTTTCCTGGGCATGCTGCACATGGAAATCATCCAGGAGCGGCTGGAGCGTGAATACGACATCGACCTGATCACCACGGCGCCAACGGTGATCTATGAGGTGGTTACCAAACAGGGTGAGACCCTGTCGGTAGACAATCCGTCCCGGCTTCCGGATATTGGTTCCATTGAGGAAATGCGTGAGCCGATCGTAGAAGCGAACATTCTGGTGCCTCAGGAGCATATCGGAAATGTGATAGCCCTGTGTGAGGAAAAGCGCGGCGTCCAGAAGAACATGCACTTCATGACGACCCAGGTCCAGCTCACCTATGAGCTGCCGATGGCCGAGGTGGTGATGGATTTCTTCGATCGTATCAAGTCAGCCAGCCGCGGCTTTGCGTCCCTGGACTACCACTTTACCCGGTTCCAGACCGCCAACCTGGTCCGCCTGGACGTGCTGATCAACGGCGAGCGTGTCGATGCCCTGGCGCTGATCGTGCACAAGGAGCAGGCTCACCACAAAGGGCGCCAGTTGATCGAAAAGATGAAAGAGCTGATTCCTCGGCAGATGTTTGATATCGCGATTCAGGCCGCCATTGGTAATCAGGTTGTGTCGCGGGTCACCGTGAAGGCGCTACGCAAGAACGTAACCGCCAAGTGCTACGGTGGTGACGTCAGCCGGAAGAAGAAACTGCTGCAGAAGCAGAAAGAAGGTAAAAAGCGTATGAAGCAGCTGGGTAATGTCGAGGTGCCTCAGGAAGCGTTTCTTGCCGTACTGAAAGTGGATAAATAAAAGGCCTCCTGGATGGATATCGATTTTCCCCTGGTACTGGTGGTACTGACCTTTGCAACGGGTCTGATCTGGCTGGCGGACAAGCTGTTTCTTCGTGAGCGTCGTCTGGCTGCCTACCGTGCCAGCGGCACCGGAGACGCAGTGGATGAAGGCTCCCCGGCGGAATCGGAGGAGCCAAAAGAGCCCTACCTGGTTGACCTTAGCCGATCGTTCTTTCCGGTGCTGGCGATTGTTCTGGTCCTCCGGTCCTTCCTGGTTGAACCGTTCCAGATTCCGTCGGGATCCATGTTGCCCACCCTGGAAGTCGGCGATTTCATTCTGGTGAACAAATACGCCTACGGGTTCAGGCTGCCGGTTGCCGGCACCAAAGTGATTCCGGTCGGCGATCCCCAGCGCGGCGATGTGATGGTTTTCCGCTACCCGGAGGACGGCCAGACCAACTACATCAAACGGGTGATCGGTTTGCCCGGCGACCATATCCGCTACCGTGACAAGCAGCTGTTCATCAATGGCGATCGGGTGGAAACCCGGTTTATCGCGCGGCTACCGCCGATGGAACTGCGCCGCGAGGATCTCGGTGAAGTAGAGCACGACATTTTCCTGACTATGGGTCGGCCCGGTGGCAGTGGTGAGGGCGAGTGGCTGGTGCCCGAAGGCCATTATTTTGTCATGGGTGACAATCGCGACAACAGTAATGACAGCCGCTACTGGGGCACGGTCCCGGATGAGCTGGTGGTGGGCAAGGCCTTTGCTATCTGGATGCACTGGAAATCCCTTACCAGTCTGCCATCCTTTGATCGTGTAGGCGGAATCGAGTAACTCGGACTATCTGGAGCGCAGTCATAATGAAGAAAAACAATCTTTCCGGCATGGGCCGTCAGCGGGGTGCCTCGGCATTGACCATGATGGTTATGGTGCTGTTCTTTGGTGGCCTGCTGACGCTGGTGATCAAACTGGGCCCTGCCTACCTGGATGACATCACCATTCAGGAGGCGCTGGAAAGCCTTGATGGCACAGAAGGGCTCTCTCAGATGGGGCCGGCCCAGGTCCGCACACTGATTAACAAACGGCTCAGTGTGAACAATGTCCGGGGTTTCGATGCCAAGAATATTTCTGTCGATAAAGACGGCGATCTGGTCGTCATCAATGTTGATTACGAAGTGCGTAACAACCTGTTCAGTAACGTGGATACGGTGGTTCACTTCAAGCACAAATATGAGATGAAGGGCAAGTGAGTTCACAACCGGATCTGGATCAGTTACAGCGGCGCATCGGCTATCAGTTCAAATCGCCGGAGCGGCTTTTGCTGGCACTTACCCACCGGAGCTACGGGAACCAGAATAACGAGCGCCTCGAATTCCTCGGCGATTCCATTGTGAACATGGTTATTGCCGAGTATCTGTTTCTGCACTTCGAAAAAGCCCGTGAAGGTCAGCTGAGTCGTCTGCGGGCCCGGATGGTAAAGGGCGTGACGCTGGCTGAGATTGGTCGCGAGTTTCAGCTCGGCACATACCTTCGACTGGGCTCGGGAGAACTGAAAAGCGGCGGGTTCCGTCGGGAATCCATCCTGGCTGACGCGGTGGAGTCCATCATTGGTGCGATCTACCTGGACAGCGATTTTCACACCTGCCGGGAGCAGGTCTTGCGCTGGTTTGAGCACCGCCTGGAGAAGCTTGATCTCCAGGATACCCAGAAAGACCCCAAGACCCGTTTGCAGGAATACCTTCAGTCCCGCCAGTTTCCACTGCCGCGCTATGACGTGATTTCCGTGGACGGCGAAGCTCACAACCAGACATTCCATGTATCCTGTGCGCTGCCATCGCTGGACCGAAAGACCACCGGGACCGGCAGCAGCCGCCGGGTGGCCGAGCAGCAGGCAGCCCGTAACGCCCTGAAAGAACTGGGCGTGGAGAACCAGTAATGAACGATATCACCCGTCCGGAAAACCCGGACAGTCGCTGCGGTTTTGTGGCCATCGTTGGCCGTCCGAATGTGGGCAAGTCCACACTGCTGAACCATATCCTCGGGCAGAAGCTGAGCATCACTTCCCGCAAGCCGCAGACCACCCGTCATCAGGTGCTTGGCATCAAGACCGTGGGGCCGGTGCAGGCGATCTACGTGGACACACCGGGCATGCATGAGGATGAGCCCCGGGCCATTAACCGTTACATGAACAAGGCGGCCACGTCGGCGCTCATTGATGTCGATGTGGTGGTGTTCGTGGTGGACCAGCTGGCCTGGACGACCGCGGATGAGATGGTGCTGGAGAAACTCAGCCGGCTGAAATGCCCTGTGATCCTGGCGGTGAACAAGGTCGACAAGATTGAAAAGCGGGAAAGCCTGCTGCCGCACCTGGACATGCTCTCGAAAAAGCGTGATTTTGCCGAGATTATTCCACTTTCGGCGCTGAAAGAGACCAATCTTGAACCTCTGGAAGAGGCGGTGGGCCGGTTCCTGCCGGAGAGTATCCACTTCTACCCGGACGACCAGATCACCGATCGCAGTGAGCGATTCCTGGCGTCGGAGATTGTCCGGGAAAAAATCACCCGCCAGTTGGGGGCCGAATTGCCTTATTCCGTGGCGGTGGAGATCGAGGAGTTCAAGCGGGAGGGCAAGACCCTGCATATTTCCGCCCTGATCCTGGTCGAGCGTGAAGGCCAGAAGAAGATCATCATCGGCGAAAAGGGCGAGCGGATGCGCCGGATCGGTCAGGAGGCGCGCACGGATATGGAACGCATGTTCGACAGCAAGATCATGCTGCGGCTCTGGGTCAAGGTGAAGCGCGGTTGGGCAGACAGCGACCGGGCCCTGAAGAGCCTGGGCATGAACGACCTCTGAGGCGGCTATGAAGGGGCCTGAGCTGCAGGAGCCCGCTTATGTCCTTCACCGCCGGCCCTGGCGGGAAACCAGCCTGATGGTGGATCTCTTTGCCCTGAACCATGGCCGGATGACCGTCATTGCCCGGGGCGCCAACAGTGCCAAAAGTCCTCTGAAAGCCCAGCTACAGCCCTTCCAGCCGCTTGTGGTGGACTGGGCCGGTCGGGGCGACCTGAAAACCCTGACCCAGGTCGATGTGCGAACCGGCCCGACAATCACCCGGACAGTGTCGCTCTATAGTGGCCTCTACCTGAATGAACTGTTGCAGCGGGTTCTGCCCGCCGCCGATCCCCATCCGACCCTCTTTGCAGCCTACATAGATGCCATCGGGCAGCTGTCCGACACCACAGACGTGGAGCCGGTGCTTCGGCGGTTCGAACTCGCTTTTGCTGCCGCCCTGGGTTACGACTTTGCCTGGGATCTTGCCACCGATACAGGGCAATCCGTCGAGCCTGACCGGGAGTATTGTTATGATCCGGAGCAGGGCATTGTTTCCGGGCTGTCGGCCGGTGTGCGGCTGCGGCATCTGCCCGGGGAAGTATTACTGGATCTGGCCCGGGATGATCTGCAATCGGACCGCTGTCGGCGGCTGGCGAAGCGGGTCATGCGGGTGCTGATCGATTATCTTCTGCAGGGGCGCCCCCTTAACAGTCGCAGCCTTTTCACTCACCTTCGGGGAGAATCCCATGAATCCTAGAGTACTGCTTGGCGTCAATATTGATCACGTTGCCACCCTCCGTCAGGCGAGGGGGACCCGGTATCCGGATCCGGTTCAGGCAGCACTGATGGCCGAGGAAGCCGGGGCAGACGGCATCACGATCCATCCGCGGGAAGACCGTCGTCATATCCAGGATCGGGACGTGCTGTTACTCAAGGAAGTGCTTCAGACCAAGATGAACCTGGAGATGGCGGTTACCGATGCCATGCTGGCGTTTGCCGAGCAGGTTCGGCCGGAATGTGTCTGCCTGGTGCCGGAGAAGCGTGAGGAATTGACCACCGAGGGCGGTCTGGATGTGGAAGGTCAGGAATCCCGGGTGGCCAAGGCCTGTGAGCGCCTCGCCCGAATTGGCGCCGAAGTTTCATTGTTTATTGATCCGGACCCGGCCCAGATTGATGCCGCAGTGCGTTGCGGCGCGCCGGTAGTCGAACTTCACACCGGAGAGTATGCCGAGGCCGAAACGCCAGAGGCTGAAAATGCCGCGTTCAAAACCATTGCCGATGCGGTGGCCTATGCCCGCAAGAAAGGGCTTATCGTCAATGCCGGCCACGGCCTGCATTATCACAACACCGAGCGGGTAGCGGCGATCCATGGCATCAACGAACTGAATATTGGCCATGCCATTATCGCCCGTGCGGTTTTCACCGGTCTGAAAGAAGCGGTCCGGGATATGAAGGCCATTATTGATCAGGCCCGCAGCCGGGCCTGATTCGAGGTAGCGTCAGGTCGTTTCGGCGGCCTCGTGGCGTTCGCGGAACAGCTGTTGCCAGTCGGTCTGGTCGCTCCAGATCTGCAGGCGCTCCATGGCCGAGAGCAGCTGGTCTTTCTGGTGCTCCAGATCCGGGGCAGAGCATTTGATCGCCGTTTCCAGATGGTTAGCTGCGGCCCTCAGTTCCGGTACGCCGCAGTAGCGGGTGGCGCCATGGAGTTTGTGAACGCACTCCAGCAGCTCTTCCATATTGTCGTTGGTCCAGAGTTCCGGGATCCGCTCCCGATCCACGTGGACCTGTTCCAGCAGCATGCTGAACAGTTCTTCCGCCAGGTCAGCTTTGCCGGCGGCCAGCTGAATGCTTTCCTCGACGCTGACGCAGTCCTGCTGCATTTTGCGCGTTGATGGCCGCAGGGCCCGACGGGTGTCGCGAACTTCCGGCACGGGAAGCCGACCGTCGCTGCCGCTCTTCGGGCACACGTAGCCGGTGTACTCATGAATGATGTCGTTGAGCTGGCCACTGCTGATGGGTTTGGGCATGTAGCCATCGAAACCCTGCTTGGTCAGCCGTTCCTGCTCGTCCGACAGGGCATGGGCGGTCAGGGCAATGATCGGGGTCCGGTGATTGCCGGTATCCATCTCCCTCAGCCTGGCCGTGGTTTCCACACCGTCCATGCCGGGCATCTGCAGATCCATGAAGACCAGGTCGAAGGGTTTCTGTCTGGCCTTGCTCAGGGCTTCAAATCCGCTGGAAGCGCCCTCGGCGTCCAGTTGGCAGTCTTCCAGCAGGGTCATTACCAGCTTCAGGTTGGCGTCGTTGTCATCCACTGCCAGTACCCGGGGAACATTGGCGGTGGTCACTCGGTTGGCGGAAATCTCGTATTCGGGCACCCGCCCGCTGGAATTGATGCCGTGCACCAGCAGCAGAAGCTCGTCGTAGAGGGAATCGCGGCACACCGGTTTGGTGAGGTGGCCGCTGGCAAGCCCCGATAGTGGCGTGTCGTGAGTTTCCAGGGTGGGGGTCAGCAACAGTGTCCGGCAATCCCGTTCGATCTCAAGGGTACGGACAAGGCTGCAGTACTGGCTGGAATTGAGCAGGTGCCGGGTAATGCCGACAATGGCCACGGCGTAACCGGCCTGGCTTTTCTGGGCTTCCTCAATGTGTTCCTGCAGTGCACCGGGGGAGGCCACCCGGTCGACCACCATGCCCCAGTCCCGCAACAGGTGTTCCACGGCCAGGCCGGTGGTTTTCTGTTGTTCCAGATAGATGACCCGTTCACCACGCAGGGCATCCCGGGGGGCAATGGCCTCACCGCTGGTGGCAAGCTCCGAGGTGAGGGTGAGCCAGAAGGTCGAGCCCTTGCCAAGTTCGCTCTCAAGCCCGATCTTGCCCCCCATCTCCTCAACCAGACGCTTCGAGATGGCCAGCCCGAGGCCGGTGCCACCGTATTGACGGGCGGTGGAGGCATCGGCCTGGCTGAAGGCGTTGAACAGGGATTGCTGTTGGGCCCGGGAGAGACCCACGCCGGAATCCGTGATGCTCAGGCGCAGGGTAACCCGGTTGGAATCGGTCTCTTCCTCTTCCAGGCTCGCCCGCAGGACTACCTCGCCGGTCTGGGTAAACTTGATGGCGTTGTTGACCAGGTTGGTGATCACCTGTTTGACCCGCAAGGGGTCACCCATGATGTTGTCCGGCACATCGTTGTAGACCAGTGGCACCAGATCCAGGTTCTTGGCATGGGCGGCCGGCGCCAGCATGACCATGACTTCCTCAACAATATCCCGCAACTGGAAGGGCACCCGGTCCAGGATCAGCTTGCCGGCCTCAATCTTGGAGAAGTCCAGGATGTCGTTGATGATGGTAAGCAGGATCTCCGAGGATTTCCTGATGGTGCTCAGATGGTCCCGCTGCTGCCGTGGCAGGGGGCTCTTCAGGAGCAGCTCGGTGAAGCCGATGATGCCGTTCAGCGGGGTGCGGATCTCGTGTGACATGTTGGCCAGGAACTCTGACTTTATCCGGCTCGCTTCCAGCGCTTCCTTCCGGGCGAAATCCAGCTCGATGTTCTGGATTTCGATGGTTTCCAGGGTTTCCCGCAGATCTTCGGTGGCCTGGTCGATGTTCTGCTGCATTTCCGCCTGGGCCTTGCTCAGCTCTTCGGCCATGGCATTGAGGCCGGATTCCAGCTGTTCGAACTCCGGCCCGGCGCCGGTGTAGACCCGGGTATCCAGCTTGCCTTCCTTGAGTTTGGCAACGGCCTCGTTCAGTTCGAATACCGGGTTGGTGAACGCACGGCTCAGTCGCAGGGCAATGGCCATGCTGAGAATGACGCCCCCGAGAATGAGCAGCAGGGAAATAAGCAGGGCCTTGTACGTCTCTTTTTCGGTGCGGATATGGGACATTTCCACAACCACCCAGCCCAGAGGCTCCCGCAGATTCGACATGGACTGGCGGGCATCCGGGTCGAGCATGCTCTCGATCATCAGATCCTGCAGAAACACGGGGGTGATAAACCGGGTGCTGTTTTTTCGGGATATCCGGGTGGCGTGCTCGGCGGTGAGTTCGTCGGACTGCACGGTCTCCGAGCTTCCGGGCCCGGTGTGGAGCAGGCGGGAGCCGTCACTGCCAAAGAGGGTGATGGAACGCACGTCCTGCTCTTCCAGGAGGGCATTGGAGAGGCTGCTGAGGAGACTTCGGTTGGCAGTGAAAAGGCCGTACTCGGAACCGGCCGCGAGCTGACGGGAGAGTGACTCGCCCCGGTCCTTCAGCAGACTTTCGATATTGTTGACCCAGCTGTAGGTGAAGAACAGCCCCAGCATCAGGGTGGTCAGCAGGGTGGGAACCAGCGTCACCACTAAAACTTTCTTGCGAATGCCCCAACGTCGCATACCGTGTTCCTGAATTATTGCTTTTGTCCGCGCCGCAGAGCGGAAAACGTCCGTGTTAAGAATAGCTGATCCGGAACGGGATAACTGTGGTATCAGTCCCGACGGTACCGGAAAATCCCGTGTCGGATATAGCCGCCGGTCATGGATATAGCGAGAAGCTGTATTGGGAGACCGGGGCGATAACGCGTATCATGCGAAGCCAAAAGTGTACCACAGGGTTATCATATGCATTTTCCCACCATTGAAGATTATGTCGGGCACACCCCTCTGGTTCGCCTGCAGCGTCTCCCCGGTGAGACGAGTAACGTGATTCTGGCCAAGCTGGAAGGGAATAACCCCGCCGGCTCGGTGAAGGACCGCCCGGCTATCAGCATGATCCAGGAGGCGGAGCGTCGGGGCGACATCAAGCCGGGCGATACCCTGATCGAGGCGACCAGTGGCAACACCGGCATTGCCCTGGCCATGGCGGCTGCCATCAAGGGGTACCGGATGGTGCTGATCATGCCCGCGAACATGAGTGAGGAGCGTCGGGCATCCATGCGCGCCTATGGTGCGGAGATTGTCACGGTCACCAGGGAAGAGGGGATGGAAACTGCCCGTGACCTGGCCCTCAAGATGCAGGCGGAGGGCAAGGGCAGGGTGCTGGATCAGTTCAGCAACCAGGACAACCCTCTGGCGCACTACCGCACGACCGGTCCCGAGATCTGGGAGCAGACCGGGGGGCGTGTCACCCATTTTGTCAGCTCCATGGGCACTACTGGCACCATCATGGGCGTGTCCCGTTACCTCAAGGAGCGCAACCCGGATATTCGCATTATCGGGCTTCAGCCCAAAGAAGGTGCGTCCATACCCGGGATACGTCGATGGCCCGAAGCCTACCTGCCGAAAATCTACGATGCCGCACGGGTGGACGAGGTGTTGGATGTTGGCCAGGAAGAGGCCGAAAACACCATGCGGGCCCTGGCTTCCGAGGAAGGCATTTTCTGTGGCGTCTCCTCCGGCGGTTCGATCGCGGCCGCGCTCAAGCTCTCGCAGCAGGTTGAAAACGCCATCATCGTGGCCATTATCTGTGACCGCGGCGACCGCTATCTATCCACCGGTGTATTTCCCGGCGCCTGAACACGATTCCACCAAGAGACCCGAGTATGAGCAGACGACGCAGGAAGGTTCTTCCAAAAGAGCCCGTGCGCTGTGAGATTGAGACCCTGAGCCATGACGGCCGGGGTATCGCCCGTCAGGATGGCAAGACCCAGTTTGTCGATGGCGCCCTTCCGGGCGAAACCGTGATGGCGAAAGTGGTGTCCAGTCGAAGCAAGTTCGACGAACTGCGCACCGAAGAGGTTCTGGAAGCCGCGCCGGATCGTCAGACGCCACCCTGCGAGTTTGCCGACCTGTGTGGCGGCTGTAGCCTGCAGCATATGAGTGGCGATGCGCAGATCGCGTTCAAGGAGAATACCCTGCGGGAGCATTTTGCCCATTTCGGGGGCATCGAACCCGAGGAGTGGATTGAGCCACTGCGCTCGGAAGAGAGCCTCGGCTATCGCCGCAAGGCGCGCCTCGGGGTTCGTTACGTCAAGGCCCGGGAGTCTGTCCTGGTGGGGTTTCGGGAGAAACGCAACAGTTTCCTGACCGACATCGACCGTTGTGTGGTGCTGGATCCCCGCATTGGCGACCGCATACTGCCCCTTCGAAATATGCTGCACGATCTGGACGCCTACAGCCGAATCGCCCAGGTGGAAGTTGCCTGTGGCGATGATGTGGCGGTAATGGTGTTCCGCAATATGGATGACCTGTCCACTGGTGACCGGGAGAAGCTCATTGCCTTCGGCCAGGCTCACGATTTGCATATCTACCTGCAGCCAAAAGGGCCCGATACCGTTCATCGGATCTGGCCCGAGTCCTCTGGCCGGGATGATGAGCGACTGAGCTACAGGCTGGAAGAATTCGACCTGACCATGAAATTTCATCCCATGGACTTTACCCAGGTCAATGCAGGCATTAATCGCGCAATGGTACACAGGGCCGTGGAATGGCTGGATGTCCAGCCTGGCGAGCGAGTCCTGGATCTGTTCTGCGGTCTGGGGAATTTCACTCTGCCGCTGGCCACGCGAGGCGGGCAGGTTGTTGGCGTGGAAGGCGACGAGACCATGGTCGTACGGGGCCGGGAAAACGCGGAACTAAACGGTCTCGACAATGTCGCTTTTCACGGTGCCGACTTGCACGGTGACTTCACGGGCCAGAGCTGGGCCAAAGAAGGGTTCGACAAGATTCTGATTGATCCGCCCCGTTCCGGTGCCGAGGAGATCTGCAAGTACCTCACGGCCTTCGGGGCACAAAAGATAGTCTATGTCTCCTGCAACCCGGCCACCCTGGCGCGCGACGCAGGCGTAATGGCGCGCAACGGCTATCGACTGGTGCGCGCAGGTGTGATGGACATGTTTCCCCACACCACTCACGTGGAATCCATCGCGTTGTTCGAACGGGATTCCGACTGAAGATGCGGTGGGCAGTCAGGGATGGCTGCGGCAACCATCAGGAATAACAAGACTGATATGGTAAAAGTTCGCGAAGATTACGCAATGACCGGCGACGGCCAGGTGGATATCGAGGGCTGGGTAAACCAGATAGCCTCGCAAACGCACCTGGACGACGCTGACCAGTTCCGGTTGGCCTGCGAAAAGGCAGCGGAAATCGATCTTCAGGCTTTCCGGCAGGATCGCCAGTGGGCACCTGGTTCCAGCAGCTTCCGGATTGGCATTGAGATGGCCCAGGTTCTGGCGGAGCTGCACCTGGATCAGGCCAGCCTGGTGGCGGCGATCCTTTATCGCGCCGTGCGTGAAGAGCGCGTTCCCCTGGAGACAATCCGCAAGGAATTTGGCGATGAGGTGGCGGGCCTGATCAACGGCGTGCAGCAGATGGCGGCCATTTCGTCCATCCACCACCCGCTGAAGGGTAACGTTCTGGGCCAGAGCGAAGGCCAACTGGACAACGTCCGCAAGATGCTCGTCACCATGATTGACGATGTCCGGGTTGCCCTGATCAAGCTGGCGGAGCGTACCTGCGCCATTCGGGCGGTAAAGGATGCTCCAGAAGAAAAGCGAATGCGCGTCGCCCGGGAAGTGTTTGATATCTACGCACCCCTGGCACACCGGCTTGGCATTGGTCACATCAAGTGGGAGCTGGAAGATCTTTCTTTCCGGTACCTGCATGGTTCCGCCTACAAAAAGATCGCCAAACTGCTGGACGAAAAGCGCCTGGATCGCGACGGTTACATCAAGCGGGTGATTGAAACCCTGCAGACCGAACTGAAAGCCTATGGCATTGAGGGCGAGCTGTCCGGACGTGCCAAGCACATCTACAGCATCTGGCGAAAAATGCGCCGCAAGGGCATCGACTTTTCCCAGGTTTACGATGTTCGCGCCGTGCGTATCCTGGTTCCGGAGGTTCGCGACTGTTACGCCGCACTGGGTATTGTCCACACGCTGTGGCGCCACATCCCCAACGAGTTCGACGATTACATTGCCAACCCGAAGGAAAACGGTTACCAGTCCCTGCATACCGCCGTGATCGGGCCCGAGGGCAAGGTCATGGAAGTGCAGATCCGAACCCACACGATGCATGAGGAGGCGGAACTGGGCGTTTGTGCCCACTGGTTGTACAAGGGCATGGACAAAGGCAACAAGTCGACCGGCTACGATGCCAAGATCAACTGGCTGCGCCAGGTTCTGGAGTGGCAGGAGGAGCTGGGCGACCTGTCCGGGCTGGCCGACCACCTCAAATCCGATGTCGCATCGGATCGGGTGTATGTATTCACACCCGAGGGCCACGTGGTGGATCTGCCCCAGGGGGCAACGCCGGTGGATTTCGCCTACCGGGTTCACACGGAGATCGGTCACGCCTGCCGCGGTGCGCGGGTGAACAGCCGAATCGTTCCGCTGACCTATCCACTGAAAACCGGCGATCAGGTGTTTATCCTGACCTCCAACAACCCGGCCCCAAGCCGCGACTGGCTGAACCCGAGCCTTGGTTACATTCAGACTTCCAGGGCACGCGCCAAGGTAACCCACTGGTTCAAACAGCAGGATCGTGGTCGCAATATCGTTGACGGTCGTGCCATTCTCGAGGACGAGTTCAGGCGTCTGTCCCTGTACGATGTAGATCTTGGTGAGCTTGCCAGGAAGGTTAATTACCAAAGTGCGGAGGACATGTTTGCAGCCACCGGAGCCGGTGACCTTCGCCCCACGCATGTCGCCAATGTGGCCCAGCAGATGCTGGAGCCCAAGTCCGAACAACTGGATCTGAAACTCAGCGCCCAGCGCCGCAAGCCCTACGATACGGAATCAGACATCCAGATCCTGGGCGTCGGCAAGCTCAAGACCCAGGTGGCGAAATGTTGCAAGCCGCTGCCCGGAGACGCGATCGGTGGCTACATCACGGTTGGCCGTGGGGTTACGGTCCATCGCCAGGACTGCCTGACGTTCCTGAATCTGCGTGAGTTCGAGCCCAACCGGATTATTGAGGTCAGCTGGGGTGGCCGGCAGGCTGCTGTTTATCCTGTCGACATTGAAATTGAAGCCTATGACCGATCCGGGCTGCTGAGAGATATTACCCAGGTGTTGTCGGCCTCCAAGAGTGATGTGCTGTCACTGAATACCCTGAGCAACAAGGACGAGAACACGGCTACCATGACCGTGACGGTGGAAATTTCCAGTCTGGAGCAGTTGGCGCGGTTGCTGGCGCAGATTCGCAACCTGCCCAATATCATTGATGTAAGGCGTAAACGCGGATGAGCTATACCATCGAGGATCTGAAAACCCTGATGGCCAGGCTTCGGGATCCGGAGACGGGCTGTCCATGGGATACCAGGCAATCCTACAGGACCATCGTGCCGCACACGCTGGAGGAGGCCTACGAAGTCGCCGATGCCATTGAGCGAGAGGATTACCCGCATCTGAAAGACGAGCTGGGGGACCTGCTGTTCCAGGTCATTTTCTACACCCAGCTTGGTCGGGAAGATGGCCATTTCGATTTTGACGGTGTGGTCGATCATCTGGTGCGCAAACTGGTAAGGCGGCATCCACACGTTTTTCCGGAAGGGACCCTGGAAAGCAGCATTGATCCGGATAATCGGCCGGATGAGGCCTGGATCAAGGAAAGCTGGGAGCGCATCAAGGCCGAGGAGCGGGCAATGAAGCCGGCACCGGAAGCCAGCGCCCCAGTAAGTCGGCTTGACGGCATTGCCCGGACCCTGCCTGCAATGGCTCGGGCCGAGAAGCTCCAGAAACGGGCAGCCAGGCACGGTTTCGACTGGCCAAATGTTGGCCCGGTTTTCGACAAACTTCACGAGGAAATCGACGAGCTCAAGGAGGCGTGGGAAGCCGCACAGACGGGCGCCGGTGATCCCGATGCCGTTGAAGATGAGCTCGGCGATCTCCTGTTCGTCTGTGTGAACCTGGCACGGTTCATGAAGGTTAACCCTGAGCAGGCACTCAATCGAACCAACCATAAATTCGACGCCCGGTTCCGGGCGATTGAACGTGTGCTGGAACGGGAGGGCCGCGATATGGACGAAGAATCTCTGGAGGCGCTGGATGCCGTGTGGCAGGCGGTGAAAGGCGTGGAGCGGGGAGAGAACGAGCACTGAAAATGGCGGATCGGTAAGTACAATCCGTTACCAATTTTCTCGCCCCCGGACCGACGGCTTCGTCTACACTTCCGGAAACGGATGCACAGTTTTCGTGCGCCGTGCGCCATCAATAAGATGCAGGAGTGAAGGCACCATGAAAATCAAAGATCTGGTCAACTACTGGGACAAGCATGCACGTGGTCGGCTTACCCGAGACGCCTACTTCATGGCGTTGTCTGACCAGCATCACAAGCGTCTCGAGAAACTCGCAGCGCTCTATCCGATGAAGTCACCTCAGGATCTGATGCGGGATCTGATTTCTGCAGCACTGGACGAAATGGAGACCAGCTTTCCGTATGTTCAGGGCACCAAAGTGGTGGCGTACGACGAGGATGGCTTCGAGATCTACGAAGATCAGGGCCTGACTCCCAAGTTTGTCAGCCTGAGCCAGAAGCACATCCAGCGCCTCAAGGCCCGTCAACTGGAATCAGTCGCCTGACGACACGGGCAGCGAAAGCTGCCCGCCGCTATTTACTTGTCTTTCCCTTCCAGCTTGTCCTTCAGTGGGCTCTGGCGTACCAGATCGTCCAGAGCTGCACCAATCATGTCGTTCAGAATATCGCTTTCACTGCGGTCCGGGTAAAGTTCCGCCAGTGCGGCCACGCGTGCGGCATCTTCCAGCGGCAGGCGCAGGTTATAATCGTGGGTGCGCTCCACGGGCTCTTTTTGCTGTTCCCAGTGTTTGGGCAAATCAGTGACCTTCATGATAACTCCTTGCAGCTACAGGCTTGAATCGCCAATAGACTTTCTCGACTGTTCCTTAGTATCGTAAGTTTACTTCGCCTCCGTCAATTCAAAAGGACGTCAATGTGACTGAGCTACATCCCGAACTCCGAGAAAACGTACGAATGCTGGGTGAACTTCTGGGCCAGAGCATACGGCGATATCCCGGACAGGAATGCTACGAGCTGATTGAGGAAATCCGGGCGGCTGCCAAGTCCGACCGTCGCCAGGAAAGCGGGTCCGGCCAGCGACTTGTCAATCTGCTGCGCAAGTTGAGCGATGATGAGCTGCTTCCGGTGACCCGTGCCTTCAACCAGTTCCTGAACCTGGCCAACCTTGCCGAGCAGTACCATGGTATTCGTCGGAAACGCGGGCACCAGTCTGATCTGATGGTCGAATCGCTCGGGGAGGTGTTTGAGCGGCTCAAGCAAGGTGATGTCACGCCGGAGGAACTGCATCAGAGGGTGGCGGATCTACGAATCGAGTTTGTGCTGACGGCCCACCCCACCGAGGTGGCGCGTCGCACCCTTATTATGAAATACGACGAGATGTCGGACTGCCTGGCGCGTCTGGACCATGACGACCTCATGCCTGCTGAACGGGAGGAAATCGTCAATCGCCTGTCTCAACTGGTTACCGAAGCCTGGCACACCGACGAGATTCGTCAGGAGCGACCAACCGCAGTGGATGAGGCCAAATGGGGCTTTGCGGTTATTGAAAACAGTCTGTGGCAGGCCCTGCCACAGTTTCTGAGGAGCCTGGATACGTCGCTGGAAGACGCGACCGGAAAGGGCCTTCCCCTGCAGGCATCCCCCATCCGCATTGCATCCTGGATGGGCGGTGATCGTGATGGCAATCCGAATGTCACCCACAAGGTGACCCGCCGGGTCTTCCTGCTTGGCCGCTGGATGGCAGCGGATCTCTATCTTCGTGATATTCAGGCGCTGCGGGCCGAACTGTCCATGTGGCAGGCCAGCGACGAGCTCAAGGCCGTTGTTGGTGATTCCCGGGAACCCTACCGCCATGTGCTCGCCGAACTCCGTGAGCGGCTGATCAGAACCCGGGACTGGGCAGAGGCGAGCGTCAACGGCGAGACCGCGGATGCCAACGGTATTCTCTTTGAGAACGAGGATTTCACCGGTCCCCTGGAGCTCTGTTACCGATCCCTGGTTGAGTGCGGACTCGAGGACATCGCCAATGGTCCGCTGCTGGATACCATCCGCCGGGCGCATACTTTTGGCCTGCCTTTGATTCGTCTGGACATCCGCCAGGAGGCCAGCCGCCACGCGGAGGCGGTTGCCGAAATGGTCGATTATCTTGGCCTGGGGGATTATCTGTCCTGGTCAGAACAGGAGCGCCAGGCATTCCTGGTGAAGGAACTTCAGGGCCGGCGCCCACTGGTCCCCCGAACTTGGGAGCCCTCCGAATCGGTCGGCGAGGTGCTGGCAACCTGTGAAGTGGTGGCGCAGCAAACGCCGGAAGCCCTCGGGTCCTATGTTATCTCCATGGCCAGCAAGCCCTCTGATGTATTGAGCGTGATTTTGCTGCTCAGGGAATCCGGAATGAAGTTTCCGATGCGGGTCGTGCCCCTGTTTGAGACCCTGGATGACCTGCGTGGTGCTCCAGACAGCATGTCTGCGCTGTACGAGGTTGAGTGGTATCGGGAGTATTGCCAGGGCAGGCAGGAAGTGATGATCGGCTATTCGGATTCCTCCAAGGATGCCGGCCAGCTGATGGCGGCCTGGGCCCAGTACCAGGCCCAGGAGAAACTTACCCACGTTGCCCGCCAGTATGGCGTGCATCTGACCCTGTTCCACGGCCGTGGCGGTACCGTTGGCCGTGGCGGCGGACCTGCCAACCGGGCGATACTGTCCCAGCCGCCGGGCTCGGTAAACGGCAGTTTCCGGATTACCGAGCAGGGCGAAATGATCCGCTTCAAGTTCGGTTTGCCGAGGCTGGCGGTTCAGAGCCTGACGCTCTACACCACGGCGGTTATCGAAGCTACCCTGGCCCCGCCACCACAGCCCGAAGACAGCTGGCGTGAAACCATGGACTGGCTTACCGAGCGGTCCTTGAAAGCCTACCGCGATGTGGTCCGGGAAAATCCCGACTTCGTGCCCTATTTCCGCCAGGTCACGCCGGAACAGGCCCTGGGGAAACTGGCACTCGGAAGTCGCCCGGCCCGGAGGAAGGCCACCGGCGGCGTGGAAAGCCTTCGGGCCATACCGTGGATATTTGCCTGGACCCAGATGCGGCTGATGCTGCCCAGTTGGCTGGGCAGTGACGTGGCGCTTGAAGAGGCGGCCCGGGACCACCGGCTCCCAGTATTGCGTGAGATGATGCAGGGCTGGCCGTTCTTCCGCACCTATGTGGATATGCTGGAAATGGTGCTGGCCAAGGCAGACCTGCGCATCGCCAGCTATTATGAGCAGACGCTGCTGGACGATGATCGGTTGAAAGCCCTTGGGGAGAGTCTTCGCGTGCGCCTCCAGGGTTGTATCGAGCGACTTCTGGAACTCAAGGAGCAAACGGATCTGCTGGAGGGAGAGCCCGTCTTTGCGCATTCGATGAGGGTGCGTAACCCATACACGGATCCGCTGCACTACCTTCAGGCCGAATTGCTACGGCGGGACCGGGAAAGTGAAGGCAAGGGCGAGGTGCCGGAACTGGTGGAAAGAGCACTGAAAGTCACCATGGCAGGTATCGCTGCGGGCATGCGGAATACTGGCTGACCTTGCAGCAGAATAGAAAAAAGTGCCGGGACAAGGCCGGGTAGTCTGGCCACCGACCAAGAACAAAGGGAGTAAGCTGTGGCTCTGGCTGCACGATTGGAACGTTTTCTCGCCCGCAAGGGCATCACTTATCGGGAGTTGCCGATAGATCAGGTCACCAGCCTGGATGCGGCAGTGATTGCCTCGGGGATGTCTCAGGACAGCTTTGTACAGGCCACTCTGCTGATCGACATTACCGGTGTCGTGATGGCCGTGCACAAGTTCGACAGTTCCCTGGACCCGGATGCCGTTCACCAGTTGACCGGTCGCCGTCTTCAGCCGCTGACCGCACGGCAGACCATGCGCCTGTTCAGTGACTGTGATCCCGGCTTCACCCCGCCCATCGGACAGGCTTACGAGCTGCCCGTTATCGTGGACGAGGATGTGATGCTGGCGGATCAGGTCGTGTTTTCCAGTGGCACTGATCATTCCCTGCTAGAGATGGATGGCCGATCCTTCCGTCTGGCCCTGGCCGGTGCCAGGGCGGGCCACCTGGTTATCCGGGGGCCGGGTAACGGCAACCGCGAGGCGCTGACGCTCGAGGAAGTGGCCGACAAGCTACAGAAACTTTACCGTCTGCCCCCCATGCCGGCCCTGGCGCTGCGTATTTTGCGGCTGACTGCCAACACCGATGCGACGGCTCGTGAGCTGGCAGAGCTGATCGAGTTTGATCCCAGTCTCACGGCCCAGATCATGCGTTACGCCCGTTCTGCACTGTTCAATTATCCCGGCCAGGTCAATTCGGTGCAGGAGGCGGTCACCCGTGTGCTGGGCTTCGATCGTGTGGCCCACATCGCCCTGGGCATCGCCTCCGTTCGTGCCTTTGAAGTACCCCGTCACGGCATTCTCGGTATGGACAATTTCTGGCGCCACTCCCTGTACTGCGCGTTCCTTTGCCAGATCATTGCGCCGCGATGTGGCGCCGAAAAGGGGCTGGGCTATCTCTGCGGCCTGTTGCACAACTTCGGCCTGTTGCTGGTCGGGCATCTGTTCCCGGCCGAATTTGATGAGCTCAATGAGCTTCGCGAAGCGAATCCTGAAGCCAGCATGCACTCGCTTGAGCAGCAGGTGTTCGGGCAGGGCAATGGCCAGGAAATCCTGTCGGTGGGCCATGGCGCTATCGGCGGTATCCTCCACCGTTTATGGCAACTGCCTGATCCTGTGGTCAAGGCGGCCGGCGTGCATCAACAATCGGGTTACCATGGCGAGCACGAGAACTATGTCTTGATGGTACAGCTGGCCAACGCCCTGTTGAAGGACCGCGGTATTGGCGATGAATTCAATCCCGACGACGTGCCCGCTTTGCTGGAAGGCCTGGGACTGGCGCCCAATGTTGTGGAAGAACTGAATGCTGAACTGGATCGTGTGGCTCCGGATCTGGACGCACTGGCCAGCTCCCTGTCATCCTGACACCCTGTCGTTATTCGCTGGGAAATACGGACTTCCGGTGCATGATACGGAGGTCGACTTTCTCTGACGTGGCTGACTTCGTATAATGCGCCTTCGCCGATTTCGGCTGACACCTGTTCCGTGCAGGAGAGGCTGTCGCAAAGGCACGGGTTTTTGCCACAGCTTTTCAAATGATAATGACTAAAACGGGAGCACAGCGTTATGCGAATCATCATGTTAGGCGCGCCGGGCGCAGGCAAGGGGACTCAGGCCCAGTTCATTACTGAACGGTTTGATATTCCCCAGATCTCCACCGGTGACATGCTGCGTGCGGCGGTGAAAGCCGAGTCCGAGCTGGGCAAGCAGGTAAAGGAAGTCATGGCAACAGGCGGCCTGGTGTCTGACGACATCATCATTGCGCTGATCGAAGAGCGTATTCAACAGCCTGATTGCAAGAACGGTTTCCTGCTCGACGGTTTCCCGCGGACCATCCCCCAGGCTGAAGCTCTGAAAGACCAGGGAATTGCCATCGACTATGTGGTCGAAATTGCCGTGGATGACGAAGAAATTGTCAGCCGTCTGTCCGGTCGCCGGGTGCATGAGGGAAGCGGTCGTATCTACCATGTGAAATACGATCCGCCCAAGGTCGAGGGTAAGGACGACCAGACCGGAGAGCCGCTGGTTCAACGTGAGGACGACAAGGAAGAGACGGTTCGCAAGCGTCTGAAAATCTACCACGACCAGACTGCACCGCTGGTTGGCTACTACCAGGACTGGGCGTCGAAAGAGCCAGCCGCGGCACCGAAATACGTCCGTGTCGAGGGCGTTGGCAGTCTGGACAGCATTCGCGACCAGATCCTGTCTGAACTCAAATAAATTGGCATCCTGACCTGAGGTTTTCACACCGGTGAAACTGTTGGCACTGGATACGTCATCAGAGGGCTGCTCGGCAGCCCTTCTTGTTGATGGCGAAATCTCCGAACGCTTTGAGCTTGCCCCCAGAGGCCATACCCGGCTATTGATGCCGATGGTGCGGGAGCTTCTGGCGGAGAAGAATCTTGCTCCGGCAGAGCTTGATGCCCTGGCCTTTGCCTGCGGGCCGGGCTCTTTTACCGGTGTCAGGATCGCGACCGGTGTTGTGCAGGGTCTTGCCTGGGGGCTGGACATTCCGGTGGTGCCGGTGTCTTCACTGCAGGCCGTGGCGCTGGGTGCCATGGATGCTCTGGATCCTCACGAGGAAACCGGTATTGCGGTAGCCTTTGATGCCCGCATGGGCGAGGTGTATTGGGGCTGCTTCGCTGCCCGGGCAGGACTGCCTGAGGCGTTGGCTTCGGAACAGGTCTGTCCACCCGAGGCAGTCACACTGCCAGCGGGCCCCGAGCGCTGGTGCGGAGCAGGGCCGGGCTGGCAATACCGCTCCGCCATGCCAGCGGAGGTGTCAGGGCGCGTTGATCCCGTCGATGAAACCCTGGTGCTGCGAGCAGCCTGGGTTGCGCGCCTGGCGGTGATCGCATTCGGGCAGGGCAAGGCGGTGCCGGCGGAGCAGGCTCAACCTGTCTACATCAGGGATGAAGTGGCCTGGAAAAAACTGCCTGGTCGATAGTGACCCCGGCCGCCCGGTTAGATCCGGGCAAACCGCTTTGGGTAAAAACTGACCAGCTGTCTTTTCTTCCGTGCGATAATCTTCCATACTTCCATTTCACGTTTTCCTGTCATCCGGCCAGCGGTATCTGAACATGATTGGCGGAATTAACCCGGGTAACAATTTAAATTTCCAGACCGGCAACAACAGTCTGGTCAGGGAGCGCAGCGATGCGGCCCGTGCGCCGGCATCAACGCCCGAAAAAACACCTGACGCGGCCCGCCGTGACCTTGCCGATGGCAATCAGGGTGTTGTCAGCGACCGCAATGCGACCGAAAGCCTCGAGCGGCGTGTAGAAGCCCGTCGTGCCGCTGAAGACGCCCGTCTGGAGCGGTTCCGCGCAGACGAAGTGTCCCTGCCAGCCGCCAGGGCGCTGTCGACCTTTGCCTCTGTTGCCGCAGCCGGTCAGGAAACTGGCGGCAATGGTAGCCTGGCCGGAATTGATATTCTGGTCTGATGCCTGACTCGTCCCCGTCCGCTCCGTACGCCCGCTCTGAACGTTTCCAGAACATCGTCGCTGTTGCCCGCAGTGCATTGGGTGACCGATTGCAGGCCGATGCTCTTGCCGATTCGCTCGGGGTCCCGAATCTTGGTGTCGTCCGCCCCAGAGACATCCGCGACTTCCCGGTTTTACTGTTCCTGGATGAGCAGGGCCTTGGCCTGCAGATGACTGGCAAAGGTGCGCCGGGACCGGTGCGTGCAGAATTCGTGACCGGCAAGATGGGGTATCGGCGGGAGCACGGCGGTGGCGCGGGCCAGTTGGTGGCCAAGGCGGTCGGCTTGCAGAAAACACGGGCCGCATTGCATATCGTTGATGCGACGGCAGGGCTTGGCCAGGATGCCTTTGTGCTTGCCAGCCTTGGCTGCACGGTTACCCTGTTCGAGCGTAACCCGGTCATTCACGCTCTCTTGGCCGATGGTCTTGCGCGCGCAGCCCTGAATGTGGATTGTGCGGCCATTGTCGAGCGCATGCGACTGCTTGAGGGCAGCAGTATTGAATGGCTTGCCCGACCAGGCACCGAGGCGGCGGATGTTGTCTACCTGGATCCGATGTTTCCGCATCGGGACAAGTCGGCCCTGGTAAAAAAGGAAATGCAGGTTTTCCGCACTATCGTAGGAGACGACGAGGATTCCGCACAATTGCTCGCGGCCGCTCTGGAGCGCGCCCGTTACCGGGTGGTGGTCAAGCGGCCCCGTAAGGCATCGGCCATTGAGGGAGCGGAGCCAACCACCCGCATTGAGGGCAAGAGCAGCCGCTACGATGTGTACGCCATCCGGGCGCTGCCACCGCAGTAAATGCCATCAGGCACCCAGCATGGTGACCTGCTGGATTGCCTGTCGCTTCTCGACACTCAGCACCAGGCGGGCATCGTCCGCCACCTCATCCAGCCCCTCCCCATAGCAGAGCAGGCCATTGTCATCGGTGGTGATAACGCCATTGTTCTGCATATTGGCAATGAAGTTGCGGAACAGGCTCTTGTCGAAAAACTCCGGCGCATTCAGGCCGAACAGGATCGACATCCGCTCGGCCAGCAGCGCGCTCTGTTCTTCCAGTTCGGCGGCGCTGATCTTGCCCGAGCCGTATTTGCGGAGAATGCCCAGAGCGATGTGGTAGCGCTCTACCGTCTGGATGATGAAGCGGGACAGAACCCTGAGCCTCAGCATGGCTTCGGTACCTTCCTCGGGTCGACCGATCCGGTCATCGTCCAGGGGCTTCAGCAAGTCATGTTCGATGAGAACATCAATCCACTGATTGATGACCTTCCTGGCTTCATCGGGCTGGTATTTCAGGAACAGTTCCGATTGCAGGTAGGGGTAGGCTACGCTGGCGAGGAACACAATCTTGTCCCGGCCCAGCGAATCCTTGTTCTCGAAAAGGCTGGCGATCAGTGAGGGCAGCGCAAATAGGTGCTGGATGTTGTTCCGGTAATAGGTCATCAGGATTGCGTTGCTGCCTTCGAGGGCAATAATGTCACCCAGCTTCTGCGGCTGGCGCGTCACCAGGCCCATGCCTTCACAGTAGGCGATCCAGTCTTTGCCGGCCCCCTCGGGCAGGGTTACCGTTTCCGCATACGGGAAAGCCTTTAGCAGGGCGGCGTATTGATCCATCAAGCGGATCAACTGTCCCTCGTCCATGGCCAGTCGCTCGGTGCCAAGAAGAACCGTGGCGGCCATGCCGATCGGGTTTACCGCAACTGACGCGTTGATGTTCGACGCTACCCGGAAGGACAGCTCTGAAACCGCGCTGTTAAGCCACTTCGGACGATACTCGGCGTCGTAGGCCTCGTCGCGCCAACTACCGTGAACATCGTCCAGAACCTCAGACAAATGAATGGCTTCGCCAAAGTTGACTGAAACCCGACCAAAGGAGTTACTGAGTTTGCGAACGGTCTTGGCAAGACCGAATACGCTTTCTTTTTCCTTTTTCTTGCCACGAAGTTCACCCAGGTAGGAGCGGCCTTCCATCACTTTCTCATAGCCGATGTACACGGGCACGAATACGATGGGTTTGCGATGGTCCCGAAGGAAACTGCGTACGGTCATTGCCAGCATGCCGGGGCGGGGCTGCAGCATGCGGCCTGTGCGGCTTCGGCCGCCTTCGATGAAATACTCGACGGAATAGCCCCGGGAGAACATCACGTGCATGTACTCATTGAACACGGTGGCGTACAGCGGGTTGTCCTTGAAACTGCGGCGCATAAAGAACGCCCCGCCACGGCGCAGGATCGGGCCGACAATGGGCATGTTGAGATTGATCCCTGCGGCGATGTGCGGAGGCATCAGGCCATTCTTGTAAAGCACGTAGGACAGCAGCAGGTAGTCGATGTGTGAACGATGGCAGGGCACGTAAACCACGGCATTGTCTTGCGCCACTTCCTTCACCACCCGGATATTGTTGATGGCAATGCCGTTGTAGATCCGGTTCCAGAGCCATGACAACAGCACCTCCATGAATCGAATCGTGACAACGGACATGCTCGCCGCAATCTCATCCGCATATTTGTAGGCCTTGGCGCGGACTTTCTCAGGTGGTATGTCGTCTCTGGCAGCGGTCTCCCGGATGGCTTCCTTGACCGCCTGGGTGCGCACCAGACCTGCCACCAGGGTACGGCGATGGGACAAGTCTGGCCCCAGTACCGCCTGGCGAACCCGGCGGAAGTGGGTTCTCAGGATCCGGGCCAGCTTGCGGTTGGCCCGCTCCTCGCTGTGCCGGTATTCGTCGATCACCTGTTTCAGTGAGAGCGGTTGGTTAAACTGAACGTAGGTGTTGCGACCATGAACCATGATGATCAGTAACTTCTGAAGCCGGCCGGCGATGGACCAGGTGTCGGACAGCAAAAGTTTTACCAGGGACTTTTCCTTGTCCGGGGAGCGCCCCCAGAACAGGGACACTGGAACAATCTGTACGTCCTGGTCCGGATGTTCGAGACCGTAGCGAACCAGGGCCTGAAACTCGTTCGTGGGTGCCGGCGCCTGACGCCCCCTGAAAAAGCCACCGATCCGGCGATAGAGGAAAAAGAAGGAGTGGGACGGGCCGTTCTTCACCGGAAGGGCTTCGGTGGCGCCAGGAAGTCCTGCACGGATAACTTCCTGCTCCAGAACCAGGCGGCTCGACAGCGAGCTGTATTGCAGCACGTAGCAAACCGGTTTGTCGGGATCCAGGGCGAGGGCTTCAACGCTGTTGCCGCTGACATCAGTCCGGACCCAGATAAACAGTATCTTTCGGAAAAGGGTCAGGATCAGGCTGCGAATGCCCTGGTAAAGACGCATAAATGGCAACTCCGTTGACGAAACAGGTGCCAAGTTTACTTGGTTGAGTACAGTGCGGAAAGGTGGACCTTTCATTCTTGGCCGGTGCGGCAATGTGGTACATTCCCGATTGATCTTCCAATAACCCAGTTGATGCATCGAATGGTGATCGCAATGACTCAGTGGATACCGGGCTGGACGACCCGCCGGCCGGAAAACGGCGATCTGATCCTTGCGCTGTCGGGATCGGGTGTGGTCAAGCCCGATAACGGCTGGCTGCACAGCGGCGACAGCAGCCTTTTCCGGGGCGAATTGCCCGATTCCGTATCTCTGGGCAGTTACAATGGGCGCGGTGTATTCGTGACCGAACTGCCGGACACCGGCGTCGGTAATCAGGAGGTTGTACCGCTGCGGGATGCGCTTTTGATGGTTAGCGATGCGCCGGCGGATATGCTCAGTACCGGCTTTCAGGTCTGGCAATGGTGGCGCGACCACCGATTCTGTGGCCGCTGCGGCGAGGAAACCGGTTTCCATCCGCGTGAGCGGGCCAAGTGGTGCGAACCCTGTGGCATTCCCTGGTACCCGAGGCTGGCGCCCTGCGTGATTGTCGTCATACGCCGGGATGATCGGCTTCTGCTCGCGAAGTCCTCGCGGGTCAAACGGCACTTCTACAGCCTCATCGCCGGTTTTGTTGAACCGGGCGAGAGTCTGGAAGGCGCTGTGCACCGTGAAGTGAAGGAGGAGACCGGGCTGGACGTCACCAATATCCGCTACCACGCCTCGCAACCCTGGCCATTCCCCCATCAGCTCATGGTCGGCTTCTTCGCCGATTACGCAGGAGGCGAGCTGGTTCTCCAGGAGGACGAGCTTGCCGATGCCGACTGGTTCCTGCCGGGCGATACGCCACCGGTACCACCGGAAACCACCATTTCTGGCCGATTGATCCGGGCCATGGAACACGAGATTTCCCGGGGAGGCATTCCGGTTTGAGCAGGCAGTCACCTCCAAGGGTTCTGGTGTTTGACTCCGGTGTCGGTGGTCTGAGCGTTGCGGCCTGCATTCACCGGCAACTGCCGGGACTGGAGATCGTCTATCTGGCAGACAACGCAGGCTTTCCCTATGGCGACAAATCCGAGGCGGTTGTGATCGACCGTTGTTGCGGTCTGATCACCAGAGCGCTCGAGCTCTACCCGTCAGACGCCATCGTGGTGGCCTGCAACACCGCCAGTACCGTGGTTCTGCCGCATTTACGTGCGATGACGGCGGTGCCGGTTGTGGGGGTGGTGCCGGCCATCAAACCGGCGGCAGCAAAGTCCGTGAATCGGCGAATGGGGCTGCTGGCGACACCGGCAACGGTTCGCAGGCCTTATCTCGACAGGCTGGTCGAGGAATTCGCTGGCGATTGCAGGATTGAGCGTATTGGCCATCCGGGGCTGGTGCGCTGGGCAGAGGACCTGGTTTCCGGAATCGAGGTTCCGCTTGCCGAGCTGAGCGAAGCCATGAGGCCTTTTAAAGAGGCCGGTGTGGACACCGTGGTGCTTGGTTGCACTCACTATCCACTGTTACTGGAGAGTCTGAGGGCGAGTCTGCCGACGGTTCGTTTCTGGGTGGACTCGGGTGAGGCCATTGCCCGACGGGTAGCCTGGCTGCTGGAGCAGACCGGTCGGCTTGATGTTGCTCAAGGCCCAGTTGCCAGCGCAGGGAAACAACCTGTGAGCGCTGCGCTGTTTTCAGGGCCGGCACCGAAGGGCATCGCGCCCTTCATGGCGGGCCTGGGGCTGGAGGCCAAACGGGTGAGCGAACACTGGCCGGGAGAGCCCCTGGGGGCTACAGCAACCGGGTCAGCTTGAACATGGCGAAAAACTCCAGCGCCGGAATCGACCGTTTGTGACAACAGTAGGTCTTGAAGTTGTCTCCCCTAAAGCGCGACTTTGTAAACTCCAAGCCTTTGAAGTTGTATAGAAAATTGCCCTTCTCGTAGAGCCCGTGCAACAGGCGTTTCAACAGCCTGCTCTCCTGATGCTCTGTTGCAGGATCCAGTGACAGGGGTATCAGTCCGAGATCCAGATAAGGCACGCCTTCCGCCTTGAAGACCTCCATCGCATGAGCCATCAGGGTATAGAAAATGCCCTGTCGGAAATCGGCGTTGGCCCGGGAGATATTGGGCACGTAGCTGATAATCTCGTTGTTGCGATAAATCGGGTCAAAATAGATAAACCCTACGGCCTTGTCGTCCTGATAGGCGTAGAAATGCCGTTCGTTTTCGCGATAGTCCATTTCCATGGGACGGATCAGAAAGCGGATTTCATTGCTCTTGCATTTGCGGGTTCGAATCCAGGCCTCGGATATTTCACGGGTGTGATCGTCACTGAAACGCTCTTTCACCGTAATCCCGTTTTTTTCTGCCTGGTTCAAAGCGGTTCGCAGGATCTGTTTTTTCTTCCCGCTGAGTGACCAGCGGCCCAGATCGATGCGGGATTCGCTGCCAAACTGGGTGCCGTAGAGACCAAATCGCAGGTGCAGGAAATCGACGACGGGCTTGGAGACCTGGATGTAACTGGCGTTTGGAAAGCGCTGGTGGAAGCTCTCCAGCAGGTTGCCAAAGTCTTCCGGCGCACAGACGGGATCCGAGAGCACGAAGGTGCCGCCCCATTTGCGCATGTAGGCGATATACCCCATGCCCGGTACATCAAAATATTGCATGCCCGGTTGGAGCGTTGAAAACGACTGGGAATGGGTACCGTACTTCTTCAGGAAGCCGACCCGCTCGGTAAACGTGAATGAGCCGCTCTCAAGTGTGCCAACCCTGTCCAGTGCGAGTATCTGATCCGACATGCTGCTGCTCCCTGATTGTTTTTGTTGGGTGAATCTCTAGCAAAGTGCTCAGGCCTGCTTGCGTCCGAGAATGGACCAGTAGCAGTTCATGTTCAGAAGCTTGAAGTGCTTCTTGTCCGTGACCTGAAGGCCCAGCCGCTGCATGTGCTCGGGATAGTTGTAGATTTTGTGGAAGGCATTGTTGGCGAACAGCCAGAAAATGAAGACGGCCATGTACCAGTAAAGCTTCTTGAACATTCTGGAAAGCAGGTTGCCAGTGGGGTAGGAAAAGTCACCAACAACGACCCGGGCGTCGGCTTTGCCCAGCCGTATCAGATGTTCGAGGACCCGGACCATCATGTCTTCATCGAACACGTTCAGGAAGAAATTGGCCACGACCATGTCGTACTGCTCGAACTCATCCACTTTCATGATGTCGCTGTGGATGCGTCGGATCGTGAGGTGTGGCGCCTCTTTTTCCTGAGCTTCGGCAAACTTCCGCAGCATGGTTTCGGACAAATCCACCACGGTCACGTCTGCACCCAGCTCGGCCGCCCGAATGGCGTCCCGGCCATGGCCAACTCCGGCAAACAGAATCTTGTCTCCGGGCCGGACGGTTTCCACATCCAGCATGGCGGTTTTGCAGCGGTGAATATTCTTGCCGCTATAGAGATTGCTGAGAAAATCGTAGACGGGACCGATGTATTTGTACTTGTCGCGCATGATGACTGCTGCCTGTTCTTGTTCCTTGGATGCTGTCACCGTTTTTGTCGTTATTGGTCCGAGAATGTCGGACATTCCGGTAATCAGCGCCTATGGATTCGAGCTTAGAGAACAGGGTGGGAGAAATATGTGCAGTAATGCGCATTTTAGGATACACAAAGTAACGTACTGCAATACTTTGCAAACCCTATCGCGCTTTTATATCGGAGTGTCTGACAATCGATAATCGTATGTCAGAATGAGGCAGCTTTGGCTCTGGTGGATCCGAGGGTTCTGGAAATCTCGGCGGCGGGCCTGGCAGGGCCGTAGAAGAAACCCTGGACCTGGTGGCAACCCAGGCTCCGAAGATAATCCAGTTGCTCGTCGGTTTCCACGCCCTCTGCAACGATCTCCAGCTTGAGTCCATGGGCCATGGCGACAATGGCGTTTACGATGCATGCACCGTCGTCGCCACTGCGGATGGCTTTCACGAAAGACTGGTCGACTTTGAGGGTGTGAATGGGTAGGCGATGCAGGTAATTCAGTGACGAATAGCCTGTGCCGAAATCGTCGATCGCTATCCGGACACCCAGAGCTGCCAGTTCCCGGAGCTTCTGGGAGATCTGTTCCAGATCGTTCATGATCACGTTTTCAGTGATTTCGATTTCCAGGTTGCCGGCCGGGAAGTTGTGGGCCTTTACCTGCTGCATCAGGGTTTCTACAAACCGCGGATGCTCAACCTGTATGGGGGACAGGTTGACGGCCAACCGGAGGTGGGTGTGGCCCTCCTGGATCCAGCGGCCGACATCCTGGCAGGCCTGGTCGAGAACACGCTCACTGAGCTGGCCTATCAATTTGGTTTCCTCCGCCAGGGGCAGGAAGTCTCTCGGGTAAAGCAGTCCCCGCTCCGGGTGCTGCCAGCGAACCAGGGCCTCAAGACCCACGACCCGGTTGGTTGTTGAGCACACCTGGGGCTGATAGAACACTCGCAACTCGTCCCGTTCAAGGGCCTGACGCAGATCCCGCTCGAGGTTCAGCCTGTTGGCCGTATCGATACTCATGCTGTCGGAATAGAAGCGGTAACCGTCCTTGCCCTTGCCTTTGACGTGGTACATGGCAATGTCGGCGTTCTGGATCAGCTGATCCATGGTCTCGCCGGCCTCGGGGAAGATTGCGATGCCGATACTGACACCCACAAAGACTTCGTGATCCCCCAGTTGAAACGGTGCCCGCAGGGCATCAATCAGCTTCTTGGCGATCTGTCTCGCGTCTTCGTGATTGTGGATGGAGGGCAGGAGCAGGGTAAATTCGTCGCCACCGAACCGGGAAAGGGTGTCGCCCTTGCGCAGGCATTTCTCGAGCCGGTGGGTCACTGCCTGCAACAACCGATCTCCCATCGCGTGGCCGAGGGTATCGTTGATGACCTTGAAACGGTCAAGGTCCAGAAACATAACCGCCAGCTTCTGGCCACCACGGTTGGCGTGGGTGATCGCCAGCTCAAGTCGGTCCTTGAAAAGTGCACGGTTCGGCAATCGCGTTAAAAGGTCATGGTAGGCCTGGAAATTGATGAAGGCCTCGGCTTCCTTCCTCTCGGTAACGTCACGTGCGGTCCCATAATAGGTGGCGCCGTTGCCACTGCCGCCTCCTTGCGTGTTACCGGAGTGCGGCCAGGTTTGCGGATCGATGGGAAAAGCGGTTATCTCGAAATGACGGGTTGCTCGCCGGCTGCCACGGGTTTTAAGGCGGACTTCCAGGGTTCGAGGGTTATCTGCAGTGATGTTTGGTCCCTTCAGGGCCAGTGTCCCGCGGGTCACGTCCCGGTCGTCGAGAATGTGGCGGAAATGCTGGCCGCAAAGTTCCGCTGGCTTATATCCGAGCAGGCTTTCTACCTTGCTGTTCACGAAGCAAAAGTGACCGTCCTGATCAAGCATGAACACGATGTCAGGAGAGCTGTTAACGATGTAACGATGCAGCGCCTCGGATTTCTCCAGCCGCATCTGGATATGCTCGTGGGCTTCGAGGAGTGACTTTTTTCCGATCACGCTCTCAACGGTGGCCAGCAGTTCCTCAGGATCAAAGGGTTTACGGATGTAGTCCAGGGCGCCCCGCCGCAGTGCGCGGCTCACAGCACTGAACGAACTTTCGCCGCTGACCACGATCACGCCGCAATCCGGCTGTCCGATGGCAAGGTGTGCCATAACGTCGAAACCTGTGACCTCGGGCATCCGGAGATCCAGCAAGGCCAGGTCGAAGGTTTGCTGGTCGATCAGCTCGCAGGCTTTTCGGCCCCCGTGAGCTTCCGCAACGTCATAACCCCGGCTACGCAGCAGCGAAGCCAGTGTATTGAGCAGGCGGGGTTCGTCATCTGCTACCAGTATCCGTGCCGTTAACCCGTGACTGAAAGGCTGATCAGTATGTTCAGGTGCCATCGGTCTGTGTCCGTTGTTTCTGCGTCAGTCGGTCTCATTCTTTTTGTGGCTGGCCGCTGGAAGCAGAATCCTGAAGGTGGTCCCATCCTGCCCCGTGCGACAAGCAATGATGCCCTCCATGTCATCAACGAGCTGTTTCACAATGCTCAGGCCCAAACCGCTGTGGCCCTCTCCCTTTGTGGTTTTCACCGGTGAAAACAGGGCGTCCCTGACCTCACCGGGTATTCCTCTGCCTGTGTCCGAGATTTCCAGCTCAACCCAGGTTCGGTGGTTCTGCCACACTGGCGAAGACGTCCGTATTTCAACCGTGCCGCCCTCATCCGCCAGGCTCTCCGCGGCATTTCGAACCAGATTGATCACAATCTGGCGAATCCTTGTGGGGCCAGCCGCAACCCGCGTTGGCTCGCTGCAAAGCGATAACCGAAGGCTGCGGCTATCTGAGCTGAACAGACTATCTTCAAGGATACGAGCCAGACTTTCCAGTTCGGCATTGAGCTCAACCCCGTCATCGCCCTGATCCACGGTGTCAGTATGGCTCATTTGCAGTAAAAGACTGCCCGCCCGATCCAGCTCATCCCGGATTACGTCCAGCTCCTGCTGGACACCCGCATCTTCAAGCCTGCCTCGCAGCTGGTAAATATACTGTCGGATTATGGTCAGTGGGTTGCTGACTTCGTGAACCTGTTTACGCAGCCGTTCGCGGGCGATCTCCTGATCCAGGCCCTCTGTACTGGCTTCGGCATCGGTTTGGGCCGGCACCCGGTCTGCCAGTACCGATGCCAACTGAGCCGTGAAGATATCGGCCAGTTCCAGGGTTGTTGGCAGATGCTCGTTGTCTGTGCCCAGGGCGAAGACACCAGGGCAGTCCCCGCCATTGTTAACCGGTACGGCAAGTATGGAGGGCGTATGGAGCAGTGACAGCAACTGTCGGTCGAGTACTGTCGGGGATCGATCACCAAGGCTGACTGGCAGGCCAGAAATAAAGGCTTCCGTAAGGACGCTGCCGCCGGGCTTGGCGGTGACCGCCAGGTCAGGAATGTCGCCAATGGTCCCGGACAGGAGCACGAGGTTTTCACCTGTGTGCCCAAAGCACAGCGCCGGCAGGCCGGTGATCAGCGTTAGACTGTTGACCGTCTCGGCGAGAATGTCCTCGGTTTCTCCGGTCAGATCGGCAAGGTTGATCGCCTGGTTTGCCATGGCCTGGCGCAGAATTGTCTGTTTCAGCTGTCGCGAGGCGCTCTCGCCGCAGTAATTCTCATCCAGAGGAATCCCCAGCGATGCAGCCATACCCGAGACTTCGTGGCCGATGCGGCGATTTATCTCCCGGGTCAGTTCCTCGTTCAGCCCGAATACCGTGCCTGCCGCTGCAATGCCGGCGGCATCGGAGAGTGCCAGTCGGGTGGCCAGGCTGATCAGCTTCACCAGATGTCCGGCATCCCGTAGCTCCGACGGTAGTGCCTGCTGGTAGCGCATGGCATCGGCGGCCATTGGCCCCAGCCCCCAGGAGGCAACGAGTTCCGCTGCGATGTCGGACTGATGATCAAGATAGTGTTGCTTCGCCTCGGTGGCTGGCGTTTTAATAGCGATCAGCTCGCCAATGTTGTGAAGCATGCCCAACATGAAGGCTTCGTCAGGCTCCGGATAACGGGTCAGCGTTGCCAGGGCCCGGGCGGTCAACGCGGTGGTCAGCGAGTGTCGCCAGAAATCTCTGAGTTGTTGCCATTCGTCACCGCCCAGCTCGAATAGCAGTTGGCGCAGTGCTGCGGTCAGGACCAGCGTGTGAAAACGTCGGGTGCCGAGTCTCAGGAGTGCCTGGTCGACGGAGCGGATCGGAGTAGAAGGGCCGTACAGGGCGGAGTTGGCCAGTGCCAGGATACGAGCTACCAGTGCGGTATCGGCAGACACAATTTCGCTGATTTTCCGGTAGCTCTCGTCCTGATGGCAAGCCTCGAGCGCCCGCAAGGTGACTTCCGGGAGACTCGGTAGCTGTAGATCAGGCGCAATGTGCATAGGCTTACCTGCCGTGGGGCGAATCAATTCATTAACTGACGGAGCGTTCATTCTTATTGTCGGAAAAGAGCTTAGACAATAATCCGTCGTTGTTAAATACTTATTGCTCTTTTTTCAAGCAATATATTATCTGATTCGTGATATGTGTAGAATTTTTACAGGTTAAAATACAGAAAACCGAAAAATCAGGGACCTAGATTGCCGGTGATGAACGCCAGAGAACCTGTCAAGCACAATCCGAACCAACCTCGCACCATCGCCATAACGGGTGGCAAGGGTGGGGTGGGCAAGACCTCGGTCGCCCTGAATCTTGCGCTCACCCTCGCAAGGCAGGATAACCGCGTTCTGTTGCTGGATGGCGACACCGATCTGGCCAACGTCAGCATTATGGTTGGCCTTTATCCGAGAAAAACCCTTGCCAATGTGATGGCCGGAGAGTGTCGTCTTGAGGACATCATCCTGGAGACCGACTACGGCCTGCATATTGTTCCGGGGGCCTCCGGCGTGCAGGAATGCATGGATATGGGGCCAACGGAGAGCCTTCGCATACTCCGGGCACTGTATAACCTGGAAAACCGCTACGATTACGTCATTACCGACACGGCTGCCGGGCTTCAGGCTGCCGGTCTGCATATGATTGCCGCGACAGAGCTGGCCTGCATGGTGGTGACCCCGGACCCCGCGTCCCTTACCGACGCCTTTTCGCTGATCAAGGTTCTCCGGCGCAGGGGCTATAACCGGATTCCGAGCATTCTGGTGAATATGGCCCAGGGCGCCAGTCAGGCACGGTCCGTGTTCCAGCGCCTGGACGCCGCTGCCCAGCGCCACCTGGGAATCTCGCTCCACTATATGGGTGGTATCTGGCGGGACGAGACCCTTCGGCAGTCGGTTCTCAACCAGAAGCCGGTCGCGCTTCTGCCTGTTTCAGACCCTTCCTGCCGCCAGTTTCATACCCTCGCGGATATGCTTGATGTGCGGCTGTCCCAGTTGCCGAGACGAAAGGCTGGTATTGCAGCCTACTGGCACAAGGTGTCCAAACGAGGATCCGAGAGCCCGCTCAAAACAGTGACCAAGCCGGAGCCCGAAACCGAAAGTGAGGCTGATACCCTGAAAGATCGGTGCCTGCAGGCCGTGGGTGAGATTGAGTCTGTTTTTAATGCGGGGCCGATCGATCCTATGCTGCGTTATGAAGCATTTACCCGTCTTTTTGCACTGCTGGGGAGCACGCTGGACAGTGATGCCGTCGAGATTGTGCAAACCGGTCTCGGGTCGTTCCAGTGGGAGAGTCTCAGCCCCGAGCGAAAGAATCATCTGGCCATTCATCTTCGCGAGCTGGCGGACCAGATTTCACCCCTCGAACATAAAGCGGAGCCTGCCGAGCCGCCCCAATCCGTCCTCCGCGAGCCGTTTTACGATCGCATCAGCTTTGGTGAGCAGGATCGTCTGGTGCGCATACTGAAGGAACAGCCTGCAGATATCTCGCTGGATCAGCTCTTGCGATCTCTCTCCGGCAATGACCAAAGCAGCTCCTGATAGGCAGAAAAACCTACCTTCTTTTCCGTCATTTTTTTTACACTTTTTGTAGCGTAAGTTTGCTGTGTGTCACCGCTCTGTCACCGAAGTTGTGCAAGGATTGAGCATAAATCTGAATCGTGGCCCGCAATATGCAGCACATCTGTCGAATCTGATTCGCAAACTTTCCTCTGGTTGGCGGGTATGCGGCGACAACGAATTGAAATGAGAAGGAGTTCTCCCATGGCAACACAGCAGCTGAATCCCGAGGCGTCATCAAAAGTACTTGAGCGGCTCCGGGGCAAGCACGTTCTGATTACCGGCACCACGGGCTTTCTCGGCAAGGTGGTTCTGGAAAAGCTCATTCGCGCCGTTCCGGACATAGGCGGCATTCATCTGCTGATCCGTGGAAACAAACGTCACCCCGATGCGCGGGATCGTTTTTTTGAGGAGATCGCCACGTCGTCAGTCTTCGATCGTCTTCGCCAGGACGACAACGAGGCTTTCGAAACTTTTATTGAAGATCGTGTGCATTGCGTAACCGGGGAAGTGACCGAGCCTTTGTTTGGTCTGTCTGCTGACCGTTTCCGAAAGCTGGCTGGCGGCATCGATGTGGTTGTCAACTCCGCAGCCAGTGTGAACTTCCGGGAAGAGCTCGATAAAGCGCTTGCCATCAATACCCGTTGCCTCGACAACGTGGCCGAGCTTGCGCGACAGAACAAGTCGCTGGCGGTGCTGCAGGTTTCCACCTGCTATGTAAACGGCATGAATTCCGGACAGATCACGGAGACCGTGATCAAGCCGGCAGGTGAGGCCATACCCCGGAGCACTGAAGGTTACTATGAGATCGAAGAACTTGTCCGGCTGCTGGAGGACAAGATAGCGGACGTGCGTTCCCGATACTCCGGCAAGGCACTGGAAAAGAAGCTGGTGGACCTTGGCATCCGTGAAGCCAACCATTATGGCTGGAGTGATACCTATACCTTTACCAAGTGGCTCGGTGAGCAACTCCTGCTCAAGGCCCTGTCCGGGCGGGCACTGACCATTGTGCGCCCATCCATTATTGAAAGTGCACTCGAGGAACCCGCGCCAGGCTGGATTGAAGGCGTGAAGGTGGCGGATGCCATTATCCTTGCGTATGCCCGCGAGAAGGTTACGCTCTTCCCTGGCAAACGCGCTGGGGTCATCGATGTTATTCCCGTGGATCTGGTGGCCAATGCCATCATCCTGGCGGCGGCTGAAGCCGTTGCTGATTCGCTACGTCACCGGATTTACCAGTGTTGCAGTGGCAGCTCCAACCCGGTTTCCCTTGGGCAGTTTATTGACCACCTTATGGCGGAATCCAAAGCCAACTTCGCCGAATACGATCAGCTGTTCTACCGACAGCCGACCAAACCCTTCATTGCAGTCAATCGCAGACTTTTCGATGCCGTCGTAGGTGGGGTGCGCATTCCACTGAGCATTACCGGGAAGGTTCTGCGCATGCTGGGCCAGAATCGCGAGTTGAAAGTGCTCCGGAATCTGGACACGACACGCTCGCTGGCGACCATTTTCGGTTTCTACACCGCGCCAGACTATATCTTCCGGAATGATGATCTGCTGGCCCTGGCATCGAGGATGGGTGAGCTGGACAAGGTGCTGTTCCCGGTAGATGCCCGCCAGATTGACTGGTCGGTCTATCTGCGCAAGATCCACCTGGCAGGCCTGAACCGATACGCCCTCAAGGAGCGCAAGGTTTACAGCCTGCGCTCTGCCAAGGCCCGAAAAAAGGCAGCGTGAACCCAGGAGCCCGGTCGCAACGACCGGGCTTTTTTATGCGTGGTCGTTTCCTTCCCGGGTTTGCCATCGGCTCCAATCCAACTATCCTTTAAAAAGCTTCTCGTTCGGCGCAATTTACCGTTGTTTTCTTGCGGGTTACCGACCTTTTTGGGCTAAAAGTTCAGGCGGATTAGGACGTTAGTCTAATTCATTGTGTAGTGGCTAGCATGGTGAACTACCACTATCCGTCTAAAGGGCCGGAGAGGCCTCAACGTCTGAATTCCAAAACCGACAATGACAACAGACTCTGACTAAAGGGGGAGCACAATGACTGGTAAACAGGTATATCCGGTAAGCCCGGAAGTGGCCAAACAGGCCCTTCTGAACCGGGAACAGTATGAAGAAATGTATCGTCAGTCAGTCGAAGACCCGGATACCTTCTGGGGTGAGCACGGCAAGCGCCTTGAGTGGATCAAGCCTTACACCAAGGTGAAAAACACGACCTACGATTACAACAATCTGTCCATCAAATGGTTCGAAGATGGCCAGTTGAATGCCTCAGCCAACTGCCTGGACCGTCATTTGGAAAAGCGCGGCGACCAGACAGCCATCATCTTTGAAGGCGATGATCCCGCCGATTCACGCAACGTGACCTATCGCGAACTGCACGAGGAAACCAGCAAGTTCGCCAACGTCCTTAAAGGTCTGGGCGTGAAGAAGGGTGATGTTGTCACCATTTACATGCCGATGATTGTTGAGACAGCCGTCGCCATGCTGGCCTGCGCACGTATCGGCGCGATTCACTCCGTGGTGTTCGGCGGTTTTTCTCCGGAAGCGCTTGGTGCCCGGATTGTGAACGGCAAATCCCGCTTCGTAGTCACCGCTGACGAAGGCGTTCGTGGCGGCCGCAAGATTCCGCTGAAGAAGAACGTGGACGCGGCCCTGAAGAATGAAGATGCCGCCAATGTCGAGAAGGTGGTGGTTGTTACCCGGACCGGCAATTCCGAAGTGCCCTGGAATGACGCCCGCGACGAGCGTTACGAAGACCTGATGAAGTCCGCCTCTGCCGACTGCCAGCCAGAGCCGATGAACGCCGAAGATCCGCTGTTCATGCTGTATACCTCGGGTTCCACTGGTGCGCCCAAGGGCGTTCTGCATACCACCGGTGGCTACATGGTCTATGCCTCCATGACCCACGAGTACGTGTTCGATTATCATGAAGGCGACGTGTACTGGTGTACTGCCGATTTCGGCTGGGTCACAGGCCACAGCTATATCCTGTACGGCCCGCTGGCTAACGGTGCCATCACCGTTCTGTTCGAGGGTGTGCCCAACTATCCGGACAGTTCTCGTATGGGGCAGGTTGTCGACAAGCACAAGGTCAACATCCTGTACACCGCTCCGACCGCAATTCGTGCCCTGATGGCGGAAGGCGAGTCCTGCATGAACGGCACTACCCGTGAAAGCCTGAAACTGCTGGGCTCCGTGGGCGAGCCGATCAACCCCGAAGCCTGGGAGTGGTACCACCGGGTTATCGGCAACAGCAAGTGCCCCATCGTGGATACCTGGTGGCAGACTGAAACCGGTGGCATCCTGATTTCCCCGCTGCCGGGCGCGATTGATCTGAAACCCGGCTCAGCCACGGTGCCGTTCTTCGGTGTTCAGCCGGCACTGGTAGACAATGACGGCAACATCCTTGAGGGCAAGACCGAGGGTAACCTCGTCATCCTGGACAGCTGGCCGGGCCAGATGCGGACGATCTATGGGGATCACGAGCGTTTCGCTCAGACCTATTTCAGCACTTACAAGGGCATGTACTTTACCGGTGACGGCGCCCGTCGCGATGAAGACGGCTACTACTGGATCACAGGTCGTGTCGACGATGTTCTGAACGTGTCAGGTCACCGTCTGGGTACCGCCGAAGTCGAAAGCGCCCTGGTTTCCCACGAGAAGGTCGCAGAAGCTGCCGTTGTTGGCTATCCGCATGACATCAAGGGTCAGGGCATCTATGTCTATGTAACCCTGGTACATGGACAGGAACCTTCTGACGAGCTGAAGAAAGAGCTTGTCCAGTGGGTGCGCAAGGAGATTGGCCCCATCGCCTCTCCAGATGTGATCCAGTGGGCACCTGGACTGCCTAAAACGCGTTCTGGCAAGATTATGCGGCGTATTTTGCGTAAGATTGCCGCTAACGAGCACGACCAGTTGGGTGATACCTCTACGCTGGCAGATCCGGGTGTAGTCGATGACCTGATCAGCGGTCGTGCGAACCAGTAACGCCTGTGTGTTACCAGGCCATGTACCTGTAAGGAATCTGTTGAATGGCACAAACAATTATCGTCGCTGATGATCACCCGCTGTTTCGCGCAGCATTGAAGCAGGCGGTCAGTCAGGCGGTGCCCGATGCCGAGACGGTGGAAGTCGACAGCATCAAGGCACTGCAGGCGGCGGTAGAGTCGCACCCGGATGCGGATCTGGTTCTGCTGGATCTCAATATGCCGGGTGCCCACGGCTTCTCGGGACTCGTCTTCATGCGAGGCCAGTACCCGGGGCTGCCGGTGGTGGTTGTGTCAGGATCCGAGGAATTGCAGGTAATGCGTCGCTCGATTGACTACGGTGCTTCCGGTTTCATACCGAAGTCGGCGCCGCTGCCAACCATTACCGAGGCGATTCAGGCGGTTCTGGAAGGCGACGTCTGGTTGCCGCAGGGAGTGGCCGACAAGATCGAGCGAATGCATTCAGATGCCACAGACTTTTCCGAGAAGCTGGCATCGCTGACGCCTCAACAGTTCCGGGTGCTGGGTATGCTGGCCGAGGGGCTTCTGAACAAACAGATCGCCTATGATCTGGATGTGTCGGAAGCCACCATCAAGGCCCATATCACGGCGGTGTTCCGGAAGCTTGGGGTGCGGAACCGCACCCAGGCGGTGATTGCGATTCAGCAGATGGAGATCGATCCTTCGGATCAGTCGTTGTCTGGTAGCTGATCTGGTTTTAGGGGTTTGAATATGAAACGGGAGCCCTCGGGCTCCCGTTTGTTTTGAGAGAGTATCACTCCGGTTATTTGCTGCCAGCGTACCCCAGTTCCTTGTCGACCAGGTTGAACAGGTCCTGGCCCTTGTGCCAGCGGTCAAAGTTCTCCAGGAACTGGTCCGTAAGTGCCCGCTTCCACCCGATGAAGTCGCCGGCCATATGGGCGGTCATGGTGACGTTCTCCATGTCCCAGAGCGGGTGATCTTCTGCCAGCGGTTCCTCTTCGAAGACATCGAGCCCGGCGCCGGCAATCTCGCCATTTTTGAGGGCAGTGATCAGATCGTTGGTTTTGACGATCGGACCACGCCCGATGTTGATCAGTCGGGCGGACTTTTTCATGGCCTTGAAGGCCTTCTCGTCAAACAGGCCCTCGGTCTGGGGTGTCAGGGGTGCTGCAATTACCACGAAGTCCGCGTGCCCCAGCTGCTCGTAAAGGTCGTCGTTGCCGTGTACCGCGACAAAATCCGGATCCTCTTTTCTCGGTTTGCGGGCAATGCCGTGGGCCTTCAATCCGGCAGCGCCAACCAGCCGGCCGATCTGGCGGCCGATAGAGCCTGCCCCAACAACCAGAACCTGCTTGCCTTCTGCGCGCTCGGTGTCCCGGTGCTTCCACTGGTGCTTCATCTGCAGCCGGATGGAGTTCGGAAAATCCTTGGCGAACATCAGGATCGTGCAGAGCACGTACTCGGCAATGGTGCGGTCGAAAATGCCGCGGGCGTTGGTCACGGTGACATCGCCTTTGATCAGGTCCGGGAACATCAGTGCATCAACGCCAGCACTGGTGGCGTGGATCCATTTCAGCTTGTCTGCCGTGTGCCAGGCGGCCGCCAGGGCCTCTGTGCGAAAGTCCGTCACCATCATGATGTCGGTGCCGGGCAAGGTGTCGCGAAGGGTCGGCTCGTCACAGGCAAAGCGCACATCTGCGCGGGCCCTGACGGCGTCCATTCCTGGCGGTTCCTGTTCCCCGGGTGCGGTGAGAACGGTAACAACAGGTTTGCTGTGCTGAGTCATTGAGCCTCCGCCTATGATGATGAGTGACTGTCTGTGCCTGGTGTTCGTCCATGGCCAATTTACAGTCTGGTCGGCAGGTACTGTCGGGTCAACTTGCGGGGCAACAGATTTTGCTCTGACCGCGGTGATGGCGGTACTTTCACGTACATCATCTATATGATTTTTTGTCTTGTAGAGGCTTGCCATACTGACTAACCTGCAGGAGTGGATTCTATTTGCCCCGTTTGCAGGAGGTGTTTATGGCAGAAGCCGCCAACAAAGAAACCGGCCAGACCAAACCGCGTCGAGTGAAGTACCGGAAGAACAAGGCCAGTTGGAACCCTGCCATGCAGGCGATTCCGGTGCCCGGCATCAGGCGCATGGTGAATATGGCGGCCACCATGAAGGATGTCATTCATCTTTCCATCGGTCAGCCGGACCTGCCGACCCCCAAGCACGTCATTGATGCCTATGTCGACGCGCTCAATGCGGGGCAGACCGGCTACACCATGGATGCCGGACTGCCGGAACTGCTGGTGGCCCTGCGCGACTATTATGGCAAGCGTTACAACCGCAAACTGACCCGGGATAACATCCTGATTACCAGCGGCGCTACAGAGGCTATGTACCTGGCCATTTCCGCCACCTCTGCGCCAGGGCGGCAGTTTATCGTAACGGACCCGTCCTTCCTGCTGTATGCGCCCCTCATCCGGATGAATGGTGGCGAGGTGAAATTCGTCCAGACCCGGGCGGAGAACAACCACCAGCTGGATCCGGATGAGGTAATCCGGGCGATGGGGCCCCGCACCTTCGCGCTGATCCTGAACAACCCCAACAACCCGACCGGGGCGGTTTATCCGCGCAGCACTGTTGAAACCATCCTTGAGGAGTGTGCCTACCGGGGTATCCAGGTTTATGCGGACGAAGTCTACGACCATCTGATCTTTGATGATGACGACTTCGCCAGTGTGCTGAACTGCTCGATGGATCTGGACAACATCATGTGCATCAGCAGCTTCTCCAAAACCTACAGTATGGCGGGGCTGCGTGTTGGCTGGGTGATTTCCAGCCAGGCCGCCATAAAATCGCTGCGGCGCTACCATATGTTCACCACGTCGGTGGCCAATACGCCCTCCCAGTTTGCCGGTGTGGCAGCGCTCACGGGGGACCAACAGTGCGTTCGCGATATGGTCGACATTTACCGGGAACGTCGGGACAAGGTGGTTGAACTGGTTGATCAGACCCCCTACATGACCGGGTACAAGCCGGGCGGTGCGTTTTTTGCGTTCCCTGACCTTCCCCCCCATGTAGACGGTTCGGATCTGGCCCTGCGGATGCTGAAGGAAACCGGTGTCTGCATGGTGCCCGGTGATGCCTTCGGTGAAGGGTGTACCAACGCCGTCAGGATCAGTTTCTCCACAACCTGCGAGAAACTGGAAGAGGCGTTTGATCGCGTCATTCCGTGGATGGCCAAACAACAGTTCTGAGGTGATGCCATGTCAGCCCTGGACTCGGTATTGATTCAGTGCCCGTACTGCTGGGAGACGCTGGATATCAGCGTCGACCCGTCAGTGCCGGAACAGGAGTATGTCGAGGATTGCCAGGTCTGCTGCAGGCCCATACTGTTGCGCGTGGTTTTTGACGACAATCTGACACCTCATGTAGAGGCCCGGGCTGAGAATGAATAGAACGTCGCTGTATGTTTGCCGCACGCTTCTGGTCCTGGTGGTGGTGCTTGCCAGCGGCTGCGCCAGTCTGTCGCCTTATTCGATTTCCGAAGGCGAGCTGGAGAGGCATCTCCAGGATGTTGTGAGCGAATTTGATCGAAACCAGTTGAACAGCGGTTCTCCGCTGAGCCTGAGTCTTGATGACGCCAACATCACCCTGGGGCCCGATGGCCGGGACGTGGCAGTAATCGATGTGAGGGGGCAGGTTGCCCTGAATGCGTTGATGGCGAAGCTACCGGTGGATATTGCCCTGAAGGTTGAGGGTGCGCCGGTTTACGACAGCTCGGAGAAAGCCATCTTCATACGGCGATTGCAACTTCTTGAAAGCAGTATCGACTCTCCGTTCTTCAAGGGGGATCTGAAGCCGGTAACCGATACGGTCATGCGGCTGGTGGCACAGATGCTGGAGACCATGCCGGTGTACCGGCTGGACGAAACCGATTTCGCCCAGCGTATGTTCGGTATGATGCCGGTGGATGTGCGGGTGGCGCCTGGCCGGCTGGAATTTGTGATGGCCGACCAGTAGCCCTGGTTTACTGGGACAGTCTCTCGCAGATTGCAGAACCGATTTCGTGGGTGCCACGCCGACGACCTGAGTTTTCGGCAAGGTCTGCAGCCACAGCATCGAACAGTTCCTTCCCTGCGGCGGCAATGGCTGGATCCTTGCGCCCCAGCCATTCGAGCATGCGGGCAGCAGTGAAAAGCATGGCGGTGGGGTCCGCCAGGCCCTGCCCGGCGATATCCGGAGCACTTCCGTGGGTGGGCTCGAACATCGAGGGCATATCCGGATCGGTGGGATTCAGGTTGCAGGAAGGTGCAACGCCCATGCCTCCTGAAAGCACTGCGGCAAGATCCGTCAGAATGTCACCCTGGAGGTTGCTGGCCACCACGACATCGAAAGCCCAGGGGCTTTGGACAAACTTCATGCAGGCTGCGTCCACCAGTTCATGGTGCGTGGCCACATCCGGGTATTCTTTGCTGATTTCGTCAAAGGCCTCGGTGTACATATCACCCCAGTAGCGCAGGGCATTTCGCTTGGTAATCAGGCAAACCTGGCTTTCGCAGGTGCGGCCATCCAGTGTCCGGAAGGTCCGCGTCCGGCCTTCCTTGACCCGATCAGCAGCACGGTTTCGCGCTTGTTCGAACCCATAACGGATGATCCGGTCGGTTGCTTTGCGTGTAAAAACCTCCATCTGCGTGGCCACTTCGTCCGGCGTGCCTTTGCGCAACCGCCCGCCCTGGCTGACATATTCACCCTCGGAGTTTTCCCGAATCACAAGCATGTCGATGTCTTTGGCGCGTTCGTCCGCCAGATACTGCCGGGCGCCCGGCAAAAGCCGGGCCGGACGCTCGCAGACCCACTGGTCGAACCCCTTGCGCATGTCCAGCAACGGGGCCAGGGAGATGCTGTCTGGCAACAGGTAGCGGTCCGGATCGTCCATAGGGCCCGGATCGCCAAGGGCGCCCAAAAGAATGGCGTCGTATTTCTGAAGCTGGGCCAGGGCATCCGCCGGCATGGATTCACCATGTTCTTCGTGCCAGGCGTGGGAGGGCCAGGGGAATCGCGTCCACTCAAGGTCCAGGCCGTGTTTTGCACGCAGGGTTTCCAGGCAGCGCACAGCCTCGGCCACCACTTCGGGGCCTATGCCGTCGCCCGGGGTTACAGCGATACGGGTAGATTGGGCCATTCGGGAAACTCCTTTTGGGGACAGATACGTATAAACAAACCCCAGTTTAGTCATGTAATCCGGGGATGCCACCGTTTGACATGCTTTAACCACAAAGTGGTTTTACCAGGGAGGGGTTCGCAGCTATATTGGTCAAAAACATGTCTAATAAACACAGTAAAACCGCCAGAACTGCAGTCAGGAGTTGAAGTGAACCAGCCCGCCGTACTTTTTGATGAGTCTCATTGTGAGCAATGTGCCTGTGGAGCAGGACTGGATTTTTCCTTCAGCTTCGCATTTCAGCCAATAGTCGACGTTATCAACAAATCGGTTTTTGCCTATGAAGCCCTGGTGAGGGGCACGGAAGGCGAGGGCGCAATGAGCGTTCTCTCCAAGGTAAATGAGCACAATCGCTACGCGTTTGACCAGGTATGCCGGGTGAAGGCGGTAAAGCTGGCCGCCAGGCTGGGCATGGACACGATGCTCAGCATCAATTTTATGCCGAATGCCGTCTACCGGGCCGAATACTGTATTCGTACAACCCTGGCAGCGGCCAAGACCTACGATTTCGATACCCGTAAAATCATTTTCGAGCTGACCGAGGACGAGGCGCTTAACTCAACCTCGGTCGAACACCTTGTGTCCATCATCGAGGCTTACCAGGAAATGGGGTTCAGTACCGCCATTGATGACTTTGGCGCTGGCTTTTCGCGCTACAACATTATGATGGCGAGCCCGCCCAATCTCCTTAAACTGGATATGGCGCTGGTTCGTAATATCCATACCGAACCCAACAAACAGGCGGTGGTGGCTGGAATCATTACAATGATGACGCAGCTTGGCGGTCAGATAATCGCGGAGGGTGTCGAAACCAAGGAGGAGTATTTCTGGTTGCGCTCTCAGGGTATCAGTCTCTATCAGGGCTACCTGTTCGCCAAACCGGGTTTCGAGTGCCTTCCGGAGCCCGACTTCCCCACATAAACCGCCTTTGAACTGACAGGAAGAATATCTTGCTATACAGAATGATTACCGTGGTGGGCGGACTGGTTTTCGTCATCATCCTGTTCGCCCTTATCTGGTTTTTCTGCAAGAAATTTCTCGAGCATCATGGTGTTACTGACCAGGTAAAAGACCGGGCCATGGTTCTGGCTACCTGGACCTTCGCCGGTATCAGCGTGGGGCTGGTTTTCGCGGTGGTTGGCGCGTTTGTCCTTGGCCCCTGGGCTTTCTACCGAACCCTCAGGGGCCACGGTGTGGATATATCCGATGGTGCAGCCGTCTGGTGGGGGCTTGGGATCGTAGTGGCCTCCCTGGGCATCACGGCTATCGGATTTTTCGGTTTCCTGATGCTTGTGGGGGCTTACTGAGTCTTAACTGATAGCCTTCAATTGCTCCCGGAACCAGATCAGCGCTGGTTCCCTCTCATAAGCCTTGTGCCAATAAAGGTGAACGTCGATGGACGGCAGGTCCGCTGGCGGGTCCTTGATCGTTATGTTGGCGCGTTCGGCGATGATTCGGGCATAGGCCTCTGGCATGGTCAGCAGCAGATCGGTTTCCTCCACCACTCTGCAAGCAGCGTAGTAATGCTGGCAGCGTAGTCGTATGCTCCGTTGAACTCCCAGCCTTGATAGCTCGAAGTCTTCAATGCCGGGTCCTTCGGTCCGTGACGACACCAGTACGTGTTTTGCGGACAGGTACCCTTCCATATCCAGAGTGCCGTCTGCCAGTGGATGCCCCTCCCGGGCCAGCACTACCAGGCGGTCGCGCCGCAACAGTTCGTGGGATGTCTGATTGCTCACTGGCAGCAGCACATCCACGGCAAAGTCCAGTTTGCCTGCAGCGAGTTGCGTCTCCATGTCCCGCCGAGCGATCCGCTGGCTGACAATCTCCAGTTCCGGGTAGGCGTCGAGGCGAGCCATGAGGCGCGGCAGGAAGGTAGATTCCAGAATGTCTCTCAATCCGAGCGAATAGGTTTTGCGCTGGGTGGCCGGATCAAAGGCATGAAACTGGTTTACCGCGCCCTGGATCTGAGTAAGCCCTGGCCGCATGGATTCGAGGAACCGGCGTGCCAGGGGAGTTGGCACCATCTGATTGCCCTGGCGGGTAAACAATGGATCATCAAAATGGTCCCGAAGCCGGGAGAGTGAATGGCTGACGGCCGGCTGGGTCAGATGCAGCGCCCGGGCCGCGCGGGTCAGGCTGCCTTCCCGGTAAATGGTATCGAACACGTGCAACAGGTTCAGATCAAGGCGATTGAGGGCCATGGGTGGAGTCCGTTTACGATTCGTTTTGAATAAGTATGGTTAATAATAAACGATAAGAAAAATTCAGTCGCGTAATAGTTTGGTCATCCCTAGACTGGCCCTAATGTGATTTTCCGTGCATACCACGGCGCAACAGTCAGCGAGGATACGGCGATGGATTTCAATATTTCCGAGAGAGGCCAGGATTATCTCAACCGCGTAAAGCAGTTCATGAAGGATGAGATTTTTCCCATTGAAGAGCAGTACCACAAGGAGCTTGCCTCCCTGGATAACCGCTGGGTGGTGCTTCCGATCATCCGGGAGCTGAAGGAAAAGGCCAAGGCCCAGGGCCTCTGGAACATGTTCTTTCCGGACGACAAATACGGCTGCGGCCTGCTGAACTCCGACTACGCCCTGATTGCCGAGGAAACCGGGCGCAGCTTTATTGCGCCGGAGATCTTCAACTGCAACGCGCCGGATACGGGCAATATGGAAGTACTGATCCACTACGGCTCTGAAGAGCAGAAAGCCGAGTGGTTGCCGCGTTTGCTCAGTGGTGAGATTCGCTCCGCCTTCTGCATGACCGAGCCGGCGGTAGCCTCCTCCGATGCCACCAATATGGAAGCCACCGCCGTTATTGAAGGCGACGAAGTTGTTTTGAACGGTCGCAAATGGTGGAGTACCGGCATCGGACACCCTGATTGCAAGGTTGCCATCTTCATGGGGCTGACGGATCCCGATGCCCACAAGCACCGTCGCCACTCGATGGTGCTGGTGCCGCTGGACACCCCGGGCGTCAAGATCGAGCGCATGCTGCCGGTATTCGGTGAATACGATGAGCCCTATGGCCATGGCGAGGTGCTGTTCGACAACGTCCGGTTGCCCGAGAGCGCTTTCATTGCCGGTCCGGGCCGCGGGTTCGAGATCGCCCAGGGTCGCCTTGGGCCGGGACGAGTTCACCATTGCATGCGGGCCATCGGCGCAGCGGAGCGCACCCTGGAGATTCTGATCAAGCGTGCAACCACCCGTGAGGCCTTCGGCAAGCCCATCGCCAAGCTGGGCGGCAATCCGGACATCATCGCCAACGCGCGGATGGCCATTGAGCAGGCCCGCCTGCTGACGCTGAAATGTGCCTGGGCACTGGATACCAAGGGCATCATGGGGGCGCTTCAGGAAGTCTCCATGATCAAGGCCGTAATTCCGTCCATGCTGCAGACCATTGTCGACCAGGCCATTCAGATTCATGGTGGTGCCGGAGTCAGCGACGATGACTTCCCGCTGACTCAGTTGTTCGCCTATGCTCGTGTCTTGCGTCTGGCCGATGGGCCTGATGAGGTACATCGGGCTATGGTTGCCCGGTTGGAGCTCCGGAAGTACAAGAACTGATAGCTCGGTGTTGGAGCGGGCGGGGCTGGCCTTCTGAAACACGCTGTGAATACGTCCATGTACGCTTGGCTACGCCATCCATGGCTCCGCACAGTTTCAGAAGGCCAGCCCCGCCCACTCTCGTATACCTGTGAGTTAAGCTGACTAAAAATTCGATACAACGGGAATCACCATGACACAGAGAGTATTCATCACGGGTGGCGCAAGCGGACTTGGCCGAGCCATCGCACTGCGTTATGCCAAAGAAGGCGCCAAAGTTTGCATCGGCGACATTAATCCGGAGCAGGGTGTTGGCGTTGAGAAAGAGATTACCGCAGCCGGAGGCGAGGGCTACTTCGTTGAGTGCGATGTTCGACGCCTGACCGATTTCGAAAAGGTACGCGATGATCTTGTGAAGAAATGGGGTGGCGTTGATGTGGTGGTGAACAACGCTGGCGTTGCCTCTGCCGGTTCCATTGAAGATACCACCATGGCGGATTGGGAGTGGATTCTCGATATCAACGTGCTGGGTGTGGTTCGCGGCTGTAAGGCGTTTACACCGCAGTTCAAGCAGCAGGGCTCCGGGGCCTTTGTAAATGTGGCTTCGATGGCGGGGTTGATGCTCGCGCCATTGATGGATAGCTACAATGTGACCAAGGCTGGCGTGATCGCCCTGTCCGAGACACTCAGCCAGGAGCTTCGGGATGCCGGTATTCATGTGAGCTGCGTGTGCCCGGCGTTTTTCCAGACCAATCTGACCAGCAGCATGCGTTCAGATATTCCGGGCATTCAGCAGAATGTGAACAAGCTGATGAAGCGCTCCACGGTAACCGCCGAGGATGTGGCCGAGGATATTTTCCGTTCGGTGAACAACAAGAGCTTCTGGGTGCTGCCCCACGCCAAGGAGCGTCGCATGTGGATGCTCAAGCGCCATGCGCCCAAGGCGTTTGACTGGCTGATGCACCAGGAAAGCAAGCGCTGGATGAGCAAGATGGGTGGCAGCAAGGCCTGATGGCGCCGTTTTTAACTGTCTCAAAGTGAAGATTCAAAAGGAGAGTCCTGAATGACCCAGATCGACCAGGCCGTGGACATTCGCGAAGGCGAGGAGCTGGACACCGGCGCGGTAGACCGGTTCATGAAACAGGCGGTTCCGGGCCTGCAAGGCGAGCCGGAGATTCGTCAATACCCGGGTGGCGCCTCAAACCTGACCTATCAGGTGGATTACGGCGACCGTTCTTACGTCTTGCGCCGGCCGCCGTTCGGCAAGATCGCCAAGTCCGCTCACGACATGCTGCGTGAGGCGAAGGTCATGCGGGCGCTCAAGCCGGTCTATCCCTACGTGCCCAATATTATCGCTATCTGCGATGATCACGACGTGCTGGGTTGCGATTTCTACGTGATGGAACGGTTGAAGGGCATCATCCTACGCCAGGACTTTCCAAAGGATTTCGAGCTCAGTGAAGCCGATACCCGAAAGCTTTGCCTGAATGTGATCGACAAGCTGGTGGATCTTCACCGGGTTGATGCCAAAGCCGCAGGCCTGGACAAGCTGGGCAAAGGCGAGGGTTATGTGCAACGCCAGATCGGCGGCTGGAGTGACCGCTTCCGCAAGGCCCGCACCGACGATGTGGGCGACTTTGAGCAGGTCATGGGCTGGCTCAACGACAAGATGCCCGAAGACATTGCCCAGGTAGTGATCCACAACGATTTCCGCTTCGACAATGTGGTGTTGAACCCGGAGAACCCGTTTGAAGTGATTGGTGTTCTGGACTGGGAAATGGCAACCATTGGCGATCCGCTTATGGATCTGGGTAACAGTCTCGCCTACTGGATTGAAGCCGATGACGAGGGCCCGTTCCAGATGTTGCGTCGGCAGCCGACCCATCGCCCGGGCATGCTCACTCGCAAGGAAGTAGTGGACTATTACATGGAGCAGTCCGGCTTCAAGGTTGATAACTTCGACTTCTATGAGATCTATGGCCTGTTCCGGCTGGCAGTGATCATCCAGCAGATTTATTACCGTTTCTACCATGGCCAGACCAAAGACAAGCGTTTCGCAGCCTTTGGCCACGCCGCCAATTACCTGGAAAAGCGCTGCCAGCGACTGATTGCGGAGAGCACCCTGTAATGGCGACGATTTATCTGGTTCGCCACGGTCAGGCCAGTTTTGGCAAGGAGAACTACGACCAGTTGTCTCCCAATGGCTGGGAGCAGGGCAGGGTGCTTGGCCGCTGGCTGGCAGGCAAAGTTGAACCGGCCGCGATTTTTGGGGGGGATCTGGAACGTCACCGTGAAACGGTGGAAGCCATCGCCACCGGCTACGGCAACGCACTGCCGGATATGCAGGTGGCCCCGGGGTTCAACGAGTTTGACCATACTGCGGTCGTGGCGCGATACCGCCCCGAGTGGAGTGACCGCGCGGTCATGGCGCGGGATCTCAAGGCATTCCCCAAGCCGGCCAAGGCGTTTCAGGAGGCCTTTGTGCACGCTGTGCATCGCTGGGCCTCGGGCCAATTTGATCATGAATACGAGGAAAGCTGGCCCGACTTCAAGGCCCGCGTTCTCGCAGCATTTGAGGACATGATCGAGTACGCCGATGGCGGTGACGTGCTGGTGGCCACCTCCGGCGGACCGATTTCCGTGATAGCCCAGCATTTGCTTGGGCTGGACGATGCCCGGGCACTTGCCCTGAACGAGGTGATCGCGAATACCAGTGTTTCGCGGGTCTTGTACTCAGGCCCCCGGCGCAGCTTGGCCGTTTTCAATAACTACAGCCACCTGGAAGCGGACGATCCCGCCCTGGTGACATTCCGATAGTGAATCGAGGTGAACGAATGAGCAGCAAGAACCTGTTTGATCTGGCCGGCAAGGTTGCCCTGATTACCGGCGCTAGCCGCGGCATCGGCGAGAGCATTGCACGGACCCTGGCCGAGTACGGCGCCCACGTCATCGTCAGCAGCCGTAAGATTGATGGTTGCGAAGCCGTGGCCAGCAGCATCCGGGATGCCGGTGGCAGCGCCGAAGCTTATGCCTGCCACATTGGTGAGATGGATCAGATCGACAGCATCTGGGCCCACATTGAGCAGACCCACGGCAAACTGGACATTCTGGTAAACAACGCTGCCGCCAATCCCTATTTCGGTCCGGTTGAAGATACCGATCTGGGTGCCTTCAACAAAACCGTGGATGTGAATATCCGGGGCTATTTCTTCATGTGTGCCCGGGGCGCCCAGATGATGAAGAAAGCCGGTGGCGGTTCCATCGTGAATGTTGCATCCGTGAACGGGGTTAATCCGGGGCACTACCAGGGAATTTACTCGGTCACCAAGGCCGCCGTGATCTCCATGACCAAATCCTTTGCCATGGAGCTGGGGCAGCAGAAGATCCGGGTTAATGCACTGCTGCCGGGGCTGACCGATACCAAGTTCGCCAGCGCCCTCACTACCAATGAGGCGATCAAGAAGCAGGCCATGGCCCATATTCCCATGAAGCGTGTGGCAGACCCAAGCGAGATGGCCGGTACCGTGCTTTATCTGGTGTCTGATGCCTCGAGCTATACCACTGGCGCCTGCATTAATGCGGATGGTGGTTACCTGACAGTCTGAAGCTTATCTGAAGTTGAGGCGGGGTCGGATGATTGCTTTCATCTGACCTCGTTTCGATCAACCTGAACGTTCAGGCTGGCGAGCAGGTAAGCGCTGCAAAGTCACTGTTGAGCTCTACCGCCCGGTTCTGCAGGTGGGCAAGCGTTGCAGCGTCACCTGCCGTTATCATGTCATGCATCAGCGAGGCCATGGCCGCCCGACTCTCTGCCATCATGGCTTTGTAATCCTCGCCCCGCACTTCCTCGGAATTGAGAATCAGGTATTCCAGTTCTGCCCCAAACGTCGGCTCGTTTCTTCTTTCAAGTGCCTCAAGTAAGGCCAATTGCCAGTTCCTTCGGCCCTGCAGCCAGATTTCAGTCTGGGCGCCCCGGTTGGCAGACCATTGCCGCACGATGTCGCGCTGCTTGTTGTTCAGATTCCCCAACCAACGCTCAACCCGCTCTGCTGTCCTTTCGGCCCGGGCCTCGGCAGTCGCTTCCGGGGAATCGGCCAGAAACTCCTCTTCCATTTCCCGCTGACTCTGAGCCATGTTTTCCGCCAACTCGTTGACCTGCTCGTCGCTCAGACTTGAAAGCAGACTTGCCGCCACCGGTGTTGCCCGCTCCAAAAGACTGGGGAAGAAACCGAAAAGCCGTTGCTGGTGGTACTCGACAGTGGGCTGATCTGGCGGGCTACTGGCTACGTCCGACTCAAGCTCATCCAGCCAGGCCTGATAGCGGGGCAACTCGGCACTGCAATGCCACTGCCGGAGTTGCTCAATATCGTTGTTTAGCTGCTGTTTCTGGTCGGCCGTCAGTGTCACGTAGTCTTCTACCCACCACACGATGCCCCAGTCCGCGTATCGATAAGCGAGCTTGGTTGAACTGCAGCCAACCAGAGCAAACGCCAGTACCAGAATTAGGACAAACGGTTTGGAAAAACCGGGTGCCCCGTGTTTGGCAGTATCCATGGCCCACCTGTCTTGGTAAAAAGGCTTATCGAAAAAAGATTGCAAGCTCACTATCATTTCAGGTTTTACTGACAACAGTGTACGTCATATCACCCCTTTCAGATGCTGTTCCGGGGATCCCTGGAGCATTGTTCAGGAGAAGTCATGAGCAAAATGAGACTTTCACGTCTACGCCAGCTGATTTTTGGTTTTTACATGTCCGGAATTATGTCGCTGCTGATGTCCGGGGTGATCACCTTCATCAACACGGGCATCGACGGTGAATTCCACTACCGGTGGGGGCCCGCTTTTCTCGTTGCCTGGGCCGTTGCCTTTCCGCTCGTGACCTTCATCGCGCCGCTTGCCGGGAAGATGACTGAGTTCACCATGCGCAGGTTCGATTAATTGCGTACATCTGTAAGCTTAAATGTTAAAAGTTGCAAATCCGTTCTTTCTGACTCCCCGTAAATGCAGTGACGCACGATTCATGGACGGAAATTGTGCAGGTTCGAACCACTCAAATCCTGGTAAACAACCTCAAAAGTGGGGAGTGTGAAAAATGAAGACAAAATACGCTTTACCGATGGTTTTGGCGGGCAGTGTCGCGCTGTCCGGGTGTTGGCTGGATGACGACGATGATCCGGCAACCACCAGTGTTCGGGTCCTGCATGCGTCCTCTGATGCACCTGCGGTGAATGTACGGGTGAACGGTGATGTTGTCGTTCCAGGTGCTGATTACAAGCAGGCTGCCGTCCTCACTCCGGGTGCCGGTCTTGCCGATATCGCGGTTGATGGATTACTGCCGGGCGGTGAGACAGCAACAGTTATTTCTGCAGACGGGGTATCGCTGCGTGCGGATACCAACTATGACGTGATCGCAGTTGGCAAAGTTGGTGACGAGACCATTGAGCCGCTGATCTTGACGGATGATGGTGCTCGTGACGATGCCAACAGTGCGCGTCTGAGGGTTGCGCATTTGTCGCCTGATGCTCAGACAGCTGCAGGCGGTCCAGTGGATGTATATGTGACAGCGTCCGGTGATCCGCTTCCTGCCGAAGCTACCTTTAGCTTCTCCTTCAAGGAAAGTGTAGGTCCACTGGAGCTTCCCGCTTCAGACGATTACCAGATTCGGGTTACCCCTGCGGGTTCCAGTACCGTTGTTTACGACAGTGGCCAAATTGGCTTGCCAGCCGGGTCTGATCTTCTGGTCGGCGCCGTTGACAACACGGGTGCAAACGGCGATGCAAGCCCAATCAGTCTGGTCGTACTGAATGGCAGTGAAGTTGCGGAGATTTTCGACGCAGGTCAGGACGCAGGAGTACGCGTTGTGCATGCCTCTTCTGATGCACCTAACGTAGATGTTTTTGTTGGTGAAACAGGTCCGGCGGCATTGTCCGATATCCCGTTCGGCAGTGTTTCTCCGTTTGCCTTCCTTGATGGTTATGCTGCTTTGCCGGCCGGGGATACCCGGGTTCGGGTAGCGGAGGCTGGAACCGGCCTAGGTGGCGGACAGGTTGTCATTGATGAGACATTGCCCCTTGCCAACGGCCAGGGTTATAGCGTTCTTGCGGTCGGTCAGTTGGCGAACATCGAGGCGCTTGTCGCAGAGGATACGGTGCGCAGCATTGCTACCCAAGCCTCCCTGAGAATCGTTCATGCTTCAACTGCGGCCGGCAATGTCGACATCTATCTGGTTCCGGGCACTCAGAACGGTATCGGTAACTCAGACCCGGCGTTGTCAGACGTTCCCTTCAAAGCGATAACTGACTATCTTCCGATAGCCGAGGGCACGTATAACGTCTACATTGCACCGACAGGAACGGGCACACCGGCAATCACCGCCGAAGGTGTTGAGCTTAATGCAGGTGGAGTCTACACGGTAGTTGCACGGGATGCGGATCCAGTTAATGCAGATCCGGCATTGCAAGCGCTAGGGCTGATCTTGTTCGATGATTTCGTTGAGCAGCCTCAACCGCCTCAGTAAAGAGCACCGTTAAGTCTTTGAGAAAGCCCCGGCCACGGCCGGGGCTTTTTATTGAATGCTAGTCTCAGAAGTGCCGGAAGCCGCATGTGAAATAGCGGTCCCGGTCGGCGGCCTGAAATGCAGCGAATAGAGAATGCGGTCCAGCACGGCCTGGCCATTCCAGGCAGGATCGTTATTGACCATCCCGACCACAGCCCAGGTGGTGTTATTGGAATCGCGAGTGAATCCGGCGATCGATCTCACATTTTCCAGGTAACCGGTCTTGATGCGACCCTCGCCATCCATGCCAGTGTTGCGCAGGCGGCGTGCCATGGTTCCATCCATCGCGATGATAGGCATTGAGGCCATGAGGTCTGCCGAGTAGGCGCTGTTCCAGGCGTGTTCCAGTATTTGAGCGCCCTGGCGCGCGGTGATCCGCCCGTGTCGGGTGAGGCCAGCGCCGTTGTCGATCACCATGCCGGCGGTATTGATGCCCTTGTTTTCAAGCCAGTCGTAGATCACACGTATACCGGCAACCCGGTCATCGCTTTCATCTTCCTGGCGGTTTTCCGCTCCAATGGTGAGGAGCAGTTGGCGCGCCATCACATTGCTGCTCCACTTGTTGATGTCCCTCACCATGGTAACCAGGTCCGGCGAGGTGGTTTTCATCACCAGTCGGGCATCCTCAGGCGTTACGCCATTCAGGTCTCCACCAGACACCACGACGCCAAGGTCTGCCAGCAAGGAGCGAATCAACGAGGCGCTGTACTGCTCATGGGACAACAATGAAAGGTAGGTAGTGGTTCGGCAGCCCTGGGGAAGTTCACCGGTTACCCGAACGGTCACCCGGTGGTCTTCATGAATGATGGGCTCCCATTCAAAGTTTCTTCGTGATGGGCACGGGCCTTCTGCAGTGGCAACCACACGGTTGTCTATGACAACTTCGCCCAGGGAGGGCGTGCTCCAGGCCTGGGTGCCACGCTCATCGGCACGCACCTGGAAATGCATCAGGTTCAGGTTGGTCAGATAGGCGGACGGTTCCACCAGAAACGGCGCGTGGGGGTTGTCGCCGTTGTCTTCAAACGCAGGAAAACCACCGTCTACCTGAAAGTAGGAACCATCAAGGATCAGGTCTCCCTCGATTCTGGTAATTCCCATGCTGCGAAGCTCACCCAGTGTGGTCCAGAGGCGTTCAATAGTGAGCTTGGGATCGCCTCCGAAGCGGACGTAGAGATTACCCTTGAGAGTGTCGCCGACCATGACACCGTCGGTCAGGAAATCGGTATCCCAATGGTGGTTGGGCCCGAGAACCTCCAGCGCCGCAAAGGTTGTCACCAGCTTCATGATGGAACCGGGGCTCATCAGCGCATCGGCATTGATGTACTGATTAATGCCGGGACCATTCAGCGGAATGGCGGCCATGCTCATGGCATCTTCATTGTGGAGGGACTTGAGCGCGTAATCCTGAAGCTGGTTCGTCCAGAGGCGATTTCCCGAGAAACCGGAATTATCGTCTTCGGCGAATACAACGGACGGGGTGGTAATCACGGCAAGGGCCGTGAGGGATGCCAAAAGAGACCGTCTGAATCCAGAACCTGTTTTTTCTCTACTTTCAGAACGCCGCATACCCGGGGCTACCATGATCGCTATCCAGTGAGTTCCTATAGTCCAACAATAGCCCATCCTGCCGGTTTGTACTATGCAGAAAAGCTCTACATGACGTTAAAAAATGGCAGTAGTGTCGTTGTTTGTATTGAACTTTTGTGACGCGATGTAAGTGCCCTTGCGAATCATGGAGTTAGGTGGATAAAAATTAACCTTCGGGTTGTCAATGACTTTGCTATCGGATTTATGGGTGCTTTTTCCGGCGTTTGAGTCATGGAATTCGCGGCCAAAAAGGCGTTTCCTGATGAATGTGTAACCAAGTGTTCCGAAAACAACAAAAGGAGGACACCATGATTGGTATTCCACTGGGTCTTTTGACCGCCAATGGCGTGGAATGGGTATTCCATAAACACGTTCTTCATGAGCTGGGCCGGAACCGGGCAAGTTTCTGGTCGTTTCACTGGCACGATCATCACCGAAACGTACGCCGGAATGGCTTCGTGGATGACGACTATCGCAGACCGCCCCTGACCTGGAATGCCCAAACCAAGGAGGTGGCTGCCCTCGTTGCGGGGGCTGCAGCAGTCACCCCGCTGCTGCCATTCGCACCATTCTTTGTGGGTACTCTCTACTACAGCGCCTGGAATTACTACCGGGTACATAAGCGCTCACATCTGGACCCGGAATGGGCGAGAAAGCACCTGCCCTGGCACTATGATCATCATATGGGACCCAACCCCAATGCCAACTGGTGCGTGACCAAACCCTGGTTTGATCACATCATGGGTACCCGGGAGCCAATGGAAAATCGTCAGATTGCGTGATAATGGCGTGGTCTCCAAAAAAAGGTTTGTTTATGTCGAATATGCTTTCTCATAACGTCCACGTGCTGGGCTCGGTCGCCACATCGTCGCTCACCGCCTGGCGTGGTTGCCTGGTGGTAAAAAATGTTCCCCAGCCGGAAAAGCCGATCGTGCTCTATGACATGGAGGGCTGTCCGTACTGCCGTCGCGTTCGTGAAGCCCTGACTGCCCTTAACCTGGATGTAGAAATCCGGCCCTGCCCGAAGGGCGGGTCGGTTTTCCGGGCCCAGGCGGAAGCGCTGGGAGGCCGGCAACAGTTTCCTTTGCTGGCGGACCAGAACACGGGCACGGTCATGTACGAGTCCGAGGAGATCATTGAGTATCTGTTCCGGCAATATGCCGGCCGGTCGGTACCGTCCTACTATCGTGGTCGGGTCTGGCAGCCGGTCCTGGGCTCTGTAGCCTCGGTAACCAGCGCGATGCGGGGGCTGAGGGTCAGCCAGGGCAAGCGGCCGGAGCAGCCGTTGCACCTCTGGAGTTTCGAGGGCAGCCCGTTTTCACGTTTGGTGCGTGAGCGGCTGTGTGAGCTGGAAATTCCGTATACCTTGCACAACCTCGGGAAGGAGCACTGGACAGAGATCGGGCCAGCGAAGCAGCGCATCAAGCCAGGGCCTTATACGCCGATTCCCGGTGGCAAGCGGGATGCGTTTTTCCAGGTGCACAAGCGGGTTCAGGTGCCCTATCTTGAAGACCCCAATACCGGGGAAGGCCTGTTCGAGTCTGCCCGTATTCTGAAATATCTTGATGCCCACTACGGGAACTGAGTTGTTGGTAAGACTGTCAGCCATGTAGCTGCCGCCCGGGTGGGTCATCCCTTCTCCAGACACGCCGTAAATACTTCCATGTAGGCTCGGTCGGGCCATCCGTGGCCCTCCACGGTCTGGAGAAGGGATGACCCACCCGCGCTGTTTGAGCATCATGCTATTCGCACTGAAATTTCTGTCAGTGGGGGCGCTATGGCGAATCAGATTACTCGAAGGAAGTTCCTGATCAGTTCCGGCCTCGCCGGAGTTGCTCTCAAAGCCCCGATGCTGTTCGCAAACACATCGGGAAGCACTGCATTATCTCCCACCATGCGCCGGATTCCCGGCACAGACGAATCCATCCCTGCAATCGGTATGGGCACCTGGATCACCTTCAACGTTGGTGGTGACGAACAATTAATCACCCAGCGCACTGAGGTTTTGAAAGCCTTTTTCGAGCTCGGCGGCACGGTGGTCGATGGCTCGCCGATGTATGGCAGCGCTGCAGATGTAATGGGCGAGGCGCTGAACGCTCTGGACGGCCACGACCGGATTTTTGCAGCTACCAAGATCTGGACCGGCGATGAATCAGCAACCCGGGCGGAGGCGGCGCGTTCGAGCAGGCGTTGGGGCGTTGACCGGTTCGATTTGTTGCAGGTGCACAATCTGTTGGGGTGGCAGGGGCATCTTGAAACGCTCAAGCAGATGAAGGCGAACGGTGAGGTTCGGTATATCGGCATAACCACATCCCATGGTCGCCGGCATCGGGAATTCGCGCAGATCATGGAGAGGGAGCCTCTGGATTTTGTGCAGCTGACCTACAACGTTCTGGACCGGGAGGTTGAGGACCGGTTGCTGCCATTGGCCCAGGAGCGCGGAATCGGGGTGATCGTCAATCGTCCATTCCAGGGTGGTTCGCTGTTCCGTCGGTTCCAGTCGGAGCCACTGCCCGATTGGGCCGGGGAGGCCGGTGTTGGCAACTGGGCGGAGTTTTTCCTCAAGTACATTATTTCCCACCCGGCGGTGACCTGTGCCATTCCGGCGACCAGTAAGGTCGAGCACATGAAGGAAAACATGGGGGCGATGTACGGTACATTGCCTGATGCCAGCCAGCGCCAGCGGATGGCGGGTTACGTGAGGTCGCTGTGAGTGGGGCTGACTGGCTGAGCTACTCGCTACAGGATTTTGTGATGTTCGGGCCGCAGGTGTTTCTGCGGCTGTTTGTCCGGATCAACCAGGATCTATGGCCCTGGCAGTTGCTGGCGGTGGTGATGGCCATTTTTATACCGGTGCTGATTTCCAGACAGAGCAGGGCGGCACGGCGTTTGGCCGTCGGCCTGATGTCGCTTGCCTGGATTGTCAGCGGTTACGGGTTTCTGGTGGGCTATTTCGGCCCCATTAACTGGCCGGCGGCGTGGTTTGGGTGGGCCTTCGTGGCCCAGGGCGCGTTGCTTGTGGCTGCCGTGTTTTCAGGCGGCGTTCATGACAGCAGGCTAGCGGTCGGAAGATTTGCCGTACTCTGGCTGCTTGCTGTCTGTGTCTTGCCCTGGTTGGCAATGGCTGATTCCGGCCAGTGGAAGGCCGTCGGGCTGTTTGGCGTAGCACCCGGCACGACCGCAGCGGCTGGCGCGCTCGCTCTGGCACTCGTGACCAGGAGCTGGCGCTGGGTCTACCTGCCGCTGCTGGTGTTGTGGAGTCTGTTCAGTGCCGCCCTCTTATGGGTGCTTCAGACCTGGTGGTTGCTTGTCGCCCCGGTGACTACGCTCTTGCTGGTTGGAGCCGGGTTCTGGCTCAGTCCCACGACGGCGCAAAGTCCGGATTAGCGATGCGTTCGTTGCGGTCCAGTTCGTCAATCGCGTGGATTTCCTCCTCGCTCAATTCAACCTCCAGCGCCTCCAGGTTAGCCTTCTGGTGGTCGGGCCGTGTTGAGGAGGGGATCGGCACAACGCCTCTCGATGCCACCCAGGCAATAGCCACCTGGGCCGGCGTCAGGTTTCTCTCAGCGGCAATGCGCTGCAGAGTTTCGTCCTCCATCACCTTACCGACTGCCAGCGGCATATAGCCGGTCACGGTAATGCCAAGCTTCCTGGCATGGTCCACCACCTTGCGGTTGGCCAGGAACGGATGCACTTCTACCTGGTTGGTGAAGATGGGCGTGTCGCCAAGTATGGCTTTTGCCTCATCCATCTGGGCACAGGTAAAGTTCGAAATGCCGATGTGTTCTGCCAGACCCTCGCGCTGGGCATCCCTCAAGGCACCCAGATACTCCTTCATGGGCACTTCGTCACCGGGCGATGGCCAGTGGATCAGCGCCAGATCCACATGGTCGGTTTTGAGCCGTGCGAGGCTGTCATGGAGGCTGTTGATCAGGTCACTCGCGTGTAGCTGGTCGTGCCAGATTTTGGTGGTCAGGAAAATTTCCCGGCGCGGAATACCACTGGAGGTAATGCCATCACCAACTTCAGCTTCGTTTCCATACATCTGGGCAGTATCGATATGGCGGTAGCCCAGGGACAGGGCGCTCTTGACGGCATCACGGGCGTCGTTGCCCTTGAGCCGGAACGTTCCCATGCCGATCTTCGGAAGTGCGCTGAATGACATAATGTCCTCCTTAGCGAGTAGTGTGTTCTTAAAGTGGTGCCGGCAGACTGGTTCTTCAAGTGGTCGCCGGGTATCATCGCGCCTGAATCAACCTCTGAGCCGAACCAGTGAGGCCCGCACCATGTACACCGGTCGTTGCCTGTGTGGCGATATCTGTTTTGAATACGATGGCCCTATCGGCCCGGTTGCCCTGTGCCACTGCAGCCAGTGCCGGCGCGCCCACGGTAGCGCGTTCTCGGCCAGCGCGCCGGTGCAGAAGGTGAGGTTCCGGTTCGTAACCGGCGAAGACAGGATTACCGAGTTCGAATCGCGTCCCGGCAAGTACCGGGGCTTCTGCAGCCGTTGCGGCAGCCAGCTTTACAGCCGTGTTGACGCCATCCCCGGCATACTGCGTCTGCGGGTTGGCTGTATCAACGAACCCCTGGGCAAGGGGCCGGCCCAACATGTGTTTGTGGGCTCAAAATCCGACTGGTTCGATATTACCGACGAGCTGCCACAGTTCGAAAAGACTGAACGAACCAACGATCCTCACTGAAGCGGTACCATCCGATAGACCTTGCCCCTTGGTGAATCTGTCAGTAACCACAGGGCGCCGTCAGGGCCCATGCGTACGTCACGAATACGCTCGCCGAGATCGGTCAGCAGATCTTCCTCTTCTGTTACTTCTCCGCCCTGAATGCGCAGGCGAACCAGCTTGCGCATTTTGAGTGCTCCCACGAACAGATCCCCCTGCCATTCCGGGAACAGGTCACCGGTATAAAACGCCATGCCAGATGGCGCAATGGACGGATCCCAGTAATGAAGTGGCTGGGCCATGCCTTCCTTTTCGGTCTCGTCAGTGATGGGCAGGCCAGAATAGTCGATGCCGAAGGTAATTGTCGGCCATCCGTAATCGGTTCCTGCCCGGATGATGTTGATTTCGTCGCCACCCCGGGGACCATGTTCGTGGCTCCATATTTCGCCCGTTTCAGGGTGGATCGTCATGCCCTGGATATTGCGGTTACCGGTTGTATAAAAGGTATCGTTAACGCCGCTGGTGTCGAGGAAAGGATTGCCGGGCGCGGGACCGCCGTCAGTCGTAATCCGGTGAACGCCACCGGCATCATCCCCATTGTCTTGGGCCCGGTCCATTTCGCCGCGGTCTCCAACGGAAATGTAAAGATTGCCTTCCCGATCAAATTCCATCCGACCGGCGAAGTGCCTGCTGGTGTTCGAGCGGGGTAGCGCTTCAAAGATGACGTCAACGCCGGTAAGGCGCTCTCCGTCCAGTCGGGCGCGCGCCACGCGGGTGGTCATGCCGTCTCGGTTTCGATGGGCATAGCTCAGGAACAGAATCTGATTCTGTTCGAAATCCGGGTGCAGAATCACGTCCAGCAGCCCGCCCTGGCCGGATACGACGAGCTCTGGTAGCCCGCTGATAGGGGTACTCAACAGCGCACCGTTACGGATCATTCGCAGCTGTCCTTCCCGCTCCGTCACCAGCATGGAGCCATCCGGCAGGAACGCCAGGCTCCAGGGATGCTCGAGGCCTTGTGCAATGGTCTCGAGCCGGAAATCGGTTTTGTCGGAGGAAAAGGTCGGGTTTGCCATGCTGGTAACGGCAACCAGCATTAAACTTCCTGTCAGTACAAGGTGTTTGAGTATACCCATTGGAGCCTCCGTTCCTACCGGTGCCGTGTGAACATTGAGAGTAGCAGTTAAAGCGGGCTTCGCCGAAGCGTGTCCCATTACCCAGAGTATAGGGCTTCCTTTGGATTACAGATCAGTGGCCTTCTATTGCAAATAATAATGATTCGCAATAAAGTAAGGGCCACTGGCTTCACCTCAAACGGGAGAAAAAGGAATGGCACCCGAACAGGAAATGATCGAAGGGTTGAAACTGGCGGCAGGGGCCGGTGTGCTTATTGGCCTGGCTGCCATTGGCCTGGTGTTGTCGTCCGCTCTTGGGGCATGAGAGCGGAGAATCGTTCCTTGCGATGTACGCCACAGGTACCGCAGTAACCGCCCTCCGGCAGCAGGTATTTCAGGCAACACCCCTTTCGCTGGGGGATTGCCGTGGCCTGCTCACCGAACACCGCAGGAATCCAGTCAATAAACTGGTTTGCATCGTTTTGAAATTGCTCCAGCCAGCCTTGCGCCAATTGGCAAAGCGCTTGCGGTTCGACCCGGTTCCACACGGCTGAAAACGGCGCCCCCAGTCCAAGACCTGTACTGCTCCAGTAGGCGCCCGGGCTGACTCCCAGCTGGCGCCGGAAGACAGGGTACCACTCAGCTGTCAGAGCTCCTGCTAACCTGACAAACGTTTCTTCATCAACACCCTCGCCACCCGGCAGCTGAAACCAACGGGATACCGGTTGTTTCGATTGGTCGGCCGGAGCCAGGAAGATTCGTTTGGCATCCGGTAAAGGCGCGTGGCCGTCGCGAAATAGCCTTAGAGTCAGAGGTGCAATCACGCTGAGCGCCAGATCCTGCTGAAGCACAGAAACAAACGCGCGCACGGCCCGGGGCCCGGCGTTGTCAGGGTATTCGATGCCAACCTGGCGTCGCAGTAGCGACGGGTGCTCCAGGCACTGGGCCAGAGAAAAGAGGCCGCTTCGCGCACCAGCTTGCGTTTGGAGAGCCTCGCCAAGAACTGTTTCACCATCCAGCCCTGACTGACTCAGCAGACGGTAGTATTCCCGACCCCGGGGACCGACTCCCGGGTTACGCTCAGGCTCTGCCATGGCGACTCAGCCCCCAGAGGAAATACAGGCCACCGACCAGAGCTGCCAGAAGTCCCGCCGGAAGCTGGTTGGGGTAAACCACAATCCTGGACAGGTAGTCTGCCATGCCGAGCAGAAGACCGCCGGCAAGGGCAGCAACAACGAGCTGCCGCCCAACGGTCTGCTGGCCCAGAACACGGGCCAGGTGGGGTGCAATAAGGCCCACAAAACTCAGTGGGCCGATCACGACCGTCGCCGAAGCGGTCAGCAGCGCTGCCAACAGAAGCAACATCAGACGGACTTTCGTCACCGGCAAGCCCAATGAGCTGGCCGATGTTTCTCCCAGGGGAAGAATGCTCAGGGGCCGGATAATCACCAGGAGGCCGGCCGAAATCAGCACAATGAGTGCCAAAAGCCCCAGGGCTTCGACTTCTGAAACCAGCCAGGTGGACCCGTACATCCAGTTGAGAAGCTGCGAGGCGACCGTGCCACCGGAAGCCATGACCAGGCGAAGGCCCGCGTCCATGAACACGTATAACGCGAGCCCGCCAAGCAGGAGCTGGTTGCCGGCAAACCGGTGCTTGCGGGCAAGCATAATCAGCAACCCCAGCGCAGCTGCCGCACCCAGGGTGGCCGCGCCCAGCTGTCCAGCGCGCCCAATATCGGCACCAAACAGCACGATTAGAACCATGACCACCGCCGCGCCGCCGCTGATGCCGAGCATCTCCGGGCTGGCCATGGGGTTGCCTGTCATGCGTTGGATCAGTGTGCCCGCAAGGCCCAGGGCCACGCCGGCAAGAATGGCGGCGAGTAATCTGGGGCCGCGCCAGACCCACGCCTCGTGCCACTGAGCGATCGGAGTCCAGCTCCATTCGTTCAGTCCTGGAGACCACCCCATGGAGATTACGATGGTGGCCAGCAGAAGGGCCGCTATGAACCCACCAGTCAGGAAAATAGAGCGCCTCTTTGGCAGGAAACCGGCGGGGCTGTCATCCTCCCCTGGCATATGATGAGTGTTCTTCAAACCCTGCAGGGCCAGCAGAATAATCGGCCCGCCGATCAGGGCGGTGGTCGTGCCGGTTGGCACCAGCGATCCATCGCCCCAGGTGGATGCCCAATGGGCGAGGGTATCTGCCAGCAACAGCAGACCCGCGCCCAGGAGACTGCTCCAGATCAGCCGTTCAGAGAGGGTGCGAGCGCCCAGCAGCCTTGCCAGCACCGGTGCCGCAAGACCGATAAAGGCCACGACACCGACCCGGCTGACGACCGTAGCACTCATCAGGACCACCAGAAATAGCGCCAGCACCCGAATCAGACCGACCTTGGCACCGAGGGACCGGGCGGAGGTTTGCCCCAGTTGCATGACCTGCAGCGGGCGCATCAACAGGACCATGAATACGCCCAGCACCAGCACCCGGGGCCAGAGTTCCATAAACGGTTGCCAGTTATTCTGGACCAGCGAACCCGCGCCCCAGATAAACAGGTTCCCCAGCCATTCGCCTTTGAGTAACAGGAACGCCATGTTTACGGCGCCCAGGAAAAAGGTGACAACAAGCCCGGCCAGTATCACGGTGACCGGTGAAAAGCCCAGGCGCCAGGTGAGCGCGATGACCAGCCCGATGGCCAGTAGCCCGCCGGAAACCGCCACAAGGTCTGGACTGAAGGCGAGCAGGCCGGGAAAGAACATGGTCGCCACCGTTATACCGAACTGGCCGCCTGCCTCCACGCCCAGGGTTGTGGGGGAGGCGAGAGGGTTACCAAGGATCTGTTGGGTAACCGCGCCGGCGAGACCAAGACCAAAGCCAATGAGGACCGCAATGGCGACCCGGGGGGCCCAGTTGTAATGTGCCAGTACCGAAGCGTAATCGCTGCCCTCAAACGTCCAGAAGGCGGCGATGAGAGCGCTCGGGTTGAGCTGACCAAGCCAGGGTGCCGCGCTCGCGAGAAATGCGCTACACCAGATCAGTGCTGCCGCCGCTGGTAGCCTTGCTGGCAAGGAAGGTTTTGCGACCGGGTTGTTGGCGGTTTCAGCGTACATTGTCTGATCCTCCTGCCAGCAGGCCTTCGGCGAGTAGTGTCGCCAGTCGCTTGACCGGGAATACCCCGCCAAACGGCCAGACCGGATCAATCTGGTACACCTGATTGCGTTGAACCGGTGGCAGATAAGTCCAGAAAGGGCTGTCGGCCAGGGTGTCAGACAACCCGGGCAGGGTCGGAGAAATCACCACAATCCGGCTGTCCTGATAGGGCGCAATTGCCTCAAGCCCGACGACCGAGAACCCCCAGTAATTCCCGGTATGGGGCCAGGCGTTCTCAAGGCCAAGGGCGTCCAGGGCACTCTGGAAAAGGCCGTTGGGTGCGTATACGCGAACGTGGCGGTCGTCCAGAAAGTTTACGAGTGCTACCGGTCGTTCGGTGAGGCCGGCATTTTCAAGACGACGGCGTTGGGTCTGAAGTGTCTGGTCAATGTCGTTAAGAACTGCCTTTGCGCGTTCCTCCCGGTTCAGCATCTCACCGAGAGTTGTAAGCATACCGCTGGCCTTTTCGAACGGTCGGGAGCCCTGCTTGTAAACGCTGACAACATAGGTGGGCGCAATACGCTCTAACAGGTTGGCTGCGGGCGCCATCTCGGAGCTGGTGACGATCAAATCCGGTTTGAGCTCGGCAATGGCTTCCAGACTTGGCGCGACGCGGGTGCCGATGTTGGCGACTCCCTCTGGCAGTTCCGGTTCCCTGACCCAGACGTTATAGCCATCCCGATCAGCAACGCCGATGGGCGTGACGCCGAGTAACAAGAGCGCCTCGGTGGCGGCCCAGTTGAGAGCGATCACGCGTTCCGGAGTCTTGTTCAGGGTCAGGGTGCCCTGTTCGTGGTGCCAGCTTGCAGCGCCGGCAAAGACCGGCAGCAGACTCAGCAGCAGCGCCGCGCCGTATCGCCAGCAGCGTTCAGACCTAGTGAACATAGGACACCCACTGTCCGGGCGCGCGTTCCATCACGCCCATGGGCACGCCATATATGGATTCCAGGGTGCCGGAATCCATGATTTCCCGGGGGCTGCCGTCGGCAACCAGTTGCCCGGATTTCAGGGCTACCAGACGGTCGCAGAACCGGGCCGCAAGATCCACATCGTGCAGCACCACGACAACCGTAAGATCCCGCTGTTCTGCGAGACGATGGACCAGGCGCAGGGTTTCCACCTGATGTTTCACATCCAGGGCGGATATGGGCTCATCCAGCAGCAGGCATCGTGTTTGCTGGGCCAGCAGCATGGCAATCCAGGCGCGCTGGCGTTCACCACCAGAGAGCGTGTCCACAGAGCGATGCTGGAACTGGCCAAGTCCGGTGTCCTCAATGGCCCGGGTGATCAGCCGGTGGTCTTCCTCGTTATAGCGTCCCAGCGGTCCGCGCCAGGGGTAGCGCCCCAGGGCAACCAGCTCGCGAACCGTCAAACCGTCGGTTCCCGGCGGATGCTGGGGCAGGTAGCCCACATTGCGGGCAAATTCCCGTGCACCCGTGCTCCGGAAGGATTTGCTCAGAAGCCGGACATTGCCGGTTGAGGGTGCAAGCTGGCGGGCAAGCACCTTGAGCAGGGTGGACTTGCCGGAGCCGTTATGCCCGAGCAGGGCTGTTACCTCACCCTCAACGAAACCGAGGTTCAGGTTCTGAAGTATGGTGGTGTCGCCAATGCGGACATCAAGATTGGAAACGTCGAAGAAAACAGGCATGCAGGCTCCCGAAATGCTGAGGGCCCGCAGAATAATTTAAATGCGAATCACTATCAATATATATTGCGTTAAATGGCTGCCTGTATTTGCCCGGTCTGCACCCGCCATTGGTTGGCGTAAGCGCCGTCCTGGTCCAGCAGCTCCCGGTGAGTTCCCTGTTCCAGCACTTTGCCGCCTTCGATGACCGCGATGGAGTCGGCATCAACGATGGTGGAGAGCCGATGGGCAATCATGATCACGGTCCGGTTATGGCCGATACGCTTCAGTGACCGCTGGATGGCGGCTTCTGTTTCGTTGTCCACCGCGCTGGTGGCTTCATCAAGCACCAGTATCGGCGGATTTTTCAGCAGTGCACGGGCGAGGGACAGTCGCTGGCGCTGTCCCCCGGACAGACGAACGCCCCGTTCACCCACCGGTGTGTTCAGGCCCTCGGGCAACGCTTCAATAAACGACCAGGCTTCCGCGGTTTTCGCTGCATCAATGATCTCGGTATCGGAGGCCGCCGGATTTCCATAGGCAAGGTTTTCCCGAATGGTGCCCTCGAACAGATAAACATCCTGACTCACCAGCCCAATTGCGCCACGCAGGGATTGCAGGCTGAGATCCCGAATGGGTTGTCCATCGATTCGGATTTGGCCGTTGCTCGGATCGTAGAACCGCAGCAGCAACTTGATCAGAGTGGATTTTCCGGAACCGGTTGCGCCGACCAGCGCAAGGGTATTGCCAGCAGGCACGGTCAGGCTGATATCCCGGATTCCTGCGCCGCTGGAGGGATAGTGAAAGCTTACTTTGTCCAGCTCAACATTGCCTTTCACCGGTTCTGCCAGTGCCTTGCCACCCTCGTCACGCACGTGCACGGGCTCGGCCAGCAGGTCCAGAATCCGACGGGTGCTTGCCATGGCCCGTTCGAACAAATCAATCACTTCGGCAAGCCCGGTCAGGGGCCACAGTAAGCGCTGGGTAAGGAATACCAGAACGCCATAGGCACCCACGTTCAGGTTGCCTTCAAGGGCCATCATGCCCCCCACCGTGAAGGTGGCCAGGAAGCCGGCAAGAATGGCCATCCGGATCACCGGGATAAAGGCGGAGCTGATGCGGATGGCCCGGCGGTTGGCCTCCACGTAGGCTTCACTGCTTTCTTTCAGACGCTTTGCCTCTCGCTGTTCAGCGGTAAAGCTCTTGATGGTGGCGATGCCGCCCAGATTGTTGGCCAGCCGGCTGGACAGGTCACCCACTTTTTCACGAACGTCGGCGTAGAGCGGCCCCGCTTTGCGCTGGAAGTAGAAGGCGCCCCAGATAATCAGGGGAATGGGGGTGAATGCGAGCAGGGCAATGAGCGGCGAGAGCACGAAGAATACGGCGCCGACGGCGACCACGGTTACCAGGACCTGAATCATGGCGTTGGCGCCGCCGTCGAGGAAGCGCTCGAGCTGGTTCACGTCGTCGTTCATGGTGGCCACCAACTGGCCGGAGCTGCGGGCCTCGAAGAAACTCATGTCGAGGCGCTGGGCATGTTCGTAGGCATCCTGCCGGAGGTCCGACTGCAAACGCTGGGCGAGGTTGCGCCACAGGATCTGGAACAGATATTCGAACAGAGATTCGCCGGCCCAGATGAAAAAGGTGAGTACGGCCAGAATGGTGATCTGTTCCTGGGCGGTTTCAAAACCGAGGCCAGCCACAAAGCTCTCTTCTTGGTTGACGACCACATCAATGGCGACACCGATGAGGATTTCCGGGGCGATATCAAAGAGTTTGTTGATGATCGAGCAGGTGGTGGCAGCGATGATCTGTCGGCGATATCCCCGGGCGTATCTCAGCAGGCGGGCCAGCGCAGCAAAGCTGCTGGTGGTTTGGTGGCTGTGTGAGGACATACTCCGCTTCTCTCCCTTGAATCAGGCAGGCCCGCGTTGAGCCTGAAAATAATAAGGCGGGAAGGGTAGCGGATCTGCCCGGGTTTTAAAATAGAATCATTATCAACTGCGTTTGTTTCTTTGCAGCCAGCGGTCAAGCTTGTCGGCAAATTCCTTGCGGTCGGTCTGGCTGAAGGGGGCAGGGCCGCCGGTGACCTGGCCGGCATTGCGCATTTCTTCCATAAAGTTGCGCATGGCCAGGCGCTGGCGAATATTCTCTTTGGTGAAGGCCTGGCCGCGGGGATTGAATACGTCGGCGCCTTTTTCAATGGCTTCGGCGGCCAGGGGTATGTCCTGCGTGATCACGAGATCGCCTTCGTGCATCTGGTCCATGATTTCGTTGTCGGCCACATCAAAGCCTTGGGGGACCTGTCGGCGCTTGATGTAAGGGCTCGGTGGCAGGGTGATGGCGTGGTTGGCAATGAAGGTGGTGTCGATTTGCCAGCGGGTGGCGGCGCGGCAGAGGATTTCCCGGATTGGAACGGGGCAGGCGTCGGCGTCGACCCAGATTGGCATGATGGTTCCTTCTTTTGGCTTGGCTCTGCTGGGAGTTTACCTTTTGTTTATATGAGCCTGATAGGTATTGTCCGCGTATCTCTTGGTAAGCCTTCGAGGTTGGTGCTGGAGGCATTGGGAGAGCCCTTCCAAAAACCGCTACGAGCACGTCCATGTGCGCTTGTTTCAGGCCATCCTTGGCCTTCAACATTTTTGGAAGGGCTCTCCCAATGCCTCAATCGGACATCGTCAGTTCATCCGCGCATTGCACAGCTGCATAGGATTTTTTTCAGGAGGTAACAATTATGCTTGCCAGATCTATCCTAACCGCATTTCTGGCGGTCGCCATGTGTTTCAGCGTTTCCGCCGCCGATAACAACGAAGAAGCCTGGGAGGCTCTGAGAGACGGGCGGGCTGTTCTGATGCTCCGCCATGCCTTGGCGCCTGGAACCGGTGATCCGGGCAACTTTGATATCAACGATTGCAGCACCCAGCGGAATCTGAACGATACCGGTCGTGAGCAGGCTCGGGCGTGGAAGCCGTTTCTGGCGGACCATGGTATTGCGGACGCGCGGGTGTTCAGCAGTCAGTGGTGCCGTTGCATGGATACCGCGACCGGGATGGACATGGGGAAGGTAACGGAGTGGCCGTCGCTGAATTCTTTCTTTCGCAATCGTGGCGATGGTCCGGCGCAGACGCGGCAGACGATTGCTCTGGTGAATGAGTTGGAGGACGGTGCACCGGTGATCATGGTGTCGCATCAGGTGAACATTACGGGCCTGACCGGGATTTTCCCATCGTCGAACGAGGGCGCGATTATCGCTTTGCCTCTGTCGGAAGATCCGACGGTGCTGGCGAGGGTCTCGCCCGGGCGTTGATGGTATAATCCTGCGCCCATTCAATTAACAGGAAATGATAATGTCGCAGCTTCCGCCATGCCCGCAGTGCAGTTCCGAGTACACCTATGAGGACGGCGTTCAACTGGTTTGTCCCGAATGCGGGCATGAGTGGTCTGAGGCGGAGGCTGCGGCGGCTGACGCCGCGAAGATGATTCGCGACGCCAACGGCAATGAGCTTCAGGATGGTGATACGGTTACGGTCATTAAGGATCTGAAGGTAAAGGGCTCCAGTTCCGTGGTCAAAGTTGGCACCAAGGTGAAGAATATCCGCCTGGTAGACGGCGATCATGATATCGACTGCAAGATCGACGGTATTGGTGCTATGAAACTGAAATCGGAGTTCGTCAAGAAAGCCTGACGACTACCCCGCTGTTGCACTCTGGATCTGTTGTTCCAGTTCCCTGGCAAGACCCGGGTCGAGCTGGAGGGCGCTGGCGAGTTGATCCAGCCAGGCCCGCTCCATGGGGTTCTGTTCGTCGATCATGACCGCACTGACGATGTAGATTTCCCGGCTGGCCTGGGGTGAGTCGGCATTGCGTGCCAGGGCAGTGGCGTCCAGAGGGGCGTCGAACTGCTGCTGAATCCAGGCGTGAAGTTCGTCATCTGGCCCCAGTTTTTCAATCTCCTGGGTAAGCAGCGCGCGTTCGTTGGCGTCTATGTGGCCGTCAGCACGGGCTGCCATGATCATGGCCTGGAGTATTTCAAGTCCCCGTTGTTCCTGCGCCTGGCCCTGCAGTTGCTCCAGTGGCTGGCCCTGCTGTGCCAATGCCGGTTGCGCCGGGCTCTGACTGTTGGTCTGATAGTTCTGATAGGCTTTCCAGGCCAGGACACCCACGCCTGCCAGGGCACCGTATTTGAGGGCTTTGCCGCCCATCTTTCGGCCGCGCTTGGAACCCAGCATCATGCCGAGGGCTCCGCCGCCCAGCAGGCTCTTTACGTCGATGCCTGAACCGGATCCCTGGCTGCCCTTGAGTTGACTGCCAAGGTTGTTCATCATTTTGTTGACGTCCATGCCACTACCCTGGGACTGGCCACCCTGAGCCTGCTTCATTACCTGGTTCAGTACAGACATCACGTTCATAAACACACTCCTGTAAGATCGACTGCCGTTCAGCTTTTCAGAATAGTACACCCGATACCCTGATCGGTGATGGACGCGGAATTACTCTGTTGTCACGAATCGACGCATTTAGTTCCATGGGAATTAACAGCCTACAAATTAGCGGTAAATAGTAATGCGCTTTTCAGGCTCTCCCGTATACTGACGCAAAGCCGTTGTTCAACCTCCCGAATTTCTGGAACTGCTTTTGGCAATTCTCAAACGCAATCTTTGGACACTCTTCGCTCTTATCCTCCTCGGTGGTGTGTTGCTCCTCAGTGCCGTTCTGTTCTTTCGTTGGCAGGGCCTTATTTCGGACGAGAAGCTTTACCAGACCGCCCGTGTCGAGCTGGTTGCTCAGTCTGTAGACAGTATCCTGCGAACCCAGGAGCTGGTTCTCGATGTAATTGGCCGCGAGTTGCTCAATCAGGACAACCTCCTGTCAGGTAGTCGACAGATCCCCTTGCTCGACAGCATCCTCGCCGCCAACCCCATGCTCGTGGGCTTTGGATTGGCCAGGCCGGACGGCACGCTGGTTCGTGTCAGCACCAACCTCGATCTGTCGACTCTTCCAAATCTGAGAACCGATCCCGAGACCCGTGACAGTTTCCTGGGAGCACTGTCTTCCGATGCGATGGTCGTGGGCCGGACCTATTTCGTAGACGCCCTGGGCGCGTGGGTTATACCGATCCGAAAAGCGATAAGTTCCCCGAGTGGGGAAGCCGTTGCCGTCATGACAGCCGGCATGCGGCTTGATGGCCGTGGTTCGGTTTTCGGCAAGACACTGCATGACGGCGACTCTGACACCGTAATGTTGTTCCGGGAAACCGATGGCTATGTTCAGTTCATGTCGGCTGACGGCATTGGCCCGCAACAGTATTCGCAAATCCGGGTGCCGATGGACCAGAGGGAGATAAATCGGGCAGCGTTTGAAAAGGAGCTCGGCAAGAGCGTAGAGGAGGTCATGCAGGGCAGTGATTCGGTGGTTATCCGAACCCGACGCCAGGGTGAGGATTATCTGACGGCTGCTGTCTTCAACGCCCGTTACCAGTTGTGGTCCATCTCGGAAACCCGGTTCGCTCCGCTTTACCGGGAATTTCTCCAATCCCTGTTGCAGTATCTGCTGACTTTCCTGGTTTTCGGGATTGTTTTCTACAAGGGGTTCCGGATTATCGACAACGCCGAGAAGAAGCGGCGTCTGGAGCTTTCTTACCTCTCACGGCACGATGATTTGACCGGGCTGTTGAATCGCAATGGGCTGCTGGACCGCCTCGATAACCTGGTTCCGGATAGAAAACCGTTCTGCCTCATTGTGATCAACATTGATAACTTTAAAGGCATCAATGACCGGTTTGGGCTGGAGACCGGCGATGAAACCCTTCTGGAATTCGGTCGTCGGCTCGCCGAACTGGTTGAAAGCCGGGACGATCTTGCCCGGCTCGGTGGCGACGAGTACGCCATTGTGACCCCGAACACCAATCTCGACGATGTTGAAAAAGCCTGTGTGTCGCTGGCCGGCAACCTGTCCCGCACCTTCGAGGTGGGCCGACTGAGGTTGCAGGTAACGGCGAGTATTGGTGTGGCCTGCTTTCCGAATGACGGAGATTCCCTCAGCAAGCTGATTCGAAGTGCCCATCTTGCGCTGTACGAGGCCAAACAGAGCCGTAACGACGTCTGCATTTACCGCAGCGAGATGGAAATGGCCTATCTTCGCAGGCTGTCGGTCGAGCAGCGTCTCAGGTATGGCCTGGCATCGGGCTCACTGTACATGGTCTACCAGCCTCAGGTAGATCAGACCGGAAAAGCGGTCGGGCTGGAAGCGCTTGTTCGCTGGCAGGATGAGGAACTCGGCTTTGTTTCGCCCGCGGAATTTGTCGAGGTCGCTGAAAAAAGCGGGCTGATGGTTCCACTCGGGCGCTTTGTGCTTGAAACCAGTATCCGGGAATACAGCCTGTTTCGTAACGAGGTCGGTGGTTCCGTGGACCTGTCTATCAACATCTCTGTTATCCAGTTTCGCCAGCCAGACTTTGTTGAAACAGTGCTTGAGGTTCTGGCAATGCACCGTGTGTCGCCTGGAGAGCTGGTTCTTGAGATCACCGAGAGCCTGTTCATGAGTGACTTTGAGAGAGTGCTGAAAACGATCGAACGATTGCGAGAGAAAGGGATACGGATCTCGATGGACGATTTCGGAACGGGTTACTCCTCGCTCAGTCTGTTGCGTAAGCTGCCGCTTGACGAGTTGAAAATCGACAAGAGCTTCGTTGACACCATTCTGGAAGACGAAAAAGCCGCGAACATGATCCGGAGTATTATTGCCATTGCCCGAAGCCATAATATGGAGCTGGTTGCCGAGGGTGTTGAAGAGGAGGCCCAGGCCAGCGCCCTGGTCGAGATGGGCTGTCGACGTTTTCAGGGTTATTACTTCAGTCGTCCGGAGACCCTGGACAGACTGAAAGCGAACCCGGCTCTCGCCATCGGGCATTGACCCGGTCTGCGACCATTCGTCGCACTGAAAAGCTTGGATCCGGGACCTACCCTTTCTATCCTTTGGTTTTGAACCATCGACAAGGAACACTGGACATGAAGTATTGCCTGAGCGTGTTTGTGCTGGCACTGGCCCTGGTTGCCCCGACAGCATTTGCCCATGATTACAGCCATGGCCCGGTCACGGTCGATCATCCCTGGAGTCGGCCTACACCGCCTGGCACGCCCATGGGCGTGGGTTACATGAGTATCTCCAACAGCGGCAGCAGTGATATCACCCTGGTTGGGGCCGCAACCCCGAGGGCAGGTAACGTATCGATCCATGAGACCAGCATGCACGATGGTGTAATGCGAATGGCACCGGTCAAGGGCGGGCTCGCCATACCGGCAGGTACCACCGTGGAGTTGAAGCCCCACAGCTTTCACCTGATGCTGGAGAAACTGAAAAGTCCGTTGCGCGAGGGTGAGAGCATTCCATTGACCCTGACTTTTGAGGGTGCCGACGAAATGCAGGTTGAGCTGAATGTCGAGTCGCTGGATGGCGAGATGATGAAAAGCGAGAGCATGGATCACTCGGGCAAAAGTATGGACCACAGCGGACACTGATCGAACCTGCCCGGGGCAGTCTTTGCGGCTGCCCCCAAACCTACCACTCTCTGTCTTCGGCGCTCTCCTCGGCCTCGATCTCCGCCTTCCGGGCCTGGATTTTCTTCATCTTTTCATCGGAGATTTTCATGCTGTGGGCATTGTCACGCAGTATCATCAGGCTGCCCACGATCAAGGCAAGGGCAACAACTATGAATATCCATCCTATGGCTGGCATGTAAACCTCCACCAACTGATCCGCTTTCCTACATAGTGGACCACGCATTGATTTGCCACAACTGTCATGCATCCTCCCAGAAAGCCGTTGGATCGAGCCGGTAATACCCTTGCAGGGCCTTGTAGACCTCGGGCTGTTCTCGCTTGAGATGGCGCGGCTGCTGGAAAAATGCCTCGGTCAGCACTGCGAAAAATTCTGCCGGTTCGGTAGCGCCGTACGGATCAAGCCAGGATCTATGGTGGTGCCGGAGGGAATGCCTGAGGTCTTCGTAGGCCGTCGTCATGGAACTTTGCCAGTGCCGGGCCTGCTCTCCACTCAGCGGCGGTGCCCCGTCTGCGGTGCCGTCCAGGTAGTCCAGCTGGTGTGCAAACTCATGGAGCATGACGTTATGGCCGCTGTGCGGGTTCCGGGCGGCCTCCTGACATTCTCGCCAGGCCAGCACCACCTGGCCCCTGCTTGAGGCCTCGCCGGCCCGTATTTCATTACTTTCGCTGACAATCATGCCATCGCTTTCAATGTCTCTGACGTGATAGGCATCGGGATAGACCAGAATGCTGCTTACCTCGTCAAAATCTGAATAGGGGCGGGCAAGAATCAGCAAACAGGCGTGGCCGGCAATGGTCACTCTCACCGCGTCGTCCACCTCAAAGCCGTCACAGCCATAGAATTCTTTCTCGGAGAGAAAAAGCTGGACCCGTTGCTCCAAGGTTTGCTTGAGGGCTTCAGGAAGCCGTCGGTAAAGCGGCACGTTCGCATCAAGATGCTCGCGCCAGGATGTTGGAAAGGGGGCTCTCAGTTCCCGTTCCCTCCGCCAGGCGCGGTAGAAGAAGAGGTAGAATACGGTTGCCGCGATCAGGGTCACTGCGAAGACTGCGAAAACAAGTGCTGCTGACATGCTGCTCCCGGCGACCATTGATTGAATTACCCCGTATCTTACAGAAAAATTGGATCTGCACGCAGTCAGGGCCCGTATTGCTGGTTGTTCTACAGTGCAGGGGATGTGAAGCTGCATGAACCGTATTGATCGTTGAGGAGGCTGATATGTCCGATAATTCCACTGTTGTAATCACCGGGGCAAACCGGGGCATTGGTCTGGAGCTCGCCCGGCTCTATGCAGGCCGCGGCTGCTCGGTGATCGGCGTGTGCCGGGAGGCCTCGCCGGAGCTGGAAGAGGTTGCGGCGAGGATCATCGACAGTGTCGACGTGACGACCAATGAGGGTGTGGCAAGGCTCGTGGCCGGTCTTGAGGGCCAGTCCATTGATCTGCTGATCAACAATGCCGGTCTGCTGCAGGACGAGAAACTGGGCAGTATCGATTTTGATTCCATTCGTACGCAGATGGAAATCAACGCCTACGCTCCACTGAAAATTGCTGAAGCCCTGTTTGAAAAAATCCCCTCCGGAGGCAAAATCGCCAACATCACCAGCCGCATGGGCTCTATCGCCGACAACGACTCTGGCGGCCGCTATGGGTACCGTGCTTCAAAGGCGGCGTTGAATGCCTTTGGCAAGTCCCTCGCGATGGATCTGAAATCGAGGGGTATCGCGGTGGCCCAGCTGCACCCGGGTTATGTTCAGACCCGAATGGTGAATTTTGGTGGGTTGATTACTCCGGAAGAATCGGCAAAAGGCCTGGCAGAGCGGATTGATGGCCTCACCTTGGAGAATACCGGGTCGTTCTGGCACAGCAACGGCGACGAGCTGCCGTGGTGATCCTGAAAACATTTTCATTTGTTTGCATTGGAGTGAGGCAGGATTCTGTTTTAACGAGTACTCTTGTTACCTAAAAAAGGAATTCTGCTGTCGATGAAAAGTGCGAGTGCTCCAATGAATTATGAGCCTGAGCGGGAACGCAGGCCCCAGTTCTGGCGTTTGGCCATGCGATGTGCCCAGATCGCCGGGACTGTAGATGTCATCTTTTTCTTTCTTTTTCATGCATTGGGTTCGCCGGTTCTGGCATGGATCAACGTGGTTAGCGTGGCCATGTATGCCGGCGCCTACTACGCACTCAAATACCATAAAAACAAGATTGCGGTCGTACTGATCTGGGCAGAAGTGCTCGGGCACGCCGGCCTCGGTACCGTTCTTATCGGCTGGGAGAGCGGTTTCCATTATTACCTTCTTATGTTCATACCGGCGATCTGCGTTTCCGCGTCCCGAAGATGGGCGGTTTATGCGCTACTCACTCTCTGGGGATACTACGTCGCGCTCGATGCCTTGATGTGGTACATCGAACCGTTGCAGCCAATTCCGCAGACAGCCCTGAACATAGTCCATCTGTTCAATCTGAGCGTGGTCTTTGCAATGTTCAGTTACCTGGCTTCCTATTACCTCAGCATGGTTGTTTCGGCACAGCGCAAGCTTCGCGAAATGGCAACAACGGACTCATTAACCGGGCTTTTCAATCGCCGTCATATGACCTACCTGGCTGAAAAAGAGGTATCGCGGTTCCGGCGCAGCGGACACCCGGTCGGTTTCCTCCTGCTGGATGTCGATCATTTCAAGTCGATCAATGATGCCTTCGGACATGAAGCCGGTGACAGGGTACTCGGCTGTGTTGCCGATGTGATCCGGGAAGAATTAAGGGCTCAGGATCTGATAGGTCGATGGGGTGGTGAGGAGTTTCTGGTCATTCTTCCGGATACGAATGCTGATAAAGCGCAAGCAAGCGCGGAGCGGATACGAAAGGCGTTTTTGGCAAGGGACTGGCGCGCAGTTATCGGCGGTGATATCGATGTTACGATCAGCATCGGGGTAAGTGAGCTGCGAACTGGCGAAGACCTGAGTGCCGCGGTCAGCAGGGCTGATGAAGCTCTTTACCGCGGTAAAACGGGCGGCCGTAACCGGGTAGAACTGGAAACCATCTGAAGCCAAAGCAAGGGGTAGGTTTATGAGTCTGGCAATTGCACTGCATGTTCTGTCCGCGGTTATCTGGGTTGGCGGTATGTTCTTCGCCTACATGGCGATGCGTCCGGCCGTGGTTGAGGTGGTAGAGGCCTCCCAGCGTGGCCATCTTTGGTCGAAGACGCTTGAACGGTTCTTCCGCTGGGTCTGGCTCGCGGTTGTGCTGCTCCTGGTTACCGGCTACTGGATGATTTTCAGTGTGTTTGGCGGTATGGCCGGTGCTGGCTGGCACATTCATGCCATGCAGACGCTCGGGCTGGTGATGATGCTGCTTTACTTTCACGTGTATTTTGCGCCTTTCCGACGGCTCAAGCAGGCGGTTGCAGACAAGGATCCGCAGGCTGGTGGTGTTCAGGTGGGAAAGATTCGCCGTCTGGTCGGTATCAATCTGATTCTCGGCCTGATTGTGGTCGCCATAGGGTCTGGCGGTCGGTACCTGTAAGGCTGAGCGATCGGGGACCGATACCATGTCTGATATTCGAAAGAGAGCCATTGCAGGCCTGAAAGCCGGCGATTCGTTTACCCTGGTGCGTACGTTCACCGAGGATGAGACTCTGTCCTTTGGGGAAATCAGCCGCGATCAGAATCCGGTTCACTACAGCGATGAGTTTGCCCAGGCCAAGAACCTGCAGGGAAAGATCTGCCATGGCTTGCTGGTTGGCGGGATGATCACGGAAGTGGGTGGGCAGATTGGCTGGCTGGCGTCCGGGATGAATTTTCGCTTCCGCCGGCCAGTGTATTTCGGTGATACCGTCACCTGTGTATTCACCATCACCGAAGTGGATGCAAGGAATCGGGCCCGGGCCGAAGCGGTGCTCTCGAATCAGCATGGTGAGCCGGTTATCGAAGCCACGCTAACGGGTGTTCTACCCGGGCCGAAGGAACAGCAGTTGATGTCAGCAATGATCAGCGAAGAGAGAACCACGTCTGCCGGCTGACCAGCACCGGCTAAGGCGTCAGTCCTCCTCGGCGTCCCTCATCCGTTCCTGTCGCTCCCACTCTTCCTCTTTTGCCGCATCGATGATTTCCATCAGTTCGTCGACGTTGGCAGCGGTGTCATCGTGCTGGAAGCAGCCCGTGAGCTTGCTGTCCGGGTGCAGGTCGCCTGACTCGTAGAGCGCCCAGATCTCCTTGCCATAATCGGTGTTCAGCAGTTCCGGCGCGAAGCGTCCGAAATAGCGGCGCATATTGTCGACGTCGCGCTCCAACATGCGTTCCGCGTTGTTATTGCCGGACGCATTGACGGCCTGGGGAAGATCAATAATGACAGGACCGCGGGCATCGACCAGCACGTTGAATTCCGACAGATCCCCATGGATCAGACCGGCGCTCAACATACGGACAACCTCTCGGATGACCTGGCCGTGGAAGTCGCGGGCCTGTTCCGGGGACAGGGTGACATCATCCAGCCTGGGCGCGGCCTTGCCATCTTCATCCGCCACCAGCTCCATCAGCAGTACACCGTCCACGAAGCCCAGAGGTTCGGGAACCCGGACACCGGCGGCGGCAAGCCGGTAGAGGGCATCCACCTCGGCGTTGAGCCAGGCATCTTCCTGTTCCTTCTGGCCGTACTTTGTCTTCTTGCTCATGGCCCGGGCTCGACGACTGTTCCGGACCTTTCGTCCTTCCTGGTATTCCACCGCCTGCTTGAAACTCCGCTTTGTCGCTTCCTTGAAGACCTTGGCACAGCGCGTCTGGTCTCCGCAGCGCACAACATAAACCTGGGCTTCCTTGCCGCTCATGAGCTGGTAGAGCACTTCGTCCACCATGCCGTCATCGACAAGTGGTTGTAATCTTTTTGGTACTTTCATAAAACCTTTCAGGCTGACAGTGAGTCGGGCAGCCACGTTCGTTGATCTGGAACAAGGCCGGATTCGGGCAGGGCAGGGACAATGACTGCTACGGAGCATAGCTTACATGAAAATCTTTTTCCTGATCCTGTTGATTCTGGTGGTTGCAGTCACCGTCGCCCTCTGGTTTTGGCGTCAGTCTGACCACACCGCAGACCGGGCTGTCATTACCGGATTGGCAACGCTGCAGCCGGCTGCCCCGGAGCGCTTTGATCTTGCTCTTCTTGAGGGTTTGCCGGAGCCAGCCCAGCGGTATTTCCGTTACACCATTCAGCCTGGTACCCCGCTCTATACCGTGGCCCGTATCTCTATGAACGGAAAATTCGGTATGGGCAATCGGGAGTCGCCCGACTACGTGCACATGCAGGCCACCCAGGTGCTGGCCATGCCGGAAGGGTTTATCTGGAAAATGAGCGCCCACAGAGGCCTGCTCGGGATTTCCGGCTCGGACACTGACCAGTGGACGCGGTTCTGGCTGATGGGCCTATTCCCTGTTGCCCGGGCGGGTGGTGATGCGGATCATGCCCGTTCGGCATTCGGCCGTTATGTGGCAGAGGCGGTTTTCTGGACGCCGGCTGCCCTGCTGCCGGGGCCCGGCGTTTCCTGGAAGCTGGTCGATATAAACACGGCCAGGGTGGTTGTTCGTCATGAGGGCATGGAACAGGCAGTGGATGTTGTCGTTGCCGGCGACGGCCGGCCGCTCCAGGTGAGTTTTGACCGGTGGACCAATGCGAATGCGGAAAAAGTCCATCGCTTGCAGCCCTTTGGCGGCTACCTGTCAGAGTTTCGGGAGTTCGAAGGCTTTGTATTGCCGACCCAGGTGGAAGCCGGGAACTTCTTTGCCACGGAGGATTACTTTCCCTTTTTCATTGCCAGGGTAACGGGAATTGAATTTCCAAAGCATGACGCAACAGGGCATCCGGAATAGTGTCTCGGATGCCCTGTTATCTTTACCGAACGACGAAAACCGAAATATCGCTGTGTTTAACGATATTGGCGCCGTTCGAATGGAGAATGTGTAGCCGGTCGCCAATCCCCGGCGGATGTGAAGCCATCACTACCAGATCTGTCCCGGTTGTTTTGATCGCCTCAAGCAACTTGTCTTCAAGCTCCACGGCGGTATCAGCAGATTCAATCACCATGCTGTCGGTACTGATCCCGTGGGATTTTCCCTGCTCCTCCGCAAACACCCTCAGTTTCTCTGCGAGTTCTTTCGGGTTGTGCGCGGCCGCTCCCGGGGTGCTGTTGGTGACGGTCACATAGCACAGGGTGGCGTTGTAATGCTTGGCAATATCAATGGAGGTATTGAGCGCCTTCACCATTTTATCGGTATGGGCGAGGTCGACCGGAACGAGGATCTTGCTGTACATAAGAGTTCTCCTTTTCCGCATGCGATACAGACTTGGGTCTGTTGTCCTGAATTCAGATTGGCAGTGCCCTGTTGGGTATGTCAAAAAAAGCCCGGTGAAGTTCACCGGGCTTTTGCGGTTGGAGAGGCCGGATTCGTTTTACAACAGGTTGTACAGGAAAACCACGGCGATACCGGCGGGCGTCAGATACCGGAGTACGAACATGAATGCCTTATAGCTGCTTCCTTGCAGACCAATATCGGCCGGCAGACCCTCACGTTTCATCGCCCATCCGGCAAACAGCGCAATGGCGAGTCCGCCGAGAGGCATCATCAGGTTGGAGACGAGGAAGTCGAGCAGGTCGAAGACCGTCTTGCCCTCGAAGAACGGAATAAAGCCAAGCGGGTGCACACTTTCCCAGACGTTGAAGGACAACACGGTACCGATACCGATAAACCAGATGGCGAGCCCGCCACCAATGGCGCTTTTCGCTCGACTCACGCCTTTGTGTTCTTCCAGCCATTCGACTACCGGTTCCAGCATGGAAATGGCCGAGGTGATGGCTGCTACCAGTAGCAGGGCGAAGAAAATGGTGCCGAACAGCGCACCACCACTCATCTGGCCAAAGGCCAGTGGCAGGGTCACGAAGATCAGGCCGGGCCCTGCCCCTGGCTCAAGGCCATTGGCAAATACCAGGGGAAAGATGGCCAGCCCCGCGAGAAGCGCAACGCTGGTGTCCACGACGGCAATGGTCATGGCGGTCCGCGCAATGTTTACGGTTTTTGGCAGGTAGGAGCCATAGGCCATCAGAACACCAATACCGATACTGAGCGTAAAGGCGGCGTGCCCCAGGGCAGTCAGAACCCCCGCCGTTGTCAGTTTGCTGAAATCCGGCGAGAACATGAAACTCACGGCCCGGCCAAAGCTGCCGCTGTTCATGGCATAGATCACCATGGCAACCAACAGCACGAACAACAGAGGCATCAGCATATTCACAGCTTTCTCAAGCCCCGAGCGAATGCCCCTGCCAACGATGAACACCACAATCACCATGAACACCGAGTGCCACATGAGCAGTTCCCAGGGGTTGGCAAGGAGCCCGCCGAACTGGCCGCCGATGGCTTCGGCATCTGCTCCGGTAAACAGCCCGGTTGCGGCCTTGCCGATATAGACCAGGGCCCAGCCGCCAATCACGGCGTAAAAAGAAAGCACCAGGAAGGATGCAATTACCCCGTTCCAGCCGATGGCTCTCCAGCCCTTGGCTGTGCCTTCACTTTTGGTCAGGGTGCGCATGGTGGCCACGGGGCTCTGGCCGCCGCGCCGACCAATCATGGTTTCGGCAATCAGTACCGGCACGCCGATCAGGAAGATACAGGCCAGGTAGATCAGAACGAAGGCGCCGCCGCCGTTCTCGCCAGTAATGTACGGAAACTTCCAGATGTTCCCGAGGCCAACGGCTGAACCAGCCGCAGCCAGGATAAAGGCCATCCGTGAGGACCAGAGGTTATTGGCCTGCTGGTGTGGTTGGGTACTCTCACTCATTCTTCTCTCCGGCTAATTGTTTTTGTCGGATTGATTGGTTGTTGTCGAAAAAGTATTTACTTGCCGAGCACCTCGCGCAGGGCGGAAGCGACTTGTGGCAAGACGTGGTCGTTCAAACCGGCAACGTTTACGCGGCTGCTTTCCAGCATGTAGATGCCGTGTTCCTTCCGTAACCGGCCCACTTGCTCCGGACTGATGCCGAGGAACGAGAACATGCCTCGCTGACGGGCGATGAATTCGAAGTCGCCGACCGGTGAAAGCGCGCCGGCAAAAGCGTGGCGCAGATGCAGGATGCGCTCACACATACCGTTTAGCTCCTGTTGCCACTGGGCTCGCAGGTCGTCATCGCCAAGGATGGTCTCCACTATTGAGGCGCCGTGGGCCGGTGGCATTGAGTAATGCGACCGGATGACGCTCAGCAGCTGGCTGGTGGCGGCGGCATTCACGGTTGCGGTTTCCGAAACCAGGGCGAGGGCGCCGGTGCGCTCCCGGTAGAGGCCAAAGTTCTTGGAGCACGAGGCTGCGATCAGCATTTCAGGTACCGCACTGGCCAGGTGCCTCAGGCCAGCTGCATCCGCGTCCAGGCCTTCGCCAAGGCCCTGATAGGCCATGTCCACGAAGGGCAGCAGGCCTTTGCGCTGGATCAGGCTGGTCACTTCCTGCCACTGGGCCAGGCTCAGGTCCGCGCCCGAGGGGTTGTGGCAGCACCCGTGCAGCAACACCACGTCGCCCGCATCCGCCCGTTCCAGGGTTTCCAGCATGGCGCCGAAGTCTACCTGCAGGGTCTCTGGATTGAGGTACGGATATTCGCGAATAGTCAGGCCGGCGCCACCGAGCAACGGCAAGTGGTTGGCCCAGGTGGGCGTGCTGACCCAAACTTTTGTATCGGCTTTGCACAGACGCAGAAACTCGGCCGCCATACGCAGGGCGCCGCAGCCGCCCGGTGTCTGGATGACCGATACGCGACCGTCGCGGACCAGTGGGCTGTTGCTGCCCAGGATCAGCTCCGCAATGGCGCTGTTGAAGCCGGCGGAACCGGCAGGGCCCACGTAGCTCTTGGTGGTTTCGCCCTCAAGAAGGCGACGCTCGGCTTCGTGCACGGCGGCCATGATAGGCGTATTGCCGGCGTCATCCTTATAGACACCGATGCCCAGATCCACTTTGTCCGGTCGATCGTCTTCACGGAAGGTCTGCATCAACTGCAGGATCGGATCCTGGGGAAGGGGCTGGAGTGCTTCAAACATGATTGGCCTCCTCGTTAGCCTGTTGGGTGCGAATCAACGTCGGGCGACCGGTATCCAGCGCCTTGATCAGCTGAGTCTGCTTTTCGCGAATGCTCTCCGCCGCTTGCTCCCGCACAGGGCCGTACCCGCGGACATCGGCAGGCAGCTCGGCAAGCTGCAGGAAGGTTTCGTAGTTGCTGGCGTTGAGCTCACGACCGATCCGGTCTACCAGGCTCTGATAATCCCTCAGCATGGCCCGATCCAGCTTGCGGTCGGCAGAATAGCGGAACGGATCGATTGCGGTTCCGCGCAGGCCGCGAAGTTTCGCCAGCAGCCGGAAGGCCCGGAACATCCAGGGGCCGAACCGGCGTTTTTTCGGGCGGCCCTGGGCATCGGTCTCGCCGCTGAGCAGGGGCGGGGCCAGATGGAAGTGGACTTTGAAGTCACCCTCGAAGGTTTCATTCACCTCTTTCATGAAGTCGGTTTCGGCAAACAGTCGCGCGACTTCGTATTCGTCCTTGTAGGCCATGAACCGGTATAGCTGCTGGGCTACTGCACGAGTCAGCAGCAGGTTGGTTTCACCGAGGGACTCCTCAGCCTTCCAGACCCCTGCAACTGCGTCCCGGTATTGGTCTGCCCAACGCTGGTTCTGGTAGTTGACCAGGTGCTTGTGACGGGTGTTGATGAGGTCGTCCAGGGTTGGTTCGGGTTTGACCTCAACAACCTGAGCATTACTGTCATCCAGCAGATCCGTGACTGCGCTCGGATCCACGGCCGCCAGCCGTCCCCAGCCGAAGGCTTCCTTGTTCCGGTCGATGGCGACGCCGTTCAGCTCAATCGCCTTCATCAAAGCCGCTTCGGACAGGGGCAGCAGGCCTTTCTGCCAGGCAAAACCGAGCATCATCACGTTGGAGAATACGGTATCGCCCATCAGCTTTTCGGCGATGCCATTGGCGTCCAGCTGATCAAAATGATCCTCGCCCACGGCATTCTTCAGTAGCCCAAGGCGCTTGTCGGCCTTCATATCGGCGTCGCGGAAGAGCACGTAGTCGGCAGTAGGCAGTTCCGCTTCGTTGGCAACGATCCGGGTGTGGTTTGGCCGGAGAACGCTCAGGGCCTTCTGGGAAGACGCTACGACCAGATCGCAGGCGATGACCGCATCGGCCTGGCCATTGCTGATCCGAACCTGATGGAGCTTGTCCGGGGACGGTGCCATACGAACGTAGCTCAGCACCGTGCCGCCTTTCTGGGCGAAGCCCATGAAATCCAGTACCGAGGCGCCGCGCGACTCCAGGTGGGCCGCCATGGTGATCAGCTGGCCAACCGTCACCACGCCCGTACCGCCAACGCCGCCCACCAGCAGATCATAGGAGCCGGTCATTTCCGGCAATTTGGGAGCTGGAATATCAGCCAGCTTGCGGGTGAGTACGGAGCCGGTGTCAACGCCGCGGGATTTGCGCAGCTGGCCGCCTTCGATGGTCACGAAGCTTGGGCAGAAACCGTTAACGCAGGAAAAGTCCTTGTTGCAGGATGACTGGTCGATCTTCCGCTTGCGTCCCAGCTCCGTCTTGCGGGGAACCACCGAGAGGCAGTTGGACTGCACCGAGCAGTCGCCACAGCCTTCACACACGTGATGGTTGACAAAGGCCCGCTTGGCCGGATCCGGGAACTGCTTGCGCTTGCGACGGCGGCGTTTCTCGGCGGCACAGGTCTGGTCGTAGATCAGTACGGTACAGCCGGGGATATCTCGCAATTCCCGCTGCACCTGGTCGAGCTCGGACCGATCGTGGAAGGTGACGTCCTTGGGAAACAGGCCATGATGGCCATCGTATTTCTCGGGCTCGTCGCTGAGAACAACAACCCGATTGACCCCTTCTGCGGCCATTTGCTGGGCAATCCTGTCGACGGTGATCTGCCCGTCGACGGGCTGACCGCCGGTCATGGCGACGGCGTCGTTAAACAGGATCTTGTAGGTAATATTGATGCCGGCAGCTACCGCCTGACGGATAGCCATGGAACCGGAGTGGAAATACGTGCCTTCACCCAGGTTCTGGAACACGTGGGGGTTGCCCGTGTAGCGGCTCTTGCCAATCCAGTTGACGCCTTCGCCACCCATCTGGATGAGGGATTCCGTGTTTCTGCCCATCCAGGACGCCATGAAGTGACAGCCAATGCCGGCCAGGGCCTTGCTCCCCTCCGGGACCTTGGTGGAGGTGTTGTGTGGGCAGCCCGAGCAGAAATAGGGCATACGCTTGACGCCGCCCGGATCCTGGGCGTTGGTCATGGCACTGATTTCAGTCATGCGCTCGCTGAAGTCCACCTCGAAGAAGCGACCAAGACGGGCTGCGAGGAAGCCGGCAACCAGTTTGGGGCTCAATTCGCCAACGTACGGGATCAGCGGGCGGCCCAGCTCATCCTGTTTGCCGGTAATCAGAACCTCGCCGGGACGGTCCGGCTCGGACATGTACTCCTTGATCTGGCTCTCGATAATGCCGCGCTTTTCCTCGATCACGAGGACTTCTTCCTTGCCGTGCACGAAGTCCAGGATGCCGCGGCGTTCCAGGGGCCAGACCATGCCCACCTTGTAGATATCCAGACCCATGTCCCGGGCCTTGTCTTCGTCAATACCGAGCAGATCGAGGGCTTCCAGCAGGTCAAGGTGCCCCTTGCCGGTGGTGACAATACCAAAGCGGGCTTCCTTATTGTCGAACAGGCACCGGTCAATGCGGTTGGCCCGGGCAAAGGCCTGAACGGCCGCGAGCTTGTGTTCGATGCGGGTTTCCAGCTGGGGGCCGGGCAGATCTGGCCAGCGGTAATGAAGGCCGCTTTCCGGCGCGGTGAAATCGTCCGGAGTGACAAAATCCGGTGCTGGCGGAATTTCCACAGAAGCCGCGCTTTCCACGGTTTCCGAGATGGCCTTGAAGCCGACCCAGCAGCCACTGTAGCGGGACAGGGCATAACCCCAGAGACCGAACTCCAGGTATTCCGCGATGTTGGCCGGGTTGATGGTGGGCATGAAGAAGCTCATGAATGCCACATCGGACTGGTGGGGCATGGACGATGACACGCAGCCGTGGTCGTCGCCCGCTACCACCAGCACACCGCCATGGGGGGAGGATCCATAAGTGGTGCCATGTTTCAGGGCGTCGCCGGCTCGGTCCACGCCCGGGCCCTTGCCATACCAGAGGCCGAATACGCCCTCTACCTGACGGTCTTCATCGGTTTCTACCTGCTGGGTACCCAGCATGATCGTCGCGGCAAGATCCTCGTTGATGGCGGGAACAAAATCGATCCGGTTCTCGTCCAGCAGGTCTTTCGCCTGCCAGAGTGCCTGGTCGACCGCACCGAGGGGGGAACCACGGTATCCACTGACCAGGCCGGCGGTATTCAGGCCTTGCTTGCGATCCAGGGCAGCCTGCATCAACGGAATTCGGACCAGGGCCTGTGTGCCGGTCAGGAACACCCGACCGGATTCCCGCAGGTAGCGGTCTTCGAGTTTGTAATCGTCGAGTTGTGGGGTATCGGCGGACATGGCGCCCTCCTTTTTGTCGATTTTATGACCAAAATTCTAGAGGGAAGTCCGCAAAAGGTGCTTGCTTATTGGAAGGAGGTTTTCAGGGTTTGCGAAAGAATGTTTGATAAAAGACAATAAAGAGAAAGAACCTTTGATAAAAATCAGGTGTTACCAAATGAAACAGGTGGGACTGGACAAGCTGGATCGGAAAATCCTATCGGTGCTGCAGCAGGATGGGCGCATCAGTAACCAGTTACTGGCCGAACAGGTGGGTTTGTCACCGGCTGCTTGCTGGCGCCGGGTGCGCACACTTGAGGAAAGCGGTGTGATTCAGGGATACAGCGCAAGAGTGGATCCGGAACGCATTGGTCAGGGGCTGTGCGTGCTCGTCAATCTGTCACTGCAGCGGCACAACATCGACAGCACGGCGGAGATTGAGCAGCAGGTGAGCAGTTATCCGGAGGTGCTTCAGTGCTTTGCGGTGACCGGTAATGCCGATTTCGTGCTCAGGGTAATCGTGCCGGATATGGCCAGTTACGACAGGTTCCTGAACGAAAAAATCTTTACCCTGCAGGGCATTGCCCAGGTGAATTCGAACTTTGCGTTGCGGGAGATAAAAAATACCGAGACGATCCCGGTGGAAGGTATTCTGTAGTTTCGGCAGGGAGCAACGACGAAAAAAGGCAGCCGAAGCTGCCTTTTTCTGAACGTGTCGTCTGTTATTTACAGAGCGACAACGTTTTCCGCCTGAGGACCTTTCTGGCCCTGGGTAACGGTGAACTCGACCTGCTGGCCTTCAGCCAGAGTCTTGAAACCGCCGCCCTGAATAGCGCTGTAGTGAACAAAAACGTCCGGGCCGCTTTCGCGAGTGATAAAGCCAAAACCTTTTGCTTCGTTGAAAAACTTAACGTTGCCGGTAACTGTAGACATAGTATTCTTCCTGATTTCAATCATTTAATGTGCCGTCACGTCATCTTGTTGATGGCTGATCGGCGGTATGCGGAAACAAAAAACTGGCGTGATCAAAAACAGGACGTGCTACTTATTACAGCTGAGCGGTCTTATTGATGAAATGCTTTGCTAAATCTTTCCAACGAGGCCCACTGTACTCCTGCCACGGGGAAAAGCAAAGCTATTTCTTGTAGGCATAAACCGGGGGAGTGGAATTCGCGGTTCCAAGGCTGTCCAGCCTGCGCGGCTTGGCAATGGCGAAGCCCTGGGCGTAGTCCACCTGGATCTCTCTCAGGGTGTCCATGATTTCCATGTCTTCCACGTATTCGGCGATAGTCTGAAGATCCAGAAAATGACAGAGCTCGTTGATCGACCTCACCATGGCGTAGTTCGTGAGGTTGGTCGCCATGTCCTTTACAAATATGCCGTCAATTTTCACGAAGTCCACTGGCAGTTTCTGGAGGTACGCATAGGAAGACAGGCCGGTGCCGAAATCATCCAGTGCGAACCGGCAGTTCAGCCGCTTCATCTCGCGCATGAAATCCGAGGCAAAATGGAGGTTGGCGACGGCAGAGGTCTCGGTTACTTCAAAGCAGAGGTTGTGGGCCAGCTCCGGATTCGCCCTGAGATTGGATTCCAGGCCGAGCATGAAGCTGTCATCGCTCAACGACGAGCCTGACAGGTTAACGTTCAGAGTGGCAATCCTGGCGAGCGCCGCGGGATTATCGCGCATCCACGTCAGCACCTCGGAAATGACCCACAAATCAACCCGCGTGCTGCGTTTGAACTGTTCGGCTGCCTCGATATAGCCCTGGGGCGAGATCTCCTTGCCAGAACTGTCTTTCAGGCCGAGCAAGAGTTCATACATCGTGCCTTCGCCGTCTTCCGGTTCGAGGGCAACGATTGGCTGGGCCCGAAGGTAGAGGCTGCCATCACGGATGGTCCGGTCTATTTCGGTGACCCATTGGGGGGTGCCGAGCCGGGACTGGTCCCGGTTTTCCCTGGCCAGTTCAATCCGGTTCCCGCCCAGCTTCTTGGCTGCTTTAAGCGAGAGGCTCGCAAGGTTGAGAAGGTCGCCAGGTGACTGTCCCGCCCCGGTTACCGGCCGGATACTGATGCTGACGGTTGCCCGATATTCCGCCTGCCCATGCCGGAACACATGTTGCTCGAAGTTGCGCCGCAGGGACTCTGCAAAATCCAGGCAGTCTTCTGTACTGATGTTATTGATGAGCACCGCAAACTCATTGCCGCTGATCCGGCCAACGTGGGACTCCGAGAATCGGGATTCGCTCTGCTTACGGAGTGTGTCGGCGACATGCCTCAACAGGGCGTCGCCGGCGTCCGCGCCATAGGAGGCGTTGATGACACTGAACTCGTCTATATCCAGAACCATAAGGGCGGCGGCATGGTCTTCAGCAGATGACGGCAGGATGCTGATCAGCTGAGAAACCTGTTTCTCGAAGTCATGGCGGTGCATACACCCCGTCAGGGCATCGTGGGTTGCCTGAAAATTGAGCTTCCGGTAAACATCTTCAACGATGCTGAACAGGCTTTGGTCGAGGAATGGGACGTCTCCGCTCTCAACCAGCCAGGCGTCGCCTTCAGCGAGTTTCTGCACAAACTCGGGAAATCCGTAACTGACCTCGCTCATGCCTTTGGGCGAAAGAAAAACAAACCTGAGTGAATCCTCGCTGCCCCACACCAGCCGCAACCGGCGGGTCTCGCCGGTATCCAGACGAACCTCAACCCAGTCGCCTACGGAAATCTCCTTTGCCCTTGAGGCCCAACGACTGTCTTCAAGCTCCGGTGGCAGCGGGGCCGGCGCTTCATCGGCGTCACCGTACTCATCAACCCATGTGGTTTCTGCTTCCCCGTTGCCCTCGAGAATTCCGGATAGCTCGTCAATAACCGGCCTTACGCGCGAGACTTCCCCGGCGGTTTTCAGCTCCCGCTCGATGAACTGCAGCATGACGCTGCTCTCCAGCTCCCGTTCAAATGCCAGCTCTTCGGAGGTGTCGGCAGGCGAAAGCCAGGCCTGGAGCTGTGCAACCACATCAAACAGTTCCTCACAATGCCGGCTTTCCGGACCTTCTCTCAGCATGGTCAGGACGATCAACTGCTCCCAGCCCGCCTGAAGAATGCGGATCAGAATCTTCGGAACCTGTCTGTTGCTCAAGAGCGAGTTCAGCCTCTGCCTTGCCTCCTTGCGGGTAAGGCGCAGGCGCTCCTTGCCCTCCAGGGTTTTTGCCAGCCGTTCCGAGTTGCGGAGAAACGATTGGTCCTGACGCTCGACAAGCTGTTTCAGGCGTGCGCCCAGGCTTCCCATCAGGTCCGGATCCGATACCTCGATCTCTGTCAGCTCCTCGACGATATCGGCAACCGTTGCTTCCAGCTTCTTGCTTGAGGCTCTCTCGGCAAGACAGATGTGCATCAGGTTATTGATGATATCCCGGGCCGGGTGGTCGCCGGCATTCAGAAAATCCGGTGTTTCAACCAGCGTTTCGAATACGGGTAGTCGAAGCTTTTGCAGTTGGTGGCGAAGCGAGCCCGAGAGTTCATCGTGGGTTTTCAGAGGCTCGAACAGTCGGTCCACCAGATTGGCCTTCTCAACGGCCGTGTGATCCAGTGAGCTGGCAAGGTCGGAGTCCGAGTTGGCCAGTTCCCGAAGCAGTCCCGCCATATCGGGCTCGTCGCTGTGCAACCGGTCCAGCAGTTCCCGGCGCCGGGAGCGGAGGTTTTCCGAAAGCCTTGGATTGGGCTCCTCCCAGTCAGAAACTTCAGACGAGGGGTTTGACTCTAGTGCCATCAATTGAAAAAGGGAACGACCGACCGAAGGCGACCCGGACGCCTCGTGCCTGGCGTGATTGGTTTCCGGAGTTTCTTCGGATGAGTCTTCTGTGGCTGCCGTCGCTGAACCCGCGTCGTCCGTTGCGTGCTCCCGGTCGCGGAGTGACCAGTTTGCGGGTAGCTCGGTGATATCTATGGCCTCAAGGTCAGCTCGTCGGCAGTCATTGATCAGGGACCGGATGGCCGCGGGCCAGACCCGGACCAGAGCATTTTCCCAGGCGCGGTAGATGGTCAGGCGGTGCTCCCGCGCAATGCCCAGATGATCGACCATATACTGCAGGCAGACGCACAGGGCCCGGGGCGTCAGAGGATTGTTGTCATCGTTGACGTCCTGTCGGAAAATCTGGTTAAGAAACTGGTTGAGCAGGAAGTTGGCCCCGGTATTTGCTTTGTTTACGCGGGTGGCGATGGCCTGCAGGTCCAGCCAGTCCTCGAACTCGTGCTGTTGCAGCAGGTGCAACTCCTTGTTGCCGGCCCGGGACTCGGCGGTGGGCTCAAGGGTTGCCTGATTGGCCTGGAACTGGGCCTGGAAATCCTGGAGCATTCGTTGCTGGCGACTCTGAAAAATGAAGCGCATGTCCTTGAGCCGGGTAATCTCACGCAGCTCTGCAGCCTCTTCCAGGTCGGCTTCAATGCCCTCGAAGGTGCCTTCCATAAATTCCGGAAGCAACTGTTCCAGAAGCCGACGGCAATGCTGGTGGTAGAGCTGTTTCAGTGAAGGATCCGGAGTCGCGGCTTCGGGCCGATTCGTTCCAGAGTGCTGTAACAAACGCTCAATGTCGTTGCTGAGTTCCTCGGTGTTCCCCGCTATGTCCAGCGAAATGCCGCTACTGCGGCCAACCTGAACCGTGCCTCGGTAATGGATGTGCTGTTTTTCACGGTCATTATCGAGGAAAACATGAAGATCAGTCTGTGCAGAGGCGGACGATGACAGCTGGTCGAGTACCGCGGGCGACGAAAAGTGCTTCAGGGTGAGGCGCAGCCCTTCTTTACCCAGAGCCACGCTGTCAATGACACAGCCACAGGGAATGAGGCCGGGCGCGACGACAACCGCATCCTTGCTGAGTCTGGAGTGTTTTGCGTTGAGCCGGGTCATTGACCGCCTTCCTGAGCAGTGAAAAATGAATCGTTGTTCAATTTATTGTAGGTTCAGTTTAATTTGAACTTCAGCAAACGCAAAGTGAATCTATAAAAGCGACACATATAAGCCTGGGCGGCTCGTTTAATCCACGCCTGTATTATAGACGCTCGATGGGCTTCAGCATCAGATCCCTGTTGAGCTCATAACAGGCAAAATCCTTTGCCAGATAAAGGTTTCCCCGATAAATACCTTTGGCTTCGGATTCGATCTCACCAATGTGCGGATAAGCATCCGGATTGAACTGGTAACGGGAACTGAAGTGGGTAAGGACGAGATTGGGAACGCCTGCGGCCTCGGCGAAGCGGGCTACCTGGGCAGCGGAGCTGTGTTGCGGCCAGGGTCCGACCCGGTCAGAGACTTCCTGGGTGTAGGTCGCTTCGTGGATGACCACCTGAACACCCGTGCACGCTGCCAGAAGCAGGTCGGGCTGGTCGTTGTCGCCGGCTACGATAACCTTGCGAGGTTTTCTGGCAATTCGGGTGTAATCATCACAACGGGCGAGGCGCCCATCTTCCAGTACCACGTCGTCGCCCTGTTGCAGGCGGCCCCAGGCGGGACCGGCCTCAATACCATCCGCTTCGAGCCTGTCCCGGACCAGCTGGCGTTCCAGATTCTTTTCCGTGAACACAAAGGCCCTGCAGGAGACACGATGGGACAGGGGGACTGCAGTTACCGACAGGGAGTCGTCTTCCCAGTGGAAGTTCTCTGCTTCGGAATCGACAAATCTCAATTCAAAACTCAGGCTGGAGTCACTATTACCGATGGCGGCCTCTATGAAGGTTTTTACCGGTCTTGGCGCAACCAGGTACAAAGGAGCAGTGCGGCCGAGCATGGAGGCGCTGGTCAGCAGTCCCGGCAGCCCGAACGTATGGTCGCCATGGATGTGGGTGATAAATATTGCCTGCAGCTGCATCACGGAATGATGGGTTCTCAGCAACTGGTGCTGGGTGCCTTCACCGCAGTCAATCAGGTACCAGTGTTTTGGTCCGCCGTGGCTCAGCGCCAGACCGGTTACGTTGCGCGATTTTGTCGGCGTTCCGGCTGACGTGCCGAGGAAGGTGAATTCCATACCAGGCCTTTTCGGGTTAACGTGTCGTGTCTCTGTCCGCCATAATACGAAGGTAGCAGAATTGACGATACATTAGCCGGGGCGACCGCTAGTGAGCCGGTTAGCGACATTTATGTAAGGAGTGCTGTCTTGTCTGAGTTGTCCAGTTACGAGAGTTTTTCGATTGAGGTTAAAGACCACATCGCCCACGTTCAGTTCAGTCGTCCGGAGGCCCTGAACACCATGAACAAGGCGTTCTGGCTCGAGTTGCCCCGGTGCATGCAGGATATTGAGGACAACACCGATGCCCGCGTTATCGTCATTTCCTCCACCGGCAAACACTTCTCTGCGGGCATGGATCTGGGTGTATTCAGCGATCCCAAAGCCGTGCCCATGAACGGTGACCCCGGGCGCATGGCGGAAAACCTTCGCAGGGTTGTGCTGCAGTTGCAGGATACTCTCACCTCTCTGGAAAAAATCCGGCTTCCCGTGCTGGCAGCCATCCACGGTGGCTGTATCGGTGGCGCTCTGGATCTGGTGTGTGCCGCCGATAGCCGTTATTGCACGGAAGATGCCTACTTCACCATCAAGGAAACCGAGCTGGGCATGACCGCCGACGTCGGCACGCTCCAGCGCCTGCCCAAACTGATGCCCGAGGGCGTGGTTCGTGAATTGGCCTACACCGGCCGAAAATTCTCCGCCACTGAAGCGCAGAATCTGGGCTTCGTGAACGCCGTTTACGCCGACCAGGAATCCATGCTGGCAGGCGTTATGGCCATTGCCGGCCAGATTGCGGCGAACTCTCCTCTGGCCGTCACTGGCTGCAAGGAAATGCTCAATTACAGTCGCGACCACAGTGTGGAAGACAGCCTCAAGTATATGGCCACCTGGCAGGCCGGCATGTTCCGCCCGACGGACATGATGAAATCGTTCCAGGCCAAAGCCCAGAAGCAGGCGCCAAAATACGATGCGCTGTTTCCGGTGAAGCCCTTGTTCGACCAGTAAATGGCGTTGGGTAAACGACGAAACTCGGGTATGTCCTCCAATGCCGCTCTGTTATTCCAGGGCGCCATTGGCGTTATCGGATTAGTGGCGATACTGCTATTCGGAATTCCGGTGCTGCATGTTGGGCCAGGCCTGTGGCCCAGCATCTTCCTGGGGACGGTTGGAGCCGCTCTTACCTACGCCGTTTTGCTGTTGCTTACGCGGGTGCCCGGCTTGTTCCCGGAGAACCTCGAGCGGCAGATGCAGGGTTTGTATGACTTTGCCTCCAGCTACTCCCCGGCTGTACTCATTCTGCTATCCCTCCTGGCCGGAGTCGGTGAGGAACTGTTATTCCGAGGCGCAATCCAGGGCTGGCTGATGACAAAGACGGACCCTGTAACGGCCGTGCTTGCGGCATCGGTGTTGTTCGGGCTGGTGCACTACGTTTCATTTACCTATTTTCTGGTGGCTACCGGCCTTGGCATGGTCCTGGGGGCGGCCTACCTGTTATCCGAAAGCCTTGCTCTGGTCATGGTCTGGCACGCCCTTTACGACATGATTGCCCTGTTTTGTCTGCTCCGGTTTCCGCGCTGGTTTGGTGTCCGGGTCGTGAATTCCGGCGCAAACAGGCCTCACGAATAGTCGACATCTTCCCGGCCGGCACTCTTGCGGGCCTCAAAGCTGGCCAGCTCGACATTGATGGCATTGGTTGAGATCTGGATTTCGTACAGCGAGTACAGCAGCGAGAAAGACAGCAGTACCAGGCTGGCGCCAAACGCGATCACCCCCGGCAGGTCGGCACCCAGGAAAAGCAGGAACATGGAAACCGTACACAGGAAGAAACTGAGTACGCCGAACGCCTGCATGCGTTTGGTCAGCACAATCCGTTTGCGCAGCATTCCGATCTGTCGGGCAATCAGGGCGTGGTCTTCCTCGGTGTCCATCTGCTTGAGTTGGCGGATCAGCTGCGCCAACACCAGAAACCGGTTGGTGAAGGCCAGCAACAGCAGTGAAATCGCCGGGAAGAGCAGGGCAGGCGTTGTCAGGTCCAATCTGGTGTCCTTATGGTGAAGGTGTGTGGGCTATGGTCTACCAGCTCCCGGAGCGCAGCCGCTGGATCGTTTTAACCGGCCGATTGTAAATGTACACCCAGGCAGACCCGTGGCGAGTGTCCATGGTCTGGCGGATATACAGGCTGCTTTGCGGGCGTTCAGGAAAGAAGTCTTCCAGTTCGTCCAGTGTTTTCAGCATCGTATCGGTAACCGCATAGACTTCCACGCGGACGCCCGGGGAAGGTTCCTCTATGGCACCCGGGTAGGGGCCCAGGTGATACAGGCTCAGTTCGGGCATCCAGTCTGTCCCGACAAAACGGGCGCCTCGCAGAATATGGCTGTTGTTCCGGCCACGTTTCAACGTGCCGTAAACCGCCACAAGGTGCTTCATTCTGATCGTTGCTCCCCCTGTTTACACGTTTGAATTCAACGTGGCCGCAGACCGCAAGGCGTTGGTCAGGCGGTCCATCACGCCGCCGCCATGGCGCCAGAAGTGCCAGTATAGCTGCACTTCCAGGGTTTGTTCAGGCGCGATGCTCACCAGGCGCCCGGCAGATATTTCCGGGCGGGCCTGCATTTCCGGAATCATGCCATACCCCATGCCGGCCAGCGCCAGTTTTACAAAACCTTCCGAGGATGGGCAAAGGTGGTGGGGGAAGGTGCCGTGATAGCCGCACTGGGCCAGGAACCGGTGTTGCAGCTGGTCATTCGGCCCGAAAACAATGGCCGGGGCATTCTTCAGGCTGGTTTCGCTCAGGCCTTTCCCGAAGTATCGGCGCACATAGTCCGGAGTTGCCAGTGGCATGTAGGTCATGGTGCCAATGGGCACGCAGCGGGCACCGGCAACAGGCTGGGGGCTACTGCACAGGCAGGCAGCCACATCCCCTTCGCGCATCCTGCGAAGGCCAATGTCCTGGTCCTCGACCACAAGATCCAGCAGCAGGGTCTCCTCCGCACAGAAGTTGCCTACCGCGGCCGCCCACCAGGTGGCCAGGCTGTCGGCATTCAGCGCGATGCGCAGTCTTGCTGTGGGTTCCGAGAGTGCCGGGATGGACTTGGTCAGGTCGCGCTCCAGCAATTGCACCTGCTGAACGTGGTTGAGCAGACGCTGTCCGGCCGGTGTAGCCTTGAGTGCCGGGCTTCGCACCAGAACCGGTTGTCCGAGCCGGATTTCAAGGGTGCGAATTCGCTGCGAAATGGCCGACTGGCTCAGCCCGAGCGCCAGGCCGGCACGTTCGAATCCTCCGCACTCAATGACCGTCGCCAGGGCTTCCAGCAATTTGTAGTCAATCATAAGTAAAACTGATGCAGCATTATGAGTATGAATTTCAAGTATAGCTGGGAAGCGGTAACCTTGCGCCATTCATTAAGGAGAGATTCACGTGCTTGAGAGTTACCTGACCGGTCTGATTGTGTGTGGCGGCATTATCGTGGCGATCGGTGCGCAGAACGCCTACCTGCTGAGCCAGGCAATACGCCGGGAACATCATTGGTGGTCAGCCGGGCTGTGCATAGTGGCCGATATCACCCTGTTTACCCTGGGCATGTTCGGCATCAGTGCTGCCCTGATGGCCATGCCTGAGGCCCTGGAGATTCTCCGGTGGCTGGGTGTGGCCTTCCTTGGCTGGCTGGCGATTCAGTCCTTCGTTCGCGCCAGCCGCGGCAGAGCGGCTCTTGAAGCGGGTGAGGTAACCAAACGAAGCCTTAAAGCCGTGGTGTTCACGACCCTGGCAGTCACTCTGCTCAACCCTCAGGTTTATCTGGATACGCTGCTGTTGATTCCTGCCATCGGAGCCCAGCAAGAGGACGCGACCACCTTTGTGGCCGGTGCGAGCAGTGCCTCGATTCTCTGGTTCGGCCTGCTTGCCTGGGGCGGCTCGGCGCTGGCGCCCATTCTCTCCCGGCCGCTGGCCTGGCGGATTATTGATGGTGTCATTGGAATCATGATGGCCGCTATCGCCCTGCATCTCACGTTGAGTGGTCTTTAATATTCAAACGATCGTATGAATTTCTTGCATCGGCGCGCGTCGGGTTGGAAGATAGCGTGCTACTGAATTTGCAGTCATTTATACCATCGAGGATGTTTGATGAACGCCACTCTACGTCGCTGGCTCGCCAGTGCCGGGGCCATGCGCCGTGTTCTTTCCACGTTTGCTCCCTATATCGGTGCTGGAATCCGGGTGACCCACATTGCTGAGGATTTCAGCTCGGCCCGGGTGGAGATGGGCCAGCACTGGTACAACACCAATTACGTGGGCACGCACTTTGGCGGTTCGCTCTACAGCATGGTTGATCCCATGTACATGCTGCTGCTGATGCGACGGCTGGGCAATGACTACATCGTGTGGGATAAATCGGCGAGTATTGATTTTATCCGTCCCGGCAAGGGCAAGGTGATGGCACGCTTTGAATTGACCGATGAGCGTGTTGAAGAGATCCGCGCCGCAACGGCAAACGGAGACAAAATGCTGCCAGAGTGGGACGTGGATATTGTTGATGAATCCGGTGAGCTCGTCGCGCGCGTCCTCAAAGTACTCTATGTGCGCCGGAAAAAGCGTTGAAGCGGGCTATTCAGCTTGGCTCAGTCAAAGCGTCTCGCTTCGGTCAGGCGGCCTTTCCAGTAGTAGCCGCTGATCGAGGACTGGATTACGCCGGCCGATGTTGATGCGTGGATAAAGCGGTCCCCGCCCATATAGATACCGGCGTGTTGTTCCTTTCCGCCAATCCGGAAGAACACCACATCGCCCGGTCGAATCTCGCCGGGATGAACCACGTCACCACTGGCAAGCATTTGGGTCGTTGTCCTGGGCAATTGTTTGCCCAGACCTTCCTGGTAGGCGGTAAGAATGAATCCTGAGCAATCGAAGCCATTGCCGGAGGTGCCACCGTATTCATAGGGGGTGCCCCGGTAACGCTCGAACACCTGCCAGAGTTTTTGGGCCTTTTCCGAACTGGATGCCTCGACAGGAACGGTCTGTAGTCCAGGCGTAGAACCCGGCTGCAGCTTTCCGCTACTGGCGCAACCGCCGAGCGCAAGCGCCACGAATGCCAGAAATAAGATGTTTCTGAAGGAATAACGCATCTCAGACCCTGTGCAAGTTTTCACTGTCTTCACTTTAATTGTCGCGCCCGGGAATGTCAGGTTACGGAGCGTGAGATTTTGTTGATGCGGCTCCACTAAGTCGCCGGGCATCACCGGCTATCTTTTCCTTTCACGCAGGAATAGTCTGTCACGAGACCATTCGGGAGAGCTGCAATGAGCGAAGGAACACGCAACACCCCCATACCGCGAGACACCCTGGCGGCCATCCTCGAGAGCGCAACATTGGCGCCATCAAGCCACAACACCCAGCCCTGGCGATTTGAACTCGGCGAAACCGGGATTTCCCTGTTTGCGGACCGGTTACGGGCATTGCCGGTCAACGACCCCGACGACCGGGAACTGACCATCAGCTGCGGGTGTGCCCTGTTTAATCTTCGGATTGCCGCCGCTCATGCAGGATTCAATACCGAATGCCAGCTTTTGCCGGACCCGGGCGACGAGGATCTGCTGGCGACCGTCTCGTTCACACCGGTATCCGGGGAGGAGGGCCGTCAAACGGAACTGTTCCGGGCGATTGCCAGGCGACGCACCTATCGCAAGCGGTTTGAGTCAAAGCAGGTGCCTTCCGAGGTGCTGGGCATCCTTGAAGAGTCGGCGGAGACCGAAGGAGCATGGTTCCAGGTTCTGGAATCGGAGCATGCGCGTCATCAGGTGGCCGAGCTGGTGGCGGAGGGCGACGCTGCCCAATGGTCCAACCCGAGTTGGCGACGGGAGTTGGCTGCCTGGATGCATCCCCGCCGCAAGGGAGACGGTTTGACGGTTCCCGGCATGGTTGCGCCCGTGGCCCAATTGGTGGTGCGCACATTTGATATGGGCAACGGCGTTGGCGCCAAGGACCGTCAACTGGCGGATGAATCGCCCGTGATTGCTGCGTTGGGAACGGCCGGGGATGGCGTAGAAGACTGGCTGAAGGCCGGGCAGGCGCTGGAGCGGGTTTTGCTCCGCTCCCTGGGGCAGGGGCTGCAGGCTTCCTATCTGAACCAGCCAATTCAGGTCGCCGTGCTTCGCCCGAAACTTCAGCACCTCCTTGGGCGTTCGGGTTTCCCGCAGATTCTGCTCAGGTTGGGTTACCCGGCGACAGATTTGCCGGCGGCTCCGAGGCGGAATCTTCAGGAGGTTGTGGAAACCGCAGACACCCGGGATATCAAGGCAAAACAGGCGGGTCAGGGACGCCAGCGCTGACTGACCTCCTCTTATCAGTGCCTGGCCTTGGTTACCACCTCCGGTGTTGCCGGCTCACCGGATTTGCTGGCAAGAATGCGGTCTGCATCCAGCGAGGCAATCGGAACCCGGGTATCCCGGGGAACGTCGCCGCTCAGCTGGAGCTCCAGATAGCGGAGCGCACACACCCGAAGGAAGGACGTGAAGTTACCGAGGTCGTGGCCGGCATCAATGGATTCGTGGTAAAGCCGTGTGATCATCTGGGGCAGGTTCATGCCATCCCGTTCGGCCAGCTCGGCCAGTGCCTGCCAGAAGGCGTTTTCCATTCGCACACTGGTCACCATGCCATCGATTCGCAGGGAGTGGGTCCGGCTGACCCAAAGCTCCGGATCGGCGTTGATAAAGAGCTTGCACATGCGGGCCTCCCTGAGAGCGTGGCGGGGCCGGTGGGCCGGCCCCGTTTGCATTACTGATCCAGCAGCTTGAAAAACTGCGCCAGCCAGGCCGGATGAGCGGGCCATGCAGGCGCTGTTACCAGATTAGCATCGGTAACCGCCTGATCAACCTCGATACCGGCGAACGTGCCGCCGGCCAGTTCCACCTCCGGCTGGCAGGCAGGATAGGCCGAGCATTTGCGCCCCTCCAGAACCCCGGCTGCGGCCAACAACTGGGCACCATGGCAAATCGCTGCCACTGGCTTGTCAGTCTCGAAAAAATGGCGAACCAGATTCTGTACATCCTTGTTAAGCCGCAGGTACTCAGGAGCGCGACCGCCGGGCACCACCAATGCGTCGTAGTTCGCGGGGTCCAGCCCGTCAAAATCCGCGTTCAGGGCGAACCGGTGCCCCGGTTTTTCGGTGTAGGTCTGGTCACCCTCGAAATCATGGATGGCGGTGGCAACCGTGTCGCCGGCTTTCTTGTCGGGGCAGACAGCGTGAACCGTGTGCCCGACGGCCTGCAGTGCCTGGAACGGCACCATGGTTTCGTAATCTTCGGTGAAGTCACCGGTAATCATCAGAATCTTCTTCCCGCTCATGGCTGTCTCCTTGTGATTGTCGTGCCAAGTCTGGAAACAGTATCAGCGTCGGTGAAGAAGCGGGTATTAGAGGATTACTACAGGCCTCAGGCTTCCCGGATCAGGTCCGGCGAGTTATGCCTCGGATTATTCACCTCCGGCGAAACGGGAATGGCTTTCAGCTGTTCAGGATCCAGGCGATGGGTCACTGCTCGCAATTGTGTCCGGTCGGTGATTTCCGGATTCAGCCAGTCCCTCAGGCAGGCCGGATCAAGCACCACGGGCTGACGTTCATGGATATGCTTCAGGTGTTCGCTGGCCGGTTCGGTGATGATGGCGCAGGCGGTGGTCTCGTCGCCTTCTCTCGGGGTCCAGAGGCCGGCGAAGAAAATCGCCGGATACTTCCCGGAATTCGCTGGCGTTATGTAGTGAGGTTCTTTCCCATGTTCCGTTTGTTGCCATTCGTACCAGCCATTGGCCGGTATCAGGCAACGGTGATGGGCAAAGGCGTCCCGGAAGTATTTTGATGTGGCTGCTGTTTCTGCACGGGCATTGATCGGAGCCGGCGCTTTCTGATCCGCCCAGGCCGGCCGGAAGCCCCAGTGGGAGTGAGCCATGATCAGGCTGCCGTTCATGCTCATCCGGATCATGGGAATACCTGTGCCGGGAGGGATGTTGTAGCCGGGGTCAAAATGCCCGTCCACCTCCATGCCCTCGGGAAAAAACTCGAGGATCAGGGTGTCCGGTGGGGTATAGAAGGTGAATCGTCCGCACATGATAACTGGTTGTTCCTCGCACAAATCCCGGTGCTGAAAGCCCACGGTTCTGGATTCTGTTAACCTTAGCAGATGCTGAAACTATCCAACGCTGTTGAACTTGCTGACTGGGAAATCGAAATCACCCAGATCCGGGCCCAGGGTGCCGGCGGCCAGAACGTGAATAAAGTCGCCTCCGCGGTGCACCTGCGCTTCGATATTCCCCACTCCTCTCTGCCACCGTTCTACAAGGAGCGGCTGATGTCGCTCAATGATCAGCGAATCAGCAAAGAAGGTGTGCTGATCATCAAGGCGCAATCTTTCCGAACCCTGGAGTTGAACAAGGAAGATGCGCTGGAGCGGCTGAAAGAGCTGATCCAGGAGGCCGTCAAACCCCGCAAGGCCCGACGTCCCACCAAACCGACCCGATCCTCACAGCGCAAGCGTGTGGACAAGAAAACCAAAAAAGGTAAAACCAAGGCCCTGCGGGGCAAGGTCCAGGTTTAGGCCGAAGCCTGTTCGCTACCCCGGGACTCCAGCTGCTCCAGGAAAGCCCTGATGTCATCGAAAGCCTCCTCCGCTTCCGGAAGTAAGGGCACAAAGATCTGCCATACGTGCACCATTCCCGGCCAGGTATGAAGGGTAACCGGAGAACCTGCTGCTTCTGCCCGCGCGGCGTAACGCCGGGCGTTGTCCAGCAGCATCTCGGTGTCGCTGGCCTGTATCAGCGTTGGGGGCAGGTCCTTCAGATTCCCGCGTAATGGTGAGGCGACAGGGCTGGTCGGGGAGACCCGGAATGCCGCCAGTGTGGCCCACCAGATGACCGGCAGTGGGATTTTCGACAGGCCACCAAACACAGGCCCGAGCAGTGGATCGGTACCGATGTTGTTGCGGTTGCTCGGCGCGGTCAGGGTCAGATCGGTGGATGGTGAGAAAGCGATGGCGGCGTCCGCCTGGCGCAGGCCATTGTCCCGAATCCAGGCAATCAATCCCAGAGTGTGACTGCCCCCGGCAGAATCCCCGGCGACCACCATGAAATCAGCCGGTTCGGCGCCATCAGGGCCGTGTTTCAGGAGCCATGTATAGGCTTCGCGGCAATCCCTTACACCGTCCATAAACCGGTTCTCCGGCATTAAACGGTAGTCCAGTGCGAACACTGCGGCTCTGGTTATCTGCGATAAACGGTCGGTAATGGCCCGATGGCTTCTGGGGCTGCCAGCGGCCCAGGCGCCACCATGAATGTACAGGATGCGGCGGCGGGTATCACATCCCGGGGCGAGAACCCATTCGCCACGGGGTGACTCGCAATGGCGCAGCTCCGAGGCGAGTTCAATGCCTTCACTCAGCCCGTCCATGTGTTTTCGGAGCGCCATCAGCCGCGCCTTGCCGCGCAGGCCTTTTGAAGATTGCCCCAGCTCGCGGATGCGTCCCAGCACTTCCCGGTTGGCTTCGCTGGGTTTTGCGTCTTTGATCGGGTAATCATCCCGATCCAGATGAGACAGATCCTCAAGCCGGAACAGAAGCAGGGTTGCGGCAACGATGAACACGATGATGGCGAGAATAATCCAGAGCATGGTCGATCCGTATGTTATTGGCCCCACCGGGCAGGTCGAACTATCCTTCAAATGATACTCGCAGATTTGTCCCGGTTCTGCCCGGAACGGTCACAGAAGGAGTCGCGTGTTGCAAATAGCCTATCGGGCCAGAGACATAACCGAAGCCCACATTGTGGCTGGTCTGTTGGAAGCCAACGGTATTGAGGCCCATGTCGGAGGCCATTACCTTCAGGGTGCCATGGGTGATATTGGTGCCGCGGGCTTCAGCAACGTGCATGTCGATGATGAGGATCTCTACCGGGCGCGGCAACTGGTGTCCGAGTATGAGCAGACGTCAGGCAGCAGTCTCAGCCGGGCTGCCAGCGACCAAGAGGATCGCCCCGACCACTACGCCCGCTGGTTTCTGTTGGCCCTGGCCATCGTCGCTCTCATCCTGCTGCAGATCTACTGACTGATCGGTCTGGGGTCACCGGGCGTAGCCCTACCCACACTTCCCAAGCAACAGGAGAAAAAGCTTATGGCAGATCAACCTGTAATGCTGATTACTGGCGCGTCGTCAGGCATCGGCGCGGAAACAGCGCGAGCGGCCGCGAAACAGGGCTATCGGCTGGTTCTGGCCGCGCGCTCTGAAGACAAACTGAAAGGCCTGCAGCAGGAGCTGGGTGGCGAAGAAAAGGTGTTGACGGTCCAGTGCGACGTCCAGAGCGGTGATGACCAGAAAAACATGGTCGACCAGGCCCTGAAAACCTTTGGCCGCATTGATGCGGTGTTTGCCAACGCCGGCCGCGGTGGTGAGCCGGGCGGATTCAGCGGCGCTGACCCGGACGTCTGGAAGGATATGATCCTCACCAATATCTACGGGGTGGGCCTGACCCTCCAGCATTGCATGCCGGCGCTCAAAGAGAGCAAGGGCCACTTGCTGTTAACCGGGTCTGCGGCAGGCCGTGCCACCATTCCCGGTTCCATGTACAGTGCGACCAAGTGGGCGGTAACCGCCATTGGCTATGGTGTTCGTGAGGAGCTTCGAGGCTCCGGTATCCGCGTTACCCTGATCGAACCGGGCATGGTGGACACGCCCTTCTTTGATGAACGTCCTGGCCATGCATTGAAGCCGGAGGACATTGCCAATGCGGTCATGTATGCCGTGGCTCAGCCGGCACATGTCGATGTAAATGAAATTCTTGTCCGGCCCACGCCCAAGGTTGAGTAACCGGTAGGGGCGGTCGTAACGGAGGTTGTTTTGAGTCAAACCGATCGCGTCGCATTGGTGACCGGCGGCGCCAAAGGCATGGGCCGGGGCATTGTGCTTCACCTGGCCGCTGCTGGCTGGAAGGTGGCGTTCTGTGACACCGACAGTGCCGTCGGTGAGCGGTTGGCCGCCGGTGCAGATCATGCACTGCACTTTCTGCTCGGCGATGTGGCTTCGGAAACCGATGTGGAGCGCATTGTTGCCGAAGCCCTTCGCTGGGGCGGCCGTCTGGACGCCGTTATCAATAATGCCGGAATCGCCAATCCCGAGACGGGGCCGATTGAGGAACTGAGCCTGGATCAGTGGCAGCGCCGCCTGGACGTGAACCTGACCGGGCCGTTCCTGGTCACCAAGCATGCGGTGCCGCACCTTCGAAAAACGAAAGGCGCTATCGTTAATATGGCCTCCACAAGGGCGCTTCAGTCCGAGCCGGACACCGAGGCATACGCCGCTACCAAGGGTGGCATTGTGGCACTCACTCATGCCCTTGCTGTGAGCCTGGGGCCCGATGTCCGCGTTAACTGCATCAGTCCCGGCTGGATCGATACCCGGGCCTGGCAGGGCGGCGCAGAGCCGGTTGAACCGCTTTCCGAAAACGACCACCTGCAGCACCCGGCGGGCAGGGTAGGGCAACCTGGGGATATTGCCTCCTTGGTGGCCTACCTCATTTCGCCGGAGGCCTCATTTATCACTGGCCAGAATTTTGTGGCCGATGGCGGCATGGTGCGCAAGATGATCTACGAGGAATAGAGCGTTGCCACGACTTTTTTTCGGGCTGGAGCTTCCGGCTGAAATCAAGGCCCGGTTGTTGAAGGTCAGATCACCGGTGACAGGCGCCAGATGGCAGAGTGCTGAGCAATTGCACATCACCCTCCTGTTTCTGGGGAAGGTGAGCGGGGAAGGTCTCGAAGCCGTAGCCAGTTCAGCCCGTGAGATAGATTCGGAATCCTTCCCGCTTGAGGTTGCCGGCGTTGGTTGTTTCGGCCAGCCCGAAAGGCCGAAGAATCTATGGGCTGGTGTTCAGCCGGCGGCACCGGTGGCTGCGCTGCACCAGACTCTCGGGCGGCGACTGGAGAGTCTGGGCTTTGTGGCTGAACGTCGGGCATTTCGCCCGCACATTACGCTGGCCCGTTTCAAACGCCAGCCGGGTTCTGTTGAACCGTTGTTGGTTGAATATGGTGACCATGGATTCGGCCAGTTCCGGGTGACTGAATTTGTGCTTTTCGAAAGCAAGCCTGGCCCGGCCGGTTCCGTGTATTCAGTGGTCGATCGCTTCTCCCTGCGCAACGCCGGATAGCCGATTTGTCTTGACGAATCCCTGTCGTCCCACCAAAGATGAGGGGAAATCAACGCCTTTCCTGAGGTGTCTATGTGCCCCCCGTTTTCCGATCCTGATCAGCGTCTGTACGTCCGCAATGCCACGCTTGCAGATATCCCAGGCATCATCCAGCTCAGTCGCCGGGTTTATGAAGGCACGGGCATGTACGGCTATACCAAGGGGCCGTTGACCGGGCAGATCAATACCTTTCCCGACGGCCAGTTTGTTGCCATGCTCGGAGACACCGTGGTCGGCTACTGCGCCACGTTCCGGATCGCGGAAGAGATCGCACTCGCTGCCCACGACTGGACCTCCATCACCGGTAACGGTTATGCCTCGCGGCATGACCCGGAGGGGGACTGGTTGTACGGGATGGAAGTCTGTGTTGATCCGGAATGCCGGGGTTACCGCATTGGGGAGCGGCTCTACAACGAGCGCAAGCAGTTATGCCAGGCCCTGAACCTGCAGGGAGTGGTGTTTGCCGGCCGTTTGCCGAGCCTGCGCCAGCGGCTGAAGAAGTTCACGAGCGTCGAGGAATATGTGGAGGCCATTCGAAGCAAGGAACAGAAGGATCCGGTGCTTTCCTTCCAGCTTCATCAGGGCTTCGAAGTGCACGGAATTATTCCGCATTATCTCGATGCCGACCACGATTCCATGGGCTATGGTATTCATCTGGTCTGGCGTAACCCGAAAGTACCCCAGTCGGAGAACAACGGCCGTCGGAAGCGCTACGGTCAACGCATGCGCGATACCGTGCGCATAGGCACGGTTCAGTACCAGCAACGCCCGGTCGGATCGTTCGACGAATTCAGCGAGATTGTCCGCTATTTTGTCGATGTTGTTTCCACCTACAAGGGCGACTTTGTGGTGTTCCCCGAGCTGTTCACCCTGCAGCTGCTTTCCATCGAAGCCCGCAAGGGCAGCCCCGCCGAGACCTTTGCCGCAGTCACCCATTACGCAGAGCGTTATCGTGAACTGATGCGGGATCTGGCTCTGCGCCACAACATCAATGTTGTCGCCGGCTCAACGCCAGTCCGTGAGGAAGACGGCACCATCCGGAACATGGCGTACGTGTTTCTCAGGGATGGCCAGGTGTTCAGCCAGCCCAAGATCCATCCGACGCCCAACGAGGCGTTCTGGTGGAACGTTCAGGGCGGCAACCGGGTCAGCGCCATCGAGACGGACTGCGGCACCATCGGTGTGCTGATCTGCTACGACGCGGAGTTCCCGGAATTGACCCGCCACCTGGTGGACCAGGGGGTGCATATCATCCTTGTGCCTTTCTGTACCGATGAGCGGCAGAGCTACCTGCGGGTTCGCTATTGTTGCCAGGCCAGAGCTGTAGAGAATCAGGTTTACGTGGTGATGTCCGGCAACGTCGGCAACCTGCCGAACGTACCGAATATGGAAATCCAGTACGGCCAGAGCTGCATCTTGACGCCCTGCGACTTTCCCTTCGCCAGGGATGGCATCGCCGCTGACACCGAGCCCAACGTGGAGACGGTTGCCTTTGCGGATCTGCGCCCGGAAGTACTGATCACTGCCCGCAACAGTGGTACCGTTAAAAACCTTCAGGACCGCCGGCACGATCTTTACAGCGTGACCTGGCGTGGTGAGTAAACCGAGCCGACAGGAGCGTCGTTTTGCCCAGTAGAGGGTCTGTAAAGCCTGAACGCATCGGCCGCGGGCTTCTTTGGGCCGGTGGTATGGCTCTGGTGGCCTGGCCCCTGGCGGTTGCAGGCTGGTCCTTTGCCATTGAACAGAGCTCGGTGGGTATGGCATTGCCGGATATACGGTCCGGCGGATGGGAAGTAACAGGCAGCCGTGCAGATGTCCGGCCTTCTGTGACCGCCAACGGTGATGTCGCAACCATCGATTTTGCTCCTTCGTCTCTTGTTCTGACCAAACATCTCACGTTTGTCGGTGCAGACCAGCCGCTGACGCTCAACAACCTGCGCACGGATCTCAGCAATACAACGGTAACCCTGGACTATGGCGCAAATGGCCCCTGGGCGCAGCGCATTTCCATTGATGGCGACATCAGGGTCGATGCCGCGCGCGTCGAACATCCGCAATTACTGCCGCAAACGTGGAACTTTCAGGGAAGGGCAAAGGGCCGCCTGGCAGATCTCAGGGTGCAGGGCACCTTGGCTTCCGAGTCCGGCTTTACGGCTGATCTCGATATCCAGCTCAATCCCGAAGGCGGCGTATCCGTCGCCATCGACTCTGTTATCGACGGTAAACAGGGCGTTCAGGCCCTGGCAGAAACCCTGGTCGGATGGCCGGATCTGCTGACAGTGGATTCTGGCAATGCCCGGTTGTCGATGGAGGTTTCGACCGGCCAGGGTGGTGAACTTGCAGCCAGTGGCAGCGTTGAACTGCAGGATGTTGGCGGGGTATTTAACCGGACCGCGGTATCAGGGCTCACCGGCCAGGTGCGGGGATCGCTGGAAAATTCCCGGATTACGACCCGTTTCAGGGACATGACCGTTGGCGAGATCAATGCCGGCATTCCCGTCACCTCGGTTCTTTTTTCAGGGAATTACAGCGCGCCGGTCACGGAACTGCTGGCCGGCACTCTGGAGGTTCAGCAGGCCAGGGCCCGGTTCCTCGAAGGCACCCTGAGAGTGCCTCCTGCCAGGTACGATTTAGGCGGTGGGTCTGGTCGCATCCCTGTGGAGGTTGAGGACGTCTCCCTCAGCCGTCTGATGGCCGTGTATCCAGCCGAAGGACTGTCTGGAAGCGGGTTGCTTCGAGGGCGAGTTCCTCTGGGCATCAGTGGCGACGGGGTGCAGGTGAGTGCAGGCAGTATTTCCGCAATAGATCCTGGCGGCCGTTTGCAGTTGCCGGCGGACAAGCTCCAGGCGATGCTCGGTGGCAACCAGGCCATGGACATCGTGGTCCAGGCGTTGCAAAACTTTCACTATTCAGTCCTCAACAGCACGATAGACTACGATGAACAGGGTAAGTTGAGCCTTGGCCTTCGCCTCGAAGGTAAGAATCCGGACCTGAGGGGTGGGCAGCCGGTGGTACTCAATGTCAATCTTGAGGAAGACATTCCCGCGCTGCTCACCAGTCTGCAGTTGAGTGGCAGGGTCAATGAAGCTGTTACCAGGCGCGTCCGGAAATTGCTGCAGGAATCCGGTGAGGAGAAAGCACCATGATAAAACCCGTGCGGCCCTGGTGGCCTGAAAGGTCGCCCATGGCAAGAACACTGATGATACTGATGCTTCCTCTGGCGATGGCTGCCTGCACGCCGACAGTGCAGATGGCTGCGCCAAAGGAGCCGATTACGGTCAACCTGAACGTGAAAATCCAGCACGAAATCTACGTGAAAGTGGATAAGGAAGTGGATGACCTGTTCAGCGAACAGGGCTTGTTCTGACTGTGTCCGGAAAGTTTGAGGGGTTGAAGATGAAACGATTGATACAGATGTTTGCGCTGGTTCTGGCGTTCGGTATCAGCGCCTCCGTGCTTGCCATGGGGCTGGATGAAGCCAAACAGAAACTGGACTCGGTCAAGCAGCAGGGGCTGGTTGGAGAAACACCGACGGGTTATCTGGAAGTGGTGCGCGCCGAAGGGCAGGCGGAGGAAGTGGTGGAAGCCATTAACAGCGCCCGTCGGGATGAGTACAAGCGCATTGCCGAAAAACACAACATTCCGGTAACCCAGGTGGAGACGGTTGCAGGCAAGAAGGCGATTGAGAAGACTCCGTCCGGCCAGTATGTGCAAATGGGCGGTAAGTGGGTGAAAAAGTAGCCCGGCGCGGCCAGGTGCAAGCCCCGCTTACCGTTTAACGCTCTTTTGCCTTGGCTTGCCGCCTTTTGGCCGTTTGCCCGATGCCGGCTTTTTGCCAGGTGCGGGCTTGCCTTTCGGGCCGGGGCGCCTGGCGCCACCGGGCTTACCTGGTGCGGATGCAGAGCCAGGCTTGCGATCAGGCTTTGGTTTGGCCTTCGTTCCGGACTTCTTTTTTGCTGGCTTGCCAGCGCCGGGCGGGGCTTCGGAAGACGAATCCCGGATGGCATCGAACAGCCCGGCCAGCTCTTTCTCGCTCAGGTCCCGCCACTGGCCCACCGCAAGCCCTTTCAGGCTCACGTTCATGATCCGGATCCGTTCCAGTTTGGTAACCTCGTAGCCAAAATACTCGCACATGCGACGGATCTGGCGATTGAGGCCCTGAACCAGGGTGATCCGGAAGACAAATCGTGACTCCCGCGACACCTTGCACTTTTTCGTCATGGTTCCGAGGATCGGCACACCATTGGCCATACCCTCCACGAATTCCCGGGTGACCGGCTTGTCGACGGTAACCAGGTATTCCTTTTCGTGGTTGTTGCCCGCCCGCAGTATCTTGTTGACCAGGTCGCCGTTGCTGGTCATAAAGATGAGGCCCTGGGAGTCCTTATCCAGGCGTCCGATCGGGAAGATGCGTTCGCTGTGACCCACAAAGCGCTGGATATTGTGTTTCTCCGCGCTGTCCGTGGTGCTGACAATCCCTACCGGCTTGTTCAGTGCAATGAAAACGAGATCTTCTTCAGCCCGTGGCTCGATCACCTGGCCGTTCACCTTGACCGTGTCACCCGGAAGCACCTGGTCGCCCACGGTTGCTCGTTTGCCGTTGATGTAGACGTTGCCTTGCTCGATATAGCGATCGGCCTCCCGGCGGGAGCACATGCCGCTTTCGCTGATGTATTTGTTGAGCCGGGTGGAATTGCCAGTGGTCATCGGGTGTCCGGTTGCCAGTGAGAATGACGGGCATCATATCAGTCTGGAACCCCGGTCGCAGCAGGGGTGGTTCTTTCCGGGCGTCTCTGCCATTCTTTGCGCCTATCCTTAAAACCAACAAACCCTGAGCCGCCATGGAAAAGACACGCATCACCATTGTTGCCGTTACCTGCATTGCCCTGTTTTTCCTGACCAACTACCTGTTCCGGTATCTGATCGGATTTACCGGGTTGCTGGCCTCATTGGTCATTGCGGCCCTGATTGCCGTCTACATGAGCTTCTCAATCGCACGGACCCTGGAGCGTTTGCCGATGCCGGAGGAGCGCTCGCGAGCGCTGTGGATCTATGGCGGTTTTCTAGGTGCCCTGTTCGTCGCCTTCGGGGCCTGGATGTTCCTGGATGCCGGCATGGACGCAGTCACCCTCGCCACCCTGTTTGTTCACTATCTGCCCTATCCGGCACTTGCCCACGCCCTGCTATCGGACAAGGCCGTCGGACTGTTCCTGAAAGAGGATCGTTTCGGCGGATAAATTGTTATAGTATAACGTTTTGATCCCTAGAGGAGTGCCTCCGGCGCCATGGCCCAACCTATTCCTACCAGCCTGATACTTGGTTTTCTGGGTGTCGGTAAAACCACCGCCATTCTGGATCTTCTGAAAAGCAAACCGGATAACGAGGTCTGGGCGGTTCTGGTCAACGAGTTCGGCGAGGTGGGCATCGATGGCGCCATGCTGAAGACCGAAGGCGCCTTCATCAAGGAAATACCCGGCGGCTGCATGTGCTGTGTTGCCGGCCTGCCGATGCAGATAGGGCTCAACCAGCTGATTCACAAGGCAAAGCCCGATCGTCTGTTGATTGAGCCGACCGGGCTCGGTCACCCCTCTCAGATTCTGGACACCCTGACCAGCGAGCACTATCAGGATGTGCTCGCCATGGGCCCTGTAATCTGCCTGGTGGACCCCCGAAGGCTCGAAGAACCGAAGGTGCTCGGCAATGTGCAGTTCCGGGATCAGGTGGCTGCGGCGGATATTCTCGTTGCCAACAAGACTGATCTTTGCACCCCGGAGCAACTGACTCATTTTGATGAGTGGGCCGCACAACTGGAACCCGCCAAGCGGGCGATTCACCACACGCGGTTCGGGCATCTGGCACCGGGCTGGCTGGACGGCCAATCGGATGCCCTGCCGGTGACCGATCCGGAAGCTCACCATCACCACCATCATAAGACTGCATCGCCGGCCCCCGCTATTGATGACGAGCCCTGGCAACAGATTACCAATCAGGGACAGGGGCATTTCAGTGTTGGCTGGCGCATACATCCGGAACTGATACTCGATGAGAACGCATTGCTGGTGATGGCCATGGACTCAGCCTTTGTGCGCTTCAAGGCTGTCGTTCAGACCGTGGTCGGCTGGCGGGCGATCAATGTGGTTGATGGAGCCCTGACCGTTATTCAGGGTGAACCGCAAGCCTACAGCCGGGCAGAGATCATAGCGTCCGATCAGATTGACGCCAGGGAACTCGATGCCCGCATGAGGGCGGCCGCGGGACTTGATCCGAGGTGAGGGCGTGAGTCTTTGTCCGGTGTGCGAGCAGGGCAGTCTCTCGGATTTCCGTGTAGTGAAGGCCCAGCGTTACCTTCGATGTGATGTCTGCGAGGTGACGGTGATGGATGCGTCCTGCCGGTTATCGCCTGAGCAGGAGCGGGAAATTTACCAACTGCATGACAATGACCCGTCTGATCCGGGGTACCGGACATTTCTCTCGAAACTGACAGAACCTCTGCTTGAGCGCCTGCCATCGGGCGCCAGCGGCCTGGATTTCGGCTGCGGCCCCGGCCCTGCACTGGCGCAGATGCTTGAGGCGGAAGGCATGGCAGTCAGTCTCTACGATCCCTACTTTTATCCCTCAGCAGTGGCTCTCGATCAGACCTACGATTTCATAACCTGTACCGAAGTGGTAGAGCATCTTTACGCCCCCGCTGGCGTTTTCAGGGAACTCGACCGGATGCTGAAGCCCGGTGGTTGGCTGGGTGTGATGACCTGCTTCCAGACCGACGATGACCGGTTCGACAACTGGCATTATCGCCGTGACCCGACCCATGTGGTCTTCTACCGGGAATTCACCTTCAAGCTGCTCGCCAACCGGTTTGGCTGGCACCTGGAAATACCGAGAAAGGATGTGGCTCTGTTCCGGAAGCCAGCCTAGGGGGCTTCCCCTGGGCACTCGGGAAGTGCAGGACACTGTTCCGCGGATGTGGTGCCTTCTTGTTTGAGCAATTCTGATTCACCGAAGCGGTCCGGTGTCAGTGCGGCGGCGCATCTCGCCGCCTGGGTCGCAATGTTTGTGCAGCCGCTCGCCTGCAGCGCGAAAGCGAGGTTGTTCCAGCCTTCGGCGAATTTCGGAAAACGTTTCACCGCGCGCAAGAAATGCTCCTGTGCGTCGCCTCGGTGGCCCAACTGCCAGGCAAGGTTGCCTCTGGCCATAGTGGCCGTCGGTTGGTCCGGCCAGGTCGTCTCGGCTGTCTTATAGGCAATGCCAGCGGCTGTCGTTCGTCCGGTTGTTTCGAGGTCATGGGCGGATTGCAGAAAACGAAGCGGTGCTGCGGTAGCTGGAACCCGATCCGGCGGCAGAATAGTGACGGCCCAGTTGTCGGCCCGCCCCCAGGTATTTGTGAAAACCTCCAGATCGATCGCTTCACGCTTGCGGGTATCGGTGTGGAGTATCAGGTCTCGCTCGCCGGCGTCATAGCCGATGACAACCGCAAAGTGCCATTGGGGCCACCAGCCAAACCTCAGATTTTGCATAACCAGGACTGGATTGCCTGCTGCGATCTCGGTCAGGACACTTTCTAATCTACCGTCCAGCGGGTAAACCAACATGCCATGGGCTCGTGCGCCGGCGATCATTTCGACCTGAAGGGAGCCTTCCCGGCCCGGAATATAAACCAGCTCCTTGAGAATATCGGGATTGGATGAAAGGCCCTGGCTGTTCAGCATCATTGCCAGCGACGCAGGCCCGCACTGATACCTTTCCTGGGGGTAGAAAGGTACGTCGTCCAGCACAACCTTGTCGGGTAGCATGGCCTGGTGAGTTTCGGGCGCTGGCCATTTGGGAGCACTGGCGCAACCGGCCAGCAGGCTGACCAGTAACATCAGGATCAGCCTGCTGGATGTCGTCGCTTCTAGAGTGGGAAAAATGACAGCCACTGATCCCGCTATCGAATGCAGTTCACGAACGGGAAGACATTCGTAGCACAGAGCATATCGGTGATAATGAATACCAGCAGGAACAACACAATGATGCCGACCACATCCTGCCCTGCAGGGGCCTCGGCGAGCTGACGTTCAAAATCCGCCAGTTCCGCGGGCGTGAGGTTCTGGATGCGTTCCTTGACCTGGTCCTGGCTGACCCCAAGGTCTGCCAACTTGGCCTGCACATCCTGTCTGTCGAGCATGCTGATCAGCTCCTGCCGGTCCAGCTGAACCTGTTGTTGCCCGATCATTTCGCCGGTTCCAACCATGCCGGCGGTAGCGGTGGCCGACCAGACGGAACCAAGGGCCATCATCATGGCCATAAAAAAGGAAACGTACCTCAAGTGCTTGCGAATGCCTGACATGGGTCACTCCTGTTCGTTGGCTACTTCCGGTGTAGCGGTTTGTTAGTCATCTTGCACTAACCGGACGATAAAACAGTCGGTTGCGTTCCCTCAACATACGAATCGTTCAGGATTCACAAACCTGCAGCTTTCGCTCCGGCCAATGGAGTATAGCCGAGCGTGCGACCATTCGGCTGGCGAGGTCTGGGTACGCCTGGCGGATAACGTTGGCACCGAACTCTGCCAGGAACGCCGATTTCAGTTCTGCCCGGGCCTTCTGGGTGCCCGGTTCCTGGTAGGGCGCGGAGCAGAGCAGCAGGAAGCCATCGTCCGGAACACGGCCATTATCCATGTTGCTCTTTATGATTCCGGCGGCCTGGCGGATGGGATGGGACAGGTCCGGGCTGTAAGGGCCGATGATCAGGGCTACGTTGGGTGCGTGCAGGAAATCGAATCCCCTGCCAAGGCAGATGACCCACTCCCGGTGCTCTATGTTCAGTTCCCGGTCAAAACGCCGAATCTCGTTCACGTGCCGGATATTGCCCTCAACCAGGGGCAGCAGATCACGCTGAACCGGTTCCGGCATATCCGGACAAAGGGAGGCGATTTCGGAGGCCATATCGGCAAGTCGCGTTACAGGAATGGTAGACAGATCCAGGGTTCGCTCCTGGCTACCGTGCAGAACCAGTGCATCCTCGTCGCTCTCGAAACCACATACCAGGGGATAGACCGTTCGGTGGCCGTTTCCGAACAGCTTTTCCACCTGGCTTCGGATCTGGAACGCATGGCGCATGGCGGCCTCACGGTCGCAGTCAAAGCCGGCGCAGCCCCGTTCCCGTGAACCTTTTGAATAGTGGTAGGTAATGATGATCAGCACCCGTCGTCCCTGGGTTACGGCTTGCTGGACCGTGTCTGCCAGCATGTCGCCAAGGTAGGGCCAGCCCAGCTCAAAGATCCCGCCAAGGTTCCGGAACGGGTGAATGACACCAAGAGGCGTCTGGGTCACGTAGGGCAGGTGGATGCGGCCATCCATGCACTTCATGGCAATGATCTGGGTATTGTGCTCTGCCAGGTAGCGCTGCCTGGCCAGATGGTTTTCCGGGCTGCAGAAGCTGGCCGAATGGGCTCGGCTGAGCTCCATCAGCCAGTCGATACGCTCTGCGATAGGGCGCGCATGCACGGGTGTTGTCATGGCTTTTGTCCTGTTCTGTTCAGAAGGTCGACAGGCCGGTCGCCTCCATAATCCGGTAGCGCCAATAGCGAAGTCTGGATTCATCGGCCCAACGCTCGTAGGGCAGGCTCATCACCGGATCGTCGCCAGGGCCTTTTTGCCATTGCTCGTCAAAGAATCGCCGGGCTCCGCTCGCAACCTGTGACTGCTCCACCACCGATACCCAGACATCTGTTTCGAGATTCAGATCGTCGAGATTGCGCCGGGTAAAATTGGCCGAACCCAGGAGCAGTTCTGTTGCGCCGTTTTCTCTGGCCAACATCAACAGTTTAGTGTGGCATTGCTCACCCAGGGTATTACACCAACGTACCGGAACGCCCGCGCGAACCAGTTCCATGGCGACCTGCCTGTTGGGAATGCCACTCTTCTGGTGGCCGAAGGCCTCGTTGTTGGCATCAAGCAGAACTCGCAGTGCAACGCCCCGTTTGGCGGCGTCGACCAGGGCTGTGACAATATCGCGATGTGAGAGATAAAACATGGCCATGTCCAGCTGATCACCGGCCGAGGCCTCTTGAATCATGGACAGAGCTTGATCCCGGATTTCCGATTCGGTCAGCACTGCCACCAGGGGGATTTCGGATTTTTGCGGTTCTCCAGTGACGTCGGGAGCCATGCTGATTCGCTCATCAATGGGCGTGGTGTCCGCTCCCGACATGGCGAGAACCGCCCGCTCGCTTTTCAGCAGATCAAAGACCGCCGGCCCCGTGAAGCTAAGCCCCAGGTTGCTATGCCGGCTGCTGCCGTCGTGGGGGTTGGCCGAGGTAACGATGGCCCTCAGGGAGCCCGCCTCATCCGCGACCATAAGCTTGCGATGGTTGGCCTTGAAGTTCAGTAGGGCGAGATAGCTTCGAAGGGTAACAGGCCTGGTGCCCAGGGCGTTGTCCAGCCAGCCTCCATCGGGGTTGTTGCCGAACCACTGACAACACAGCCGCCAGATTGAAGACCAGGTGGGATTACTGTCCCGTAGCGGCCGGAGTGCCGTCTCCACAACCGGAATGCCACCATCGCGCAGGGCTTGAAACCAGGGTGAGGTCGTGCCGCCATACATGGTGTTCAGGGGGTCGGAGATAACCGTAATGGATAGCTCCGGTTTCTCCGCTTTTCTCGCCAGCAGGGCCTCTGTGAGCTGTTGAGCCAGAGGCCGGTGGGCTACATCCTCCGGCTTGGTGCTGTTGAACAGAAACATGTCGATGAGAATGAACTCGTTGGCCTGTCCCACAAGCCGGAACACCTCGTCGAAGATTTCATGGTCTCGCTCCTCACGGCCGTTCTGATAGTGACGGGTGACGTCTGTCAGCAGGACGGGTTCCTCCAATGGCACCGCGGTTCCACGATAGCTGATGCTTGGCGGCAGTGGCTTTTGGGTGTGGTAAAGGCCGATGCCGGCCAGGGTGAGCAACAGCAGGAGAATCAGTAACTTCAGTGTCATGTGTGTATTTCCATCATCCCTGAGGTAAACGACGGCATAACTATACGTGACCTCTCTCTCAGGTAAACAAACACTTACAAAAAACACCCCGGTCGTTGTATCGAAGCTCTGCCACGCTTTCTAAACTAGTCAGATCAACCATTTATAACAAAGTTGCCTGTGAACGCCATACTCTCTTTCATACCGCGCCTGTTCAGTCTGCGGGCCGTTATTCTCGTTCTGGCTGTTGTGTTTGCCCTCATGGGGGACCAGCTTGCCCTCGTTGGCTGGGCTGACCGTGCGCTATTCAGCATTCTCGGCGTGCCAGAGGGCGCGACCCCGGCCACGATTCTCCCGCAGGAGGCATTCGGGCCGGCTATGGCTGATCGGGGGCTTTCGGAACCACTCTGGTCCGACATGGCGGTGACCGCCGGGCTGGCAATTGCGGCACTGTATCTGGTGCTTGCAATTCCGGCGATGGGCGCGGCCGTTTCCCTGCCGGTCACTCTTTTGCTTGGTGGCTCGCTCGTGGTTATCCAGGCGGCTTTGATGTTCTACCGCAACGCCTGGGTGCCGTTTGGCGTGGTGCTCACGTTGCTGGTGGTCGGTTACGTGGTGATGCTGTTCTGGCTGCAGCCCCGCAAACACATCCGTGCACTGACAGATAATGTGCGGGATGCGCGGCTGAAGCTGGCCAAGGTATTTCTGCAACAAGGTCATACAGACGAGGCCCTCGAAGCGCTGGATCGCTGCCCCGACTGTGAAAGCGAGATCGAGCTGCGCTACGACGTTGCCATCCAGCAGGAGCGCAAGCGCCAGTACGACAAGGCGGTCAGCACCTACCGCAGTATTCAGGAGCGAAAGAAAGGTTTTCGGGATACCGCCGCGAGGCTGTCGGCATTGGAAAAGCTCGCGCCGGATAACTCGTTGATGCAGGGAGGGAGTTTCGACAATACCCGCACCCTGTTGATGCCCGAGCCCGCCGTTAGTCGCCCGACCCTCGGAAGGTACGAAATCGAGCGGGAGATTGGTCGAGGGGCCATGGGTGTGGTTTATCTGGGCAAGGATCCGAAGATTGCCCGTACCGTTGCCATCAAGACTCTCAGCTACCAGGCGTTTGATGATGGACAGCTTCAGGATCTCAAGGAGCGATTCTTCCGGGAGGCAGAAGCCGCTGGCCGTCTGAGCCACCCGGCTATCGTCACCGTGTATGACGTTGGCGAGGAGGCAGACCTCGCCTATATCGCCATGGACTATGCGAAAGGACGTCCGCTCAGTGAATTCGGCAGAACCGGACGGTTACTGCCCCTGCCCAGGGTTCTGGATATCGTTGCCCGCGTGGCGGACGCTCTGGCCTACGCTCACAGCCAGAAAATCGTCCACCGCGACATCAAGCCCGGGAATATCATCTTCAATCCCGACAATGGCGATATAAAGATCACCGATTTCGGCATTGCCAAGATCTCCGATGACTCGCGAACCCGCACCGGCGCGGTAATGGGCAGCCCATTGTATATGTCGCCGGAGCAGTTGAAGGGTCAGAAGGTAACCGGTGCCTCCGATATCTACAGCCTGGGCGTAACGCTTTATAAGCTGGTGAGCGGCGAAACGCCCTATCAGGGCGATACCCTGGCCAACCTGACCTACCAGATTCTTAACAAGCGCCCACGCAGCGTCCGCGAGTTCAACGCGGATCTGCCAAACGGGGTGGTCCGTCTGATCAACAAGGCTATCCAGCGCGAGCCGGACAAGCGCTTTGCCAGTGCCGCCACCATGGCCGAGGCCGTGCGTCGTCTGGCCGTTCGTGAGGCTGGCCAGGAGGTGTCGTCCTGATGCGATATCACGTTGCCGGCCAGAGTCATCGCGGGGCCGTCCGGGAATCAAACCAGGATGTGGTGGACTGGCGGATCAATGATGCGGGTGACCAGGCGTTGTTGGTGGTTGCTGACGGTATGGGCGGTCACCAGGGAGGCGAGGTTGCCAGTCGCCTTGCGGTTGATGCCATCATCGAATCCCTTGAGTCTGAAATCGCCGATGCCTCGAGCGGCACCACGGATGCGGATATCCGGGGAAAACTGGATCGGGCATTCAGGTTGGCCAATGAGCGCATAGTGAGCCGCCGTTCCGGGGATCCAAGACTTGAAAAAATGGGCACGACACTGGTGGTGGCCTGGTTGAGTGGCAATCAGGCGCATATTGCTCACATTGGCGATTCCCGTTGCTACAGCCTGCGTGGCAGCCAGGCGCTGTGTCTCACGCGGGACGATACCGTGGTCCAGAGCATGCTGGAAGACGGCAGCATTACCAGGGCCGACGTGCCCAATGTGCCGTTCCGGAATGTCCTGACCAGGGCCGTGGGAACGGTGGAGCAGGCGGCCCCCAGTTATCGGCGTGAAACGCTTGATGAGGGAGATGTGCTGCTGCTGTGTTCCGATGGGTTAACTGATTCGGTTCCGGAATACCGGTGGCTTGAAATCCATAAGGAAAGTGACGGCATGGAGCGCACGGTTCAGGCAATGATTGATGCCGGCCTGGCAAACGAGGCGGGTGACAATGTGTCTGTGGTATTACTGACGTTGGAGTATTGAGGAAACTGACATGGCTTCGCTTTCGCAACTGGTGGATAACGTTGTTGTTAACACCTTTGAACTCGGGCAACCGGAAACGCGCATCGGTCGGCGCCCGGACAACGATATCCAGATTGATGAAATTTCTGTGAGCGGCCAGCACGCCCTGATAGAAGCGGTGCCCAATGCCTATCTGGAAGGTACGGTGGATTACTACATTACCGACAGCAACAGCACCAATGGCACTTTTGTGAACGAATTGCGGGTTGCTGACCGCCAGCGTCTCAACAGCAACGACATGGTGCGCATTGGCTGGAATGAGTTCCGTTTCATCGATGAAGAAGAGCAGGCAATGGAAAAAACCGCCTATATCCTCGACTGACCCTAACGGTTGGCCCGCGAATTACCGGATCCGATCCTGAACAAATCTGCTGAAACGGGAAAGCAGCGAGGACGCATCCGGCGCTGGCTTTACGCCGGCGATCAGGGCCTCCGCATCAAGCCCCTCCCGTGTCAGGTCGGGCGCCTGGACCTTCAGGTAGGCGCTCATAATGGCGTCCGTGAACTCTGGATGGAACTGCACGCCCCAGGCGCAGGGACCAATTCTGAAAGCCTGATGAGGCTCGAACTGGTTGCGTCCCAGCAACACCGCTCCTTCAGGCAGGCGCAGCACGGACTGCCGGTGTGTCAGCTGGGCCGGAAATTTTTCCGGTAGCTCCCGGAACAGGACATCGGAAGCTGCCTCGGGAAGGAGTTCAACCTCGTGGGTGCCGGTTTCCCGGCCATTCGGATGGTAACCAGCTTCCCCGCCCAGCGCGTGGGCCAGTAACTGGTGGCCATAGCAGACACCAAGCACCGGCACTTCGCTTCTGACGGCTTTTACCAGCCAACGCCCCGCGTTCTCGCTCCACTCGGCCCGGTCGCTCACCATGGCAGGGGAGCCCGTCACCACGATGCCGTCCCAGTCTTCCGGATTCCCCGGCAGTTCACCGGCTTCGGCATTGGCAACGGTTATATCCAGCTCATCTGACAACCCGCGCAGGAACCACTCGTCAAAATCGCCAAACCTTGCCCGAATGTCCGGGTAGGTGGTGCCTGTTTTAAGGACCACCACGCGCGCCTTGCGGTTTGTGGGAGCGTTCTGTTGCATGGTGCTATCTTCCTGCGCGGCCGGCGGCCCGGGTTGTTTACTGCTCTGGCAGTTCGGCGTTGTGGAACACGTTCTGCACGTCGTCCAGTTCGTTCAGCATGTCGAGGAATTTCTCGAACATGGGGATGTCGTCGCCTTCCACCATTGTGGTGGTTTTGGGCAGAAACTGGATTTCATCCACTTCAAAATCGATGTCTTCGATTGCGTCCACGAGTGCCTGGCGAGCCTTGGCGTATTCGGTGTTCGGTGTGAACACGGTAATCAGGCCATCTTCATTCTCGATGTCGGTTACATCGACATCCGCTTCCATCAGCGCCTCAAGTACGGCCTCTTCATCCTCGCCCTTGAACGCAAAAATAGCGCTGTGGTCGAACATGTGAGACACGGCTCCGGGCGTGCCGATCTTGCACTTGGTCTTGGTGAAGGCCAGGCGCACGTCGCCAAAGGTGCGGTTCGGGTTATCGGTCAGGCAGTCCACGATCACCATGCAGTTGCCCGGTCCGTAGCCTTCGTAGCGAGCTGCAGCATAGTCTTCGCCGGCGCCACCCTTGGCCTTGTCGATGGCCTTTTCAATGACGTGCGAAGGCACCTGGTCTTTCTTGGCCCGCTCGATCAGTCCGCGCAGGGACAGGTTGGCCTGGGGATCGGGGCCTCCGGACTTGGCGCTCATGTAAATCTCGCGGCCGTACTTGCTGTAGACCTTGGTTTTTGCCGCAGCCGTCTTGGCCATGGATTCTTTGCGGTTCTGGTAGGCTCTGCCCATCTGCGCTGCCTCTTGGTTCTCTGGAAAAGGCCGGATTTTACTCAACATTGCCGGTTTGGGACAGGCTTATTTGGCCCCTGTTCCGGGATGGTTTTCACGATCCGCCAATACCAAGGTGCCAGCAGGACAGCACTTTTGATGCACAGACCTATAGGCAAGCCACTGCTAGCGTGAGAGGACAACTGGCAGGCGTCGGGGAACAGAATGCAAAGACAAAGCGCAACGCAGACAATGGTTCGGATGCTGTTTCTGTGCCTGGTCTTTTCATGCTCGTTGGCGAGTGCCGGGGGTAACGAGAACGGCGATCAGGACCAGGTGGCACGGGACATGATCCGGGTTCTCAACGCTTATGTCGTCTACAAGATGGGGCAATATGAATCGGCCTTCGAGCAGTATCTGGAGCTGGCAGAGGAGGGCAGCCGCCAGGGCATGCTCAATGTGGCCAACATGTATGCCCAGGGGCAGGGCGTTGAACAAAACCAGGAGAAAGCCTTCCAGTGGTACCTGCGGGCAGCCGACAGCGGTGATTCCATCAGTATGGTCGAAGTGGCCATGGCCTATGAAGAGGGCAGGGGAACGGTCCTGGATAAAAACGAAGCACTCCGTTGGTATCGGCGAGCTGCGGAAGCGGGAAACAGTGATGCCCGCTGGCGGCTGGGAAAAAGCCTTTTTGACGAAGGCCGCATGGCTGAAGGCTTGTGTCTGATCCGGCTGGCGGCAGTTGACGGCGGCCAGCCCTCAGCACAGCAGTTCCTGTCAGCGCTGGGGCCGAGTACCGGACCGGAGAATAAATTGCCCCGGTCTCGGTGCTCGCCTTCCGGCAGTTAAACGTAATCGACCGGGCGCCGGTAGTTTTCCTGGGTCATCAGGTCGATGCCACACTCCATATCGCTGACCCAGTTCAGGAAGCGATCAACCATCACCGGTCCTTCGAAGCGTTTGCCGTGCTGGGGCACAATCATCGAAACATCCATGTCGCGGACCATGTTCGCCCAGAGTTGGCAAACCTTCCGGGAGGCAATGTAGCGCCGATGGAAGCCGATCATGCTCGGTATATGCTTGTCGAAGTCCTTTACTGGCAGGTGATCGTCCTCGCCACCCATAGAGGCGCCCAGGTCGCCCGAGAACAGAATCTTCGAGACCGGGTCATAGAACTGCAGGTTGCCGACCGAATGCATGAAGTGGGCTGGCAGACATTGCAGATAGGATTCCCCGAACTTCACATTGGCGCCAGCATCCGGAACGCTAACGATGCGGTCGTATACGCTGCCGCTGAGCTGGTTGGTCACGTAGCTGGAAACCAGGTGCGGAAGGAACCGGGCCCAGAGTTTCGAAGTTACGATCTTCGCGCGGGTATGAACGATCCAGCGGTCGATGGCACCGATGATGTCCGGGTCCTGGTGAGAGGCGAACACGTAATCCATGTCGCGGATGTTCATGTAGCGTGATGCCGCCACCGACAGCGGGGTGTAGGTGAGGTCACCACCCGGGTCGATCAGTGCTTCATGTTTACCGTCGACAATCAGGAACTGGTTGGACTGGACGCCCTCTCCGGTTACCAGGGAATCGAACATCAGGCATTTGTGGTGTCCGTTATCGAACAGGACAATGGGTTCGGCTGCCATTTCGGTCTCCCGCAAAATACAGTTTGATCCGGCCGGAATGGCCGGATATTGCAAGCTGCGCGGAGATTACAAAATTGACAAAAGCCAACTCTTGCCTCAGGTCAATTCTCTGATATTCCTCAAGTAACGATTTGTTGTTGCCGGCTCTCAGGCCAGCTGTGGTACCCGTTTGATCCCGCGGCGAATACCCTGTTCAAGGGCGCTGCTGACGACCTTCCCGGTGAACGGTACGATGTCTTCGAAGGTGATGGTGTAGTTCACCCGGGTGTGACCTTCCGGTGTGTCCTCGAAACGGATTCTTCCCAGATGGTTGCGGATCGGGCTCATGCTGGTGATGGTGTATTCGATCAGTGAATCCGGCTCGAAGCTGGTCACCGTTTCTTCCAGGCCGACCGGCCCGATGCCGATTTTGCGAACGGAGCCGATGCCGTTGGGATCAGCCTGATCGCTGTCCTTGATTCGTTTGACCGGTGCTCCCAGCAGTTTTCCGAAACGGTAGTGGTCGGCGAACAGGGCGAAAACCCGTCGTCGGGGTACGTCAAAGGTTTCATCAATTTCAATAGTGTACATGGCCATGGGCTCACTCTTTTTGTCATTCGATGCCCCCAGCCTAACCCCTTGGCTCCTACAACAAAAGTCGTAGAAGGCGGCAGGTTTCAATCTGGCCCGGGTTGACCGTTCAGTGTCGGGCGGTATGCCGGTAGTCCCGGGGTGACTGGCCCATTACCTTTTTGAAAAGCCGCGAAAAATAGTAAGCATCGTCATAGCCCAGGCGTCGGCTTATGTCTGCGAAGCTCAGGCTGCTGGTGTCCAGCATCTGGCAGGCGCGTTCCACCTTCAGGTGCAGGAAGTGCTGGATCGGGGAGGTGCCGGTCTGTTCCCGATAGCGGGTGGCAAAATGAGCCGGTGAGAGGCCAGCAAGATCCGCGAGTTGCTCCAGGCTGATACGCTCATCCAGATGCTCTCGCATATAGTTGTGAATGGTTTCCAGTTCGGCCTGCCGCTCGTGCCCGGTTTCGTCGGCGTTGATCGGAACCGCAGCCAACAGTTGCCGAAGCCGGTTGGCCGCGTGGATCAGGCCGCGGGCCCGGAAACCGGTCTGTCGCACCGATAGCAGGCCATTGAAGTCAACCAGAAGCCGGGGTTGCCGGCCCAAATGACGAATCCGGGTCGGGCCGTCGAACCCCATGTAGTGTTGAAAATCCGCTGCCAGTGGTCCGGTGTAGTGCACCCAGTGAATGGTCCAGGGGTTGTCCGGATCGGCGGTATACCGATGGTTGGCACCGGCCGGCAGAAGCAGCAGATCGCCAGCCTCCACCGTGTAGGGCTCCCCGCCTACGTTCAGGAACGCACGGCCTTCCGTGCAGTAGATCAAAAGATTGTCGTGATGGTGTTCCCGATGCATGTGATGGCCGACGGCGCGCCGGTAGTGGCCGAACGCCAGCGGATAGAGATCCCGGGTCAGTGGATGGCTCGCGAGCAGTCGAATGATCGGCTCAGGCACCACGTAGCGAATGCTGTCTTTGGGCACCGGCCACTGTGAGGTTTGGGTCATTTCTGGTCTTGTTTTTTTGAGCTTTATCGAAAGATAGTCCATTACGGGCGAAATTTAGTCAATCACCCATTGGTCAATCCCGTGCTAGCCTTTGGGTAAACGTGGCAAGGAACCCTCAGGTTCCGGCCGGCTTCCCGCACAACAACAAACAGGGACATCAACATGAAAAATGTACCGTTGTATATTGCAGGTGAATTTATCCAGAGCCAGACCAAGGACTGGATTGAAGTTACCAACCCCGCCACCAACGAAGTGATCGCCAAGGCTCCGAACACGACTCATGCGGAAATGGAGCAGGCCATCAAGTATGCCGGTGAGGTATTCAAGACCTGGAAGGAAGTGCCGGTTTCCGAGCGCGCCCGGGTCATGCTCCGCTATCAGGCACTTCTGAAAAAACATCATGACGAGATTGCTGAAATCCTTTCGCAGGAAACCGGCAAAACGTTTGAAGACGCCAAAGGGGATGTCTGGCGCGGTATTGAAGTAGTTGAGCACGCTGGAAACGTCGCTTCTCTGATGATGGGCGAGACGGTTGAGAACGTTGCCCGTGAAGTGGATACCCACTCCTGGATCCAGCCGCTGGGTGTGTGCGCCGGCATTACGCCGTTCAACTTCCCGGCCATGATCCCGCTGTGGATGTTCCCAATGGCGATTGCCTGCGGTAACACCTTTATCCTCAAGCCTTCCGAGCAGGATCCGTTGACCCCCATGCGCCTTGCCGAGCTGTTTGAAGAAGCCGGTGCGCCCAAGGGCGTTCTGCAGGTGGTTCACGGTGGCAAGGAACAGGTTGACGTACTGCTGACTGATCCTGCCATCAAGGCCGTTTCTTTCGTAGGTTCTGTGCCTGTTGGCCGTTACATCTATGAGACCGGTACCCGCAACATGAAACGTGTGCAGAGTTTCGCCGGTGCCAAGAACCACATGGTGATCCTGCCGGACGCTGACAAACAGCAAGTGATCAATGCCCTGGTTGGCGCCTCGGTTGGTGCTGCCGGCCAGCGCTGCATGGCAATTTCGGTCGCGGTCTTTGTGGGCGAAGCCCAGCAGTGGATTCCGGAGCTGAAAGAAGCCATGGCGAAAGTTCGTCCAGGCGCGTGGAACGATTCCGGTGCCAGCTATGGCCCGATCATCTCCGCGAAAGCGAAAGACCGTATCGAGTCCCTTATCGCGACCGGTGAAGCGCAGGGCGCTAACCTTCTGCTGGATGGTCGCGGCTGCACCGTAGACGGACTGCCCGATGGCAACTGGGTTGGCCCGACTCTGTTCTCCGGTGTTACCACCGAGATGGATATCTACAACGAGGAAATCTTCGGTCCCGTGCTCTCCTGCATGGAAACCGACACCCTCGGTGATGCCATCGAGCTGGTAAATAACAGCCCGTACGGCAACGGCGTCTCCATCTTTACCAGTTCCGGTGGTGCCGCGCGTCGCTTCCAGCATGAGATCGACGTAGGCCAGGTGGGCGTGAACATCCCCATTCCTGTGCCCCTGCCGTTCTTCTCGTTCACCGGCTGGAAGGGTTCCTTCTACGGTGACCAGCATGCCTACGGCAAGCAGGCGGTTCGCTTCTACACCGAAACCAAAACGGTTACCTCCCGCTGGTTCTCCAGTGAAGCGACCAGCTCGGAAGCCAACTTCTCTATCCAGTTGCGTTAATTGCGTTGAAGGTGGGGTATTTGGGCCGGAACCTGTTTCCGGCCCCTTGTTTTCCCCACTCAATGCCAAGCCCTCTCTATCTGGAGCGTAACGATGGACTTTAACCTCACCGTAGATCAGCTGGCGTTTCGCGAGGCCGCGCGAGCGTTCGCGGAAAAATCCATGGCGCCCCACGCTGCGAAGTGGGACAGCGAGCATATTTTCCCGGTCGATGTGATGAAGGAAGCCGGCGAAATGGGCTTCATGGGTATGTACACGCCCGAAGCGCTTGGCGGCATGGGGCTGTCCCGGCTGGACACCTCGGTCATCGTGGAAGAGCTCGCTGCTGCGTGCCCTTCAACCGCCGCGTTTATCACCATCCACAACATGGCCACCTGGATGGTCGCCAGCTTTGCGTCGGATGATCTCAAGCAGGAAATCGTGCCTAAACTCGCCAGCGGCGAATGGCTCGCCTCCTACTGCCTGACCGAGCCGGGTGCCGGCTCAGACGCGGCCAGTCTTCGCACCAAGGCCGTGCGCGATGGCGACAGCTACGTAATCAACGGCAGTAAAGTATTCATTTCCGGCGCTGGGGCCACCGATATTCTGGTCTTGATGGCCCGAACCGGAGCGCCGGATTCCGGCTATAAAGGCATTTCCACCTTCGTGATTCCCGCAGATGCCGACGGCATTTCCTACGGCAAGAACGAAGAAAAAATGGGCTGGCACAGTCAGCCTACCAGGATGATCAGCCTGGAGAATGTCCGCATTCCGGCCAGCAACCGAGTTGGTGACGAGGGCGACGGGTTTGCCATCGCCATGAAGGGGCTCGATGGCGGGCGTCTGAATATCGCCACCTGTTCCCTTGGTGGTGCCCAGGCGGCTCTTCTCCGTGCCCGTAACTACATGCACGAGCGGGAACAGTTCGGTAAGCCGCTGGCGGCTTTCCAGGCTCTGCAGTTCAAGCTGGCTGACATGGCCACCAACCTGGTTGCCGCGAGGCAGATGGTTCGTCTGGGCGCGTTCAAGCTTGATAACGCCGATCCGGAAGCGACACTGCATTGTGCCATGGCCAAACGGTTCGCCACCGATGCCTGTTTCGAAGTGGTCAACGAGGCCCTGCAGCTTCACGGCGGCTACGGCTACATTCGTGAATACCCGCTTGAGCGCTATCTGCGTGACCTGCGTGTGCACCAGATCCTGGAAGGCACCAACGAAATCATGCGTCTGATTGTTGCCCGTCGCCTGCTCGATGACGGCGTGGCTGAGGCAATTCAATAAGCATAAAAATGGGGTCTGATGAAATCGTCATCCGACCCCATTTTCAGTATGAGGAATAGCAAATGAGTGACCTGATTCAGCTCGAAAAACGCGGACATATCGCGGTACTGACCATCAACAATCCACCGGCCAACACCTGGACGAAGGATTCCCTCATTGCCCTGACGAACATCGTCAAGGAGCTGAACGAAGACCGGGACATCTTTGCCCTGGTAATGACCGGGCAGGGCGAGAAGTTCTATTCCGCCGGCGCCGATCTGAAAACCTTCGCCGATGGCGACAAGGCCCGGGCGAACGAGATGGGCCAGCTTTTTGGCGAGGCCTTCTCCACGCTGCAGCGGTTCCGCGGTGTTTCTATCGCGGCGGTGAACGGCTACGCCATGGGTGGCGGCCTGGAGTGCGCCATGGCCTGTGACATCCGCATTGCCGAAGAGCATGCCCAGATGGCACTGCCCGAAGCAGGCGTTGGCCTTTTGCCCTGCGCCGGCGGCACCCAGAACCTGCCCTGGCTGGTGGGTGAGGGCTGGGCCAAGCGGATGATTCTGTGCGGTGAGAGGGTAAAGGCCGATACGGCACTGCGAATCGGCCTGGTTGAGGAAGTGGTGCCGAGCGGACAGAGCCTTGATAAGGCGCTGGAGCTGGCGGAAATGGCGTGCCAGCAGAGCCCGTCGTCAACGGCTCGTTGCAAGACCCTGGTGATGAGCGCCCGCGATGGCCGCAGCCACGACGACGGCTGGCGCATGGAGCGGGAACTGTTTGTTGAGCTGTTCTCTACCGAAGACCAGAAAGAAGGCGTAAACGCGTTTCTCGAAAAGCGCAAGCCGGAATGGAAAAACCGCTGAAGCCGGCTTTGAAGGCTGGCTCAAGGACCTGTTATGAGTGATCAACCCATTATCTTCGAAGAATGGAAGACGGGCGATGGCGCGCTGATCGCCGTGGCCCGGCTGAATACGCCCAAAGCGCTGAACTCGCTGTCTCTGGAAATGATCCGGTTGCTGACTCCGCAACTGAAGCGTTGGGCGGAGGACCCCGTAATCCAGGCCGTCTGGCTGGAATCCGAGGGCGACAAGGCGTTCTGTGCCGGTGGCGACATCGTTGCCCTGTATCGCAGCATGACCGAGCCACAGGGTGCCAGTGAGGGTGAGGCATTCTTCACCGAGGAATATGAGCTGGATTACCTGATCCATACCTTCCCGAAACCGCTCGTTTGCTGGGGACACGGCATCGTAATGGGTGGCGGTATGGGCATTATGGAGGGCGCGTCTCACCGGGTGGTGACGGAAGGATCGAAGCTTGCCATGCCCGAGATCACCATCGGCCTCTACCCCGATGTTGCGGCGGGCTGGTTCCTGAACCGCACCCCCGGGCGCACCGGCTTGTTCTTGGGTCTGACTGGTGCTCGCCTGAACGGCGCTGATGCAATCTTCACTGGCCTTGCCGACCGCTTCATCCGGCATGATCTGAAGGCCGATGTTGTTGCCGAGCTGTGCAAGCGTAACTGGCAGGGCGAAGATCCTCATGCAGTGGTCGGTAGTGTGTTGCGTCAATACGAGCGTGAGAGCGCCGACGCCATGCCGGAGTCACCTGTTCGCACTCATTTCGATGAGATCAATCGGGTTACCGATGCTGACTCCCTGGAAGCGACCGTTAACCAGTTGAAGGAACTGTCTGGTGGCGAGGGCTGGGTGGCGAAAGCGACCCGCTCCCTGGCTGGTGCGTCACCCACATCCCTGGCTTTGGTCTGGCGGCACCTGCACGGCTGTAAACACGACAGCCTGAAAGAGGTGCTCGACAAGGAACTGGTGCTTTCCACCAAATGCCTGACCAAGGGCGAGTTTGCCGAAGGCATCCGCGCGCTTCTGATCGACAAGGACCAGCAGCCCCGCTGGCGCTATGCGTCCCTTGCCGAAATGGACAGCGCATGGATCGACGATTTCTTTAAATGATATCTGGCCTGGTTGTCGGATTACGCTTCGCTAATCCGACCTACCCGGAGCGCAACCAAATCGTAGGTCGGATCAGCAAAGCGTAATCCGACAAATAGCGAAATATAAGAACAAGGAGAATGAACATGGCAAAAATCACCTTCATCGGCCTCGGTAACATGGGCGGCCCTATGGCCAGTAACCTGGTTAAAGCGGGCCACGAGGTCACCGTATTCGACCTGTCCAAAGATGCTGTAGCTGCGCTGGTCTCCGAAGGCGCAAAAACGGCAGACACGGCCCACGAAGCCGCCAATGGCGCTGAATGTGTCATCACCATGCTGCCTGCCGGGCAACACGTGGAAGCGGTTTACCTGGGTGATGATGGCCTGCTGGCGAAACTGCCTGCTGGTACCCTGGTTATCGACTCCTCCACCATCGCGCCGGAAACAGCACGGGGCGTGGCCGAAGTGGCACGAGCCAAGGACATCCCGTTCCTCGATGCGCCGGTATCCGGCGGCGTGGGCGGTGCCAAGGCCGGTACGCTGACCTTCATTTGCGGTGGCTCGGAAGAGGCCTTTAACAAGGCCAAGCCGATTCTCGATGCCATGGGCAAGAACATCTTCCACGCCGGTGATCATGGCTCCGGCCAGGTGGCCAAGATCTGCAACAACATGCTGCTGGCCATCCTTATGTCCGGCACCAGCGAAGCGCTGGCATTGGGAGTGAAAAACGGTCTGGATCCGGCGGTGCTCTCGGAAATCATGAAGCAGAGTTCCGGTGGCAACTGGGCGCTGAATGTCTACAACCCCTGGCCAGGTGTGATGGAAGGCGTACCCGCGTCCCGTAACTACGAGGGCGGCTTCCTGGTCAATCTGATGACCAAGGATCTGGGGCTGGCGTTCGACAACGCCGTCAAGAACCAGGCTTCCATTCCCATGGGCTCTCTGGCCCGCAACCTGTTCCAGCTCCACGCGGGGCAGGGCAATGGAAATCTGGACTTCTCCAGTATCCAGCGGCTCTACAAGCCCGAGTGAAGCGCTATCGGGGTCAGATGAAGTATTTCATCTGACCCCAGCCATCTTCCCGTTTTTGCGATCAGCCGCTGGATTTTCCGGGTCAGTGCTGGTACTTTTCCCGCCAGTTGTTATTCGGTAGCCCAACCAGGGATGTGGTTGGCCAAAGGCTGCCGGGAACAGGACATAACCATACCTTCAGGGATTGAAGATATGCCCCAGGCAAGCGGATTGCAGTTCACCGCCCGTGTTGGCGGACTCCCCTCAGATTTATTTTCCGTGGTTGGCTTCGCACTGACCGAACGCCTTTCCGAGGTGTTTCAGGGTCGTATTGAGCTGGCCAGTACCGACCCATCCATTCGGGCTGCAGAGATTCTGGAGCAACCAGTTGATCTTGTTATCTGGCAGGACGGCATGCCGTTCAGGCGGTTTACCGGGGTGGTCAACGAATTCGTTCGGGGCGATGCCGGTCACCGGCGTACCCGCTATGAATTGAGTATCCAGCCGCCGCTCTGGCGCCTTGGGATGATGCACAACAGCCGGCTTTTCCAGACCCAGAGCACCGACACGATCGTAAGGACTCTGCTTGAGGAACGCGGCATTATCGATTCGGTTTTCGATCTGAAGCGCAGCCCGGAGCAACGGGAGTATTGTGTTCAGCATCGAGAAAGCGACCTGGCCTTTCTAGAGCGCCTCGCGGCTGAAGAGGGCTGGCATTTCCGCTATGAACACGGGAGCGTGGACGGGGACACCCAGCCGGCGCTTATAATCGCCGACCATCATGGCGATGCTCCGAAACTGGAGCCGGCAGCATACAACGCCAAAGCAGGCGGCAGCACCCAGCGCCCGGCGGTGTATCGGTTCCGGTATGAAGAGCGGGTGCGGGTGGCCTCAGTGGCAATGAAGGATTACACCTTCCGGAATCCCGCCTATGGCCTGGTGCATGAGCATGCTTCTGGTGATCTGAAGCACCGGGAAGACTACCAGCACTTCGACTACCCCGGCCGCTTCAAGGCCGACGCCAGTGGCCAGCCTTTTACCGAAGCCAGACTGCAATCCCTTCGCAATGACGCCAGCACCGCCTCCGGCGAGAGCAACCGCCCGGATTTCAGCCCCGGCGCGAAAGTGGAACTGACCGAGCATGATAGTGACAATCTCAATCGGGAGTGGCTGCTAACGTCTATCACCCACACCGGAACGCAGCCCCAGGCTCTGGAAGAGGAAGGCGGCAGCGAACCCACCACGTACCACAACCAGTTCAATGCCATACCTGCAGATCTGACCTGGTGCCCGCAGACGCCGCACCGCCCCCTGATGGACGGCCCACAAATCGCGATTGTCACCGGCCCGGAAGGCGAGGAGATTCACTGCGATGAACATGGCCGGGTAAAAGTCCGTTTCCCCTGGGACCGTTACTCAAAAAATGACCAGCACAGCAGCGCCTGGCTCCGAGTCAGTCAGGGCTGGGCCGGCGGCCAGTATGGTTTCATGGCCTTGCCGCGAATTGGCCACGAAGTGATTGTCTCGTTCCTGGACGGCGACCCGGACCAGCCGATCATCACCGGCCGAACCCATCACGTGACCAACACGCCACCCTATGGGCTGCCGGAGCACAAAACCCGCACCACATTAAAAACCAAAACCCACAAGGGCGAGGGCAGCAACGAACTGAGGTTTGAGGATGAGGCGGACCAGGAACAGATCTACGTCCATGCCCAGAAAGACCTGGATCTACTCACCGAGAACAACCGCACGGAGGTGATTCGGAACGACAGTCACCGCACAGTCGAAAACAACGATTTCAGTCACGTGAAAGGCAACGAGCATCGCACAGTCGATGGCGAACAGCGTGAGTCGGTCGGAAGTGATTACAGTCTATCCGTGGGTGGCAGTTTTCACAGCAAACAAGGCAAAAACCAGCTCGTTGAAGCCGGCACCGAGATTCACCACAAGGCGGGCATGAAAGTCGTAATCGAGGCGGGCGCCGAGTTGACGCTCAAGGCGGGTGGCAGCTTTCTGAAGCTTGATCCCAGCGGGGTGACTGTATCCGGGCCTTCGGTGCGTATGAATTCTGGTGGCGGGCCAGGGAGTGGGAGTGGAGTGGCAGATAAAGCCCCGGAGCTGCCTGCCGTGATTGCTGGCTCAACCGGACGCCAGGAGGCTTCGCAGCTTGAAGAAACCACCCAACGTGATAACGGAACGAGTGCTCCGCAGGTTTTGGCAGATCACTCAACATTGCTGAAGGAATCAGCCAACCAGGGAGCGCCTGTCGTTTCCGATTGTGAGTTTGATGAGAATGGACGCTGCAGACTACATCAGCACGCTTGATAGCCTGGATTTGCTGGCCCAGGAACCCTCCAGCGCGGACTTTGCCGTCATTGACCTCGCGGTCGATGATAGCTTCCTCAGATTTCTTTACGAAGCTGACCAGCATGGATCGGTTCAGTGGTGGAGCCTTCTGGAGAATACCCGATGGCAGGCATCATGGAAGCAAGGACCCATACTTCTGGCGCTCAATGGAGACACTCGATTTCATAGAAAGCTTAAAGAGCGATTGAGCTTTGTGCCGCTGGGAGTCTTCATTGATTCGCCGGAAAGCTCGACGTGCGTTTTTAATTGGGCTCAGGGATGGTTGCTAGCACTTGCAAAGTCGGATGGGCGACTGTTTCGATTTTACGATCCAAGGTCTTTTCGTCCATTGCTGGCGGCTTTTGCAGGGCGAGCAAAACCGATCGTGAATGCCGGAGTAACAATCTACTGGCATAGCGGGTCGGATTGGCAAGCATACCAATCGCCTGATCAAGCCGGAAAGACAGAACTCCCCGAACAACCCGCGTTGGTTCAGTCTGAACTCTCCGCGTTGCCGCCCTATAGATTGGCTGACCGTGCAATGGCTTATGAGCAAGTTTATCGGGATTATTTGCCTGAAAGCGGAGACCGAAGAGTCTGGGTTCTGGAGCAGCTTCAGAGAGCATTGAACCTCGGTTGTGAGAGCGCTTCACTACAAGAGCGTTGGTTGAGACTTTGCATCCGCATTGGCTCTGATCTGGCTGGGACGTCAGATTTTCAGGAAGTTATGAAAACCCCGGAGATGACGCCGGCGGACCGTATGAACGCGATGGAACGTATATTGGAGGGCATGGATGCCACAGCATAAAGTTCAGTCAGGAGAAACGCTTTCAGGTATTGCTTCGAGGTATCAGGTTTCGTTGAGTGCGATCAAGAATGAGAATCCGATCATCAAGGATGTGAACCACATTGAAGCTGGATGGAATCTCACTGTCCCTGAAAACTCTGTAGATCAAAACGCTTTTCCGGCAGCTCAATCGGCTAATGATGATACGAAAGATCATCTTGAATGCTCTCAGTGTTCAATTGAGTGCGAAGCGCTTGTCCACGTCACTGGTGAGGAAGACACTGTCTATGCGCTTAGTCGCACTCAGCTGAAGGATCTGATTGGTGAGATTGAGACTCTCAACGAGCCCTTGATTGAGCTAAAGGAAGCGGAAGCGGGGCCCGTAGAGGATATACCTGCTGCGCGCGAAAAGGCGTGGGACAGCCTTCGAGAGTTGGGGGCACTCCCCGAAACTGAGCAAAGTTCGACAGCAAAGGAGCTGCTCAATGACTACGAGGCCCGCTGGAAACGAGAGCGACAACGACTCGAGCATCAGCGTCGTAGAGAAAAACGGATTGAATATGAGATCAATCAGATCCGAAGCCAGATTCTGTTTCCCGCGAGTCAAGCCAACCTTACGGACAGGAAAGACCTGCTCTCAGTAAAAGTTTTCACAACGCTTTGTGCCGAACTGGAAGCGACACTGCCTGGCGTGAAGGCAAAGGTTGAGGCTCACGAGCTGATAACCGAAGCCAGCAAGCAAGACTTTGATGAAATGGATGAGAGGCTCAGGTTCCTCAGGGCGGCTTTGGAGGCTGAGCTTCAGTATCGGATGGTTCAGAGTGATCAGGACGCAGATAGCCACCGAGTGCAACGGCTCGGGCATGAAGCCCGGGAACTGAAGAAATACACCCGCTGGCCAGATTTCATTGCAGAGGCTGATATTCAGTCTTTGGTAGACAAAAAAAAGCGACTGAACGAACTCGATGATGAGCTAATTCCCTACATGGATTACGTCAGCGAATATGCCGCGAGAGTGTCCTGGGCTGTCCGGCTTTGGAACATAATCCACCACGACGAAGTTGAAAAGCACCGTAAGGAACAGCAGGAGCGACGAGAACTCATCGTGGATATAGAGAAAACCCTGAGGCGTTTGGTGGAAACCAGTCCACCTTCGGCTGTCGATGTTCTCGCAAAGCCGAACCTCGGTTCTATGAAGTCCCAGCCTCTAGTTGAACTTAAGCACACTGGTGGCGCAGGTTACCGCTACGCCCGCCAAGAGGTTCTGAATCAATTACGCACTAACTGGAAGCCGCTTAGGGCTTCGGATGTTCGAGCAGTTATGAGTGCTGCTGACTTTGAGCGGGCCTGGGACGAGGCGAAAAACGGCCTGAAGAACGACCGGTCGCTCAAGGTGAAGTTTGCTGAGTGGAAGAGCAAAGAGGACAACTTCTTTAACCAGTTGGAAATTGAATTATTTAAAAAAGAAGCTTCAACCGAAGATGGTCGTTTCGCCGCAGGTGCCGAAGCACAGATGTTCCGGTTTGCCGCGCAGTGCAGCCTGGAGGCCAACTACGAGCCCGAAAAGGGCCAAGCCTATATTGGTACCCAAATGCAAGGAACGTACAGTCTCCTGCAGGGTGAGGCGACCTTTGCCGCCAGGCTGCCGGATGAGACCGGAGCAAAGGTGCTCCTCGAGTACGAAAATCATCAGGGAAACTCGATAAAGCTCCATTGTGGATACTTCAGGGCAGACGCGGAATACCGGATTCAGGGGTTTGCGGGTGCCTGTCTGTCTCTCGCAGCAAATGCAAAGTTGTCCAGCGCACCCGGGGATGTTGGTGTCTCTGGCCAGACCAACGGGCAAGCTTTTGCTGGCGCAACCGTAAGTAATGAAGCCAGATTTGGGGTTAAGTGGAAGGCTGCTTATGAGGAAGTTGATGGAGCGACTGATGATCAAACAGGGGGGGATCCTGAGTTTGAATTGTTGGCTGAGGTAAAGCCAGAAATTGCGGTTTCATCCGGAATCGGTTTTGGTTTTGATTACAAAATTGAACTTCGCGAGAGCAAGCTTGTGGCCTTTTTCAAAGGTAGTCTGGTTCTTGGCCCCGGCGGGAGTGGGGGCATTGCTGCGGAACTGAATGCTGAGCAGATATGGGAGTTGGTTAAGTTTGTCAGGTGGTCGCTCGAGCAGAGCGATTTTCGCTTTTTAGACTGGATTTCGGAAGAAGCCTTTGACAGTTTATCTCGACTCTTGGGTATATTTGCTTGCAGTGAAGATGCTTTTTCGTCGCTAGTTGCGAAGGGAGCAGATACTTTATCGGAATTCTGGCGTTCGCTTCATCAAGCAGATGAAGAGGTACGAAAAGTCGCACAGCGTGTGCTGAAAAATAATCGACTGGGGGTACTGACTCCTTCTGCCAAATCACAATTGCTGACGATAATGATCCGAGATAGTAAGCCGGTTTTTGGTCAAGTGGATCCGCATCGTGACATCGCAACGCAAGCTATGATTGAAGTCTTTGAAACAATTAGTAGTCACCGAGAGCTCATAGAAGTTCTCAAGCGAATTGGGAATGAGTCAGGAAAGGGGTCGCTCCAAGATTTAATGAGCAACTATTACAAGTTCTTCCCGCGTCGATTGTTTCAATCGACGCAATCTGAAAGGGTTGAGAGTTGGCTCGCTTCAGTAGTTTAATTTCCCGAGAAGGAGCAGCGAAAACCAGTGGACTCGTTTGTTACCCGTTCTATGGCTTTGCGCCTTGTTACGGTTGTGTTGCCTGAGAAGTCTCTAAAATCGCCGCCTCGAAGGACCCTGAAGGGCTCGTTGCTCCAGCTTTCTATGATTGGGTTCTCGGGCCCTTCTGGGTTATTTATGGGCGAGCGGTCATAGTAATCGGCGCGATAATAATCTCTCACCCATTCAGCAGCATTACCCGACATGTCGTAAAGGCCAAGTGGGTTCGCAGGGAAGGTTCCTGGCGGCTTTGGGAGCGTTTTTCTCTGCTCTCGATACTGAGTCGGGAGTGCCGCCATGGTTACTCCTTCCTCTGCATGTCCGTTCGCAGTTGCATAACGCAACATTTTGCCGCCGCTCCGGGCTGCATATTCCCATTGCGCCTCGGTCGGAAGTCGAATATTGCTATCAGCTTGAGACCCCAGCCACCTGCAAAACTCCGATGCATCCGTCCACGATACCACCGCTGGTAGGTTCGGCTGGAAGCGTTCTGGATGTTCTTCCCTGAGAATTTCATAAGAATTGTTCGAGTGTTTGTAGTTAGTCACATCCATAAACAACTCGAAATCCCCTTGTGTCACCTCGTATTTCTGAATATAAAAATCATCAACGATGACACGGTGTGCCGGAATGGTATCGCTGCGAACACTCCACCCCCCGGGGTTCCCCATCATAAACTCCCCACCTTCCACAAAAACCATGGCGTCCATCTGACGCTGAATCATGTCTTTTGCCTGGGACTCGTAATAAAGGCTACAACCGGAAAGGGCAGAAGTGACAACAAGAGAAGAAAAAACGAGGTAACGCATGCTTGCTCCGTGCAATGGGGTTAACACTCCATGTGTCGGGAATATTCTATCAACTTGCTTGGAGCAACAGAATTACCATCGAGATAGTTTGTGTGGATTGGAGGAACCGCGTCTCATCTTGTGACTTTCAAGCCTTGTCGAATCGAGTATAATTCCGACTTCCGAGAACAGGGTGTTTTCGGGCAAGGAAGCAATCTTCAAGGGAACTGATATGAAAACCTTCAATACGCTGCGGGTGATTTTTTCACTCGTGGGTGTCGGCATGCTTGTCGGCGCCTTTTTCTCTTTCCAGAGCACTTCAACCTTTCTTGAAACCGCGACAGCCAAGCCGGGCGTTGTAACCGACCTGATTCGATCACGATCCAGTGATTCCAATGCCTACTATCCTCTCGTCCGTTTTGAAGATGAAAAAGGCAGGCTCACAGAGTTCCTCTCATCCAGCGGCAGCAACCCTCCGAGTTACAGTCGCGGAGAGACGGTTCGTGTGTTGTTCATGCCAGGCAATGCTGAGTCTGCAAGAATCGATGGATTCTTTTCGCTGTGGGGAGTAACCCTGATCGTAGGCGGTTTGGGCGGTGTTTTCTTTATGGTTGGAGCCGGTATGTTTGTTGTGCCCGCTGTCAGGAACAGTGGGGCTGCCAAACTTCGCAAAACCGGGCAACGGGTTCAGGGTATGTTTCAGGGTGTCGAAAAGAACCAGATGATCGTCATGAACGGTAAGAGCCCCTATCAGATCGTTTGCCAGTGGCAGAATCCGGTCACCTCCGATATCCATGTCTTCAGGAGCGGCAACCTCTGGTTTGATCCTTCGGACCATATCCAGAGCGAGTCCATTCCCGTTTACATCAATCCCACAAACCCCAAGCGGTATTGGGTGGACACCTCCTTTTTGCCAAAGATGGCGAGCTGATCGGGCGCTGAATACGACTCAAGTGAACCCCGCGTAACCCTCTCCCGGGTGCGCTCGCTCCATGGTGCAGGTAGACTGACCGTTTTTAACACTGGCCTGGATTTACCGGGCCAGCTTTTTTCACGGTATACAGGCTTCATCATGGAAGACCAATCCACAAATAAGGAACCGGCGGGTGAGAACAAGCGCCTGCTGATTTCATCGGATCTTGCCACGCCGATATACGGTTTGTTCGGCCTGGGAATCCTGTACACCCTGTACGTGGCTCATCAGATTGTCCTGCCCATCATTCTTGCGGTAATGACGAGCCTGCTGCTCTCGCCCCTGGTCAAGAAGGCATACGTTAAGTGGCGGGTTCCCCGGATGATCAGCTCCCTGGTGTTTGTTCTCCTGGTGTTCGCCGGCATCGTCGGCATTACACTGGCCGTCGCGACGCCTGCCCTCAAGTGGGTTGAGGAAGTGCCCCAGGGGATATCGAGGCTGCTGGTGGGCGAGAGCGAAATCAGTCGCCAGATCGCCAGGGTCTCCGAGTCTGCGGAACAGGTTGAAAAGTCCGTTGAGGAGCTCTCGGAGTCAGAAAGGCAACAGCCAACGACGGTTGTTCTGCAGACGGATTCATGGCGCAACCAGTTGATGACCAAAGCCCGGAACGGCATCGCTGGCCTGGCTTTGGCACTGGCATTAACCTATTTCCTGTTGGTGAGCGGTGATCGTCTGATCAAGAACTTTGTCCGTCAGTTGCCCATTGATCAGCGGAAAACCGTGCTTAGGATTACCCACGATTCTCAGCATCAGATTGCCCAGTACCTGGGCGTTCTCGGCCTGAGTAATCTGGCCGTCGGCACCACAACGGGTCTGATCTGCTGGGCCGTCGGGCTGCCGGATCCGGCTGTGTGGGGGCTGGTCGCCGGGCTGGCGCGGTTCATTCCCTATTTGGGCAATATTCTCTCGATCTCGTTGCTGACCATCGTGTCTGTGGTCAGTCTGGACGAGCTCTGGATGATGGCTGTCGCGCCCCTGGGATTCCTGGGGCTGACCACGCTTGTCGGACTGTTTATTGAGCCCTGGATTCATGGCTTTCGTATGGCCATCAATCCGGTGATCATCTTCGTCTCGATCTTCTTCTGGGGCTGGCTCTGGGGGCCGGTGGGCGTGCTACTGGCGGTGCCTCTGATGACGGTCATCCAGGTGGTACTCAAACAGATTCCCAAGCTGCGTCCTATCTATAAAGTGATTGCCCGGTAGTCTGATAATGGATACCCGCAACACGCACTGACACGCCCGGTAAACTCACCTATCCTCTTTGAATACCCGAAATTCAGCAAACAGGGAGGATCGTCAGCCCATGATCCCGAACACCATGAAAGCCATGGTTCTTACCGGTCACGGTGATGTCGATAAACTGGAGTACCAAGATGTGCCTGTTCCTGCGCCCGGAGCCGGCCAGGTGCTTGTTCAGGTTACGGCAACGGCGAAGAACAACACCGACCGCAAGGCACGGGAAGGGCTGTATCCCACCAAAAAAGGCGAAATGACATCCTTCCAGATGGGCGGCAAGCCCACGCTGGTTTTTCCGCGGATTCAGGGGGCCGACATCGCCGGGCGTGTCGTGGCTGTTGGTGACGGTGTGGATGAGTCCCGCATTGGAGAACGGGGCCTTCTGGATTTCAACATCTACGCCAATGACCGCCGAGACATCAATCTCACGCCCGATTACTACGGCCACGGTGCCGACGGCGGTTACGCGGAATACGTAGCGCTGCCGGCTGACCAGTTCCATCACATACCCAATGCCGAACTGGCGGATGCCGAAGTGGCGTCCATGGGCATGTGTTCCTACCAGACCGCCATGCACATGCTTACCTCGGCCAACATCAAGGCCGGAGAGCGGGTCCTGGTGACCGGCGCGAGCGGGGGCGTTGGCACGGCCCTGATCCAGCTTTGCCGAATTATGGGGGCTATTCCCTATGCTCTCAGTAAACAGGACAAAGCGGCAGCGCTGTTGGAACTGGGCGCCGAGGCGGTGCTGGATCGCTCCGATATGGACAGCTTTGTAGATCGGGTGAAAGCGGAAACCGGAGGCAAGCCCATTAATGCGGTGATGGATCTGGTGGGCGGAGAGATGACCGATGTGTTCATCGACACCATGATCTTCGATATGAACGCCCGCAGCACCTATCCGCGCCTGAGTATTGCCGGGGCCAGTGGCGGCAACATCAGCGAAATCCTGTGGACCCGGATCTACCTCTACCAGGTACAGATTTTCGGGGTATCTCATGGCACCCGCGAAGAGGCGGAACAACTTATGGCATGGATCCGGGGAGGGCAACTGAAACCGGTTCTGCACGGTGCGTTTCGGCTCTCTGATCTGCACCGGGCAGAAGAATATTTTGTGAACCGGGGTAGTAATTATCTCGGCAAGATCGTGATCGTTCCCGACTCACAATGGGAAGAACACGGCCAACCCTGGTCACTGGAGAGCGCTTGATGAAACCGGAACTGACCATTCAGTTGATGGATACCCATGCCGGCGGTGATGTCAGCCGGATCGTGACCGGTGGCATTGATCTTTTGCCCGGCGATACCGTGCGAGCGCAGATGGAGTACCTGCGGGATGACGCCGACGGTCTACGCCGGCTTTTGCTGGAAGAGCCCTACGGGATACCGGAAATGTCTGTGGATCTGTTGGTGCCGCCCACGGATCCGCGAGCTGCCGCCGGTTACATCATCATGGAAGTCATGGGCTACCCTATCTACTCGGGCTCCAACACCATCTGCACGGCTACTGCGGTGCTGGAAGCGGGCATTGTGCCCAAACAGGAAGGCCAGCAGAGTTTTATACTGGAGTCGCCCGCCGGACTGGTCCAGATTGAGGCGACGGTGCGCAACGGAGTGGTAGAAGCCATCACCTGTGAAGGTCTGCCCAGCTATATCCACACCTACAAGGCCACCATCGACGTGCCTTCGCTGGGCGAGATTACCTACAGTGTTGCATACAGCGGCGGCTTTTATGCCCTGGTTGATGCAGCCAGCATGGGCTTCGATCTGACCCTGGACGAAGAACGCAAACTCGCTGAAACCGCCCACGCCATTGTCGAGGCGATTCAGGCAGAGCGGGGCTTTTCCCATTATACGCTTGGCGACGTAGGGCCACTGCCGTTCCTGCACTTCATGGGCCCTGTGGAGCATGTGGCAGAGGGCTATTACCGGTCCCGCTCGGCAACCTATGTGCATCCCGGTGTGATCTGTCGGAGCACAACGGGCACCGGCACTTCCGCCCGTCTGGCGTTGATGAACTTCGAAGGCAGTATCAAGCCGGGCGACAAGCTGGAAACCGTTTCCCTCAGAGAGACGGGTTTTATCGGTGAATTCACTTCTGTTGAGGAAGAGGGTGAGTACCAGGTGATCAAAAACAGCATCACCGGCAAGGGCTATGTCATTGCCCGCTCCGACATCGTGGTCAATTGCGATGATCCCATGGTGGAGTGCGGCTCCCTGCACCACATACTTTCAAGCCGCCATCCCGGGAAGATTACGCCGAAATCCTGATTTTTGTGTTTGATCCCTTCAAGGGTGCGGCAGGCCTGTCGCACCCGCTTTTCCTGCTCATAAAGCCACACAGATTTCTTCCTTTTTGGTCTAAAGTTTACCTTTACGTAAAGTGAAGCCTGTGCTAAACCTTGACCCGTGCTTTCAATGATAAAAACAACAGGAGTTGAGAATGAGCCTTCCGGAATATACCGACGTTTACAACAACTTCGATCCTGCTGCTCTGGAAGCGGACATCCTGGATGGACGTCTGGATAGCGGGCTCAATGTCTGTCACGAAATCTGCGACAAATGGGCAGATGACCCGAGTCGGGTTGCGCTTTACTACGAAACCGAAGATGGCGGTGACGGCACTCTGACTTTCGCCGAGCTGAAAGAGGCCTCTGCGCGTTTTGCCAATTATCTGAAATCCCAGGGCATCGGAAAGGGCGACCGGGTGGCTGCACTCCTGCCGCGCACTCCGGAGCTGCTGATCGTTATCGCCGGAACCCTGCGTGCTGGTGCAGTGTATCAGCCGCTGTTCACGGCCTTTGGTTCCGGGGCAATCGAGTACCGGTTTGAGCGGGCCAGCACCAAGCTGGTGGTGACCAACCCGGAGAACTATCCCAAGCTGAACGACGTCAAAGTCTGCCCGCCGGTTGTGGGTGTAAACGCCAGTGAGATTGGCGCGGACATCCCTGACTTCGAAGAGACCCTGGCGGCCCAGTCGAGCGATTTTGAGCCTGTCATGATCAAGGGCGACGATCCGTTCCTGCAGATGTTCACTTCTGGCACCGTGGGTAAGTCCAAGGGGGTTGCGGTACCGGCCAAAGCGTTGCTGGCGTTCTACGTTTACATGAAATACGCCATTGATCTGCAGGATGGTGACAGGTTCTGGAACGTGGCCGATCCCGGCTGGGCCTACGGTCTTTACTATGCCGTGGTTGGGCCGCTGCTGATGGGCCACGCCACGCACTTCAACCCGGGTGGTTTTACCCCGGAATCCACCTACGACATGATCCGCAAGTACAAGATCACCAACCTGGCTGCGGCGCCTACGGCTTACCGTTTGCTCAAGGCAAACGATCACGTGCTGCCGGAAGGCGAGAACCTGGGCCTTCGGGTTGCCAGCAGTGCCGGCGAGCCTCTGAACCCGGAAGTGGTGAACTGGATTCGCAACCGTCACTACTGCCCGGTTAAAGATCATTACGGCCAGACCGAGACTGGCATGACCTGCTGTAACTTCCACGGTCTGGCGCATCCGGTCCGTGAGGGCTCCATGGGCTATGCCTCTCCTGGCCACAAGGTGGTCGCGCTGAACGAGAAAAACGAGGTTGTAGGCGAGGGTGAAGTTGGTCAGCTGGCGGTTGACGTAAAAGCGTCCCCGCTTTTCCACTTCGACGGTTACACCTGGGGTGAAAAGGACCCGTTCGTTAACGGCTACTACCTCACCGGTGACATGGTCATCAACCACGGCAATGGCAACTTCTCCTTCAGTGGCAGGGATGATGACATCATCACCACGGCCGGCTACCGGGTGGGACCGGCAGACGTCGAGAGCACACTGCTCGAGCACGCCGCTGTGGCGGAGTCCGGCGTTGTCGGCAAGCCGGACGAAAAGCGCGGTTCCATCATCAAGGCTTATGTGGTGATCAAGGGCGATTACGCTCTTGGAGACGAACAGGCCCTGAAAGACGAACTGCAGGAGTTGGTGCGTCGCAGGCTCTCGACCCACGCCTTCCCCCGGGAGATTGAGTTTGTCGATGAGCTGCCGAAGACTCCCAGCGGCAAGATCCAGCGGTTTGTCCTGCGTAATCAGGCCAAGGAAGAAATCGGCGCATGATCATTACGTTCGAAGAGCTGCAGGCCTTCCTTGACGAGCAGTTTCCGCAGGGGGAGGCCTACGGTACCCTGCAGAAGCTCGGGGATGGCTGGGCAGAAATGAAACTGGAAGTGGATGAGGCGCATCTCAGGCCCGGGGGCACCGTCTCCGGGCCGGCCATGATGGGGCTGGCGGATGTCACCCTTTATGCGGCGCTGTTGAGCAAGATTGGCCTGGTTCCCCTGGCGGTGACCACTAATCTGAACATTAATTTTCTGCGCAAGCCGGTGGCGCATCAGCCTATCTGGGCCCGTGCCACCATGCTGAAAGTCGGCCGTACCATGGGCGTGGGCGAAGTGTTCGTGTACTCGGAAGGTGCCGAAGAGCCGGTTGCCCACTCCACCATGACCTATTCAATTCCGCCAAACCGGTAATCCCATGCAGATTCGTGACATGATGGTGCCGGTAGGCGACGGTATTGAGCTGGAAGTCAGGCGAATCCAGCACGCGGAACCGAAAGGGCCGGTGCTGGTTTTTCTCCACGAGTCCCTGGGCAGCATCGCCCTGTGGCGTAAGTTTCCGGAAAAGCTCGCGAAAGCAACCGGCTGCGACGCGCTGATCTACAATCGTCAGGGCTATGGCCATTCTTCCGATGAAGAACTCCCGCGCCCGTACGATTACCTTGAGACAGCTGGCGAACAGTGGTTGCCCCGTCTCCTGGACAAGCTCGAGATCAGGGATGTGGTGCTGATAGGGCACAGCGACGGTGGTTCCATTGCCCTCGTGACCGCCGGCACCATGGGGGGGCGTGTAAAGGCGCTGGCGACCATGGCGGCGCACATCTATGCCGATCACTTGACCCTGGCCGGTATCGAGGAAATGGCCGTGCGTTACCGGGAGACGGATATCCGGGATCGTTTGGCGCGCTATCACGGCAACCGGACTGACGATCTTTTCAACGCCTGGCAGACAGTCTGGCGTGACAAAGGGTTCCAGGCGGCGATGGATTTCAGTCGCTGGCTGGCGGCAATTGAATGTCCGGCTATTATCATTCAGGGAGAAAACGACGAATACGGAGTGCCGGAGCAGATCACGGATATCGTTGCCGGCATCGGGCCAAAGGCCCGAGGTGTTCTTCTCGAGGATGCGGGGCACTCGCCACACCTGGAAAAGCAGGACCAGGTAGTAGAACTCCTATACGACTTTTTGCGTAGCGAGAGTGTACTTAAAAACTGCAATTAAGTGTTGACGTTTACGTATACGTCAATCTAATCTGGTAGTCAGATAAAACGCACAACAATAACAAAGGTAGATTGGCTCATGAGTGAACAGTACGTTCTGGAGACCCGTAACCTTGTCAAAGAATTCAAGGGCTTTGTTGCGGTCGACGACGTGAACCTGAAGGTCCAGAAAGGCCACATTCACGCCCTGATCGGCCCCAATGGTGCCGGCAAGACCACGGTCTTCAATCTGCTCACCAAATTCCTGATCCCGACCCGGGGCCAGATCCTGTTCAAGGATCAGGACATCACCACCATGAAGTCCGCCGCCATTGCCCGCCAGGGCATTGTTCGCTCGTTTCAGATCTCAGCCGTATTCCCACACATGACCGCACTGGAGAACATCCGGGTAGCCTTGCAGACGTTCGAGGGCACCTCCTTCAGTTTCTGGAAATCCGGTAACTCCCTGCACAAGCTCAACCAGCGTTGCATGGAGCTCCTGGACGCCGTGGGCCTGGCTGAATTCGCCAACACCACCACGGTTGAGTTGGCGTACGGGCGCAAACGGGCGTTGGAACTGGCCACCACGCTTGCCATGGAGCCTCAACTTTTGTTGCTGGACGAGCCAACCCAGGGCATGGGTTCGGAAGACGTTGATCGCGTTGTGGAACTGGTACGCAAGGCTGCCGAGGGACGAACTGTCCTGATGGTTGAGCACAACCTCAGCGTCGTCAGCAAGCTCTGTGATCGCATCACCGTACTGGCTCAGGGCGCTGTTCTGACCGAAGGCGATTACGCGACGGTTTCCGGCGATCCACGGGTTCGCGAGGTGTATATGGGCAGTGATGGTAGCGGCGAGCGCGGCACCACCGCCGACAATGATCAGGCGGAGGCAGCGCAATGACCACGAAATCCGACCGCGAGTACGAACAGCTGCGACTGTCCGGATTGCACGCCTTTTACGGCGAATCTCACATCCTCCACGGCATCGACATGGTGGTGAACCGCGGGGAACTGGTGACTTTGTTGGGTCGCAATGGCGCGGGCCGTAGCACAACGCTCAAAGCCATCATGAATATGGTTGGCCGGCGCACCGGCTCCATTATGATCAATGGTGAGGAGACAATGTCCTGTGCACCTCATCATATTGCCAGGTTGGGTGTCGGGTATTGCCCCGAACATCGGGGCATTTTTTCCTCACTCAGTGTCCAGGAAAACCTGACACTACCGCCAGTTGTGCGTAGCGGCGGCATGAGCCTGGAAGAAATCTACAACATGTTCCCCAACCTTTATGAACGTCGCTTCAGCCAGGGCACCAAGCTGTCCGGCGGCGAACAGCAGATGCTGGCCATGGCGCGTATTCTGCGCACCGGCGCCAACATGCTGTTGCTGGACGAGATCACAGAGGGCCTGGCCCCGGTTATTGTAGAAAAGCTGGGAGAGGTCCTGATTGCCCTGAAAAACAAGGGCTTGACCATTGTCCTGGTTGAACAGAATTTCCACTTCGCAGCACCGTTAGCCGACCGTCATTACGTTGTTGAGCACGGTCAGATTGTGGAAGAAGTCAGCGCCAACGAACTGAGTGCAAAACAGTCGGTGCTGGATGGCTATTTGGGGGTCTGATCCCGGATAGGACGAGAGCAAGAAAAGAAACAGCAACCCGAACCAACGCAAGACAGTAGCGGAGATACAACAATGACAATGATGAAAAAGCTTCTGACATCAGCCGTTGCATCAGCCATGATGGTAGGCGGAGCCCAGGCGGCCATTTCCAACGACACGGTGAAGATCGGTTATCTGGCGGACATGTCCGGCACCTACCGTGACCTGGCAGGCCCCAACGGGCTGAAAGCCCTGGAAATGGCGATTGCCGATTTTGGTGGCCAGGTAAACGGCGCCAAGATTGAAGTGGTGAGCGCCGATGACCGTAACAGCCCGGATACCTCATCCAGCACCGTACGTCGCTGGGTTGAGAACGAGGATGTCGATCTCGTAGCCGGTATGGTGGCTTCCTCTGTTTCCATCGCCGTGAGCAAGATTCTGGAAGAGCACGATCGCCTCGGTATCATTTCCGGTTCAGCGGCTTCCAGCATCACCAACGAGCACTGTACCCCGAACCACATCCACTACGTTTACGACACCTATCCGCTGGCCAACGGCACCGCCAGTGCGGTCGTCAAAGAAGGTGGCAAAACCTGGTACATGCTGACTGCCGATTACGCTTTCGGTCATGCCCTGGAAGGCGACGTGACTCGCGTGGTCGAAGCCAACGGTGGTGAAATCATCGGTTCAGTGCGTCATCCGTTCCCCACTCAGGACTTCTCATCGTTCATCCTGCAGGCTCAGGCTTCCGGTGCTGATGTTATCGGTCTGGCAAACGCTGGCGCCGACACCACCAACGCCATCACCACCGCCAGTGAGTTCGGTGTAACCCAGTCCGGCCAGACTCTGGCGGCACTGCTGCTGTTCCTGACTGACGTACATGCGCTTGGCGCTCAGACGGCCCAGGGCATCCAGCTCACTACCGGTTGGTACTGGGACATGAACGATGAAACCCGTGAGTGGTCTGATCGCTTCATGGAAGAAACCGGCGTGCGTCCGACCATGGTTCACGCTGGCATCTACTCCAGCGCCATGCAGTACCTGAAAGCCGTAGAGGCCACCGGTTCTGACGATGCCCAGACTGTGCGCAAGCAGATGATGGACACTCCGATCAACGACATGTTTGCCAAGAACGGCAAAATCCGCGTTGACGGCCGCATGGTGCACGATATGTACCTGGCGGAAGTGAAGACCCCGGCCGAGTCCAAGAACGAGTGGGATCTGTACAAGATTCTGCGGACCATCCCGGCCGAAGAGTCCTACCGTCCGCTCTCCGAGAGCAAGTGCAAGCTGGTCAATAACTAAAAGCGACCGTTATGGGTTCGTCCTGCAACAGGGCAGGGCGAACCCATGAAAACGGAAAAGAATAAAGCCAAAAAACAATCCCTGTGCTGCTTCTGGAGTTAGCCCAATGTCCATGATTTTCGGCGTCCCTTTAGCTGTGCTATCCGGCCAGCTCCTGATCGGAATAATCAACGGCGCCTTTTACGCCCTTCTGAGCCTTGGGCTCGCGGTCATCTTCGGTCTGCTGAAGATCATCAATTTTGCCCATGGCGCCATGTATATGCTCGGCGCCATGACCACCGTCCTGATGTTCGACTATCTGGGCGTGAATTACTGGGTCGCCTTATTGCTGGCGCCACTTCTGGTTGGTGCCTTCGGTGTCGCAATTGAATATTTTCTTCTGCGTCGCATTGCGGGGCAGGACCACATCTACAGTCTGCTGCTGACGTTCGGCGTCGCGCTGATCATCTCGGGTGTTCTGGTGAACTGGTTCGGGGTTTCCGGGCTTCGCTATACCATGCCGGACATGTTCAAGGGTGGCGTAAACCTCGGCTTCATGTTCATGCCGTACTACCGGGCCTGGGTCATCGTAGCGGCACTGGTCGTCTGCTTTGCAACCTGGTTCGTGATTGAGAAAACCAAGCTGGGCGCCTACCTGCGGGCCGGCACGGAAGACTCTCAATTGATGCAGGGTTTTGGCATTAACGTGCCGCTTCTGATTAGCCTCACCTACGGGTTTGGTGTTGCGCTGGCAGCCTTTGCAGGTGTTCTGGCCGCGCCCATCTACTCGGTGACACCGGTCATGGGGTCGGCCACACTGATTACGGTCTTCGCCGTGGTGGTTATCGGCGGTATGGGCTCCATCGGCGGCGCCATCATCACCGGTATTCTGATGGGAGTGATTGAAGGGCTCACCAAAACCTTCTACCCGCCGGCATCCTCGGCGATCATCTTCCTGGTCATGGTTCTGGTTCTTATGTTCCGGCCCAGTGGCTTGTTCGGTAAGGAGGCATAACCATGAATCAGCCAGTCAATTCCGCCGACATTCACAAGGCTATCGTTCAGGAACAGGCCGCTCAGGATCGCAAAAAGATGATGCTGAACGGTGTCCTGCTGCTCCTCCTGCTAGCGGCACCGTTCATGATCTATCCGGTCTTCCTCATGAAGATCCTGTGCTTCGCGCTGTTTGCGGTGGCGTTCAACCTTCTGTTCGGCTTCACCGGCCTGTTGTCATTTGGCCACGCAGCCTTCCTGGCCACTGGGGGCTACACCACCGGTTACCTGCTCAGTAATTACAGCGGGCTAAGCACCGAGATGGGCATCATCGCCGGTACGCTGGCGGCCACAGTGCTCGGTACTGGCTTTGCGTTGCTGTCGATTCGTCGCCAGGGTATCTATTTCGCGATGGTAACCCTCGCGCTTGCCCAGCTTGTGTTCTTCTTCTTCGTCCAGTCTGAATTCACGGGTGGTGAAGACGGTATGCACGGCATTCCCCGTGGCGAGTTGTTGGGCTTCATCAATCTTGAAGACAACCTGAACATGTATTACTTCGTCCTGGCGGTGTTCATCGCCTGCTACCTGTTGGTACAGCGTATCGTCGGTAGTCCGTTCGGCCAGGTGCTGAAGGCGATCAAGCAGAACGAACCCCGTGCCGTCTCCCTGGGCTACAACGTGGATCGCTACAAAGTGCTCGCGTTCGTCATCTCGGCGGCCCTGGCCGGTCTGGCCGGTTCCATGAAGTCTGTGGTGTTCCAGCTTGCCTCCCTCAACGATGCGCACTGGCATATGTCGGGCGAGGTCATCCTGATGACTCTGGTTGGTGGTATGGGAACACTGTTGGGCCCGGTGGTTGGTGCCACCTTCGTGGTGAACATCGAGTACCAGTTGTCCCAGGGTGCCCTGCGTGACTGGGTGGACCCAATCCTCGGCGGGATCTTCGTCCTGACGGTACTGGCATTCCGTAGCGGTATCGTGGGAGAGATCCAGAAGTTCGTGAAAAAGAACCTGGGCTGACGCCTGCTTTAGCCCGGAAAACAAAAAGGGCCACCTCTGGGGGGGGGGGCCTTTTTGTTGTTCAACTGGCAGGGTTTCTCGGGTTAGAACTCCGCCAAACGACTGGGTGTACCCACATACACATAAACCGCTGAATCGCCGCGGAAGGCCACCTTGTGAACCGATACATTCGGTTTCCCAGCCTCAGCCGCGCTGAACCGGGTGACCATTCCTGCATTCATCCCATCCCTCGTTCTTTCCCCTTCAGTGCTTGACCAGCTATCACCCAGGCACTGCCCCATCCAGTTTACAGCCGTGTTGTACCTGGTGGTCGCCACCTCGTCGTTGGGAGTATTGCCGGAGCAGACGTAGGCGCTGTCGTTATTGGCCCAGCTCCAGACTTCGCAGTGTCCGCGGATTATCTGTTCTTTGGCATTGTAGACAGTTACCGAGCTGAAACTATTGGAGCTGCCACGGTAAGCCTCAAAACCAGAGGGGTAATCAGCAACGATGCCTTTCAGTGAGGCGCAGGGATCGTCAACGCCCAGTGACAGCGTGTTCTGAATTGAGCATCCCGCCAGGGAAAGCCCGATGATGACGGAAGTAAATTTTACGGTTTTGGGGATTTTCATTGAGTGGATCTCTGAAACGAACGATTCAGGGAAATATAGCAAAGATTCGACTAATCTTATTTTCGACTTGATTGAACCCCGCCAAGAGACTGCCATTTCAGGGAAGACAGACGATGGAAGGCTATAAAAATTTCCGCATTGCCGTAGTTTCAGTGTGTGCAGGTTTGTTGTTGGCAGGCTGTTCCGAGCCTCAGGAGCCAAAGCAAACCAGTCCCGTTGCCGTTTCCGTGGTGGTACTTGAGGCCAGTGAAATCCGGCCTTCCCGGGAGTTTGTTGCCAGAACGGCCGCTTCCGCCAAAGCGGATATCACGCCGCGCATAGAAGCGGAAATCCGGGAAATTCTTTTTACCGAGGGCGCGAAAGTCAGCCAGGGCGAGCTCCTGATCCGGCTTGAGGACACTCGCGCAAGCGCTGATCTCCAACAGGCTGATGCTGAACTGGCTGCGGCCCGCGCCGAAGTGGATTCTGCGAGCCGAAATCTCAAACGAGGGGAAGAGGTATCGGAGAAGGGCTTCCTGTCGGCTGCCGACCTGGACAAACTCAAAGACCGCTTCAGCGCAGCTGAAAGCCGCCTTCAGGCTGCCCAGGCGGCCGTTCAGAAGGCAGGAAGTAACCTCGAGTACGCTGAAATACGGGCACCCTTTGATGGCTGGATCGGCCGCCTGAACTATGACGTAGGAGCCGTGGTCAGTCCTTCTTCTGGCGCGATAACGTCTGTCCAGGTGACCGACCCTGTCTACGTCGAATTCCAGATCAACGAGGCTGACTTTATCAACTTCCGCCGCAGGGGCGCTGAATCTGCTCAAGCGCTATCCAGATCCCTGGGGCTCTATCTTACCTTGCCAGACGGCCAACGCTATGAGCAGGCTGGTGTGCTGGATTTCGCCGACGTGCAGACGGACGCGAGCACCGGCACCGTTGCGATGCGAGCGGTCTTTCCCAATCCCGACGCGGTGCTGGTGCCGGGCCTCTACGTAACGCTTCGGGTTGAGGGGCAGTCCGGAGAACCGCAGGTGCTCGTTCCTCAAGTGGCGGTTCAGGAAACCATTGAAGGCAAGTTTGTGCTGGCGGTTGATGACCAGAACCAGGTTGCCCAGCATTTTATCCAGACCGGCTCCCGGGAAGGCGCGCTGCTGGTCGTAAGTTCAGGGCTCGAAGCCGGTGACCGGGTGATTGTCGAGGGCCTGCAGAAAGTGCGGCCCGGGGTTACGGTCAGTCCCGTTGAAAAACAGATTGATCAGCAAACCGGAGCGCTCATCCAGATGGGTGGGGCGGGCCAATGATCAGCCGGGTTTTTATTCATCGACCGAAGTTTGCGTTTGTTATTTCCATCCTGATCACCCTGGCCGGGCTGCTGGCGTTACGCATACTGCCAGTCAACATGTACCCGGACATGGCCCCGCCCCAGATCCAGGTGAACGCCTCGCTTCCCGGCGCCAGTTCCCAGGTAGTGGAGGAGGCGGTTATCCGGCCGGTAGAGCAGCAGCTGAACGGCGTGGAGGGCATGATCTATATTGAATCCACCGCGTCCAGCGATGGCACGGCCAAAATCACCCTTACTTTCGAGAGCGGCACCGATACAGACATCGCCCAGGTAAACGTCCAGAACCGCGTTGCCCTGGCGGAACCGTTTTTGCCCGATGAAGTCCGGCGACAGGGCGTGGTAGTCAGCAAGCAGGCTGGCAACATGCTGATGGGTATTAACCTGACCTCCGAGCGACCGGATCTCGACGGCGTCTTCCTCAGCAACTACGCCTCCAATAACCTTGTTGAAGCACTTGGTCGGGTGCCAGGGGTAGGGTCGGCGGAAGTGATGGGCGCGAAAGACTACAGCATGCGAGTCTGGCTGGATCCCCGCCGGATGGCCTCCCTGGATGTGACCGTCGCCGAGGTTGCGGCCGCGCTTCGTGAGCAGAACCAGATTGTTGCGGCCGGCAAACTCGGCCAGCCGCCCGTGCCTGCGGGCCAGCAGTTTGTCTACAGCATCCAGACCCGGGAGCGCCTGTCAGACCCCGAAGAGTTTGCCCAGACCATTCTCCGCTCCAGGCCCGATGGCGGCTTTGTGCGCCTGAGAGACGTCGGGCGTATCGAGCTGGGTTCCCGTTCCTATACCTCCACCGCGAAACTGAACAATCAGGACACAGCATTCCTGGTGATCTACCAACTGCCCGATGCCAATGCACTGGAGGTCGCGGAACGGGTAAAAGCACTGGTTGATGAGGCCTCAGGCAGTTTTCCGGCGGGAGTGAATTACACCGTCCTGTACGACACCACCGAATTCATCAGCCGCTCCATCAGTGAAGTCATCGTTACCCTGTTCCAGGCCGTCGGCCTGGTGATCCTGGTGGTGTTCCTGTTCCTGCAAAACTGGCGTGCCACGCTGATTCCGAGTATTGCCATCCCGGTTTCCCTGATCGGCACCTTTGCGGTTATGTCAGTGCTGGGCTATTCCATCAACACCATCACACTGTTCGGGCTGGTGCTGGCGATCGGCATCGTGGTGGATGACGCCATTGTGGTTATCGAGAATGTGGAGCGCATCCTTGCGGAAGAGAAGCTACCCATCCGTGAGGCGGTCACCAAGGCGATGGCGGAAGTCACAGGGCCGGTAATTGCCACCACGCTGGTATTGCTGGCGGTGTTCGTGCCTGTTGCGTTCATGCCCGGAATAACCGGCAAGCTTTACCAGCAGTTTTCGGTCACCATTTCGGTGGCCGTGATCATTTCCTCAGTCAATGCGCTCACACTGAGCCCGGCCCTGTGTGTTGCGCTCCTTGGCAGGAGCGGGGAAAAGGCCATTGGCTGGCTCCGGCCGTTCGAAGTGGCGATCACGCGAACCACCAGTGGCTATTCGAAGCTGGTTGTGCAGCTCCTGCGCAAAGGGGCGCTCGTGGGCGTTGCCCTGGTGGTGATCCTGGTTGCCGGTGCCGGCCTGTTCAAATCAGTGCCCTCGGCGTTCGTCCCGCCCGAAGATCAGGGCTTCCTGTTCGTGGATGTGCAGTTGCCCGATGCTGCTTCCCTGGAGCGCACGGAAGCCGTGCTAACCAAAGTAACGGACATGGTTCTGGAAGACCCGGCAGTAACTGACTTCATTACGGTATCCGGCTTCTCGCTGCTGGGTGGCGCATCTTCAAACAATGGTCTTGGCATTGTGATGCTGAAAGACTGGGAAGAAAGGGAGGATGCCAGTCTGGGTCTGGGGGCGGTCATTCCCAGACTGTATTCCAGGCTCTGGACAATCCCCGAGGCACAGGTGATGGTCTTCAATCCGCCTCCGATCCCCGGGCTGGGAACCTCATCCGGCTTCGACTTCCGCCTTCAGGATAATCAGGGCAGGGACGTCTCGGAGCTGGCGCAGGTTATGAACGGCCTCATCTACGAGGCCAACCAGAGTGAAGCGCTTTCCCGGGTATACAGCACCTATCGCGCGAACATTCCGCAGTACCTGCTGGAAGTCGAGAGGAACAAGGCCAAGGCTCTGGGTATTGAGCTCTCCGATATCTTCTCTACCCTGCAGACCCAGCTTGGCTCGCTTTACGTGAACGACTTTACCCGTTTCGGCAAGAACTACCGTGTGCTTCTGCAGGCCGAAGGCGAGTTCCGACAGCGCCCCGAAGACCTCTCCCATTACTTTGTCCGCAACCGGGATGGCGACATGGTGCCGCTGACCACGCTGGCCTCGCTCAAACCCGTGCTCGGGCCCTCAAGCATCCAGCATTTTAACCTGAAGCGCTCGGTAACCATCTCCGGGGAGGCGGCGCCGGGCTTTGCCAGTGGCGACGCCATTGCGACCATGGAAGAGCTGTCACAGAGCCTGCCTCAGGGGTATGAGTTCAGTTGGGCCGGCCAGAGCCTGCAAGAGATTCAGGCGGGTAACCTGGCGGGGGTGATCTTCCTGCTGGCCCTGGTGTTTGTGTACCTGTTCCTGGTGGCGCAATACGAAAGCTGGACCCTCCCGGTGGCGGTGCTCGGTGCAGTGCCACTTGCCCTTGCCGGCGCCATGGCGGGACTCTGGCTGGTGGGGCTCGCCAACAACATCTACGCCCAGGTGGGCCTGGTGCTGCTGATCGGACTCTCCACCAAAACCGCGATTCTCATTGTGGAATTCGCCATGCAGTTGCGCCAATCGGGCATGTCCACCGCGGAGGCAGCCCAGAAAGCCGCTGTCCTTCGCTTCCGGGCGGTATTGATGACAGCCCTGTCTTTCGTGCTTGGCGTGCTGCCGCTGGTCTTTGCCAGTGGCGCTGGTGCGGCAAGCCGGGTTAGCCTCGGTATCACGGTTCTCAGTGGCATGGTTGCCGCCACCGTTATGGGTACATTGCTGGTGCCGGTGTTTTACAAATGGATCCAGTCTGTCCGGGATCGCCGCCAACCGGCGGCATAGTCCGCTGATAGCTCAGGCCGAATGCCGGAAAACAAAGGCATCCATGGCCAGCACACCGTGTTCGATCCCGCCATCAATCAGCACGCCGGGTTGCCGTTCCCCGGCCGCCCCGGCTGCAACCAACAGTGGCAGAAAATGCTCGGTTGTTGGGTGCGCCCGCGTGGCATGGGGAGCCTCCTCCAACGCTGATATCAGTTGCTGATGGTCGCCGTCCTGCACTTTGGCACGGACCCAATCCGTGAATTCCCTCGCATACCCGGATGCGTTCGGGTCACCCCAGCGAACGTCGTACAGATTGTGGGTGAGGCTGCCTGATCCGACAATAAGCACACCCTCATGCTCTAGTGGCTGCAGGGTCTGGCCCAGCTGCCACGCTGACTCAGGGTCAAGATCCGTTGGCATCGAAACCTGGAATACCGGAACCGAGTGATCGGGGAAAAGGTGCATCATTGGGACCCAAGCCCCGTGATCCAGCCCCCGGGTGTCGTCGGCCCGGGCGCTCCAGCCGCCTGCCTCAAGCAACGCCAGGGCGGTGCGCGCCAGTTCCGGGTGGCCGGATGCCGGATACTCAAGATCATAGAGTTCGGCTGGAAAGCCGCGAAAATCGTGAATCGTCTCGGGTGTTCCCGAGACACCTACCCGGATTTCCGGCGTCATCCAGTGGGGTGAAACCACCAGCACCGCTTCGGGCCTGGTCAGGCGTTTGCCAAGCTCCGTCAGGGCCGGGCCAGCCAGGCCCGGCTCCAGTGCGAAGGTGGGAGCGCCGTGGGAAACAAACAGACTCATGATTGCTCCTCCGGGTTGCGGTGGTGTTATCTGGCTGCAATCGCGCGATCAATGGACGCGCGGCCTGCGCCGCTGAATACCAGGGATACGGATACGGCGAGCAAAGCCAGGCCAAACTCGTACCCATTGTTGCTCATGAACAGGCCGTTGCCGATATGAACGCTGAAAATAGCGATCAGCATGGCGAATGCCAGTACTGCGCTGGCAGGGCGAACCAGCAGGCCGATGATTAGAGCCAGGCCACCAAAGAATTCCGCACCACCAGCCAACAGCGCCATCAGGTAGCCGGGGCTTAGCCCGATGGAATCCATCCACTGACCGGTACCCTCCAGCCCGTAGCCGCCAAACCAGCCGAACAGTTTCTGGGCACCATGGGCGGCGAAAATGATACCGACCGGAATCCGAAGGGCCAGAGCGCCCCAGCCTGCGTCAGTGTCAATCAGTTTGTTCAGGAATGCGTTGTTCATGATGAATCTCCTTGGGGTGTGTTTCGAACATGCGAATACTTTACAAATATCAATAAACGGGATAAACGTAGCTTTAATGAATTAACTGTTCCGGAATTTGAGACAATGGATCGATTGCTGGAGATGCAGACGTTCTGCAACGTGGTTGAGGCTGGAAGCTTCGTGGCTGCGTCGGAGAATCTTGGGATGTCCAAGGCCGCTGTCTCGCGTTATGTCAGCGAACTGGAAAGTCGTCTCGGGGTTCGGCTGCTGCAGCGGACCACACGCCGCCTGTCGCTGACGGGGGAGGGCGAAGTGTTCTATGTCCGGTGCCGGGAGTTACTGGCTGGCGTTGAGGAGGCAGAAGCGGAAATTACCTCCCGCAATGATGTCGCACGGGGCACGCTCAGGGTGAACGCGCCGGTCAGCTTCGGGATCAGCCACCTGGCGCCTTTGTGGGGAGAATTCCACGCCCGCTATCCGGACGTGGAGCTGTCGATTGATCTATCAGACCGGCTGGTAGACATTGTTGAGGAAGGCTTTGATATGGCCATCCGCATTGCCACACTGAAAAGCTCCACGCTGGTCAGCCGACGGATCACCTCCACCCGGCTCATTGCCTGCGCCTCTCCGGATTACATCGCCACCCATGGCTCCCCAGACAAACCGGAAGATCTGGCCAGCCACCGGATCATCGGTTATAGCAACTTCACTACCGGCAATGACTGGCCTTTTGAAGGCCCGGAAGGCGCCACCAGCGTGCGGGTGCGGCCGTGGATGTACGCCAACAACGGTGAAACCTGCTGCGGTGCTGCCCTGGCCGGCCAGGGCATTGTTCTCCAGCCCGGCTTTCTGGTGCATAAAGATCTCGAAGCCGGGCGGCTGGTGGAGCTGATGCCGGAGTACCGTTCCACTGAGCTTGGCGTATACGCCGTCTATCCCACCCGCAAGTTCGTCACTCCCAAAGTCCGTGCTCTGGTTGACTACCTGGTCTCTGCCTTTCCCGATTCCCTGTGAAGGCAAGGGCCAGCCCCCCGGACGCTAGGCGTCCGGTGTCTGAAGCCGCTTACGCTCCGCCCGGCGCATCAGGTACCAGGCAATAAACGCGATCAGCGATACCGCCACGATAATCAGCGTAGCCAGTGCGTTGATCTTCGGCGAAACCCCCATCCGTACGGAGGAAAACACCACCATCGGCAGCGTGGTTGCACCCGGGCCGGACACGAAGCTGGCAATCACCAGGTCATCCAGAGACAGGGTGAACGCCAGCAGCCAGCCAGATACCAGCGCCGGAGCAATCACCGGTAGCGTTATTACGAAGAAGGTTTTCAGGGGCGTGCAGCCCAGGTCCATGGCCGCCTCCTCGATGGAGCGATCCACCTCCTGCAACCGGGCTGATACCACTACCGCCACATAGGCACTGCAGAAGGTGGTGTGTGCGATCCAGATGGTGGCCATGCCGCGATCCACCGGCCAGCCAATGGTCTGGGCCATCTGTACGAACAACAGCAGTAGCGACAGACCGGTGATCACTTCCGGCATAACCAGCGGCGCGGTAATCATGCTGGACAGCAGTGTGCGCCCTCGCATCTTCTTGAAGCGGGTGATCACGAACGCACACAGCGTACCCAGGCACACCGCCATGCTGGCGGAGTAGAAGGCAATTCGCAGGCTCATCCACACAGCAGAGAGGATCTGTTCATCCCGGAACAGCTCGCCGTACCAGTGGGTGGAAAATCCGGCCCAAACCGACACCAGCCGGGACGCGTTGAACGAATACACGATCAGCACGAACATCGGCAGATACAGGAACAACAGGCCGAGAACCAGCATCACTTTCGAGAAACTGAACGAACGCGATTTAACCATGCTTTTCCATCTCCCGGGCCTGGAACCGATGGAACAGCACGATCGGCACCAGCAGTAACAACAGCATCACGATCGCGAGGGCAGACGCCACCGGCCAGTCGCGGTTGTTGAAGAACTCCTCCCACAACACCTTGCCGATCATCAGCGTATCCGGCCCGCCCAGCAGTTCCGGGATCACGAACTCGCCCACCGCGGGAATAAACACCAGCATGGAACCGGCCAGAATGCCGGCCTTCGACAGGGGCAGGGTAATGGCCCAGAAGGTGGTCAGGCTGCGGCAACCAAGGTCTGATGCCGCCTCCAGCAGGCGTACATCCAACTTCACCAGGTTGGTGTAGATGGGCAGCACCATGAATGGCAGATAGGCGTAGACAATGCCCAGCACCACCGCGAAGTTGGTGTTCAGCATCTTGAGCGGCTGATCGATAAAACCCAGCCACATCAGAAAACTGTTCAGAAGCCCCTGATTGCCGAGGATGCCCATCCACGCATAAACCCGGATCAGGAACGAGGTCCAGGAGGGCAGCATTACCATCAACAGCAACACCAGTTGCCAGTGTTTTGGAGCCCGGGCCATGGCATAGGCCATGGGGTAGCCAATGAGCAGGCACACCACCGTTGCCAGGAATGCTGTCTTCACCGACCCCCAATAGGCGGCGAAATACAGGCTATCTGAAAGAAGGAACAGGTAATTGCCAATGTTCACCACCACCGACAGGGTGTTGTCCACCCACCGGAATACGGGCTCGTAAGGGGGGATGGCCATGACCGCCGAGGTCAGGCTGATCTTCAGCACCAGCGCAAAAGGCAGGAGGAAGAACAGCAGCAGCCACAGGAACGGGATACCGAACACCACCCGGCGATTAAACAGCACTGCACGCACCCGCTCGGTCAGAGGGGTGGGTAAAAGCTTCCGTCTCATTGGCTCAGTTCCAGAGCAGGATGGGGCTGGAGGCTTCCCAGGATACGAATACCCTGTCGCCCCAGGTTGGCCGCTCGCCACGGCGTTCCACGTTCGCCATGGTCGCCTGAACGCGTTTGCCGCTGGCCAGCTTTACGTAGTAGGACGTGATGTCGCCCAGATAGGCGATGTTGTCCACCGTTCCGCAGCTCCAGTTGTGCTCGCCGTCCGGTTTGTCCGGGGTCAGGTAGATCTTCTCTGGGCGAAGGGCTACCAGTGTTGCGGTACTTTCCGCCGGCGTGGTCACGCCGCGATCAATAAAAACCGGGGCATCCAGCAGGTCGCTGGTCAAAGTAACGCTGTCGGCCTCGTCTTCCCGGATGTGGGCCTCGAAAATGTTCACCGAGCCAATAAACTCTGCCGTCATGCGGCTGTTCGGGCTCTCATAGATGTCGATGGGCGAGCCGATCTGGGCAATCCGGCCCTGCGCCATGATGGCGATGCGGCTGGCCATGGTCATGGCCTCTTCCTGGTCGTGGGTCACCATCAGGCAGGTGGCGCCCACGTTTTCCAGAATTTCCACCAGTTCCAGCTGCATTTCGGTACGCAGCTTTTTGTCCAGGGCGCCCATGGGCTCGTCCAGCAACAGCAGCTTGGGACGTTTGGCCAGTGAGCGGGCCAGGGCAACGCGTTGCTGCTGACCACCGGAAAGCTGCTGGGGTTTGCGCCGGGCATAGGGTTCCATCTTGACCAGCTTCAGCATGGCGGCCACCCGGTCGCGAATTTCGCTTTTCGGCAACTTGTCCTGTTTCAGGCCCATGGCAATGTTCTGCTCCACCGTCATATGGGGGAACAGGGCATAGGACTGGAACATCATGTTGGTCGGGCGCAGGAACGGGGGCAGAGCTGTAACGTCCTGGCCGTCGAGCATGATGGAGCCGGCGTTGGGCGTTTCAAAACCTGCGAGCATGCGCAGCAGGGTGGACTTGCCGGAACCGGAACCACCCAGAAGGGCAAAGATCTCGCCCTTGTGGATGTCCAGGTTCACATTGTCCACGGCCAGCGTGCCATCAAAGCTTTTGGAGATGCCCCGAATGCTGAGTAACACCTCCGCTTGCGCGGAGGTGTTGTTGCCGTTTTCCACCGCTTAACGACCAGACTTCACGTTGGTCCAGGTGCGGGTCATCAGACGCTGGGCGTCCTGAGGCCGGCCTTCCATGATGTACAGCTTCTTCATCACCTCATCGGTGGGGTAGATGCTGGTATCGCTCAGAATCTCCGGATCAACGAATTCGTTGGCCGGCTTGTTAGGGTTGGCGTACCACACATAGTTGGTCACGTCCGCGATGATTTCCGGACGCATCAGGAAGTTCATCAACTTGTGGGCGTTCTCAACGTTCGGTGCGCCGGCCGGGATGGTCATCATGTCGAACCACAGGACTGCACCTTCTTTGGGAATGGTGTAGCGGATCACGTTGCCGTTCTCGGCTTCCTCGGCGCGTGCGGCGGCCTGCAGGATGTCGCCGGAGTAACCGGCAGCCACACACAGGTCACCGTTGGCCAGGTCAGCAATGTAACGCGACGAATGGAAGTAGGTGATGTTCGGGCGAATGGCCTTGATCACCTCGCCGCCTTTCCTGATGTCGTCGGCGTTGTTGCTGTTCGGGTCCAGGCCAATGTAGGCCATGGCAGCACGAACCATTTCCTCGCCGGAATCCAGCATGGCAATACCGCAGCCGCCGGCGGCAAGCTTGCCGGTGACTTCAGGATCGAATACCAGGGCCCAGGAATCGGTGGGAGCGCTGTCACCCAGGATTTCCTGGATACGGCCTTCGTTATAGCCATAGCCGTTGGTGCCCCAGAGATAAGGCAGAGCAAACTGGCTACCCGGGTCAACCTTTTCCAGATCGTCCATCAGATCCGGGTTGAGGTTGCTCATGTTCGGCAGCTTGCTGTGGTCCAGCGCTACGAAGGCGTTGGCAGAAATCTGCTTGGCCACGTAGTGGTTGGACGGCACAACAAGATCGTAGCCGGAACGACCGGAAAGCAGGGCGGCTTCGAGGATCTCGTTACTGTCGTAAACGTCGTAGATCACCTTGATGCCGGTTTCTTCCGTGAACTTCGCCAGGGTGTCCTCGGCGATGTAATCGGACCAGTTGTAGACACGCACTTCCTCGGCGGCAAACGCGGAAGAGGCACACAGAGACAACGCAACAGAGGCGGCCAGCGCCTGTGGCTTACACAACTTCAACATTGGATGATGTCCCTCACTCAAAAGGGATAAATACAAAACGTGCAGGACGCACGCGGTGTTGTGCAGGTCTGCTGAGGGTGGCCGCAGGTGGCTGTTGTCCCGGGAAGAACCGGTCGCCGCCTTTTGACTCCTTTAAGGCTTGTCCTGGAAACGGCGGTGGGGAACCTGCCGAATTCTCGCGATATTTATCATGAGATCGCGGAATGCGCTACGGAAATTTTTGCTGACCGATTCGGAGTTATGCGTATGCTGCGCGCGCTTTGCTTCAGAACAAAGGCGCGTTCGGGGTATTCCTATTCAAATCAGTCTTGTATGCAGACTTCCTGGCTCCGTGCAGACAGGCTCCGCCATTTCTCTGTGTCGCTGTCACGTACCCGCTCCAGGTAACGAATAACATCCAGGAAATGCTTCCGGGTCGCACCCATGGCCTGGGCTTCTTTACGGTGCATGCCGGAGAGATAACGTAATGCCCGGTATTCCTCAGAGCCTTTGTCCGCAGACTCGCTGATAACAGCCAGGTGGGAAGAGCAGAAAATGTGGGCGTTGCGTTTATTGAAGTCGACCGCCTCAGCCCAACTGCCGGCGCTGAAGGTGGCTAGAATCAGGGTCAGGCCTGCGAGAGTTTTCATGGAACGTGGCTCCCTTGCGTGGCGGTAAGTGGCTGCGCTGCTCGGTATGCAACCTCTGCATGCTATCACATCGGGAAAGGACGGTTTTCTCGGGACCGGCTTTGGGCAGCTGTCGTCTTAATTGCCCGGAATCCGGGCAAAATACGGTATGTGCGTATCTTGCCAAATGCTCAGGAAACCGGGATAAAGGAGTGTTGAAACCCCTGCGCCGGCTCCTCGGCACCAGGCCTGTTTGCGTTGTGGATGGCTTCCCTTATGGCTTCTGGTTCTTCGAGTGCCGACTCGTTCCTTCAGGCACACCCCGAACTGCAGTTTGTTGATCTGCTGATCCCGGATATGAATGGCATTGTTCGCGGCAAGCGGGTAGACCCGTCTGCTTTGGCGAAGGTGTTTGAACGCGGTGTGGCTATGCCGGCGTCCATCTTTGCCCTGAACATTCAGGGCACTACGGTGGAAGAAACCGGCCTCGGCCTGGATATTGGCGAGGCAGACCGCGTCTGTCTGCCCATTGAAAATACCCTCACTATGGAACCCTGGCAGAAGCGGCCCACTGCGCAACTTCTGTTGACCATGTATGAGCTGGATCGCGAGACACCGTTTTTCGCAGATCCGCGGGTGGTCTTGCAGAACATCATGAAGCGCTTCGAGGAACTGGGTCTGACTACTGTGGCGGCCTTTGAGCTGGAGTTTTACCTGATTGATCAGGAAAACCTCGCCGGTCGCCCTCAGCCACCCAAATCACCCCTCTCTGGCAAACGCCCTGCGGGCACGCAGGCCTATTCCATTGATGATCTGGACGAATACGCAGAATTCCTGGCGGACGTGCTGGATGCCGCCCATGAGCAGGAATTGCCGGCGGATGCGCTGGTAGCCGAGTCCGCGCCCGGGCAGTTTGAGGTCAACCTGCACTACGTGGATGACGCCGTGCAGGCGTGCGACCACGCCACTCTGCTGAAGCGTCTGATCAAGAACATGGCCTACGACCATGAAATGGACACCACGTTCATGGCCAAGCCCTATCACAACCAGGCCGGCAGTGGCATGCACCTGCACGTGAGCCTGGTGGATGGCGAAGGCCGTAACGTGTTTGCCGGCGACGCCGAGCAGCCAAACGACATGTTGCGATGGGCCGTGGGTGGATTGGTCGCCACCATGAACGACGCCATGGCCTTGTTCTGCCCCAATATCAATTCCTACCGCCGGTTCAGCCCGGAGTACTACGTTCCCAGCGCCGCCACCTGGGGCGTGGACAACCGCACTGCGTCGCTGCGTCTGCCGGGCGGTGATCCGGAGGCCCTGCGAATCGAACACCGGGTCGCCGGTGCCGATGCCAACCCGTATCTTCTGATGGCTGCGGTGCTGGCGGGCATTCACTACGGCATCTCCAACAGGATAGAGCCACCCCCCGTCACCGTGGGTAATGCCCATGAACAGCACGAAGCCTCATTGGTGAATAACTTGCGGGATGCCTTGCGGGAGCTGGGGCAATCGAAAGTGATGGCCGATTATCTCGGCAGCCAGTTTCTGGATGTGTTCGTCGCCTGCAAGGAGCATGAACTGAACGAATTCGAGATGACCATCTCCGATCTCGAATATCTCTGGTACCTGCACACGGTCTGATCAATTCCGGGATGAAAAACGGCGCCTTGAAGGCGCCGTTTTTCATTTGCCGGACTGCGACGAACTATTCCGAACTACTCCAGCACCAGCCAGGTGGCCTTCAGTTCCGTGTACTTGTCGAAGGCGTGCACAGATTTGTCGCGGCCGTTGCCGGACTGCTTGAAGCCACCGAAGGGTGCGGTCATATCGCCGCCGTCATAGTGGTTAATCCACACGCTGCCGGCTCGCAGGGCCTTGGCTACCTTATGGGCGGTATTGATATTGGAGGTCCACACCGCCGCAGCCAGGCCGTAGATGGAATCGTTGGCAATGGCAACGGCTTCGTCTGCAGTATCGAACCCGATGACAGAAAGCACCGGCCCGAAGATTTCCTCCGAGGCAATGCGCATCTGGTTATTCACCCCGTCAAACACCGTGGGTTGAACAAACAGGCCGCCCGTGTTTTCCAGAATCCGCTGCCCACCTTCCACCAGGCGTGCGCCCTCAGACTGCCCGATGCCGATGTAGTCGATGATCCGATCAAGCTGGGCCTGATCCACGATCGCGCCACAGGTAGTCGCCGGGTCCAGCGGATGGCCGGGGCGCCAGGTTTTCAGGGCCTCGCATATCAGCCTTACAAACTCGGCACGAATGCTGTTCTCGACCAGCAGGCGACTGCCGGCAGTGCACACTTCGCCCTGATTGAAGGCAATGGCACTTGCCGCCTCGGCAGCGGCCTTTTTCAGGTCTGGCGCATCGGCAAAGACAATGTTGGGGCTCTTGCCACCGGCCTCCAGCCATACCCGTTTCATGTTGGATTGGCCGGCGTAGATCATCAGCTGCTTGGCCACATTCGTGGACCCGGTAAACACCAGGCAGTCCACGTCCATGTGCAGCGCCAGGGCCTTGCCCACGGTGTGACCATAGCCTGGAAGCACATTGAAAACGCCGGCGGGAACGCCCGCTTCCCCGGCCAGGGCGGCCAGGCGAATGGCGCTCAGGGGCGATTTCTCGGAGGGTTTCAGTATGACGGAATTACCAGTGGCCAGGGCCGGGGCAATTTTCCAGGCCGCCATAATCATCGGGAAGTTCCAGGGTACGATGGCCGCCACCACCCCCATCGGCTCACGGGAGATCATGCCGATCTGGTTGTGAGGCGTGGGTGCAATTTCGCCGTACACCTTGTCGATGGCCTCGGCGGTCCAGCGGATTGCCCGGGCGGTGGCCGGCACATCCACATTTCTGGCGTGGTTGATGGGTTTACCCATGTCCAGGGTTTCCAGCAGGGCAAGCTCGTCGCCGTGGACTTCGATAAGCTCAGCGAACCGGAGCAGCACCGCCTTGCGTTTTGCCGGTGCCAGCTGGCTCCAGATGCCCGCCTCAGAGGCGGCCCTTGCAGCCATGACGGCCTGGTCGGCATCGCTCTGATCGCAACTGGCAATAGAGGCCAGCTCGCGGCCGTCAATCGGGCTGACCGAGGTAAACGTCTCGCCGTTGGCCGCCCATTGATAGGCGCCGTTCAGATAGGCGCGGCCCTCCAGAGTGAGGTTTGTGGCCAGGGCCTGCCATTCGGCCTGGCTGGTCGGTGTGGAAGAGCTGACGGGTTGATTCATGGACGCCTCGCAGGCTGTAGAGTTGAGCAATCATAGCAGCACTTTTATCCCCAGGCGCCGCCCGCGATATAGGTATAAGAACGTGTCTTTCCGAACGCGCGGCGCTGGCATAGACTTCCTGCGGCGCGCATCGTTGCAGCCTGATCCTGAACGTCTCTATCACCTTTTCTGGCGTCACATAATGATCGAGTATCCCCCGGTTCCCTCGTATTACGCAGCTTCCGCCAATTCGGCCCCTGTGCGCCCGGCGCTGCGAGGGTCTTGCGAGGCCGATGTTTGCGTCGTCGGTGCCGGCTACACCGGCCTTTCGACAGCGCTGTTCCTGGCGGAAGCTGGCTTCAGGGTGGTGGTTCTGGAGGCAGCGACGGTCGGCTGGGGTGCTTCGGGGCGCAATGGCGGCCAGATCGTTAACAGCTTCAGCCGGGATCTGGACAGCATCGAAAGACAGACCTCTCAAGACCACCTGAAACTGCTGTCCGAGATGGCCTTTGAGGGCAGCCAGATCATTCGCCAGCGGGTGAAGAGTTACGGCATTCGGTGCGACCTGAAAGAAGGCGGTATTTTCGCAGCGCTCAATCCAAAGCAGCTCAGGCACCTGGAGTCTCAGCAAGCGCTGTGGCGCCGGTTCGGTTACGACCAACTGGAACTGTTGGATAGGAGTGCCATCCGTTCCCGGGTTGGCACGGAACGGTATGTCGGCGGCGCCATTGATCACACCGGCGGCCACATTCATCCGCTCAATCTGGCTCTCGGCGAAGCCGCGGCCCTCGAGTCGCGTGGCGGCGTGATTCACGAGCACTCCACGGTAGCGAGCATCGCCCCCGGTAAAACCGTAACCGTTAAAACCGACATGGGCGAGGTGAGGGCGCAAACGGTTGTCCTGGCGGGCAACGCCTATCTTGGCGGCCTGGTGCCGGAGCTTGGGGCCAAATCCATGCCCTGCGGCTCGCAGATTATTGCTACCGAGCCGTTGGAGGAGGCCGTTGCCAGGCAGTTGCTGCCGAACGACAACTGCGTCGAAGACTGCAACTACCTCCTGGACTACTTCCGGCTGTCGGGTGACAACCGCCTGATCTACGGCGGTGGCGTGGTCTACGGCGCCCGCGACCCGGCTAACATCGAACGGCTGATTCGCCCGAATATGCTGAAAACCTTCCCGCAACTGGCGAATGTGAAGATCGATTACGCCTGGACCGGCAATTTCCTGCTGACCCTGTCGCGCCTGCCACAGCTCGGGCGCTTGCACGAGAACGTGTTCTACTCCCAGGGTTGCTCCGGCCATGGGGTTACCTTCACACACGTGGCAGGCAAGGCATTGGCACTGGCAATCCAGGATCAGGCGGAACGGTTTGATGCGTTCGCCAGCCTGCCGCATTACCCGTTCCCGGGTGGGCGCGCCTTCCGGGTGCCGTTGACGGCGATGGGAGCCTGGTACTATGCGCTGAGGGACAGGTTGGGCGTTTGAGTCCCCGGAAAACTGTGAAACGGTACCCGTTTCATCAACGTTTAAATTTGTAATCAGTCGGCCCGCTACTCGCTTCCGGCCCACAGCCGGGATTCAAGCGCATTGTGAAAAGCCTTTTTAAAACAATGCCCTATGTTCGTAAGTCCGGGCTCCCTGCTGTAACCTTCCATCACAACGTGTATCCCTCCGTAAACGCCAAGTTTCTGACGTAATCCCGCCGAAAAATCCGGAACTGCGCCGCATATAACCGAAAAGTGCCGCTGTAAGATTCGCTCAAATTCGTCAATTAAATGGTGTGAATCAATGTCAAATTGCGGCAAAAAATTAACGAAGCAAGGACTGCTGATGTTACCTGCGGTCGTTTTGCTTTCGGGCTGCGGTCTGGACATTACGAGTGAAGAGAGCACCACGGCGGCGCAGGCTGCTCCCGCGACGCCTGAGCCCACAGTCCAGATCGCCGGTGCAGCCGTTAAGGGAATCATTCAACAAGGCCTGGTGGTTGCAAATCGGCTGATAGCTGACAAAGACGGCTATTACGCCCCGCAGCGTCAGGCGGCGAAAGCGGTATTAACCGCAGACGATGGCAGCTATACCTGGCAGCTTCGCGGTAAGGCCGAAGGCTGGGCCCTGGTCGAGCTTTCTGCGGACGGCGGCACTCGCATGGTCTGTGACGTTCTGCCCCAATGCGATCAGGCCGGTGCTGAGCCAGTGCCGTTTGGGCAGGTAATGCCGCTGGATAGCAACTTCAGTCTGTTGGGTGCTGGCGATTTGCGGAACGAGACGGTGAACCTTACGCCGCTCACCCACCTGGCTGTAAAACTGGCTGAGCGCAGTTCGGAAGGTCTCTCACCGACAGCGATTTCCAGCGCTTACACCACCGTTGAAAACTGGTTCGCCCTTCCGGCCGGTGCTTTGCGCCTGACTCCCCCCGACCTGACCAATCTGGATGGAATGACCGGCGTAACCGCGGATGCCATTCAGGTGGCGATTGCCAATGCGTCATTCCTGGCGCTGGTCAATGACAACGCCCAGTGGGATTCGATTTCAGCTGTCCTGGATGACGTTACTTCACAGGTCAGTGCCACCGGCCAGATCAGCGTTATGGGCGATGGTACCAACGTGGCACTGGCAGATCTTGTCAGCGCGGCGGCCTTGCAGTCTTCTGAACTGCAGAACGTGGTGAATTCAAGCGTCATTAGCCAGAAGCTGGTGGTGGTCGAATACCGCAATGTACAGCGCTTCAAAACCATTGCCGATGTTAACGAAGAAAGTAATACCGACGTTGCAGATTCCGGTGATACCACCGACGGAACCACTGGCGGCGATGAAACCGCTGGAACTGATTCCGGCAGCACCACTGACACCTCAACCGATACCAGCATCGATACCTCGACCGATAACTCAACAGGTTCAACCGACGAGCAGGTTGCCGGTACAACTGAGCCCGATACAACCACCGACGAAACCGTAGCGGACACAGGAACAGACACTGAAACCAGCGAGCCCGTCACCGAGACGACGCCTGAGGAAACCGCTCCTGCAAACACAGCACTGCTGAGCTGGACCGCGCCGCTGACCCGCGAAAATGGCGACAGCCTGGCCATGGGTGAAATTGCAGGCTTCGAGGTGGTCTACGGTACCAGCGCTGAAAACCTCGACCAGAGCCTGGCCATTGGTGACGCCTCCGTCGACGAGCTGCTGGTTGATGAGCTGACTGAAGGCACCTGGTACTTTGCTATCCGTACCCTGGACACCGATGGTAATCGCAGCCGGCTGTCTGAAGTGGTCTATAAACAGATCTGATTTGGCGGTAAAAGGCAGCGACCCCCACTGGGGGCTTCGCTGCCAGCCTGCTACTATGTGCTGGTCCATTGCTCCATACCAGGTACATCATGGCCGGTTCAGACTACTCTCGCACTCTCCTTGAAGTGATCCCTGACGCCAGAGACGGCCTTACCCGCACTGAAAGAATCATTCTTTACGTCCTGCATGAAACTCAGAAGGAGCTGAAGGGCCGCAATGTCCCGACCGCCATTCTGTATGGCAGGGTGCTGGAATATGTGGACATGAGCGAGGCGGATCTTCATCTCTATCTGGACCGCCTGGGCGTAAAGGGAGACGGAATGTGACCATCGATTTCAGTCCTCTCTATCCCAAGCTGGTCAATCTCATACTCGACACGATCTTTGTGGTGGACGAGTCTGGCCAAATCGTTTTCGTCAGCGAAGCGTGCCAGCGGTTGCTCGGTTACTCGCCTTCGGAAATGATCGGAACACCGCTGCTGAACTACATTCACCCGGAAGACCAGGAGCGCACGCTGGCTGCTGCCCGCAGGGTAATGAGTGGGCACACTCACACGGACTTCGAAAATCGCTACCTGCACAGGGATGGTCATGCCGTGCATATCCTGTGGTCGGCTCGCTGGTCTGAGGAAGACCGTCTCCGGATTGCGGTGGCTCGGGATGTCACCGCTTTGCGACGGGGCGACCAGACCCGCAACGCGCTCTACCGGATCTCCGAAGCAGCTCACGAGGCAGAGACACTCCGCGATTTGTGCGATGGTTTTCATTCAATTATTGGTGAGCTTTTCCCCGAGTCCGATCTCTACCTAGGTTTCAATCAGTCGCACTCCGGTCGGCTCAGCTTGCCCGACTGGCGCACGAAGAGCGGTTGGGTCGACTGGCAGGTGGCCCCGGGATCGGCTCTTGAAGACGTCATCCACACCCGAAAATCGTCTATGGCAGTGCGGAATCCGGCGCATCCGGGCTTGGGGATGCACCCTAAAACCGGCTCGGAAGTTGCCAACTGGCTGGGGGTGCCTCTGGTTTTTCATGAGTCCACCATGGGCGTCCTGGTTATTGAGCGTGGTACGGCGGCCGTGTCCTTTGATGAGGCCGAAAAGTCGCTTCTGGAGTTCGTGGCAACCCAGGTTGCGACGGTTGTAGAGCGCAAGCGTTCGGAAGAAAACCTCCGATTCCTGGCGCACCACGACGGGCTTACCGGGTTAACCAATCGTTCCCTGTTCTACGATCGCCTGGAAACCGCGCTGCGATCAGCCAGCCGGAACGAGGGGCGGCTGGCGCTGCTGTACCTCGATGTGAATGACTTCAAGCAGATTAACGATACGCTGGGTCATGAAGCCGGCGATGAACTGTTGATCGAGATGGCCCAGAGGCTCAGGGACTGCACCCGTGGGACAGATACCGTCGCACGGATGGGCGGTGATGAGTTTACTGTTCTGCTCACTGATGTTCATGGGCGTGAGTCAGTTGAGAATGCCATAGCCAAGATTCGCGAAATTTTGAGCTTGCCGGTTGCCATCGGTGGCAAAACGGTTCGCGTTTGCTGCAGTATCGGTTCGGCCGTGTATCCGGAGGATGGTGAAACCGCCCGGCTGTTGTTCAGCAAGGCTGACGCGGCCATGTATGCGAGCAAGCGTCAGTCAGAGTAGCGCTGGCTGCCTGCGCGAGATGTGCATGCAGCCAGCCAGACCGTGAGCGATTATTTCGCGGTGATAGTCGACATCACCAGCTTGCCGTCCTTTTTGATCGGGCCGTCTTCCTTGGCGCCCAGGGTGTATTCAAAAATACCCGTTTTCATCCCGCCGTCTTCGCTGTGAACCATCAGCATCAGCATGTCACCAGATTGCACTTCCTCGGTCAGGATGGCGGCGACGTCCATGTTCATGCCTTTGCGCAACGGCGCGTGGGCGACAACAGGGCCCGGCTTCATGGATTCGTCGGTGCGGTGAACCACCAGCCACCCATTCTGCTCGGCAACCACCTTTCTGGCGGATACAACGCCGTTGGCAACAGACTGATCGTTGGTCCAGACACCGGCCTTGTGTTCAGCGGCCAATGCAGAACCGGTTGCGAAAGCGCCGGAAACCAGGGCGGCCAGAAGTGCGGAAGTTTTTGCGTGCTTGATCATTGCGTTCTCCTGAGTGTCAGTGTTTCCCGCCCGTCGGGTTGTTTTTGGGCGGGTTAACTGCAGCTACGGGAGCCGATGCGCAAAGTTTCAGGCACGGAAGATTTTTTTTGGCACCTGCCTATTAATTGTTTCCGTCGGTGGGGTAGAGGTAACCGTGAATCGCCGGTCCCGTGGGCTGTCCGGTGGGTGAGCCGCCTTCGGGCTCGACACTGATGCCGAACGTGGCCTCCTTGAGCAGGGCAGGGTCGTAATTGCTCAACGCCCCTTCATCCAGCGCGAAATCGTTGCCCAGAACGCCCACGGAGCGGGGGTTTGGACCCAGCTCGTCGGCCTTGATCCACAACTGATAGGATTTTCCGGGTCTTGGCTCGGCAGTTACCGGCCGGATGTTGAGCCGTTGCTCCTTCAGGTCCACCGTCAGCAGGAAGGCCGGCTGCTCATCGTTGTTCTGGAAAACCGCAACAAACGACTGGGCTTGGGGCTCGGGCTGCGGCTGGAACGCCAGAATGGCCACGAGAACCAGGGCGGCCGCCGAGGCAATCGCCGTGCTCCAGCGCCAGCGGTTCAGCTGGCTGCGCAGCGCAACCACGTTTGACGTTTCGGCAGCCTCGCGAGGCGTCGATTCCACTCGGTCCAGAGCCTTCTCGATTTTTGCGAACAACGCCGGTGAGGGCTGAACGGGCTCGGTTTCCTCGGCCAGCTTACCCAGGCGCTCTTCCCATTGCAGAATCAGCGCATCTACCTCCGGGTCCTCATTGCGCCGGCTTTCAAGATAGGCCCGCTCCGAGGCTGGCAATGTGCCCAGAACGAACTCTGCAACCAGCATGTCCAGGTCGTCGCGTTCAGTCATGATTCGAGGCACCTTTTGAGCTGTTTCAGGGCGCGGTGAAGCCAGGTCTTTACCGTGTTGACCGGCTGTTCAAACTGGCTTGCCAGGTCCTCCCGGGACCATCCGTTAAGGTAGGCCAGGCGCACCATGTCCTGTCGGTCTTTTTCCAGTTGGTCGATGCAGTGATTCAGTTGATTTGCCGCCCGCTGGTCTTCCAGCTGTTCCTGCGCCGATGTCTGCCGGCCTGGCATCTCATCCAGCTCGTCGCTGTTCGTGGTGCGTCCGGCGGGGTGTTTGCGCAGCTCATCAATGGCACTATTGCGGGCAATCGATACCAGCCAGGTGATTGGCGAGGATTTGCCGTCCTGAAACTGCTCGGCTTTTTGCCAGATCTTGAGATAACTGTCCTGGATAACATCGTCTGCCCACCCTCTGTCTCTGAGGATACGCAACACGGTGCCCAGAAGTTTCGGGGCAGTTGCCTGGTAGAGGAGGGCGAAAGCCTGGCGGTCTTTTTGAGCGACGCGGTGAATCAGCCGGGCAACACGCTCAGGGCCATCGGATGGCGACTGCGGGCCGGTTCCTGCGCTGGCATTGTCTGGGAGCTGATGGGAGTCAGGCTTCATGGGGCCTCGGGCTTTGGTGTCTGATCAGCAGGTTACTGGTTGGTCCGTTGTTGCTCAACATGAAATTGCAGTCTGGCTAACACTCGGTGTGAGCTATTCGTTTGCTCAGTGGCACAGTTGGCTGAGGAATGCAGAGACTGGCGGATGATTGGCCAAGGCATTCGGGTAGACCACCATGAGTTCCTTTTCCAACCCAGGGTTACTAACGGGGATGGCTCGTAGCGAGCCCGCCTGGACTTCCTCCCTTACCGTCGCTTCCAACACCAGCGATATACCCAGTCCAACCTTGACTGCCTGTTTGACAGCCTCTGTGCTCCCTAGTTGCATAGACACCTTCGGAAACGGTCCCTCGTCACCAAAGAAGTTTGCCAGTAGCCGGCCTGTGCCTGTGCCAGGCTCTCCGCCAAGCAGCGTCATTTCTGCGAGGGTGTCCCGATCTATGCTTTGAAGATCTGCGCATGGGTGATCGGGTGGAACAATCAGTACCATCTGTTCTCGCCGCCAATCCTGCGCCAGAAATCCGGGTTTAGGCTGCCACCACTCCATTATGGCTATGTCGAGTTCACCGATCGTTAGTTGCCGGGCAATTGAGGGGTTATTATCAATTACGAGGTCCACGTCGGGCGAGGCTTTATCGTCCCTGAAGGCCCGAAGATAGGGCTGGAGCATATATATGCCAATGTTTGAGCTCGCCCCTATCCGAACGCCGGCCCCCCGAACCGCTTCACGGGCATGTTTGTCGAGGCGCAATATACTGTTTGCGAATGGTACCAGTGCCAAAGCTGCCCTGGTGGGCTCGCAGCCTGATCTTCCCCTTCGAATCAACAACACATCCAGGTCTTGTTCCAGTTTCTGGATATGCTGGGAGAGAGTGGGTTGGGCGATTCCAAGATTCTCTGCAGCGGCCTGAAAACTCTGATGCTGGACCAACGCGATAAAGCTCTTGAGCCAGACCGGATTCAGCATGGAGAGTCCTCACGTAATGACGGAGAATTGATCGCATCCCGCGGCCGTTCACCCCGTAATGCCTGCAGAATGTTCTCGGCCGCCCGTTGCTCAATGGCCAGCCTTACACTTTGTACGGCCGAGCCGATGTGAGCGGTAAATAATGTGTTCGGATGGGCAAGTAACTCCGGACTGATTTCATGCGGACGATCCGTTCGTGCCCAGTCCTCCATTTCGAATACATCGGCGGCGTAACCACCCAACTGTCCGGAGGCCAGTGCCGCCAGTACGGCGTTCTCATCGACCACAGAACCCCTGCATGGGTTGATCAGATAGGCACCCCGCTTCATCAGTGCCAGGCGTATAGGGTTTATGGTGTGAAAGGTATGCTCGTTCAGTGCCAGCGCCAGTATTACGATATCGGATTGGGCGAGAAGCTCTTCCAGTCCTGTATGCGCCAGCCCCAAATTCCTCTCTTCATCAGAGGGCAAGCCCTCGGGCTCTGAGTAGAGCAGGTTCGCACCCCATCCCTGCAGACGGACAGCTATGGCCTTGCCAATGGCACCCATTCCAACAATGCCAATGGTAGCGCCCTCAATTCCCAGCCCATAGAACTTCGGCTGCCACCCTCTGAACTCTCCGGAACGAACAAATTCGTCCGCTGCCTTTACCTGCCGGGTAAGGCCAACGGTGAGTCCGATGGTCAGTTCTGCGGTGGGTACGGTTAAAAGATCCGGCACGAATGAAAGCCACACCCCATGGCGAGTGCAGGCGTCCACATCGAAGTTGTCGTAACCTTTCAGGGCTGCGCCCACGATCTTCAGGTTCGGGCAATCCGCCAGAAACTCATCGCCGATCCTGTCCGGCATGAAGGCCATCACGGCATCGGCTGTGGCTACCCTGGCCTTCACCGAATCTGGCGGGAGCGTGCGGTTTGACTGATTGGTTACAAGCTCACAATGTGGTTCGAGGGCAGCCAGGACTTCATCGTGTACCCGGTGAGTTATCACAACTCTTGGTTTCATTCGTTTTCCTTACTTGAATTTCTTACGGAGGAAGCCGCTCAGGCTGTCGACAATCGTGACCATCAGGAGGATAACAATCAGGATGGCACTGACTTCCTGGTACTGCATGATGCGCAGTGAGCCCATGAGTTCGAAACCGATACCCCCTGCTCCCACCATGCCCATAACGGTCGAGGCGCGGAAGTTGTACTCCCAGCGGTAGATGGATACATCTGCGAACTGCGGCAGAACCTGGGGCAGAACTGCGTGCCAGAGAACCTGTAGGCGAGTCGCTCCGGCGGCATCGGCTGCTTCCACCGGGGCTTCGTCCACATGTTCAATGGCTTCTGCAAAGAATTTGCCGACCATCCCAATAGAGTGAAGGCCGAGGGCAAGAACGCCCGGTAGCGCGCCAAAGCCGACGGCAGCGACGAAGATAATCCCCATGATCAGTTCGGGAACTGACCGCAGGCCATTCAGAATGGTGCGTGTTATGTGGAAAACAGCCGGGTGTGGCGACGTATTCCGTGCAGCAAGGAAAGCCAGTGGTACCGAAGCGGCAACCGCAATTGCAGTGCCGGCAATGCTCATGGCGAGGGTGTCGACAAGTGGCGAAACCCAGTTCATGACATTGGTAAAGTCGGGCGGCAGAGATTCACCCAACAGGACGCCAATCGCTGGCATGCCATTGGCCAGGGTTTTGAAATCGAGCAGGCCCACGTACCAGCTGGCAATGAGAATCACCGCAAGGACCAGACCTGTCTGCAGGAGTTTTTTCCGCCAGCCCCGGGCATGCTCATCCAGCACCGGAGCTGACGGAGCCGGCGACAGAGTCGCCGGTTCCGTCGGGGTATAACTCATGGATTTCCTCACATCTTGGCAAAGTCGAGGTTCAGGAGGCTGCCCATGCGCCGGATTACGTCGTAATCCGAATCGGAGATAGCAGCAAAGCCTTCAGCCTTGAGGTTGCTCAGGATTTCCTTGTCGTCGATGCTGATGAAGGCATTTCGAACCTTTTCTTTCAGCTCCGGGGCGAGATTTGAGCGCATGGCCCAGGGATACTGGGGGAATTCGCCGCTATATCCGAGAACCTTCACGTTATTGCGGTCAATCAGGCCACGATCCATCACATGCTGGAAAATTACCTCGGACAGGCCGCCGGCTTCTGCGTTGCCATTTGCCACATTCACTGCCACAGAGTCGTGGGACCCTACGAAATGTGCCTCATAGTCACGGCCGGCTTCCAGGCCCGCAGATTCCATCAGGACAGTTTTGGGAATCAGGTGGCTCGATGTAGAGGCCCGATCACCGTAGGCCATCTTCTTGCCCTTGATGTCAGCATAGGATTCAACCCCGGCGTCTGCGTTGGCAATGATGATGGAGCGGTACGTTGGCTTGCCGTCCACAATCATGGCTGCAAAGGGTTCGATGTCGCTCTTGCTCTTGGCCATCACGTAGGACAGAGGGCCGAAGTAGGCCAGGTCGATACGTCCGAAGCGCATGGCTTCAATCATTGATGAATAATCGGTAGTCACGATCAGCTCAACTTCCTTGCCAAGCGTGCTTTCCAGATAGTCTTTTAGTGGTTGATTGCGTTTGATCAGTTCAGAGGCGTTTTCATCGGGCAGGAGAGCAACTTTCAGAAGATCAGGGTCTGGATCCGCTGCGAGTGCCTGCGAATTCAATCCTGTCACCAGGCAGAGTGCTATCAAGAGGTTCATTAACGCTTTCATCGGGCTATCTCCAGTTTCTTCGGTTGGGGGTTAACGGGTTTGGTGGCGGGAACCGGGACGGTTCGGGGTTTGGTTTCGTAGTTTCCGTGGTAGATCTCATTCAGGTGGTGTTGCTTCAAGTCTGCAGGTGGTGCATCGAACACAATCCTGGCATTCGCCAGGCCGATGATTCGGTCTGCAAAGCGTTGGGCGTATTCCAGCTGATGCAGTGAAATAACAGCGGTAATACCGTCTTCCTGGCAGATATCGCGCAGTAACCCCAGTACCTTTTCCGACGTCGCCGGATCCAGACTGGCAACGGGTTCATCCGCGAGGATCATTGAGGGCTGTTGTGCAAGTGCGCGCGCGATGCCAACTCGTTGTTGCTGGCCTCCAGACAGCTGGTCAATCCTGGCCAGGGCTTTGTCGGCAAGTCCAACGCGTTCAAGGCAGTGAAGGGCAAGTTCAAGATCGCGCCTGGGCATTGGTAACAGGCTGCGCCAGGTGCTGTGATAGGCAAGCCTGCCCGTCAGTACGTTCTGGAGTGCAGTGTGGCGCTCAATTAACTGATGGTGCTGGAACACCATGGCAGTGCGGCTTCGGTGCAGCCGAACGGTTCTGCGGTTATCAAGGTCACCAAATTCCGCCGAAACGACCTTGCCAGCCGTTGGCTGCACCAGGTGGTTGAGTGACCTCAGAAGCGTGGATTTGCCCGCACCGGAAAGGCCGAGCAGGACCGTAAATTCGCCCTTGTTGAAATCAACGGTGGTTGGCCGTAGAGCAAGGACATTGCCGGGGTAAGTCACCCCCATGTCCTCAATGCGAAGCATCATGTCGGGGTATGAAGCAGGCGTCATTGGATCACCTTTTGCAATGAATAAGCTCGCTTGATTGCGACTTACAATGCAACGCTAATCCTGAGAGGTGACAATGCAGTGTCAGTGACGTGACACCTTAGTGACCATTTGCGCCGGCCGAAGAAGAATTACGAAGTCAGGTTTTCCTGCTTGCGCCACCGCACCGGTGGCATGCCCGTCCAACGCCGGAATGCCCTGTAAAACGTGCTTACCTCGGCAAACCCGAGCGCTTCGGCGATTTCAGGTAGGGAAGCGCTGAAATCAACGACCGCCTGCAGGGCTTTTTCACGGCGCACGTCGTCGACCAGCCCGTCAAAGGTCTGGCCCTGTTCCCGGAGCCGCCGGGCCAGGCTGCGTTCGCTGATGCCCAGGGCTTCGGCTGCGTCTGCCCGGCGGGGCAGAACCGGGCCTATCCGGGCAGTGAGCCATCTTCGTATTTCTGGCACTGAGGCACTGTTGATGGAGAGGGCGGCAAGGCGGGCATTGGTGTAGCGCTCGTGCACCTGGGCAAGCTGGGGGTCCGCCTGGGGCAGGGGCTGGTCCAGAACGGCGTTGTCGATCTGAACACCGCTGAACGCCTGCTCGAACTCCACCGGGCAATTGAATACGGTCTGGTAACCGGCCAACGGCCCCAACCGGGGCTGGCTGAACTGCACCCGGGATGGTTGCATCCGGGTGCCGGTAACCCAGCTTCCGAACCCCACCACCGACGCCAGCACCGCTTCGATCTGGTGCGGGCTGAAGGCCAGCCGGCCCTGCCTGGGATGGTAAACCAGCCAGGTGGCTGTGTTGCCGGCAACAATCTGGAACCGCCCGCCATCGGAGATCAGCCGCTGGAAACGCTGCACCATCACAATGGCCTCCCGCAGGGTTGCGGCAGATTGCAGCGCAAAACCCACGCCACTGATGCTCATCGGGGAGAACTCCGCTCCCACCTTCAAACCAAAGCCCGGGTCGCCGGTGCAGCGTTCGGCGGCGTGCCAGAGTCGGGTAATATCGTCGATCGGCCAGCGCTCCAGTTCGCAGGCGGCTTCCGGAATGCCGGCTTCTGCCAGCAGTTGGTTGGCGTTTAAAGACAGTCTCTCGGCAGCACCGATGACGGTGTTAACCCATCCAATGGAAACCGTGGCCTCTAACGTCAATTTTGTTGGCCTCTGAAGTCAATTTTAAAGCCATGGTACCGGTATATCTTTAAAGCTGACAACTCATTGCGATCGGGTCGGATGCGATATGGCCAAGGTGATTTCCTCAGACATTCTGGTGGTCGGCGGCGGGCTGGCCGGTATTGTCGCCGCTCTGGAAGGATTGCGCGCCGGCAAGTCCGTAACCCTGGCAGACCGGGACACCGAAGAACGGATGGGTGGCCTGGCGCTTTGGGCCTTTGGTGGCATGATGCTGGTGGGTACGCCGCTGCAGAAGCGCATGAAAATTGCCGACACACCGGAGATTGCCCTGGAAGACTGGCTCAGCTTTGGCGAGCTGGCCCCCGACGATGAATTGCCCCTGCAATGGGCCCGTTACTACGTGGAGCATTCACGCTCCGAGGTCTACGACTGGCTCAGCAACGAAGGCATCAAGTTCCTGCCCGCCGTGAACTGGGTTGAGCGCGGCCGTTTCGGCGATGGTAATCGTTTGCCCCGTTACCATGTGGTGTGGGGCACCGCCCGGGAACTGGTCCGCTGCCTGATGACCGCGCTGCACCGGGAGAACACCAGCGGCAAGCTCACGCTGCTGCACCAGCATCGCATTACCGAACTGGACCACGAAGCGGGAAAGGTCAGCGGCGCCCTGGCCATCAACGAAGCCACCGGTGAGGAAGTCCGCTTCGCAACGTCGGCCGTGGTTCTGGCCACTGGCGGCATCAACGGCAGCCACAAGGAATGCCGCGCCAACTGGCCGGTGGATCGCCCGCAGCCCACCCGCATGTTGAATGGGGCCCACCCCTATGCCGATGGCCGCATGCATCACTGGGTGGCCGACACCCTCGGAGGCCGGATTACCCACGCTGGCGAAATGTGGAATTACGCGGCCGGTTTTCCGCATCCGTACCCCCACTTTCCGGGCCACGGCCTGTCCACCATTCCCTGTAAATCCGCCCTGTGGTTGAACCATCGGGGCGAACGGATTGGCCCGGAACCCCTGGTGACCGGCTTCGATACCCACTGGCTGTGCCAGCGCGTGGCCGAACAGGAAAAGCCCTGGACCTGGCACCTGCTTAACTGGCGCATCGCCGCCAAGGAATTTGCCATCTCCGGCGCCGAGCACAACGCCCGCATCCGGGATAAACAGTTCCCCCAGTTTGTGAAAGAGCTGTTGCTGGGTAACCACGCCCTGATTCGGCAGATGCAGCATGAAAGCCGGGATTTCCTGGTGGCCGACAGCCTGACGGATCTGGCCGGCAAGATGAACGCGCTGACCTGCTCCAACGACATTAACCCGGCAACACTCAAGGCTACCGCCGATGCCTTTGATGCCAACTTCACGGCAGGCACCAGCCTGCACGACGATCCCCAGATCCGGATGATCCAGCATGCCCGGGAATGGAAGCCGGACCGCCTGCGAACCTGCAAGCCGGCCCCGCTGCAGAAATCCGGCGCTGGCCCCTTTATCGCCATTCGCATGCAACTGATTACCCGCAAGAGCCTGGGTGGGCTGCAAACCGACCTGCAGAGCCGAGTGCTGGGCGCCCACGGGCAGCCGGTTGAGGGCCTGTATTGTGTCGGCGAGGCGGCAGGCTTTGGTGGCGGCGGTGCGAACGGAAAACGTTCCCTGGAAGGTACCTTCCTGCCCGGCTGCATCATGACAGCCCGGGCGGCGGTGCGGGCCATCGTGGCCGGAGGCTGAATCCTGTGGGCAAAACACATAACCAAAACCCCGAACCCGGAAAGCTTGGAGAACAACAATGACAAACGGCGCTCAAGCCCTGATGAAAACCCTGGTGGATGCCGGCGTTGAGGTCTGCTTCAGCAACCCCGGCACCAGCGAGATGCATTTTGTGGCCGCTCTGGATGACGAGCCCAAAATGCGGGCGGTGCTTGCCCTGTTCGAAGGGGTCGCCACCGGCGCCGCCGACGGCTATGCCCGCATGGCCGACAAACCTGCCGCCACCCTGTTGCACCTGGGCTGCGGGCTGGGCAACGGCCTGGCCAACCTGCACAACGCCCGCAAGGGCAAGGTGCCGGTGCTGAACATTGTGGGCGACCACGCCACCTACCACGTGAAATACGATGCCCAGTTGCAGTCGGATATCGAGACCGTAGCGCGCAACGTATCCCCGGGGTTTGTGCGCACCGCCAAGAGCACGGAAACCCTCTGCCAGGATGCCGCCGAAGCCATTGCCGCTGCCCGCACAGCGCCCGGGCAGGTCGCCACATTGATACTGCCGGCCGATGTGTCCTGGGGTGAGGGCGGTGTGCCCAGCGCGCCCATGGCACCGCCAACACCGGAGCCGGCAGACGATGCCACGGTAGAGGCCATTGCCAAGGCCATCCGCTCAGGCAAGAAAACCGCCCTGTTGATGGGTGGCCATTCCCTGCGAGAGCCCAGCATCCTGGCGGCCGCCAAACTGGCCGCCCACAGCGGCGTTACCCTGCTGGCGGAGACCTTCCCCACCCGCATGGAGCGGGGTGCCGGCCTGCCTTACATCGAACGAATCGCCTACCTGGCGGAGCTCGCCACGGTGCAGCTGACCGATATAGAGCAACTGATTCTGGTGGATTCGAAGGCGCCGGTTTCCTTCTTCGCCTATCCCGGCAAGAAGAGCTACCTGGTGCCGGATACCTGCCAGGTACATACCCTGGCCGCCCCGGACCAGGATATTCTGGCCAGCCTCAACAAACTCAATGACGCCGTTGGTGCCAGCCAGGCGCAGCCGAAGCTCCAGCCAGAGAAGCGACCGGGCCGGCCACGGGGCAAGCTGACCGCCGAGAAAGTCTGCAAAGCGGTAGGCGAGTTGATGCCCGAGAACGCCATCATCGTCGACGAGGGCATCACCTCCAGCCTGATGCTCTCAGTGATGACCGCCGGCGCGCCCCGCCACGACATGATCACCCTCACCGGTGGCGCCATCGGCCAGGGCCTGCCCAATGCAGTGGGTGCTGCCGTAGCCTGCCAGGACCGGCCGGTTATCGCCCTGATTGGCGATGGCACCGCCATGTACACCATTCAGGCCCTGTGGACCATGGCTCGGGAGCAACTGAACGTCACCTCCATCATCTTCAACAACGCCTCTTACTCCGTGCTCAACATCGAGCTTGAGCGGGTCGGCGCCGAAGAGGCCGGAGAGAAAGCCAAATCCCAGCTGGACCTGCGGGGCCCGGTGATCAACTTTGCGGAAATGGCTAACGGTATGGGCGTTCACGGCGTGCGGGTACACACCGCTGAGGAAATGGCAAAAGCCCTGGAATACGCCCAGAGAATGCCGGGCCCCCACCTTATTGAAGCCGTGATCCCGGAATCCCTGAGCGGGGTAAAACGCCGGATACTACCGTGGATGCTGCGCTCACTGCCCAGCCTGCCGCTGTCGGTGTCCAAGGCGCTGAAGCGCAAGTTGGCCCCCTGAGGCGGGAAGGAAGGGTTAGCCTGGCCGGTTGGTGGGGCTGACCCTGTCTGCCAGTGCTTCGGCAATGTAGCGGTAACCCTTCTGGCCGGGGTGATAGCCATCCCTGGCCAGAAGTTCAGGATCGGTAACCACCGGATAGTTCACGTAACGGAAGTCTTCAGGAAACTGGCGAGCCAGACGGATATAGAGGTTATCCAGCTGCCGGGCCCGCCACCCCATAACATGTCGAAGCGGCGAAGGCAGTGCCGTGAACAGATGCATCGGCGGCACGCTCGGAAGCAGAATAGGCCCTGGATATCGTGGCGCCAGCAATTCACGCAATGCCCGCAACTGCTGGCGGAAACGAAAGCGGGGCGTGAAGCCCGTGGTGTCGTTCACCCCCATGCTCAGCAGTACCACATCCGCCTCTGGCAACTCGGCGGTTTCCAGCTTGTGAATCAACGCCCCAAGCCGGATGCCGTTGACTCCGAAGGTGTGCCAGGCAATGGTCTGGCCCGTGCGCTCGTGAATTTCCCTTGCCAATTGGCTGGCCAGGCCCTGATCGTGGGTTTCAACACCCACGCCGGCCGCCGTGGACTCGCCAATCACCAGGATTCGGCTGGCGGGAGCACCTTCGCCATATTGGCCGCACGGAGAGCCTCCGGCCTCCGGCAACCTGGGCGTTGTGCGGCGCGCCTGCTTGCCCTGGTAGAGCAGTACCGGAAAGAGCAGGGTAGTCGTCAGCCAGAAAGGGAGATGCATGGGGGCTCCGGTTTTACCGTCAGGTTAGTGAGCGACTGACTTGGAAAACAGATTGATCACTGCAACACCGGTGATGATCAGCGCCATACCAATCACAGTGGCGGCATCCAGAGCCTGCCCGTAAATCAGCCAGCCGATAAGTGCCACCAGCACAACGCCCATGCCTGCCCAGATGGCATAGGCCACGCCCACGGGAATTTCCTTCAGGGTCAGCGAGAGGAAGTAAAAGGCAATGGTATAGCCGGCAATCACCAGCAGGCTGGGCCAGAGTCTGGTAAACCCTTCACTGGCTTTCAGGCCGGTGGTGGCAATCACTTCCGCTACGATGGCAACGCCCAGAAAAATCCAGCTCTTCACAACTTACAGCCCCCATTGGTGAACAACCGCCCGGCAATACCGAACGGCACTCTGTGGCTGCGGAGTCTATCAAAAACCGGGCGGGGAACGCGCGGGCTTATCCCGGCCAGAGCGGTGGCCATTGGCCGTGGAGCTTGTTGTACTGCTCGATCGGCTCGCTGCGATAGCCGCCAGCATAGCGCTCTTTCACGCTGGGATGCACCCAGGTGCGATTGGTCTTGGGCGGGGGTATCTCGCGCACCAGCTTGCCCAGCAGCTTGTACTTGCCCTTGTACTCATTGTGCTGATCGGCGCTGGCATGGGTTACGGTGGGCAGGGAATCGTTGAACACCAGGGCGTGTTTTTGCGCTTCTTCTTTCAACCACAGCAGGGGGATATCCGCCAGGGTGCGGCCCTGTTTGTCTGGCTCGTAGCCTCCGCCGACGTCCGAGTGCACCCCGGCAAACCAGACCTGGGCCAGATCGGTGCCCTCTCGCGGGTCCCACAGTGTGGGTTCGAAATCCTCCCGCTGCTCGTCCAGCGAGAGCGCGTGGCGGGCGACGCGAATGTTGCTGCCGATCTTGCAATCGTAGAACAGGTCCCGATCCTTGATCAGGCCGAAAAAAGTGAATGGCAGGCCCAGGGCACCCACGGTATCCCACACCCCGACAAACCGGATAGGCGTGCGCTGCTCCAGCGAATAGTTCGCCTTCCAGGCCATGGAGTGGTCGCCGTTGGCTTTGTGCTTCTTGGTTTTGTAGAGCTTGAAGGCCTCCTCGATCCGGCTGCCGTGCTCTTTTCGCAGAATGCTGCAGTTATTGATCATCCCGCACAGGCTGCGGGCCGTGTAGGCACCGCGGCTGAACCCGAACAGAAAAATCTCGTCGCCGGGCTCGTAGTTGTGCACCAGAAACCGGTAGCCGTCCATCACGTTCTTCTCCAGCCCGTAACCGGTGGCGCCGGCCCGAAGTGAATCGTGGTAGGAGCCAATGCCCCAGTCGTAGAACACCACCTGTTCCACCCCGTTGCCGTCGGTAGGCCGAATGGCGCGGGCAAATTGCAGCACGTTGGTTGGAAAGTCCTCACCCAGGATTTCCTCCGGGCGATTCCACGTGCCATCAAAGCAGACAGCGATGCGTTTCATGGGAGTGACCTCCTGTCGTGTTGTTTCCCTGTGCCCCGCCTGTCGAATGGGGAGCAAGCTTGCCCACCCTCCGGCGCATGGAGACGACCGGTACATCCTGTTCGGTGGGTATAGATGAGTATCTCAGGTATGTGAGTGGGAGGGTAGTGCCGAGGCGCCGGAGTTTTACGCACGCATTCGCAAAACTCCAGATGTCACATGAGAAATACCGGTAACTATCTGATAGGGTTGGAAAGATGGAGGAGGATGGGTGGAGTTATACGCCCTCGGTAGGAGCTGGCGTGGCTCAAAAGAGGGCGTATAACTCCGTCGGTAACCATGGTAATTGGTGTTCAAGATGCTGTTTTTACGAGAGAAATCCGATTTTTCTTGAGCGCGTTTGAATGGAGTTTTACGAACGGGTGATATACGAACGCGTTCGTATAATTAGCTGTTAAATGGCAAATCAAAGTCGGCAATATGGCCGGAAATAAATGAAATTTAAAGATGGTGATAGAGTACGAGTTAAGCCCCACTTTTGGTGGCCGAACGGGGGAGTCGGCGTGGTTTCGTTACCGCCAGAATTTGTAACGGAAGCCTTGGAAGGTAAGGCGAAATTTACTGGATATCAGCGCACTATTGCTGGAAAAGACAGAATCATTACTAGCTTATGGGTAGAATTTGATGAACCAGCAATGGATTGTAGTGACGATGGTCCCTACATCGGTGGAGAGGTTTCCATGGAATATTTGGAGCACATTCAGAGTGGCATTTAACAAGGCAAGGCAATCTGACAGCTTACACTCCGCTTATTTTTATGCGACAAAAGCATCGCATAAAAATAAGCTCCGTTACAGCTGCAGTTGCTTGCGGCGTTATTGGCCCAGGCCGTCGCCATTTTTGGCGGGCTCCGTGCAAAGGCCTTGGCATCGGGTATGGCAGCAAAGCCGCTTGTGTTGATGATGGCCAAGGCCGGAAAAGTGGCTGTCGGGGTTGGTTGCCAAAGTCACCCGCAGCATAGTTATTCATGGCGTGCCCCAGTCGCGGGGTCGTCCAGTTCAAATGGTAATCGGGTTGGTGCGGTTTGCGCTCTGGTTCCTTTCGCCATCCGTTGGGTTGGTGCAAGCTGGTCGGGAGAGGGCATTCAGCGTTGGGTGCCAAGGGAAACCCTGGTGGTGACCGGCCACTAACCAGCCGGTCAACCGGACGCCAAAAGCGTACCGCTTTTGGTTCCCTTCGCTAGCGCTCCGGCGCCGGTTACCTCAGCGTTATGCCCACAGGGAAGTCGAGTGAAGCTTAAAGTTTGTTTTACCATTTTCGTCTTTTTCTTTCTCGTGAACTTGGTCGAATCTGTATTGGAAACAGGTCGAAGCGTTCTTCAGGAAAGGTTGGAGAAAGAGATTCGCGTGAGCGTGCTTGGTCAGGAGCCTTGGAATCTCGAAACCTGGGAATTTATGTCGAAAGAGCAGCTTTCGAGTCTTATGAAAAATGATGACTTCCTGAAAAAGTTCTCTTCAGCCAAAAAAGAAGCCCAAGACAAATACCAGTGGTACTTTATAGCCATCAGCGTAGTGCAGATTCTATCGATGCGTTTGTTGGCGCTAGGTTGCGGCAAGTTGGTCATCGGTATCGTGAGGCGGAATGAGCAGCCATAACCAGTCGGTCAACCGGACGCCAAAAGCGTACCGCTTTTGGTTCCCTCCGCTGGCGCTCCGGCGCCGGTTACCTATGCGTTAGGCAAATGCTGGAGTGCGAGTAACTCAGATGAATCAAACATGCTACATGTGCGAACGACCAGCAACGTCAGATGAACATGTGCCACCTAAGTGTCTATTTCCCGAGCAAAAGGATTTGCCAAAGGGAGTGTCACTGCGCAAAGATTTAATCAAAGTTCCCTCATGCGATATTCACAACACGAAGAGGTCCAAAGACGACGAATACTTGCTATACGTGCTTTCGATGAATATCGCTAACAACGCCGTAGCGTTCCGGCAGTTTTCAACAAAAATTCTCCGCGCTGTTGATAGGCGTCCTGGGTTGATGCAATCAATCCTAAGTGAGCAGCAAGAAGTCGTGGCTGTTGATAGAACCGGTACAGCGCATAACGCCCTTATGGTAAAAGCCGATATGTCCCGGATTTATAAGTGTTTTAATCAAATGGCTAGAGCGCTGTACTACAGGGAATTTCAAGAAAAATTCGTTGGGACTTGCCGATTTTTGCATGACTTCACGATAGCGGATGATTCTAAATTTACTCTTAAAGTGAGAGACGGCCAATCTGAGCAAAAAGCCCTTGAATATGCGAAGTCGTATTTTGGGCGGTCCGATCACAAGGGCAGTAACCCGAGCGTTTTCCGTTACCGAATTGAAGATCCAGATGAGAGGGGCTTGGTCGCGCTCAGCATGCAGTTTTATGGCGGTAGCAATGCATTTGTGGCATTTGTACCGAATGCCTAACAAGTCACGGAAGGCGGACGCGTGAGACGCGCCGCTTCGTTTTGGCGTGTGTGCCGGGCATGGCACAGAACTAGGGAGGTGAAAGTCCTCCTGCCAGGTGTTCGCAGAGCCGAAGGCTAGGAGAAGGGCAAGGGCGTCATCGCGAGGTGGGGTCTGAAGGAAGCCCAATCCAAAGCGGCGGGACGACGAACAGGAACCCGATACGAGGTGTGGTACATCCGGGGCGAGCGGGCACGTGACCGCGAAGCCCTCCTTCTGCGACTGGGGTGTACTTTATAAATCGGGCGTTCACGTCGTGAAAGCTCTGTGCCTTACCCCGGGAGGTCTGCCACGTGTGGACGGACCCACTGAGAGACGAGCGATCGTCTCTGATCGCGTGGCAGAAATCAGCAGAGGGCATAGTAGGTTCGCCCGTGAACCGAAGGCCCGAACAGAGACAGGAGTCGAGAGTCCGTGCAGGGAAACGGGATGGCATCCGCAAAGCAGCTAGCGCTGCCCCTGGAGTCTCCAGGGGATGAACCCGTTGCCGGAAACCGGGAAGGCTCGCACTCCGTTCAACCCTCACCGTGGATGGCGCGTGTGTTGAGCAGGGACAACCTCAATCGCGCCCTGAAACAGGTTCGACGTAACAAGGGAGCGCCGGGCATCGACGGCATGACCGTGGATGAGTTGCCGGATTATCTGCGCCAACACTGGCCCGAGATCCGGCAGCAACTGCTCCAGCAGACCTACCGACCAAAACCGGTCCGGCGGGTTACCATCCCCAAAGCCAACGGCGGTTCCCGCCCTCTGGGCATTCCAACGGTGCTGGATCGCTTTATCCAGCAAGCAATCGCTCAGGTTATCCAGCAGGACTGGGAACCGCGCTTCCACCCACACAGCTACGGCTTCCGTCCGGGACGCTCTGCGCATCAAGCGGTCCGATACGGACAGCGCTGCGCCCGGGAAGGTCGCAACTGGGTGGTGGATCTGGACCTGGAAGCCTTCTTTGACCGGGTAAACCATGATCGCCTGATGGCACGTCTGAAACGGCACACGCCGGACAGGCCGATGCTCAGGTTGATCAACCGGTACCTGAAGGCAGGTGTACAGATCGACAGCCGCAAAACACCAACACCCGAGGGCGTACCACAAGGCGGGCCACTATCTCCGGTGTTGGCGAATGTGATGCTGGATGAACTGGATTGGGAGCTGGAGCGGCGCAACCTGCGCTTCGCCCGCTACGCGGATGACTGCCAGATCTACGTGGGCAGTCACCGCGCAGGCGAGCGGGTGATGGTGAGTCTGACGCGCTTTATCGAGGACTCGCTGAGGCTCACAGTGAATACACGAAAGAGCGCGGTAGACCGGCCCTGGAAGCGCAGCTTCCTGGGCTTCACCCTCAGCCGGAAAGGGCAGCGATTGAAAGTGGCTGACAAAGCCATCACCAAGCTGAAAACCCAGATCCGGCTACTGAGCCGCCGAACACGGGGCCACTCACTGGCCCGGGTGATCGCAGATCTGAAAGAGACCCTGCTTGGTTGGAAAGCGTACTTCGACGCAGCCGAAGTACTGAGCCCGCTGCGGGACCTGGACAAGTGGATACGGCGGAGAATGAGAAGTTACGTGTGGAAGCAATGGGGCCGAAGGGGGTATCGTGAGCTGAGAAAGCGGGGTGTCCCGGTCAGATTGGCCTGGAACACCGCGAAATCAGCCCACGGCCCGTGGCGGCTGAGTCATTCGCCGGCCCTGCGGGAAGCCTTACCGGCCCGGTTGTTCCGGAGCTATGGACTGCCGGAACTGGCAGTGCGGTAACGGGTTGAATCAAGTCACTGAATCGCCGTGGTACGTGATCCGTATGCCCGGTGATGTGGGAGGAGGGGCATCGTGAGGTGCCTCCCTATCCCGATTAATTTTCAAAGACAGGGATAAGTCCATGCATCAAGAAGATCTGAAACGTTTACGAGAAAGCTGGCATGCGGCTTTTTTCGCAAGTGACATCGAGCGCCTTGCTCGGCGCGAGCATCAATCAAGGAGTCAGTTTTGAGAGCGGGAATCTTCATCGTATTTATTCCTCTGCTGGTTGGATGTGCAACCTATGAACAACCCATCCCTGCAGCACCAGGCACAGGCGAAATCGTCGAGTCGTCTTTTGAAAAAAAGGCCGTTGGTGAGGCTTCACTCATGACGAATCAGGCGCTGAAGTCATACCGCGAGGGATATGTCCATGCCACCGAGCACAAGGCTTTTGCTCAATCAGATGTGGGAGCCTGGTCTTGGAAGTCAAATAGAACCTCAATCAAGTACGCGATAGAGAACTCGTTGATAGATTGTCAGAAAAATAACAAAAAACACGAAGCTGAATATCCGTGCAAGATTATTAATATTGACGGGAAATGGGTCGGGGAGCGCTAGATCAGATATAGTTTCTCATCACTGCACGACAAAGCCGCGCATGCTGGCGGCGTGATGAATCAGCAGGGAGAACTCGATGCTCGAATTAAGACCCAATTGCGAGTGCTGCAACAAGGATTTGCCACCGGACTCCAGTGAGGCTGTCATCTGCACATTCGAATGCACGTTCTGCCAATCGTGCGCCTCGGGTATTTTGGATAACCAATGCCCCAACTGTGGTGGTAATTTCTCGCCCCGTCCGATTCGCCCTGCGTCACTGCTTGGTAAATATCCGGCGTCAACCAAACGTGTGCTTAGGGCCGGTGGTTGCAGCGCCAATTCATAACCAGTCGCAGTAGTACGCGGCCGTTTGCCGGCCTCATCACGCCTCTACCCGTTCCCGCCGAATCAACAGTACCAATGCCAGCGCCGCCAGTGACCCCATAACAGCGGCGAAACTGATTCCGGTTGTGGTCAGGCTGGTCACGGTTGCCATCACGCCCAGGCCGATCACCGGCACCGAGATCGCGATATAGGCCACAACAAAGAAGGCGGACGTTACGGCGGCCTTCTCCGCAATCGGGCTGGCCGAGGCGATGGCGCCCATGCCGGCCCGGAATGAAATACCCTGGCCCATGCCGGCAATCACGGCGCCGGTTATGAATAGTGCGAGGGATTGGGTATAGATGCCCATTGCTATCGGAATTACCCCGAGCATCAGAGACACACAGCCCAGAGGAAGGCGCAGCCGCAGCGGCAGGGCACCTTGCAGGAACTGGCCCAGGGTTGAGGCGATGAAAATACTGCCGGCAACAACACCGATCAGCAACCGGTTGTCATAGCCCAGCACCTTACCCATCATCGCCGGGGCGATGGAGGTGAAGAACCCGCACATGGCGAAGCCCGCAAATCCGGCAATGGCGGCGGGAATGAATACACCGCGAACTTCCGGTGGCACGCTCAGGCGCTGGACGGTCAGTTTTGGGCGAGCGGGTTTCGAGACGGTCTCCGGGGCTGCCCAGACGCAGCACACGGCCAGCAGGGCCATGGCGGAGTGCACCAGAAAGGTCAGGTGCAGTGGCCACGGCAGATACTCGGAGAGGGCGCCGGCAAGCATTGGGCCGAGGCCAAGCCCGCCCATGTTGGCCGCCGTAGCAAAGAAGGTTGCCTTGTCCCGCCAGTGGGGTGGTGCCAATTCAAGCACGGCCACGGTGGCCGTGCCGGTAAAGATCCCCGCAGACAGACCGGACAGCACCCGGCCGGTGAGTATCATTCCCAGCCCATTGGCCTGCCAGAACACCAGGTCGCTGATAATGGAACAAGCCAGGCCCGCGAACAGCATTGGCCGCCGGCCTATCTGATCAGACCAGCGCCCCGTCATTACCAGCGCGGCGATCACACCAAAGGCATAGGCGGCAAAGATGATGGTGATCATCAGATCGGAAAAGCCGAACCTGTCCTGGTAGATAGGGTAGAGCGGTGTCGGCATGGTGGTGCCGATCATGGTCACACTGAAGGTAAAGGCCGCGCCCAGGAATATGAGTAGCGGAAGCCATGGGTGCTGCTTGGAGGGGGCCATGCCAGAGTTCCAATGAACGGTTACTGAAAGGTCGATTACACTATCAGATGCGTTGGGCGGAATCGAAGCATCCTACCCACCAGGGCAATCGTCCAGCTTTAATCACGAAAGGAGAGAGCGTGCATCAATCAGCCGCCAAGTGGATTGCGTCGCTACTGAGAGACAGGAATATTCCCTTCCTGGTTTGTGGCGGGCTCGCCGCAAGGGCATATGGCTCCCAACGCGATCTGCATGACATTGATCTCTTTGTCCCTGGGGAGCACTTTTTGTCTGTGGTCCAAGCAGGGCAGCCGTTTATATCCAAAGCGGCTGCCCACCGCCAGGAGGAGGGCTGGAATCTGACTTACGTCCAGTTCAAGTATGAAGGTGTCAAAGTGGAGGTGGGTAACGCCGACCGTGCACAAATCTTCGATGCGCAAAATAGAACCTGGGTTGCGCTAAACATCGATTTTTCTCGATACGAGACCGTGCACTTACTTGGCCTTGAGCTTCCCTTGATGCTGAAGGAGGATCTTATCTGGTATAAATCCCTACTCTCAAGGCCGGTTGATATCGAGGATGTCCTGGCTATTCGGTAACAGCGATAGAGAAACACCGATGACTGTTCATTCTGGTTCCTGCCTTTGCGGCACCGTGACATTCGAGATTGAAGGCGATTTCGAGAACTTTTACCTGTGCCATTGCCAGCACTGCCAAAAGGATACGGGTTCTGCCCATGCAGCCAATCTGTTTTCGCAATCCGCCAAATTGACGTGGCTGGCCGGTGAGGATGCTGTGACGTCCTACACGCTTCCGGGTACTCGCCATAGCAAGAGTTTTTGTAAGCTGTGTGGTTCCGCACTGCCAGGCACTCAGGTTCAAGGTTTGCTTGTGGTTCCAGCAGGGTGTCTGGACACCGAAGTCTCCATAAAGCCAACGGCGCATATTTTCACGGCGAGCAGGGCAGCCTGGGATGAGGCGCTTGAAGAGGTACCCGTGCAATGACGGAACTCACACAGGTGGCAGGCCTGTCTACGGAGCAGCTTCCAAACATTGAACGCCATCTTGACCGCTGCTATCTCCAGCCCGGGAAGTTACCTGGCGCGCTGACACTGGTTGCCCGGCGAGGGGAGATTGCCTATGTGAAAGCCCAGGGGCTGATGGACGTGGAACGCAACAAGCCGGTCCGCCGGGATACGGTGTTCCGCATCTATTCCATGACCAAGCCGATCACGTCTATCGCCATGATGCAGCTTTATGAGCAGGGGCGGTTTTTACTGGATGATCCCGTACACAAGTATATTCCTGCCTGGAGACACCAGCGGATTTATAAAAGCGGGGTTTATCCGAACTTCCTGACCACGCCTGCATCCAGCAGCATGACGATTCGCGACCTGTTCACGCATATGTCAGGCCTGACTTACGGATTCATGCAGCGCACCAACGTTGACGCTGCCTACCGCGCGCTCAAGCTGGATGGCAGCCGGAGTATGTCGCTGGAAGCCCTGGTCGATCACCTCGCAGAGCTGCCGCTGGAGTTTTCCCCGGGCACAGCCTGGAACTATTCGGTCAGCACGGATGTGCTGGGGTATCTGGTGCAGTTGCTGTCGGGCAAGCCGTTTGATGAGTATCTGCGGGAGCATATTTTTGAGCCTCTGGATATGACTGACACCGGCTTCCATGTTCGGGATGATCAGCTTGACCGCTTCGCTGCATGCTACCAGTACCAGACCGGTGATCAGTTCACGCTCCAGGATGACCCCGAGACATCTCCCTTCCGGCGCAAGCCCCAGTTCATGTCCGGCGGTGGCGGGCTGGTTTCCACCATCGACGATTATTTCCACTTCGCCCAGGCCCTGTGTCAGGGTGGCGAGTTCAGGGGGCGGCGGATTATTGGTCGAAAAACCCTGGAATTCATGTGTCGTAACCATTTGCCCAACAATCAGGATCTGCCGGGCCTGTCTGTAGGTGCATTCAGCGAGACTCCGTTTGCCGGGACTGGCTTTGGTCTGGGTTTTTCGGTAAAAACGGACGTCGCCAAATCCCAGACCAACGGATCGGTTGGTGAATACGGTTGGGGTGGCCTTGCGAGCACTAACTTTTTTGTCGATCCCGTTGAGGAACTGGTGATGATTTTCATGACGCAACTGATTCCGTCGTCCACCTACCCCATCCGTCAGGAGTTGCGGGCCATCGTTAACGGAGCGCTGCTATGAACACAGATTCAACACTCTATCCAATCGGCACCCCCGGCACTCCCTGGGGCGAGGCAGAGCGCGCCGATTGGTTGTCGCGACAGACCCGTCAGCGCAGTTACGAGGCGGAGGTGTTGAGTGTGATCGAGCGCCTTGGCGCGCGGTTTGATGTGGAAGAATACGGCGGGTTGGATTACGGCCCGGATTATTATCCGCTGAAGGCGATTCGCAGCCGCGACTGGAACAACGGCCTGCCCGTGGTGCTGATCACGGGCGGCGTTCACGGTTACGAGACCAGTGGTGTTCATGGCGCGCTTGAGTTCCTGGATAAGCACGCGGCGGATTATGCCGGGCGCGTTAACCTTCTGGTTGCGCCCTGTGTCAGCCCCTGGGCGTACGAGCGCATTCATCGCTGGAACCGGAACGCGATTGATCCGAACCGCTCGTTCCATGACGGCAGTCCCGCGGAAGAATCGGCCGCGCTAATGCGGCTGGTGGCGCCGGTTCGTGAGCATGTTTTGATTCATATCGACCTTCACGAAACCACCGATACCGACGAGTCGGAGTTCCGCCCGGCGCTGGCCGCTCGCGATGGCAAGCCATTCGAACCGGCCGGTATTCCCGATGGCTTTTATGTGGTGGACGATAGCGAAAACCCGCAGCCGGATTTCCAGCAGGCACTGATCAAGGCGGTGGAGCAGGTGACGCACATTGCACCCGCCGACGAGAAAGGCGAGATTTTCGCCTCACCAGTCGTTGCCCGGGGCGTGATCCAGTATCCGCTCTCGCAGTGGGGCCTGTGCGCTGGCATGACCCGCGCTCCCTACCGGACCACCACCGAGGTTTATCCCGATAGCCCCCGTGTGACCTCCGAGCAATGCAATGCTGCGCAGGCCGCGGCGGTGTGTGCTGCCATCGACTATGGGCTTACTCACTCTCAATAGGCCAAATAAGTGGGAAAGCTGACTAGCCGGACTCGGATAGATAGGGCTGCGCCAGGGCCTCAAGCTTTTCTTCTCTGAGTTCGCCGATGGCATTCCATATGTGCTCTGCAAGCTCCGGGTTTGCCGCTTTGAATTCCCGCGAGAGCATCAGGTAGTAGGGCTTGGTTTTGAGAGGGGGATCAATCCGGACAATGCCCGGGAGCTGCCTGGCGTTCTGGCGTAACAGAAAATCGGCGGTGACCGATTGGAGCGCAACGGCATGAACGCGTCTGGCAGTCAGTAACTGCAGGCTCTGCCTGGAACTCCGAACCTTGATTACGGAAACGCCCAGGTTCTCCAGATCGTTCACGATTGAGTAGCCCAATGGGGCGCCAACTGACAGGTCCGTGTCTTCGAAAGCCTTGCCGCTCCAGCCCAGCTCTGTATCTGGCAGGACATAGAGATTGTAGCTGATGGTGGTTAGTCGGCGGGTAGGGTCAACCTGACCGTCCCGCCAGGGGTATTCGCCAATTCGGGTGCGGGCAGCATTGTAAGAAGCATTGAAAATACCATCTACCTGGCCGGTTTCGAGCATGGCCAGGCATCGTTTCCAGGGGTATCGGCTGAACTTGATCCGCAAACCCGGTACCCGCTCTTCCAGCAGTTTGACGAGTTCCACCGCTGCGCCGGGTCTCTCCAGAACCTTCTGGGTGTCGCCCATGTAATAGGGGAACTGCGTTTTATCTTCGTAGGCAACGTGCAGGACGGTTTCCGCATGGCCAATTCGGGCTGGGCTCCAGAGAAGCAGAGTGGATAGCGCGAGAGCGAGAACTGCATGAAGACACGCTTTCATGGGCATGCTCAAAAGATTGAAGAGACAAAAATAGCTTAGTTTGCGGCGAGGAATTTTCAATACATCTTTCCATTGCGACCAGCAGCTCTGGCATCGGGCTGGAATGTATAAGACCATGCTATCCATACTTTCGAATAGAGGCCATTGCGGCCCGGGAGGCCTGATCAATGAAGTACAAGAGTCTTGGGTTTTTGCTGGCGGTTGGCGCTTTGACGGGCTGTCAGACGTCCTCTCATGTTTCTTCCGCAGCTATGGATGGAGACGGCATTACCTGTAATGAAATCTACCAGGCATTTTCAGCCTATGAGAGTGACCGGCAATCCGCGGCGGCCTGGGCCCAACTGGGCACCTTGATCAGCCCCAGTGCCGGGAACTACGCGGATATGGGCGTGAAAACGGCCGCCAAATACTACGATCAGATCAAGGCGGCAACGAATATCTCTCTCGCTGTGCGCGGTTGTCAGCCGGTGCAGTGACGCACGGCCGCATGCAAAACGGGTGAATCAGTTCTGCATGCGGATATCGTCTTTCCACCGGAAGCCCACGCCACCGGCCTGCCATACGCCGTCTTTGTTGAACGGGTGGGGGCCGGCCATGTTGATGTATTGGGGCAGCCCGAAATGGGGCGACAGGTTTCTCGGTGCCTTGATGGTGACCCGGTCCATGATGCGCAGACCCTGCTGCTCTGCCGGTAGGTGAGCTTCTGGCGCGGCGCGGTGGGCGACGGCCCAGTTATCGATAAATAACAGATCGCCGGTTTCGTATTCGTAGCGAATTCCGTAGCCACCCTCGAAGGAATCGTTCAGCAGATCGTTGTAATCGTTGAACAGTTCCTTCATGGCGGCCTCGTCCAGCAGGTGGAAGCTGTCCGCGGGTGCGGGCAGGGTTTTCAGCTGGTCAAGCGTCAGCCCTTCTTCCGGCAGTCGTTCAATCACCGCGCCGGTCATGCCCAGGTGCAGCCACACGCTTTTACGGCCGGAAATCGGGTGGGTATGAACCACGGGGTGGGTCACGCTGGAGGCGGAGTTTACCGAGACCAGGCGCTCCCAGAGATCCTGCTTTTCCGGCGGCAGTGAATCAAACGCCGCGCCCTGATGCGCGAAGTGGGTGCCGCCACCGTTTTCCGGTGCGCGGGCCATGTAGTAGGCGCTGTGGGAGAAAGTAGCGGCTTCGAAACTGCCATCGTTGTGCCACTGGGGGCCAACGCCAAGAATGCCCTGGCGGCCATCGTTGGAGCAGCGGAAGATGTGCCGGTTGCGGCCAGGCGTTGCGGGGTGAACACCGTGGGTGGAGTGGATCTCACGGCCGCCCCACCACTTGCAGGCATCAATCAGCTCGTCAGGCGAGAGGCCGGGCTGGTGCTTGAAGACAATGAACCCGCGATTGGCCATTTCCGCTTCCAGGGCCTTTATCGCCGGCTCTGGCAGCTGGTTGCGCACGTCTGCGCCGTAGATTTCAACGCCGATAGGGTCCAGCGGCTTGAGCGACAAGCCTTCCTGTTCGAGGAGGGCCACATTCTCCGGGTTCAGGGGTGCTACGGTGGAGGTCGGTTCGCGGGGTGTTTCCAGGGGCTGTGCCATAGTGATCGACTGCCATGCTGCTCGCTTCTTAGACAGCGTAACCCGGGCGGCTTTTGGAACTCAAACCGGATGTGTCGATGGACACCTTTCCAATCAGTCACCAGGCAAGTTTTCAGGGGCAAGACCAATTAGCGTTTGCCATCGTAAATGCGCCCTCTAGACTGATATAGGTAACTAAAAAACCAGAGGAATGGCCGTGACTCCCAAATCCCTTTTGCGCCGCACAGCGGCATTGATAGCGTTCGTGATGTCCGGATCGGTAATGGCTGCTGATCCCGTGGTGGTGTCCTCCAAGATCGACACCGAGGGCTCGGTACTGGGGCAGATGGTGTTGCAGTCCCTGGAGGGGGCGGGTATTCCGGTTGAAAACAGACTGCAGTTGGGTGGCACCAGCATCGTCCGCAATGCGATCAAGGCCGGCGAAATCGATATCTACCCCGAGTACACCGGCAATGCTGCGTTCTTTCACGATCAGGCGGATCGGGATATCTGGAAAGATGCGGATAAGGCCTACCAGGAGGCTGCTCGCCTGGATAAAGAGGCACATAACATTGTCTGGCTGGAACCCGCCGAAGCAAACAACACATGGGCTATGAGCGTGCGGGGCGATCTGGCGCGGGAAAATAAGCTGGCCACACTCGAAGATCTTGCCGAGTACATCAATGAGGGCGGTGCCTTCAAGTTTGCGGCCAGCGCCGAGTTTGTGGAATCCGCCAGTGCCTTGCCGGCGTTCCAGGAGGCCTATGGCTTCAAGCTGGAATCCGACCAGCTGCTGATCCTTTCCGGTGGCAACACGGCGGCGACATTGCGGGCGGCGGCCCTGAATAACAACGACGTAAACGGTGCGATGACCTACGGCACCGATGGCGGGCTGGATGCGCTGGATCTGAAGGTAATGGAAGATACCGCAGGCGTTCAGCCGGTGTATCAGCCAGCGCCGATCGTGCGTGGCGAGGTGCTGGAAGCCTATCCGCAGATCCGGGAAGTGCTGACGCCGATCTTCGAATCGCTGGATCTCGAAACGCTGCAGCGCCTGAATGGCCAGGTGGCCGTGAACGGGGTACCGGCGGATACCGTCGCCCGGGATTACCTGGATTCCCTGGCCCAGGACTGAGGTTTGTCGATTTACAGCTCTGTTGCCTCGAACACCATGCCGAACCGTGTCCTGCCTGTGCTGGGGTGTCTTGCCCTGGCGCTGGTCTGGCTTTTGGACCTGGGCGTCATTCAACCCAACCGCATTGTTCCGGGTACCGGTCACGGCCTCATTTCGGCCGTTGGCGGGCCCTGGGCTGGCCTGGTGTCACTGGTTCTGGCTGGCTGCGTTCTGCTGTCTTTTCTGCCGTTGCGCCGGCGGTACCTGCCGCTTCTGGGCCTGGTAGGCCTCTCCCTGGCGCTGCTGCCCCTGTTGCTCGAGGTCTTTGCGGGCCGGCACCTGCCGGAAGACGCACCTTATGCGCGGTCGTCCATCGGAGCCGGTTTCTGGTGTTTGCTGTTTTTGCTGTCGCTGATGCTGATCGAAATCCTCGGGCGCCTCGGGAGCGGGCGAGGGCCGCAGCTGATGATACTGGCCGTCATCGTTGGCAGCTGGCTGTGGATCCTTCGAGGCGGTGGGCTGGAGAGTTTGTCGCTGGTTCGGGAATTCAACGCCCGCCCGGACAAGTTCGAGCAGGCCCTGTGGACTCATCTGGCACTGGCCTTTGGCGCGGTCGGCATCAGCGCCGGTCTGGCTTTTCTACTGGCCCTGAAGATGATTCGTAGTGTGGCCTGGCGCCGTCCCATTCTTGGCGCGGTCAGCTTTCTTCAGACTATTCCCAGCCTGGCGGTATTCGGGTTACTGATCGCACCGCTCAGTGCGCTGGCGGCTGCCTTTCCAGCACTGCAGGCCATGGGGATTCGTGGCATTGGCTGGGCTCCGGCCTTGATGGCTCTGGTGGCCTACAGCCTGTTGCCCATGGTGCGGAACACCTTCGTCGCGCTTACCGAGGTGCCGGAAAGCCTCGCCGATGCCGGGCGGGGCATGGGAATGAACGAGCGACAGCTGTTCTTCAAACTCAAGTTGCCACTGGCGCTTCCCGTGATTGTGGAAGGTGTGCGCATTACCACCATCCAGGCCATTGGCCTGACCGCGGTTGCCGCGCTGATTGGCGCCGGCGGTTTTGGCAGCTTTATCTTTCAGGGCTTGGGGCAGGCGGCGATGGATCTGGTATTGCTTGGTGCGCTGCCCACCATTGCACTCGCGCTGCTGGCGGATGCTCTGCTCACCATGCTGGCGGCCAGTCTCAAGCCGACACCGGCGACGGCCTGACAGGAGAGGGATAAGCCCGGATGATTGAACTGAAAAACGTTACCCGCCGCTTTGGAGATGCCGTGGCGGTGGACCGGATAAACCTCACGGTCGAAACAGGCGAAGTGTGCGTGCTGGTGGGCAGCTCTGGCTGCGGCAAATCGACCACCCTGCGGATGATCAACCAGTTGCTGCCCCACAGTGAGGGGCAGATCCTGGTGGATGGTAACGATGTTACCGCCATGAACCCTGAGCAGCTGCGGTTGAACATGGGCTATGTGATTCAGGGCACGGGGCTGTTTCCACACTGGACGGTGGCCCGCAATATCGCCATGGTACCCCAGCTTCTGAAGTGGCCACGGGAGCGGATCGACGAGCGCGTGCATGAGCTGCTGACGCTGCTGGATCTGGACCCGGCCACCCACGCCAACAAATATCCCCAGCAATTGTCCGGCGGGCAGGCTCAAAGGGTAGGCGTTGCCAGGGCGTTGGCCGCCAACCCCAATATTCTGCTGATGGACGAACCCTTCGGTGCGCTGGATGCCATCACGCGGGAAAACCTGCAGCTGGAAATGCTGCGTATCCAGAGTCAGCTGCGGAAAACCACGGTCTTTGTGACCCACGATATTGACGAAGCCCTGAGGCTGGCGACCCGCATTGCCGTGATGGATCAGGGCCGGATTATCCAGCACGACACGCCGGAGAACATTCTCCGGCGACCCGCCTCCGTTTTTGTGGAGAATCTCGTGGGCAAGCAGGACCGAGGCCTGAAACTGATGAGCCTGCATACCGTGCGGGATCTGATGGAGGCTCACCCTCAGCCCAGAGAGCCGGAACCCGGCGCCGACGGCCTCAAGGAAGACGACAGCCTGCGAGTGGCTCTTTCAATCATGCTCTGGCAGAACTGGAGCCAGGTGCCGGTGTTCAATGCCGATGGCCAGGAAACCGGAACCATCACCCGTGACCGCATTATCCGGGAAGGTGCCTGATGCGGGTCTGGTTGCCGCCTGTGTTGCTGACTGTGCTCCTCTGTGCCCTCAGCGCGGGCATGCCGGCTCTCGAACCGCTTTTCGAGTGGGTGCAGCCCGATAAACAGAATGTGATCTACGAGCGGGAGAGCTTTCTTTTTCTGCTCCAGAACCATCTGATGCTGGTGGTGATTTCCGCCCTGGTTGGAACCGTCGCTGCGGTTGCCGGGGGAATCTTCGCCACGCGCCCGGCTGGGCGGGACTTTCTGCCGCTGGTTAGCCAGATTGCCTCTATCGGCCAGACCTTCCCGCCGGTGGCGGTTCTTGCCCTGGCGGTGCCGGTTCTCGGGTTTGGTGAGGCGCCGATTCTGGTGGCGCTGATTCTGTATGGATTGCTGCCCATTCTGCGCAATACCCTGGCCGGCTTGGAGGGTGTCGATCCCACAGTGAGGCAGGCGGCGCTCGGTATGGGCATGTCGCCTTTTCAGGTGCTGTTGCAGGTGGAGTTGCCGCTGGCGGGCAGGGTGATCCTGGCCGGTATCCGGACCTCGGTAACCATCAACATTGCAACGGCCGCCATTGGCTCAACCATCGGTGCCAGAACCCTGGGGGATCCGGTGATCGCCGGTCTCGTCAATGGCAACACAGCCTACGTGTTGCAGGGCGCGATTCTGATTGGCATGCTCGCGCTGACGGTGGACAGCCTGTTCGAGGCCGCTGAGCGGGTCTGGGACCGCCGGTTTCTGCCCCAGACCGCAGGCTGATCGCTGGAGCAGGCCGTCCGCTGCTTTAAAAATCCTGCTTTGATGTCTAGTCTGACGAAGATGGACAGCGCAAGGAGCACAGCGGAATGAAGTTTCCTTCGAGCACGTCATTTGCACTCCTCGGCGCAGCACTGATCGCGATCAGCTATGGTCTGGCGCGCTTTGCGTTCGGTCTGTTCGTCCCCCCGATCCGGGATGACCTGGGGCTGGCGCCGGATGTGATCGGTGTGATCGGTGCGCTGCCGCTGATCAGTTTCGTATTCGCTACCCTGGTGGCTCCGCTCTCGGCAAATCGGCTTGGTGCCCGCAATACCGCCATGGCCTCCGGTATTTTTGGTGTTGTTGGCCTGTCGCTGATCAGCCAGGCCGTGGGGGCCGTCTCCCTCGGGGTGGGTGTTGTTCTCTGTGGTATCTGCACGGGCCTGATGATGCCGGCTCTCACAGCCGCCATGCAGGCGCTGGTGAGACGCTCGCTCCATGGCCGGGTAAGCTCGGTGATGAACGCGGGCACCAGTATCGGTGTCGTCGTTGCTGTGCCGACGATCCTGTTCCTCGCCGGGGCCTGGCGCTATGCCTACGCGTCCTTTGCCGTGCTGGCGGTAATCGGCGTGATTGCCACCTGGTTCTTCATTCCCTCCGTATCCCGCGTTGTGCCCGCCAACGCCGCGCCGGTCCAGCCGATCAGTGCGGATCAGTGGTGGCGACTGCTCAGGCTCTCGCTGTTCGCGTTCATGATGGGCTTCGTGTCTGCCGCCTACTGGATTTTCGCACCCGACCTTGTGGTTAATCTCGGGTCCATGCCATCCGATGCCACGGCATGGTTGTGGCTGGGGGTAGGTATTGCCGGCCTTGGCGGCGCGGTGGTGGCCGACCTGGCTGACCGGAACAACCCGCCGGTTACCCAGGCCCTGATGCTGATGACACTGGCCGCTAGCCTGGCGTTGTTGGCGGCCAGCCCCGACAACCTGATGATTTCGGCGTTTTCAGCACTGGTGTTTGGTCTGGCCTACATGAGTCTGACCGGGCTGTACCTGATGACCGGCATTCGCCTGCTGCCGGGGCGGCTGTCCATGGGCCCCGTGCTGCCTTTCATGGCAGTATCACTGGGCCAGGCTGCCGGCTCGCCGATAGTCGGTATGCTTGTGGGTAACGTGGGTTATGCCGACGCCTTTGCCATGTTCTGCGCCATCGGCATTATCGTGGCCATGTTGTCGCCGTTCTATCCAAGGCATCTGGAATACGAACCAGATGATGACACCGAAGAGGATACCGGTCTGCAGGCCGCTTACGACTATCAGCTGCAGAACGAGGAGGGGGAGCCCCTGTCGCCGGTCACCGGCAAGACCGAGAGTTATTAGGGCGGATAGCCGAGAGTGTTATTCCTCGGATGTATCTCTCGGCGCCGCCCAGCTTGTGTAGCCCAGGTCCATAACCCGGGCGACTTCCTCATCGGGTATCGCCGATAGATCGCCCAGTTCCAGCGGGTCATAGTGGAAGGCGTACAGTCGAGACGTGAATTCGGCCACGGGCAGGGAAGCTTCACCGCGAAACTCGCCATTGCCGTGGGTTGAGCAGGTAATGCCCTGGCCCCAGTTCTGGCCGCTGTCGTTGTTGGGGTTAAAAAAGTACACCCGCATCTCGTTCTTCGGGCTCAGGGCAACCCGCAGGATATTGATGGCGTGCCGGCCAACAAAGCGGGCGGCGCTGTCTGTTACAGCAATCCCTGCCGGCTGGGCGTGAATGACCGGTATGTTGCCGTTGTAGAAGGGGTGATAGCTCGCGTAGAAATGCCGGATAAATCCCTCGTAGTCCTTTACCTCGCCGGTTTTTACGTCGGCGACCACGCGGAAGCCGTGGCTGACCCACCAGCCGTAGAATTCCGGGTTGATCCAGCGATGGGCGTCGTCGTCCCGGGTCTCACAGCGGCGCCACATCTCACCGTAGAGGCGATCGAGATGAGGGATGAGCACGAGCGATACCGGGTCCACATCCACTGGCGTTCCCTTAACCAGGCCCGGTTCCAGATCGCGGGAAGAAACCTCCTGGCCTTCAAAGCGGCTCAGCACTTCGTTGTCGCGTGCTGCCCAGGCCAGGACTTGCAACAGGTAATCCGCCTCGTTTGACGCCCACATGGAGAGGCCAATGGCAGACTGGCAGGTGGGGTTGTTGCCCTGACCAACGCCCAGCGGCTGGCCCAGCAGGTTGATAACCCCGGCCAGCAGGAATACCCGGGGTGGCCGGGCATCGCCGAACGCCTCTCTGAGAGCCTGATCGGTTTCCGCAGAGGGCTTCAGTTTGATTTGCCGCCACAGTGCCTGGGCCACAGAGGGTGTAAACAGCGATCCGCGCTCCAGCATCATGGTCAGGCCATAGACGGCCTGGCAGGTTTCCGGGTAGATGGCCTCGTCAATCAGGGCATGGACCAGATCGGTGTAACAGTAGAGATCGTCCAGCCCGGTCATGGTCAGCCCCAGTGTGTTGGGGATGAGATCGTCCTGGCCGCTGGCGCGCAGGAACCGGAGCATCACCGCGTGGTAGGGAGAGGCAAGGCCGGTGTCGAACATGCTGCGGGCAAAGTAGGTGGCTTCGGAGGAGAGCGCCACGTCGTCCATGTCTTTCAAACGCTGCTCGTAAACGGCAAGGCCGGGGTCCTCGGCGCTGGCAGGTGTGGGGGCAAAGAGGGCCTTCACCAGCCGCGTGGCATCGGCATTGCGTCCGGTTTTGATGTCGGGGTCGTAAAGGCATTTGGCGATCTGCCCGATCATTTCCCGAATACTGTCGACCTGCACCGGCCCCTGGTCCAGCAATCGCCAGACTTCCGCCACCAGGCTGTCCAATAGGCTTTCATAACCGAGGTGGGAGATCAGGTACCGATAGAGTTCCTGAACGATGGTGCCAAGTTGCTTGGGTCTTTCACGATCGGCTTCGGTGAGCTGGCCAGACAGCAGGTCCAGGTTTAATGCCATCACCTGGGTGAGAAAGTGGCGTGCCTGCTCAGCAGAAATTCCGGGATGGAAGTATTTGCCACGGGTGACGGCCAGCATGCGCAGTTCGCTGATCGCCTCGACAATGGTGGTAACTGCACCCGCCTCCCTCAGAGAGTGTTTGGCGAGCGCCGGTTGCAGCAGGGCTGGCCGGGCCCAGTCGCTGGTGCCGAAAATGCCAGCGGATTCGAGCGACCTTACGCGCCGGTAGATGGCGTCGAAGCCGCCTGGCAGCGTCATCAGCATCCGTGTGCGCTCCAGGAGACTGAGACTGGAGGCTTTGGGGTCCGATTTGCGGGCGCGGGCAAATTCTGCCAGCGCCATGTCGAATTGCATCAATGCCGGCTTGAGCGCAGGATCTGCGTCTTGGCGCTCCATAGCGTTGGCTCCCTTGAGGTATTACCCGCCCTGGCGAAAGCGTTGAATAAAGGCTTCAGACTCCGCGATTGACTGTTCCATATTGCGAATCAGGGAATCTACATCCTGACGGATGCTGACCAGTTCGTTTTCCAGCGAACCGATCGCCTGGGCATTCAGATTATGCTTAAGGTACAGCACCTGATCCTCAAATGCCTGCAGCACCGGTTCCATTCTGTCCTCGGCGTCGTGCATCCGGCTGATCAGCTGGCCGTACTGAACGCGGGTCTCTTTCAGCTGCTGTTCGCTACTGCGGCGCAGTGATGCGCTCTCGTACAGGCTGAGTTCGTCTTCCCATTCATCGAACAGGTCCTCGGCGACTTCTTCTACCTTGTCGATCCGGTCTCTAACCTCTTCGGCACTCGCCAGGCTGTCTTCGTAGGCATCGCTGATTTCGGCATATTGTTCCTTTAGCTCGGTGTCAGGCGTGTCCACCACACTCTGGAAACGCTCAAGCGACGAACGGAAGGTTTCCTGGGCGTCGTTCTGGCTGTCCCGGGCATCTTCAACCCGATCCACCAGGATGTCCCGCTTTTCATACCCGAATTTTTCCATGGTTTTGTAGTACACCGTGGAGCACCCGCCAAGGAGCACCGCGCTGAGCAATAGCACCCAGACACGTTGAAGGCTGATTTTTGTTTTCGAGTAGTCGGTTGCGGGGCTGGGCATAGGGGCGTCTCCGGTTGCATGCTAATCACAGAAGTGAAGCATGGCGGTGGAGCGCTGACAAGCACGTATTCGGCCTTGATTTGCAGGAGCGGAAAACGACAAACCCCGGCAAGTGCCGGGGTTTGTCCGTTCAACCAAAGCAGGGACCGTGGTTATTTCTTCAGTCCCATCTCCTCGATTGAAATCTCCCGCATCTTGAATTTCTGGATCTTCCCGGTGACGGTCATCGGGAATTCGTCCACGAACTTGTAGTTCTTCGGGATCTTGAAGTGAGCGATCTTGCCCTTGCAGAAGGCCTGCAGGTCCTCGGCTGTGACTGGCGCCGCGTCTGGAGCCAGCTTCACCCAGGCAATCAGCTCTTCGCCGTACTTGTCATCGGGAATGCCGGTTACCTGCACTTCTTCGATGGCCGGGTGAGTGTAGAGGAACTCTTCGATTTCTTTCGGGTAGATGTTCTCGCCACCGCGGATGACCATATCCTTGATGCGGCCAACGATCTGGACATAGCCTTCTTCGTCCATGGTGGCCAGATCGCCGGTATGCATCCATCCGGCGCTGTCGATGGCTTCGCGGGTTTTCTCTTCGTTGTTCCAGTACTTCAGCATCACGCTGTAGCCACGGGTGCACAGCTCGCCGATCTCGCCACGCGGAACCACGTTGCCGGTGCCCGGATCAACGATCTTGGTTTCCAGGTGCGGCTGGGTGCGGCCCACGGTGGTGACCTGCTTCTCGAACGGATCCAGGGAGCTGGTCTGGGTGGAAACCGGGCTGGTTTCGGTCATTCCGTAGGCAATCTGAACCTCTTTCATGTTCATCTTGCCGTTGACCTTCTTCATGACCTCTGCCGGGCAGATGGACCCCGCCATGATGCCGGTGCGCAGGCTGGAAAGGTCATAGGTCTCGAATTCCGGCTCGGTCAGTTCGGCAATGAACATGGTGGGCACGCCGTACAGGGCGGTGGCCTTTTCCTGGTGCACGGCCTGCAGAACCGACTTGGGCTCGAAGCCTTCGCCGGGATAAATCATGGTAGAACCGTGGGTGATACAGCCCAGGTTGCCCATGACCATGCCGAAGCAGTGGTACAGGGGCACCGGGATCACCAGGCGGTCTTTCTCGGTCAGGATCTGGCTCTCGCCCACAAAGTACCCGTTGTTCAGGATGTTGTGGTGGGTGAGGGTAGCGCCTTTCGGGTTGCCGGTGGTGCCGGAGGTGAACTGGATGTTGATGGGGTCGTCAAACTGCAGTTCGCCCTGGCGTTTTACCAGATCGTCCTGGGACACGTCGCTTGAGAAGCCGAGGAATTCCTTCCAGGTCCACATGCCGTCGTGCTTGTCTTCGTGCACGTTGATCACGGCCCGCAATTCCGGAACGTGGTCGGCCTTGAGCTTGCCGGGGGAGCTTCGCTTCAGCTCCGGGGCCAGCTCGTAGATCATCTCGCGGTAATTGGAAGCTTTGAAGCTGTCAGCCGTCACCAGGGTGGTTATACCAGCCAGGTTGAGGGCGTATTGCAGTTCGTGGACACCGTAAGCCGGGTTGATGTTCACCAGGATGGCACCGACTTTGGCGGTGGCGAACTGGGTAACGGTCCACTCGTAGCGGTTGGGGGACCAGATGCCCACGCGGTCGCCGCGTTTGACGCCAATGGCCATGAAGGCGCGGGCGGCTTCGTCGACTTTTTCAACAAACTCTTTGTAGGTCCAGCGAATGTCCTGGTGCAGGCACACCAGGGCTTCGTTGTCCGGGTATTTCTCGGCGGTGCGGTCGAGCATTTCACCGATGGTCATGCCCAGCAGGGGCACTTCCGCGGTTCCGCTGGTATAACTTGGTAGAGTCTTGCTCATATCTCTGCCTCCATTGTTTTTGTATTCGAGGGCGAGCAGGGTGGTTTACCTGCTAGCGACTCTGACTGTGATATTCGGGGTTCGGTTGCATATCGCTGGCAATCGCCACCCGGTTGGACATGTTGTAAAAGCCGATCAGGTTACTGAGATCCCAGATGCCGCGGTCGCTCAGACCGGCATCCCGCAGGGCCTGGATGTCGTCTTCGGTGACGGTGGCCGGCGAGCGGGTAAGGTGGGATGCAAAATCCAGCATCGCCCGCTGGCGCTTGTCGAGTTTGGCGCTGCGGTAGTTCATCACCATGTGCTCACCCAACTGGGGATCGCCGCTCAGGACCCGCACGGCGGCGCCGTGAGCAACCAGGCAGTAGAAGCATTTGTTCTCGGAGGAAACCACCACGGCGACCATTTCCCGCTCCAGTTTGGAGAGTTCGCTCTCACCGAGCATAAGCTCGTTATACAGGCGGGTGAAACCGTCCAGCTGTTTGAGGTTCTGGCTGTAGGCGGTGAGTACGTTCGGAATCATGCCCAGCTTTTCCTGACAGATCTGGAAGTACTTCCGGGTGTCTTCCGGCATGTCGCTGATCTCCGGGATCGGGAGATCCAGGGCGACTACGTTTTTATTACTCATTCTTGCTGACTCCTAGCCTTCAGGATTTGGTGCAGTGGCGAGCGGGTACGACTTCCCGGGACACGCTGTGAATACATCCCTGTACGCTTGACTGCAGCATCCTTGCTGCAGACAGTCCCGGGAAGTCGTACCCGCTCACCACGTTAATCATTGGCAGTTACCGCCTAGCGCCTGTCCTACTTTGGAGCCATTTGCACGGTTCAGTTGGCCGCAGATCCAGTCGCCGGTTGCCACTAATTTTTCGAGATCAACACCTGTTTCTATACCCAGGCCGTTAAGCAGGTATAGCACGTCTTCGGTGGCGACGTTGCCAGAAGCGCCCTTGGCATAGGGGCAGCCGCCGAGGCCGGCGACGGAGGCGTCGATAACCGCAATGCCTTCTTCCAACACCGCGTACAGATTGGCCAGTGCCTGACCGTAGGTGTCGTGGAAGTGGGCGGCTAGCTTCTCAATCGGCACTTCGGCGGCAACGGCTTCGAGCATGCGTTTGGCTTTCAGTGGGGTGCCCACGCCGATGGTGTCGCCCAGGGAGATTTCGTGGCAGCCCATGTCGTACAGGGCTTTGGCTACATGAGCGACCTGTTCCGGGGCAATATCGCCTTCGTACGGGCAGCCCATGACGGTGGAGACGTAGCCGCGCACGGGGATGCCGTGTTTACGGGCTTCTTCCACCACCGGGGCGAAGCGCTCGAGGCTTTCGGCGATGGTGCAGTTGATGTTCTTTTTGGTGAAGGACTCGGACGCGGCGCCGAAGACGGCCACTTCGTCGGCCTTCGCTGCCAGTGCCCCTTCAAACCCTTTCAGGTTCGGGGTGAGGGCGGAGTAGCGAACGCCAGCCTTGCGGTTGATGCCGGCCATAACCTCGGCGGCATCGCCCATTTGTGGCACCCATTTCGGGGACACGAAGCTGGCGGCCTCGATGTGGCTCAGGCCGCTGTCGGCCAGGCGGTCGATCAGCCCGGTTTTGATGGCGGTGGCGATCACCGGGCCGGGCTCGTTCTGGAGTCCGTCCCGGGGGCTCATCTCAACCAGGCGGACCTGTTTGGGAAAGGCCATTAGCCTGCCTCCTCTTGTTTCGCTTCTGGGTCGTTCACCTCAATGGCAATCAGTTCGGCACCTTCGGAAACCTGGTCGCCTTCGGCGAAGAAGATCTCGGTGACCACGCCGTCGGCCGGGGCCTTGATGGCGTGCTCCATCTTCATGGCTTCCATGATCACCAGGCTCTGGCCGGCGGTGACCTTGTCGCCGACTTTGGCCTGCACGGCGACGATGGCACCGTTCATGGGCGCGGCCAGGCTGCCTTCGCCGGCCATTTCCTCGAAGCCGTAGCTTTCCTTGTACACGGTGCAGTTGAAGGTGTCGCCTTCGTAGAACAGCACCAGCTGGTCGTTGTGCAGGTTGCCGTGGATGCTGATGCGGTGGCCGTTGATGACCGCCTGCAGATAATCGTCGTCCAGGCGGGCGGTGAGGTTATAGACGCTGTCGCCCACATACACCTGATAACGGTCATCACGCTCCAGTACCTTCAGGTCGTGAATCTCGTCACCGACCTGCAGTTGCAGCGGCTGGGCGTATTCTGAGTTCATGCGCCAGCTGTTCTGGCGGCCGAACGGCGACCAGGGGTCGGTGCTGACCACTTCACGGGATTTGCGCTGTTCCAGAACAAAACCGGCGGCCAGTACCAGGGCTTTATGGGTATCCAGCTTGGATTTCGGGAACAGCAGTTCCCGGTGATCGTCGATAAAGCCGGTGGTCAGTTCCGCTTCCCGGAACGGTTGGGCGTCCGCCAGGGCGTGCAGGAACCGGATGTTGGTCTTCACGCCCGCGATGCGGTAGTGCTCCAGGGCCTGAACCATGCGGTTGATGGCCTGGTCGCGGGTTTCGTCCCACACGATCAGCTTGGCGATCATGGGGTCGTAGTGGATGCTGATGTCGTCGCCTTCGGTCACGCCGGTGTCGACGCGCACATGGGCGCTTTCATCCGGGGTGCTCAGGTAGCGCAGGTTACCGGTGGCCGGCAGGAAGTCCTGGTCCGGGTCTTCGGCGTAGATCCGCGCTTCCAGAGCGTGGCCCCGGGTTTTCACCTGGGACTGTTCCAGCGGCAGGGCATCACCCCAGGCCACTTTCAGCTGCCATTCCACCAGATCCTGGCCGGTGACCATTTCGGTAACCGGATGCTCGACCTGAAGGCGGGTGTTCATCTCCATGAAGAAGAAGGAGCCGTCGACGTCGTACAGGAATTCAACGGTGCCGGCACCCACGTAGTTAATGGCCTGGGCGGCGCGCACGGCCGCCTCACCCATGGCCTTGCGGGTTTCTTCGCTCAGGCCCGGGGCCGGGGCTTCTTCCAGGACTTTCTGATGGCGGCGCTGCACGGAGCAATCACGCTCGGCCAGGTACACGCCCTTGCCTTCCTGGTCGCAGAAGACCTGGATCTCCACGTGCCGGGGCTGGGTCAGGTAGCGTTCGATCAGCATGTCCGGGTTGCCGAACGCGTTCTGGGCTTCGCGCTTGGCGGCGGCCAGGGCGTCGTCAAACTCGCCCATGTTGTTCACGACGCGCATGCCTTTGCCACCGCCGCCGGCGACAGCTTTGAGCAGCAAGGGGAAGCCGCATTTCTCGGCTTCGGCCCGCAGGGTTTCAACCGACTGGTCGTCGCCGTGGTAACCGGGCACCAGGGGTACGCCGGCTTTTTCCATGATTGCCTTGGCCGCAGATTTGGAGCCCATGGCGGCAATAGCCGGGGAGGGCGGGCCAATGAAGACAATGTTGTTGGCTTCACAGGATTCGGCGAACCCGGTGTTTTCCGAGAGGAAACCGTAACCCGGGTGGATGGCCTGGGCACCGCTCTTTTTGGCAATCTCGATGATCTTTTCGGCCCGCAGGTAGCTCTCGGAGCTGGGTGCAGGGCCGATGTGGAAGGCTTCGTCGGCCATGGCCACGTGCCGTGCATTGGCGTCGGCCTCAGAATAGACGGCGACGACGCGAATGCCCATGCGGTGGGCGGTTTGTATGATCCGGCAGGCGATTTCGCCCCGGTTGGCGATCAGTATCTTGCTGAACATTGTTATTCTTCCTCCGGAACCCAGTTGGCCTTGCGCTTGTTCAGGAAGGCGCTGAGCCCTTCCTGCCCTTCTTCACCCACCCGGATATCCGCGATGCGGTGTGCCGTGTCGTCAATCACGTCGTCGTTGATGGGCTTGTGGCTGACGGCGAATACCAGGTCCTTGGCGGCTTTCATGGCCTCGGGCCCGTTCATGGCCAGTTGCTGGAGCATGTCGTTGCAGCGGGCTTCCATGGCGTCGACATCGTCACAGACGATGTGTACAAGGCCGTATTCCTGGGCCTGCTTTGCCGTGAACACTTCGGCGGAGATGAAATACCGCCGGGCCTGGCGCTCGCCGATGGCGCGCACCACGTAGGGGCTGATCACGGCCGGAATCAGGCCGAGCTTCACTTCGCTGAGGCAGAAGCTGGATTTCTCGGTGGCGATGACGATGTCGCAGCAGGCGGCAAGGCCTACCGCGCCGCCGAAAGCGGCGCCCTGTACCAGGCCGATCACGGGCTTGGACAGGTGGTTGAGTACGTTCATCAGCCGCGCCAGTTCCCGGGAATCATCCAGGTTTTCCTGGCGGCTGTTCTCGGCCATGCGGCGCATCCAGCCAAGGTCGGCCCCGGCGGAGAAGTGCTTGCCTTCGGAGCGCAGGATAACGATCTTCACGCTGTTGTCGGCATTCACCTCGGTGAGGGTGCTGATCAGCTGCTGGATGATCACGTCGTCAAAGGCGTTGCGTTTGTCAGGGCGGTTTAGAACCACCTCGGCAATGCCTTCGTCGCGACGTTTGAGCAGAACTGCGGATTCGTTGTCTGTCATGTCAGTCTCCCCGATTACATCCGGAACACGCCAAAGCGTGTCGGCTTGGCGGGTCGGTTAAGGGTGGCAGACAGGCTCAGGGCAACCACTTCCCGGGTCTGGGCCGGGTCGATAACGCCGTCGTCCCAGAGGCGGGCACTGGCGTAGTACGGGTGGCCCTGGTGTTCGTAGGTGTCGATGATCGGCTTCTTGAATTCCGCCTCTTCCTCGGCGCTCCATTCCTGGCCCTTGCGCTCCATGCCTTCACGGCGAACGGTGGCCATAACGCCGGCGGCCTGTTCGCCGCCCATCACCGAGATGCGGGCGTTCGGCCACATCCACAGGAAATCGGGGCTGTAGGCGCGGCCGCACATGCCGTAGTTACCCGCGCCAAAGGAGCCGCCGATCAGTACGGTGATCTTGGGTACGTTGGCACAGGCCACGGCCATAACCATCTTGGCGCCGTGCTTGGCGATACCTTCGGATTCGTATTTCTGGCCAACCATGAACCCGGTGATATTCTGCAGGAACAGCAACGGGATGTTGCGCTGGCAGCACAATTCAACGAAGTGGGCGCCTTTCTGGGCGGCTTCGCTGAACAGGATGCCGTTGTTGGCGATGATGCCCACCGGGTAGCCGTGGATATGGGCAAAGCCGGTGACCAGGGTCTGGCCGTAATAGCGTTTGAATTCGTCAAACTCGGAACCGTCGACGGTGCGGGCGATGACGTCACGCACGTCGAACTGCTTGCGCAGGTCGGTGCCAACGATGCCGTAGATCTCCTCGGCGTCGTACAGCGGTGCCTTGGGTTTGCGGATTTCCACATCCGTTGGCTTGCGACGGTTCAGGTTGGAGACGCTGCGCCGGGCGATTTCCAGGGCGTGTGCGTCGTTCTCGGCGTAGTGGTCGGCAACACCGGAGATTTTACAGTGCACGTCGGCGCCACCGAGGTCTTCGGCGGTCACTACTTCACCGGTGGCGGCTTTCACCAGCGGCGGGCCAGCCAGGAAGATGGTGCCCTGGTTACGGACGATGATGGATTCATCGGCCATGGCGGGCACGTAGGCGCCACCGGCGGTGCACAGGCCCATGACGACGGCGATCTGCGGGATGTCGTCGGCAGACATACGGGCCTGGTTGTAGAAGATGCGGCCGAAGTGGTCGCGATCCGGGAAGACTTCGTCCTGGCGGGGCAGGTTGGCGCCGCCGGAGTCGACCAGGTAGATGCACGGCAGGCGGTTCTGCAGGGCGATTTCCTGGGCGCGCAGGTGTTTTTTGACGGTCAGCGGGTAGTAGCTGCCGCCTTTTACGGTGGCGTCGTTGGCAATGATCATGCATTCGGTGCCGGAGACGCGGCCCACGCCGGCGATGACGCCTGCAGCGGGGATTTCTTCATCGTAAACGTTGTAGGCGGCGAACTGGCCGATTTCCAGGAACGGGGAGCCGTCGTCCAGGAGACGGTTGATGCGCTCTCTGGGGAGCAGCTTGCCACGGGCGATGTGGCGCTCCTGGTAGGAGGGGCCGCCGCCTTGCTGGATGGTGGAAACTTTGTCGCGCAGGTCGGCTACGGCCTGGGCCATAGATTCCTGGTTGGCCTGGAACTCTTCGGACCTGGGGTTAATCTTGCTTTGCAGTATTGTCATTTTTTCGGGCCTCGAGGTTCGGGGCGGCGGGACTGGCAGGGCATCTTTCCGGGAACCGCTACGAGCACATCCATGTGCGCTTGACGTCGGCCATCCATGGCCGCCGACATTCCCGGAAAGACACCCTGCCAGTCCCTCGTTGTACTTTGGGTGCAAGCCGTCCCCGGCTTTTCCGGCTACGGACGGCTTCTGGCTTCAAGCTGCGCTTTATTTGTTCAGGTACAGCTCACGACCGATCAGCATCCGACGGATCTCGGATGTTCCGGCACCGATCTCATACAGCTTGGCGTCCCGCAGCAGGCGGCCTGTCGGGTATTCGTTGATGTAACCGTTACCGCCGAGCAGCTGGATGGCGTCCAGGGCGATTTTTGTGGCCATTTCGGCGGAGTAGAGGATCGCGCCGGCGGCGTCTTTACGGGTGGTTTCCGCGCCGCGGTCGGCGGACATGGCAACCATGTAGACGTAGGACTTGGCGGTGTTCATCCAGGTGTACATGTCGGCGACTTTGCCCTGGACCAGTTCGAATTCACCGATGGCCTGGCCGAACTGCTTGCGCTCGCGGATGTAAGGTACGACCACGTCCATTGCGGCTTGCATGATGCCTAACGGGCCGCCGGAGAGAACCAGGCGCTCGTAGTCGAGGCCGCTCATGAGGACTTTGGCGCCGTTGCCAACACCGCCCAGGACGTTCTCCTTGGGTACTTTGCAGTCCTGGAAGACCAGTTCACAGGTGTTGGAGCCGCGCATGCCGAGCTTGTCGAGTTTCTGGTGACGGCTGAAGCCCGGGGCGTCGCGCTCTACGATGAAGGCGGTCACGCCCCTGGAGCCGGCGGAGGTGTCGGTCTTGGCGTAGATGACGTAGGTGTTCGCATCCGGGCCGTTGGTGATCCACATTTTGTTGCCGTTGAGGAGGTAGTGGTCACCTTCATCTTTGGCGGTCAGTTTCATGGAGATGACGTCGGAGCCGGCGTTGGGCTCGGACATGGCCAGGGCGCCAATGTGCTCGCCGCTGACGAGCTTCGGCAGGTATTTCTGTTTCTGTTCTTCGGTGCCGTTGCGGTGAATCTGGTTCACACACAGGTTGGAGTGGGCACCGTAGGAGAGGCCAACGGAGGCGGAAGCACGGCTGATTTCTTCCATGGCGATGACGTGCGCCAGGTAGCCCATGTCGGAGCCGCCGTATTCTTCGCTCACGGTGATACCCAGCAGGCCCATGTCGCCCATTTTCCGCCACAGGTCCATGGGGAACTCGTTGTTGCGGTCAATTTCCTCGGCGCGCGGTGCGATTTCGGAAGCAGCAAAGCCGTTGATCTGCTCGCGGAGCATATCGAGGGTTTCGCCGAGGCCGAAGTTGAGCTCTGAGTATTGTGATTTCATCGTTGGCTACCTTTGATTTCTGTCATTCATTAGTTTTCAGCGGTCTGCCTGGCTTCTTCTTTCGCCGGCGCCTGCTGTTTCTTTTTCTTCTGCAGCTCGGCCAGGGCTTCTCGGCACCGAGCTTCGGCTGTATCCATTTCCATTTCTGCCTGGGCAATGTCGTTTTTCTGCTGTTCCAGCTGAGCCCGTTTGTTTTCCAGGATGGTCAGCATCTTCAGCAGCTGTTTTTCATTGCCGCTGAGGGTTTCGTCCCACAGATCGAACAATTCTTTGGTTTCCGCGAGGGAAAATCCCATTCGCTTGCCGCGGAGAATAAGCTTCAGACGCACTCGATCCTTTGAACTGAAGATCCGTGTCTGCCCGCGCCGCGTGGGCCTGAGCAGCTCCTGATCCTCGTAGAAACGAATGCTCCGGGTTGTCACGTCGAACTCTTTGGCGAGCTCGCTGATGCTGTATGTCTGTTTAATGTCCATTGGGATTTCCTTTTTAGACTTAGGTTAGATAAAGTTTACGTAAACGTAAAGTAGTTTTAGGGTCCGATTTTTAACAAACAGAATCCTGAAAAGGGGAGTGAACGATGGAATTCAAAAATGTGGCAGCCATTGTAACAGGCGGTGCTTCCGGGCTGGGCGAGGGTGCGGCCCGTGCGCTGGCGGCATCCGGATGCAAGGTGGCGATCCTGGATCTTCAGAAAGAGCAGGGCCGCAAGGTGGCCGAGGACATTGGCGGGATTTTCCTTGAGTGCGATGTAAGCTCCCCCGACAGCGCCGAAGCCGCCATCAACGCCGCCCGCGAGGCCCATGGCCCCTGCGGTATTGCCGTGAACTGCGCCGGTATTGCCACGGCCTCGAAGATTCTGGGCCGTGAGGGTGTGATGCCGTTGGAGAACTTCAGCAAGGTTATTCAGGTCAACCTGATTGGTACCTTTAACATCCTGCGCCTGGCGGCAGCGGATATGGCGCGGCGCGAACCCAATGCCGATGGTGAACGCGGTGTGATCATCAATACAGCATCGGTGGCCGCCTATGAGGGCCAGATTGGCCAGGCGGCCTACAGTGCCTCCAAGGGCGGTGTGGTATCGCTAACCCTGCAGTCGGCCCGTGAGCTGGCTCGCGAGGGCATCCGTGTAAATACGATTGCACCGGGCCTGTTCATGACGCCCATGATGGCGGGTATGCCCGAGGAAGTTCAGGAAAGCCTGGCGGCCACGCTGCCGTTCCCGAAGCGCCTCGGCAAGCCGGAAGAGTTCGGCATGATGGTGGATCAGATGGTGCGTAACCCGATTCTCAATGGCGAAGTGATTCGTCTGGACTGCGCGCTCCGCATGGCGCCCAAGTGAAGCATTCAATTGCAGGAGACATACATGACCGTGTCTGTTGATAAAGAAGAACTGGGGATGTTCCGGGATTCCGTTATCAAGGTCCTGGAAAAAGAAGTGACGCCGCACTACGAAGCCTGGGAGAAGTCCGGGCTGGTGCCTCGCGAGCTCTGGAACACCCTGGGCAACGCCGGAATGCTGTGCGTGGATGTGCCTGAAGAGTGGGGCGGCATCGGTGCGCCTTTCCAGTTCTCCGTGGTGGTAGGTGAAGAGCTGGCCCGCATGGGATTCGGCGCGCTATCCACCAACGTGATGGTCCATTCGGACATTGTCGCTCCCTATCTGAGCCACATGGGCAATGAAGATCAGCGTCAGCAGTGGTTGCCCAAGCTGGTTTCCGGCGAAGCCGTTGGCGCCATCGCCATGACCGAGCCCGGTGCCGGCAGTGACCTGCAGGCGATCCGCACCAGTGCGGTGAAAGATGGCGATGACTACATCCTGAACGGCTCCAAGACCTTCATCACCAACGGTCAGCACGCTGATATGGTCATCGTTGCCGCGAAAACCGATCCGAAGGCCGGCGCCCGGGGCATCAGTCTGTTCCTGGTGGATACCTCACTGCCTGGCTTCAGCAAAGGCCGCAACCTGGACAAGATCGGCCAGCATTCCGGGGATACCTCCGAGCTGTTCTTCTCCGACATGCGCATCCCGGCTTCCGCGCGTCTTGGCGAAGAGGGGCAGGGGTTTGTGTACCTGATGAAGGAACTGCCCCGTGAACGTCTGGTGATTGGCGCCCTTGGCGTGGCTGCCGCCCGTGGCTCCCTGGATCTGACCATTGCCTACGCCCAGGAGCGGGAACTGTTCGGACAGAAACTGGCCCAACTGCAGAACACCCGCTTTGAAATCGCGCGCATGGAAACTGACTACCGGGTGAACAAGGCGTTCGTGGACCAGTGCATCGACCAGTACGACCTGGGCGAACTGGACGCGCCAACCGCCTCCATGGCCAAGTACAGCGCCACCGAAATGCAGTGCCGGGTGGCCGATGGCTGCCTGCAGCTGTTTGGCGGTTACGGTTACACCACCGAGTACCCGATTTCCCGGGCCTTCATCGACGCGCGGGTGCAGCGAATTTATGGCGGCACCTCGGAAGTCATGAAAGAAATCATTGCCCGCTCTGTGCTGGGCAAAGCCTGATAAAGTGAGGAAAACCATGAGCAACAACGACGTAGTGATTGCAGGATCAGCGCGCACCCCCATGGGCGGCATGATGGGCTCCCTCAGCTCCGTGCGCTCGCCGGATCTGGGCGCTATCTCCATCAAGACCGCCATTGAACGCTCCGGCCTCCAGCCGGCGGATGTCCAGGAAGTCATCATGGGCTGCGTGCTGCCCGCCGGCCTGGGCCAGGCCCCGGCGCGCCAGGCCTCACGCGCTTCCGGCATTCCCGACAGCTCCGGCTGCACCACCATCAACAAGATGTGCGGCTCCGGCATGCAGGCCGTGATCATGGCCCATGACCAGATCAAGGCCGGTACCAACAACATCATGATCGCCGGCGGCATGGAAAACATGAGCCAGGCGCCGTACCTGCTGCCCAAGGCCCGCGGAGGCATGCGCATGGGCCACGGCCAGGTGATGGACAGCATGTTCCTGGATGGTCTGGAAGACGCCTACGAAGGCGGCCTGATGGGTGTCTTCGCACAGCGCACCGCTGATAAATACGACATCAGCCGCCAGGCCATGGATGAATTTGCCATCGGCTCCCTGCAGAAATCCCTGGCGGCCATCGAAAACGGCTGGTTCCGTGACGAGATCGTTCCGGTCACCGTTTCTGGCCGTGGCGGCGACACCGAAGTTGACACCGACGAGCAGCCGGGCAACGCCAAACCGGAGAAAATCCCGCACCTGAAGCCGGCCTTCGCCAAAGACGGTTCCGTGACTGCGGCCAACTCCAGTTCCATCAGTGACGGCGCCTCCGCCCTTGTGCTGGCCTCCGCCGCCGAAGCCGACGCCCGTGGCCTGACGCCCCAGGCCCGCATCGTGGCCCACGCTACGCACGCCCGCCTGCCGGCCGAGTTCACCCTGGCGCCCATCGGTTCCATCGAGAAGGTGCTCAAGAAAGCCGGCTGGAGCGTGGACGACGTGGATCTCTTCGAGATCAACGAAGCTTTCGCCGTGGTGACCCTGGCAGCCATCAACGAGCTGAAGCTCCCCGCGGAAAAGGTCAACGTCCACGGTGGCGCCTGTGCCCTGGGGCATCCGATCGGTTCTTCCGGCTCCCGGATCATCGTTACCCTGATCAATGCCCTGAAGCAGCGTGGGCTGAAGCGCGGTGTGGCTTCGCTGTGTATTGGTGGTGGCGAGGGGACTGCCGTTGCTATCGAGCTGATCTGATTTGGTGGAATTGTCCTCGTTGTAGCCTGCCCATTTGAGGGCGGGCTTGCGGGGTGGCCGGTGGAGTTTTTCTTGGAAAAAGAACTCGCTTCGCTCAGACACCTTTTTCCGGCGAAAAATCCACCGGCCACCCCGCGCCGAGATACTCTCGAGATATCGCGATTTTCAGAATCTTGCTTTCTCTTTTTTGAAGAAGTGCATTCCTTAGTCCAAAGGACGGTGGTGGGGGTACCTTTTCTGGCGGGAAAAAATGTCTGAGCGAAGCGAGTTGTTTTTCCCAGAAGAAAAGGTACCCCCACTGCCGGCCATCCCCCAAGGCAGAAGTCTCACCATCCCAGAAAGCCTGACTTGATATCAGTCATGCGACCAACTCGATGATTTGCTAGCCTTCAATGCATTGAAATTCCCCGGTATTGGAGAAAGACCCCACGTGCGAAAGCGCCACGAGTTTATTGAGGAATCCCGCAAACAGTGGAGTTCCGAGCCTGCGTTTGTGGCTTCGATGGCCGCAGCGGCTGTGGGGCTCGGGAACCTGTGGCGGTTTCCGTACATGGTGGGGGAGAACGGTGGTGGCGCTTTTGTGGTGGCTTATCTGCTGGCGCTGATTGTGGTGGTTTTGCCCATCATGATTCTGGAAGTGTCGGCGGGGCGTCTTTCCAAGGGCAGTACGGTTCAGACCTACCGGCAGGTGAACCGCTTCGGGGTGGTGTACGGCTGGTTTGTGGTGCTGATCACCGTTGCCATCACCAGCTATTACCTCGTGATTACCGGCTGGACCCTCGGTTATGCAGTGGATGCCGCAACAGACAATCTCCGAGTGTTTGGTGACTTTACCGCCGGGTATAACTCGCTCTGGTATTTCTTCGCGGTGACCGTGCTGGGGGCAATCATCCTGGCCAAGGATGTGACGGCCATCGAGCTGTTGTCGAAGATCCTGATGCCGGTATTGATCGTTGTGATGATCGGGCTGGTGATTCTGGCCAGTCGCACATCCGGCTGGGAGCAGACCAAGGATTTCTTTTTTCAGGTGGACTGGAGTCGCCTCACGGACGGCAAGCTTTGGGCGTTTGCCTTCGGCCAGGCGTTCTATTCTCTGGCGATTGGCCAGGGTTACCTGGTGACCTATGGCAGCTTTATTCCCCGACAGACTCACGTGCCCCGAGCCTGTCTGATTGTTGCTGGCACGGAGACCAGTGTGGCGCTGCTGGCGGGCTGGATGATCTTTCCGTTTGTGTTCAGTCTTGGCATGGAGCCCGCGGAGGGCAGTCAACTGGCGTTTGTGACCATGCCCCGGGTGTTCGAGGACATGGTGGGCGGCTACTGGGTGGGTACCCTGTTTTTCAGCCTGTTCTTCATGGCCGCGTTCAGTTCCAGCCTGGCCGGTCTGAAGGTGATGATAGCGGCGGTAGCGGAGGAGTTCCGGCTGAGCAATGGCAAGGCCGTCAGTCTTGTTACCCTGGTGATGCTGGTGCTGGGCACGGCATCGGCACTGAGTTTCACCCCGCTGGAGTGGAACATTGCCGGGGAGCCGGTGCTGGATGTGATCGACCGGGTGGCCGGCGGTAATGTGATCATCTTCTCCGGGGTGTTGGGGGCCGCCATGTTCTGCTGGTTTATTCCGCCCGAGAAGATACGAACGGTGCTGGGCACCCAGAGCCGCTGGTGGGAGTGGCGTATGTACCTGGTTGGTCGCTACCTGCCGCTGGTGATGCTGATCTGGATTGTGGTGACCTATGCCCTGAACCAGGTGGGCATTACTCCGGCCTGACCTGGAACTCCCTGGCGTCGATCTTCAGCTTCTTCAGGCGCGAGGTCAGGGTGGTCGGTTTGATGCCCAGCATGGCCGCCGCGCCGTCATCGCCGAAGACCCGGCCACTGCTCATGGTGAGGGCCCGGGCCAAATTCTGTTTCTCCAGTTCCCGCAACTCCTGCTCCGTCATCAATTCGCCGCTGTAATGTCTCGCAGGCGGCGCTTCTGCCGTGTTGGACCGGGCTGCGGACTCCGGGCCTGGCAGGTCCAGATCCAGCCGGCCGTCGGCGGTGATTACCTGGCGCTCGATCACATTCTCCAACTCCCGCACATTGCCGGGCCAGTGGTAGGCTTTCAGGGTTTCAACGTCACGTTCTTTCAGGGCCAACAGAGGCCGGTTGAACTTCTGGCACGCGCGGTTCAGGAATTCCTGGGCGAGGATGGGGACGTCCTCCAGCCGCCGGCGCAAGGGTACGGATTCGATGGGGAAAACATTCAGGCGGAAGTAGAGGTCTTCCCGGAAGGTTTTTTCCTGAACTTCCGCCTTCAGGTCACGGTTGGTGGCCGCGATCACCCGCACATCCACAGCCCGGGTTCGGTTTTCGCCAACCCGCTCGAATTGCTGATCCTGCAGCACCCGGAGCAGTTTGCCCTGGAGTTCAAGGGGGATTTCGCCCACTTCGTCCAGGAACAGGGTGCCGCCGTCGGCCAGTTCGAACCGGCCCACGCGATCACTGACGGCGCCGGTGAAGGCACCCTTGATGTGGCCGAAGAACTCGCTCTCGAACAGATCCTTGGGAATGGCCGCACAGTTCACCCGAATCAGGGGCCGGTCCCGTCGGCTACTGGACTGGTGGATGGCACGGGCAATCAGCTCCTTGCCTGTGCCTGATTCGCCGGTGATCAGCACGTTGGCATCGGTGGGCGCCACCATACCGATCCGGCGCACGATGGCTTTGATGGCCTCGCTCTGGCCGAAGATTTCGTGGAAGTGGTACTCGGCGCTGAGTTCTTCCTGCAGATAGGCGTTCTCCATTTCCAGCCGGTGCTTGAGGGTTTCCACTTCCTCCAGCGCTTTCTGCAGTTCTTGCTGGGCTTCCTGACGCGCGGAGATATCCCGGAAAACCACCACTGCACCCACCGGATGCCCGTTGTCCAGGATCGGTGTGCTGGTGTATTCCACCGGGAAACCGCTGCCGTCCTTGCGCCAGAACCAGTCCTCGCCAACCCGCTTCACACTGGCATCGCGGAAGGCGGCGTATATCGGGCAGTCCTTGAGTGGGTACAGGCTGCCATCGGCATGGGAATGGTGCACCACGCGGTGCAGAACCCGACCCATGAGTTCGTCAATTCGCCACCCCAGCATGCGCTCGGCTGCGGGGTTTGCAAAAGTACCTCGGCCTTCGGCATCCACCCCGTAAATGCCTTCCCCGACGGCATGCAGGATCAGCTGGTTTTCGCGCTCCATGTCCTTGAACAGTTCTTCCACCCGACGCCATTCAAGCAGGCCGCCCCGGTGGTAGTGGTTGGCATCGTGGCGCTCCCGAAGGGTTCGCAGCTGGCGTCGGTCCCTCAACAACAGCAGCACATTCTGGGTTTCCGCCTCGCCGACCCTGGATGAGGAGATTTCCAGTTCCACGGTGTGGCCGTCCCGGTGCTGGAGAAAGAAATCCCGGCTCCAGCCGTGGCTGCGAAACAGGGTTTCCTCAGTGAATGCAATCAGTTGGGGCCGCTGGTCGGTGAACAGGTGGGTGCATGGCGTTCCGACGAGAGATTGCCGGTCGGTGCCGATCATCCGGCCCATGGCACTGTTGGCGGACAGAATCAGATCCCGGCCCGCGTCTACCAGCAGGGCCGCTTCTGGTAGGTGGTCAATCCAGCTGCCGGTTATTTCAGGGTGAATGATGGCTTCGGTATTCATGGCGATTTCCTGAGTCAGTCCCCGAAGGAGGAAACAAACCCTGTGCCAACTACGAAAAATCGCAGTCCTGGCTACGAAAAATCGTGAAATACGAAATGTCGTAGCTCTCCTGTTTTCAGGCTTCGCATGCCTAATGATTTAAAAACAATGGGTTAAAAAAATAGCCGGACTTGGCACAAACCCTGCGATAGCTCTCTCAGAACGCGGAGCCGACCCGACCATTTTCAGCCTCGGGCCCGAGCCGCACCTTTGTTGCACCGTGAGAGTGCAGAAATAACCCAAAACTTAGGTCCCAAACCCAGGAGAGTGCGCCATGACCACGAAAAGCCTTGGAAACCCGTTTGACGGTGACAAGTCCCTGATTCACGCAAAGACCTGCGGCTGCCCGGAGTGCAAACCCGGCGACAGCACCCCGTCCATTTCCCTCGATCTCAAGCCCTCTGCCGGCCAGCAGGCAGTTGCTGACGAGCATCTGGATTCAGAAGCGATGATGGATCGCGCCATCGAGGGCGCGGTGGTGCGCTCGGTGTTTGGTCACAACGAACACAGCCGGCGTGCCTTCATGAAAATGATGGGCGCTGGTACCGCAGCGGCGGTTCTGGGCAGCGTGTTCCCGATGGAGAAGGCGAAGGCCGCGGTAAAGGAATCCCTGGGCAAGCTTGAGAAGACCAAGCTGAACGTTGGCTTTGTACCGATCACCTGTGCCACGCCCATCATCATGGCTCACCCCATGGGCTTTTATGAGCGCTATGGCCTGGATGTGACCGTTACCAAGACCGCGGGTTGGGCGGTGGCCCGGGACAAGTCCCTGGCTGGCGAATACGACGCCTCACATATGCTTACTCCCATGCCCCTGGCGATGACCATGGGCGCGGGCTCCACACCGGAGCCGTTCATCATGCCGGCCGTTGAGAACATCAATGGCCAGGCCATCGTGCTGCACGTCGACCACAAGGACAAGCGCGACCCGAAACAGTGGAAAGGCTTCAAGTTTGGCGTGCCGTTCGAGTACTCCATGCACAACTTCCTGCTGCGTTACTACCTGGCCGAGAACGGTATCGACCCGGACAAAGATGTGCAGATCCGTGTGGTCCCGCCACCCGAGATGGTTGCCAACCTCCGCGCCGGTAACCTGGATGGCTACTTGTCACCGGATCCGTTCAACCAGCGTGCTGTTTGGGAGAAGGTGGGCTTCATCCACATGCTGACCAAGGACATCTGGGAAGGCCACCCGTGCTGCGCCTTTGCCTGCAGCAAGCAGTTCGCGACCCAGAACCCGAACACCTACGGCGCCCTGTTGCGCGCCATCATCGACGCGACGCAGTACTCCAACAATCCGGATAACCGTAAGGAAATCTCCGAAGCCATCGCGCCAAAGAACTATCTGAACCAGCCGGTTCCGGTGATTCAGCAGGTGCTGACCGGCTACTACGCCGATGGCCTTGGCGAGGTAAAAGACGTGCCGGACCGCATCGACTTCGACCCGTTCCCGTGGCACTCCATGGGCGTGTGGATCCTCACCCAGATGAAGCGCTGGGGTTATATCGAGGGTGATGTGGACTACAAAGGCATTGCCGAGCAGGTCTACCTGGCGAGCGAGACCGGCAAGATCATGGAAGAACTGGGTTACACCGCTCCGGACAAGACCTACAAGACCCACACCATCATGGGCAAGACGTTCGATTCTGATCGTGCCGAAGAATACGCACGCAGCTTCGACATCGGGAGGGTGTAACCATGGCTTCCCTGAACGTCCGGGCAGCACTGCTGTCGGTGTCGTTCCTGATTCTGGCCCTGGGGCTCTGGGAAATGGCAACCCAGCCCCCGGAGGCCCAGACAGGACTGACCGAATACGAAATGCTGATGGGTGGTGTGGAGCAGGAATCCCGGGTGCCGCCACCCTCGGCGGTGATCAAGCTGGCCTGGGCGGAGTTGTCCGATCCGTTCTATGACGCCGGCGCCAACGACAAGGGCATCGGCATCCAGCTGGCCTATTCGGTGTACCGGGTATTGACCGGCTACCTGGCGGCCATGGCCATTGCGCTGCCCGTCGGGTTCCTGATCGGCATGTCGCCGCTGATGTACAAGGCCCTGAACCCTTACATCCAGGTGCTGCGGCCAATTTCGCCGCTGGCCTGGATGCCCCTGGCCCTGTTCATCATCCAGGACTCCGATGCCTCAGCGATCTTTGTGATCTTCATCTGCTCGATCTGGCCAATGCTTCTGAACACCGCCTTTGGTGTGGCGAACGTGAGGCAGGACTGGGTCAACGTGGCCCGCACCCACGAACTCGGCCCACTGCGCACCGCCATTACGGTGATCCTGCCGGCCGCAGCACCCACCATTCTGACCGGCATGCGGATCTCGATTGGCATTGCCTGGCTGGTCATCGTGGCCGCGGAAATGCTCGTGGGCGGCACCGGCATTGGCTACTACGTGTGGAACGAATGGAACAACCTGGATCTGGCCAGTGTGATCTTCTCCATCCTGATGATCGGGGTGGTGGGCATGCTGCTCGACCTGGCCCTGGGCAAGGCCCAGAAACTGGTGGAATACAAAGAATGAGCGGTCCGGCACCGGTTTCCGGTGCCGGCCTCAACCCTCCGAATGGAGACCTGTTATGAGTAAATCATTCCTGGAAGTAGATGGCCTGTCCAAAGTCTATCCGGACGGCCAGGGCGGTGAGCTGACCGTCTTCGAGGATATCCGCTTTGCCCTGGAGAAAGGTGAGTTTGTTTGCATCATCGGCCACTCCGGTTGCGGCAAATCCACCATCCTGAACGTGTTGGCAGGCCTGGACGAAGCCAGCGCCGGCAACGTGGTGATGAACGGCAAGGAAATCAAAGGCCCAGGCCTTGAGCGCGGGGTTGTGTTCCAGAACTACAGCCTGCTGCCCTGGAAAACCACCCTGAACAACATCGTCTTCGCCGTGCGCGCCCGCTGGCCGGAGTGGTCCAAGGAAAAGGTGAAAGAGCACAGCGAACGCTACCTGAAGATGGTGGGCCTGGACCACGCCCTGAACCGCAAGCCGTCCCAGCTGTCCGGCGGTATGCGTCAGCGGGTGAGTATCGCCCGGGCCTTCGCCACCCAGCCGGAACTCCTGCTGCTGGACGAGCCTTTCGGCGCGCTGGATGCGCTCACCCGGGGTGTGATTCAGGACGAGCTGGTGAAAATCTGGGAAGAAACCCGCCAGACCGTGTTCATGATCACCCACGATGTGGACGAAGCCATTCTACTGTCTGACCGCATCTTCCTGATGTCGAACGGCCCCAACGCCCGCATCGCTGAGAGCGTGAAAGTGGACATTCCGCACCCGCGGGCCCGGGCCACCATCTTCCAGAACCCGGCCTACCACAAAACCCGGGACTACCTGGTGGACTTCCTGGTCAACCGAAGCGGCTCGGCTCTGCCGGAAAAAGACGGCACCCCGAAAATCGTCGAACCCGCCAAAGGCGTTGCCCAGTCCACGCCAGCGTCTGCCGACTCTGAAACCGAATCCGAATCTGAGACTGCCGCCCGTGCGGTGAATGCCTGACGTTAAAACCCAAGAGAGGAAACAGCCATGATGAACAAAGAACTGATGACCGCCAAAATCCTGGAAGCCAAAGTGTCCAAGGGAATGACCTGGGAAGCCATCGCCGAAACCATCGGCCTATCCCCGGTGTTCACCACCTCAGCGGCCCTGGGTATGAACAGCCTCACCGAAGACAAGGCCTTTGCCCTGTGCGAAGTCCTCGACCTGGACAAGCCGATAGCCGAAGCCCTGCAGGTCTGCCCCAAAAAAGCCTGGGACGGCGCCGTTCCGCAGGATCCGCTGATTTACCGTTTGTACGAAGTGGTGGGTGTCTACGGCGACACTATAAAAGAGCTCATCCATGAGAAGTTCGGCGACGGCATCATGAGTGCCATCGATTTCACCATGGACATCGAGAAGGAAGAGAATCCGAAGGGCGACCGTGTGGTCGTGACTATGAACGGGAAGTTCCTGCCTTACAAAGCCTGGTAAATCGGAAGAGCCCGCCTTTGTAGCCTGTTGGTTGAGGGGCGGGCCTGCGGGGTGGCAGGTGGAGTTTTTCTTGGAAAAAGAACTCGCTTCGCTCAGACACCTTTTTCCGGCGAAAAATCCACCTGCCACCCCGCGCCGACGTGCAACGCGGGTTCACCGGCTTAAAGACGTTGTGTTTTCTCTTTTCTCCAGAAATATCGTTTCTGCCCGTCGGTAGGGGGTGGGGGTATCTTTTCTGACAGGGAAAAGATGTCTGAGCGCAGCGAGTTGTTTTCCCCGAAGAAAAGATACCCCCACCCCCGTACCTGCCCGCCAAACCTCAGGCTACGAAAAGACTATGCCGCCAAAACCTCAGGCCGAACGGGAACGAGCGACAGAACCAGCCGCCAGTGCAACCTCGGCAACGGTGTGAAGCTTCTCCAGTTGCGACTGCAACATGGCAATCGGCCGCGTACCCTCCAGCGTCAGCGCGATATTCAAATGCTCGCCGGCGGTTTCCACCGCCATGGAGGCAATCCGGAACCCGCGGATGCGGACCACCTGGCATAGCCGCTCCAGGGCGGCGGCTTCGTGGGTCATGCGGCAGTTGATGGTGTAGCTGGGCGTTGAAGGTTGGCTTTGCGGGTTCATGCAACTTGCTCCTTGCTGGCTTTGGCGGTGCGGGCGGTTTCGTCGATCATGTCGGTGTTGCTGGCGCCGGGTTTGACGATGGGCCAGACGTTCTCTTCACGGCTGATGGCAACGTGCAGCAGCATCGGGCCGTTAAAGGCCAGGATGGTTTCGATGCCGCGGCGGATCTGGTCGGTGCGTTCGATGTACAGGGCCGGGATATCGAAGGCCCGGGCCATGGCAACGAAGTCCGGATTGTCGTCCAGGTTTATCTGGCTTTCCCGGTTGTTGTAGAACAGTTCCTGTTGCTGGCGGACCATGCCCAGGCACTGGTTATCCATGACGATTAGTTTCACCGGCAGGTTGTAGCGGCGGATGGTGGCCAGTTCCTGAGCGTTCATCATGAAAGAGCCATCGCCGGTAACGTTGATGACGGTGCTGTTGCGATCCGCAAACTGGGCGCCGATGGCGGCGGGCAGGCCGAAGCCCATGGTGCCGAGGCCGCCGCTGGTCAGGTGATGGCGCGGATGATCGAAGTCGTAGTGCTGGGCTACCCACATCTGGTGCTGGCCAACGTCGCAGGCGATCACGGTGTCGTCCGGGGCAATCCGGGAGAGTTGGCGGATAAACGCTGGGCCGGTAATCGGGGCCAGGGGCTCTTCGTTGTCAGCGGCGTGGAAGCCGCCGGTGGTGTACCAGGTACGGCACTGTTTCTGCCATTCACTGATGGCCAGTGGCTCGGCCTGCAAGGCGCCCGCCAATGCTTTCAGGATGTGGTTCAGATCACCGCGAATGGCCAGATCGGCATCGCGCAATTTGTTGATCTCGGCGGCATCAGCATCAATGTGGATCATCCTGGCATTGGGTGCAAAGCCGTCCAGTTTGCCGGTGGCGCGATCGTCCAGGCGGGCGCCGATGACCAGCAGCAGGTCGCACTCGTCGACGGCCTTGTTGGCGGCCCGGGAGCCATGCATGCCCAGCATGCCGAGGTTGTAGGGGTTGTATTTGCCGGGGTTGCCAATGCCCTTGAGCGTGACAACCGCCGGCAGGGCTGAGGACTCCGCAAAGGCCCGGAAGGTCTCCTCGGCGTGGGCCAGGCTGATACCTCCACCACTGTAGAGCAGGGGCTTGCGAGCGGCGCGCAGCATCGCCAGGGCTTCCTTCAGGTCTGGCGAAGCCGGCTCAGAGGGCTGAGCCTGGGGGAAGGGTGCATCGGCCACGTCGCTCAGCAACAGGTCCTTGGGAATATCAATCCAGACCGGCCCGGGGCGACCGCTCTGGGCCAGCTCGATCGCCTCTTCCATGATGGTTGGCAGGCTGTCCGCATCATCGATCAGGTAACTGTGCTTTACGATGCCCAGGGTCATGCCCAGTACGTCGGTTTCCTGGAAGGCGTCGGTGCCGATCAGGCCAGACGGCACCTGGCCGGTGATGACCAGCATGGGAATGGAATCCCGGTGGGCATTGGCAACACCGGTGATCAGGTTGGTGGCGCCGGGGCCGGAGGTGGCAATGCACACGCCCAAGTTGCCGCTGGCCCGAGCATAGCCGTCGGCCGCCAGGGCGCAGCCCTGTTCATGCCGGCACAGCACGTGCTCCACGCCCACATCGTCCACCAGCGCGTCGTATAGCGGCATGATGCAGCCGCCCGGATACCCGAAAACCGTGCTGATGTTGTGGCGGTGGAACGCTTCAAGAATGTGCTGTGCGCCGTTCATGGTCGTTTTTCCCTTTTCTTTTGCCGTAAAAAAAGAAACCCCCGGGACCTTTCGGTGCCGGGGGTTTCTGGTGTCTTGTCAGGTTTGTCGCTATCTCACCCGCTTGTCCACGCAGAAGCCCCCGGACGGTACCACGACCACCAGGACTAGCTTCACAAGGACAATCACTGCGTTGAGATTCATAAAATCGACAGTCTGCTCTGAATTCGTAAAAAGATTCTGTGTAGAATCTACCCCACGTTTTTAGCCGGATGCAACCGTTAATTGCCGGTTTTTTCTGCCACCCTCGATTCAGGAACAGTGAGCATTCAATGACGAAAGCAAAATGGGGTTCTCTCGGACTGTCACTTCTGATCGTGATTGCGCTGGTGATCTGGATGGCGACTGGCGAGGTGAAGGTGGCCAGTGACGAGGCGCCGGAGCGTCAGGACAGCGGCGATGACCAGCTCACGACCGTGCAGGTGGAAACCCTCTCGGCACGGCTCCACGAGCCGGGGCTTATGCTCCAGGGCCAGCTGGAACCCTGGAGTTCGGTGATGCTGAGCGCCCAGGTGGCCGGGCGGGTGGAGTCCCTGGCAGTGGGACTTGGAGAGCAGGTCCGGCAAGGCCAGACATTGCTTACGATTGCCGATGAAGGAAGGAGTGCAGCCGTTTTGCGCTGGCAGTCCCGGGTTCGGAAACTGGAGGCGGATCTTGCAGCCGCTCGCCGGCTGCGGGCCAGCAATCTTGCGGCGGAATCCGAGGTCCTGGCTCTGGAAAGCGAACTGGCTGCGGCCAATGCCGAACTTACCAGCGCCCGCCAGGCAATCAGTCACCTCACCCCGGAAGCGCCTTTCGACGGCACCATTAATCGCAAGTCGGTGGATACCGGCGATCTGGTGCAGGTGGGGTCACCTTTGTTTCAACTGGTGAGGGTGGATCGCCTGAAAGCCACGGCGCAGATTCCCCAGCAGTCGGTGGGTGATGTGGCAACCGGCCAGGCGGTTCGTGTGGACCTGCTGGATGGCAGCCGTCTCTCGGGCATCGTGACTTTTGTGGCCAGCGCCGCTTCTCCGGAAACCCGGAGTTTTGCCGTGGAAATCGCGGTGGAGAATCCGGATCGCAAACGAGTGGCTGGCGGCAGCGCCAGCCTGCGGGTGGCACTGCCCGAGGTAAAGGCGATGTTTATCTCACCTGCCTATTTGTCACTGGGTGACGACGGTCGTCCCGGAGTGAAGTACGTGAACGGCGAGAACCGTGTTGAGTTCGGCGAAGTGAAACTACTCAGCGTGTCTACTGATGGTGCCTGGGTGACCGGTTTGCCGGATGAGATCCGTCTGATTACCCGGGGCGGTGGGTTCGTGAGCACCGGTGAGCAGGTCGTGCCGGTCGACGCCGCTGAAGACAGGGGCTAGACCGCATGCGCGCACTGATCTTTGCCGCCATCGACCGCAGCCGGACCACCTTGCTGACGCTGCTGTTCCTGATTCTCGGGGGGATTGCCGCGTTTCAGACCATCCCCAAGGAAGCCAACCCCGACGTCACCATTCCGATGATCTATGTCTCCATGACCCTGGACGGAATCAGCCCGGAGGACGCCGAGCGCCTTCTTGTTCGTCCAATGGAGCAGGAATTGCGTTCCCTGGAAGGCATCAAGGAAATGCGGGGCACGGCCTCGGAAGGGCATGCCTCGGTGATGCTGGAGTTCGATGCCGGATTTGATCCGGACAAAGCGCTGCAGGACGTTCGTGAGAAAGTGGATACCGCTCGCACCAAGCTGCCCCGGGAAGCAGATGAGCCGAGGGTTAACGAAATCAACGTGTCCCTGTTCCCGGTGTTATCCGTCGGTCTGTCCGGGCCACTGTCGGAGCGGGAGCTGATCACCATCGCCCGCCGGTTCCAGGATGCCATCGAGTCGATTCCGGAAGTCCTTGAGGTCGAGATTGGCGGCGATCGGGAAGACCTGCTGGAAATCGTGGTCGATCCCCAGGTTCTGGAGAGCTACGGCATCGATTTTGACCAGTTGGCTTCCCTCGTAACCCGCAACAACCAACTGGTCGCTGCAGGCTCCCTCGATACCGGCAACGGCCGCATGGCCCTGAAAGTGCCCGGCGTGATCGAAACCATCGAAGATGTGATGTCCATGCCGGTGAAGGTGGATGGCGACACGGTCGTTACGTTTGGCGACGTGGCCATGCTCCAGCGCACCTTCAAGGATCCGACCGGTTTTGCCCGCATCAATGGCGAGCCGGCGCTGGTGCTGGAGGTGTCCAAGCGCTCGGGCGCCAACATTATCGAAACCATTGCCCAGGTTCGCGAATTGATCGATGAGGCCAGGCCTCAGTTGCCGGACTCGCTGGAAATCCGCTACATCATGGATCAGTCCGAAGAGGTGCGCGATATCCTCAGTGATCTGCTGAACAACGTGCTTACCGCCATTGTGCTGGTTCTAATTGTAGTGATCGCCGCCATGGGACCGCGTTCTGCGGTGATGGTCGGGCTGACCATTCCGGGGGCGTTCCTGACCGGCATCCTGGTGATCTGGAGCATGGGGCTCACGCTCAATATCGTGGTGCTGTTCAGCCTGATTTTGGTAGCGGGCATGCTGGTGGATGGCGCCATCGTGGTCTCGGAGCTGGCGGACCGGAACCTGTCGGAAGGGCAGACGGTCAAGCAAGCCTGGGCCGAGGCGGCCAGCCGTATGGCCTGGCCCATTATTGCCTCTACGGCAACCACGTTGGCGGTGTTCGTGCCGTTGCTGTTCTGGCCGGGCGTGGTGGGGGAGTTCATGAAGTTCCTGCCACTCACAGTGATCATCTGCCTGATTGCGTCCCTGGCCATGGCGCTGGTGTTCCTGCCCGTACTGGGTAGCACCAGCGGCGGGCGCCGGGCGCGGCAGGGGCATTCTTCGGGGCGCCTGATGGAGGGTTATCGACGGGTACTGGGGCTGCTACTTCGTTCACCGGGGCTGACGTTGATTGGTGTGCTGTGCGTGATCGCTGTGATCTACGCCGCGTATGCCCGCTTTAACCATGGGGTTGAGTTCTTCCCCAGTGTGGAGCCGGATTCCGCCCAGGTTCAGGTGAGGGCGAGGGGTGATCTCTCAGTGTGGGAGCGGGATGCTATTGTGCGTGAAGTGGAGCAGCGGTTGCGTGGCATGCCCGAGGTGAAGGCCCTGTACGCCCGCTCAATGGTGCAGACCAGCTCGCAACTGGCGCCAGATGTCATAGGCGTTCTGCAATTCCAGTTTACCGACTGGTTCACCCGGCGACCGGCCAGCGCGATTCTCGAGGACTTCCGCGACATGACCTCCGATATAGCGGGCGTTGAGCTGGAGTTCCGCAAACAGGAAGGTGGGCCTGCCGAAGGCAAACCGATAGAGCTACAGGTGAGCAGCCGCGAAGCAAACAGTCTCAATGGCTACGTGGACGAAATCAAAGACCGCATGCGTGAGCTCGGTGGCTTCGTGGACATCGAAGACGACCGCAGCCTTCCGGGGATTGAGTGGCGGCTGCAGGTTGACCGGGAAGCCGCCGCTCGCTTCGGTACCGATGTGCTGGGTATCGGTAGTGCCGTGCGCTTGGTGACCAACGGGTTGAAACTGGCCACCTATCGCCCGGAAGACGTGCGGGATGAAGTGGATATTGTGGTTCGGGTGCCAAACAACTGGCGGGAACTGGATCATCTGCAGCGCCAGACCATTCATACCTCCCGGGGCCAGGTGCCGCTCTCTGAATTCGTCGATCTTCGCCCGGGCGACAAAACCAACAGTATTGTCCGGGTGGATGGCCAGCGCACGGTAACCATCAAATCCGATCTGGCACAGGGGCGCCGCGTGGATGAGCTGCTGCGGGCCCTGCAGGCCGAAATGCCGGAACCGCCAGAGGGAATTTCAGTGAAGTTTGCCGGCGAGAACGAGGATCAGCAGCAGGCATCCAACTTCCTTGCGACGGCCTTCCTGGTAGCCATCGGTCTCATGCTGTTGATACTGGTGACCCAGTTCAATTCGTTGTACCAGACCTTCCTGATTCTCTCGGCGATTGTGCTCTCCACCGCCGGGGTGCTGCTCGGCCTTCTGGTAAACGGTCAGTCGTTCGGCATTGTGATGGTGGGAATGGGTACGATTGCCCTGGCAGGCATCGTGGTAAACAACAACATCATTCTGATTGATACCTACAACCAGATGCGCAAGGACGGTATTGAGGCCTACGAGGCCGCCCTGGAAACCGGTTGCCTTCGCCTGAGGCCGGTGCTGCTCACGGCCATCACCACCGTGCTGGGGTTGATGCCCATGGTCCTCGGCGTCAATGTGGACCTGCTGACGCCCTCCCTGGGCCTTGGTGCGCCATCAACCCAGTGGTGGACCCAGCTGTCCAGTGCCATCGCGGGGGGATTGGCGTTTGCTACGGTGCTGACGCTGTTGCTCACACCTGCATTGCTGGTGCTGGGTAACCGGGCTGGTCAGGCTTTCGGGAGACTGACCAGCCGATTCCGAACGACTTAATGCTTGATCCGGCCCGCCAGTTCCTGGGCCCGGGCAGCCATGGCCTCCAGTTCAGGCACAGTGCGCAGGTTGTTTTCAGCAGCCTGGTGCATGGCTTCGGAGGTTTCGGCCACATCCGTGACATTGCGGTTGATGTCTTCACAGACACTGGTCTGTTCTTCGGCCGCTGTAGCAACCTGGGTTGTTGCGTCGTTGATGCTGCCCATGCGCCGGTTGATTTCGGCCAGGGTGGCGCGTACGGCCTCAACGGCCTCGCTGCTTTCCTGAGCTACAACGCCTGAGGCCTGCATGAACTCGGTGGCGTCCCGCGAAGCCCCACTGATGGCGCCGATGATCTGGTCGATTTCCACGGTGGCTTCCTGGGTCTTGGCAGCCAGGTTCCGGACTTCATCGGCAACCACCGCGAATCCGCGACCTGCGTCGCCGGCCCGGGCCGCCTCGATGGCGGCGTTCAGTGCCAGCAGGTTGGTCTGGTCTGCAATTTCCCGGATAACCTGCATAACGTCGCCGACCTTCTTGCCATCATTGGCGAGTTGGTTAACGGTTTCGGCCGAGTTGCGGATCTGGTCGGTCAGCCGCCGCATGCTGTCTACCGCTTTGTTGATCTGCGAATCCGCTGTAGCCGTCTCGTCGGATGTCTGGCTCACTTCGGTGGCTACCGAGGCAGCATGACTGGCCACATCTTCTGCGGTGGCAGACATTTCGTTCATGGCTGTCGCAATCTGCTCGATGCGCTGGTGGGCCAGGTCAGACTGGCTGACGACACTGTCGGCGTTTTGACGGATCAATTCGCCGGTTTCGTTGAGTTGCCTGGCGTTTTCACTCAATTGGGTGCCAGTATCGCTCAGGAACCGGTGCAGGCTGCGTGCGGCATCGGCGAGTTGCCCCAGCTCGTCGGCACGTTGCATCGTGACCGGATCGGACAGGTCACCGTCCCCAAGACGGGAGATCTGCCGGGTGAGTTTCTGGGCGGGACGAACCACACCGGACAGCAGAATCATGATCAGGGCGATGGTACCCAGAACAATTGCAGTGATCAGTAGGCCTGCCACAAGCCAACTGCGCTCTGTAACTACGGCGTTGAGGTCCTCGGCCCTGACAAGACTGTCTTCCCGAACGGCGGTTGCCGCATCCTCAATCAACCTGGCGGGTTCCCGGTCAATGCCCTGAACGGCCGTATCGCCCGCGTTCGGATCAAAACCGGATTGGGTGAACGCCTCGAATCCTTCACGATAGGCCCGTCCCATAGCTCGATGTGCCTGTTTGAAATCAGACATCAGCGTTTTTGCCTCGGGCTCCTGAATTCGGGGAATGAGTTCATCAAGTTGGCTCTGGATCGACGCTTCACGTTCCTTGAAACGGGTCCAGTATTTTTCGAGCTGGTCTGCGTCCGATCCGCGGATCAGGACGTTCTTCCACTCCTGGACCTGCGTCTTGAAGTCAGACAGCACGTCCTGGGCTTCCAGGGCGTTAACCATTCTGGTGCTGACAAGACTGTTAAAGTCATCTTTGACTTTCAGAGAGAAATTCAGGTAAACCACCGCCACCGCAGCGACGATAAGGTTCGCCGTTAAAACGACAAGAAGAACCCGGTTGAGTATGCTTTTCGAGTACCAGTTCATTGGTAAGTCCTGAATTCGATCGGGGGTAAGCGGTGTGTCGTTAGTGTATACGTGTAAATGGCTGATTAGGTTATCTAGTGTGGTATCGGCCGTTCTGAACTGCTCTTGACTGAAATCGGTTCTTTTGAATATGAAACTTTTATGACACCTACCCTATGAGTAACCCACTGACCGTTCTGTTTCGAGACGATCACCTTTTGATCGTCCACAAACCCGCCGGGCTGCTGGTGCACCGGAGCCCCATCGACAAACATGAAACCGAGTTTGCCTTGCAATATGCCCGGACGCTTAATGGTGGGCAGCATGTTTACCCGGTGCACCGCCTGGACCGTCCAACCTCCGGCATTCTGGTGTTTGCCAGGGACAGCGATACGGCCCGTTCGCTCGGTCTGTCGATGATGGCCGGTGAGGTGGCGAAAACCTATCTGGCGATGGTGCGCGGCTGGCCGCCGGAACAAGGGAAGATTGATCATCCTTTGCGAGAGGAACCGGAGGATCGACGGCTGAAAGGGGAAGAGCAGCCGGTGCGGGACGCTCTCACTTATTTCCACACGCTGGCGACGACCGAGATACCAGTGGAGATCGAGAAATACCCGAGCAGTCGCTACGCCGTCGTTGAACTGAACCCGAAAACCGGCCGAAAGCACCAGTTGCGCAGGCACATGAAACACATCAACCACCCGATCATTGGCGATGCCAATCACGGTCGGGGCCGCCACAATCGCTATTTTGCAGAGCGATTCGGCCAGGGGCGGTTGATGCTGGCCGCAACCCGGATGGCATTCCAGCACCCGGTTTCGGGTAAACCACTGACCATTAGCGCCGCGCCTGAGGCGAGCTTTCTGGAGGTGTTATCGCTTTTCCCGGGATTTGACGTACGGGATCACTCGGAAAAGTAGCGCTTGATAAACTCTGGGTAGGGAAGCGGTTTACTGTAACGGTAGCCCTGAAGGTAGTCGCAGCCTTTCTCGAACAGCCAGCTTTCATGGGCTTCGCTCTCCACACCTTCTGCAACGACAGAAAGGCCAAGCCCCCTGGCCAGGCCAATGATCGACAGGGTGATAGCGCAATCGTTTTCGTCATCCGGAAGGTTGTTGATGAACGAGCGGTCGATCTTGATGCGGGAGAAGGGCAGGCTTTTGAGCCGGGACAGCGATGAGTACCCGGTGCCAAAGTCGTCGATAGCGAGCTCGGCGCCGGCGTGTACCAGCTGTTCCAGAACCCGACCGATGACACTGAAATCACCCTGGATGGAGTCTTCGGTCACCTCAAACTGCAGGGCACTGACCGGCATGCCCTGGTTACCGCAGATCTCTTTTACCAGCTCTGGCAATTCGGGGACCAATATCTGCTCTGCCGACAGGTTGACGGATATCGTTGGTAATGGCGTATTCCGGTCTTTTGCCTCACGCCAGTGGGCGCAGACGTTTTTCAGCACACAGGCGCCCAGCTCATACATCAGGCCGGCGCTGCGCGCCACGTCCAGAAATTCAATCGGTGACAGCCAGCCACGTTGCGGGTGCTGCCAGCGAACCAGGGCCTCGGCGCTTTCCAGCTGTGTTCCCGTGCGGTCCATGATTGGCTGGTAGAAGACATCGAGGCCGCTGGTTCTGAGTGTTTCCCGCAGCTCGCTCTCGAGCGCAAACCGGGAGCGGGCTGTCATCTGGATTTCCGAATCGAACAGGGTCGAACGGTCCCCGCCCTGCCGCTTCGCGTGGTACATCGCAGCCTCTGCACCTCTGAGCAGTTCTTCTGACTCGTGGCAATCGCCCGGGAAGTGACAGATGCCCACACTGGCACTGACATTCAGATCCTGATCGGACACCCGGATCGACTGGCGAATACGGCTGTGGATCTCCCGGATCACCTCGTCCAGAAAGCTCGGCTGGGTGTAGTTGCGAATAACAAGGGCAAATTCATCCCCTCCAATGCGCGCCAGAAAGTCCTTGCCCGCCAACTGGATTTCTTTCAGGCGCTGTCCGATATCGGCGATGACCTGGTCCCCCGCCTGAGGGCCAAGGCCATCGTTGATGGTTTTCAGGCGGTCAACGTCAATCCAGAGCAGTGCAAGACTGCCGGTGCCCCGGCCTTTGATCTTGCGCACCAGGTGGTTCAGCCGGTCACGCAGTGAATCAATGTTGGCGAGTCCGGTGAGAGAATCGTATCGACTGACGTATTCCAGCGCCCGCTTGGATCTCAGCCATGCCTCGTGAGTGTTCATCAGGCTTATGGTGTCTGCAATGGCAGCTGACAGAGAAATGTCCGGGACCGACCAGTCACGGCGCACACTTGATTCCAGGCAGACAACCCCGCTGAGTTGTTCGCCGTCGAAAATCGGCGCGTCTAACATGGAATGGATGTTCTGCACGGACAGATAATCGCGGTCGAAGGAACGGGTGCGGATATCATTGCGGGCGTCTTCCACAGCAATGACTCGTTCTTCGGTGATGGCGCGGAAGTAGTCAGGGTGTTCTGAGCGAAACAGGTTGAACTCTGAGCCATTCTGCGCGATGCAGCTATTGCGGCCGGGCAGCTCTTTGTCGTGAAGCCACTCACAGGTGATCCGGTCCCGTTCTGGAGGGAAAAGCCAGACACTTGCCCGTTTCACGCCCAACAGCCGGGTGCACAGCTCCATGAGGGCTGCCAGCTTCCGGGGGCGGGGCATCTCGATAAAGCTGGTATTGTGGCTCAGCTCCATCAGTGCCTTGTGGTGGGTCACGAGGACTTCACTGTCACGCATGGCCGGGCTCAATAAATTGTCCTTCTAGGTTTACGAACGGCCTTGGCTCTCGGTTTGGGATGATTGATCAGGTTATGTCTAAGTTCTTTAAAGAATATGGCAGCTGTTTTTATAAGTGTCCAACTTCAAACGAGATTGGTCAGTGAGTCCCTGGTGTTTTGTTCCCCACTGCCAAGATGGTTCCGGCTGAAATCGCAAAGCAGCGGCCAGGGATGGTTGGCTTCCAGAGTAAAGGCGATATCCAGCAACGTGCGTTCGCCTCCGTGCCGCCCCATAAACTGAACGGACACGGGCAGTTGATCGGGCGTGTGGCCCATGGGCAGTGAGATTGCCGGTGCGCCCGTGGCGTTTGCCAGAGGGGTGAAGCTCACATACTCGCGCAGCCGTTCGAACAGGGTGTCAAAAGGCACATCGGGGCTCAGGTGGCCAAGGGCGGGCGTGGTGTGGCCAAGTACCGGTGTGAGCACGGCATCAAATCCGGCCATGGCATGTGCATAGTCGTGCCAGGAACGCTTGAGCCGCCAGAGTGCGGTTGGCAGGCGCCAGAACTGTCGCCGGAACATCCTGTCGAGGCCGTTGGTCAGGCCGTCTGTTTTGTGTTTGTCGAAGGCCGGGTGAAGCAGTTTCCTGCCGTTGGCCCTGATGCCGAAGGCAAGCAGTGCCCAGTACAAGCCAAAGTCATCAGGGAAGGTGCTGTGCACCGGAACGGGCACTGGCTCAATGCGGTGGCCCATTTTTTCCAGCCTGAGCGCCGTTTCTTCGACAGTCCGTCGGGTGATGTCATCGGTTTTGTGGCCATTGATGGAATCCAGCACCAGTCCGATTCTCAAAGGACGACCGGAGGGGCCCTCCATTCTTCCAATGGCCGGCAGGCCGGGATTTCGGAAATAGGTCTCGGCCTGCTCGAAAAAATTAGCGGTATCCCGTACCGAGCGCGTCACTACGCCCTCGCTGATAATGTTGATCGGCAGGGAGGCCGCCGCCTCGTTGTCTATCAATCGTCCTCGTGTGGGCTTAAGGCCGACCAGGCCGCAGCAGGCGGCCGGAATCCGTATGGAGCCTCCGCCGTCATTCGCGTGGGCAATGGGTACCACGCCGGCCGCCACCAGGGCCGCTGAACCGCCTGACGAGGCTCCGGAGGAATAGGCCAGGTTCCACGGGTTACAGGTTGCCTGCGCGTGTGCGGGCTCGGTTGTGGCGTTGAATCCGAATTCCGGCAGGGTGCTTTTACCCAGGCACAGAAAACCCTGGGCAAGCAACTGGCGGGCAAATGGGCTGGTATCGGATGCAGGAACGCTGGGCACGGCCAGGGAGCCGTGCCGTGTGGTCATGCCCGACACGTTGGTGTTGTCTTTGATAAGTGTTGGAACACCGCGGAACAGGGGAAAGGAACCGGTCTGGTCGGCGGCATCAAGCTTTGAAGCAGTCCGGATCGCCTGGTCGTAATTCGCCGAGGCCAGACCGTGAAGGAGCGGTTCGACCGCCTGTGCGCGAGCGATAGCGGCTTGAGTGAGTTCGGTGATCGATATTTCCCGGCGGCGGACCCGTTCGGCAAGGGCAGTGGCGTCATCGCAACCTATCGCGTCGTTTCTGAAACTGTGGCAGGACTGCGGGGCGCTCATGGCCAGACTCTCCTTGAAAGTGATTCCACGACTCTACTGCATTTGAAAACGTGATGACATGTCATTTTAGGTAGGGTGAGTGGTCGTCGGCCAGCACAGGGCCTTTTCACAGACCTCTTCAGATAATAAGCTGTCGGCCTGAAAACGTTGTAAGCGATCCTGATGGAATTTATTGAACCCCTCGTACGCCACTTTCTCGGAATTTTCTTTCTGATGATCGGTCTGCAGTTTGCTGGCCGAAGCCTCGGGCTTTATCAGAGAATGCGCTTTTCGCACATTAACTATGGTGAGCGGGGGAGTGCGCCCTGGTGGCACCGGCAAACCTTCAATGTGTTTCGGGCGTTCATTCTGGGCGTCTGCGTGGTGCGGATTTTTGCGGATATCGACCCCTGGCTGGGCGTGTTCGGCCCGCTCTATGTGTGGCCGATTTTGCTGGTTGGTATGCTCCTCCTGATTGGCTCATTTACTACCGTGAACTATCTGCAGGCCTACATGCATGAGGATTGGCGCTCTGGTATCGATCCTCGGAAGGATGAGCGCAAACTGCTCACAGGCGGGCCATTTGGCCGTTCCCGTAATCCGCTGTTCCTGGCTGTGATGGCTGGGCAGCTCGGTTTTTTCCTGGCCTTGCCCAGTGTGTTTTCCCTGGTATGCCTGGTGGCCGGTGTACTGGTGATCACCCGCCAGGCCCGGGAGGAGGAGAAGGCGCTGGCGGATAAATTTGGCGAGGACTACGAGCGTTATCGCGTGCGGGTACCGCGCTGGTTCTGACCCGGTGACGGCAGAGGGCCTTACGCAGATTTTTTCCGGGCTTCCTTGATCACATCGTAGGCATGACTGATTTCGCGGGTGCGTTCCTCTGCCATCTCCCGCATGCTCTCGGGCAATCCCCGGCCCGCAAGTTTATCCGGGTGGTTCTCACTCATCAGCTTACGGTAGGCCTTCTTGAGTTCATCATCACTGGCGGAAGGCGATACCCCAAGAACCTTGTAGGCATCGCTGATCTGATCAGCGGAGGAGGGCTGGCCAGCACCGGCCCGGTTGGTGTGGGCCCCACGGAGCATGGCTTCGAGCTGGTCCACCTGGCTCTCCGGTAACCCCAGCCCACGGGCGATTTTTACCAGCATTTCGTGTTCGGCCGGGTGTACCTTGCCGTCCGCAGCTACGGCTGATACCTGAACCTGCAGGAACATCTGGAGAAACGCGGGTTGGCGTCCGCTGGCCTGGAGGAACCGGTTAAGTTCGGCATCCAGGTCAAAATCCGGCTCTTTACCACGGTTGAAGGCGGTTTTGGCCTTGGCTTTCTGTTCTTCATTCAGGCGGAAGCGAACGAACATGGCTTCGGCCATCTGGATTTCATCCCTGGATACCACGCCGTCTGCCTTGCACAGGGCACCCATCACCGCAAAAACCGATTCAATAAAACCGGACTGAATGCTCTGGAGCTTGCCAATCAGGCGGCGCTTGAGAAGGTTCAAGAGAAAGGCGCCAATCGCCGCACCTATGAGAAAGCCCGGGAATTTGCCAAAGGCGTAGCCAATCAGACCGCCAATTATGATTGCAAACAGCATTAATAAGTCCTTAACAGGAATGAATCAGCCCATAGAATATACGTGTTTTTCAGCCCGGCTTCATGAACAGGCTTTCATCGACGTGATCGATCTGCCCGGGCTGCAGGTGCTGACGGGCATAGCGCTTGTAGGTCCCTGACCGGATGAACAGCTCGAATACCGCGCGATCAATGTGTCCTTCTTCAACCATCCGAGCCATGATGGTGAGGGATTCTGTGAGGGTTTTGCCTTGCTTGTAGGGGCGGTCGACAGCCGTCAATGCCTCGAACACATCCGCTACCGCCATGACCTTCTCGGGGATTCCCATCTCGGCCGCCGTCAGGCCGCAGGGATAGCCCTGGCCGTCCATGCGTTCGTGATGGGTGCCGGCCAGTCTCGGAACATTGGCCAGCCGGTCTGGCAGTGGCAGGGCGTCGAGCATGCAGATGGTTTGCACAATGTGTTCATTGATCTTGAAGCGCTCCTCGTCGGTCAGCGTCCCTTTGGCCACGGTGAGGTTGTGTAGCTCACCACGGTTGTAGGCGAACTCCGGCAATTCCATATCGAAGCCCCAGCGGTTTCTCGGGTCTTCCTTTCTGACCGGGGGAATATGCTCTCCCCAGGGCCGGAGGTGTTCGGGTTTGTCGGCAAGCAGCGTTTCGGTGCAGGGCAGTGGCAGCTCCGGACAACCCTCAAGGGCATTTTTCTCGTCCGGAGACAGGCCGAGACGGTCGCTGAAATGCCGCACCCAGGTTTGCTCGCCAATGCTGCGGATCTTTTCGATATTTTCGTCGGCCATGAACTCACCGCCCTGGTTGGCCGTTGCTATAAAATCGAATTCCTCCTGCAATCGGGCCTGGGTAGCCTGGCGTTCCTGGTCTGCGGGCACCTCCTCGTCTCCGGCGAGTTTCCGTTTGAGAAAGCGGATTTCGGCATCCCGGTGCAGCACTTCGAATCGGGTGCGGATCTCGTGGATGCGGTTATGAATGGTCTCCAGCTTGACCGCCTTGTCGACCACATACTCCGGGCTGGTGATCTTGCCACAGTCATGAAGCCAGGCAGCGATATGGAATTCCTGCAGCTGCTCTTCAGTCATGGTGAACGAATCGAAGGCCTGGTCGTCGCTGGCGATGGCCTCATCTACCAGCATCTGGGCGAGCTTGGGTACCCGCTCGCAGTGGCCGCCGGTATAGGGGGATTTTGCGTCAATGGCATTAGCCACCAGCCGAATGATGCCTTCGAGAAGTGCTTGCTGGCTTTCGATAAGTTCTCGTGTTTCGATAGCCACGGCGGCGGAACCGGCAATTTCATCCACGAAGACGATCAGATCGTCACTCAACTGGGTGTGGTCGCCCACCTCCATCTCGATCGCCAGGACGCCGATCAGCTGTTTCCGGCGGTTTCGAAGTACGGCGAACACCGGGTGCCCCGGGATGTGCTGCCGAAGCAAACGGATGATGTCGTTGTCATCTTGATTCGCATGCACATTCGGGATGGTGTCCGGCAGTTGCAGATCCTGTTTGACAGCAAGAGAAAGCTGGTTTTTCTGGCTCGTGAACAGGTAAATACCGCCGCGCTCCTGTCCGACTATGTGGATAATCTGTTCGAGGATGTCCCGAAGCAGATGGTTCAGATCCTGGCCCCGGTTCAGCACGGTGGCGATGCTCTGGAAACTGCGGATGGTTTTCGCCATGTCATCCAGCGCAACACTCAGTTGGCGGGCTTCCCGGATGTTCGAGTCGGATTTGACCGGCGTGTCGAAGCGGAACCGCGACAACCGGCTCACCTGATCGGTCAGGTGCTCCAGTGGGCGACCTACCTGCCGCCCGAGGAACCATCCGATCACCAGCAACACAATAGCAATGAGTCCGGCGATAACCGTTTGTCTGGCCAATGCCGCCCAGACCTCGGCCAGCAGTTCGTCCGAGGGTATTGCCACGGCGATGGTCAGCCCCTCCTGTTCCAGTGCACCGAGGGGCTCGGTCATTGCATACCAGTCTTTTCCGTCAATGCTGAAGCTTGTGACAGAGCTGCCCTCCTTGCGATCCCCGACCCGATCCAAAGCTTTCGAAATCGCCGGGCCGGGCTCTTTTGCATCGCCCGAATCGGCCAGCACTTCCCGATCCCGGTTAACAATGGCTATCCGGGTGTTCGGCGTCTGGCGGAGTTCTGCCAACTGGGTGCTCAGATCTGTCACGGTCACATCGATGCCGAAAATCGTACCCTCCTCCCCGGTTTCTTCCGATGCCCGACGGGACAGCGTGATGCCGGTTTCCCGGGTGGTAAAGAACGCGTAGGGCGCGGAAAGCTCCGTGGCATCCGATGCCTGGGCAGCATTGAACCAGGGCCGGGTACGCGGATCGTAGTTGTATTCTGGTACCGGGCGTTCTTCAATCACTTGCATGTCGGCATTGAAGAAATACCATTGACCCGGCGTTTGATTGCCCCCGTGGGTAATCGTCTGCAGCAGAAAGCGGGTTTCTTCGGGGGCATCAGGAAACTGCAGTATTCCGGAACTGCGAACCTTGCGCAGGAGAACAAAGTCTCCGTTCTGGTAACCGGCATAAACGGCGCTGACAATGTCGCTGCTGGTAAGTATGTCGGCCAGAACCGGCAGCCGGTCAAGGCGCTGGGGCAGCGTATTGGCGCCTGCGAGGCTGTCGTGGCTGAGCACCGCAAGGGCAGTGGATGGTGGCGCGGTGATGGCCTGTATCCGGTCGTCAACACTGATAGCCAGTTGGCGGGCGGTGGCGCCAGCTGCGGACACTTTGGCTGCCTCCATGCCCCGGAAACTCTGACCGATCAGCACAATGGTAAGAACCAGCATGCCGAGCGTAATGGCTGATGCAATCAGAAGGGCCAGGGAAATCTGGGCAGCCTGGCGTTTTCGATGCATGAATGATCCTTACCGGTGTGGATTGGCGTAAGACGGCGGAGAAGACCTGTTTAGTAAAAGACTAGTCGCTGCCCGGCACTTTTTCCGTTTATTCAGGGGGAATCGGTAGTTATGACTCAGGACCTGTTTGGCGAACAGCCACCGGAACAGACGGTCGAGCCTCTGGTGGATGGCGCGGTGGTGCTGCGGCAGTTCGCGCTCCCGAACGCCGAATCGCTCATGGCCGGCATTGAAACGGTTACCTCAGAAGCGCCGTTCAGACACATGAAGACCCCCGGTGGCCATGCCATGTCGGCCGCCATGAGCTGCTGCGGGGATCTTGGCTGGGTTACCGATAGCCGGGGTTACCGGTATCAGGTGGAGGATCCGGAATCCGGCCGGCCTTGGCCCGCCATGCCTGCGGCTTTCCGGGAACTGGCCAGAAGCGCCGCCGAAACCGCTGGTTTTGAGGGATTTGAACCGGACGCCTGTCTGATCAACCGATACCAGCCCGGGGCAAAAATGGGGCTGCATCAGGACAAGGACGAGCAGGACTTCACGCAGCCCATCGTGTCGGTTTCTCTGGGCCTGCCGATGGTGTTCCAGTTTGGTGGTCTCAAACGCAGCGAGCGCCCCATCCGCGTGCCACTTGCCCATGGTGACGTTGTGGTCTGGGGCGGCCCGGCCCGGATGCGTTATCACGGCGTGCTGACCCTCAAAGCGGGGGAGCACCCGCTAACGGGCGGGTATCGTTACAATTTGACGTTCCGTCGGGCCAGGTAAGGCATTACTGCAGCCAGGCCACCAGAAGCCCGGCTGCCAGAGAAAGCACCATCGGCCCCCCGACCAGCAGCCCGATCTGGCGATTGCCGACAAACCCGGCCAGCGCCGATTTCACGAGGTTGTTGGTGGCAGCGGCGATCACAATGCCGATGACTGCTGTTCCCATGGCCAGGCTGTTGTTGGACATGCGGGTCAGGGAGAGGGTAATTGCGTCCACATCCGCGATACCCGAGGTGGCTGCCAGGAAATAGATGCCCGCATCACCCAGCCAGTTGCCGAGGAACTCGCCCATCAGCAGGATGGCTGTAAGCAACGCGCCAAAAACCAGGGCCGAGGTCAAATCCAGCGGGTTCTGGTTGAGGGTTGGTTGGCTTACCTGGAGCTCTCGATCATTTTTCCGCCAGATAAAGAGCGCGGGCCCATAGAGCAGGGCGGTCATCACAAGCACGGGCCAGATCAGACTGGGCAACAGATCGGGATTGATAACCAGGCAATAAACCAGGATGCGGGGGAACATGGTGCCGCACGCAATCAGGATACCGGTGGCGAACTGGGCGTTGAGCTGCGGAGTTTTCGAGGCCTGGCGGGCGAAGTGCAGGGTGAGGGCAGTGGACGAGCTCAACCCGGCGAAGAGGCTGGTAAACAGGATGCCTTTGCGGGTACCGGCGACCCGTATGGCGAAATAGCCGACAAAGGAAATGGAGGCGATCATCACCACCATCCACCAGATTTCCCTGGGGTTGAGAACGCCGCCCGGACCCATCTTTTCGTTCGGCAATAACGGCAGCATGACCACGGAAATCAGCAGTAGTTTCAGGGCGGCATCCAGTTCATGTTCCTTCAGTTTGTTCACCCAGCCATGAATTTCCTGCTTGTTGTCCAGGATGATAGCGGTCACAACAGCGGCTGCTGTGGCGATAACCGGGTCCACAGCCACCGCCACTGCCCCGAAACAGAAGGTCAGCACCATGCCGACCATACCGGTGATGCTGAAGTTGCGGATATGCTCCAGCCGCTCGCTGTAGGCCACGATGGCCATGGCCACGACACTGACCAGAAGCACCGGAAACGCCCACTCCGTGATTTCCCGGGCCAGTAACGCGGAAATACCGCCAAGCAGGCCCACCAGAGCAAAGGTGCGGATACCGGCAATCCGCTCGCCGGATTTCTGTTCCCGCGCGTCCCAGCCCCGCTCGAGGCCGATGATGGCGCCAAGCAGAAGAGCAACGGCGAGATTCAGGGTGGTCTGGTTTCCAGCGAGAAACTGGGCGGCAACGTCGTCCATGGGGCGATGCAAGCTCCTGTAAATAAATGATGTTCTGATAATAGCAGTAGAGGGCGCCGGTCGTTAGACGTCTAAGAACTTACCGCTAGCGACCTTACTTTCCTGTAAGGGGGCTGATAAGCTTCGCGACCTTTGAATTCGTAGCAAGCTGGAACCCCGAAATCATGGTGAATTCCCTTAAAGCCAACTGGCTTTCGAACATTCGTGGCGATGTACTCGCCGGTATCGTTGTGGCGCTGGCACTGATTCCCGAGGCCATTGCCTTCTCGATCATTGCCGGAGTCGATCCCAAGGTGGGGCTGTATGCCTCCTTCTGTATTGCCGTGATCATCGCTTTCGTGGGCGGGCGCCCCGGGATGATTTCTGCCGCAACCGCAGCCATGGCGGTGTTGATGGTGACGCTGGTGAAAGAGCATGGCCTGCAGTACCTGCTGGCCGCAACCCTGATGACAGGCGTGCTGCAGCTGATTGCAGGTTATCTGAAGCTTGGCAGCCTGATGCGCTTCGTCTCTCGCTCGGTGGTGACCGGTTTCGTGAACGCCCTGGCCATTCTCATCTTTATGGCACAGTTGCCCGAGCTGACCAACGTCACCTGGCACGTTTACGCAATGACAGCCGCGGGTCTGGGAATTATCTATCTGTTTCCCCTGCTGCCCGTTTTGGGCAAGGTTCTGCCTTCGCCCCTGGTGTGCATCGTCGTTCTGACAGCCGTTGCCGTGGTTACCGGAATGGACATCCGGACGGTTGGGGACATGGGCGATCTGCCGGATACCCTGCCGGTATTCCTGTGGCCGGACGTGCCTCTGAACCTGGAAACCCTGATGATCATCCTGCCGTACTCGATTCCGCTGGCCATTGTGGGGCTGTTGGAATCCATGATGACGGCCACCATCGTGGACGACCTGACGGACACTACCAGTGACCGTAACCGCGAATGCAAGGGTCAGGGCATTGCCAACATCGGCTCCGGCCTGATCGGTGGTATGGCCGGCTGTGCCATGATCGGCCAGTCCATTATCAACGTGAAATCCGGCGGCCGGACCCGGCTTTCCACCCTCACGGCCGGACTCTTCCTGCTGGTTATGGTGCTGCTATTGGACAGCGTGTTGGTCCAGATCCCCATGGCGGCCCTCGTAGCGGTGATGATTATGGTGTCGATTGGTACCTTCTCCTGGGATTCGATTCGCAATCTGCGTGAGCATCCGCTTTCCACCAACATCGTGATGCTGGTAACCGTTATTGTCGTGGTCGCCACCCATAACCTGGCCTTCGGTGTTCTGGCCGGCGTGCTGCTGGCGGCGTTGTTCTTTGCCAACAAGGTGGGCCACTACATGCTGGTGACCTCCGAGCTGGATGAAACCACCGACACCCGCACCTACCGCGTTGTGGGTCAGGTGTTCTTCAGCTCCTCGGAAAAATTCATGGAATCCTTTGATTTCAAGGAAGCAGTCGATAATGTGGTGATCGACCTGAGTCGCGCGCATTTCTGGGATATCACCGCAGTGGGTGCCCTGGACAAGGCTGTGATCAAGTTCCGCCGTGAAGGCTCGGAGGTTGAGGTGATCGGGCTGAATGAAGCCAGTGCCACGATCGTTGACCGCTTTGGCGTGCACGACAAGCCGGACGCTGTCGATCAACTGATGGGGCACTGACATGACACAGACCAGGGAATCCAACAGCGATCGCAGTCAGAATAAAAATCACAAGGATCATGAAGGCGAGGTTGAGATGTTACGAGTAGTTGCCTGTATTGATGGCTCCCAGGCCGCTCCCGCAGTTTGCGATTACGCCAGCTGGGCCAGCAAGCACATGGAAACCCCCATGATGCTGTTGCACGTGCTTGATGAAGAGCGTTATCCGGCAGAGCCGGATCTGGCCGGAAGTATCGGCCTTGGCAGTCGTGAACAGCTGCTGGAGGACCTCGCAGAGCTGGATCGAAAACGAGCCAAGCTGGCCCTCGAACACGGGCATCACATGCTGGATGAAGCCCAAAAGCGGGTTGGCGAAGCTGGCATCTCAGACGTGGTGCAGAGACAGCGGCATGGGGACCTGACCGAGTCCCTGCTGGCGCTGGAGAATCAGACCCGGCTGCTGGTCATGGGGCTGCATGGTGAGAGCAGCTCGGAGCGTGACACTCACATTGGCAGCCAGCTGGAGACGGTGATTCGCAGCATGCATCGCCCGATTCTCCTGGTGCCGGATGAGTACACCCAGCCTCGCAGTGCCATGCTGGCATTCGACGGCAGTGCCACGGCCTTCAAAGGTGTGGAATTGTTGGCCGGCAGCCCGGTTCTCAAAGGCATGCCACTGCATCTGGTGATGGTTGGAGCGGATACCAATGACCGTTGGGAGCAGCTCAAAAAAGCCGAGAAAATGCTGGCGGGGCTGGAATCCGAGATCACTCTGGCGATCCGCGCCGGTGATGTGGAACCCACATTGCACGCTTACCAGGAAGAACATGATATCGACATTCTGGTGATGGGCGCCTACGGGCACTCCCGCATCCGTCAGTTCCTGGTGGGCAGTACAACCACCAGGATGCTGGAAACCGCCAGAAAGCCCCTGGTCGTCCTTCGCTAGGCCACTTCCTGGGCCAATTCCGCAAGATAGGCCATCGCGGCGCGGTGGCCTTGCTGATACCCCAGATCCAGCTTGTTCAGATCCGTGGTCAACCGGCTTACCGGAAAATTCTCCGGTGGCGCGATAATCCGGAGCCGGCAGTCCTCCGGCGGATTTCGAATGAATTCCAGTGTCTCGTTATATCTTTCGCCCCGCCGGATTATGGCCTCGGCGAGCCCCGGTTGCTCCCGGAACATCCGCTTGGTGAGCGCCGGAAACGCCAACGGCTTCTTCTCATAGCCCAGCGGTCGGGAAAGCACCACCGTCATATCCCGGGCTCCCCGGCGATAGGCCTCCGCAACCGGAATGGAATCGGCAATTCCGCCATCACTCATGGGCTCGTCCTCCACTCTTGGATAATCACGGTAGGCCAGGGGAATGGAGCAGGAGGCGGTGAGCACGTTGTGGATGTTCTGGTCGTCGACCGGAAAATACCGGGCCTCACCGGTCACCACCGACGTGGTTGCCACCCAGAGTTTGGTGGTGCCAGACAGGTAGCGTTCCAGATCGAGTGGTACTTCCTGGTAAGACTGATGCCAGAGCCAGTGAACATCGCACAAATGCCCGCCCTGGAAGAAACGCCCCCAGTTGATGAATTCCGGCCGACAGGCGTGGTCGGTGATTACTCGATGATTTCGGCCGTGATGGCCGCAGAGGTAGCCGATGAGATTGGTTGAGCCCGCGGAGACGCCCCAGGCTTCCGTGAAAGGCTGATGCCGCTTTTCGAGAAAGGCATCGAGTACGCCGGCGGCGAAGATGCCGCGCATGGCGCCACCTTCGACAACGAGGGCATTGCTGGTTGTGGTGTCACTGCGGGTCTGGAGCATCCGTTCCCCCTATCTTGTGTGTTCTCCGGTCATGCCAATACATGAACTCAGCTTACCAGTTCGACGGTCGCTTTGGGCAGTCGGATGTGCCCTCAGGCGCTGTTGCCGGCCGCCACACCCGAAGCCCAGGCCCACTGGAAATTATGGCCGCCGAGGTGGCCGGTCACGTCCACCACCTCACCGATGAAATACAGGTTTGGCTTCTCCAGCACCGCCATGGTTTTGGAGGAGAGCTGGCGTGTATCCACACCCCCCAGGGTAACCTCTGCCGTGCGGTAGCCCTCGGTTCCCGCCGGCTTGATCGACCAATGGCCGAGGACATCGGCAACCTGCTCAATATCGCTGTTCTTGTAGCCCTGCAAGGGACCGGTCCAGCCCTGCAGTTCGTTGAAGGCCTGGGCAAACCGTTTTGGCAGGTGCTGGGTCAGGTAGTTTGCAATGGTTGACTGCGGGCGGGTTTTCCGGAGGTTCAGCAGGTCATCCTTGATGCGGCAGGCCGGCAGCAGATCGATGGCCAGGCTGTCGCCCGGCTCCCAGAAACTGGAAATCTGGAGCATCGCCGGGCCACTGAGCCCGCGATGGGTGACCAGCATCGGTTCCCGGAAGTGCTGGTCATGGCACTGCACGTCAACGGGACAACTGACACCGGACAAAGGCGCGAGCTGGTCTTTCAATTCCGGCTGCAGGGTAAAGGGTACCAGGCCCGCGCGGGTGGGAAGTATGTCCAGCCCGAACTGCTCGGCTACCCGGTAACCGAATGCGGTGGCGCCCATGGTGGGAATCGACAGGCCACCGGTGGCGATCACCAGGGATTCACAGGTGAGATCGCCGGAGCCGACGCGCAAGCGGTAGCCGCTGTCGGTTTCGGTGATGCGGTCGACCGCTGTCTTCATTCTCACGTCCGCGCCCGCCCACTCACATTCGGTCAGCAGCATATTGAGAATGTCCTTGGCGCTGTCTTTGCAGAACAACTGACCAGGGGTTTTTTCCTCATGTTCAATGCCGTGGCGGTCTACAAGTTCCAGAAAGTCCTGGGGGGTATAGCGCTTTAGCGCAGAAATGCAGTAGTGCGGGTTATCCGAAAGGAAGTTGGCCGGCGTACTGTTCAGGTTTGTGAAATTGCAGCGTCCGCCGCCGGACATCAGGATTTTCTTGCCGGGTTTATTGGCGTGGTCCAACACCAGCACGCTGCGGCCGCGATAGCCCGCAGTGGCCGCGCACATCAGGCCTGCTGCGCCAGCGCCGATAATAATGACATCGTAGTGTGAAGGCATGGGGTAACCACAAACCGGGTACGAACATTGAGTGGGCGAATTATACGGATATGGGGGGCTGGCGTCTGTGGTGCCGGGGTAACCACGTATGAAGTGGCGGGATGAGAAGGAATCAGAGACCGGGCCCGTGGGGCCCGGTCGCCTTTGCAGTTACCCGTTTTTCAGGGTGTGCATATCGATCACGAAGCGATACTTCACATCGCCTTTTTTCATGCGCTCGTAGGCCTCATTGAGGTTGTTTATATCAAGCATCTCCACGTCGCAGCTGATGTCGTGTTCTGCGCAGAAATCCAGAACTTCCTGGGTTTCCGGCATGCCACCGATCAGCGACCCGGCCAGAACACGGCGCTTGAATACCAGGGCGCCAGCCTCTACGGGTGGCTCTACCGGCTCCAGCAGGCCAACCAGTATGTGAGTGCCATCGTGCTTCAGGCAGTTGAGGTAAGGGTTCAGATCGTGCTGGACCGGAACCGTGTCCAGCATGAAATCAAAGGTTTCAGCGGCTGCGGCCATCTGATCTTCATCGGTGGAGATCACTACATGATCGGCACCCTGCTTTTTCGCTTCCGCAACCTTGCTCTCGGAGCGGGTGAAAATGGTCACCTCCGCGCCAAGTGCCCGGGCGAATTTAACACCCATGTGACCGAGGCCGCCCATGCCGATAACACCGACCTTGTGGCCCGCTTTGACGCCATAATGGCGCAGCGGCGAGTAGGTGGTGATGCCGGCGCAAAGCAGAGGCGCAGCGGCCTTGATATCCAGCTTTTCCGGAATGCGAACGACAAACCGTTCGCTGACGGTGATACGCTCGGAATAGCCGCCAAAGGTGATGGAGTGATCGTGGCGGTCCTGGCCGTTGTAGGTGGAAGTCATGCCTTCGCTGCAGTACTGCTCCAGACCTGCTTCACAAGCTGAGCAGGTACGGCAGGAATCCACCATGCACCCGACGCCGACGACATCGCCTACGTTAAAGCTTTTGACCTCGGGGCCAACGGCCGTGACCCGCCCCACAATTTCGTGGCCGGGGACAACCGGATACTCGGTGATCCCCCAGTCGTTTTGTGCAAAATGAATGTCGGTATGGCAGACCCCGCAGTAGTCGATCTCGATCGCAACGTCATCGGGACGTGGATCCCGGCGGTCTATGGTATGAGGTGCCATGCCGGACGTTGGTGACTGTGCTGCAAATGCTTTGGTCGCTGTCATCACTTCGCCTCTGATTAAGAATTGAGGATAAGTTTACGAAACTGACCGTCAGAGCTATCACCGGCGACCATGTCGGTTTTTTCATTTGCACTCTGCAAGTGTGCCTCACAAATGAATGGCGCCTTCCATAAAGAAGGCTGCCTGGCCGGCAATGTCGACGCGATCCCCCTTTAGCTCGCAGCGAAGTACACCGCCCCGGGCAGAAATCTGCCGAGCCTCAAGCTCGGTTTTGCCCAGTTGTTCGGACCAGTAAGGCACCAGCACGCTGTGAATGGAACCGGTAACCGGGTCCTCATCAATGCCGGCGCCAGGCGCGAAATAGCGGCTGACGAAATCGCAGGTGTTGCCAGGTGCGGTGATGATCAGCCCCTGGTTGCCCAGTTGCTTTAATTTGCGCAGATCCGGTTGCGCAGACCGCACAGCGTCTTCGTCCTTCAGGACCACCATGTAATTGGTGTCGTTTGGAACAAAAAACGCAGTATCAGGCGCGCTGTCCAGAGCTTCCCGAATCAGGGCCGGCGTGGGCTGTTTCTCGTAGGCCAGATTCGGGAAATCGAGTACCAGCCAGCCGTCGTCGGATTGCCGGACGGAGAGCGGGCCGCTTTTGGAGCGGAAACGGATTTGCTCTTTGTCCCAGCCGAGTTTGTTGAAGATGACCCAGGCGCTGGCCAGGGTGGCATGGCCGCACAGTGGTACCTCTGTGCCCGGAGTAAACCAGCGGATATGGAAATCCGCGTCCTCGCCGGCCGGAAGAGGCACGAAAAAGGCTGTTTCGGAGAGGTTGTTCTCCGCGGCAAGCGAGAGCATGAGGTTATCTGGCAGCCACTGGTCCAGCGGCATGACTGCGGCCGGGTTGCCACCGAACACCTCGCTGGTGAACGCATCAACCTGATAGATGGGTAAAGTCACGGTCTCTTCTCCTATTTTAAAGCGCTGGCCTGCTTGGAAATATCATCTGATTTCGAGCCTATTGTAGGAAAAGATCTGACTGCCATAACAGATTCAGATAATCTGGTTTTGAACCGGTACAGAATGCATTTGGTGAGATCTGTACTGGTCATATCGGAAGCAATCTGTACTGCACCGAACAGCTCGGGTTCTGGTGCAATAGATCATTATCACGATGAAGCTTCGCAGGCGAGGGCGGGCAATGGGCATTCTCTACAACCAGGTCGCGGATCAGCTTCAGGGGCTGATTCATGAAGGCGTGTACCGGGACGGCGAACGGCTACCGGGCGTGCGACAGTTGAGCCGGCAGTTCGGGGTTAGCATCTCGACCATCCTCCAGGCACACCAGACGTTGGAGGCGCGAGGTTTTCTGCAGGCCCGGGAACGTAGCGGCTACTTCGTACGGCTGCCCACTGTGGACGCCCCCGAGCCTGTTATGCGCCGGCACCGAAGCCGTCCGGTTCCAGTCAGTGCAAGGGAGATGACCCTGGACCTGTGCGCGGACGAACAGAAGCGCATGGTACCGCTGGCCACGGCGATCCCCCACCCGGATTACCTGCCGCTCCGCCAGATCCAGCACAGCACGCTCTGGGCGGCACGCCGGGGTCTGGAAACCCTGGACTATGCCTTTCCCGGCAAGGAATCGTTCCGCCGGCAGATCGCCCAGCGGATGGCCACCCTCGGTGTGCCGGTGACGCCAGACGACGTACTTGCCACCAATGGCGCCCAGGAGGCGATCATACTGGCGCTGAGAGCGGTAACCCAGCCCGGAGATATTGTGGCCGTGGAATCGCCGTCTTTCCCGGGCATTCTTCAGGCTCTGGAAGTGGTCGGGCTGAAGGTCATTGAAATTCCAACGCATCCTTCCGAGGGTCTGAGCCTTGAAGGCCTGCAACTGGCCCTGGAACAGTGGCCCCTCAAAGCCTGTGTGGTCGTGACCAATCACAGCAACCCCATGGGTGCGCAAATGTCCGACGAGCGCAAGAAGCAGCTGGTCTCCATGCTGGCGGCAGCGGCTGTTCCGCTGATCGAGGACGACATCTACGGCGACCTTCATCACACCGGGGACCGGCCGAAACCGGCCAAGGCCTTTGATCGGGCGGACAATGTGATTTATTGCAGTTCGTTTTCGAAGACTATTTCACCGGGCCTCCGGCTGGGCTGGATGGTGCCGGGGCGGCATATGGCCAGCGCCAGGCAGCACAAGTATTTCGTCAATCTGGCCACGTCATCGATTCCACAGATGGCGGTAGCGCATTTTCTGGAGCAGGGCGGCTATGATCGCTACCTCCGTTCAGCCCGGCAGCACTATCGCGAAGCCACCGAACGGATGCGGACTGCTGTGGCCAGGGCCTTCCCGGAAGGTACGGCAGTGAGCCGTCCCCAGGGTGGGTTTGTGCTATGGGTCCAGTTGCCCGACGGCGTTTCCGGCACCGAGGTTTACCACAGGGCCAGGGCGGAGGATATCAACGTGGCGCCGGGGCTGATGTTCTCAACCGCCGACAAATACGACAATTGCCTTAGACTGAACAGCGCCAACCCCTGGAGTGAGCGCATTGAGCATGCCGTGGGCAGGCTGGGTGTGCTGGCGCACGACGTCCAGTCTGCGGCGCGTTAGTGCCGTTCAGGTTTTCTCGCCACGCAGGTCCAGCGGATCGAGAAGGCCGGCGGCAATGGCGGTGCCGGTCACATCCGGCAAGCGATCGGCGCCCAGGCGTTTCATGACTCGTGCCCGGTAGAGATCAATCGTCTTGACACTGACATCCAGCTGTTCTGCGATTTCCCGGCTCGTGTAGCCCTGGGCCAGTGGCAGGAACACGTCCCGTTCACGGCGGGTGAGGGTGGCCAGCAGGGCTTCGGTTGCCTCATCACCCTGCAACTCTGGAGCGGACTGCTGATGTTCCTGCAGCGCCTGTTGGACGCTGTCCAGGAGCAGTTGTTCATTGAACGGCTTCTCGATGAAATCGAAGGCCCCGGACTTGAACGCCCTCACCACAATGGGAACGTCGGCGTGCCCGGAGACAAAGATGATCGGCAGGTCCAGCCCCCGCTTCTGAAGCTCCTCCTGAACGTTCAGGCCGCCCAGCCCGGGCATCCGCACATCCAGAACCACGCAGCCCGCTTTCTTGTTGCCAACCGCATCCAGGAATTTCCGGCCGTCGCTGTAGGCTTCCACGTTCAACCCGACCGATTCCAGCAACCACTGGGTGGATTCCAGCATGCCGGCGTCGTCGTCAACCACATAGACGGTGGTGGCTTCCGGTGTCGCTTGATCACTCATCTGGCTGCATCTCCGTGTTCGAGGTTCTGTTCTTGTGGCCCGGGCTGGCCGGGAAACGGCAGATCAGGGAGAGTCCGCCCGTTGCTGCCGGCCTGGCGTCCAGGAAGCCTCCAAAGCCTTCGATAATCGAACGGCTCATCGAGAGCCCCAGGCCAAGCCCCTGGGGCTTGCTGGTATAGAACGGCTGGAACATCTGGCGAATGCCCTGCGCGTCGAGCCCCGGGCCTTCGTCGATGACCTCAATCAGGGTTTCGTTCTGATCGTTGATGCAGGTCGTTATGGCGATCTGCGAGTGTGGGCCCGGGTTGTCCTCACCGCGAGCCTCAACAGTGGCTTCGATACCGTTGCGGATCAGATTGATCAGCACCTGTTCCAGCAGCACCGGGTCGGCGGTGATGACGGGCGCACAACAGGCCAGATTCTCTCGGATCTGCACCTTGTTTTTCTCGGCCTCCCATTGGCAAAGACGGGCGACATTGCTGACGACTTCGTTCAGTGCGATTGGTGCGGTCCGCTTCTGGCCCTTGCGCAGGAAAGCTCGCAAACGTTTGATGACCTCCGAGGCCCGGTTGGCGTGGTGAACAATCTTCTGGAGGCCGTCGTCCACTCGATCGAGGCATTCGGGATTGGTTCGGGCGCCTTTGAGATAGCGCTGGCTGGCGCTGGCAAAGTTCACGATGGTGGCCAATGGCTGGTTCATCTCGTGGGCAATGCTTGAGGCAAGCTCCCCCAGAGTGGCGAGCCTGGCGGTGTGGGCGAGTTCGTCGGCCAGCCTGCGGTTGTTCTCCTCGGACTCTACCCGGGCGGTGATATCCCGGGATACGCTGATGACCTCAATCACAGCGCCAGTGTAGGTTTCCCGAATGGCCCTGCTGGCAATCTCGAACCAGCGGCGGGAACCGTCCCGGTGAATGATCTCCAGAGTCATGGTGGCGTAGCCGTCGTCCCGTAGCTGGTTGCGGGTTTCAGCCAGCTTCTGAACCACCTGATCGCCCCGGAAAATTTCTTCCAGAGGCTTACCCCTCAGTTCTTCCGGCCAGTAGCCCAGCAGCCGCCAGGATGCGGGCGTGGCATCGATAAACCGTCCGTCCGGGGCATGGCGGGAAATGAGGTCGGTGGTGTTCTCGGTAATCAGCCGGTAAAGACGGTTGGAGCGGGTCGCTTCTTCCCGGTTGATGATTTCGTCTGTAGCGTCTCTGGCCCGCGCCAGAACCGTCGAACTTCCGATATCGGGGACGAACGTCCACACCAGGAAACGCTCGGTGGTGTCTGCCGGAATTCTGGCTTCCACATTCTCGATCGATCGTTCCTGCTCCAGGGACGACTTCACAAGCGCCTGAACGTTGACCGGCAGCAGATGGAACAGCGAGGTCAGGTTGGCGTTCTGGCAAAGATGATGGCTGGCCAGGTTGCCCTCCAGAACGCTGCCTGTCGCATCCAGGATCAAACCGGGTTGCGGGTCGGCGTCATGCAAACTAAATACACTTGGAGTGGAAAAATCGTTCATGGCTTATCGTTATAGTAAATTAACTATAATACGTTGGTATAGTTTCTAGTGTTTTTGCTATCCAATACTATTCTGACCAGCCCGAAGTATAGCTAGTTTAGCGATATTCCTGAATACGCCATAAGAACAACAGTACTCAAGAGGACCACGCAATGACCTCGATATTTGATCAAGGCCTGGCGCCCGTCGACGCCAACTACGCCGTCCAATCTCCCGTTGATTTCATCGAACGTACCGCCACGGTTTACCCGGAGTATCCCGCCGTCATTCACGGGGCCATCCGTTACAACTGGGCGCAGACCTACGAACGTTGCCGCCGTCTGGCATCAGCCCTCAAAGGGCGCGGCATCGGACGCGGTGATACCGTTGCCGTCATGCTTCCGAATATTCCCGCGATGGTGGAAGCCCATTTCGGGGTGCCCATGATTGGCGCGGTGCTGAACACCCTGAACGTTCGCCTGGACGCTGAGGCCATCGCCTTCATGCTGGATCACGGTGAGGCCAAGGTTGTGATTGCCGACCGGGAGTTCGGTGAGGTGATCAGGGACGCCGTCAGCCGGCTGGACACCAAGCCGCTGGTGATCGATGTGGACGATCCCGAGTATGGCGAGGGTGTTCAGGTCAGCGATCTGGACTACGAGGCGTTCCTTCAGGAAGGGGATCCGGTATTCCAGTGGAGCTTCCCGGAGAACGAGTGGGATGCGATCTCTCTGAACTACACCTCCGGCACTACCGGCAATCCAAAAGGTGTGGTCTATCATCACCGTGGCGCCTACATCAATGCCATCGGCAACCAGACAGTCTGGTCCATGGACATGCACCCGGTGTACCTGTGGACCTTGCCGATGTTCCATTGCAACGGTTGGTGTTTCCCCTGGACCATCACCGCCATGGCCGGCACTCACGTCTGCCTGCGCCGGGTTGATCCCGAGAAGATTCTGCAGCTGATCCGGGATCATCAGGTTACCCACATGTGTGGCGCCCCGATTGTGCTTAACGCATTGCTGAACGTGCCGGAATCCGCCAAGGCCGGCATTGATCACGACGTGAAGTCCATGACAGCAGGCGCGGCACCCCCCGCCCAGGTCATTGGTGCCATCGAGGAAATGGGCATCCAGGTGACTCACGTTTACGGTCTGACCGAAGTCTATGGCCCGGTAACCGTTTGTGCCTGGAAATCCGAGTGGGATGCGCTGCCACTGCATGATCGTGCCCGGAAAAAGGCCCGTCAGGGCGTTCGTTATCACACTCTGGCAGGCACGATGGTCGGCGACCCGAACACCATGGAGCCAGTGCCCAAAGACGGCAAAACCATCGGTGAGATTTTCCTGCGCGGCAATACGGTGATGAAGGGCTATCTGAAGAACCCCAAAGCCACCGAAGAGGCCTTCCGGGGTGGCTGGTTCCACACCGGCGACCTGGCTGTATGGCACGAAGACGGCTACATGGAGATCAAGGACCGGCTGAAGGACATTATCATCTCCGGTGGTGAGAACATTTCCACCATTGAGGTTGAGGATACCCTTTACCGCCACCCGGCTGTGCTTGAGGCAGCTGTGGTTGCCCGGCCGGACGAAAAGTGGGGCGAAACCCCCTGCGCCTTTGTGACCCTGAAGCCGGAAGCCGGTCAAGTCAGCGAGGAAGACATCATCAACTTCTGCCGCGAGCACCTGGCCCGGTTCAAGGTACCCAAGACCATCGTCTTCTCGGAGCTGCCCAAAACCTCCACGGGTAAGATCCAGAAGTTCGTGCTGAGGGATCAGGCCAAAGAACTGGACTGATTCCCCGATCGGCTGCGCCGGCCCCGGCGCAGCCGAATTAAACCAGAAAAAACAACGCTGTCAGGCACACGCGCCGCGTGAGCCCGGAGACCTTTTTATGCAAATGTTTCACCGAAAGAACGGGGAAGAGCAGCCGTTCTGGCCGGCCGGTCCCTTCAAGGTTCGTCTGCCGTTCGTTCATTACCGCTGGGAGTTCGCGGAGATGGTGCAGGCTCTGATCATGTTCGTGGTCAGCCTGGCCATGATTCCCCTTCTTGAGAAATACCTGGGTGTGCCCTACGACGTGGCTCTGGCTTACGTGGTGATCTGTGGCATCGGTTTCATGCTGCCGGCACTGCTGGGTGTTCCCCTGGTGCCGGGCTGGATTACGCCAGGGATTCCTGTGGTTCTGCTGTTCCTGAGCGACTACGAGCCGGGCCCCGAGGCGATTCAGGCGCTGTTCGCGCTGCAGTTCCTGGTGTTCATTATCTTCCTGGTTCTGGGTATTACACGCCTGGGCAGCAAACTGGTGGAGCTGATTCCCCGTTCCATGAAAGGCGGGATTATCATCGGTGCCGGTATCGCCGCCCTGATTGGTGAGATTGAGGCAGGCGGCCGTCTCGCCAACACGCCGATCTCCCTGATCATCGGTGGCCTGGTGTGCCTCTACCTGATGTTCTCGGTATCGTTCAAAGGTTTTGTGGAAAGCAATTCAATCGCCCGCAAGATTGCCAACTACGGCATGGTGCCGGGTATGGTGGTTGCGATCCTGGTTGGCTTTGCAACTGGCGAATACGAGGTGCCCAATGTGGAGTGGGGCATCACCAAACCCGCGTTTGATGAGCTGTGGAACTACCTGCCGTTCGCCGTCGGATTCCCGGATGCCAACGTCTTCCTGTACGCCATTCCCACGGCGGTGATCGCCTACGTGATTGCCTTCGGCGATATCGTGGTCGGCCAGTCATTGATGAACCGCGTTGATCATCTGCGCAAAGACGAAGATATCGATAACAGCATCGACCGGGTGCATCTGGTAACCGCTATCCGCAATGGTGGCCACGCGTTCTTCGCACCCTATCCGGGGCTGGCGGGCCCGATCTGGACGGCTGTCACTGCCACCATGGCCGAGCGCTACAAGTACGGTCGTAACGCCATGGACTCCATCTACAGTGGCGGCGGTACTTTCTGGATTACGGGTTTTATTGCCCTTTTCGTTCTGCCGCTGGTGAGCTTCTTCCAACCGGTGCTGCCGATTGCCCTGTCACTGACACTGCTGCTGACCGGCTATATCTGCCTGATGGTAGGGCTGGAGCAGCTGGAGAATAACACCGAGCGTGGCATTGCCGGCACCATGGGTGTTGTTCTGGCCGTCTATGGCGCTGGCTGGGGCCTGGCCACCGGCGCCGTCCTCTATTTCCTGATTGAACGTACCAAATTGCTTGGCTTTACCGCCGACCCGGAAGCGCCGGGCGTGAAAGCCGCGGAAGAGCACTAAACCTGCGTCTTCCGGCTCTGCACCGGAAGGCGTTGACCCCCTGTGTGTCCTTGGGAGGCTTCGTGCCTCCCTTTTTTATGCCTGAATGTTTCCCTGAGCATGGGCGTTGACAGAATGTCATTTCGTGACAATTTGTCTAATTTTTCCTCCTGAAGTATTCCTTCCGCGCGGTTTCCGGGTTTAAACTGCCAGAACTGATGAAATTTTGTCCGCTGTTCAATACTGATAACAACACTACAAAAACAGGAGGCAGTCATGACCATCAGCTCCACGCCCGAGGGGGTGTCCGTTGAGCCGAGACATCTGCGGTTCGATGTCAGCGAGGATCTGAAAACGCTCTGGCATGGCAACGATGCTTTCCGGACCGCGTTCTTCAACGCCCTTTCCCTGCAATTTCCCGATGGCGAGCAGCAGTTTATCAATGCCGTAAGGCTCTATCGGGACAAGATCGAGGATCCAAAGCTTAAAGCGGAGATCCGCGGATTTATTGGCCAGGAAGCCCTGCACAGCAGGGAGCACAAGGATTACAACGAGGCCCTGAAGGCCCGGGGCTACGATATTGATGCCCTGGACCAACGGTTCCGCAAGCATATGGAGTGGGCGGGTAAACTGCCACCAAGCCGCCAACTGGCAGGTACCTGTGGCGCCGAGCACTACACCGCCGTCCTGGCCAATGCCATCCTGAGCCACCCGGAGTGGATGGAAGGCGCCACGCCGACCATGGCAAAGCTCTGGAGATGGCATGCGATTGAGGAAACCGAACACAAATCCGTCGCCTTTGATGTTTACCGGGAATGTGTCGGCAATGAACAGCTTCGCCGGATCGTCTTCCTCTTTGTTACCTGGAATTTCTTCAAGTACACCTTTTTGAATACCTGTAGCCTGCTGAAGGCCGATGGCAAACTCTGGAGCCTGCGCACCTGGGTTGGCGGGTTTAATTTTCTCTGGGGCAAGCCCGGAGTGCTCCGCAAGTGTCTGCCGGAATTCCTGGCGTATTTCCGTAAAGGCTTTCACCCCTGGCAGCAGGATAACCGCGAACTGCTCGAGCAGAATCTCCGTGAGCTGGATATGACATCGGCAGCACGATAGGGCCGGGTTGCTGAAATTCTGATCGCGGTGTGTAAAACTGTGCGGCACAAAGAATAACGACAATAAAGGGGGCTTCCGTTCGAGAAGCTACCCGGAGCTGGAGGCCCACCATGCGAGTTGGTTTGATCGTCGATTCTGCGTGCGACTTACCCTATGAGTTCAGCCGCAAGCACGACCTGTTCGTGCTGCCGGTAACCGCTGTAATCGATGGCCAGACCTACATAGACAAGCATGATCCGGTTCGGACCCAGGAGTTCTATCAGAGCGGCCTGTTGCAGAAAGGACATCAGGCGGAAACCCGCGCCTTCACCGCAGAGCAGATACACGATCTGTTCATGGAGAAGATCGTCACCCAGTTCGATATTGCTATCTGCGAGACGGTCACGAAATCCCGAAGCCTGATTTTCCAGAATGCCACCGAGGCTATGAACAGTGTCCTGGCGAATTACGAAGGTGCGCGGGAAGCCGCCGGTCGTGATGGCCGGTTCTTTATGCGTGTGATCGACAGTAAACAGATTTTTGCCGGCCAGGGCCTGCTGGCAGCCCACACGCTCAAGCTGATCGGCCAGAATGTGTCCAAGAATGCCCTGCGCCATGAGGTGGAAACCTTCAGCGACAAGATCTACACCTGCGTCATTCCGAGGGATCTGCACTACATCCGTGAACGGGCACGGCGGCGTGGCGACAAGAGTGTATCGGCGCTGGTTGCCTTCCTGGGCAAAGCACTGAACATTACGCCGGTTATCTTCGGGCAAGGGGCCGAGGGCCAGCCCGCGGCCAAAACCCGGAGTTTCGACGTGGCCGTGGAAAAGGTGATGAACTATGCCGCTGCCCGTGTCGAAGCCGGGCTTCTGACACCCTATGTAAGCCTGTCCTGTGGTCTTACCTGGACGGAGATCGAGGATTTGCCCGGGCTCAACCGACTGCGCGATGCTTGCGAACGCAATGGTGTGGAACTGCTGCTCTCCCAGATGGGGATTACCAGCAGCATCTACGTTGGCCCCGGCAGTCTTTGCCTCGCACTTGCTGCGGAACCCCACACCTTCAACGATTTTCAGTAACTCCTTCTCAGAGTGCGTGACTGAATCATACTGGCCCGGCCGCGCCTCTCCACCTGTAGTTTTGGCAAACCTGCCAGCGTTTCGTTCGTGTTAGCCTCTGGCCTGTGTGTTTCATTTCTTCAACAGGACAACTGACGCCATGACCAAAGGCAAAACGGATCTCGCCAACCAACTGCTTGAGCAGCATGTGAAACATGAGCTGGCTTCGCTAAAGGGCGCAAAGCTGCGCAAGTTCCTGGAGCAGGAGCTCGATGAGCTCTGGCATTATGCCGGCGAGATAACCCTTGGCCGGATAACCTCGGAAGAGCAGGTGATGGGCGTTATCCAGCGTATCGTTATGGACATGGAACTGGATGCAGGCATTCCGGAACTGGCTGCGGAGATGGCCACCGAGGTGCTCAATGCCGATGTGCAGTCAAAGACCACCCTGGGCGAGATCATCACCCGCGAACAGGCCACGGGCTTTCTGGAGGAAGCTCTGGAGCTCCGGCAGCAACGTGAACGGGTGATCAGCGAGATCATGGCGCACCCGGTCTATCAGGAGCTGGTGTCCAATGTGGTGTACCACGGCCTGGTGAACTACCTGTACGAGGATAACCTGATCACCAAGTCTGTGCCGGGCGTTGGTTCGATGATGAAATTTGGCAAGCGGATGGCCAACCGGGCGGTGCCGGGGCTGGATGAAACCTTTGAGCGTCGACTGAAAGCCTGGTTGTCTGACAGCCTGCCCGGTTTGATCAGCCGCAGTGAGCAATTCCTGCACAGTGCCCTGTCTGATGAGGAGCTGCGCGACAGTGTGATGGCCGCCTGGGTGTCTTTGGAGGATCGCACCATTGCCGAGCTTCACGAGGGGCTCGGAGACGTGCAGCTGCAGGAGTTTGTGGTGCTTGGCTATGAGTTCTGGCTGCAGTTTCGCAAGACCGGATACTTTGAGAACTGTGCCCGGGCCGTGGTTTCCCACCTGTTCGACAAATATGGCGAGCGCCCGCTTACAGACCTGCTGGGCGATATGGGGGTAAGCCGTGAGGTTGTTATGGCGGAGATAGATGCCTACGCAATTCCGGTTATAGACGTGTTACGTGAAGAGGGCTATGTTGAGGCCCTGATTCGTCGGCGGCTTGCGCCATTTTACAAGTCCGCCGCTGCGCGTAAGATTCTCCAGCAGGAGGCCTGAGTCTGAGATTGTCGGCAGGGCCCCGGGGAAGGTTTCGTTCAGGATTTTGAGAGGGCATGACGTTGATATCGGATCTGTTCTGGGCCTATCTGGTTGCCATTACATTGCTCACCATCACGCCCGGTGTGGATACCCTGCTGGTGATGCGTAATACCGGCCGGGGCGGTTTGCGGGATGGGTGTGTGACCAGTGTCGGCATCTGCAGCGGCCTGTTCATTCATGCCACGCTCTCGGCGCTGGGCATCTCCCTCCTGTTGGTGGAAACCGCCTGGGCATTTTCTGCATTGAAGTGGGCCGGCGCTTGCTACCTGGTCTGGCTCGGCATCGGTTCGTTGCGCCAGGCCCTTCGCAGGGGTGACGCGCCTGCGGCAAAGGATGTAACGGTCGCCCGCCGGAAGGTTGGCTTGGCGGTGTCCTTTCGTGAGGGTTTGCTGTCCAACGTTCTTAATCCCAAAACTGCGCTGTTCTATATGGCTTTGCTGCCACAGTTTGTGGATCCGGCAGGCAACGCCTTTGAACAGTCGTTGATGCTGGCCGGTGTGCATTTTCTGCTGGCAATGCTCTGGCAGTGTGGTCTGGCATGGGTGGTGGTGACGTTTCGGAGTCTTGGTGTAAACGCGCGTGTAAAGCGAACGCTGAACGGCCTGACGGGAGGGTTTTTCGTGGCCATGGGTGCCAAGCTGGCCAGCACCTGACGCAATCACGGAACTTCAGGCAAAGAAAAAGGGAAGCCTCGGCTTCCCTTTTTTGTTCCAGTTCCGGATGATTACTTTTCCAGATACTGAAGCTTGTTCGGCTTGCCATCCCACTCTTCAGCGTCTGGCAGCGGATCTTTCTTTTCGGTGATGTTCGGCCATTTGGCGGCCAGATCGGCATTCAGCTCAACAAACTGGACCTGATCGGCCGGCAGCTCGTCTTCCGAGAAAATGGCTTCGGCCGGGCACTCTGGCTCGCACAGGGCGCAGTCGATACATTCGTCCGGGTCGATTACCAGAAAGTTCGGTCCCTCGTAGAAGCAGTCTACCGGACAGACTTCCACGCAGTCTGTGTACTTACACTTGATGCAGTTATCAGTAACGATAAACGCCATAGTCAGATCCCTGGTCCAGTGGTCGGTCAGTCTCATCAGGAGCGCCGTCGGGCGCTGCCGTTATATTTTGGTGCGCGATATTGTAGGGAGCGACCCGCACAGCCGCAAGCGTTCGACTGCTATAACCTTATTACACAGATCAATTCTTCGCTATTTCTTCATCAACGCCTTCAGTTCGTAAAGCTGATTCATGGCATCCCGGGGGGTTAGTCCGTCGAGGTCCATGTCTTTAAGTGCCTCTTCCACGGCGCTGGGCTCCAGGCTGGCGAACATGTCGCCCTGGTAAACGGATTCATTTACCTTTGTTGCCGGCTTGGCCAGGGATGCGTTGTTGCCCTGTTCGGCGGCCGAGGCTGCCGGCGCCGCTGGCGAAGCGCTGCCCTCCAGGTGGGAGAGCTGGGTTTTGGCGTTACGGATCACATCCTGTGGCACGCCTGCCAGCTTTGCTACCTGCAGACCGTAGCTCTGGCTTGCCGGGCCATCATGCACGTTGTGCAGGAAAACGATGCTGTCGTCGTGCTCAGTGGCCGTGAGGTGCACGTTAACGGCATGCTGCAGCTCATCGGCCAGCTGGGTCAGCTCGAAATAGTGGGTGGCAAACAGCGTGTAGCAGCGTATCTCCCGGGCAAGGTGTTCGGCAGTAGCCCAGGCCAGGGACAGACCATCAAAGGTGCTGGTGCCACGACCAACCTCGTCCATCAACACCAGGCTGTGCTCGGTGGCGTTGTGCAGGATGTTGGCAGTTTCTGTCATTTCAACCATGAAGGTGGATCGGCCGCCGGCGATATCGTCAGAGGAACCCATGCGGGTAAAAATCCGGTCCACGGGGCCGATCACTGCCCGGTTGGCGGGCACGAAACTGCCGGTGTAGGCGAGCAGGGCAATCAGCGCGGCCTGACGCATATAGGTGGATTTACCGCCCATGTTCGGGCCGGTTATCACCAGCATGCGGCGCTGGGTGTCCATTAGCAGATCGTTCGGTACGAACGGCTCGTCCAGTAACTGTTCAACCACCGGATGGCGCCCTTCTTCAATGTCAAAACCCGGGGATTCGCTGAACTCCGGCGCGGAAAAGCGCAGGGAGGTGGCGCGCTCGGCAAAATTACTCAGCACATCCAGTTCTGCCAGTGCCTGGGCGGCATCCTGAAGTGGCGCAAGTTGCCCGGCGACGGTTTCCAGTACGTCATCGTACAGGCCTTTCTCACGGGCCAGGGCCCGGCTCTTGGCACTCAGGGCCTTGTCCTCGAACTCCTTGAGTTCCGGCGTGATGAATCGCTCGGCGTTTTTCAGGGTCTGCCGGCGAATATAATCCACCGGCGCCTGATCGGACTGGGCCCGGCTGATTTCGATGTAGTAGCCGTGGACCCGGTTGTAACCTACTTTGAGGGTGCTGATACCGGTGCGATCCCGCTCCCGGGTTTCGACATCCAGCAGATACTGGCCGGCGTTTTCGCTGATGTTGCGCAGCTCGTCCAGCTCCTCGTCGAAGCCTTCCCGGATGACCCCGCCTTCACGGATCACGACCGGGGGATTGTCGATGATGGCGCGCTCCAGCAGATCCGCCAGTTCCGGGTATTCCCCAATGATGGTCGCCAGCCTGACGACGTGGTGGGAATTGACCGGTTTCAGGGTTTCCTGCAGGTCCGGCAGGGCCTGGAAGGCATCCCGAAGCCGCGCCAGGTCTCTTGGGCGGGCCGAACGAAGGGCGACCCGTGCGAGCACGCGCTCAATGTCGCCAACAGCTTTCAGTAGATCGTGCACCGGCTCATAGTGGAACCCGTCCAGCAGTGCCGATACCGCCTGCTGACGCTGGCGGACGATCTCCACATCCCGAAGCGGCCGATTCAGCCAGCGCCGGAGTTCCCGTCCACCCATGGATGTGGCAGTGCGGTCCATGACCCAGGCGAGGGTGTACTGGTGGCCGCCCATGAGATTGGTGTCAATTTCCAGATTGCGACGGCTGGCCGCGTCCAGGATGACTGCTTCATCGCGCCGTTCACGGGTCAGCTTGCGAATATGGGGCAGGGCGGTACGCTGGGTTTCCTTGGCATACTGCAGCAGGCAGCCCGCGGCACAGACGGCGAGATTGAGTTCCTCGCAGCCGAAACCTGTCAGGTCCCTGACCTGAAGCTGATGGGTAATAACCCTGCGGGCCGTATCGGATTCGAAGAGCCAGGGCCCCTGACGGCGTATTCCGGTGAAACCCTCCAGAACGTCCTCGTAGGGAAAATCCTCGCTGATCAGGATTTCCGCCGGACGCAGGCGCTGCAGTTCGCCCTGCAGGGCCTCCAGGTTTTCCAGCTCCGACACGGCAAAACGGCCGCTGGAAATATCGAGCGAGGCAAAACCGAACTGCTCCCGATGGTTATAGATAGCCACCAGTAGATTGTCCCGTCGATCCTCCAGGTAGGCGTCGTCGCTCAGGGTCCCCGGTGTGACGATCCGCACCACCTGTCGCTCAACCGGACCCTTGCTGGTGGCAGGATCTCCGATCTGTTCGCAGATGGCGATGGATTGACCTGCCCGAACCAGCCGGGCAATGTAGCCCTCAGAAGAGTGATAGGGGATGCCGGCCATGGGGATCGGATTGCCGCCAGATTGGCCCCGGGCGGTGAGGGTAATATCCATCAGCTCGGCCGCTTTCTTGGCATCTTCATAGAACAGTTCGTAAAAGTCCCCCATGCGGTAAAAAACCAGTTCATTGGGGTGCTGGCCCTTGATCTTCAGGTACTGCTGCATCATTGGGGTGTGCTTGGAAAGATCGGTCTGAGCTGCTGACATGAACGGGTCCGGTAGCCTTGCTTTGGATGAAGGCGTGAATTGTAAGAAAATAACCGCCGTGATGAAACGAAGGAGGTCATTATGCTGGCCAGCGATCAGGAATTGGAAGAGGCAGGCAACCGCCTTGGTGAACGACTGCTGACAACCGGCCGTACAGTTGCGACGGCGGAGAGTTGCACCGGCGGCTGGGTTGCGAAGGTACTGACCGATCGTGCCGGTTCTTCGGCCTACGTGCTGGGTGGCCTGGTCACGTACAGCAATGAGGCCAAGCAGGGGCTTCTGGGCGTAACCCGGAAATCGCTGGATGAACACGGTGCGGTCAGCGAACCGGTGGTGCGGGAAATGGTTGCCGGTGCCCTGGTGGCGACAGATGCTGACGTTGCCGTGGCTATCAGTGGTGTTGCCGGGCCCGGCGGTGGCAGCGATGACAAGCCTGTGGGCACCGTCTGGTTTGCCTGGGGTAGCAGCCCGGCCTCCACCGTGGCCGTGGTAAAACACTTTGAGGGTGATCGTGATCAGGTCCGCAGGCAGGCCGTTCTCTTTGCCCTTCAAGGGGTTAACAATTTTGTGGACGAAGTCTGACGGCTTTCACATCCGGAGGGGTTGGTCTCCTCTGCGGGTTATGTTTTAATACTGTTCAAATATACAGGGAATGGGCTGTTCGAGCTGTACAGATTCCCGATTCACTATTTCGCTGCCAGCCTTTTCCTGAGGGTGGCGGCCCAGGCGACAGAGGGTTTGCACTGATGGAAGACAACCGCAAGAAAGCATTGAGCGCAGCACTTGGGCAGATTGAGCGCCAGTTCGGCAAGGGCGCCGTGATGAAAATGGGCGATCAGCCCCGCGAAGCCATTCCTGCGGTCTCCACCGGTTCCCTTGGCCTGGACGTTGCCCTGGGTATTGGCGGTCTTCCATATGGTCGAATTTGCGAAATCTACGGTCCGGAAAGTTCCGGTAAGACGACGCTCACCCTCCAGGTAATTGCCGAAGCACAAAAAGCCGGCAAAACCTGTGCATTCGTGGATGCCGAGCACGCGCTCGATCCGGTTTACGCCGAAAAGCTGGGCGTCAATGTGGACGACCTTCTGGTGTCCCAGCCGGATACCGGTGAGCAGGCCCTGGAAATTGCCGACATGCTGGTTCGTTCCAATGCGGTAGACGTGATCATCGTGGACTCCGTGGCGGCCCTGACCCCGAAAGCGGAAATCGAGGGTGAAATGGGCGACAGCCACGTGGGTCTGCAGGCGCGACTGATGTCCCAGGCGCTTCGCAAGCTGACCGGTAATGTCAAACACGCTAACTGCCTGATGATTTTCATCAACCAGATCCGTATGAAAATCGGGGTTATGTTTGGCTCGCCCGAAACCACCACCGGTGGTAACGCGCTGAAATTCTACTCCTCCGTTCGCCTTGATATCCGCCGCATTGGTGCCGTGAAAGATGGTGACGAAGTGGTCGGTAACGAGACCCGCGTGAAAGTAGTCAAGAACAAAGTATCGCCGCCGTTCAAGCAGGCCGAGTTCCAGATTATGTACGGTAAGGGCATTTACCACATGGCGGAAGTGCTGGATATGGGCGTCAAGGAAGGCTTTGTCGACAAGTCCGGAGCCTGGTACGCCTACAATGGCGACAAGATCGGTCAGGGCAAGGCCAACGCCTGCAAGTTCCTGGAAGAAAACATGGACATTGCCAACGAGATCGAAGCCAAGGTTCGGGACAAGTTGATGCCCAAGCCTGAACCGAAGAAAGACGCAAAAGAAGAGCCTGCAGAAGCCAACGGCGAGCTGCTCTAAGCTTGATGTAGGGAGGACGTATGGATGGCATGAAGAAACTTTTGATTGTTGCCCATGCGCCTTCCCCGAACACCCTCCGCCTACGAGAAGCTGTGGATGAGGGTGCCCGCCATGAAGATATCGAAAACGTTGAAGTAACCGTTCTGGCACCGTTGGATGCCGGTCCCGAAGACGTTCTTGCCTGCGACGCCATTATTCTGGGCACCACTGAGAATCTCGGGTATATGAGTGGTGCTTTAAAAGACTTCTTCGATCGCAGCTACTATCCCTGCCTCGAGAAAACCCAGGGGCTGCCTTTTGCCTATTACATTCGCGCCGGCCATGACGGCACGGGCACCAAGCGGGCAATAGAAAGCATTACTACCGGGCTACGCTGGAAGCTGGTCCAGGAGCCTTTGATCTGCCGGGGTGAATACCGGGAAGAGTTTGAAGATCAGTGTCGGGAGCTGGGGATGTATGTTGCGGCCAGCCTTGACGCCGGGCTGGTTTGATTCCGAAGGCCTGGCTCAGCTGGCAAACCGGTTGTAGAAGCCTTCAATCCGCGACAGGGCATTGTCGACAGTTCGTGAATAGCCCTTCTTGTCCAGGCAATAGCTGAACTGGACACTGACGCGATAGCCGGTCTGGAAGGGCTGGCATTCCACCACCCGGGCACAAACCCGCGATTCGCTGATGTACTTGCCGTCAAAATCCATGAACAGACGGGCGCCCGGCTCTACTGGTCGGGGGCATAGCACTGCCATTCCGTACCGGTTGAGGTCCAGGCAGGTAACCGGCGTGGGGTGTTTGCCACGACCAAGGAAGCTACGCTCCCGGAGCTGGACCTTCAGGCAGGAGGCGGGGTAACGATCCTTGATTCTGCGCTCTGCGGAATCATTGGTCATACGCTGGCGTCCGTTGCGTGCATTGTTTTTATGGTTGGGACATGAAGTGTAGTTCCGGAAAGGCTGGCTGAAAAATGAGCGGCGGCGGAATTGTGAACTGCCTAACAAAATCCCGCGCACTGTGCGCGACTCCAGAAATCTTCGTGCTGAACGCGACAGAGCCGACCGCAGAATCTACAATGACCGGCCAATGTGTTAACCGTTACAGGACCAAACCTTGAAGTCACTGCCTCTGCACCAGCTTTACAAAGCCTGTGTTCTGAAAGATCTGCCGTTCAAAACCACCAAGCAACTGGAGCCCCTGGCTGAAATCGTTGGCCAGAACCGTGCCCAGGAGGCTGTGCGTTTTGCTCTGGCAATGCCCCATGGCGGTTACAACGTCTATGCCGTTGGCCGTAATGGCCTGGGTAAGCGCACCATGATGCTGCGTTACCTCGAGCATCATGTGGATACGGATCAGCAGAGCCATGACTGGTGCTACGTGGCCAACTTCGAGGAGCCGCGCATTCCGAAGCTGTTGCAGCTCCCGGCCGGGAAGGGTACCCAGCTCAAACAGGATATGGAAAAGCTGATGAGTCGCCTGGTCAAGGTTATTCCCCAGACCTTTGATAGCGACAGCTTTCTTGAGCGCTCGGAACAGTTGAAAAACGAATACGGCAAAAAGCAGGAAGACGAGCTGGAGAAGGTGGCGGCCCAGGCCAAGCGCAAAAAAGTCAGCCTTACTGTGACAACCCCGGGCGGTTATCGGTTGGTGGCCATGAATGGCGACGAACCCCACACTGCGGAATCTTTCCAGGCTCTGACCGATGAGCAGCGCGACAAGTTCGAAGATGCCATCAACAAGCTTGAGAAAAAGCTCCGGCAGGCGCTTCGCAAACTGGCGGACTGGGAGCAGGAATACGCTGATAAACAGCAAGCCCTGAACCAGGAGACCCTCGAGAGTATCTCAGGCCATCAGATTGATGAGCTGATCGAGAAATACAAGGATCTGCCGGACGTGGTCGCCTTCTTTGAAGCGGTTCGGGCGGACCTGGTTGAAAATCTCGAGATTTTCCTCGATGACAACGAGGAACAGGCAGCGATTGCGTATGCGTCCCTCGACAAGAAGATGCCCCGCCGTTACCTCGTCAATGTTCTGGTGCATCAGAAAACCAACGAAGTGCCGATGGTTGTGGAGGATAACCCCACCTACCACAACCTGTTCGGTTACGTTGAGAACGTCACCTACAAGGGCACCGTGTTCACGGATTTCTCCCTGATTCGCCCGGGCAGCCTGCACAGGGCCAACGGCGGCTATCTGTTGATGGACGCCATCAAGGTTCTGGAGCAACCGTTCGTATGGGATGGCCTCAAGCGTGCGCTGCGTTCGAAGTCCATACAGATAAATTCCCTGGAACGGGAACTGACGCTGTCCGGAACCATCTCAATTGAACCGGAGTCGGTGCCCCTGGACGTCAAGATTGTTCTGTTCGGCGACCGTGAAACCTGGATGTTGCTGCAGGAGTACGATTCCGAATTCGCCGAGCTGTTTCGAGTCACGGCGGATTTCGAGAACGAAATGTACCGTTCCGATGACAGTCAGCTGCTATATGCCAAGTTTATCGCCAGCCTGGTGAGCGAGAAGAAGCTGCTGCACTGTTCGAACAAGGCGGTTGCCCGGGTGATTGAGCACAGTGCCCGTATGGCCGAGCATCAGGATCGACTGTCCCTGCATGCGGCCGATATTGCCAACCTGCTGCGGGAATCCGATTTCTGGGCCCGTCAGGCCGGTGCCAAGCTGATCCAGGACCTGCACGTTGAGCGCGCGCTGGAAAGCGCGAAATACCGCAGCAGCCGGATCCGGGATCAGTTTTATGATTCCATCCGTGACGGCACAACGCTCGTAACTACAAGTGGCACGTGTGTTGGCCAGGTTAATGCACTCTCGGTGCTGTCCACGGGTGGATTTGAGTTCGGTCTTTCCAACCGTGTCACCGCTACCTGCTATTATGGAGATGGCGCGGTCATGGATATTGAGCGAGATGTAAAGCTTGGTGGCAATCTGCACTCCAAGGGCGTGATGATCCTGAGCTCCTGGCTAGCCTCCCATTTTGCGGTCAACGATCCGATGCACCTGTCGGCCAGTCTGACCTTCGAGCAGAACTACGGTGAAGTGGACGGAGACAGTGCTTCTCTGGCAGAGCTGTGCGCGCTGATTTCGTCTCTTTCCGGTATACCGGTTCGGCAGGATCTTGCGATTACGGGGTCGGTCAACCAGTTTGGTGAGGTTCAGCCCATTGGCGGTGTCAACGAAAAAGTGGAAGGCTTTTTTACCACCTGCCAGCTCAAGGGTGGGCTTTCAGGCAGCCAGGGTGTCATTGTGCCATCCACCAATGTGCAGAACCTGATGCTTGACAGCGAAGTGGTGCAGGCAGTGCGCGGGGGGCAGTTTGCGGTTTACGCGGTCGCCCGTGTTGAAGAGGCCATCACGCTGCTGCTTGGAAAGCCTGCGGGCAAGGCCGATGACAAAGGCAGGTACCCGAAGCAGAGCGTTTTTGGCATTATCCAGCAACGGCTAGAAAAAATGCGGGAACACGAGCGCCAGGAACATGCCCGTGACGACCATAAAGACCCGTCAATTCACTGACCGGCGATCATAAGAAAACGGACAGGAGAGAACACACCCATGACTGATATCCAGCAAACCGTGTACGTTGTTGAGGACGATGAAGCAGTCCGCGATTCCCTGGAGCTGCTGCTGAAATCCGACGGCAAGCCGGTAAAGACCTATGAGAGTGCAACCGCTTTCCTGAAGGACTACTCCGACAAGATGGCAGGCTGCATTGTGCTGGATATTCGCATGCCGGGCATGGACGGTATGGAGCTCCAGAAAAAGCTCAATGAAAAACACTCTATATTGCCGATTATCTTTGTGACGGGTCACGGTGACGTCCCCATGGCCGTCGACGCCATGAAAGAGGGCGCTGTGGACTTCATTCAAAAGCCCTACCGTGAGGAGGCACTGCTGGAGAAAATTGAGGCAGCCCTCAAACAGGATCTTGAGCAGCGAAAGTCTCTGGACGAGAAGCAGGAGATCATTCGCCGCATCAAGAGCCTGACCCCCCGGGAACACGAGATCATGGACCGTATGATTGCCGGTCAGGCCAACAAGGTGATTGCCATTGAGCTGGAAATCAGCCAGCGCACGGTCGAGATCCACCGTTCCCGCGTTATGCACAAGATGGGGACCCATTCCCTGGCACATCTCGTTCGTATGGTCCTGTCCGTAAAGGACCTTATCGACGCAGGGTGATCCCGGCGGCATCATACGGTTACTTTTCTAACCGGCCCGACATTTATGACTGAAGCTGTCAGCGAGAACTCGGAGGTGACGGTTCTGCTCGTGGATGACAATCCGCAGAACCTCAAAGTCCTCTATGAGACCCTGAAAGACAAAGGTTACCGGCTACTCATTGCCAACGAGGGCGAAAAGGCCCTCGACCTTGCCCACCGCCATCAGCCCGAAGTGATTCTCCTTGATATCATGATGCCGGAGATGGACGGCTATGAAGTCTGCGAGCGCCTCAAGGCCGCCCCGCAGACGGCCGACTGTGCCGTCGTCTTTCTGTCTGCGCTGGACGACCTGCAGGCAAAGGTGAAGGGCTTTTCACTCGGCGGTGCCGACTACATCTCCAAGCCGTTCCAGTCCCAGGAAGTGATCGCTCGCGTGAAAACCCACGCCAGCGTTATTCGTCTTGAAAGAGAGTTGCAGGCCCGCAACCGGGAGCTGCAAAGTGACCAGGCCCGGATTCTGAACTCCATCAGCGAAGGCATCTACGGCCTCGATGAGAACGGCATTATTGAATTTGCCAATCCGGCGGCGGCATCAATTGTTGGCTGCCCGGTGGAAGAGTTGATTGGTCGTGATTTCTTCGAAACCCACTTCGCGACTGCCGGTGACAATCCGGACGGACTGCCGGTGAAGGCGACCTGTCAGCAGGGTGTGGCCGAGAACCAGCGGGATATCCGAATGCTAAGGGCCGACGGAACCGGATTTCCGGCGGAGTACCGCTCAACGCCGAAACTGGACTCTGACGAGCTCCACGGTGCTGTTGTTGTATTCCGGGATATCACCGCCGAACTGGACAATGAAAAGGCGCTGGAGGATGCCCGGCAACTGGTTCAGGAACAGCGCGATCAGCTTGCCCATACCTCGCGCCTGACCACCATGGGTGAAATGGCCGCCGGCGTTGCCCACGAGGTGAACCAGCCGCTGACCGCCATCACCAATTATGCCCGGGTCGCCAAGCGGATGATGGTAAAGGAAAGCCCTGACATGGGGGTGCTCCAGGAGACCCTCGACAAGATCGAGGCACAGTCCCACCGCGCCAGTGAAATCATCCGACGCATTCGTCGATTCATGAAAAAACCGGCGACGGGCAAGGAAGTACTGTCGGTGCCCGCGTTGCTGGAAGACACCCGGCAGTTTGCCGAGGTGGATATGCGTAATAACAAGGGCGCTATTGAGCTGTCCGTGCCTGGGGATATGCCTGAGGTTCTGGCCGATCCGGTTCAGGTACAGCAGGTCGCCCTGAATCTGATTCGCAACGCTCTGGAAGCGACCAGCAGTATTGATTCCAGCGCGCCGGTAGAAGTGAGTGCCAGTGTGCAGGGTGGCACCTGTGTTCGAATCCAGGTGCGGGATCACGGCATCGGCCTCTCGGAAGATGCCGAAGAGAAACTGTTCCTGCCGTTCTTCACGACCAAGGATGAAGGGATGGGGATTGGTCTTTCAACCTGCCGTTCCCTCATACAGGCGCAGGGTGGCGACATCGGTTTCGAGCGGCCGGAAGGCGGTGGTGCCTGTTTCTATTTCACGTTGCCCGTTGCCGGCGCCCAGGGTTCCCCCTGCGCACCGGATGGCAAGCCTGCCTAAAGCCAGTCGACGCGCCCGGTTAGATGGGGCGCATCGCCTTTGGCATTCAGCACCTGGTAGTCCCACCCCGTTTCTCCGGTTTTCCAGTTCAGCTGGGCTGTACCAGGCAGAAACAGCGGTTTCTTGAACTGGCAGCTGATGCTGAGGGCACTGGCTTGCCAGCCTTCCTGTTGTTCCAGTAGCGCCAGTGCGTGGGCTTTGGTCCACATACCGTGGGCGATTGCCCGTGGAAAGCCGAACGCTTTGGCGCTCAGGGCATGCATGTGGATCGGGTTGCTGTCGCCGGATACCCGGGCGTATTGCCGGCCAATCGATTCGGGCGCCTTGAAATTTTCGGTGTTTGGATAACGTTCCAGCTCTGGCGGTGTTTTTTTGCCGGACGACTTGCTCTCGCCATCCGGTTGTCGGAACAACGTCGTGCTCGCTTCTTCCCAGACCAGTTTGCCAGCCGAGCGAGCCTCGGTGATGAGATCAAACTCCACGCCCCGGTCACTTTTCACGGTATTCCCCAGTCGTACAGATAAATCCAGGTTCTCCCCGGTGCCGATCGGCCGGTGCTGGGTAATGGTGTTTCGCAGGTGCACCAGGCCAAGCAGCGGGAGGGGGAAGGCCTTCTCGGTGAGCAGTTTCAGGTGCAGTGGAAAAGCCAGCACATGGGGCCAGGTGACGGGCAGATGGCTACCTGCCGCGAAGCCACAGACCTGCTGGTAGCGCTTGAGGTTCTTGCCGGCAGTACTGACGCCAAGCAGGCTGGCGGCTAACTCCGGGATGCTGACGTCACCGCCGGTTTGCTTTTGTTTCGGCAGCAGTGTTCTGCCATACATGGGCAATAGGGCGGGTGGTGTCGTGTGGTAAACGAGGGTCTCTGGCATGGATGTTCTCCTTTATAGCCTCGACCGGAAATGCCGGCGCTGCCTGAGTAAAAGCGTAGTAGCAGAGGATATGCTTTTTTTTACATTTTGGTACAACTCGGCGTTCGTGGCCTGATATGCTCTAATATAAGACGATTGTCTAACAGGGTGCCTTTTCTGGGCCCTCTGGATCTGACAAACCTCTGGAGTGTGGCAAACCCTGCCAGATCAGGCATTGACCTGGCGAGCCCCGGCGACTGTCCGGCCGGCCAAAGTAGAAGTCAACAAATAAGAAAACGGGATCTTATGCAGGAACTTCGTGACGCGGGAGTGATGTTGCGCCTGATTTATGAGGCGATGAAAAAGAAGGGAATCGATACCAATGCGATTTTCAGCCGTCTGGGTGTGGATGAAAATTACGTTTATACCGAACAGCTTCGAACTCCCCACAGTGCACAGATGTACTTCTGGCAGGCTGTTGAGGATGTTTCCGGCGATCCGGATGTTGGCCTGCATCTGGGACAGTTGCTGCCAGCGTATAAGGGGCAGGTGCTGGAATACCTCTTTCTGAGCAGCCCAACCTTCGGCGAGGGCCTGCGTCGGGCCCAGAACTATCAGCGTCTGCTGAGTGATGCTGCTAACACCGATTTCTTCATTGAGGGCGACGATGCCTGCATGGTTCTGGATGCAGCGTCTGATGATGTACGTCGTTTACGGCATTTCAATGAATGTTTCGTGCTGGGACTGATTACCTTTTTCCGCTCCATCACCGATGGCAACTTTTACCCGTCACGCATCGAGTTCGAGCATGAGCGTGCCGAGGGCCAGGATCATGTTCGTGAGGTGCTGGGGTGCGACGTCACCTTCGGTGCGCCGGAAAACCGGCTGTATTTCCCGGCCAAGCTGCTTTCCCATGCCTCGCCGCATGCCGAGCCGGAGCTGCTGGATCTGCACGAGCGGTTTGCCAGCGAACAGGTTGCCCGGTTGGAGAAGAAAGACATCGTTGGTCAGGTGGAGCGGATTGTCGCAGAGCTCCTCGATAGTGGAGAGGTCACCCTCGATGCCGTGGCCGAGCGGCTCGGCATCAAGCCGAGGACCCTGCGTACCCGGCTGACAGAGGCCGAGACCAGTTTCAATCAGGTACTCGCGGATTTTCGCTATCGCCTGGCCCGTCAGTTGCTGGCAACTACCGATGAATCCATTGATGAGATTGTCTACCTGACCGGCTTTTCTGAGCCCAGCACTTTTTATCGCGCATTCAAACGCTGGTCCGGAATGACACCTATCGAATACCGCAAAACCGCCCAGGGCAAGGACGCCATGGTCGATGCCATGTAACAGAACGCTTTTTCTGAAAATATTTAAGAAAAAGCGTTGACATAACAGGGCGCCTCTTTATAATGCGCCCTCGTTGTCACAGAGCAATCACATCCTTGATTGCCAAGCCTTTTCGAGGCGAGCTGTGATGACCCGCACGGAGCGGTAGTTCAGTTGGTTAGAATACCGGCCTGTCACGCCGGGGGTCGCGGGTTCGAGTCCCGTCCGCTCCGCCATTTTTCCCCTTGTTTTACCTTTCACGTTATCCGACTTCTCCAGTTGCATTACATTCAACGCCAAGCTTCATTGTCATCGTTCTGTCATTGAGAACTTCTAGGCTATTTCTGAAAATTCAGAAATCAGGAAGGCTGTGATGCGGGATTACGAAGAAGAGTTGATTGAAAACCAGTTCGAAGAATATGAAGACGATGATGGCTGGGACGACGCCATGGAGTTATAGGCAAGGGATGAAACCATCACCGATGTCATCCATGCCTGATCTGCTTTCGGTGCTCCCCGGGGCTTAGATTGAACCAGCGCCGGTAGGCCTTGTGGAAGGCCGCAGGATTGGCAAAGCCCAGAAGCCAGGCAATCTCCGCCAGTGATGTCTCTGTCTCCCGAATATAATCCCGCGCTAACTGTTTTCGCGTTTCATCCACCAGTTCCCTGAATCCGGTTCCCTCGGCGGCCAGTTGTCTCTGGAGCGTCCATGGCGCAACCCCCAGTTTAACTGCAATGGTTTCCAGGCTGGGCGTCTCGCCCCGAAACAGGGGTGTGAGAAGGTTTTTTACCCGGTCGCCCGTGGTCCATCCTCGTCGTATCTGCTGCAGTTCCCGTTCGCAGAGATCCGAAAGCTTTTCATGCATGGCGGGCTGAGCCTGCTGGCTGGCGCTTTCCCAAATATCCTGCCGAACGGTAAGGCTGTTGTTCGAAGCGCCAAACTGCACGGGGCAGCGGAACCAGCTCTCGAACAAATCATCCTGGCCGATTGATCGGTATTCGATAGTGACCTTCTCCAGAACGTCATAACGGCCCGTAACGGTCCTGAGAAACTGGGTCCACGCGGCAAGAACGGAATCCACCACGAAGTAGTTGAAGCCGTTATAGGGACGAATCGAGTAGAACTTTGCTTGCCGGGTTTCCGGTTGGACCGTTGGAACGCCACGGCTATTGCGGCTGGTTAGCAGAGCGTATCGAATCAGCGTGGCGAGTGCTGCGCCAGCGGTGCCGGCGGTTTCTCCGGCCAGCCCTGCAATACCCGCGTCGACAGGGCGTGATAGCGCACCCATCCTCAGCCCGAGAGCCGGGTTGCCGGTCTCGTTGATCGCGGCATGCCCCAGACGCATAAACCGCGGGATGCTGATGCGCGCTTCCGGTGATGTCAGGGTCTGATGGTCAAGCTGGAAACGGGATGCCAGTTCTGCGCTGCTGGCGCCTTCGGCTTCGGCGGCCCGCAAAAGAGCCGACACATAGAGAACACTGATGTCCCCGAGTGAGTTTCGGTTTTTTGACGGGTTGGAGAGATGGGCGTTCATTGAAGCCTTTGTCTGACATGTTATGCAAAGATAATAAAATGTTATCCCTGGATATTGTCGATGGCAAGGTGCGCGGGTAGTTTAAGGCTCAACAATGAACGGAGCCCTGTCATTTACAGGCGTTCCGCCCAAGATCACGATGAGGAGAGCAAACATGACCGCGAGCACGACGCCAGGCGTTGCCAAGTATCCGAACCTGCTTGAGCCACTGGACCTTGGTTTTACCAAACTGCGTAACCGCACCCTGATGGGCTCCATGCACACCGGCCTGGAAGAGGCCAAAAATGGCTTCGAGCGCCTTGCGGCATTCTATGCAGAGCGTGCCCGTGGCGGTGCCGGCCTGATCGTGACTGGCGGTATTGCTCCGAATGTGGAGGGGGGCGTTTTCCAGCACGCCGCCAAGATGACCACCGAAGAGGAAGTCGAGAAGCACAGGGTCATTACCGATGCGGTGCATGGAGCTGATGGCAAGATCTGCATGCAGATCCTCCACGCTGGCCGCTACGCCTATTCTCCGGAGCTGGTGGCACCCTCGGCCATTCAGGCGCCAATCAATCCGTTCAAGCCCCGGGAACTGGATGAGGACGGCATCGAGAAGCAGATCCAGGACTATGCGGAGTGCGCTGCACTGGCACAAAGCGCCGGTTATGACGGCGTTGAAGTGATGGGGTCAGAGGGGTACTTCATTAACCAGTTCATTGTGTCTCACACCAACCATCGGACTGACCGTTGGGGTGGCAGTTACGAAAACCGCATTCGTCTGCCCATCGAAATCGTTCGCCGGGTTCGTGAACGAGTGGGCGAGAATTTTATTCTGATTTACCGCCTGTCCATGCTGGATCTGATTGAAGACGGCAGTACCTGGGAAGAGGTGGTGCATCTGGCCAAGGAAATCGAGAAGGCGGGTGCAACCATCATCAATACGGGTATTGGCTGGCATGAGGCCCGCGTACCTACCATTGCCACCTCAGTTCCCCGGGGCGCATTTACCAAGGTGACCGCGCGCCTGAAAGGTGAAGTGAGCATTCCTCTGGTCACCACCAACCGGATTAACATGCCGGACGTCGCCGAGAAGATTCTGGCCGAGGGCGATGCCGATATGGTGTCCATGGCCCGGCCGTTCCTCGCAGACGCCGATCTGGTTCTGAAGGCGGCGGAAGACCGCGCGGAGGAGATCAACACTTGCATCGGCTGTAACCAGGCCTGCCTTGATCACACCTTCAGTGGCAAGCTGACGTCCTGCCTGGTCAATCCCCGCGCCTGTCATGAAACCGAACTGACCTACGTGAAGACCGCGAAGCCGAAATCCATCGCGGTGGTTGGCGCCGGCCCGGCAGGACTGGCTTTTGCTTCCGTGGCGGCAGAGCGTGGTCACAAGGTGACGCTGTTTGATGCCGGCAGCGAGATTGGTGGCCAGTTCAACGTTGCCAAGCTGATTCCGGGCAAGGAAGAGTTTTACGAGACGTTGCGTTATTTCCAGGTGATGCTCGACAAGCATCAGGTCGATGTACGCCTGAACATCCGGGTTAGCGCTGACGACCTGAAAGCCGGTGGCTTTGACGAAGTGATTCTGGCCACGGGCGTAAAGCCGCGTACGCCGGAAATCGAGGGTATCGATCATCCCAAAGTGATCGGTTACCTGGACGCGCTGCTGGAGCGCAAGCCGGTTGGCCAGAAAGTGGCCGTGATCGGCGCCGGCGGTATCGGTTTCGATGTCTCCGAGTTTATCGTCCACAAGGGCACGTCAGCTGCTTTGGATACCGATCACTTTATGCGTGAGTGGGGTGTGGATCTCAGTGTTGAGCATCGTGGTGGCATCCAGGGCGTTGAGCCCCAGGTACCGGAGCCGGCCCGGGAAGTCTATCTGCTTCAGCGCAAGGCCTCGAAAGTGGGTAAGAACCTGGGCAAGACCACCGGCTGGATTCACCGGACTTCCCTAAAAAACCGTCAGGTTCAGATGGTGCCCGGTGTGACCTATCGTAAAATCGATGATGAGGGGCTGCATATAACGGTCACGCCGAAAGGCGCAGAGCAGGGCGAAGATCGTGTGCTGCCCGTGGATACCATTATCGTCTGCGCGGGCCAGGAGCCGCTGCGCGAACTGCAAAGCGAACTCGAGGCAGCGGGCCTGCCAGTTCACCTGATTGGTGGCTCGGATGTGGCGGCTGAACTCGATGCCAAGCGAGCGATCAACCAGGGCAGTCGCCTGGCAGCAGAGCTTTAAGCGCAAACACGATCACAAATCGTTGCACTTTTTCCCTGTGCAGAAACGATTGTCTGGCTAGACTAATAGCTTTGAGTCTGTCAGCTTGCGTCTTCGCCCCGGCTCCGGGAGGCTGGGGTTGAAGAGGCCGGCACCACGATCGGATGGAACATCTCTCAGTGTTCTGTCGTGTGGTGTCGAGTCGTTGAACTTTGGAGAACGTGCAATGGTGTCTGCCGACCAGGCAACCGATGGTTATTCGGCGGTATTTTTTGTGGAAGGAAGCCAGGTGGCTCGCGAAATGCGGGCCACGGAATTCGGCGCTTTCCTGGATGGCTATGTTGGGCTGTCCGATCTTGCCGAAACCGATGTCAGGGCTGTTCTGGTTGAGTTGAGTCCCGATCTTCGGGTTCAGGCACTCGTGTTCTTCCGAATCTGGTTTGATGAGGAGGGCAGGGCAGACAGTCACTGGAACCTGCCGATTGAAGAGCTCGCCAGGCAAGGCGCCAAGGGGCCGGACATGGGCGGTGGTCCGATCCGGCTGGTTTGCCGAAGCCAATGCCCCGATCCCAAGTTCAAGGAGGATCTTTGGGACCCGGACATGACCCCGGGGAATAATCATTTCCAGGCCATTCGCAAGGCAGTAGAGGCCAATAGCCTTAAATTCCGCAAAGTTGAGCCGGTACAGGAAGAGAATATTCCGGTTCTGAATGAGCAGGCAGAAGATTCTTCGGAGCGCGAAGAGGCCGCAGCCGCCGCCGACCGTTCCCGCCTGGCGCAGTTGATTCGTGAGCAACGCCTGCGGATCAAGACCCTCCAGAGTGTCCACCGCGATGCGCTTTCGGATATCCAGCGAGAGCACCGGCTGGAGGTCCAGGGGTTACGCAGTGATATTGCGGATCTCGAGCAGAAATACGAACGCCAGCGCCTCAGTAATGAGCAGCTCAAGAAGCGACTTTCCGAAAGAAACGAGCAGTACCTCGCCATGCAGGAGCAGATGGCCGCGGTAGGTGAGGAGAAACAGCGGGAGGATTCAAACGCGGGTGCCGAGCTCCTGCTCCTCAGGGAGCAGCTGGAGCGGCGTCAGCGCGAACTCGAGCTGAGAGACGAGAAGATTGTCGCTCTCGAGGAAGAGAACCACGAGCTGAGAAACCGCGAACCTCCGGAAGACTCCATCATGGACCATTTGAAGCGCCAGACGGTGTTCCTGGTGGCCTACCAGCCAGGCGCCGGTCACGTAACGCTGCCCTTCAAGGACATAGAGACCTACTTCAGTAACCCCACCGCCTATGCTGCGGAACGCTGCGGCATGAATGAGCCCGCCTATCGTGAATGGCTGGATCACTATGAGAACCCTGTGTGCACCCACAAGGGCAACGATGGCAAACCCTGTGGCGAGCCGATCCTGCGGGTAAGCCAGCCCTCGGAATTTCGCCCCGGCGTTGATGATCGGTGCGAGAAACACCAGGCCTGAGGTTCGAACTTTTTCAGTATCGGGGTGACTTTCGTTAAACTGTACGCCAGATTGTCACCGGGGTAACGGTTTCGTTGGTCCCCGCCGCATCCCGACATCACAGGAAACTTCATGGATCAGTTCAGGAACATTGGTGTAATTGGCCGAATGGGCAGTGTGAAAGTGGTTGAATCACTGCGCCAGCTCAAACAGTACCTGATCACCAACAATTACCACGTCATTCTTGAAGAAGACACAGCCAGCATGCTGCCAGGGCATGGCCTGCAGGTGGCCAGCAAAAAGCTTCTGGGCGAAATCTGTGATCTGGTCATCGTGGTTGGCGGGGATGGCAGCCTTCTGGGCGCCGCCCGGGAGCTGGCCAAGTCCAAGATTCCCCTGCTTGGGGTAAACCGTGGGCGGTTGGGCTTCCTGACTGACATTTCGCCGTCCGATCTGGAGGAGCGCCTGGGCAAGGTTCTGGAAGGCGAGTACATGGAAGAAACGCGGTTTCTGCTGGATGGCAATGTTGAGCGCAACGGCCAGCCCCTGGGGTTTGGTACGGCCCTGAACGATGTCGTACTGCATCCCGGTAAATCCACCCGGATGATTGGATTTGACCTCTTCATCGACGGCCATTTCGTGTACAGCCAGCGTTCGGATGGCCTGATTGTCTCTACGCCGACCGGGTCTACCGCCTATTCGCTGTCTGCCGGTGGTCCGATTATGCACCCGAAGCTGGACGCCATTGTTCTGGTGCCCATGTTTCCCCACACTCTCAGTAGCCGGCCGATCGTCGTCGATGGCAAGAGCGAGATCAAACTGGTGATCGGGGAGACCAATGAAACCTATCCGCAAATCAGCTTTGACGGCCAGATGAACATTGCCTGCGCGCCGGGCGATATCATTCGCATTACCAAAAAGCCGTTCAAGATCCGGTTGATTCACCCCACAGACCATAATTTCTACGCCACCTGCCGTGACAAGCTTGGCTGGGCTAGTGAAATATCAGCGAGTTGATCATGGCTGCTACAAAATCGACCGCAAACCGCGGTTACGACATCATTGGCGACATTCACGGCTGTGCCAATACCCTGGCCAGATTGCTGGACCAGATGGGGTATCGGAAGATCAACGGGGTCTACCAGCACCCCCGTCGTCAGGCGATCTTCATCGGCGATATCATTGATCGTGGCCCACGCATCCGTGAAGCCCTGCACCTTGTGCGCGATATGGTGGAACATGGTTCGGCCCGAATTGTCATGGGCAACCATGAGTACAATGCCCTGGGTTACTGTACGCGGGCGCGCCCGGGCAGCGGCAAAACCTTCCTGCGCGAGCACAACGCGCGTCACGACCGCCTGATCCGCGAGACTCTCGAGCAGTTCGAAGCGCACCCCTACGAGTGGAATGAGTTTCTCGAGTGGTTCTACACCATACCGCTGTTCATCGACGACGAGGATTTCCGCGTTGTGCACGCGTGTTGGGATGGCGACCTGATCGAGAAATTCAAGCAGTCGCAGGGTGGTGCGTGCATTGATGAGGATTTCCTGCACGCTTCCGCCGCCATCGAGTCTTTTGCCGGGCAGGTCATGGATACCCTTTTGAGGGGGACGGATCTGCGGCTCCCCCGGGGAATGACCATCACCGGCCGGGATGGCTATGTGCGCGAGTTTTTCAGAACCAAGTTCTGGGCCGACGACCCTCATACCTATGCCGATGTTGTCTTCCAGCCGGACCCGTTGCCACCGGAAGTGGCAAGTCGGGTTTTGACGGAAAGCGAGCGTAAACAGCTGATCAGTTATCCTCTTGATGCGCCCCCGGTTTTTGTCGGGCATTACTGGATGGAAGGAGAGCCGGCGCCGTTGAAATCCAATGTCGCGTGCATCGACTTCAGTGCCGTGAAATACGGGCGGTTGGTCGCTTACCGAATGGATGGTGAGCGGGCACTTTCCCGGGACAAATTTGTCTGGGTTGATGTGGAAAGACCGGAGCAAGCGGATTATCCCAATAGCGAGGACAGTCTCGCACGCTAGACCGAGCGTTGTGGCTGAATCATTTCCGGAGGCGGAGTAAACGGTGTACCGAGTCAAGCAATTGGATACCACGGTAAACCTGGCGGGCTTCAGCCGTTGGCTGAACGGTCAGGGTGTGGCCCACCGCATCACGGAAGAGGGCGGGTTCCAGGTGCTCTGGCTGGAAGATCCCGCCCATGCGGAACCCGTGCTCTCGGCCCTTGACCGTTTTATGGCGGAACCGGAGATCAGGGAAGCCGTGGATCGTCAGAACCGCTCGCCGGTGTTTATTGGTGGCCGCTGGCAACCTTCTCCACGTCATGCGCCGCTGGTGCTGGGGATTATCGTGTTTGCTGTAGCCATGGTCTGGCTCACGGCCATGGGGCAGAATGAGCTGGCGGCCAGCCTGATGGTGATTGACCCCCGGGATTACGACTGGAGCACCATGGCCGGCCGGATTGAAGCGCTGACAGCGACGCTGGCAAGCGGCCAGGTCTGGCGGCTGCTGACGCCGGATTTTCTGCACTTCAGCTGGACCCACATCATTTTCAATTCGGTTATGCTCTGGTTTCTGGGTAGCCAGATCGAGTGGTTTGATGGTCGCGCCCGGCTAATCATGCTGTTTGTGATCACCAGCCTGATTTCCAACGGCCTGCAGTATTTTGTCTCGGGCCCGCTGTTCGGTGGGCTATCGGGAGTGGTTTATGGGATTCTGGGTTATTGCTGGCTCAGCCAGCGATCGGCACCGAGGTTTCAGTTTCCACCTGCGTTGGTAACCTTTGCCGTTGCGTGGATGGTCATCGGGTTTACCCCGCTGCCGGAAATGATCGGGCTCGGGCGTATGGCCAACGAGGCGCACCTGGGCGGATTCGTTGCCGGCCTGGCCCTTGCGGTGGTTTTGCCCGTAAAAGGCAGAAGGGGCGCATAAAAAAGCCCCGCCAGAGGCGGGGCGTTAAAAGAGCTTTTAGCTCCTGATGAGAGAGACCAAATGATACGACCGTCGTCATTTGGTGAAGTAATGATAATCATTATCGTTTGATGCTGTCAAACGGTTCCGCCATATTTTTAATGAACGTTTTTTCAGGAGAGCGGGATGACTTACGAAGAACTGATCGAGCGACTGGATCCCAATGTCTACCGGAGCCTCCGGCAGTCAATTGAACTCGGCAAATGGCCTGATGGCCGAAAACTGACGCCCGAACAGCGTGAAATCAGCCTGGAAGCGGTGATCTACTACGAGAACCTTCACAACATTCCTGAAGAAGAGCGCACTGGCTACCTGGATCGGGGCAGCAAAGCCGGTACCGCCTGCGATCCTTCGGTGCAGCGCAAGCAGGATAAAGACGATATGGACCCCAGCCAGTTTGTCGAGGTCAAGTCTTGAGCGAACTGATTGATGTCACCGGCCGGCTCCGGAAAATGCCGGCGGAGGCCGGAAACCCGGTGGCCTATTCCATTGCCGTTGGCGATACCCGTATCCCTCTGAATGATCTGATCGGCAGGCCTTTGCGCCTGGATTTTGATGGCGTGATTCGCTGTATTCATTGCGACAGGAAAACCAACAAAAGCTTTAATCAGGGCTTTTGTTACCCCTGTTTCCGCAAGCTTGCCGCTTGTGACAGCTGCATCATGAGTCCGGAGAAGTGCCACTATCATCTTGGTACCTGCCGTGAGCCCGAGTGGGGTGAAACCCATTGCATGGTGGAGCATGTGGTGTACCTTGCGAACTCGTCGGGTCTCAAGGTTGGTATTACCCGGGCGTCCCAGGTGCCAACACGGTGGATTGACCAGGGGGCTGTTGACGCTATACCGATGGTGCGCGTTGCAACGCGATACCTCGCAGGCCTTGTGGAAGTTGCCTGTAAGGCTCACGTCGCCGATCGGACCAACTGGCGGGCCATGCTCAAGGGCGATGTCCCGGAACTCGATCTGGTGGATGAGCGGCAGCGGATGCTTGGGCTGATATCCGACGACCTTGAGTCGCTCAGGCAGGCCCACGGTCAGGACTCCATTCGGGAAGTTGACGAGCAGGGGCTTGGCCTGAGCTATCCTGTCCAAGTCTGGCCAGCCAAGATCAAAACCCATAACCTCGACAAATCGCCGGAAGTCGAGGGCGTACTTGAGGGCATCAAGGGGCAGTACCTTATTCTGGATACCGGTGTGATCAATATTCGGAAGTTCACCGGTTATGAAGTCCGCTTCCGGGTCATGGAAGGCTGATAGCGCCTTTCCCGGCAAATCTTGTCATGCCTGTGGGTACTGTATGCCAGTGCCCGCCGGCCGCGAATTCTGGAGAAAACCCATGCGTACCAGCCAGCCACAAACCATTTATCTGAGCGATTACAAGGTACCTGCGTATCTGGTCGACACTGTAGACCTGCGATTTGAGCTTTTTGAGGATGGCGCGCGGGTGCACAGCACCCTCGAACTCCGCCGGAACCCGGAATCGGATGAGACGGCGGCGCCTCTGGAGCTCGATGGTGACAGTCTGACGCTCGAATCCGTCGCTCTGAACGGCGCTGAGCTGGCCGCTGGTGATTATGAAGATCGGGGCGATCAGTTGGTGGTTCGCTCGGTGCCGGAACAGTTCACTTTGACAGTCGTCACCTGGATTGAGCCGCAGAACAATACCCGTCTGGAAGGGCTTTACAAGTCCTCGGGCATGTTCTGCACCCAGTGCGAGGCTGAAGGGTTCCGCTGCATCACATTCTTCCCGGACCGCCCGGACGTGATGGCGCGTTTCCGCACTCGCATAGAAGCCAACAAGGACGCCTATCCGGTTCTCCTCTCCAATGGTAATGACGTCGAAAAAGGCGAGCTGGAAAACGGCCGTCATTTTGTTACCTGGGAAGATCCGTTCCCCAAGCCCTGTTACCTCTTCGCCCTGGTGGCCGGAGATCTGGTTGAGAAAAGGGACACGTTTTCCACGTGCTCTGGCCGCGACATCGATCTGCGCATGTATGTGGAGCCCCGTAACGCCGAGAAATGCGATCACGCCATGGACTCGCTGAAGCGTTCCATGCGCTGGGATGAGGAAGTCTATGGTCGTGAGTACGACCTCGATATTTTCATGATTGTGGCGGTAGACGACTTCAACATGGGCGCCATGGAGAACAAGGGGCTCAACATCTTCAACTCGTCCTGTGTTCTGGCCAGCCAGGAAACCGCTACGGACTTGGCGTTCCAGCGCATTGAGGCCATCGTCGCCCACGAATATTTCCACAACTGGTCAGGTAACCGGGTCACCTGCCGCGACTGGTTCCAGCTCAGCCTGAAAGAGGGCTTTACCGTTTTCCGGGATTCCCAGTTCTCGGCAGACATGGGTTCGCCGACTGTGAAGCGGATTGAGGATGTCACGCTGCTGCGTACCGCCCAGTTTGCTGAAGATGGAGGCCCGATGTCGCATCCGGTGCGGCCGGCTTCCTACATGGAAATCTCCAACTTCTACACCCTGACCATTTATGAGAAAGGTGCAGAGGTCGTACGCATGATCCATACCCTGCTGGGGCCGGACATGTTCCGCAAGGGCAGTGACCTGTATTTCGAGCGCCACGATGGCCAGGCCGTCACAACCGATGATTTTGTAAAAGCCATGGAGGATGCCTCCGGCCGTGATCTGAGCCAGTTCCGTCTGTGGTACGAACAGGCCGGCACCCCGGTGTTGGCCATTTCGGACGACTTTGACGCGGAGACAGGCGTGTACCGCCTGACTATTGAGCAAAGCGTTCCGGATACCCCGGGCCAGACCAACAAAAAGCCCCAGCACATCCCGTTTGCGCTGGGTCTGCTTGGACAGGATGGCCAGCCCCTGCCGTTGCAGCTTGAATCCGGAGATTCGGGTGCGCCGACGGAGCGGGTGCTTGAGCTGACCGAAGCCGTCCACACGTTCGAATTCCATGGCGTCGAGTCCAGACCCGTGCCATCACTTTTGCGGCACTTCTCCGCGCCGGTTCGGGTTCGCTACAACTGGACCCGCGAGCAACTGCTGTTCCTGATGAGCCATGATCCGGACGGGTTCAATCGTTGGGATGCGGGTCAGAGACTGGCGGTCGATGTTATTCAATCGCTGGTTAATGCGCCCGATGATGCCGAGATTGACCCGAGACTGGTTGAGGCCTATCGCAAGCTGATTTCCGACGCCGATCTTGACCAGGCACTGGTTGCGAAAATGCTGCAGCTGCCATCTGAAGCCTACCTGATTGAACTGACAGACAAGGCCGATGTGCCGGCTATCCATCGTGCTCGCGAGGCCGTGCTGCGGCATCTGGCGGGTGCCCTGAAAGGCGAGTTGCTGGGCTGTTACCAGCGGCATCAGGGCAGTGGCCCTTACGAGGTGACACCGGAAGCTATTGCCCGCCGTAGCCTGCGCAACACCGCGCTGGCCTGGTTGCTGATGATTGATGATGAGGAAGGTCGGAGTCTGGCTGTCAGTCAGTTGAACGCCGCTGACAATATGACCGATCGCATGGGTGCCTTGCGAGCACTGGTCAATTCAGGCTTTGAGTCTGATCGCCAGGAGGCGCTGGACGACTTTTACAATCGGTTCCAGGACGACCCCCAGGTTGTTGAGCAATGGTTCTCTGTCCAGGCGGCCAGTGATCAGGCCGGGCAGCTCTCTGATATCCACAAGCTTCTTGAGCATCCGGCGTTCGACTGGAAAAACCCCAACAAGATCCGGTCTGTGGTTGGCGCGTTTGCGGGCCAGAATCTGGCAGCTTTCCATAATCCGGACGGATCCGGGTACCAGTTCCTTGCCGATCAGGTGTGCCGCCTGGACGACAGCAATCCGCAGATTGCCGCGCGTCTGGTTACGCCACTGACCCGTTGGAGAAAGTTTGCGCCCTCGTACAGTGACCGCATGAAATCGGCCCTGGAGCGTATCCGGGACAAAGCCGGATTGTCCCGGGATGTCTACGAGGTAGTGCACAAGAGCCTTGCCGATTGAAGTCAGATACAAAATCGCACTTTCGGTCGATAGACTTTAGTCTGGGATCGGTTAATCTGGAATAAGGTCTGTAATTCCATCAGACGACAATAAAAAAGCCTCCAAAGAGGCTTCCAGACGCACTTAAGGTTTCACAATGATGTATAACAAAAATGCGATTCTCGGCGGCCTCTTGGCTCTCTCCGTGGCATCAGCGCCTGCGTGGGCGGCTGTTTCAGCAAGTGAAGCGGCCCGTCTGGGTCAGGAGTTGACACCCTTTGGCTCGCCCAAGGCCGGCAACAGCGCCGGAACCATTCCGGCCTGGACCGGAGGCTTGACAGAGCCGCCTCCCGGCTATGAGGGAAGCGGCCAGCACCACATTAATCCGTTCCCGGATGATGAAGTCCTTTTTACCATTACGCCTGCCAACATGGATCAGTATGAGGAGTACCTCACTGACGGTGTGAAGGCGATGCTCGAAACCTACCCGACCACATTCCGTGTGCCCGTTTACCAGTCCCGTCGTACCCATGCGGTCCCTGATTGGGTGGCTGAGAATACCCGTGAAAACGCGGTAAGCGCGGAGATTGTTGGCCAGGGCGAAGGCCTGGACGGAGCCTTTGGCGGTTACCCATTCCCGATCCTGCACGGCAATGACGAGCAGAAGGCCTGGCAGGCGGTCTGGAACCACCTGACCCGCTGGCGGGGCGTGAATATAACCCGTCGCTCCAGTGAGGTGGCAGTCCAGACCAACGGTGACTACTCGCTGGTTACCTCTCAACAGGAAGCCTTCTTCAACTACTACAACCCGGAAGGCGGTGAAGAAGATCTGGATAACGTGATCTTCTACTACCTGTCGTTTACCCAGTCACCACCCCGCCTTGCCGGTGGCGCCATTCTGATTCATGAGACCCTGAATCAGATCATCAATCCCCGGAATGGTTGGGGCTACAACGCCGGTCAGCGTCGGGTACGTCGGGCGCCAAACCTGGGGTACGACTCCCCGATTGCAGCGGCTGACAACCTCCGGACCGCAGATGATACCGATATCTTCAACGGGGCCCTGGATCGCTATAACTGGAATTACGAAGGCAAGCGGGAAATCTACATCCCCTACAACAATTACCGAATTGGGGAAAAAGGTCTTCCTTACGAGGAAATCCTCGGTATCTCCCATCTGAATCCGGACCTCACCCGCTGGGAGCTTCACCGTGTGCACGTGGTAGAAGCCACACTGAAAGACGGTGAGCGCCATATCTATGGCAAGCGCCGCTTCTATATCGACGAGGACAGCTGGAACACGGTTCTGCTGGATCAATACGACGGTCGCGGCGAACTCTGGCGTGTCACGATAGGGCTGCCGAAAAATTATTATGAACTTCCAGGTGTGTGGACGGTTCTTGACGTCTATCATGACCTTCAGGCCCGTCGTTATCATGTACTCGGTTTGGACACAGAAGAGGCCAATACCCGCGTGTTCACCAATGAGGTCCCGAACAAGCGTTACTTCTCGCCGGCTTCCCTGCGCCGCAGGAGTGTTCGCTAACGCACTGTTGGCCGAGGGATGCGTCCCCGCCCACAGGAAGTGGCGACCCGACATACCGGCAATCGTAAGGTTGCCGGTATGTTTACAGTTATTCCCGGCTTTGCCGGTCAGAGACACAGTTCAATACAACATAATAGGCAATCTGAATGGCTAAAAGGTTGATGTGCAAGACTCTGGGCGCTGCCTGCCTTGGACTTTCCATGGTCTGGTCTGCCCCTGCAGCGTTTGCGCTTGCAGATATCATCGAAACCCCGGCCCGGCCGACGGATCTGGCCCCGGAAAATCTTCTCACCGATGCGACCCGGGTTGGGGATCGCATTGTGGCCGTGGGAGAACGCGGCCATATCATCTACTCGGATGATGAGGGGAAAACCTGGGTTCAGGGTGAGGTACCTGTTTCTGTGACCCTGACAGGGATCGATTTTGGCTCCGACAGCCATGGCTGGGCCGTGGGCCACAGCGGCGTTGTCCTCCATACCAGCGACGCCGGGGCCACCTGGGACCTTCAGATTGACGGTATCCGCGCCATGGAACTGGCCATTGAGAGCCGGGAAGAGCAGATTGCCGCCATGGAGGAGCGCATCGAAGAAGCGCCCGAAGAAGAGAAAGAGGATCTCGAGTGGGCACTGGACGACCTTTACTTTGCCCTCGAGAACATTCAGGCGGATATGGACATTGGTCCAGTTAACCCGCTGCTGGATGTCTGGTTTGAAAACGAGAACCGCGGTTTTGTGGTAGGCGCTTACGGTATGTTCCTGCGCACCATGGACGGTGGTGAGACCTGGAAAGACTGGGCGCCAAGAATTGATAACCGGCAGAACTTCCATCTCAATGGCATTACCCGGATCACGGGTGGTGCACTGGTGGTCGTTGGTGAAGCCGGTCAGATACATGTCTCTGTAGACGGTGGTGAGACCTTTGAGCGCCGTGAGGCGCCTTATGAAGGCTCCCTGTTCGGTGTCATCGGTACAGGCCGGGTGAACGAGATGCTCGCCTTCGGCCTTCGTGGCAACATGCTGTTCTCTTCAGACCTCGGCAGAAGCTGGCGGATGGTCCCCAATTCAGCTGGGGCTACGCTCAACGACGGCGTCGTTTCGGAAGATGGTCGTATCACCCTGGTAGGTAATAGTGGTGCGGTACTGATGAGCACCAATGGCGCCGAAACCTTCCGCGAGCATTTCAGAAGTGATCGTGAAGGTGTCATGAGCGCGGTGCCTATCTCAGGAACAGACCTGCTGATTGTCGGCGAAGGTGGCGTAAAAATCACAGACGCCCGTGGAAGAAACCTTCAATAACGCCCTGATGTGGCAACAACCGAACGAATAATAGAGGGGCTTTTGAATGTCCAACCCTAAGCATGACAAGGGCGAGCACTATCTGACCACGCCCAAGGCCGAACCCTTTCTCGAAAGGCTGATCTTCAATAATCGGCCAATCATTCTTGTCGTCTTCGCCGTGTTGACGCTGTTTCTGGGGTATAACGCCGTCAAGATCCAGCCGGATGCCAGCTTCGAGCGAATGATTCCGCTTGAGCATCCCTACATTGTAAATATGCTTGAGCACCGGGATGATCTTGAAAACCTCGGTAACTTCGTTCGTATCGCCGTCGAGGTAGAAGAGGGCGATATTTTCACCCAAGAGTACATGGAAACCCTGAAGCAGATCACCGACGAGGTTTTTTATCTCAACGGCGTGGATCGTTCGGGTCTCAAATCCCTCTGGACGTCGAATGTCCGCTGGGTTGAGGTTACCGAACAGGGTTTTCAGGGTGGCACTGTCATACCGGACGGCTATGACGGCTCCCGGGACAGTCTGGAGAAGCTTCGCCAGAACGTTCTTCGTTCCAACGAAGTCGGGCGCCTGATCTCTGATAACTTCCAATCAACGATCGTTTACGCGCCGCTGTACGAGAAGAATCCGGAGACCGGTGAGGCTCTGGACTACGGCGAATTTTCCCGTCAGCTTGAAGAAAAGATTCGTGAAAAGTACGAAGAACAGAACCCGAACATCAAGATTCATATAGTCGGTTTCGCCAAGAAGGTCGGCGATCTGATTGAGGGGATTGGTTCTATTGCCTGGTTTGCAGGGATTACCATTCTGCTGACCACGCTGCTTCTGTTCTGGTACTCGCGGGCTATTGCCGGCACCCTGGTTCCTGTCTTTACCTCAATCATTGCAGTGTTCCTGCAGTTGGGTACGCTTCGGCTGCTGGGCTACGGGCTGGATCCTTATTCGGTGCTGGTGCCATTCCTGGTGTTTGCGATTGGTATCAGTCACGGCGTTCAGATTGTGAATGCCATGGCGGTTGAAGCTGCCAAGGGCTTTGATGCGGTGACCGCTGCGCGCCTGGCTTTCCGTGCTCTTTACATTCCGGGCATGCTGGCTCTGATTTCGGATGCCTTTGGTTTCCTGACCCTGTTCTTTATCGAGATCGACGTTATCCGGGACCTGGCTGTTGCCGCAGGTATTGGTGTGGCGTTCGTGATCTTCACCAACCTGGTTTTGCATGTATTGATTATGTCCTATGTCGGTATCTCCAAAGGGGGTATTCGTCACGTGCAGAATCACGGCGAAAAACAGGATCGGAAATGGCGTGTTTTGTCCTACTTCTCCCATCCGGGCGTTGCGCCAATTTCGTTGTTGATTGCTGTAATTGGTCTCGGTCTTGGTCTTTATTACAAGCAGGACCTGAAGATTGGCGACCTGGATCAGGGTGCGCCTGAGCTTCGTGCGGACTCCCGCTACAACAAGGACAATGCCTACATCATCAATAATTACTCGACCAGTGCGGATGTATTGGTGGTGATGGTCAAAACACCGGAAGAGCAGTGCACGCAGTATAATGTGCTGCGGGCCATGGATACTCTGCAGTGGGAGCTTCAGAACACGCCGGGCGTTCAGTCTTCGGTATCACTTGCAGATGTTTCCAAGATGGTGACCAAGGCTCTGAACGAGGGCAACTGGAAGTGGTATGAGATCTCCCGCAACCAGACCATTATCAATGCGTCCATTCGTGAGGCGCCTGCCGGGTTGATCAACACTGATTGCAGCCTGACGCCAGTACTGGTCTTCCTTGAGGACCACAAGGCAGAAACTCTGGAAACCGTCGTTGAGCGCGTCGAACAGTTTGCCGGGAACAACAGCACTGATGAGCACAGGTTCCTGCTAGCGGCGGGTAACGCCGGTGTCGAGGCCGCTACTAACGAGGTTATCTCCGGCGCCAAGGATAAGATGCTGATCCTCGTTTACAGTGTGGTGAGTTTGCTGTGCTTCGCGACCTTCCGTTCGATCCGTGCGGTGCTGTGTATCGTGATACCTCTGGGACTGACTTCGATCCTCTGTGAGGCAATCATGGCGGTATCCGGCATTGGTATCAAAGTGGCGACCCTGCCGGTTATTGCCCTGGGTGTCGGTATAGGTGTCGACTACGGCATTTATATCTACAGCAAGCTGGAGAAATACCTGCTTGAAGGCAAAACGCTTCAGGAGGCTTACTACGAGACCCTGCGCTCCACTGGTAAGGCGGTTATGTTTACCGGTGTGACTCTGGGTCTGGGTGTTGTCACCTGGATATTCTCGCCAATCAAGTTCCAGGCCGACATGGGCTTCCTGCTGTTCTTCATGTTCCTCTGGAACATGGTTGGAGCCATCTGGCTGTTGCCGGCCCTGGCCCGGTTCCTGCTGCGGCCGGATCAGATGCTTGCCAAGGCTCGAGCTGCGAAATAACATTCGCACCGACCTGCAAAAAAGCCCGCTTTGCGGGCTTTTTTGTTGTCTGGTCAACCGGTTAGCGAGCTAATCCATACTTTATTTATGGTGTGAAGTGGTCTATGTTTTATGGTGATCGTACGTCTTGCCCGCTCCCGAAGCGGGCGCCGAATTACAATGAACAGAAAAAAGGAAGAACTCACATGACACTGAAACTTAAAGCCTCCGCATTCGCTGTCGCTGCCGCAGTCAGCCTGGGCGCTGCTTCAACCTCCGTTTCCGCCCAGGAGCAGCGCTTCGTGACCATCGGCACCGGCGGTGTAACCGGCGTTTATTACCCGGCTGGCGGTGCTATCTGTCGTCTGGTGAACATGGACCGTAAAGAGCACGGTATTCGCTGCTCTGTGGAGAGTACCGGTGGTTCCGTCTACAACCTGAATGCCATCCGCCAGGGCGAGCTCGATCTGGCAGTTGCCCAGTCCGACTGGCAGTACCATGCCTACAATGGCACCAGCCAGTTCAAGGATGATGGTGCTAACAAAGATCTCCGCGCGGTCTTTTCTCTGCATCCGGAACCGTTCACTGTTGTTGCCAGCAAGGGCTCAGGCATCAAAACCTTTGAAGACCTGGAAGGCAAGCGGGTATCTGTCGGCAACCCCGGTTCAGGGCAGCGCGCCACTGCTGAAGTCCTGATGGATGAGATGGGCTGGACGCTGGACAAGTTCTCACTGGCTGCCGAAATCAAGGCCGCGGAGCAGTCCCAGGCCCTGTGTGACGGTAACATTGATGCCTTCTTCTACACGGTTGGCCACCCCTCTGGTGCAATCAAGGAAGCGACCACCTCCTGTGACAGTGTACTGGTTAACGTTGATAACGCTGCCACACAGAAGCTGATCGACGAAAACCCGTACTATCGTAAGGCAGTCATCCCTGGTGGTATGTATCGTGGCAGTGACGATGACGTTACCACCTTCGGCGTTGCGGCAACCTTTGTGTCATCCACTGATGTGCCCGATGACGTTGTTTACGCGGTTGTGAAGGCTGTTTTCGAGAACTTCGACAGCTTCAAGCGCCTGCATCCTGCATTTGCCAACCTGAACAAGGAAGAAATGGTCTCTGATGCCCTGAGTGCGCCTCTGCACCCGGGTGCTGCCAAGTACTACAAAGAAGCTGGTCTGATCGACTGATCTGCCTGCACTCCGTCACAGCGGGCTCAAGCCCGCTGTGACGCCCTTTCAGAGATTGATTTTTACGTACGGGACTAATTTATGGCGACGAGCGATCCGGCTAACGGAGCTGGTGCTGGTGGTAGCAGTAATGTAGACCAGATCCTGCAGACTGAAACCGGGGGCAGGGCGACCAGCGGATATGCTGCGGTTATTCTTTTTATCGTTCCCCTGGTGTGGTCGTTGTTTCAGCTCTGGATTGCGTCACCGCTGCCCTATATCTTCAATTTCGCAATCTTTAATTCCACGGAAGCGCGCTCGATCCATCTTGCGTTTGCCGTTTTCCTGGCGTTTTCTGCCTTCCCGATGATCAAGGGGCGGCATGTAAATATCGTCCCCATCTATGACTGGATTCTGGCGCTTGTTGCCGCTTTCTGCGCCTCATACCTCTACGTTTTTTACGAAGAGCTTTCAACGCGGCCCGGCGCGCCGATCACCCAGGATCTGTGGGTTGCGCTTATCGGTCTCGTGCTTTTGCTGGAAGCCACGCGTAGGTCGCTCGGGCTCCCGCTGACTATCGTTGCTGCGGTCTTCATCACATACTCGATTGCCGGCCCCTATATGCCGGATGTGATTGCCCATAAAGGCGTGAGCCTCAGTAAGCTGGCGTCGCACCAGTGGTTGGGCACTGAGGGCGTGTTTGGCGTTGCACTTGGGGTTTCCACGAGCTTCGTCTTTCTGTTCGTGTTGTTTGGCGCGCTGCTTGAGAGAGCAGGCGCCGGTAATTACTTTATTAAAGTCGCCTATGCCATGTTGGGGCATATGCGTGGTGGTCCCGCCAAAGCTGCGGTGGTTTCCAGTGGTTTAAGCGGCGTTATTTCCGGTTCGTCTATTGCCAACGTCGTCACTACCGGCACGTTCACCATTCCGCTGATGAAGCGGGTTGGTTTTCCGGCTACCAAGGCCGGCGCAGTGGAAGTGGCCGCATCAACCAACGGCCAGCTGACACCTCCCATCATGGGCGCGGCCGCTTTCCTGATGGTCGAATATGTGGGTATCTCCTACCTGGAGGTCATCAAGCACGCCATCCTCCCTGCGATGATTTCCTATGTGGCACTGATTTATATCGTGCACCTTGAGGCCTGCAAGCTGAACATGCAGGGCATTGAGCGTCTCAACAAGCCGACTCTTGCCCAGCGGATGCTGAATTGGGTCGTTATCCTCATCGGCCTGAGTGTGCTGACCCTGGTGGTGTATTACGGGATCGGCTGGACGAAAACGCTTTTCGGTGAAGCGGCGATGTGGGTGTTGGCACCTTTGCTGGTGCTGATCTATATCGGCCTGGTTGGCTATGCCACCCGATTTCCGGAACTCGAGGAAGACGATCCGGATAAGGACATGGGCGAATTGCCGCCGGTTGGCCCAACTGTAAAGACCGGGCTGTACTTTCTTCTGCCCGTTGTAGTGCTGGTCTGGTGCCTTACTGTTGAGCGTTTCTCGCCACAGCTGTCGGCGTTCTGGGCCACGCTGTTCATGATGTTCATTGTTGTTACACAGCGACCGTTGAAGGCCTTTTTCTACAAGCACGGCAACTTCCTCACTGCGTTCAAGGATGGCGTGTTTGATCTTGCGCATTCGCTCGCCACCGGTGCCCGAAACATGGTGGGTATTGGCGTGGCAACTGCCACCGCCGGTATCGTGGTGGGTACGGTTACCCTGACCGGTATTGGCCTGGTGATGACCGAATTTGTCGAGTTCCTGTCTGGCGGCAACCTGCTGCTGATGCTGATCTTCACGGCCATTATCAGCCTGATCCTCGGCATGGGTTTGCCGACCACTGCCAACTACATCGTTGTGTCCACGCTGATGGCGCCGGTAATCGTCACTCTGGGCGCCCAGAATGGGCTGATCGTGCCGCTGATTGCGGTGCATCTGTTTGTGTTCTACTTTGGCATTCTGGCGGACGATACGCCGCCCGTGGGGTTGGCGGCTTATGCCGCCGCTGCCATATCCGGCGCCGATCCCATACGAACGGGTATCCAGGGCTTCACCTACGACATCCGTACGGCGATCCTCCCGTTCATGTTTATTTTCAATACCCAGTTGTTGCTCATTGGGTTGACCGGATGGTTTGACCTGCTGGTTACGATCTTCAGTGCAGTCACTGCGATGCTGGTCTTTTCCGCGGCCACGCAGGGGTTCTGGTTTACCAAGAGCTATAAGTGGGAATCGCTGTTATTGCTGCTGATTACGTTCACCATGTTCCGGCCCGGCTTCTGGTGGGATATGGTTTACCCGCCCACGGCAGATCGGCCCGGCGCCGAGATCATGGAGTATGTTGAGGATGTGCCAGCAGACAAACCGATTGTCCTGAAGGCTTCCGGGATGACGATTGACGGCGACGAGGTGACCACCTATGTGCGGCTTGAGATTCCCGCTGGCGACACGCCCGAGCAACGTCTGATGGACGCCGGCCTTGAACTCAGCCCGGATGGCGAAAAGATGGCGGTAGACTTCGTTGGTTTCGGTAGCCCGGCGGAGGATGCTGGCATCCAGTTTGGCTGGACCATCGATGCCGTGCAGGTTGACCTGGAACGGCCGCCAAAAGAGCTGATGTTCATTCCTGCTCTGGTGTTACTCGGCCTTCTGGCGTTTGGTCAGTTGCGTCGGCGGGCCAGGGAGGAAGCCGCCGGCCAGCCAGCCTGACGCCACACCTGTCCGTGCAAACCCGGCATTAACCTGCCGGGTTTTTTTCTGTTAGACTTCGCCTCGAAGCGGCCCGCGGTTTGTATCGCGCCGTGCCGTCACCATGTGGTCTCTGGTATAGATCACCGCTGAGTAACCAACAGGAGCCTTTCATGCCCGTCGTAACCCTGCCCGATGGTAGCCATCGCAGTTTTGCCGAACCCGTAACCGTTCATGATGTCGCCGCCGATATCGGCGCTGGCCTTGCCAAAGCCGCCCTTGCCGGAAAGGTGGATGGCCAGCTCGTGGACACCAGTTATCGCATCGAAAACGATGCCGAGCTGGCAATCGTCACCGAGCGTGATGAAGACGGCGTTGATATCATTCGCCATTCTACGGCGCACTTGATGGCCATGGCTGTCCAGGAACTGTTTCCAGGAGCCCAGGTCACCATTGGCCCGGTTATCGACAATGGCTTCTACTACGACTTCAAGTACGACCGCCCGTTCACCAATGAGGATCTGGCGCGGATCGAGAAGCGGATGGAAGAGCTCTCCAAACAGGACTTGCCGGTTTCTCGCTCCATCATGTCCCGCGATGAGGCGATCAAGCTCTTTGAGGATATGGGCGAAGAATACAAGGTCCGTATCATTCAGGACATTCCCGGCGATGAGGACCTTTCATTTTACAGCCAGGGCGATTTTATCGACCTGTGCCGCGGTCCCCACGTTCCCAGCACCGGCAAGCTGAAGGCCTTCAAACTGACCAAGGTGGCCGGCGCGTATTGGCGTGGCGACACCAGCAATGAGCAGCTTCAGCGCGTGTACGGAACCGCCTGGGGTAACAAGAAAGATCTCAAAGCCTATTTGCACCGTCTGGAAGAGGCCGAGAAGCGGGATCACCGGAAGGTCGGCAAGAAGCTTGGCTTGTTCCATATGCAGGAAGAAGCACCGGGCATGGTTTTCTGGCACCCGGATGGCTGGTCGCTGTATCAGGAAGTTGAGCAATACATGCGCCGCAAGCAGCAGGAGCATGGCTACAAGGAGATCAAGACACCACAGGTGGTGTCACGGACCCTGTGGGAGAAGTCAGGGCACTGGGACAAGTTCAAGGACGACATGTTCACCACCGAGTCGGAGAAGCACGACTACGCCATCAAGCCCATGAACTGTCCCTGCCACGTGCAGGTCTTCAACCAGGGTCTGAAAAGCTACAAGGATCTGCCCCTGAGACTGGCGGAATTCGGCTCCTGCCACCGGAACGAGGCCTCCGGGGCGCTGCATGGACTGATGCGTGTTCGGGGCTTTACCCAGGACGATGCCCACATTTTCTGCGAAGAAGATTCTATTCAGCAGGAAGTCTCGGCATTTATTGAAATGCTGCACGAGATCTACACAGACTTCGGGTTTACCGAAATCCTGTACAAGCTCTCAACCCGTCCGGAAAAACGGGTTGGCTCCGATGAGGTCTGGGACAAGGCGGAAGCCGCCCTGGAAGAAGCGTTGAATCGCGAAGGGGTAGACTGGGAATTGCTGCCAGGCGAAGGCGCCTTCTACGGACCCAAAATCGAGTTCTCGCTGAAAGACTGTATCGGACGGGTATGGCAGTGTGGCACTATTCAGGTGGACTTCTCGATGCCGGGTCGTCTGGGTGCGCAGTATGTTGCCGATAATTCCGAGCGGAAGACCCCGGTCATGCTGCACAGGGCGGTATTGGGATCCTTTGAACGTTTTATTGGTATCCTGATCGAGGAATACGAAGGTGCATTCCCGACCTGGCTGGCGCCGACTCAGGTGGCTATCCTCAATATCACCGATAATCAGCGTGATTATTGTCAGAATCTGGCGAAAAAGTGGGATTCTTTGGGCTATAGGGTTAATGCTGACTTGAGAAACGAGAAGATCGGCTTTAAAATCCGCGAGCATACTCTTAACAAGGTTCCCTACCTTGTCGTTGTCGGTGACAAAGAAGTCGACAACAACGCCGTTGCGGTGAGAACCCGCAAGGGCGAAGATTTGGGAACTTTATCGCTTGAAGCGTTTGAGCAATTCTTAAGTGAAGATGTTGAACGCAAGGGCAAAACAAAGACGGAGATCTGATTATTAAACAGCGAGCGAATCGGGGTGGGCGCACACCAAAGGCGCCTATCAATGAGAATATTGACGCAACCGAAGTCCGACTGATTGACGCAGAAGGCAATCAGGTCGGTGTAGTACCAATAGAGGATGCTCTCAAGCAAGCAGAAGAGGCATCTCTTGACCTGGTCCAGGTTACGGATTCCGATCCGATCGTCTGTAAGATAATGGACTACGGCAAGAAAATCTTCGACGAGAAGAAGGCCAAGGCGGCTGCCAAGAAAAAGCAGAAGCAGACGCAGGTCAAAGAGCTTAAGTTCCGTCCAGGAACTGAAGAAGGGGATTATCAGGTCAAACTACGCAACCTGGTACGTTTCCTTGAAAACGGGGACCGCGGCAAAATCACTATCCGCTTCCGTGGCCGTGAGATGGCACACCAGGAAATTGGTATGCAGCTCATGCAGCGCATAGAAGCAGATATTGAAGAGCTTGCCCAGGTAGAGATGCGGCCGAAAATGGAAGGCCGGCAGATGACCATGGTTGTGGCGCCCCGCAAGAAGAAGTGAACCTGATCGGGTGCTTGTCCCCCGCGCATGCGGGGGATTTGTCGTTCAGGGGCACATTATTGTTTATTTAAAAATAGAATGCGGAGTTTTAAAAAATGCCTAAGATGAAAACCAAAAGCGGAGCCACCAAGCGGTTCAAGAAAACCGCCACCGGCTTCAAGCACAAGCAGTCCTTCACCAGTCACATCCTGACCAAGAAGAGCCCGAAGCGTAAGCGTCAGCTGCGCGGCACCAAGCTCATCGCCAAGTCGGATGTTGCATCTATCAAGCGTATGACCGCGTGCTGATCCAGCCGCGAGTATCATTCCTTAGAAAGTACAGGTAGAAGGATTAAAGTATGGCTCGTGTAAAACGTGGTGTGGTCGCACGCCGTCGTCACAAAAAGATTCTCAATCAGGCCAAAGGTTACTACGGCGCTCGTAGCCGGGTATTCCGTGTAGCCAAGCAAGCGGTTATCAAGGCCGGTCAGTACGCCTACCGTGACCGTCGTAACCGCAAGCGTGCTTTCCGCGCTCTGTGGATTGCCCGTATCAATGCTGGTGCCCGCGCTAACGGTCTGTCTTACAGCCGTCTGATCGCTGGTCTGAAAAAGGCTAACGTTGAAATCGATCGTAAGGTTCTGGCCGATCTGGCCATGAACGAGCAGCAGGCGTTTGCCGCTGTTGTTGAGAAGGCCAAAGCGTCCCTGTGATCGCTTAGCTCTTTCATCGATTGCTGATCGATATGGGCGTCTCATGATTTCATGACGGCGCCTCCTGATAGGGGAAGGGCACGCTCTTCCCCTATTTTTGTTTTTGAAGTTACGTTTTTAAGCACTTCCATTTCTGGTTTGGAGCAGGGTCAATGGAAAACCTGGAGCAACTGGTTCAGGACGGGCTGGCAGCAGTTGATAGCGCCGACAGCCTGCAGGCACTTGATCAAATTCGTGTTGAGTATCTTGGCAAGAAGGGTGTGATTACCCAGCAGGCGAAAACTCTGGGCAAGCTTTCTGCTGAGGAGCGCCCTGCCGCCGGCCAGAAAATCAATGAAGCCAAGGGGCAGGTCGAAGAAGCCATCAATGCCCGGCGAAGCGATCTTGAACGTGCCGCCATCGAGCAGAAACTTGCCAGTGAATCCATTGATGTGACTCTGCCTGGCCGTGGTCAGGACCTGGGTGGATTGCACCCGGTTACCCGCACCCTCCAGCGGATCGAGCATTTCTTCGCCCGGGCCGGCTATACCGTCGAGCAGGGGCCCGAGATCGAAGACGATTACCACAACTTCGAGGCCCTCAACATCCCTGGCCATCACCCTGCTCGCGCGATGCACGATACGTTCTATTTTAACCCGGGCACCCTGCTGCGAACTCACACTTCGCCGGTACAGATTCGAACCATGGAAGCGGGCAAGCCACCATTCCGGATGATCTGCCCGGGCCGGGTTTACCGCTGTGATTCGGATATGACGCACACCCCCATGTTCCACCAGGTGGAGGGGTTGCTGGTCGAGAAAAATGTCAGCTTCGCGGATCTCAAAAGTACTGTTGAAGAATTCCTGCGAGTGTTCTTTGAGCGGGACCTTCAGGTCCGCTTTCGGCCCTCCTATTTCCCGTTTACGGAGCCCTCCGCAGAAGTGGACATTGAATGGGGTCGGGAAGCCGATGGCAGCATCAAGTGGCTTGAAGTCATGGGTTGCGGAATGGTGCATCCCAAGGTGTTTGAATATTGCGGAATCGATGCCGAGGAATACCGTGGCTTCGCATTCGGTCTGGGGGTAGAGCGCCTGGCCATGCTTCGCTACGGCGTGAACGATCTGCGTATGTTTTTCGAAAATGATCTGCGCTTCCTGCGCCAGTTCCGTTAACCGGCAAGATCACGGCATCCAATCAAACAGGCATAACCGCATCAGGACAAGGCAATAACCATGAAATTCAGTGAACAGTGGCTGCGCGAGTGGGTTAACCCGCAAATCGATACCCAGGAATTAATGGACCAGATCACCATGGCAGGTCTGGAAGTGGACGGTTTCGAGCCGGTGGCCGGTCAATTCAGCGGCGTGGTCGTTGGAGAAGTTCAGTCAGTAGGGCCACATCCTGATGCAGACAAGCTGCGGGTTTGCCAGGTCAGTGATGGTGCCTCCGAGGTTCAGGTGGTCTGTGGCGCTCCCAATGTCCGTGAAGGTATGAAGGTTCCTTTTGCCGTGGTGGGGGCGGTTCTGCCCGGTGATTTCAAAATCAAGAAGGCCAAGCTTCGCGGTCAGCCTTCTGAGGGCATGCTTTGTTCCGAGTCAGAGCTTGGGCTCTCCGATAATCACGATGGCCTGATGGAGCTCCCGGCGGACGCACCGGTGGGGCAGGACGTGGCCGATTACCTGAAGCTGAACGATGTCACCATTGATGTGGATCTGACTCCGAATCGCGCCGATTGCCTGTCTATCAAGGGTATCGCCCGTGAAGTGGGTGTTCTGAACAGCATGCTGGTCAACAGCCCGGCAATCGAGCCCGTGGAATCGGTGCACTCTGAAGTGCCTGATATCCGGGTGGAGGCGCCGGCAGGCTGCCCGCGGTACCTTGGCCGTATTCTGCGCAATGTGAACCTGCAGGCGGAATCGCCCCTGTGGATGCAGGAAAAGCTTCGCCGTTCAGGTATTCGCTCCATTGATGCCGCCGTGGATGTCACCAACTACGTCATGCTGGAACTAGGCCAGCCCATGCACGCCTTCGATCGTGACGAAATCCAGGGCGGGATCGTTGTCCGCATGGCGCGAATTGGTGAAAAGCTCGTTCTGCTGGATGGTCAGGAGGTCGAGCTCACCCAGGGAACGCTGGTGATCGCGGATCATGAGAAGCCGATTGCCATTGCCGGTGTCATGGGCGGTGAGCATTCCGGAGTCAGTCCGAAAACGCGGGACCTGGTGCTGGAATCCGCTTACTTCGATCCGATTACGCTGGCGGGCAAGGCTCGTCACTATGGTTTGCACACTGACGCATCGCACCGGTTCGAGCGAGGTGTTGACTATAAGTTGGCGCGGGATGCGATGGAGCGGGCCACCCGGTTGCTGATGGACATCGTTGGTGGTGAGCCTGGCGAAATCGTCGAAGTTGCCAGCGATGAGGATATTCCCGAGGATCGGGTTGTCGACCTGCGATCCCGCCGGCTTAACGATGTTCTGGGTATGGAAATTGATCGCACCACCGTCGAGGAGATCCTGACCAGGCTCGGCCTGCGGGTGGAAAAGCTCCTGAAAGACGGCTGGCGTGTCAGTGTGCCCAGCTTCCGCCCGGACATCTCTATTGAAGAAGACCTGATCGAGGAAGTCGGTCGAATTTATGGCTACAACAATCTGCCTGTAACCGAGCCTACGGGCTCACTCGGTCTGCGCCCGGAGCAGGAAGCTGTTCGCCCGGTATCGGCCATCCGCAACTTCTTTGTGGATCATGGGTACCAGGAGGCGGTGACCTACAGCTTTGTCGATCCTAAGGTTCAGCAACTGGTGGACCCCGATCGTCAGGGCATCGCGCTGGCCAATCCGATTTCTTCGGATCTGTCGGTGATGCGTACCAGCCTCTGGAGTGGCTTGTTGAAAACCGTGGCCCATAACCAGAATCGCCAGCAGCCGCGCATACGTCTGTTCGAAACCGGTCTGCGCTTCCTCCAGGAGGGCGAGCGGATTGATCAACAACCGATGTTGGCCGGTGTGGTGGTTGGCAGCCAGTATCCTGAAAACTGGGCAAACGGTCGCAGAACCGCGGATTTCTTTGATGTAAAAGGGGATTTGGAGAGTCTGTTCAGTCTGCTGGGCATTGAGATCCATTTTGTTGGCAGCCAGCATCCTGCGCTGCACCCGGGACAGACTGCAGAACTCATGCGCGACGGCGAGCACGTGGGCTGGCTGGGGACTCTGCATCCACAAGTTCAGAAAAATCTTGAACTTAATGGCACGATCCTGATGTTTGAGCTATTCTTGAATTCAATCGTTACCGGATATGTGCCTAATTTCAAAGAAATTTCAAAATTCCCGGAAGTTCGTCGGGATTTGGCTATTATTATCGGAAGCGAGGTAGCGTTCGCCGATGTGGAGCGTGTAGCGAGAAAGCATGCCGGCGAGCAGCTGACAGCGTTGCGTGCGTTCGATGTCTATGAGGGCGAGAGTCTGGGTGAGGGTAACCGAAGCCTGGCTCTGAGTCTGTTCTGGCAGCACCCCGAACGTACATTGAACGAGGATGAAGTGCATTCGCTCTTCAACGGTGTGATCGACGCATTGAAAGAAGAGCTGGGGGCAACACTGAGGAGTTGAGAGATGGCGGCTTTGACGAAAGCGGAAATGGCGGAGCGGTTGTACGAGGAATTGGGCCTGAACAAACGCGAAGCCAAGGAAATGGTAGAAGCTTTTTTCGATGAGATCAGAGGCGCTCTCAGCCACAACGAGCAGGTGAAGCTGTCGGGTTTCGGTAACTTCGATCTGCGGGACAAGAAGCAGCGGCCGGGACGGAACCCGAAAACCGGTGAAGAGATTCCGATCAGTGCACGGCGTGTCGTTACGTTTCGCCCGGGACAAAAACTAAAGCAAAAAGTAGAAGCGTATGCTGGAACCCAGTCATAACAACGAACTTCCCACCATTCCGGGGAAGCGTTATTTCACCATTGGTGAAGTAGCGGAGCTGTGTGCTGTGAAAGCACACGTCCTGCGGTATTGGGAGCAGGAGTTTCCGCAGCTGTCGCCGGTAAAGCGTCGGGGCAACCGTCGGTACTATCAACGGGCGGACGTTATTACCATCCGCCAGATTCGTAGCCTTCTCTATGACCAGGGCTACACTATCGGTGGCGCGAAGCAGAAGCTGAGCAGTCACGAGGTGAAAGACGATACCTCCCAGTACAAGCAGCTGATCCGGCAGATGATTACAGAGCTGGAAGAGGTGCTCGAGGTTCTCAACGCGCCGGTCAAATAATGCTTCCGAAGCTTTGAAGAAAAACCGGGATAGCGAGAAGCTGCCCCGGTTTTTTTATGCCTGCAGGTTTATTGCTTCTTGCAGGTCTTGATGCCCAGAATTGAATAGGCGGGGCAGTTGCCCACAGCGGCAGTGGCCAGAGGAACGATGCCAATCCAACCCCAGGCGGTTTGTGGGCCCACAAATACGAGCGCCAGAAGTACAATGCCGACAATGGCGCGTATGATACGGTCCGCAGATCCCATATTGATGCTCATGATCCATTCTCCTTGGTTGATTTGAGGCAGTAAGGCCACTCTAACGCCTGCTCCCTGGCTGTTCAGTGATAAAGTCACACAAGGAAGGACACTGGATGAGCTAGTCTCGTTAACTATGGAAAAACTGACGTTGCAACACAGCATTCTTGAAACATTGCCGGAATCCCTTCGGCGGGACGCTTTGAACGGACTGCAGGCGATTCAATTTGAGAATGGAAAGGTGCTCTTTAGAGCGGGAGATCCGTGTCAGGGCCTTCCACTGGTGCTCCATGGCAGTGTAAAGGTTCAGATGACAGGGCTGTCGGGGAATAGCATCGTCCTGTACCGGATGGGCGCGGATGACATTTGCACGCTCTCGATCGGGTGCCTGATGACCGGTGACGGCTTTCGCGCAGAAGCAGTGGTTGAGGAGGATGCCAAAGTGTTGATGGTGCCCAGGGGGTTGTTCGATCGGCTCATGGACCAGTCCGCCGATTTCCGGCTGGGCATAATGGAGTCTTACGGTCGCCGCCTGAATGATCTGATGCTGCTGGTGGAGGAGGTTGCGTTCAGGCGAATGGATGAACGACTTCTTCACTGGCTTGAGGCAAGAGCCGGGCACCGCGCAATCACCATCACCCACCAGGAGCTTGCCATTGAGCTCGGCACAGCGAGAGAGGTGATAAGCAGGCTGCTCAAAGAGCTTGAGCGAAAGGGCAGGTTGCGTCTCGCGCGCGGCAAAATTGAATTTACGGGTTCGTTTGCCGAGTAAGTGCCTATAACAAAAAGCCCGGACCTTTCGGCCCGGGCTTTTTGTCGGAATCTGGTCGGGACGGTAGGATTTGAACCTACGACCCCTTGCACCCCATGCAAGTGCGCTACCAAGCTGCGCTACGCCCCGATTCGCTCTTTGCCACATCGAAACTTGAGAGTATTCTCAGTGGCTTAGCGGGAGCGAAGTCTACACGAGCCCATGGAAAAAATAAACATCCGACGGCGATTTTGATCGCAATTTTTAGCGTAGCTTGGTCTCCCGAAGTTTGAGGATGAATTCCGGTGGTTCGAAAGTATCCGCCCGGGCTGATTCCCAGTACTTATCGAACACAGTCAGGTCTGTTTTTCCCTCCAGCAGGGCCCCCGGTTCAAGGAACGGGAAAAGGTCCATGTAAGAGTGAACTTCGGTTTTAGACACCCGCCGGACAACGTGTTCCGGACCAAGCTCGGATGGATGCTTGAGCCCGGAAGCCTCAAGCAGGTTTTGCAGCGCGTCCAGAGTATTCTTATGGTAGTTGTACACCCGCTGGCTCTTGAGCTCCACGTCGAGCTTGTTGCCGCGCCTGGGGTCCTGGGTGGCCACGCCGCTCGGACAACGCCCTGTGTGGCAACTGAGCGCCTGTATGCAGCCCAGGGAGAACATGTAGCCACGGGCCGCGTTGCACCAGTCCGCACCAAGGGCCAGGGTTCGGGCTATGTTGAAGGCCGAGGTGATCTTGCCCGCTGCGCCAATGGCGATGTCTTCCCGCAAATGGGTGCCGACCAGTGTGTTGTGAACCAGCAGAAGTGCCTCAGTCATGGGCATGCCAAGGCGGTTGATAAACTCCAGTGGAGCGGCTCCTGTGCCGCCTTCACCTCCGTCGACGACGATGAAATCAGGTTTTCGACCGGTTTCCAGCATGGCTTTGACGATGGCGAACCACTCCCAGGGGTGGCCAATGGCAAGCTTGAAGCCGACGGGCTTGCCGCCAGACAGTTCACGCAGGCGGTCGATGAACTCAAGCATCTCGATGGGGGTTGAGAACGCCGAATGACTGGCGGGAGAAACGCAGTCCTCACCCACCGAAACGCCCCGGGCTTCGGCGATCTCGGGAGTCACCTTTGCACCCGGCAAAATTCCGCCGTGGCCCGGTTTTGCACCCTGAGATAGTTTGAGTTCTATCATTTTGACCTGTTCAATCGTGGCGTTCTGCCGAAACATATCTTCGTTGAACGAACCGTCTTTGTGGCGACAGCCGAAGTACCCTGAGCCGATCTCCCAGACCAGATCGCCACCTGGCTGTCGGTGGTATCGGGAGATGGAGCCCTCTCCGGTGTCATGATAGAAACCGCCCATTCTGGCACCGGTATTCAGGCTGAGTATGGCGTTGGCGGAGAGTGAGCCGAAGCTCATGGCCGAAATATTGAACACACTTGCGCTGTACGGTTTTTCACAGTTTTTTCCGATCAGAATCCGGAAATCGCTTCCGCTCAGGCGGGCAGGGGCGAGGGAGTGGTTCATCCATTCGAATCCTTCCTCATACATGCCGAGTTGGGAGCCAAAAGGGCGCTTGTCGAGGACATTCTTCGCGCGCTGATACACGATTGTGCGTTGCTCCCGAGAGAAGGGACGCTCCTCGGTGTCTGACTGGATAAAATACTGGCGGATTTCTGGCCCGACGGATTCGAGCAGGTACCGGAAGTTGGCCATGATCGGGTAATTCCGGCTGACCGTGTGCCGTCTTTGCAGCAGGTCGTAGGTGCCAAGGGCTGCGAAGGCACCAAAGATCAGCGGAAACGCCAAGCTTACGCCTGCGAACATGACCAGTCCAAAAGAGACGATAAAGCCGATGATGCTGAGCGCGTAGGCCGAATAGCGAAGCGGAAAGGTCTTGGTTTTTTCCATGGGATCCTCTGGTTGTCTCACAAAACCGGCTCGACCCGCTCACCGGATAAAGAAGAGTTTAGTCCTACGAAGCGGAGTTCTGCCGCGATTGGTCCGGACTTTGGCTGGTCCGTTGTCGATCATGGTCTATGATAAATATCAAGGCGGCGGCAATAATTGTAGTTTTGATGTTTTGAACTCAAAACATTATGATAACGCGCTTGTAATGTTTGAACTCCGATTCTGAATAAACGAATTATCAACTCAGGAGGCTCCAAAACGTGGGCAAGGTAGTCAAAGACGAATATTCGACGGACTACGTGGCCGGCCAGGACAATATCACACCGTTCGGGCTGGATCTTCACGCACCGGTATTTCCGATTACGGCAATACTGGTTGTTGCGTTCGTGATAGGGACCCTGATGTTTCCCGGCGAGGCGAAAGAGCTGCTGGATGGAACAAAATGGGACATTATCGCGACGTTTGACTGGTTTTTCCTGATCAGTGCCAACATCTTCGTAGTGGTGTGTTTGGCGTTGATCTTCCTGCCAATGGGTAAGATCCGTATTGGCGGGCAGGACTGCAAACCTGAATTCTCTACTCTTTCGTGGTTCTGCATGCTGTTCGCAGCCGGCATGGGTATTGGCCTCATGTTCTGGGCCGTTGCCGAGCCGGTGGCCTACTACACAGGCTGGTATGAGACGCCATTCAACGTAGAAGCGAACACGAACGAGGCGCGCAATCTTGCAATGGGCGCGACGATGTACCATTGGGGCCTGCACCCTTGGGGCATCTATGCGATCGTTGCTCTTTCCCTGGCATTTTTTGCCTTCAATAAAAACATGCCGCTGACCATCCGCTCTGCTTTCTTCCCCCTGTTGAAGGATAAGGTGTGGGGCTGGCCTGGTCACGTGATCGATGTTCTGGCAGTTGTAGCCACTATCTTCGGTCTCGCGACGTCTCTCGGTTTCGGTGCTCAGCAGGCGGCTTCCGGCTTTAATTATCTGTTCGACACTGGCGCTGGTACCAATGTCCAGATGGCTATTATCGTCGGCGTTACAGCTCTTGCGCTGATCTCAGTACTCCGGGGACTCGACGGCGGCGTTAAGATCCTGAGTAACATCAACATGGGCGTTGCCGGCGTTTTGCTGTTGTTCGTAATCTTCGCTGGCCCAACGATGACCATTCTGGAAACTCTCTGGGTAACTTCTTCTAACTATGTCGGCAATGCGTTGCAGCTCAGTAATCCGTTTGGCCGTGAAGACGAAGCCTGGTTCCAGGGCTGGACTGTCTTCTATTGGGCATGGTGGATTTCCTGGTCACCGTTCGTTGGCATGTTCATCGCACGTGTTTCCAAGGGACGCACCGTACGTGAATTTGTTACCGCAGTGTTGATTGTTCCGACTGTCATCACGGTCGTGTGGATGAGTGCTTTCGGTGGCGCTGCTATCGAACAGATCCAGCAGGGTGTTGGTGAGCTGGCAGAGAACGGCTTGACTGAAGTTTCTCTTGCAACCTTCCAGATGTTTGCGAATCTGCCGCTGACCGGGATCCTGTCATTCGTGGGCATTATTCTGGTGCTGGTGTTCTTCGTAACATCTTCGGATTCCGGCTCGCTGGTTATCGACAGCATCACAGCCGGCGGCAAGACCGACGCTCCGACCGCTCAGCGTGTGTTCTGGGTAGTTGCTGAGGGTGCCATTGCTGCGGCCTTGATCTTTGGGGGCGGTGAAGATGCACTTGGCGCGATTCAGGCGACAGCAATCAGTGCTGGCCTGCCCTTTACGGTGGTTCTGCTGATCATGACGTGGGGGCTTCTGAAAGGCCTCAGTCACGAGCGGCAACTCCTGATTGCCAGGGGCGAGCTCACCTAAGAGCGCTGTGAAAATAAAAAACCGGGGCCTTGGCCCCGGTTTTTTTATGTCTGGAAGCACTCAGAAACTGGCGAACGTGTCCATGGCGAAACGGGAACGCTCCAGTGGTGTGAAGTGCGGGCGTTTCAGCGCTTCGATGGCTCGCAGGCGGGGCAGCAGCCCCCGACCGTTTGCCATCTGAATGGCGAGTCCGGGGCGTGCGTTCAGCTCCAGTAGTAACGGCCCTTCGTTGGCATCTACCACCAGATCAACCCCCATGTAGCCGAGTCCGGTCGCTTCGTAGCAACGAGAGGCCATTTCCAGCATCTCGTCCCAGGCTTCAATCTGGATGTTTTCCAGAGCAAGACCGGTATCCGGGTGAAGTGTAATGGGACGGTTGAACTGAACTGCGTTCAGACTTCGACCGGACCCGATATCAAGACCGACGCCTACGGCTCCCTGATGCAGATTGGCTTTACCGTCCGATGCGGTTGTAGCCAGTCTCAGCATGGCCATCACTGGGTAACCCTGGAACACCACAATACGGATGTCGGGCACACCCTGATGCGAATACTTTGCCAGTGAAGGAGCGGATTCCACCAGGTTCTCGACAATCGCAACGTCCGGAGTGCCTGCAAGAGAGTAGAGACCGGCCAGAATATTGGTCAGGTGACGCTCAAGGAAAGGAGAATCGACACGGGAACCTGAAGCCTTGATGTAATCATCACCATCGCGCCCGGTGATCACCGTAATGCCTTTGCCGCCCGACCCCTTCGCCGGTTTTATCGCAAAGCCTTCAAGGTCTTCAGCCATCTCCCGGAAGTGGGATATTTCATGCTGTTGGCGGACAATCTGAAGCAGCTTGGGCGTTTTTACCCCGTATTCAGCAACCACCAGCTTGGTCTTCAGCTTGTTGTCCACCAGAGGGTACGACGAGCGCTCATTGTACCGGGAAATGTAGTCGACATTTCTCCGGTTCATATTGAGCATCCCGAGCCTCTTGAGAGATCGCGGTGAAATCCAGTCCATATCAGTCGTAAGCCTTCATTGGCGTGAACCGTCGAAGCTCGCTGAGCTTGTAGCCGGTGTATTGGCCCATCAACAGGATCAGCCCGAGGATCACGAGGTGCAGCTCCGGGAAGTTGAAGGTCAGATGGCCAGCCAGAGGCGCGCTCATCAGCAGATAGGCGCAGATGGCCACGAACAGGCTGCCGGCACCCTGAACCATGACCTCGTGGGCGCCTTCTTCCTCCCAGAGGATGGACATGCGCTCAATCGTCCAGGCAATGATAACCATCGGGAAGAAAGTGACCGTCATGCCAGTGTTGAATCCCATCTGGTAACCGATAATGCTCAAGCCCGCGGTGATGAAAATAACCAGAATGATCAGGGCGGATATTCGAGACACCAGCAACAGGTTGAGACTGGACAGATAACCGCGCATGAGCAGACCTATGGCGACAACCGACAGGAAAGCAATCAGCCCGGGCACCAGAGTTGTCTGGACGAAGGCCACGGCGATGAGCACGGGCATGAAAGTGCCAGAGGTACGGATGCCGATGACGATCCGCATGAAGGCCACCATGAGTGCGCCGAGTGGTAGCAACAGCAGCATCCGGAACATGCTTTGTTCTTCAATGGGCAGCTCATAGAAGCTCAGGAAACCGAGGCCGTTGGAGGCGGATTCCATGGTCGCCAGTTGCAGGGCCGGAACAGTTTGCCGGAGCATGGAGAAGCTCACTTCGGAATTTTCCCCGCCCACGACATCCAGCAAAGAAGCAGAGCCCTGACGCCAGAGCAACAGATCGTCAGGTACGCCCTGTTCAGCGGTTTTCGGGTTGAAGGTGAGCCACTGTTTGCCATTGTAGATTTGCAGATAGGGCATCAGCTGTTGCCGCCGGCGCGCATCCTCAAGCCTGAGGCCGTCGGCTATCCTGGCAGCGATACCGCTATGGTTGAGCATATCGACCAGAAGGTCCAGGTAGTTCTCTTCCGAGACCAGCAGGGTGGTGTTCTGGGTGCGGGTGTCTGGCTGCATCAGCCGGATCAGCTCTCGGGTCATGCTTTCTGGAGTACTCGAACGGACCCTGGCCTGGTCCAGTATTTCCTGAACGGCTGTGGCTTCGGGTTCTTCCCAAAAGGTCCTTGGTGTTTTCGGTTCCCGCACGGGAATTTCCGGTTGGGCGTTAGCATCCGGAATAAACTGGGCTTTGAAGTACAGTGTCTGCGGTCCGGAGACTTCCCGCTTGCTCCATTCCGCCCGGCGGCTTCCCGAGCTGTCGATGATAGAGAAGCCGTAGCCAGGTGATGCAGCCTGCTCGGTAAGGATACGGAATCCCGGGGGTTGCTCGGGTATGTTGAGGCTGGCAAGCACTGATCCGTCGCCGGCGTCAAAATCGATTCGGGCCTCGACCATCCAGACAGGACGCTGCTCGCCTGTTAGCCAGGGAATGCCAAGCTCAATGTGTCTCCAGACAGCGAGCGAAATGCCCGCAGCGATGAGGAGAAAAACGGCAATATAAAACGGCAGGCGCGAGCGGGTGGTCACGATTCGTTCCCGTTGCTTTTGCGGATGGATTCAGGCAATTCGGTGGCGTACTCCTTGCCGACATCGACCAGCATTACGTCACGCAGGATATTGCGGCCGATCAGGACTTCGTAGGTCAGGTTTGTTCTGTCAGCGAGTGTGAACTCGGCTACCTGCCGGTGGTCGCCAATAAAAAACTGAAGTTCGACAACAACACGGCGCTCAGCTTCATCCGCGCTGGCCTGGATAACCCGGACACGACGGGAGATTTCTTTCTCCAGGGTCACGAACTTGTCGGTGCCGGGAACGGGTACATCAAACCGCACCCAGTTGCTGCCATCCCGCTCAAACCGGGTGATGTTGCGTGCGTCGATGGAGGAAGTTTCGGCGCCGCTGTCGATTCGAGCTTTGTAGATCAAGCCGGGACCCGCGAGGTAGAAATTCTCTACCTCACCGACAATGACCTTCCCCTTGAGGCGATCAGCGCGGCCTTTTGAGTTGTCTGTTGCGGGGCACTGCTTCTGGACCTGAACGGGCGGACATTCGGGCTTTTCTACCTGGGTGGCGATCGCGTCCAGTATGGTTTGAGTCGATGAGCGGGTCTGGGCAACGGCTTGCTCGTGTCGAGTCGCTGCATTCTCTTCCATGGTAACCAGAGTAGCACGCTGGCTCTTGACGGATCCCTGAAGCTCATTGAGGTCTGTTTTGGGAACCATGAAATAACGGTCTGCCGAACATCCCGTCAGTGTGAGGATGCCTGCGAGTGCGATGAAGGAAGGTTTAGGCAGTCCAGCCCGAAAACATTTCAAACCCATGAATAACCCCTGAGCTGGCAGCCTGTCATACCCGAGTGGGAACGGTGATGACGGTCTGTGCATGTGAAACCGGATAAAAACGGAATGGAAGTATACAACATCCAACCTGTGTGGTTGATTTACAGATGGTTAAGGGGCGGTAGTGTTTACCGTGACAGGAAATGTCCTTCACCGAGCACGGTTTCAGCACGCAGGTATTCCTGAATCACGGGGGAGCAATTGAGGTAGAAAAGCAGCAGTTCGCGCTGCACATCCTGATCCTGAATTCGGGCGGCAAAACTGATCAGCTCCCGGATGTTCTCGTCGCTTTCGGCACTGCTGGAAGGCATCCCGAAACTCTTTCCGTACCGGGTTTTAAGCAGGCCGGTGAGGCGCTCGAGGTGAAACTCGCCAGTGTGGGTAATGTGCGGCAGGATTCTGAATGCTTCCTTGTTGCCGGACGCGCCTGTGCCGAACAATCCGGATTGGGTGTCCTGACTGGAGCCGTCATCGTGGAGAAACTCCGCCCCCAGCTTTCGCCACAATTCTTTCAGCATGATCTGTTATCCATTTCTGATCCCGTCCGTGCCCGTCTTACGGTTACCAAAGGGTAATAACCACTTGGCGGGTGAACATTTTACCCTTTTAGACGATATTACGTTGGGCGTCCAGAGCTAGATGCCTGGGCTTCGAATTATTGCCAAACAGTCGTGGTCCTTACTGGCAGCACCAGTCAACTTGACGGTGCGCCGGGCAAAAGGTTCCCTGCGTGGGTTAGACTGTGTTCAAGCAGAATCGTACCGATCATTCATCTGAAAAGAGTTTTAATGGGAGTATTGCCAGGTGCCTGAAGCCATCATGGAACAGATGTTGTCCCGTCCTGATCTGATGGCGGCGCTGATGGTTGTTTTGATTCTTCTGGTCGTTCTGAAAGGGCTTTGGGGCAGGAATGGTCGACTTGAGCAGGACGTCGAACACTGGAGGCAGCATGCCGCAAGCCTCGAGAACCGACTGGCCGGGCTTGAGTCGGAGCTGGAGAGCCGGAAAGAGCGCTTTGCGCAGGTGGAAAGCGAACGCCAGACCCTGAGGGCAAAGGCGGAAGAGCTGTCCGAAGCGCTGGGTGAGGCCCGCATGTCGCTCCGGGAGCAGGAAGTGACAATTGATAAGGAGCGCCGGTCAGCCAGTGAGAAGCTGGAGCTGCTTGAGCGTAACCGTGACGCCCTGAAGCAGGAGTTTGAAAACCTTGCCAACAAGATTTTCGAGCAGAAGAGCGAGCGTTTCAGCCAGCAGACACGAACCAGCCTGGATACCCTGCTTAATCCGTTCAGGGATCAGCTGCAGGACTTTCGAAAGCGCGTCGAGGACGTGTATACCAATGAAACCCGGGACCGTCAGGCCCTGCGCAGTGAGATCAAATCACTACAGGACCTGAACCGACAGATCACTGAAGAAGCCGCCAATCTGACCCGCGCACTGAAGGGTGACAAGAAAATCCAGGGCAACTGGGGTGAGCTGATTCTCGAGCGTGTACTGGAAAAGTCCGGCCTTCGTAAGGGCGTTGAATACGACACCCAGGGCAGTTATCGGGATAGCGATAATCAGCTGTATCGGCCGGATGTCATCGTGCATCTGCCAGACAACCGTAACCTGATCATTGATTCCAAGGTGTCGTTGGTGGCTTATCAGCAGTGGGTCACGGAAGACGAGGATTCCGTGGTCAGGGAAGAGGCTTTGAAACAGCATGTTGAGGCCGTTCGAAATCACATCCGTACGTTGAGTGAAAAGGACTACAGCCAACTGCATGGCCTTCATTCGCCGGATTTCGTGCTTTTGTTCATGCCAATCGAGCCTGCCTTTGTGGCGGCGTTTCAACAGGACGAGAACCTTTTCGCAGAAGCCTTTGAGCGAAAGATTATTGTGGTAACTCCAACAACCTTGTTGGCAACATTGAGAACAATCGAAAACATCTGGCGTTATGAGCGTCAGAGCCAGAATGCCCGACGAATCGCCGAGCGGGCAGGCGCGGTTTATGACAAACTCAGGGTGTTCGTGGAAGCGATGGAACGCCTTGGCACCCAGTTGCATACCGCCCAGGGAACCTACGACTCGGCCATGAACACCCTGACCCGCGGGCGGGGTAACCTGATCTCGCAGGCCAATCGCTTTGTTGAGCTGGGTGTTCGGGTCAAGAAAGAATTGCCCAAGGGGATCATGGATCAGGCGGAAGTGGACGATTCCGACGAATTCCTTCATTCCGGGGACGACGACCGGCCTGATTCTGAGGAGCAGGCGATTGGTGCAGATAACGAGCAGGAGTAGATGCCATGGCAGTATTATTTGGAACAGGTCGCTGTTTTGTCCTGGGGGCCGCCCTGGCTTCGGTGCTCCTGGCGGGGCCGGCGCTGGCGCTGGCGCCCGAACATGAAACCCGCAGGTTGATGCTGGCCACGGAAGAGGCCGTTGTTGCAGAGAACTGGGGTGAGGCTGCGGAATACCTCAACCGGTTGCAGCAACTGGAGGGGGAAAAGCCGGAAGACTACTATTTTTATCGGGGCCGGGTGATGCTCCAGTCCTCCCATTTGAACGAGGCCCAGTCGGCCCTTGAGACCTATGTAAGCCAGGCGGGTGCGGAGGGAGCCCACTATCAGGAATCCCTTCAGCTGATCACCTCTATCGAGAAGACCAGGCGACAGAACGCTGTCGCACCACAGGCTGCTGGCGAGAGCGAGCCGGTTGCGGTTATTGAACCAGCGGGTGAGGGTCGGGTTGAGTCACTGCGCAAGCTCTATCTGGCGGATTCAGACCGTGAAGCCTTGACCCTTCATATCAATAGCCTTCTTGAGCTCGCAGGCTGGCGCCGTGATCAGGCAGTGGTGCGGCTGGACCGGCCGGCAGATGTGGAATATCGCCTGGGAACCCAGGGAGACGAGATTCAGGTGCAGGAAATCAGGCGAGCCGAAGATGGCCGTATACTGAGGAGCACCGAGCCGATGTCGGTGTTTGGCATTAACCCCCAGGTTGAGTGGCGTTGTGAAGCCGCTGTTTCGACCTGCTGGGTTTACGATCCAAGGGATGGCTCCCGCCTGCTTCAACTGGCCGCGAACCGTGAGCGAGTTCAGGAGATTGCTGAGACGCTGGGGCAGTTGATCCGGACACTTCAGCTACCGTCCGGATCCTGATTCAATCAGGGAGGTTGCCTCGTTCGCCCTCCCGGTATGCGCCGGGCGTCACCCCTGTCCACTTCTTGAAAGCCCTGTGGAAGGTTGAGGGCTCGGTGAAGCCAACCTTGGCCGCGATGTCGTTGATGGGCAGGTCCTGCCGGCTCAAGTAGTAAATCGCCATATCCCGCCGTAGCAGGTCCTTGATTTCCTGAAACGAGGTATTTTCCTGCTTCAGCCGGCGACGCAGCGTTTGCGGGCTGGTATGTAGCTCTGCGGCAATCCATTCGAAATCCGGTAACGGCTTTGAGAAATCTCTCCCGATCAGCGCACGAATCCGCCCCGTAAAGGTGTTGCTCTCGTCAGGCCGGGACAGCAGGTCTGCGGGCGACGTCTTCAGGAATTGCCGCATCTCCGGCCTGTCGCGGATAACTGGCGCAGACAGGAAGCGTTTGTCGAAGGTGAGGGCAATCCTGTCGGATTCGAACGCCAGGGGGCAGTGGAAAATGTGCCGGTATTCGTCGCCGTGGGTCGGCCGGGGGTAATCGAACTCCGCCTTTTCCAGTTCTATCGGTTGCCCGATGAGCCAGCTTCCCAAGCGATGCCAGATTACGAGGATGCTTTCCCTCAAGAAGAAACTGGGATCGTTTATTTCGCCTTCCATCCGGGCCACCAGTCGGGCATTGTCCTCGCCGATTTCGAGCTCCATCGATACCATGGGCTCGAAGAGCCGGGAAAACTGGAAGGCTTGCCGGTACACCGATTCCAGGTTGGGGCAGTCAATCACCAGCGCACACATGGTTGCGAAGGTGCCTGTCCGGGCCCGCCGGGGCCCAAGCCCCATAAACTCGTCCCCCATCCGGTTCCAGAGTACCTGCATAAGATGGCTGAACTGGTCGCTGCTGACCCGGGCCATCTCGATACGCAGGAGATCGGGCGAGATTCCTGCCTCCCGGAGCATTTCCCGGGTATCAAAACCAAGTCTTTCAGCACCCCCCAGGGCAGCCTGAACAAAGTGCTTCGAAACCGTCAGATCGGACATCACGCTCGCCATTCCATAAAAACGAAACCCATCATAAAACCCCGGCAGAACAATGCAACCGAAGCCGTCCGGACAGGCTGGTAGAAACGGCCAATCGGAATGACGGAACCGGCAGTTGGCCCCGTTGGCAAAACCGGGCAGCATGAAGGAAACGAATGCTATTCGGACAACTCTCACAATAAAAAGGAGATCATCATGGCGGGTCCTCTGACTTCGCTGAAAGTTCTGGACTTCAGTACCTTGCTGCCCGGTCCCTACGCCACCATGCTGCTGGCCGATATGGGGGCAGATGTATTACGTGTGGAAGCGCCGGACCGGGTGGATCTGACACGGGTGATGCCGCCCCATGATGCGGGAGTGAGCACGGCTCATGGTTTTCTGAATCGAGGCAAGAAGTCGCTCGGTCTCAACCTCAAAGAGCCGGGGAGCCGGGAAAAAGTCCTGGAGCTGGTCAAAGACCACGACATTGTTGTCGAGCAGTTCCGCCCGGGAGTGATGGACCGGCTCGGCATTGGCTACGAGGCCCTCAAGGCAGTAAATCCTCGTCTCATCTATTGCTCCATTACCGGTTACGGCCAGACCGGCCCCTACAAGGACCGCGCGGGCCATGACATCAATTATCTCTCCCTGGCGGGCGTCAGCAGCCACTGCGGCCGAGCCGACAGCGGCCCGCCACCCATGGGTATACAGATTGCGGATGTGGCTGGTGGTTCTCACCATGCCGTGATGGGCATCCTGGCTGCGGTAATTCACCGGCAACAAACCGGAGAAGGGCAGTTTGTTGATATCAGCATGACGGATGCCGCGTTCGCGCTTAACGCCATGGCCGGGGCGGCCTGCCTCGCCGGAGGCCAGGAACAGAAGCCAGAGAGCGCGCTGCTCAACGGCGGCTCCTTTTACGACTACTACCAGACCAGCGACGGCCGCTGGCTCTCGGTGGGCAGCCTGGAACCCCAGTTCTCCGCTCGCCTTTGCGACACCCTGGGGATTCCGGACATGAAAAGCCTCGCCATGAGCCAGAAGCCCGAGCATCAGCAGCAACTCAAAGCAGCCTTAAAGGAAAAAATCTCCGCGAAACCGCTGGCCGAATGGCAGGAGGTTTTTGCCGATCAGGATGCTTGCGTGGAACCGGTTCTGACCATTTCAGAGGCCGCCGAGCATCCACAGCTGAAGGCAAGGGGCATGGTGATAGGCGTTGATAGGGGCGACGGAACACACCAGCGCCAAATTGGCTACCCTATCAAGTTCAGCAGTACTCCGTGCAAGAGCCTTTTTATCGGCAAGCCACTTGGTACCGACAACGAAGCCATTTTTGGAAAGGCTGATTAGGGCAACTTAGTTTGAGCTCATTGGCGGATGCTAGCTTGTCCGTAAACGGGTGTACCGCTCTAGCTTGGCTTTGCAGAGCTCTTAATGAAGGCTGGCGAGTTTCTGTTTCTTCGAGTGTGTAGAAGCAGTGGTTGTCGCTGTTCCGCCTGAAAAATCGACATAAAAAAGCCCCGCGGGATGCGGGGCTTGGATAAGCAATGGATCGAAATTACTGATCTTGGTCCAGTGTGCTATCGATCGTGGGGCTTTGGCCAAGCGTCGCCTGAATGGCGGCGTCAACTGGCAGTTGTTCCATCGCAATTGCCTGAGCGGTTTGTGTAACCATCGCAGAGAAAGCGTCTATGGTGTTTGCTATCCCTCCAGGGCACTGATCGTTAGGTGCCTGCGGTACCACAAATGTGCCATGGTTGGCCTGAGCGCAAGGGTTCGAGCCCGCAAAGAAGACGGCCGCCGGGAGGCCAGCATCAGCGGTCGGCGCGGTGTTCGAATCGACCACGTTCAAAGCCGTGCCATCAGCGAGGTTGGTGCCGCCAGCACCGAGGTCGAACAGTGCCATCAGAGGCTCTGTACCAGCCAAGGGAGCAGAGAGCGCGCTGCCAAGTGGATTGACATTAGCTTCGTTCGGAACCGTGCTGTCGCCGATTACCTCAGTAACCAGAAGATTCGTCTCTGACGCGCCCAAGCTCTTAGCATAAGTCACGGGGTCTACTTCATCCAACACGGACTGGAAGACATAAAGGAACGTCTCGAGATCCGACGTACCCTGCTGCGGCAGGGCGGGTAGTACCTGACTTGAGATTGACTGAGAGTTCTCGACCAGCTTGGCAATCTGCCCACCAGTATTGTGAAGACTCACATTTTCCAATTCAGGGAACTGAATCGGAGGCAGCCCTGGGGCAGCATATGCTCCGCGAACAGCAGGATCGTTGCTCAAGCTGGCAAATGTAGTGCCCGTAATGCCGCCCAAAGAGTGGCCTATGAAGCTGACAGGAGTTGTCGATGTGAAATCGGGGTTTGCATCTCCGCGAATGTCTAGTCCAGAGATGCCCTGAGGGGACGTGCTTCCATCAACGCTAGCTGACAGGTTCAGGAGATCAAGGACCCCTTGCCGATTGTTATCGCGGGCTCCCTGAAGGCTCTTCAAATTTACGTAAAGGCTTCCCGATTCAACATCAGCGATACTTGCAGCCTGAACAGGAGTTAAGCTGCCTGCATCAGTGTAGTTAAAGTGTCTTTCACCAATGTAAGCGAGCCCGGGCACTGAGTCGAATGCAGTCCCCACGTCTTCCGCAGTGAGTACGTCAAGCCCCGGCAGTGTGCCAGCAGTAGCTCCAGCCAGACCATGGAGCGGTTGATCAATTGCAATTACCGCCTGGCAAGTAGAGGCTGCAATTAAAATCCCGGGAAGCATGGAAACACTGCGATCCACAGTGATCCCGTGCTGTAAGATTGTCACACCAACTATGGTACCACCGCCGCAGATTCCCGCATTCGGATAGAACGCCACAACGGGTACCGCAACGTTCCCTTCGACTTTTGGATAGGGGAAGTTGGAGTTAACGTTTAGGGTGCCGTCGATATCGCGTAGGAACTGGAAGGTAGTCCCGGATGCCGGCAGATTACTGTTAAGACTTGTTTCCAGATTGGTGTCACCCTGCCAACCGCGTGACACGAGGGCGTCGCCACCACTGACTGCGGGAATGGGCTGATAGTAAGGAAGGACGATCGAACCCTGCGAGACCGAGACGCCAGCCGCCGCCGATTTAATCGCATTTCCATCGGGGAGGTTTGCGATGGTAGCAAGCCCAGTAGCAGGTGCATCTTTGCTATAGAAAAACGAAGGGCGTGTCGTCGGGAAGTGCAACGCGCCTGTCGAGAAAGAGGCTCCAATAGCGTTCTGAATATTGGTAGAGGTGGCAACGGATGCAGCCTCCTGAACAGCAGCCGCTGTCTCAGGATAGTCTTCAACATTGCCGTCCTGAATTTCTCCCAAAATTTCAGTCAACTGACTAAAGTTTGCGTTCGGGTTGTTGTCGCGCACAGCTTTAAGTAAGGCAGTAAATCCGATTTTCTGACCCAGCGCCTGCAAATAAGTGCCGGGGGAGGCCATATTTTTCAAGACAGTGGATTGACCCGCTGTTGTGAAGGTATACGCCAGAGCGACATCTTTACCGGTCGCGCTGATAATTTGTTGCCCCAGCCCATTCAAGGCATTCACGAGATCTCGAATATTACTGAGGTTTTCGCTACCGAGTGGGCCCGTGGTCAGCTGTTGGGCAGCAATTGACTGCTCTGTGGGCTTACCGTTTGCTCCGGTGACGCCGTCGGAAACGATTACGATATATTTTTTGGACTCCAGTAAAGGCTCAAGAGGAGTGATCCGGATGGTATTGTTGGTAACACCGTCCTGAGTAATCACTTCTACTCTGTAATTAGGTTGGTTTTCTGGGGTTGTATCGACGCCAGTTACGCTCGCCGGGTTAACAGAGGGCAGAGCCAGAGGAGCTGAGTCAACAGCTGGTGCTACGTTAAGAGGGACGAGGAAAACTGTCTGGCCCTTGATTACTGTGTCGGGATTAAGAGAGCCGTCAAATGCAATGTTAAATTGACCCGAGGTAGAGAAGCCCGCCAGATCGTTGATCGCGTTGCTAGCGGGATCAGTTCCAGACGTCAGACCAGTAAAGTCGTAGTTGGAGCTCTGTGTCGCACCTAGTAGCAGTAACAGATCAAAGTTTGCCGGGAATCCAACAGTCGGGGAAATCGGATTGGGATCGAAGACCGGGCGTACGATGCTGCGATCAATAGTGGTATCGACAATGTTGTATTGTGGATTAGCATTTGCCCCCGTCTCGCCGCTATCAAAGCAGCCTGTAAGTCCAACGGAAGACGCCACGGCAAGACTTATTAGAGTTTTCTTGAACATGGGTGGAACCTTTTCCTGTTGTTGTGTCGTTATGTTCGGCAGCTGACGGGGCCGGTCTGATCCGGTAAGCCCGTTGTCAGTGGCCTGTTCTGCTTAAACTGTTGTCTGAAATTGTAGCCAGCGCTGTAAGCCAATTTCTGTATCTCTGACTATAGCGACAGTATGGCAAGTGTTGATCAGCCAAAAGTGTGATTCTTCTGGATTGAATCCTCCCCGCACAGTTGGAGTTCGGCCTTTGAGAAAAATAGTTGCCGGATAACGGTTTGTCGAGGTCCGGCAACCGGGAAATTGGGGCCTGGTCGAGGTTTACTCGAAGCGCGAGAAATCCGGTGGGCGTTTTTCCATGAACGCCCGGAAGGCTTCGGCAGCCTCAGGGGATTTCAGCCGCTCGGCGAACAGCTGCCCCTCTTCGAGCATGGTTTCGTGAAGTGCCGCCATGGTTGGCCGATTCAACATCGCCTTTGTGGCCCGAATCGCTGCTGGTGCTTTTTCAGCCAGCCGCTGGCAGGCCTCGAAGGCATTGGCTTCAGTCTGCTCAGGCTCGCAGACCCGGTTGATCAGGCCAAGACGGGAAGCTTCCTCAGCGGTGAAGGCGCCGCCAAGCATCAGCAGTTCGGCGGTACGTACCCGGCCAATCCAGGAGGGGAGTAGCAAGCTCGAGCCGCCCTCAGGGCATAGGCCGAGGCTGGCAAAGGGCATCTGGAACGCCGTGTTGTTGCCGGCGAACACCAGATCGCAGTGCAGCAACATAGTGGTGCCAATGCCAACGGCCGCGCCATTGACCGACGCCACCACAGGTTTGGTTGCACTGGCCAGTAATAAAAGAAAGCGGCCGACTGGGGTTTGTTCGAAATCACCGGGCAAGCCGGCGGCAAATTCGCTCAGGTCGTTGCCTGCAGTGAAACACTCGCTTGTGCCGGTGAAGAGTACGCACCGGATGTTGGTGTCATCCCGGGCCTGCTCCAGAGCGTCCCCCATGGCGGTGTACATGGCGTGGGTGAGGGCGTTCTTGCGCTCTGGCCGGTTCAGTCGAACGATGAGAATCCGGTCTTTTATTTCGGTGAGGACGAGGTCAGTCACGGTGTCTCCTGCGGTGTTATTCTAGTTTGGTTAGGATGGTACCTTTTTCTCGTGGCGTTTTTCACGGGTTTTAATCCTTGCTTCGCCATCTGTCCAATCACTCGCCAAACCGATTTTCTGGTAAACTCTCGCCTCCCGATTTTTGATGACACGACATAACGATACCAAGCTGATGAGGCGCCTATGACCACCGTAATCCGCCAGGACGACCTGATTGAAAGCGTAGCGGACGCGCTGCAGTTCATTTCCTACTACCACCCGAAAGATTTCATTGATGGAGTGTATGAGGCCTACCAGAAGGAAGAATCCCAGGCGGCCAAGGATGCCATGGCCCAGATCCTGATCAACTCGCGCATGTGTGCGGAAGGGCATCGGCCCTTGTGTCAGGACACTGGCATTGTGACGGTATTCGTCAACATCGGTATGAACGTCCAGTGGGACTGCGAGATGGCCCTGGATGATGTGATCAACGAAGGGGTGCGTCGCGCCTATACCCATCCAGACAACGTGCTGCGCGCCTCTATCCTGGATGACCCGGACGGCAAGCGTAAGAACACCGGTGATAACACGCCGGCCATCATCCACTACAAGATGGTCCCGGGAGATACCGTTGAGGTGCACGTAGCTGCCAAAGGCGGCGGTTCCGAGGCCAAGTCCAAATTTGCCATGCTGAACCCGTCCGATTCGGTTGTCGATTGGGTTCTTAAAATGGTTCCGCAGATGGGGGCTGGCTGGTGCCCGCCTGGCATGCTGGGCATTGGTATTGGCGGTACCGCCGAAAAGGCGATGGAAATGGCCAAGGAATCCCTGCTGGATCCGATCGATATCCACGACCTGAAAGCGCGCGGTGCCTCGAACAGAGCCGAGGAACTGCGTCTTGAGCTGTTCGACAAGGTGAATGATCTGGGTATCGGTGCCCAGGGGCTGGGTGGCCTGACCACCGTTCTGGACGTTAAGGTCAAGGATTACCCAACGCACGCTGCCAATAAGCCGGTGGCCATCATCCCGAACTGTGCTGCGACTCGCCACGCGCATTTCACTCTGGATGGCACCGGACCTTCCTTGCAGACGCCGCCGCGCCTGGAAGACTGGCCGGAAATCACCTGGGAAGTGGGCGACAACGTTCGTCGCGTGAACCTCGATACGGTGACCCCGGAAGACGTAAAGGACTGGCAGCCGGGCGAAACCGTCCTGCTATCCGGCAAGATGCTGACTGGCCGGGATGCTGCCCACAAGAAGATGGTCGACATGATCGAGAAAGGCGAGGAACTGCCAGTCGATCTGAAGGGTCGCTTCATTTATTACGTGGGCCCTGTTGATCCGGTGCGCGAGGAAGTAGTGGGTCCTGCAGGCCCGACGACTGCGACCCGAATGGACAAGTTTACCCACACCATGCTCGAGAAGACCGGCCTTACTGGCATGATCGGTAAAGCCGAGCGCGGTCAGGTGGCCATCGACGCTATCAAAGAATTCGGTGCGGTCTACCTGATGGCCGTGGGCGGTTCCGCGTACCTGGTCTCCAAGGCCATCAAGAATGCGGAAGTGGTTGCCTTCCCGGAACTGGGAATGGAAGCCATTTACGAGTTCGAGGTCGAAGACATGCCGGTCACAGTCGCCGTTGATTCGCGCGGCTCGTCTGTGCACCAGACAGGTCCTGCGGAGTGGCACGAGAAGATCATTGCTGCCAAGGCGGTCTGAAGATCTGAACTTGGGGTCAGATGAAAATTTCATCTGACCCCGACTTTAATCGTGCTCCCTTTCCATCCCGTCAGCTTGAACAGCTGATATTCAGGTGCTTGCCCCAATCCGGCGGCAATGCAGCATAAGCCTCACTTTCCGGTTGCTGGTCATAGGGGCGCTCGAGAACTTTCAATAGTGCTTTCATCGGTTCGTAATCCCCGTTTTGAGCTTCCTGGATGACCTGCTGGGCCAGGTAGTTCCTCAGCACATACTTCGGATTTACGCGGCGCATGGCGTATTCCCGCTCATCATGAGCGCGGCTTTCGTTCAGGAGTCTCTCCTCATAACGCTCCAGCCACTGGTCTGCCACACTTCGATCTACAAACAGATCCCGCACCGGCCCATGGCCATGGCTGTGCAGATTCGAGAGCGCCCGGAAGAAGGCCGTGTAGTCGACATGGTGCTCGTGCATCATGCTGAAGGTATCCATGATCAGGCTCAGGTCCGCTTCATCCTCGATGATCAGGCCAAGCTTGTCTCGCATGTTCTGGAGGAAGCGCTCGTTGTAGGCCACTTCATAGCGGCGAAGCCCCCGGCGCACGTCGTCCTCCTCCATTACCGGGAGCAGGGCTGTGGCCAGGTAGCGGCAATTCTCGAACCCGACTTGTGGTTGACGGTTGTAGGCGTAGCGCCCGCCCTGGTCGGTATGGTTGCTTATATAGCCGGCATCGAAATCATCAAGGAATGCGAAAGGGCCATAATCAAAGGTGTCGCCGATGATGGACATGTTGTCGCTGTTCATCACGCCATGGCAGAAGCCGACTGCCTGCCAGTCCGCAATCGTTCTTGCGGTGCGTTCCACCACTTCCTCGAACCAGCGGGCGTATCGATCGTCATTTGGCAGGTTGATCAGATGAGGGAAGTGCAGCGAGATCACATGCTCAAGCAGAGTCTTTACGCTTTCAGGCCCTTCGTGGTGCGCGGCGAACTCGAAGTGTCCGAAGCGAATATGGCTTTGAGCCACGCGCACCAGTGCAGCCGCCGTCTCGATGGATTCCCTGCGCACCGGGTCTTTGGCGCTCACCATGAACAGTGCCCGGGTGGTAGGGATACCCAGTCCGTGCATGGCTTCACTGCACAGGTATTCGCGAATGGTGGAGCGAAGCACGGCCCGGCCATCGCCAAAGCGGGAGTAGGGGGTCATACCGGCGCCTTTGAGGTGCCAGTCCCAGCGTCGTCCATCGGGGCCAACGGTTTCCCACAGCAGCAGGCCACGGCCATCGCCCAGGTCGGGATTGTAGGCGCCGAACTGGTGGCCCGTGTATTTCATGGCCACAGGCTCCATGCCCTCGAGTAACTCCGATCCCGCACCCACGCCGGTCCACTCCGATTCGGAATCGGCGCGAAAGCCCATCTGTTCCGCGAGCTTGTGGTTGAAGCACACCATCTTTGCGTCTTTTAGTGGTGAGGGCTGAACCCGGGTATAAAAACTGTCCGGGAGCTCCAGGTAGCGATGCTCTATTCGAAAATCGTTGCCACTCATAAAACGCCTATACTCCCATTGGTATGAATTCTGCTGCCGTCTCTCTTAAGTCATCCATTGAACTGGAAACCCAACGTGTCTGATCGCTCGCTAGAACAAACCATCAGTGCCCTGATTCAGCAAGAAGGCCTGCCCGATGCCTACGCCGAAACGGTAGAAAAGACCATTCTGCCGCTCGCAGACCGAATCTGTGCGCTCCATGATACGGAAAAGCAACCCATTGTGGTTGGTATTCACGGAGCCCAGGGTACGGGTAAGTCTACGTTGACACTCTTTTTACGGGAAATTCTGCTGCGCCACCGCAACCGGTCTGCGGCCAATTTTTCCCTGGATGATATTTACCTTACCAGGGGTGAGCGCCAGGACCTCGCCGAACGGGTGCACCCGTTGTTTATAACCCGTGGCGTGCCGGGAACACACGACGTTGCGCTCGGGCAACAGGTCTTGAACCGCTTGCGCAGTGCAGCGCCTGAAGATGCCACCCCGATTCCTGCATTCGACAAGTCGCGGGACGACCGGGTTCCCCGGGATCAGTGGCCTGTCTTCGGGGGAAGGGCGGAGGTCATTCTTCTTGAGGGGTGGTGCCTTGATGCGCGACCGGAGCAAGACAGTGCGCTTGCCCAGCCGATGAATCCTCTGGAGGAGAACGAGGACCCGGACGGCGTCTGGCGCAGCTATGTTAATGATCAGTTGAAAGGGGAATATCGGAAGTTTTTTGACGAAATCGATTTTCTGATCATGTTGAAGGCTCCCTCCATGGAGTGTGTTCTTGAGTGGCGTCGGCTTCAGGAGCAAAAGCTGGCAAATAAAATCCGTAATGCACCAAAAAGTGGCGAGCCCCATGATGGTGCACAGGAGTTGCGCATTATGACCGACGAAGAAGTCGGCCGCTTCGTGATGCACTATGAACGGGTTACTCGTGCCTGCCTCGCAGAAATGCCTGGGCGGGCTGATGTTCTGATCAACGTGGCCGAGGACCATTCCCTTGGCCTTCCGCAGTTTCGCGAAGCCTAACGGAGACCGGCCATGGCCAGACCCCATTTGATTCTCTTCTCGGATCTGGACGGCACCCTGCTGGACCACGACGACTACCGCTGGCACGCGGCGGGGCCCGCCCTGGAAAGGCTGAAGGCAGCCAATATTCCCCTGGTGCTTAACTCCAGCAAAACCATGCCGGAGATCCGGGCTTTGAGGGAAGAACTTGGAAACAACGATCCGTTTATTGTCGAAAACGGTGCAGCCGTGGTTATTCCGCCCCACGCCCTGGGCAATGCGGAAGAAGAAGTGGTGAATTTTGGTGCAACCCGGGAACGCGTCCTTGAGGTGCTGGGCACGCAACGGAAGAAGGGCGCGCGATTCAGGGGCTTTGCCGACATGTCTACCGATGAACTGGCAGCGCAGACCGGCCTGGATCCGGCAGCGGCCGGGCGGGCCAAAGAGCGGCTGGGAACCGAACCATTGATCTGGCAGGGCTCGGAGCAGGAGCTGGCGGAGTTTGAAGCGGCTCTGAGTGCCGAGGATCTCCGCCTGGTAGCGGGCGGACGTTTTCTCCATGCCATGGGTATATTTGATAAAGCCGATGGGGCCCGGTTCTTGCTAAACAAATACAAAGAGCAATACCGGGAGCAGTATGGCGATGGGCCAGTGTTGGCCATTGCCCTGGGTGATAGCCCCAACGATCAGCAGATGCTTGAATCGGCGGATATACCGGTGGTGATCCGGGGCATAAAAAGCGAAGAGGTTCAGTTGCCTTCGGCAAAACACGCCATTCGCTCCCTCAAGCCCGGCCCCGAAGGCTGGAATGAGTGCGTGCTCAATCTCCTGTTTGAGTACGGGTACTGACCCGTTCGAGTGCGGGTATAAAAAAGGAGAGCCGCCATGGGCGACTTTTACCAGAATGGCATTATCACAACCCTTCATAACCTGGTTCGGCGTCCGGTAGAGGAACTCGAAGCGGAGCTGATGAGTTTTCGCAAGACCCGGCCCATGTCCCTGGTGTTGCCCTCCCTGTACTCGGAGCTGGAAGGGCCGGCCCTGAAAAATATCGTGCATGAGCTGGGCAAGGTGCCTTATCTGGACCAGGTGGTCATTGGCCTGGACCGAGCCAACGAGGAACAATACCGCCACGCCCTGGAGTACTTCTCCGAGCTGCCACAGAACTTCAAGGTGCTCTGGAACGACGGGCCTCGACTCAGGAACATTGACCTGAAGCTTCGGGAGCAGAACCTGGCACCAACGGAAATGGGTAAAGGGCGAAACGTCTGGTATTGCTTTGGCTATGTGTTGGCCTCGGGTGTCAGCAAATCCGTTGCCTTGCACGACTGCGACATCCTTACGTATTCCCGGGATCTTGTGGCCCGGCTGATCTACCCTGTGGCTAACCCCGGCTTCAACTACATGTTCTGCAAAGGCTACTACGCCCGTGTAGCGGACGGAACAATGAACGGAAGGGTCAGTCGCCTGTTGGTAACACCGTTGATCCGATCCCTGAAGAAGGTCTGCGGCCCCAACGATTTCCTGGATTACCTGGACAGTTACCGGTACCCACTGGCCGGGGAGTTCTCGTTTCGCACGGATGTGATCAATGATCTGCGTATTCCCAGCGACTGGGGACTGGAGATCGGTGTGCTGTCGGAGATGAAGCGTAACTACGCCACCAACCGCCTGTGCCAGGTGGATATTGCCGATGTCTATGATCACAAGCATCAGGAACTCTCACCGGAAGATGCCAGCAAGGGCCTGTCCAAAATGAGCATGGATATCGCCAAGGCTCTGTTCCGAAAATTGGCGACCAACGGTGAGATTTTCTCCAATGAGAAATTCCGTACTATCAAGGCCACGTACTTCCGTATTGCACTGGATTTTGTGGAGACCTATCAGAACGACGCCATTATCAACGGCCTGACGTTTGATCGACATAAGGAAGAGAAGGCTGTGGAGCTGTTCGCCCAGAACGTGATGCGGGCGGGAGCCTATTTCCTCGATAACCCGATGGACACACCTTTTATTCCAAGCTGGAACCGGGTCACAAGCGCGATTCCCGACATCAAGGAGCAGTTGCTGGAGGCCGTGGAGCTGGATAATGAGGAATTCCGGCCATGACCCAGGCTCTGAAAGCGAAGCTGGTTTCCATGCTGGATGTCGTCTATCCGGAGCTGGACTGTGACTTTCTGGCCGAACAGTTGCTGACCACTATGGGGCTGGAGGCCAACCAGGCCCCGCCGCCTGCGCACCAGAATAACTGGGATGAATCGGATGTGGTGCTGATTACCTATGCCGACACGGTTCAGCGGGCGGAAGAAAAACCACTGCAGACATTGCATCGGTTCCTCGCGGATTGCCTGTCAGATTCAATTTCGTCAGTGCACATTCTGCCGTTTTTCCCCTACAGCTCCGACGACGGTTTCTCGGTCATGGACTATCTGGCGGTGAACGAGTCCCACGGAAACTGGGAGGATATCGAGCGCATCGCCCGGGATTACAAGCTGATGGCGGACCTGGTGATCAACCATATGTCGGCCCGCAGCCGCTGGTTCGAGAATTTCCGCAAACGTGTCGACCCGGGGAAGGATTATTTCTTCGAGGGCAATCCAAGGGATGATCTGAGTGCCGTTGTGCGGCCCCGAACCTCGCCACTGCTGAATCCGGTTCAGACCGATGATGGCGAGCGGTATGTCTGGTGCACCTTCAGTGAGGATCAGGTCGATCTGAATTTTGCCAACCCCAAGGTGCTCATCGAGTTTGCGTCGATCATCAGGCGCTATCTGGAGCGTGGCATTATCATCTTCCGGCTCGATGCCGTCGCCTTTCTCTGGAAAGAGCCGGGCACGCCCTGCATTCATCTGCAGCAAACCCATGAGCTGATCAAGATCCTGCGCCTGTTGATCGAGCACCACAGCCCGGATGCGGTGGTGATTACCGAGACCAACGTACCCAACCGCGAAAATCTCACCTATTTCGGCAACGCCAACGAAGCCCATGTAATCTATAACTTTTCCCTGCCGCCCCTGCTGATCAATACCCTGGTTACCGGTGACTGCAAGCACCTGAAAACCTGGCTGATGAGCATGCCGCCCGCGCAGATGGGCACCACCTATCTGAATTTTATTGCGTCCCACGATGGTGTGGGTATGCGGCCAACGGATGGTCTGCTGACGGAGGAAGAGAAGCAGCGGCTGATCAACACCATGGACTCGTTCGGCGGCAAGGTCTCGTACCGGCGCACGCCGGATGGTCGCGACCAGCCCTACGAAATCAACATCGCCCTGTACGATGCGCTGCAAGGCACGGCGGAGTCGGGCCGGGACCACTGGCAGTTGCAGCGCTTCGTCTGCGCCCACACCGTGATGCTGGCGCTTGAGGGGATTCCGGCCTTCTACATTCACAGTCTGCTGGCGACTGAGAACGATCTGGAGCGGGTGGAGCACACCGGCCGGCTTCGATCCATTAACCGCAGCCAGTGGCAACTGGATACTCTGGAGCAGAAGCTCGCAGATCCCCTGAGCCATCACAGTAAGGCGTTCGAGGAGCTGAAACGGCTGATTGCCATCCGGCGTAAACAACCTGCGTTTCACCCGAACGCCACCCAGTTCACCCTGCATCTCGGCCTGCAGCTGTTTGGTTTCTGGCGCCAGAGTATGCGCCGGGACCAGTCCATCTTCTGCATTCACAACATCAGTAACGAGGTGCAGCAGGTAGCGCTGAGCGACATCAATCTCATCGGCACCGATCATTGGCTGGATCTGATTTCCGGGATGACTATTGATGATCTGTCTGGCTCGATCACCCTGAAACCTTATCAGAGTGTTTGGCTGTCCAACCTGGAAGTTACCGGCTGATCCTGTCTTTGCGCCATTTGTGCAATGCTCGGAAAACTTGGGGTATCCTGTGCCCATATGAGCAAGGCCGAGACGTCATACATGATCAAAGCAATCAAGGTAACCGGGGGCAATCTAAGCTGGGAGCCCTGGGAAGGACCGGGTGAACCGCCCGCAGACCACGTCGAAATCGAGGTTGTCTGGACAGCCATCAATCGTGCGGATCTCATGCAGCGCGCTGGCGTCTATCCCCCGCCTCCGGGAGCATCCGATATTCTCGGGCTGGAGGTTAGTGGTCGCATCGCTTCGGTCGGATCCGGCGTTACCCACCTCAAACCCGGTGATGAAGTCTGCGCCCTCCTGACCGGCGGCGGTTATGCGACTCGTGTGGTGGTACCCGCGGTGCAGGTTTTGCCCGTTCCCAAAGGGGTTTCGCTGGAGACAGCTGCGGCTATTCCCGAGGTTTTTGCGACCGCCTGGTTGAATCTGTATCACGAAGCAGCCTTGAAACCGGGCGAGCGTGTGCTCCTGCATGCGGGTGCCAGCGGCCTTGGCACTGCGGTAATTCAGCTCGCAACGGCCTTTGGCAATCCGGTCTTTGCGACCGCCGGTGATAAGGCCAAACTGGAGGTTTGTCGCAATCTGGGAGCCAGTGGCGTCTGGAACCGGAACGAAGGCTCCTTTGTTGATGCTGTTACAGCGTGGGGTGGCGTGGATATGGTTCTGGATCCGGTCGGTGGCAATTATATTGCCGAAGATCAGCGGGTTCTGAACGTCGATGGCCGCATTGTGCTCATCGGACTCATGGGTGGCCGTATGGCCGAAGTGGATCTGGGCATCATGCTGATCAAACGCCAGCGCCTGATCGGTTCCACCCTCCGTTCACGCACGGTCGAGGATAAGGGGGAGGTGATGCAGGCGCTCTACCGGCACGTCTGGCCACTGCTCGCAGCCGGCCAGATTGAACCTCTGATCGATAGCACCTGGCCGATAGAAGAGGTGGAAGAGGCGATGGCCTATGTGGCTGAGAACAGGAACACCGGCAAGGTGCTCCTGAAAATCTCGGACTGAATCACACAGACCACACGCGTCTCAGGTATTGCAGTCAGTCTGCAATGTGAACCAGCTGTTTACCGAAGTTCTGGCCTTTGAGCATGCCCTTAAAGGCATCAACGGCGTTGTCCAGCCCTTCGGCAACGGTTTCGCGGTATTTCAGTTCTCCGGAAGCAACCCGTGAGGCCAGGATGTCCGTGATTTCCTGATGCTGGTCCTGCCATTCGGTCACGAGGAAAAAACGATGCTCCGGCGCCGGATCAAGCGCCCCGAGCACGTGGAAGGGAGTTTCCACGCTGGCCATATCTTTTGCATTGTAGGCAGAGACAAAACCGCAGATGGGCACCCGGGCCCCCTCATTCAACAATGGGGCAACGGCGCGCGTAACGGCGCCACCCACGTTTTCAAAGTAGATGTCGATGCCGTCGGGGCAGGCCGCTTTGAGATCCGCTTCCAGGTTCCCCGCCTTGTAGTCGACGCAGGCGTCGAAGCCCAGCTCATTGACCACGAAATCGCACTTCTCAGGCCCACCGGCAACGCCAACCACCCGGCAACCTTCTGTTTTTGCGGTTTGGCCAACCACAGTGCCGACAGGGCCGGAGGCTGCCGAGACAACCACGGTTTCGCCGGCTTTTGGTTTGCCGACGTACATAAGGCCGCAATAACCGGTGCGCCCTGGCATGCCTGCAACGCCAAGGTAGGTTTGAAGGGGCACATTGTCTCGTTGCTGAATTTTGTAGACCATCGGCGCGTCCGCCGGGAAGGTGACGTATTCCTGCCAGCCGGAGTAGCAGGTAACCAGGTCACCGACTTTCAGGTCGTCCGAGCGGGACTCAACAACACGTGCAACACTCTCGCCGACGATAGGCTCATCGATGCCAATGGGGTCCATGTAACCCTTGGCATCGTTCATGCGTGGACGCATGTAGGGGTCCAGTGAAAGCCAGAGCACTTGAGCAACAACTTCTCCCTCGTTAGGGGAACGGACAGGACGCTCTTCCAAAACGAGATCGCCTTGTTGGATTTCGCCCTGTGGGCGTTGTTTGAGCACGACGGCTCGGTTCTTGTATTCGCTCACTTGTTCTCTCCGGTTGCATAATGAAACCAGATTAGGGTGCAGCAGAATGGATTTCCGGTCAACCTCTCATCATGCCGACACAAGACTGGCCCCGGGGTTTCATTCTACGGCTTGATGGCTATAATCGGAGGCCTGCTCAGGACGAGCTTAAAAACCGATTGCTCTTCAAGGAATGAAGATATGCCCCAGGCAAGTGGATTGCAGTTTACCGCCCGTGTTGGCGGACTCCCCTCAGATTTATTTTCAGTGGTTGGCTTTAAACTGACCGAGCGCCTGTCCGAGGTGTTTCAGGGTCACCTTGAGCTGGCCAGCACCGACCCCTCCATTCAGGCTGCAGAGATTCTGGAGCAACCAGTAGATCTCGTTATCTGGCAGGACAGCATGCCTCTTCGGCGGTTTACCGGGGTGGTCAACGAATTCGTCCGAGGCGATGCCGGCCACCGGCGTACCCGCTATGAACTGATTATCCAGCCGCCGCTCTGGCGTCTTGGACTGATGCACAACAGCCGGATTTTCCAAACCCAGGGCACCGACACCATTGTGCGCACTCTCCTGGAAGAGCGCGGCATTATCGATTCGATCTTCGATCTGAAGCGCACGCCGGAGCAACGGGAATACTGTGTTCAGCACCGGGAAAGCGACCTGGCCTTTCTCGAACGCCTCGCGGCTGAAGAGGGTTGGCATTACCGCTATGAACAGGGGAGCGTGGACGGGGACACCCAGTCGGCGCTTATAATCGCCGACCATCATGGCGATGCTCCGAAACTGGAGCCGGCAGCATACAACGCCAAAGCAGGCGGCAGCACCCAGCGCCCGGCGGTGTATCGGTTCCGGTATGAAGAACGGGTGCGGGTGGCCTCTGTGGCAATGAAGGATTACACCTTCAGAAATCCCGCCTATGCCCTGATGCATGAGCATGCTTCTGGCGATCTGAAGCACCGGGAAGACTACCAGCACTACGACTACCCCGGCCGCTTCAAGGCCGACGCCAGTGGCCAGCCTTTTACCGAAGCCAGACTGCAATCCCTTCGCAATGACGCCAGCACCGCCTCCGGCGAGAGCAACCGCCCGGATTTCAGCCCCGGCGCGAAAGTGGAACTGACCGAGCACGATAGTGACAATCTCAATCGGGAGTGGCTGCTAACGTCTATCATCCACACCGGAACGCAGCCCCAGGCTCTGGAAGAGGAAGGCGGCAGCGAACCCACCACGTACCACAACCAGTTCAAGGCCATACCTGCAGATCTGACCTGGTGCCCGCAGACGCCACACCGCCCCCTGATGGACGGCCCACAAATCGCGATTGTCACCGGCCAGGAAGGCGAGGAGATTCACTGCGATGAACATGGGCGGGTAAAAGTCCGGTTCCCGTGGGATCGCTACTCGAAAAATAACGAACACAGCAGCGCCTGGCTGAGAGTCAGCCAGGGTTGGGCCGGCGGCCAGTATGGTTTTATGGCGCTACCGAGGATCGGCCACGAAGTGATTGTCTCCTTCCTGGACGGTGACCCGGACCAGCCGATCATCACCGGCCGAACCCATCACGTGACCAACACGCCACCCTATGGGCTGCCCGAGCACAAAACCCGCACCACCCTGAAAACGAAAACCCACAAGGGCGAGGGCAGTAACGAACTGCGGTTTGAGGACGAGGCGGATCAGGAACAAATCTACCTGCACGCCCAGAAGGATCTGGACCTGCGCACCGAACACAACCGCACCGAGGTCATCAAGAACGACAGCCACCTCACCGTCGAGAACAATCGATTCAGCCAGATCAAGGGCGATGACCACTGCACGGTAGGTGGTGACAAGCGGGAATCCATCGGTGGCGATTGCAGCCAGAGCATTGGTGGCACCTTTCACCAGAAGTCCGCCCGCACCATCGCGTCCGAAGCAGGCACCCAAGTGCACCACAAAGCGGGCGCCAAAGTTGTCCTGGATGCAGGGGCCGAGATTACGATCTCTGCCGGTGGCAGCTTTATCAAACTGGACCCGAGTGGCGTTACGTTGAGTGGGCCTGGGATCAAGATTAATTCGGGTGGCGGGCCCGGGAGTGGAGGTGGGCAAAGCGTCGCTGATCCGGCGCTGCCCAATCATCTACAACCCAACGGGGCGACAATACCTCAAGCTAACGAGCTGGCCATGGTTGGCCAGCGGAAAACGGCTTCTCCTGACCAAGTGGATTTGAATCAGTTACCTGGCTCTGACCGGAAACTGATCATTGATGTGATTGGCGGGCATCTGGAGCGGGATTCAGTGGAAGCTGTAAAAGGGATTGTTAAGGAGCAAGACGCATGACAGATACCCTGGATTTTTCCGATGAGTCCCGCGAACGGTCAATCCTGAGACGGGCGGAGTACGATGATACTGACCCCAGAGATCTCATGCTGGTGATACCCACAAGAGAAGGTGGCAAGCTCCGGGTACCTTTGCTTGAACGGGCGAGATCCAATATCGAGCGGGAGGATTATCAGGAAAATACGTTGCTTCGAGTCAAGCCGCTTGCCGAAATCGCAAGTAACCTGCCCGTCAAAAGCGGTGGAATCAGGATTAACCAGGGGAGAGGCGTCGCACTTTTACGCCCCGGTTTTCTTTACATTTTTCGAAATAATCGACTCTGGCGTGAACTGGAAATAAACGAACACTCCCAGTTTAGCGATGTGGATCTGGAGGCGGTCCGCACGGATATTGCAGATCCAAAATCCGGCCTTCACATTGTTCGCCCATCGGTGGGCCAATGGATCGATGATCTGCTCATACCTGTTTTTCTTCAGGGGCGGGCGGTGATGAATGACTTCAGGATGGCCTACAGTGAGGTGCAGTGGGATTGGTCATACCTTGAATATCTTGAAGAAAATGAATCAGCCCGCAATTTGAGGACAACGGCCATCGGGCACGCCTGGGCTTTGAAAGCTTCTGATTTATTGACTTTTTCATCCGGCTTTCCGGCCTCGCGGATAGAGGATGTGGTGGAACTACGGGAGCGTGATCTGGGCCTCGAGCTGATGCTGGAAAATCCCAGTGATTTCGTTGTCGGCTTCAAAAAACCGGGGGATCACGAGTTGTGTACGAAACTCGGCAATCTTCTCGAAACTCCTTTCGATCTGACTTGCGATCCCGGAAACGACCACTTGGCCCACCTCCGATCCCGGCAAGGCGTGACCTGTGTGTCCCTTCCAGACCCCTTGTTTGTGATCAGGCACGCGATGACACAACTGCATCTTGCGCTTCATTACCTGGATGCTGTGGAAATGTCCGTGCAGAACAATCCCCTGGCACATTCGGCCATGCTGATCAGGCAAGCTGTTTTCGATCCACGCCCCGGCGAAAGCAATCCCTTTTCAAAGTACTCGAGTGCCATAGACCGGTCGAAATTGGATGAAGTGTTAAAAACCAGTGAAAAAGACCACGCCATTGCGGTCATTGACAGAAACCTTGCTGTTCTCAGGCCTATGTTGGGTAACCGGACTCTTGACTCGGTGCTTGAGGACTATCGAACGTGTAACGACGTGGCGATATGCGAGGGTTACCTGCTGATTGCAGACGCTCTAATTCTTCTACAGCAGATACCCGGCGTTCTTCGGGCGCAAGGGGTGGCAGACAGAGCCGATATTCTGAGCGATCTCCGACGCTGGATCGTTGACGGTTCCTTTTTGATGGATTGGGCACCCGATGACACAGGCAACAGAAGTGACCAAGACGCGGTTCTTGATCGCATTGAGGCACTGGTTGATGACAAAACTGAGATCGATGACGCGCTGTTGAAGCGACTGAACCTGCAATCTCTGGTTTATCTGGAAAAACAGCTGGATGAACAGAACGGTGGCGTAGAGTCAGGCGTGAAAGGTGTGGCCAACGCCGGCAAAGTGAGCGGGATGGTATCCAGCTCACTTAACGAGTGGAGCTCTTCGATACTTACGGTGTGCAAGCGCCTCATCGAGGACGATTCCATTCAGCAGGTTGATATTCAGAGAATTATGGGAGCTGCTTACAACAATTTTGTTCGTGTAGATCGGACCCTGCAGCGAATTGATATTATGACCAGAGCGGGAGCTGTTACCAGCGGCTCCATTGTCGGCGTCTCAGGTAATGGGCTTGTTCGCGGCTTGACGGATTTTGATCGCTCGAAAGGGGTACTTACACGCGCCAAAGACTATCTGTATGCCGACTTGTTCGATGATTCTGGAAAACTGGTTGCGTCCAGCAGCCCCTCTCGAGTGGCAGGAACTATTGACGAAGCAATTAACAAGATAGCTGGTGATACGAGTGTGTTTTATGCGCCGAGCGATCATCCGGAAGTACGTAAGCTGAGCCTTGTAAAGGTCGACTTGGCGAAGCGCGCAAACGATGTTGTTGACGGGCCGGCAGTGTCTCGCGGGTTGGTGGCTTTGGCGGCGTTTAACTTGTTCGTGGAGTTGCATACCTTGAATCGGGTATCTCGCCATGATTCTTCAGCTTTCGCGCTCTCCTCTGCGAAAATCGTTGGCGCAACTACTGATTTGGTTGCTGCCTCTCTAAAGCTCAGCGAAGTCATGGGATGTCACGTAGCCAATTTAGGCGGAGAAACCTCAAGGATATACAGGGTCGCAACTCGACCACTATTCGACATTAAGAACTGGCCGCTCATTGGCAAGCGCCTGACCATGTTAAAGGTTTCGACACTGGTTCGAGTAACCGGGTTGGCGACATTTCTAGCTGGCTCTGCCGGTGCGGGCTTAAGTTACTGGGAAATGCGAATCAGCTTGGCAAATAAAGACTTTGACGCCGCAAATGGTCATGCGATAGCTGTGGCGGGAAGTATTTTTGTTCTGGCGTCCCCACTAATGAATTCGTTACTCGCCATTCCGGGCTGGGGCTGGGCCATATTTGGCTTGGGGCTGGCTGTTGGCGGCAGCCTTTACGCCGGACTGGCGGCTGATGATGACTTTGAGCAGCTCCTAAAGAGAGGGCCTTGGGGGTATTATCCGGACAATTCGCTACCGGGTCGGGACGACGAATCATATTACAGTCAGCTCCTCTCATTGCTGTCACCGATACACGTAACAGCGCAACGGTATTCAGATGTGGAGCCTGAACCGGCTCTGGCCCACCCGAGCTTCGCACCCCGACCAAACGATTATGTTATTACGATACAGACGCCATTGGTCAGTCGCTTGCGTCTTCACAGAAATAGCGGGGAGAAGCTACCTGAAGCCCCATTTCGTCTGGTGGTGCAGGAAGTTGCTTACATCTCCTCTACCAGTCAGGCTCCCAGTCTTGGGCTATCGGTGCCTGTAACCAGTACTCAAATGCTAAAGGCTACTCAATTGACAAAAGTGACCGCTCGGCAGTCACTTCCTGATCAATCTGCTGTCCGGTTTCTGGTTCGGCGTGAGATCACTGAGAGCGACTATCAAAGTCTGTACTATCAGGAATCTGTCACTACACGGGTTCGGGTTGGCATTCAGGCTACTTTGGATACAGAGTTGGGTCCGTTGGTCTTTCCAACACCCGTGTTTGAGGAGTTTGAACCTTTTGACTTGGCTCGGCACAGCCAGCCACCGATTAAGGAAAAGCGTGTTTTGAATCCCTACAGCCAGCCCAAATCGCCATACTGGTATTTTACTGAGGTAAGCGCATGAGTGCACAATCAAACGTAACAGTGTACTCAGAAAGAGCCTTTCGTGCGGCCGCGCTCGGCCCGCTCCCCAGAGCGCCGGAAGATCGCATCCGTTTTGGCGAGGAGTTGCAACCGGTCGGTTCCTACGCGGAGGTGATCCCTTATTTGTCCGCCATTCAGGATGCAGAAGCTCTTCAGGACCATGAACAGACCGATCCGGAATTTAATTCCAAGGACTGGTGGTGGGATCATCAGCGGATTCGATTTTTGAACGGGAAGATGGGGCTAAAGTTCCTGTTGCTGATTATTCCACTGATCTGGGTGCTTTCCCTGTGGTTGGCTGGTCCGGCAGTTATGGTTTGGATGATTGCCGAAGTAGATGTCTTGAAGGAGCTCCCGGCATTAGTTATTGGATTGTGCTCTATTGTCCTAACGATTGGGTGGTATGGGTTCGCGATCTGGGTCACGCCGATAACCACAAACTGGATTATGAGCACCGGCGTCGGATTCCTCCTTAAGCCGTTCGAAAAAAACATCAACAAAAAGCTGGATGCGACGCTTGAAGATGGATGCAGCGAATTCAACCGCCTCACGGGTCAGGTCCGCATTGCGCTTGGTCGCGGTCGCTTCTTTGAAGCCCCGTTCGTGGAATTTGACGCCTACATTGAGCGGGTAATTCAGCAAAGCGGGGTGTTCTACCGCCTGATGCTGGTGCACCGCTACACCCAGAAAACGTTCAACAAAACCGGCTTCAGCACCATCGAGTCGGAAAAGTCTGAAGTCTTGGCATTGTGGGATATGTTGCAGCGCTACATGGATGTCTCCCAGCCTCTGCCCGACACGCCACGCCTGGAACCTTTCCGTCATCTGGACCCGATAACCGCTGAGCATGACAGAAAAACCGTGAGGAACCCGAGGTACTGGCGGGATCTGGATCTGGAATCCTGGAAGGAGGGAGAGGGCTGGACGAAGGTGCATCAGCGCCAGAATTCATACCCGTGGGCAAGCCGAACCTGCAAGCTGACGCCTCAATTGGGCAAGATCTCGATGGAGGAATATCGGAAGCTGCGGCCTGCTGGTGCCTGGCCAATTTAATGCCTACCGAGAGGCCAAATCTCGCTTGTTGCATATTGCAACACCTGTGGTAACCTGTTGCTAACACTTAGCCCTACTCAGGAGGTCACCATGACAACCGCTGTCCGTCTCGACGATACTCTGGTCCGCCACGCCGCTGCTGAGGGCGCGGTTCACAGGCGCTCGACGCCCAAGCAGATTGAGTATTGGGCCGAGATAGGGCGTGCGGTTGCCAGCGAGGTGAGTGCCGAGGATCTGATTGCCATTCTCCAGGGCATTCGCCAGGTGAAAGTTGAGCCGGTGGTGGCGGAGTCTGTTTCCAGTGATGATCTCTGGGCTGAGGTGGATCAGGCCCGGGGAAGTGGTGATCTGGGCCGTTCTATTGGCCGGGGGCGCACGGTGTATCAGGCGTCTGCCGATAAGCCGGGGTACCTGGAGGCCGTCGATCCGGATGGTACCAGGGAAGTCGGCCAGTTTCGCAACGGGCGTTTTGAGGCATTGAGTGACCGTGACAACGCAGCCTGAACTCTGGCTGCTGGTTGGCGGTAACGGCGCGGGCAAAACCACCTTCTACGAGCGTTTCCTGGCCCCCCGGAAGATTCCCCTGGTAAATGCCGATAACATTGCCCGCAGCGTCTGGCCGGATGCGCCCGAAAAACACAGCTACGAAGCTGCTTTGATTGCTGAGCGGGAACGCTTTCGGCTGCTCGAAGAGCGCCAGAGTTTCTGCTTTGAAACCGTGTTTTCCCATCCCTCAAAAGTCGACTTCGTTGGCGCCGCCAAGGCCGCCGGGTTTCGCATCAGGTTGTTTTATTTCCATCTTGAACTGGCGTCGTTGAACAAAGCGCGGGTTGTTTCCCGGGTGAAGGCCGGCGGCCATAACGTCCCTGAAGCCAAGATAGAGGCCAGGATTCCGAGAACCCTGGCCAATCTTCGCCAATGCATCGGGTTGGTTGATGAACTCCACCTCGTCGACAACTCCAGTCTGGACCACCCCTATGTTCGAATTGCGGTCTGGCAGGACGGGCAGTGGCGCTCCTTTGTGGAAACACTGCCTGGATGGGCGAGCGATCTTATTGATGCCTGATGAGCTGTCAGGGCCAACTGTTTGGCACTACAAATAGCCGTTGGGTTTCCTGCCAGAGTCCCGTAGCGCTGTCTTGCTCGAGCTTCGCGAAAAGAAGAGGGACACCGTAATGCTGGATCATGTTCAGCGCCGCCATCACTGCCTGCGCAGTGGGTGGCTCGGTCTGTCTCCAGGAGCCAATCCAGTGAGGCTTGTTCAATAGCGCCCAGCCCGGAACGTCGGAGGGTCGCACCTGCGAGAGATAGCACCACTGACCACGGAGATGATCGATTGGAACATACTCTGGCGCGACAGCTTCCTGGGCAGGGGGGTAAAACAGGTAACCCGGCATGAAAATCCGGGGCGTAACCGGCCCGGTGATTCCGGCGTTTGCCAGCAACGTGCGAGCCTCGGGCAGGTGGGTTCGCTGACTCTGTTTATGAAGCATGCCGGCGGTTTTCAGATCCAGACGGTCTTTGGCATTCGGGCCGTACCATAAGGTCGGCCCGGCCGGCTGATTAACGCCCAGGTAAAACTTGATGGCAATCTCGTGGTGCTCAATCCGATCCTCGGAGCCATTGTGCACCACGAAATCCAGTTCACCGATGGTTCGTCCGTTAGACTGGATCTGCTGGTTCTGCAGAAGAATGTCCCAGCCCAGAAGATCCTGCAGCAATACCCGGTAAAGCCGCTCGAAATAAAAGCCCAATCGTTTCTGGGGAGCTTCTTTAAGCAGCGCCGGCGCGGTCTCAGGGTTTTGATCCCATAGCCGGAGCGTTTTGTCCGCGTCCACCGGGAGATAGCGGGCTGGCTCAAATGTCAGCGATGAGTGCAGCAGCTGCGGCGCCCGGCACAACCACGCGAGGTGCCGGATGGCCGGGGTTTTCAGCTCCGGGATTTGGTTGTTTGCTGTTTTTGCATCCATACAGCCAGAATACCGTAAACTGTGCCCAGGGTAAGATGATGAATTCGTGATTAATCCTGTCCCGAGGGAGGCTTTATGCACTATCTCCATACCATGATCCGGGTAAGTAACCTGGATGAGACCCTTCATTTCTTCTGCGACCTTCTGGGAATGATTGAAATCAGCCGAAAAAGCAGCGACAAGGGCCGTTTCACCCTGGTGTTCCTGGCGGCGCCCGGAGACGAGACCCGGGCTCGGGAAGATCGGGCACCGATGGTTGAGCTGACGTACAACTGGGACCCGGAGGAATATACGGGCGGTCGGAATTTTGGCCATCTCGCCTACCGCGTCGATGACATTTATGCGCTGTGTGAGCACCTCAAAGCCAATGGTGTAACGATTAATCGTCCGCCCCGTGATGGACATATGGCTTTTATCCGCACCCCGGATAATATTTCTATCGAGCTGCTGCAGAAAGGTGATGCGCTGCCACCGAAAGAGCCCTGGGCCAGCATGGAAAACACCGGAACCTGGTAAGTGTTTGGGCGGGCCGCTGCGAAGCTTCGGAAATGCTACAATGGCCGCCCGCAATATGGCGTTCGCATCAGGACGATGCATTCATAACATGGAGAAGTTTGATGGACGATTGGCAAGGATGCCTGGATCCCCAGTGCCAGACCGCATTATTACGAGCCCGGGAGAGCGTTGAACGCAGGGGCGGCTCGGTGATTACCGCTGAAGACTACCTGCTTGCTCTTCTGGACTCCGCGCCTGCTATTGCCCGCTTTCTGCGCGGCTGCGGCGTGGATATGGATGAACTTACCCGCACCATTCAGTGCGAACAACCGATCGTGACGGAAGTGGGTGGCGAAGGGCAATTATCTTCCCAACTGATGTATTGGTTTGCGGCGGCCCGGGAAGCCAGCGATGGGCCATGGCTTGGTTGGTCGCACCTGCTGGAGGCGCTCGTTCGGCACGCGGACCGGTTGCAGCAAAAAGCCTATGTGGCGGTTTTTGAGCTTGTTACTCGCTGGCCGGATCCTTCCGATGAGCGGGAACCGGCGCCGATTGATGAATTCCAGAGAGCACCTGTGGTAGTGGCCGATTCGGCATGGGTTGAGCTGGCTGAAGATGTCGCGATCAGTCTCTCGGCGTCTTCGTCCGCCATGATCTGGGTGCGTGGCGAACGTGGGTCGGGCAAGACCGCCTGGCTGCAATCGTCGCTCCCAGCACTGGAGCAGGATTACGTCGAGTTGGATCTCAGGCGTGAAGCGGAGATTATGGCCAGTGATCTTCCGGTCCTGCCCGAGCGCACTTTGGAAAGTGCTCCAGGAGAGAGCGGCTCACGCTGGCCGGTTCTTGTGCTGGACAATGTCTCGCCTGCAGACCTGCTTGCGCTGATGGATCTCCCTGATGGGCTGGCGTCAGCGCTCGTGCTCCAGTGGGCGGGCCCAATACTTTTGCTGGGTCCTGACGAGCCCACAGAAAGCCGTTCAGCTGTCTCACTTCAGCATCGCCTGGGCCGGAGCCTCGACATCTTTGACATGCCTGTTACGAGCGTGGTCCAGCGTCAGGCCATTTTAACGGCACATCAGGCCGCCATCGAGAAGCAATGGAATATCGAGATTCCCCGCTCGGTGATCCGGTTTGTCGCCTCTCGCCAAAGCCGTTGCGTCAGCACGCCGGGGGGAATGCTTCAGTGGCTTGAGCGGGCGGCTGCAAGGCTAAATCTCTTTGCCCGCAGAGGTCCAGGCGATGCGGTCGCCCTTTCAGGACAGGCAGACACACTGAGGCGCCAGTCTCTGGTGGCGCTTGCACGCAAGGAGCCGCTCGAAGATATTGAAACGTCGTTAAGAGAGATACAGCTCCACCGGGTGGCAGCGGAAGTGGCCTGGCACGAACGACAAGCGGCCGGCACGTTGCGTCAGCTCTGTAATGAAGATTTGCGTCGGGAACTGGAGCGGCGGGTTGCAGCGCGACCCGGGCCGGTTCACTATGTGCTGCATTGTAATCAGCAGGATGGAGATTCAGCGGGTGCAGGATCTGGAAATATACATTCGTGATCTGGAGCCGGGGGCGGTTTCCGGGTGGCTTGAAAACCATGTGGACCAACTGGAACTGAATGACAGTGACGTAGCGAGCGTGATCAAGGGCTTCGCGCGCTATGAAGGTGACAGGGTTCGAATATCGCTTTATCCCGGCGCGTTCGGCAAGCGTTTTACCTCTCTTGTGATTGAGGGGCCTCGGGTACCCTGGAACAGTGATCTGGGCTGCGCCCGAAGCGCCTGGCGTGCCATGGATACCGAGATTCGCTGCAGTCCGGGAGACTGGAAAGAGGGCGAGCCGGTAGAGGATGAGAAATGGTGGCGTCTGGACCACCGGGGCGAGCAACAGGTCGTCTGGAACTGAAAGAGGCAGCCCTTGGGCTGCCTCTTTGTTTTCAGTGGGCGATTCAATCGCTCAGGATGGATACGTTGTCGGCCTGAAGGCCTTTGTCTGCCTCCACAACATTGAAGCGGACCAGTTGACCCTGTCGCAGGACCCGGCGCCCACGGCCACGAATCGCCCGGAAGTGAACAAATACCTCGTCACCGCTGTCACGCACGATAAAGCCGAAGCCTTTCTTGACGTTGAACCACTTTACGGTGCCTTCTTCATCACCCTCAGGGCTGCTTTCGTCATAGCCATCATCATCGTCATCATTGTGGTTCTGGCTGGGGGCACGGTTGCTCGGCCGGGATGGGCTTTGCTGTTCGGCCGGTTTCTTGACTGAAAGCGCAATGGCCAGGAAGCCCGCAATGCCGAAAACGATCAGCGTAATAATGTAGGCTGCGATGCCACGAGTGCTACCGAGGGCCTCAATAAGCTGACCTGCAGCGATCAGGCGAAGAGGCTCTGGTGTAAAAGACAGCAACAGGGCAAGCACCAGCGGTGCGGGGATGGCGATCAGGAGAGAAAAAAGGATCGCTTTGGATGGATTACGCATTGACTGAAATTTCTCCATTCTTGTAACGCTAACGATAAAAACCGGATATCGGGTAAAATCGCACATCCGGCCGGTGAAAACCGACAGTACCCCGAAAAACGGGAGTGCTGGCGGGCAAAAGCGGCATGATACCAGATTATCCCGAGCGCTGACCAAGCAACGGAATAAGCAGTGTCATCAATCACATTCTAGAGAGAACTACCCAGGGGAGTACCAATACCCGATGAGCCAGAACGATCTGGAAACCCGACTGGACGAGCTGGAAACGCGGCTGGCCTTTCAGGACGACGTTATCAATACCCTGAGCGAACAGGTTGCCAAGCAGGAAATGGATATCCGTGAGTTGTGGGAGGCCAAGCGGCTGCTGCACAAACAGTTGAAAGATGTTTCACCGTCCAATATCAAGTCAGAGCAGGACGAAACACCTCCCCCTCATTATTGAAAGTGGCGCATTAAAAAGGGATCAGATGAAGGTTTCATCTGATCCCTTTTCGTTGGATTCCGGCTCCTGCTTTTATGCCAGCAGTTCGATCAGAATCTGTTCGTAGATTTCAGACAGGGTATTCAAATCTTCGGCCTTTACGCACTCATCCACTTTGTGAATCGTCGCATTGATGGGGCCAAGTTCGACCACCTGCGCGCCGGTAGGTGCAATGAAGCGACCATCCGAGGTGCCGCCGGAGGTTGAAAGTTCGGTTTCCCGGCCTGTCACCGTGCGAATGGCGCTCTGGCTGGCAGACACGAGTGCGCCCTTGTCCGTCAGGAACGGACGGCCACTGAGGTGCCACTGCAGATCGTATTTCAGGTTGTGGCGGTCCAGGATGGCTACCACCCGTTCCTCCAGACTTTCTGCAGTGTTTTCCGTGCAGTAGCGGAAGTTGAAGTGCACCAGGCATTCACCGGGAATAATGTTGCTGCCCGTACCGGCCTCCAGCTTAGTAATCTGGAAGGTGGTTGGCGGGAAAAAGTCGTTGCCGTTATCCCAGAATTCCTTTGCCAGCGCATCCAGGGCAGGCGCAACCAGGTGAACCGGGTTCTCGGCCAGGTGCGGATAGGCTACGTGGCCCTGAACCCCATGCACGGTCAGGTAACCATGCAGAGAGCCCCGTCGACCATTCTTGATCACATCACCCACTTCTCGGGTGCTGGACGGCTCGCCAATCAGACACCAGTCGATCTTTTCGTTCCTGGCTTCGAGAGTTTCCACCACTTTGACCGTACCGTGTTGGGCTGGCCCCTCTTCGTCACTGGTAATCAGCAGGGCTATGGAACCCCGATGGTCCGGGTAGCTTGCAACGAAGCGCTCGCATGCGGTTACGAAGGCTGCCAGGCTGCCCTTCATGTCCGCGGCGCCACGGCCGAGGAGGTAGCCATCCCTGATCACGGGATCAAAGGGTGGGTGCGACCAGTTCTTTTCCGGCCCGGTTGGTACCACATCGGTATGGCCGGCAAAGGCCAGCACCGGCCCCTCGGAGCCCTTTCGGGCCCAGAGGTTATCGGTATCGCCAAAGCGCAGGTTCTCGCCGGTGAAGCCCAGAGGCGCAAGGCGCGACATCATCAGTTCCTGACAGCCGGCATCGTCTGGCGTGACAGACTGCCGGCGGATCAGATCAACGGCAAGTTCGAGGGTCGGGGAATCAGTTGTTTGCATGCAGCTCTTCATTCAGCTCGATGGCAGACTTGTTGGTTTTGCACTCCACCGCGCCAGTCTGGCTGTTACGGCGGAAAAGCAGGTCTGTCTGGTTGGCCAGATCGCGGGCCTTGATCACCTCAACCAGCTCGTTGTTGTCGTCGAGCAGCGCAACCTTGGTGCCGGCTGTGATGTACAGCCCGGCCTCGACCTTGCAACGGTCGCCCAGCGGGATGCCGATACCGGCGTTGGCGCCGATCAGGCAGTTCTCGCCAACGGCAATGATGATGTTGCCTCCACCGGAAAGGGTGCCCATGGTGGAGCATCCACCGCCCAGATCAGACCCCTTGCCAACCATGACGCCGGCGGAAATACGGCCCTCGATCATGCTGGTGCCTTCGGTGCCGGCGTTGAAGTTGATAAACCCTTCGTGCATGACCGTGGTGCCTTCACCCACATAGGCGCCAAGGCGAACCCGGGCGGTATCGGCAATGCGGACACCTTTCGGTACCACGTAATCGGTCATCTGCGGGAATTTATCCACGGATTTGACTTCCAGTGTGCGGCCTTCCAGGCGAGCCTGAAGCTGGCGGTCGGACAGTTCGTTCAGATCGATCGCGCCTTCGCTGGTCCATGCCAGATTCGGCAGCAGGCCAAAAATGCCGTCCAGCTTCAATCCGTGAGGTTTGGCCATGCGATGAGAAATCAGGTGAAGCTTGAGGTAAACCTCCGGGGTGCTGGACGCGGTGTCATCTGTTTCGAGTACTGTGACAACCACCGGGCGCTTGCTGGCGGCTGCTTTGTCCGCCAGTGATGCCTGGCCTGTCTGGCCGATCTGACGCAAGGCGTTGGCGAGCTGGCTGAGCTGCTCGGCGGTCGCGCTGATCGCCTGGTTACCACCCTTGTAATCAAGGGCGTTGGAGATGACGTCCATCAGGGTGTTATCGGGTGTCATGACCGGCTGCTGGTAAAACACTTCCAGCCACTCGCCCTGGTTGTTCTGGGTGCCGATACCGATACCGAATGCAAAGCTCATCTGATGGTTGCTCCTGTTATGAATGTGGGGCCAGGGCAATGCCTGAAGACCCCTGAAATTAAAGTTTGGATCTGGTTTGCCCGAGATTCAGGCCAGCCATGCGGACCATTCGTCTGCACTGAAACCTACGCGCACATCACCGCCGTTTTCGACAACGGGACGCTTAATAATGGATGGGTTCTCCAGCATGATCTCGTGAGCGCTTTGGGCGTCAATGGTATCACGAACGTCCTCCGGAAGTTTGCGCCAGGTGGTGCCACGGCGGTTCAGCAGGGTTTCCCATCCGACCGCGTGTTCCCAGCGGAACAGCAAATCACTCTGCAGGCCATCCTTCTTGAAGTCGTGGAATTCGTAGTCGATACCTTGTTCGTCCAGCCACTTCCGGGCCTTCTTTACGGTGTCGCAGTTTTTGATGCCGTACAGTTTCATGGCTTGTTCGCCTTAACAAATTCAACAATGCGTTCCGCTGCCTCTACGCACTCTTCCAGCGGGGCGACCAGGGCCATCCGGACACGGTTTTCTCCGGGATTATGGCCATCCACGGTTCGGGAAAGATATCGCCCAGGCAACACGTGCACGTTCTGTTGTGCCGAGAGCTCCCGGGCAAACGTTTCATCGTCCATCGGAGTTATCGGCCACAGGTAAAACCCGGCATCCGGAAAATCAACATCCATAACTTCCCGGAGGATGGGGACCACTGCCTCAAATTTGGCGCGGTACGCTGCACGATTCTCCCGAACGTGGTCTTCGTCGCTCCAGGCGGCGATGCTCGCCAGCTGATTGTGGATGGGCATGGCGCAGCCGTGATAGGTGCGGTACTTCAGGTAGCCGTCAAGAATGCTGGCATCCCCGGCTACGAAACCCGATCGCAGGCCGGGCAGGTTGCTGCGTTTGGACAGGCTGTGGAACACCACGCAGCGGGCGTAGTCATCCCGGCCAATGGCGGCGCAGGTTTGCAGGAGGCCTTCCGGCGCGTTGCCTTCCTCCGGATAGAGTTCGGAGTAGCATTCGTCGGAAGCAACGATAAAGTCGTGTTTGTCGGCCAGGGCTATCACCCTGGTCAGCGCCTCCCGGGAGATAACAGCACCACTGGGATTGCCCGGGGAGCACAGAAACAGTATCTGGCATTCTTGCCAGATGGATTCGGGCACTGAATCAAAATCGGGAATGAAGCCATTTGAGCCATCGCAGGGGAGGTATACGGGCGTCGCGCCTGCAAGGAGGGCGGCTCCCTCGTAAACCTGATAAAACGGATTGGGGCTGACTACGGTGGCAGGCTTGGTGGCATCCACGACAGCCTGAACCAGGGAAAAGATGGCTTCACGTGTGCCGTTTACCGGCACGATGTTGTTCGCCGCGCTGAGGCTGCCGGCCTTCAGATTGAATCGGCGGGTTGCCCAGCCACTGATGGCCTCGCGGAGTTCATCCGTACCCCGGGTGGTGGGGTAATTGGCAAGCTTGTCCAGATTGTTCGCAATGACCTGTTTGACGAAATCGGGCGACGGGTGCTTCGGCTCTCCAATCCCCAGGGAAATCGGCCGGAGATGATCGGGCACGCTGATGCCTGCCTTTAGTTTGGCAAGCTTTTCAAAAGGGTAGGGGTGAAGTCTGTCGAGGTTCGGATTCATTGAATGTCGTCCAGCATTTTACAGAGATCTTGCTGCAGGGCCTGGCATACCGCCGGCTCCCGGATGGGCTCGCCGTGTTCGTCCGTCACGAAGAAAACGTCCTCCACGCGCTCGCCCAGGGTGGCAATCTTGGCGTTGCTCAGGCGTACCCGGTGCTCCAGCAGCACCTGGCCGATGCGGGCCAGAAGCCCCGGGCGGTCGGGCGTGATCACTTCCATTACGGTGCGCTGGTTGATGGTGTCATTCGAGAACGTCACTTCCGTCGGGAAAGCGAAATGCTTGAGCTGGCGTGGCGTGCGCCGGTGGATGATGTCCGGATAGTCATCCGGGTCGTCCAGTTCTTCGATCAGGCGCAAACGCACCCGTTCTTTTCTCGCAGGGTCGATGCCCAGAGGCTGTCCCTTCTCATCAAGTACCACATAGGAACTGATCGAGTAGGGCCCCTCGCTTGAGCTGATGCGCGCGTCCACGATGTTCAGGTTCAGCTGTTCGAGGACCGCCGTTGTCGCAGCGAACAGGGCAACCCGGTCCTTCATGTAGATAATGATCTGGGAGTAGCCGTCCGTCGGGCCGCCCCGCGTGTCTCGAATCAGCACCAGCGGGTCCGTATTGTCGCCGTGTCTGATGATGGCAGCAGTCTGCCAGGCGATGTCCACGGTCGAGTCCTGGAGGAAATAGTCTTCGTCCACGGTGTCCCAGATGGCGTCGATCTGTTCATCGGTCATGTTCTGGGCATGCAGGATTTCCCGGGCTTCCGACTGGGTAGCGCGAACCCATTCCTGTCGGTCGATGGGCGTTTCAGTGCCCCGACGCAAAGCCCGTTTGGCCTCGATATAGAGTTGGCGCAACAGCGAGGCCCGCCACGTGTTCCATAGCTTGGGATTGGTAGCGCTGATGTCGCATACGGTTAGAACGTACAGGTAATCCAGGTGCGCCTGGCTCGGCACTGCCCTGGCAAATCCGTGGATAATGTCCGGGTCGGAGATGTCTTTGCGCTGGGCTGTCATGGACATCAGCAGGTGGTTTTCCACCAGCCAGGAAATCAGCTGGGTGTCCCGTTCGCTCAGGTGATGCCGCTGGCAGAAGGCTTCGGCATCGATGGCACCCAGTTCCGAGTGATCGCCACCCCGGCCTTTGGCCACATCATGGTAAATGCCGGCAATATAGAGGGTTTCCAGTTTCGGCAGCCGGTGAATCAGGCGGGATGCCAGCGGATACTCGGTTCGGGCTTCCGCGCTGCCAAGCCTTACCATGTTGCGGATGACCCGCATGGTGTGGGCATCCACGGTGTAAATGTGGAAAAGGTCGTGCTGCATCTGGCCAATGATCTGGCCAAACTCCGGGAGATAGCGCCCGAGCACGTTGTACTTCTTCATGGCAGACAGCGTCTGATCCAGGGCATGGGGCGTTCTGAGCAGCTCCATGAACAGGGTAGTCACTGCCAGATCAGATCGGAACGCATCATCGATCAAATGCCGGTGGGCCCGAAGCGAGCGGATCGTCGTGGCCCGGATGCCCTTTATCTCAGGGTGCTGAGCCATCAGAACGAAGATTTCCATGATGGCATAGGGCGCGTAGGCGAAGACCTGGTTGTTGACCGCTTCAATATAGTAGTTACGAATCTGGAAACGTTTGTTGATGGGCTGGATGGCGTCTTCCGATGGGCTACCCAGAATCGCTTCGTCGTAATACTGCAGAATCACATCCGCCAGTTCGGCGAGGGCCAGGACGGTGCGATAGTAGGCCTGCATCATCAATTCGACGCCGAGCCGCTTACCTTCATCTCTATAGCCGAGCATCTGGGCCAGGGCTCGCTGATGATCGAACAGCAGCCGGTTTTCATTCCGGTCAGCGAGCAGCTGCAGGCCGTATCGCAGTTGCCAGAGGAAGGTTTCACCCTGGAACAGAATCTGATGCTCTTCCTCGGTAAGAATGCTGAAGCGGGTCAGGTCAGCGATGTTCTGCAGTCCGAAATGTCGCTTGGTAATCCAGCCGATCGTCTGTATGTCCCGCAAGGCGCCCGGGGAACCCTTCACGTTTGGTTCGAGGTTGTATTCGGTATCGCCGTATTTCTGATGCCGTTGCTGCTGCTCCTCACGCTTCGCAATAAAGTAGTCGCGGTCGGTGCTGACATCATCGGAATAGACTTGCTCGCTCAGATCTGACCGGAGTTCATCCGGGCCGGCAATCGTGCGCGTTTCCAGCAGGTTGGTCAGTATGGTGATATCTTCGCGGGCGGCTGTCTTGCTTTCCTCGATGCTGCGAACACTGTGGCCGATATCCAGCCTGAGATCCCACAGCAGGGTAACGAACGCGCCCAGGTCTTCGTGCCAACTGTCTTCGATGCCGGCACGGGTGAGAATGAGCAGGTCGATGTCCGAATGCGGGTGCAGCTCACCCCGTCCATAGCCGCCGACGGCGATCAGGGCAATGTCCGGTGAATCGGAAAAGGGGTAGCGGTTCCAGATCAATCTGAGAACTGTATCGACCGTGTCAGCCCGGGAGCGGACAAGGGCGCGCACATCGGCGCCTTGTCGAAAGGCCTCGGCATCGGCGTCATACCTGCCCTTTAACAGCTCCCGGGCCGCCGTAACCGGAGATGGGTCATTACTGATGCGGGATTCCAGCTCGCTTTGGTCCACTTAGAAGGACTCTTCCTTTCGCTTGGTCAAGACCTCATGACCGTCCGCCGTCACAAGGATGGTGTGCTCCCATTGTGCAGAGAGTTTGTGATCCTTGGTAACGACGGTCCAGCCATCCGGCAGAAGCTTGGTCTGGTACTTGCCCTGGTTGATCATTGGCTCAATGGTAAACGTCATACCTTCCTGCAGCTCCAGACCGGTGCCGGGTTTGCCGTAATGCATTACCTGAGGCTCCTCGTGGAATACTGCGCCGATGCCATGGCCACAGTAATCTCGAACCACGGAATAGCGGTGTTTCTCGGCGTGCTGCTGAATCACATGCCCGATATCGCCCAGACGGGTTCCCGGCTTGACCAGTTCAATACCTTTATAGAGGCACTCCTGTGTAATCTGGATCAGCCGCTCGGTGCCAGGTTTCGGCTTGCCGACAATCCACATCTTGCTGGTGTCGCCGTGGTAGCCATCCTTTATTACGGTGACATCGATATTAAGGATGTCTCCATCTTTGAGGATTTTCTTCTCAGACGGAATGCCGTGGCAGATAACGTGGTTGACCGACGTGCAGATGGACTTCGGAAACCCCTTGTAGTTGAGTGGTGCCGGAATGCACTTTTGCTCGTTTACAATATAGTCGTGGCAAATCCGGTCGAGCTCTTCGGTGGAAACGCCGGGCTTGACGTGATCGCCAATCATCTCGAGCACTTCGGCCGCCAGGCGGCCAGCGACGCGCATCTTTTCAATTTCTTCCGGTGTCTTGATCGATACCTGCATTGGGTTTCCCGTTGTTTGTGCCAAACCGGCATTTTAAGGGGCCTGCTGCCCGGGTACAAGGAAGCTCGCCGTCAAAAATAATGGCGTTTGTCGGGCCGAATATGGTATAAACGCGCCCGCTGGAAACGAATCCAGCAAATTCACACACGTGTCGGCACGTTATCCCAGGGTGCCTGGTCCTGCTTTTAAAGGAGTCAGGTTGGGGTAATCGGATACGTGGAGGACTAACCCGAAGCTAAAAAGGTAACTATCATGGCTCAGGTAAATATGCGTGACCTGCTGAAGGCAGGTGCTCACTTCGGTCACCAGACCCGCTACTGGAACCCGAAAATGTCGAAGTTCATCTTCGGCGCCCGTAACAAGATTCATATCATCAACCTTGAGCAGACTGTTCCTGCCATGAACGACGCGCTGAAATTTGTTCAGCAGCTGGCAGAGAACAAGAACAAGATCCTGTTCGTTGGTACCAAGCGTGCCGCGGCCAAGATCATCAAGGAAGAAGCCGAGCGTGCCGGTCAGCCGTTCGTTAACCACCGCTGGCTCGGTGGCATGCTGACCAACTACAAGACCATCCGTCAGTCTATCCGTCGCTACCGTGACCTGGAAACCCAGAGTCAGGACGGTACTTTTGACAAGCTGACCAAGAAAGAAGCACTGGATCGTACCCGTGAAATGGACCGCCTTGAGCGCTCCATTGGTGGTATCAAGGACATGGGCGGCCTGCCGGACGCGATGTTCGTGATTGACGTTGACCACGAGCGTATCGCCATCAAGGAAGCCAACAAGCTTGGTATTCCTGTCATCGGTGTTGTTGATACCAACAGTGATCCCGACGGTGTCGATTACGTGATCCCGGGCAACGATGACGCTATCCGTGCGATCCAGATTTACGTGAAAGCCGTTGCTGATACCTGCATGGAAGCAGCCCAGTCTGCTGGTGCCGGTGCTGACGAGTTTGTTGAAGTCAGCGAAGACGCTGAAGGCGCTGCTCCAGCCGCTGAGTAACGTTTTACCTTCACGGTTTAGATGTAAGGTGTGCCTGGTGTTTTCCGAGGCACACCGCCCCACCGAATTCGGAACAGTTGAGAGGATTGAACATGGCTGCAATTACCGCTGCAATGGTCAAAGAGCTGCGTGAGCGTACCGGCCTTGGCATGATGGAATGCAAGAAGGCACTTGTTGAAGCCGAAGGCAGCGTTGACGCTGCGATCGAAGAGCTGCGCAAGTCATCCGGTCTGAAAGCTGCCAAGAAAGCCGGCCGTACCGCCGCTGAAGGCGCTTCACTGATCAAGATCTCTGACGACAACACCGTTGCCTTTATTCTGGAAGTGAACTCCGAGACCGACTTTGTTGCTCGCGATGACAACTTCCTGAACTTTGCCAACGACGTGCTGAACGTTGCGTTTGAAAATGGCGAAACCGACGTAGCCAAGCTGATGGAAGGCGATCTGGAATCCAAGCGTGAAGCGCTGGTTCAGAAAATCGGCGAGAACATTACTGTTCGTCGTGTCGTCAAGGTTGAAGGCCCGGTTGTTGGTGGATACGTTCACAGCAACAACAAGATCGCTTCGGTTGTCGCCCTGACTGCCGGTGATCCTGAAGTTGCCCGTGACATCGCCATGCACGCAGCTGCCGTTAACCCGCGTGTCGGCAAGCCGGAAGATATGCCGGCTGAAGAACTCGAAAGAGAGAAGGATGTGATCAAGGCCCAGCCGGATATGGAAGGCAAGCCTGCCGAGATCGTCGAAAAGATGATGGGTGGCCGCATCAAGAAGTTCCTCAAGGAGAACAGCCTTGTTGAGCAGCCTTTCGTCAAGAACCCGGACCAGACCGTGGGCGAGCTGATCAAGTCCAACGGCGGCGAGCTGGTTGGCTTCGTTCGTCTGGAAGTGGGTGAAGGCATTGAGAAGGAAGAAGTGGACTTTGCTGCCGAGGTTGCTGCTGCAGCCGGCACAGGCAAGGCCTGATCCTTCGTTCGATGCAGCGGGCTTTGAGCCACTGTATCACCTGAGTCTGCCACGTTAGCCGGGAATTCCCGGCTCTCGTGGCGGGCTTGTATCTGAGATACCCCTTTTTATGAGGAGTATGTCAGATACAAGCCTGCAACGGGTACCACGCCGGATAGCAGCCAACAGACGACAAGGGGATCATCATGCCGACATCATCGAAAACCCAGCCCAGATACAAGCGTGTTCTGCTCAAACTCAGTGGCGAGGCCCTGATGGGAGAGCACGATTTCGGTATTGATCCCAAAGTTCTTGACCGCATGGCACTGGAAATCGGTGCGCTGATTGGCATCGGCGTGCAGGTTGGCCTGGTGATTGGCGGCGGCAATCTGTTCCGTGGCGCAGCCCTGAATGCGGCCGGCATGGATCGGGTTACCGGTGATCATATGGGCATGCTGGCCACCGTGATGAACGGTCTGGCCATGCGTGATGCTCTGGAACGTTCGAACATCCGGACCCGTGTGATGTCCGCGATCCCCATGAGCGGCATCGTGGAGCATTACGACCGCCGTCGCGCGGTACGGGATCTGAAGGATGGCGATGTCGTGATCTTCTGCGCCGGTACCGGTAACCCTTTCTTCACGACCGATTCCGCTGCATGTCTGCGTGGCATTGAGATCGAGGCCGACGCGGTGCTGAAGGCGACGAAAGTGGATGGCGTATACTCAGCGGATCCGCACCTCGACAGCAGTGCAGAGAAATACGACTACCTCACCTATGATGAGGTTCTGGACAAGAAACTGGGTGTGATGGATTTGACAGCCATCTGTCTCGCCCGTGACCACGGCATGCCGCTGCGGGTGTTCGATATGAACCGTGCCGGCGCCCTTACTCGCATCGTAACTGGCGAGAAAGAAGGTACACTGATCGAATGAATCGCTGTCCCGGCCCCACAGGATCGTGGCGCCAGATTACAGAATGACATGACGAACGAATTGAGGATGCTGAAGTGATCAACGACATCAAAGCAGAAGCCGAAAAGAAAATGAAAAAGAGCCTGGAGTCCCTTAACTCCGCGTTCAACAAGATCCGCACCGGCCGTGCCCACCCCTCTATCCTGGATAGTGTCATGGTGAACTACTACGGCCAGGAGACGCCGCTGAAGCAGGTGGCTAGCGTCAACGTCGAGGATAACCGCACGCTGACGGTCTCTCCCTGGGAGAAAAACCTGATGCCGACCATCGAGAAAGCTATCATGGCATCAGACCTTGGCCTGAACCCGGCGACCAGCGGCGATATCATCCGTATCCCGATGCCCATGCTGACAGAAGAAACCCGTAAGGAAATGGTTAAGCAGGCAAAAGCAGACGCCGAGCACGGTCGTGTTTCCATCCGTAATGCGCGTCGTGACGCGAACAGCATGATCAAGGATCTGCTGAAGGAAAAGGAAATCACCGAAGACGACGAGCGCAAGGGCGAGGACGATATTCAGAAGCTGACTGACCGCTACATTGCAGAAGTCGAGAAGATGCTCAAGGCCAAAGAAGAAGACCTGATGGCGGTTTAACCGTCCGGACCTACTTGCAAGCGAATTGAAAGGCCGAAGCACCGAGGCGCTCCGGCCGCACAGGGGATTTCATGACGGGAACTGTATCCGCAGAGATTCCGGTGTCGGCAGACAGTCGGCCCCGGCATGTGGCCATCATCATGGACGGGAACAATCGATGGGCCAAGGCCCGTCGGCTCAAGGGAGTGGCTGGGCACAAGGCCGGTGTCGATGCGGTCAGGGCAGTGGTGGAAACCTGTGCCCGTGAAGGCGTGGAAGTGCTCACGCTGTTTGCCTTTTCCAGCGAGAACTGGCGTCGGCCCAAGGACGAAGTGTCGGCGCTCATGAAGCTGTTTCTGTTCGCCCTTGAGCGCGAGGTTCGCAAACTTCACCGGAACGATATCCGCCTGCGCATTATCGGTGATCGGTCAGCGTTCAGCACCTCACTGCGTGAACACATGGAGGCGGCTGAAGAGCTGACCCGCAACAACTCCCGGATGACCCTGGTAATTGCCGCCAACTATGGTGGTCACTGGGATATCACGCAGGCCACACGCAAGGTGGCCGAGCAGGTCCGTTCCGGGCAGTTGGCACCCTCTGACATCACCGATGACCTGATTCAGCAGCACCTCAGCATCGGTGACCTGCCAATGCCGGACCTGATGATTCGTACCGCCGGTGAGCAAAGAATCAGCAATTTCATGCTTTGGCACCTGGCTTACACAGAGCTCTACTTTTCGCCGGTGTATTGGCCTGACTTCCAGCAGGAAGAGATGCTCAAGGCCCTGCAGGCCTATGCCGGCCGACAGCGTCGCTTTGGCCAGACGGATGATCAGATAGCGGCCAAGGCTGTACAACAATAACGAACGATAGCGACGTCAACCGTGTTAAAAACCCGAATTATTACCGCACTGATCCTCGCTCCTATCGCCATTGGCGGGATCTTTTTCCTCCCGCCCCTGGGTTTTGCGCTCTTTACCGGCGCCATCATTACCCTGGGCGCCTGGGAGTGGGCGAATATGTCCGGTATTGAGAGTCCTGCTGGTCGGGTTGGCTACGCACTGGCCACCGCTATCCTTCTCTACGGTCTGCTGAACGTTCCGTTTGTGGCAGTCCTCTGGTTATCGTTGCTCTGGTGGGGCGTGTGCTTTCTTCTGGTTCGCAGTTATCCCGGCGGCTCCGAAAAATGGGGCAGTCTCCCCGCAAGAGCCGTCATGGGGCTGTTCGTTCTGGTGCCGGCGTGGGTGGGCCTTAATCACCTGCGAACCGGCGGTTTCCAGTTTGGTGACAGTACCAACAACCTGCTGCTCATCCTCTACGTATTCTGTGTGGTGTGGGTTGCCGATATCGGTGCTTACTTCGCCGGTCGGGCGTTTGGTAAAGCAAAGTTGGCGCCCCGTGTCAGTCCTGGCAAATCATGGGCGGGCGTTTGGGGCGGCCTGATGGCCGTCGGGGTTTTTGCCCTGGTTGTCAGCTGGCTGGCTTCGGCGGGGACGGTTCAGACCTCGCTGCTAATTGTTGCCAGCCTCGCCACGGGTCTTGTTTCAGTGTTGGGCGATCTGCTGGAAAGCATGCTCAAAAGGCACCGTGGCATCAAGGACAGTAGTCAGCTGTTACCCGGTCACGGTGGCATCATGGACCGGATCGACAGCCTGACGGCGGCCATTCCGGTATTTGCATTGATTATTACCCAACTTGGTTGGCTGACAACCGGGCACTGGTGACTATGGTAACCCGCTCTATCAGTGTTCTCGGGGCGACCGGCTCCATCGGTCTCAGTACCCTGGACGTTGTTCGGCGCCACCCTGACCGCTTCTCGGTCTATGCGCTCACGGCCAGTACCCGTGCGGAAGAGCTCGCGGTCCTCTGCCGTGAATTCCGTCCGAAAGTGGCGGTCATGGCTGACCCTGAAGCGGCCGATGTCCTCTCAAAATTGCTGGCAGACCTGCCTGAAACTCGCGTGCTTGGCGGGCTGGAAGGGTTGTGCGAGGTGGCCTCCACCCCCGGTGTTGATACTGTGATGGCGGCTATCGTCGGGGCAGCGGGTCTTTCGCCAACACTGTCGGCAGTGCGGGCGGGAAAGCGGGTGTTGCTTGCCAACAAAGAAGCGCTTGTGATGTCCGGCAAACTGTTTATGGATGCCGTGGCCGAAGCGGGGGCAGAATTGCTGCCGATCGACTCTGAGCACAACGCGATTTTCCAGTGCATGCCGGCCGACAAGGTCCGGGACCCTGCCGGTGCCGGCATCACTCGTATACTTCTGACAGCCTCCGGGGGCCCGTTCAGGGAACATTCTGCCGAGGATCTTCGATCGGTAACGCCCGCCCAGGCCTGTGCCCATCCGAATTGGTCCATGGGGCAGAAGATTTCCGTGGACTCGGCCACCCTGATGAACAAGGGCCTCGAGCTCATTGAAGCCTGCTGGCTGTTCAACACCACGCCCCAGAAAGTTGAGGTGCATGTCCACCCTGAGAGTATTATCCACTCGATGGTTGAATATGCCGATGGCTCCGTTCTGGCCCAGCTTGGCAGTCCCGATATGAGAACACCGATTGCCAACGGCCTGGCCTGGCCGGAGCGTATTGACGCTGGTGTCCCGCCTCTGGACCTGTTCGCGATCGGCCGCTTTCACTTTGAGCGGCCAGATCTGGTGCGTTTCCCCTGCCTGCGCCTGGCTGCCGAAGCGTTTGAGGCGGGCGGCACTGCCCCGGCGGTTCTTAATGCCGCCAATGAAGTGGCTGTTGCCGCTTTTCTTGAGGGTAGCCTGTGTTTTTCGGATATCCCCGTTATCATAGAGCGAACGCTCGCTGTGACCGCCGTTGAGCCCGCCGACAACTTTGACGTTATCTTCGCCAAGGACAAAGAAGCACGGGCTTGTGCACGGGAACAGATAGGTCTGTTAACTGTCTGATAGTCGCAGCAGAATGCTGCCCGGCTGAAGCCATTCAATCAGGAACGCTATGCAGATTATTGAAACCGTCCTCGCACTTGCGCTTACCCTGGGCATCCTGGTGACCCTTCACGAATACGGTCATTTCTGGGTTGCCCGGCGTTGTGGCGTAAAAGTACTTCGCTTTTCCGTGGGTTTCGGGAAACCGATGTTTTCCTGGTACGACAAGCATGGGACCGAGTTTGCCGTCGCCGCCATTCCTCTGGGCGGCTATGTAAAAATGCTGGATGAGCGGGAAGGGCCAGTTCCTGAGGAGCTGAGAGATCAGGCCTTTACCTCCAAGCCTCCGAGCCAGCGTATTGCCATTGCGGCGGCCGGTCCCGTGGCCAACTTCCTGTTCGCCATTTTTGCTTACTGGCTGCTGAGTGTGGTTGGCGTTACCCATGTTGCACCCATTGTCGGGCAGATCGCTGACGAGAGTGTGGCCGAGCGGGTAGGTCTTCAGGAGGGTATGGAGATTCACGCTGTGGATGGCCATCGCGTCAGTTCGTGGCGCGATGTGAATATGCGCATTCTGGAGCGGACCGGCGAGCACGGTCTGATTTCCATGGAGGTATCGGAAGATGGCGCCCGCGGTACAGTCAGCGGTGAGCTTTCCGGTTGGGGCCTGAGTGACGATACTCCCAATCCGTTAGCCGAGTTCGGCATTACGCCATGGCGCCCGGCTGTTCCACCGGTATTGGGGCAGATTTCCGATGGTGGCCGCGCTCAGGCTGCCGGCCTGCAGCCCGGGGATCGCATTGTGGCCGTGGGCGGCGAGCCGATCAGTAGCTGGTTTGAGCTGGTCGAGTTTATTCGCAATGCCCCGGAGCAGACACTTCAGGTAACCATCGAGCGTAATGGTGCGGAACAATCCGTCAGCGTGACACCGGAAGCGAAGACTCAGGAAAGTGGTGAGTCAATCGGTTTTGTCGGTGCCGGTGTGGAAGCTATCTCATGGCCAGAAGAGGTGCTGCGTGATGTCAGCTACGGCCCATTCGCCGCCGTTCCGGTCGCCCTCAGCGAAACCTGGGCGGATACCCGCTTGACACTGGTGGCCATCAAGAAGATGGTCACCGGCCTGTTGTCACCCACCAACCTCAGTGGACCAATTACCATTGCCCGGGTTGCTGAAGCCAGTGTCAGTTCCGGGTTCGAAGACTTCGTGCGTTTTCTTGCCTATCTGAGCGTGAGCCTGGGCATTCTGAACCTTCTGCCTGTGCCGGTGCTAGATGGTGGTCATATCGTTTACTACACCATCGAAGCTCTCCGTGGGAAGCCGCTTTCCGAGCAGGCTCAGGCGTTTGGATTACGAATTGGTATGGCAATGATCCTCACATTAATGGTGTTTGCTCTTTACAACGACCTGATGCGGTTGTGAGAATTGCGAGCTCCTTACGCGCATTAACCAGGCGAAATATTTGAATGAGACGTTCTCTTCTAGGTGTAGCCGTTGGCCTCGCTGTAGCCGTGTCCGGCCTGAAGCCAGCATTTGCTGATCAGTTCACTGTTGCGGATATTGAGGTGGAAGGCCTGCAGAGGGTATCTGCGGGTACTGTTTTTTCCGCGTTCCCTGTCAATATTGGCGAGCAGGTGGACGAGACCGAGCTGGCTGATGCGATCAAGTCGCTGTTCCGGACCGGTCTTTTCACCGACATTGAGGCCAGCCGGGATGCCGGTGTGCTTATCCTGACGGTTCGTGAACGACCCTCCATCAGCGATATCGAGATTGAGGGCAACAAGAACATTGAAACCGAGATGTTGATGGATGCCCTCGCTGGCGCCGGGCTTCAGGAAGGCCAGGTATTCCGGCGTGCGACTCTTGAACGTCTGGAACTGGAAATTCTGCGCTCTTACATTGCCCAGGGGCGCTACAACGCCCGGGTAAAGGCAACGGCCGAGGAGCTGCCCAGAAACCGCGTTGCGATTCGCCTGGATATCAATGAGGGGTCGGTCGCTGCGATCCACCATATCAACCTGATCGGCAACAAGGACTTCAGTGACGAAGAACTGCAAGAGCTGTTCGAGCTGCAGACCACGAGCTGGTGGAACTCAATTACAAACTCGGACAAGTACGCGAGAGAGCGCCTGAGTGGCGACCTTGAATCGCTGCGGTCGTTCTATCTTGACCGCGGTTACCTGGATTTCAATGTCGAGTCCAGTCAGGTTTCCATCTCTCCGGACAAGCAAAAGGTCTTCATCGCCATTGCTCTGAATGAGGGGCCCCAGTACACCATCTCGGAGATAAACCTGCGTGGAGAGCTGATTGTGGGCGAGGAAGAGTTGCGCTCGCTGATTCCGGTTACGGAGGGCGACGTGTTCTCCCGCTCCCACATGACAGCCATATCCGAAGCCCTGGCATTCCGGCTCGGACGCGAGGGCTACGCCTTCGCCAGCGTCAATGCCGTCCCCGAGCCGGGAGAAAACAACACAGCTGCCGTCACCTTCTTTGTTGAACCGGGCAAGCGGGCCTATGTGCGACGCATCAATTTCGAGGGTAACGTATCGACTCGTGACGACGTTCTCCGCCAGGAAATGACCCAGATGGAAGGGGGCGTGGCTTCTTCGGATCGTATCGAGTTTTCCAAGACCAAGCTGGAGCGTCTCGGCTTCTTCCAGACGGTGAACGTTGAGACGGTTCCGGTGCCAGGCACGGATGATCTGGTCGATGTGAACTACTCCGTTGAAGAACAACCGACAGGCAGCCTTTCCGCTTCCGTCGGCTTCTCGCAGCAATCCGGTGTGATTCTTGGCGCCAACGTGTCCGAGAACAATTTTTTCGGTACCGGGAAGCGCGTCTCTTTCGGTGTCAATGTGAGTGATTATGTCAAAAGCGCAAACGTTTCCTACCTGGACCCTTACTACACGGTTGACGGCGTAAGCCGTGGCTACAGTCTTTTTGCCCGGCAAACCGATTATGAGGAAGAGGATATCTCCGCCTTCCTGCTGGACGAATATGGCGGCCGTATCACCTTCGGTTATCCCACGGACAATATCACCCGTTTGAACTTCGGGGCCGGGTTTACCCAGTCCAATCTTAAGGAAGGCCTGTTCACCTCACAGGAGGTCATTCAGTTCATTGATGAGGAAGGGGATTCGTTCAATAACTTCTTCCTCTTCGGCAGCTGGCGCCGCAGTACTCTCAACCGGGGTGTTCTGCCCAGTGATGGCCATAGCCAGTCGTTGTCGCTTGACGTAGCAGTGCCGGGCAGCGATCTGACCTTTTACAAGGTGACACACAAGACCGATTTCTACTATCCGGTGACTGACGATAATCGCTGGATCTTACGGGCGCGTTCAGAGATCGGTTATGGTGATGGTTACGGAGATCGGACCCAGATGCCGTTTTACGAGCACTTCTATACAGGGGGCTACGGATCGGTTCGGGGGTACCGGGCCAACTCCTTGGGTCGCCTTGCTACGAACAACGTCAACGACCTCTCAGACCCGGATCCGTTCGGCGGTAACCTGCTCACTGAAGGTGGTGTTGAGCTGATATTCCCCACGCCCTTTGCCGGTGATACCCGCTCCATGAGAACGGCGTTTTTCCTCGATGCCGGCCAGGTATTTGACACAGCGCGGGGGTTCGATCCGGAACTGAGCGAAATCAGAATGGCCGCCGGCGTTGGCTTCCAGTGGATAACCGCGGTTGGTCCACTGGCATTCAGTCTCGCTTACCCGCTGAACGACAAGGCTGGCGACGATACCCAGGTGTTCCAGTTCTCACTGGGCCAGACCTTCTAAAGCATGGATAATAACAATCTACGGATGAAAACCAGGAGAAAACCAATGTCCCGATTTGTGTTTATGTTCGCTGCTGTGATCATGGCGTTTTCATTCCCGGCCATGGCTGAAACCCGAATTGGTGTGGTGGACCTGCGTCAGGCACTGTTCTCTTCAGACGATGCCAAGACCTTCAGCGAATCCCTCCAGAAGGATTTTGCGGGCGATGAGGCCCGGGTGCGCGAAGCTCAGGAAGAGGCCCGCAAGCTCCAGGAGCGCCTGGAGAAAGACGGTGCCATGATGAACGAGAGCGAGCGCAACAAACTGGCCGGTGAGTTCCAGGAAAAGGTAAAAGAGTTCAACTTCCTGAAGCAACGGCTCGATTCAACGGTGAATCAGCGTAAGCAGGCATTTCTGGAGCAGGCCCGTCACGAGGTGGACGCGGCGGTCAAGGAGCTTCTTGAAGAGAACAATCTCGATCTGATCCTGCCCAGCGAAGCCGTTGTCTATGTGAAGCCTGAAATGAACCTGACCTCTCAGCTTCTTGAAAAACTGAACCGTTAATCTGTGACGGGCACCCCGGTGCCCTGATCGTTGCTTGGGAGCACGCAATGACAGAAAGGTCCTATCGCCTGGGGGATATTGCCAATGCCCTGGGTGCGGAGCTGCGCGGTGATCCTGATATCAGGGTATCGGGGCTGGCGACGTTGCAGGCCGCCGTGCCCGGCCAGATCAGTTTTCTCGCTAACCCTTCCTATGGCAAGTATCTGGCGGATACACGTGCTTCGGCGGTTATTGCTTCGCCGGCCTCGGCGAAGGATGCTCCGACCAACGTCCTGTTACTGGACAACCCCTACCTCGGCTATGCTCAGCTGAGCCACTGGTTTGATCCCGCGCCTGTTGCTTTGCCCGGCGTTCACTCGACTGCTGTGGTCGATCCGTCGGCCAGCATCGCTGACGATGCCTGTATCGGTCCTAATGTGGTGGTGGAAGCAGGGGCTGACATTGGCAAGAAAGTCGTCGTGGGAGCCGGCTCGGTTATTGGCGCCCGCGCCAGGGTCGGGGCCCGGACTTTAATCCGGCCACGGGTGACTCTGGCTCACGATGTGGTCATTGGCGAGCGTTGTCACATCCTCAGTGGCGCCGTTATTGGCTCCGACGGTTTTGGTTTTGCTAATGAGAAGGGTGTATGGCACCGGATCGCACAGCTCGGTCGGGTTGTTCTGGGGAGTGATGTGGAAGTGGGTGCCAACACCACCATTGATCGTGGCGCTCTCGATGACACCGTCATCGGTGATGGGGTGAAACTCGACAACCTCATCCAGATTGCCCATAACGTTCGCATCGGCGATCACAGCGCCATGGCGGCGATGGTTGGCATTGCCGGCAGTACCCGCATTGGACGGCACTGCGTATTCGGCGGCGCCTCGGGTGTGGCTGGTCATCTGGAGATTGCTGATCAGGTTCATCTGACAGGTATGACCCTGGTAACGGGCGACATTCGTGAGCCCGGGGTCTATTCATCCGGCACCAGCGCCGATAGCAACCGTCAGTGGCGCAAGAATGCTGTCCGCTTCCGGCAGCTGGATGCGCTGGCCCGACGGGTAAAAGAACTGGAAAAGAAATTAGAGGGCTGAGGCCGATCAACATGATGAACATCGACGAAATTCTGGAATACCTGCCGCACCGATACCCGTTTCTGCTGGTGGATCGGGTAACGGAGGTCGAAAAGGGAAAATCGATCAAGGGCTACAAGAATATTTCGTTTAACGAGTCGTTCTTTCAGGGTCACTTCCCGAACAACCCGATCATGCCGGGGGTGTTGATCATCGAAGCCATGGCTCAGCTGTCCGGCATTCTCGGTTTTGTGACTGTGGGCCGGAAACCTTCTGACGGCGTGGTACAATACCTCGCCGGATCCAGCAAGGCCCGGTTCAAACGCCCGGTTTTACCAGGGGACCAACTGTGTATGGAGTCGGAACTCATCTCCGGTAAACGGGGTATTTACAAATTCGAGTGTCGCGCGCTGGTCGACGGTGAAGTCGTCTGCGTGGCAGAGATTCTGACCGCTGAGAGAGAAGTTTGATGGCGACAAATGACTGGTCGGGTGTCCATCCTCAGGCGATTGTAGACCCGTCAGCCAGGCTCGGGGACAACGTCACTGTTGGCCCCTGGAGTTACATTGGCCCGGATGTGGAAATCGGTGAGGGCACCGAGATCCTCTCCCATGTTGTCGTTAAAGGGCCTACTGTTATTGGCCGCAACAACCGCATTTTTCAGTTCTCCAGTATTGGCGAAGAGTGCCAGGACAAGAAATACGCGGGCGAGCCCACCACTCTGGTGATCGGCGACAATAACGTGATTCGTGAAAATTGCACCATCCACCGCGGCACGGTCCAGGATCGTGGCGAAACCCGCATTGGCAGCGGTAACCTCCTGATGGCCTATGTTCATGTGGCCCATGACTGCACCGTTGGTGACAACACCATTCTGGCCAATTGTGCGACCCTGGCGGGCCATGTATCCGTTGGTGATTTCGCCATTCTGGGCGGCGGTACTATGGTTCACCAGTTCTGCCATATTGGCGCTCACAGCATGGCAGCCGGTGGCAGTATTGTGCTGAAGGATATCCCTGCGTATGTGATGGCCAGCGGCCAGTCAGCTCAGCCACACGGCATGAACGTGGAGGGCCTCAAACGTCGCGGGTTCAGTAAGGACGTATTACTGGCTCTGCGCCGGGCCTACAAGGTCATATACCGGCAGGGCCTGACCACCGAGCAGGCCGTCGAAGAGCTCGAGAAATCCTATTCCGATGTTGCGGAAATTCGGCCGCTCATTGACTCCCTTCGCGGAGCACACCGCGGCATCATCCGCTAACCCGGCAGGAGCCTGTCGGTGACAGATCTTTCTCACGCCACCATCAGTGAACGTAAAATCACATTCGGAATCATTGCCGGCGAGGCATCGGGGGATATCCTCGGTGCCGGCCTGATTCGTTCGCTGCGCCAACGCTATCCCCGGGCCCGGTTCGTCGGCATTGGCGGGGAGGAAATGGTTGCGGAGGGATTTCATTCCCTGGTGCCGATGGAACGTCTTTCGGTCATGGGGCTGGTGGAGGTCCTTGGACGAATTCGTGAACTGTTCAGCATCCGGGCCCGGCTCCTGGACTATTTCTTCGCCACGCCACCGGATGTTGTGATCGGTATCGATTCTCCGGATTTTACGCTTGCGATCGAACGGCGCTGCCGCGAGGCCGGCATTCTTTCCGTGCATTATGTCAGCCCATCGGTTTGGGCCTGGCGGCAGAAGCGGATCTTCAAAATTGCCAAATCGGTCAACCTGATGTTGACCCTGTTTCCTTTCGAGGCAAGGTTTTACGAGGAGCATCAGGTGCCTGTGGCCTTCGTGGGCCATCCACTGGCAGATCGAATTCCCATGGCGCCGGATACCCTCAAGATGCGGGAGTCGTTGGGAATAGATGCGGATGCACCCGTACTGGCGGTTCTTCCCGGTAGTCGTGCAGGAGAAGTGGAGAGACTTGGTACCCTGTTTCTTGAGGCCTCTCGCTGGATACAGGACAGAAGACCTGATCTGCAGTTGGTGATCCCCTGCGTGAACCGGGACCGGGAGAAGCAGGTGCGCGATCTGGTCGATGCGTTGGAGGTGAAGCTTCCGGTTACCATCGTACGTGGGCGTTCCAGGGATGTTATGGCCGCCTCCGACGTTGTGCTCTTGGCCTCTGGAACGGCAACACTCGAAGCGATGCTTCTCAAAAAGCCGATGGTTGTAGGGTACCGCCTGAGCGGGTTCAGCTATGCGCTTCTGTCGAAGTTGGTGAAGGTGCCTCATGTCGCATTGCCCAATCTCCTCGCGAAGCGCCAGCTTGTTCCAGAGCTGCTCCAGGACGACGCCACGGCCGAGAGTCTGGGTGCAGCAGTGCTTGAGCGACTGGAGAACAAAGAGGAGAGGGCGAGGCTTAACGAAGCCTTTACCGAGTTGCACCATTCACTGAAGCAGGGGGCTGATGAAAAAGCCGCTCAGGCGATCTCAGACCTGATAGAGCAGGGTGTCCACTGATGCCCAAGAGCCCTTTGCCACCCTTCGAGTGTCGTTACACCGGTTCTTTGCTTGCCGGCGTGGACGAAGTCGGTCGGGGGCCGCTCATCGGGGCCGTCGTGACTGCCGCGGTCATTCTGGATCCGGACCGGCCGATCGCAGGCCTGGCTGATTCGAAGAAGCTCACTGAAAAGCGACGTAGCGCTCTCTATGAGCAGATTCTTGAGCATGCCCAAGCCTGGAGCATTGGTCGTTGCGAACCCCATGAGATCGACGAACTCAATATCTACCAGGCCACAATGTTAGCCATGGAGCGAGCGGTTTCGGGGTTGGCCGTCGTGCCGGAATACGTTCTGGTGGACGGTAACCGCTGCCCCAAGTGGCACTGGCCATCGGAGCCGGTCATCAAAGGCGACAGCCGGGTAGAAGCCATCAGCGCCGCTTCTATTATTGCCAAAGTAACCCGTGACCGGGAAATGGAAGCGCTGGAAGCGCGTTTCCCCGGGTTCGGCCTGGCGCAGCACAAAGGTTATCCGACCCCGGTCCATCTGGAGGCCCTGCGCCGCCTCGGAGCAACCACTGAACACCGCCGCTCCTTTCGACCTGTTCAGGAAGTGATTGAGACAGTGGGATTCTATCAAGATCACGTTGCCCCAGAGCCCGAAGAGCTTCAGTACCGGGCAGACCTTTTCGAAGATATCGATTGACAGTTTTGAATCCAATCCTTAATATACGCGCACGTTGATCGGGGTAGCCCGGTAAACAACCAGTTTTGATGCGGGGTGGAGCAGTCTGGTAGCTCGTCGGGCTCATAACCCGAAGGTCGTTGGTTCGAATCCAGCTCCCGCTACCACATAAAAGAAAGGCAGATCAGTTGGTTACTGGTCTGCCTTTTTTGTTTTCTGAGTCTGAAATTTTCTCCGTGCCCTCATCGTGCCCTATGCGTGCCAATTTCCGACTTGGATATTTTGGCCCCTCTTCGTTGTTGACCGTAAGTCTTCTGGGGCACGGGGCATTAGCTTCTGCCCGCATGCCAAGAAAGAGAGTCACTTTTCGCCTTCAGATCCTTCCGACTCGTCCGAGACTTCCTTGATGTGCGTGATTAATTGCTCAACCGAACAGTCGAAATAAGTGCATAGCTTATCAATGTTGTCCGTCACTGTGCTGTGGCCGGGGTGGTTGATGATTTTCGACAGTGTCATCCTGTTGATGCCGGTGTCCTTAGCAATTTCACCAATAGTGATTCGTCGTTTCTCGGCAAATTCCTTATCTGCTATCAATTCCTTCAAATGGAAACGGATCATCTCTCTGCTCGTTTGATAAAACAAATAATCAAACGCCACTTGCAATTATCGCTATGTGGCGTATATTGGTGATCAAGTGATAACAAAAGTTATCAACTGATCATTGATTGGCGAAAGGAGATGTTCTCATGAACAACACGTACCTGACAACTGAAGAGCTATCAGAGCGTATCAAGTATGACCCCCGGACCATCCGTCAGTGTCTGAAAGACAGCGTCCTGTTGGAGGGTAAACATTATATTCGTCCATTTGGCGGCCGAAAAATCCTCTACATCTGGGAGATCATCGAGGAGGACATGCTCAGCATGGCTCAGAACAATCTGGCCATCCCGATGGCGAGCGGAGGTGTTTGTCATGGCTAAGGTGCGAGCACGAGTCGATACAAAAAAGCTCTTTATCGATTTCCGGTACCAAGGAATACGCTGCAGGGAGCAGACTCTATTGAGTGACACCGCCCGCAACCGTAAACAGCTGGAGACATTGATCCAGCGAATGGAAGCCAAAATGTTGGTCGGGGATTTTGACTACGCCGAGTTCTTTCCGGGAAGCAAAAACCTCAAAAAGCTTGAGGACGCTGGGGTCCTTCCCACAAATGGTGAGGGTGTTCTTGGTCAGTCAGAATCAGATACTCCTCTGTTCACAGACTTCGCTGACCAGTGGTTTCTCGAATCGAAAATCCAGTGGCGGAACTCCCACACGCGTAATGTGGAATCCATTCTGGCTAGCTCTCTGAAGCCAGCTTTCAAAAATAAACGGGTAGGCGAGATTTCCAAGCCAGACATTTTGGCTGCACGTAACAAGATGGCTCGGCGGAAGGGAAGGGGGGCGAGTGGTTTGATGTCGCCCAAGACCATCAACAGCCACATGACCATTCTGCGAATGATTCTGACGGAGGCGGCGGAGCGGTTTGACTTCACGAATCCCTATCTGAATATCAAGCCGCTGAAACAGCAGAAGGTACACATCGAGCCCTTCTCCCTGAATGAGGTAGAAAAGATCCTCGAAACGGTCAGAGAGGATTACCACAACTACTACCTGGTGCGTTTTTACACCGGCATGCGAACGGGGGAGGTTGATGGCCTCAAGTGGGAGTACGTGGATTTCGAAAAGCGGGAAATCCTGGTACGTGAAACACTCATCCACGGCCAAACCGAGTACACAAAAACGGACGGCTCTCAACGGGAAATTCCCATGTTTGGCCCCGTGTACCAGGCACTCAAATCCCAGTACGAGGCCACCGGCAAGTTCAGCAAGTTCGTATTCTGTAACCGGCTGGGAGAGCCACTGGACCACAATAACGTGACCAAGCGTGTTTGGTACCCTTTGTTGGAACACCTCAAGCTGAAGAAACGCCGTCCCTACCAGACCCGGCATACAGCGGCGACGCTACTCCTCGCGTCGGGTGAAAACCCGGAATGGGTCGCCCGCACTCTGGGCCATTCCTCAACGGAAATGCTGTTTAAAGTGTATTCCCGCTATATCCCGAACCTGACTCGCATGGATGGCAGCGCCTTTGAGCGCCTGATTCAGAGTCGGGTCATCGAAAACGATAAGGAGGTAGGTGATGAAACTGAATGATCTACGCCCGTTGATGCAGGAAACTTTTAAAGGCACCTACCGACTGACGGGGCGTGTTGCCTGTTTTGATGATGAAGGCATTCCGTATCTGAAACTTCGGTTGAGCAGCTGTGCCAGCGACATCGTGGTTCTGGCGGTAATTGGTTCTATATTGATTCCAGAGCATTTGGGCCACATGGATCTGGTCGTGGTCAAAGGGCAAGTGTGTGTTGGTGCGGAGGAAAGTGAGATCCTGCTGACCGATATCCGCCGCCCGTTGCAGGCAGACGTTGCCGGCTTGCCTGCACTGCAGACTTTGCCACGGACGTTCTGCCCTAAGCCGGAGGCATTGGATCAGCTGGTTGCTGCGGTACGGTCTTTGCGGTCAGCCCCATTACAGATGTTCATAAAGCGAGTATTGGAGCGCCGTGACAGATTGGAGGTTTTCCTGAAAGCTCCGGCGAGCAGGAATTACCACCACAGTGAGCCCGGCGGTCTGCTGGCTCATTCCCTAGAGGTGGCGAAGAACGTACTGGTCATGACGGAGGCCAATGAACCCGAGATGCCTTGGGAGCTTCAGGAGCTCGGTTTCGTCGCTGGTTTGTTGCACGACATTGGCAAAACCTACACTTATGATACGTGGGGTAAGCCGACAGCAACCGCAAGGTTGTGCGACCACGCCGACCTAACTCTGGAGGCCTGCGCCTACGGTCTGGCTTATCTCGACAGGGTAGACCCTGATGCGGCGCTTGCACTCCGGCACATTTGGACCTGCGCCTCCCCCGGCGCGCGCTACGGTGCCACCCCTGCCATGACGCTTGCCCGCTATGTTCGTGACGCAGATGCCCAGAGTGCCATGGCTGACAATCAGCGGAAGGCCTACCGAAAGCGCCAGCCAATCGGTTTTGGGCGGCTTGGAAGCAACGTGTATTGGCGGCCATCAATCGAAGCTCATGGATGAGGCAGATGAAAACGACAGTGAGGGGTGTGAGCACGTTGCGGCCACACCCCTTTCTTTATCCGGCGGTGCGAGGGGATAGCGCTTGGGCTAGGAAGCAGGCATTTACCCGCCAACGGTGCTAAGGTCAGGAAAAATATAGCGTCCCTAGTGAAGGATATGCCAAAAATCTACTACCTCCATGGCTTCGCCAGCCGCTTCGATATCAACAGCGACAAACTCAAAACGCTCGCCAGGGTTGGTCCTGTCTATGGTCACGACATCGATTACACCCAAGGCTCGGAAGACGTTATCGAAGAGAGCTTGGACAAGCTGATGCAAGTGAACCCGGATCTTCTGGTTGGGACTTCGATGGGAGGATGGCTGGCGGGTATTCTGGGAGCCGAAGCGGGTATTCCGTTTGTTGCCATCAACCCGGTGACGGAGCCTGCCCACGCTCTCAAGTCCTGGATAGGGCCGGGTGTCGATCATCAGGGGCAGGCCTATCAACTGACGGACGAAGTGGTTTCTAGCTACTATCCTTTCACCCACTATGGCAGCGGGTTAGTACTGCTGGATCAGGGGGATGAACTGCTTCCGTGGAACGACACCGTCAGGGAGCTTGGGGGTTATTTTTCGGTACACAGCTTTGAGGGCGGGAGTCACCGGTTTGAGCACATGGAAGAAGCGCTAGAGCTTGTTCGGGAGCATGTGAAGGATTAATGCTACGAGGGGCTGCGTTAACGACAGTGCGACTGTTCCTCACTCGGCTTCGGTGCGACCGAATGTGTCAGAGCGCGACCTAACACGTAACCGGCTGCCACACTCACCAGTGCTGTCACTGGCCCAATCAGGCCTCCCACTAAGCCCCCAACAAACATCAGTACTACGCTTTTCATACAGACTCCTCCCGCCTTCCTGGCAGCTGTATTAGTCCGAGTATAAAACACTGTGCCCAATGATGGGTTGACCCATACGTATTATCTTTCCAAAATACTGTATATTCAAACAGTATTCGGTGTAAAGCATGTCCTGCATTCTGCTTGGTGACTTTGAATCCTTCTCCCGCCTGAACATTCCGATGTTTCTGGAACGGGTCTCGGCTGGCTTCCCATCTCCGGCGGAGGACTACATTGAGAAAACCATCGATCTGAACGAGCTCTGCATCCAGCATCCTGCGGCCACATTCTTCGTGCGTGTTCAGGGAGAGTCCATGATCGAGGCTGGCATCTATCCCGGCGATGTCCTGGTGGTGGACCGGTCGCTGAGAGCCAAGCACGGAGACATCATCATCGCCAGCCTGGAAAGCGAGATGACGGTCAAGCAGTTGCATTTGACGCCACCGCCTGTTCGCCTCCTTCCAAGGAATTCAGCGTACCGGCCTATTACCGTCGAGGGCGATATGGTGATGGAGGTGTTTGGGGTGGTCACCAACGTCATTCGGTCACTCAAGCGGGGAGGCCAGGGATGACACCTGAATCGGCAGTATCCTTTGTCACCGTAAGACGACGGTTCGATTTTCGCAGCATCGAGGTCGGACGCTGGGTGACGCCCCAGGAGCGGGGCCGGGCAGCCGGCCGGTTTTATCAGGCGCTGTGTGATTTGATGACGATCCTGCGAGGACCGGAACCATTGATCTCCCTAAGGAGCACGCTGGGCCTGCAGTATGGCATCGGCGGCCGGCTGGGCGTGGCGGCGCACTATATCCCTGCCACCCGGCAGCTGGCGCTGGCCAAGAACGCCGGTGCAGGTAGCCTCGCTCATGAGTGGTTTCACGCCTTTGATCACTACATGGGTGGCAAAGCTTACCGGAATGCCGGACCGTTCGGCTTTGCCTTCGCCTCCAGTGCCTGGCTGAACAGCGTAAGCAGTAAACCCCACCCACTGAATGAACGGCTAGGCGCCTGCTTCCAGGCCATCATGCTGACGGAGGACGGCACTGCACCCAGCACTTTGTTCAGGGCCTCCCTGATGGCCGATCAGCACTTGAGAACGGTTTATTACACCAAGCCGGAGGAGCTGTGCGCTCGCGCCTTTGAAGCCTTCATTGAAGACAGCCAGCCGCGTAACCGATTTCTGGTAAACGGAACCGTTCACTCTCATGAAGCCAAGGCGGGTCTGTATCCGCAGGGCGAGCATCGCCAGCGGATAAATGACGCCTTTCAGTGTTACTTTGCCGCTCTCGGGGCTGCGTTGTACCGGGAACAGGCCAAAGCCGGATGAAGACAGCCGTATTCGCCTTGGTGGACTGTAATAACTTCTATGCCTCCTGCGAGAAGCTGTTCCGTCCGGATCTGCGTCATACACCGGTTGTGGTGCTGTCCAACAACGACGGCTGCGTCGTCGCCCGTTCCAAAGAAGCCAAGGCGCTGGGGATCAAGATGGGCGTGCCGGTTCATCACATCAAACCGGAAATTCGCCGGTACGGCATCCAGGTGTTCTCCTCCAACTACACCCTCTATGGCGATATGAGCAGACGGGTTATGACCACTCTTGAAGCCCTGGCTCCGCGAGTAGATGTCTATTCCATCGATGAAGCGTTTCTGGACCTGACCGGCATTGACCGGGTGGTGTCTTTCGAGCACTTTGGGCGGAAGATCAAGAACACGGTTTATCAGAACGTCGGCTTGCCAGTCTGTGTGGGCATTGCACCTACGCGAACCCTGGCCAAGCTGGCCAACCATGCCGCCAAGAAGTACCCGGCAACCGGCGGCGTAGTCGATCTGACGGACCCCGCCCGGCAACGGCGGCTGATGGCTCGCGTACCGGTTGAGGACGTATGGGATGTCGGGCGAAAACTCCGTGCCAGGCTTCAGGCCATGGGCATAGTCACGGCGTTACAGTTAGCGGATACCCATCTGGCAACGCTCAGAAAACAGTTCTCTGTCGTGTTGGAACGCACGGCCCGCGAACTCAACGGCATTCCCTGTGTGCCGTGGTATGAAGTGCCACCGCCCAAGAAACAAATCATGTGCTCCCGTTCATTTGGTCAGCCCCTTCAAAAACTGAGCGACCTGGAAGAAGCCGTGGTGCACTTTGCGACTCGCGCTACCGAAAAACTTCGGGGAGGTCAGCAGTATGCGGGAGAGCTGATGGTGTTCATTCGAACGAATCCGTTCAAGACGACGGCACCGCAGTATTCACGCAGTGCCAGCGTGAAGCTCATCCAGCCCAGCCAGGACTCCCGGGTTATTGTGCAGCAGGCCCTGAACCTGCTTCGACCGATGTACCGGGAAGGATTTAATTACGCAAAGGCCGGCGTTATGTTGGGGGAGCTAGTGGAAGAAGTGGGGCTTCAAGAGGATCTATTCCAAGCGGCCCCGGAGCAGGTGCCAGACAATGGCAGATCGGAGCGCCTGATGGTGGTGATGGATACGATCAACCGAAAGTCCAGGGCGACGGTCTACATGGCCAGAGAGGCAGGGCCTGCGGCCTACGCGATGCGGCGGGGGCATTTGTCGCCGGCGTATACGACCAGCTGGGATGACTTGCCAAAGGTTCGCTAGTAAACATAAGCGAACATTCACGGCTGCTCTTTCGCACACGCTTCTTTCAACAAAAACACTTCGATATTTATCAAATCGTCTAACTGAGAAGCTGGCTTTTTGGTTTGGCTATGTACTGCAAGAAGGC